>ENA-OWPA01000053-OWPA01000053.1-bioreactor-metagenome-genome-assembly--contig:-NODE-53-length-206020-cov-11.166119_pt1 | contig 206020 bp, 173 predicted proteins | sample MGYA00238139_ERZ651803 | MGnify/ENA primary metagenome ERZ651803 (study PRJEB26909, sample SAMN07631231) | bioreactor metagenome | isolation source: Switchgrass digestor | place: USA: Dartmouth...
ACTTAAAACATTATCAGAAATTCCGAAGTGAGTCACTCTTTTTTATTATGTTTGGGCAATTAATTTTACAACTTACCTAAATACAAGGAAATAAAAGTTTTAAGGCTAAGGTTTAAAAAAAGAATCACTGTAAAAACAAGAATAAAAGATTTATCATTTAAGACAACCATTAAAGTACTAGAGTTTACAGTAAAGTCTAAAGAATTAGAAAAATAATTATAATTAATCATAAAGTCCTTTAATTATATCTACACTTGAATTTAATCTGTATACTATATCTTTTCTCTCAACAATTATTTCAGTTTTTTTAGAAAGCTCTGGATCATTCTTTATTGAATTAAATAAATTTCTATTAGGATTTATGGCTATAGGATTACCTACCATTTTAAGCATTGACAAATCTCCCTGAGTGTCTCCATAAGCATAGCTATTTGCCAAATCTACATCATATTTTTTTACAAATTCATCTATCGTCTTCTGTTTATTATCTGAATCCCACATTTTAATGATTTCCCCTGTAAAGTTATTTTCTTCATCTACTACATATACTGTTCCCCTGAATTCAGTTACTCCATACTTTTCTGCCATTTTTTCCACTAAAAAATCAGGACTTCCAGATATAAAGAAAATTTTATGATTCTGTTTCTTATGCCATTCAATTCTACTTCTAGAATATTTATAAACCTTATCCCCATTGAGACTTATTACTTGTTTCGCTATAAAATCAATATTAGCCTTGTTTACTCCTTTTAATTCTTTAAGATATACATCTGCCAATTCTTCTAAATAGACTTCATAATCACCAAATCTTTTTTCCCATTCTTCATAGGTATGCTTAACTCTACTATGCCAAATATATGGATCTATGACCTCATACTTAATAAGCTTTTTAAAATGCTGTATCATTAACGAATTCCTATAAAGTGTACCATCAATATCGAAAAATGCTGCTATGTTACCCACAAAAAACACCCCTTTACATAAGTTAAATACTAATATTATATTCTGTTAATATAAAAAAAGCAACTAGTTATTTAATTTCCTAAAAAATTCATGCACTTTTATCTATTATATTATTTCTTCACTATTAAATCACTGCTATTTAAAAAACATAACTTCTTTTTTTCACCAAAAAATCTACATTACATATAATGTATTAACAGCATAAATAAATGGATATTTGATTCAAATATAAAGGAGGGTCTGCAATGACAGAAGCTACTAGTAAACAAGGATGCGGCTGGTGTGGAGGAGACATCATTTGGTGGATTATCATAATCCTTATAATCATTTTCCTCTTCCAAGACAAAAATTGTGGATTTGGTAAATATTAAAAAATTAAGGAGGTCATATTATGGTAGAAAATAATTGGAACAATAACTATGATTACAGTCACGGAAGTGAATTATTATTCTTCTTTATATTGTTAGTTATCATCTTCTGCACTTGCGGAACTGGTAGAGGATTTGGTAAATATTAAGATATGTAAAAGAACTTAAGTTTTATAATTTACATTCTAGTGACTTATTTAATATAGAAAAAGAGATGTCTTTTAAACATCTCTTTTTCTACATTAAGCTTTTTTTACTCTAGTATATACTAATAGAAACAAGCTTCAACAATACTCATTCTACTTAACATAAATATTATCTTTTTTAATTTTTATTTTTACTGGCCCTTTATTATCTATTGAAGCAATTATTGCCTTTAGTATTTCTTTTTCTCTTTTTGTAAGCATATAAAAGCTCCTCCCAATTATACTTTATAATTAGACGGAAAAAATTCTTAAAAGTTTCAAATATTAATGAATATGACTCACGGTATTCTGTCTGTAAATTCTTGCATTTATGTCCATATGAGCTAAAGATGATGTAGGCATAGCCGATAATATGAAATCCTTCTTAAAGCTTCTTATCTGACCTTTTTTTAAATCAACAGCTTTTATAACATCATTTTCAACTTTCACAACCTTTATTCTCCTTTTAGTTATCTCGATTCCCTTCATATATATAATGTCAATGGCCTTATGGTTTTCAAAAGAGTAATTGATGACATAGTCGATCATATTATCACTCCTTATATTTTCTATCAAATACATTATATCAGAACATATGTTCTGTGTAAAGAAAATTTTTCGTTTCTTTACTTAAATTTATTACACTTAAATAATTCAAATTGATCTCTTATAGTATTTTATCTACTATTTTATCTGCAAAAAATTATCGACAAAAATCATTTGGAAAATTCAGTCAAGGAATAAAAAATGACTAGATTTCTCTAGTCAAACTAATTCATCTCAGCTTTAATGCTTTTTCTCTAGCCATTTTTTCTTCTTCATCCTCTGTTTCATCTAATACAATACCATGTGGTATAGGATTATTATTTTCATCTACAAAAACGAATGTAATAAATCCATCACAAATTACTTTGCTTAAATTGTTTTTTGTCACTTTACCATAAACAGTAAAGCTTGTTTTTCCAGCTCTAACAATGTAAGTTTCTAAATTAACAATATCCCCCTTATTAGCTGGTTCTTTAAAAGCAAATCCATGAACATTCACACATACTATATTTTCAGGTCTTTCTGTTTCTTTTGCTCCGCATATAAAGCAGGCCTCAACAAACCATTCAGCCATTCTACCAGCAAATAATGTACCATGATGATTTAAGTCCTCTGATTTTACAAGACGTGATATTTTTATTCTTTCCATAATAACCCCCCTTTGATATTTATGATTATATCACATTAATAATTGTTAATATTCAACAATGATTTCTTATGTCATAGAACTATAATTTATTAGATAAAATTCTAGAAAAGACTATTATCTCCTTCATAATTATCTCATTAAGTTTTAAAAAAATCCAAGAATCAAAAATTTCACAGTAATTCACAAAAACTTCACTTAAATAAATAGGCACTGTTTATGGGACAGTGCCTTGTTTCTCTTATTTATTTTCATCATTTACAATTTCCTTTAATGACATAGCTAGCCCAGCTAAACTTTGTATTTCAGAAGGTATTATAATCTTTGTAGCTTTTCCATCTGCTATTTTAGCTAAAGATTCTAAGCTCTTTAGTGCAATAACAGACTGATCAGCTCCTGCTTCTTTTAACATTCTAAGACCTTCAGCAGTGGCTTGTTGAACCTTTAATATGGCTTCAGCTTGACCTTCAGCTTCTCTAATAGCTGCTTCTTTCTTAGCTTCTGCTCTTAATATAGCGGCTTGTTTTTCTGCCTCTGCTTCTAAAATTGCAGATTCTTTTTTTCCTTCAGCTACTAAAATAGCAGACTTCTTTTCTCCTTCTGCTTTTAGTATGGCTTCTCTTCTCTCTCTTTCTGCCTTCATTTGCTTTTCCATAGCATCTTGGATTTCCTTAGGTGGAATAATGTTCTTCAACTCAACCCTGTTTACCTTTATTCCCCATGGGTCAGTAGCTTCATCTAATATAGAACGCATTTTGGTATTTATAGTATCACGGCTAGTTAATGTTTCATCTAATTCCAAGTCACCAATTATATTCCTCAAGGTGGTAGCTGATAGATTTTCAATTGCTGAAATTGGATTTTCTACCCCATAAGTAAATAATTTAGGGTCAGTTATTTGGAAAAATACTACTGTATCTATTTGCATAGTCACATTATCCTTTGTAATTACTGGCTGTGGTGCAAAATCTGCTACCTGTTCTTTTAAAGATACTTTCTTAGCTACTCTATCAATTAGTGGTATTTTGATGTGTAAGCCTACGTCCCATGTCTCTTGATATGCACCTAACCTCTCAACTACAAATGCATACGCCTGTGGTACTATTCTAATGTTTGTCACTATCAGTATAAGTGCAATAAAAGCCAAAATTATAATCGTTATAACCCCTGCCATTAAGATTCCTCCCCTTTATTTTTTTGTCTAACAACTAACTTTACTCCCTGTATATCTAATATTTCTACGATACTATCTTCAGGTATTTTTTCATCATTAAAGGACTTAGCTGACCAAATCTGCCCAGATACCTTTACTTGTCCTTCTCCCTGGAGATTATTAATTTCTTTTATAACTACTGCAGTTTTTCCTTTTAAAGTCTCTACATTTGTTTTTGTGTGGCCTACTTTAAGTACCTTCTGTGCAATAGGCCTTGTATAATAAAGAAGCACTCCTGATGATATTAAAAAAACCAAAACTTGAACTATTAATGGAGCGTTAAATGATGCAAAGATCCACGCAAATAGTGCTCCTATTGCAAACCATATTGTAGCCAATCCTAGTGTGATTAGTTCTATCAAGCCAAATGCTACAGCTGCTATTAGCCACAGCATACTATGAGTTAATTGAAAATCCAAACCTACGCCCCCTTTCAAGTAATAAGAATAGAAAATTATTCTTTACTATTAATATATCATACTTTTGCTTTATAAAACAGAGTTTATAAAGTTTTATTAGGTACAATCTCCATAATATAGAGTTGATATAAAATCAGAGACTCCTCAGACTTGAGTACTCTAAATAACTTATTCTCAAATTATCATCTAACTCAGTCGAAAAGTCTCTTTTAAGTTTATCATGCAGTATTAAAATGAGTTTAATAATCTGAGGGGTGAAAACTGCCTAAACTATAGTATTTCTTAATTTCTTAACTTAATATAATATATTACTTATTGTTTACTATTTTGCCTATATTCTTTATCAATATAGATATAGTACCATCTGGATTGCTAATAAACTCTATCTTATCCCGGTTGCCATAGTATTCGACAGGAAGACTGATTTCCACTCCAATATCAGTCTTTATTTTCTGTTTCCTAAAATTTTTTTCTATTATTTTTTCATTATCTATAGGAATAGTTCTTTCATGTAGCCCTGCTCTCTCTATGTGCTCTATATATTCTTGCTTGAGCTGTGGGTTTTGTAGAAATACTGCCTTAGCTACTTTCTCAACATCTATTACATCATTTTCTTCAATACTTTCAACTATAGCCTTTTTTATTTCTCCATGAATAATCGGATCTTCATCAAAATATGTATCGCTAAATTTCTTAGTTGCCTTTGTGAATAGCTTTACTTTTTCGTTTAAAGATGCTTCACTATAGCATTTCAAAAACATAGATGAAAAGTAATATATCTTCTCACCATTAACAGTATATTTTTTTTCACTAATTTTCAAAGATAAGTCCTCCAAGTTAATCAGTGCAAATTCATCTATTCTTTGCCCTATAGATGGTAAAGCTGTTCTCTGCTTAATAATTGAGTTTATAATTCCATTTTCCGTTGCTTCAATATGATGTATATAAGAATACTTATAATTAAGCTTTAATATCGCAAGATGTATTGTATTTTCTAAACTAAAAAGAATAAATATTACATCTGCTGGAGGAATCTCTGGGTTTTCGTACATAATTTTAAATAATTCTTCTGCCATACTAGCAGTCCCCTTCAAAAACAGATTATTATCCATTGATATGTCCATACAGATTGACTTTATTTTATTGTCCTCTCCAATAAATTCTGCACTCTTTAAGTCGTCATCCTTAATTGCCTTTTCAATATGCTTTCCAACAAATTCTACTACATCATCACTTAAATAGCTTTCAGCTTCTGATAAAACTGGCATTTGTAGATTGCTGTCTAGTATATGAACAGCTACCTTTTTTATAATCAAATTTTCAGTAAACACTTTATCATACCTTTCTAAAGTTTTTAACTTATCGTTATCATATTATTTTGGGTTTATAGTTTTTGGCGTTATTTGAATTTAAGGCTTTTCTATTGGCTATAAAAAAGGCTTCCAGATTAACATCTGGAAGCCACTATTTTACTGGTGCATCTTCAGGGACTCGAACCCTGGACCCACTGATTAAGAGTCAGTTGCTCTACCAACTGAGCTAAAGATGCAAATTAGTATCTAAAATCGACTACAAAAGATATTATACTACTATATTTTTTATTTGTCTATAGAAATTTTTATTGATTTTGGTTGAATATAACTCTATTTTTAAAAATATTAATTTATTTTTAAAACAATAGTCGCTCTACCTTTTTTAAACTTTAAATTCTAAGTTTTATTTTTAAACATATATACTTAAACAATTATAATAAAACAGCCAACCACTCATAGAAAAGGTAGTATAAAAAGCAACAACTTTTAAACTATCATTGAGCAGTTGACTGTAGTAATATTTAAAAATCACTTAGTTTTGGCAATACAAACATCAATATTCCAATTAAAACTAGAAATATTGGACCAAAAACTATTAGCGCAGAGATTATTAAGGCTGGAATATCTCCTTTTTCTAGTTTAATATTTTCTTCTTGTGCCTTCCATTCTGCTTTAGGATCGAAGCTATATAAATCTGAATTGTCATCAGGAAGCTTATTTGAATAATCTTCGCTGTTGCTTTTCTCTAAATTGTTTTTTTCCTTCAGCCAATTCATAGCTCGATCAATTTTTCGTTGCAATAACATGTAGCATCATAGCCTTTCTATTATTCTTCTTTAGTATTAAGCTTGTGGTGGCACGCTACAAAATGGTTTGGTCTAACTTCTTCAAATACTGGCACAACCTTTTTACATATATCAGTAGCATATTTACACCTAGTATGGAACTTACATCCTGAAGGAGGTTTAATTGGGCTAGGTATATCCCCTTCGAGAATATCGATCTTCTTCTTCTTATCAACATCTGTAGTAGGTATAGCAGAAAGCAATGCTTCAGTATAAGGGTGCAGTGGGTGTGCAAAAAGCTCCTCAGTATCTGCTAGCTCTACTATATTTCCTAAATACATAACTCCTACTCTATCGCTAATGTATTTAATAACACTTAGGTCGTGTGAAATAAACAAGTAAGTTAAATCTTCCTGCTCTTTTAAGTCTAATAGTAAGTTAATAATCTGTGATTGAATAGAAACGTCTAGAGCTGATACAGCCTCGTCACATACTATAAACTTAGGTTGTAATGCTACTGAACGTGCTATTCCTATACGCTGTCTTTGACCACCTGAGAATTGATGTGGATAACGGTGTAAGAAATATGGCGCTAATCCACACTTCTCCATAGTTTCTAGAATATAATCTTGAATCTTTGGATCATTTCTTGAAAACATCTTATGAGCGTATAATCCCTCAGATATTATCTGTCCTACTGTCAACCTTGGATTTAAAGAAGAATATGGGTCTTGGAAAATCAACTGTAAGTCTTTTCTAAGTACCCTCATTTCCTCTTCAGTTAACTTAGCTAAATTGATTCCATCATCTTTATATGATTCATACTTCTCAAAGTCAGGATGCTGACGATATTGGTCCTTAAGCTTTTCGATTTCTTTACGTATAGACTCTAGTTCTTTTTCTATTTTTGCAAGTTCATCTTCGCTGTTCTTTATTTTATTTAAATCATTTGATATTTCCTTGTTAATTTCAGATTCGCTTTTGCCTTTTTCTTTAAGCAGTGCTTTAGTTCCTTCTAATGCAACTTTTTCTTCGTTAATCTTGTTTCTAATTTTTCTAGCTTTAATACTAGTTTCATATTCCTTAACTAATATTTCTGATACTGGTTTTAGATCATCAGCTACTAATAATCCACCAGTTAGTTGTACTATATCAAGGAATAGATTTCTAGCTTCTTTTTCTGCATTACGATACTTCTCTAATGCTCTATATTTTTCATCACCTTCAGGTAATCTTTCATACTCTTTACGAGCAGCTTCTTCTTTTTCTCTGAGGTCATTTAATCTTTTACGTTCAGATACCAAATTGTCTAGTATATTTAAAACATATACTGGTGCTACCTCATCAAGACTTCTACCATAATACATTGTACGTCCATCTGTTTGATCATACAACTGTAAAAGGCTACGCCCTAATGTAGATTTACCACAACCACTTTCTCCAACTAAACCTAATGTTTCTCCTTCATAAATATCTAAAGATATATCATCATTAGCTCTTACGTATAGCTGCTCTTTTTGAAAAGGTGATTTTTTCTTAACGGGAAAATATTGTTTTAGGTTTTGGATTCTAATCAATACTTTTTTGTCTTTTTCATTTTTAACCATTGGATCTCACCCCTTTCCTTGGATAGAAGCAGCGAACTTGATGGCCAGGTTCAATAGTTTCTAATTGTGGTTCTTCAGCATGGCACTTGTCCGTTGCATATTTACATCTAGGAGCAAACTTACATCCCTTAGGTAAATTCAATGGGTGAGGTACTGCGCCTGGTATTGCTTCGAGGCGAACTCCTGTAGGTGTATCAAGTCTTGGGATAGAATACATTAATCCTTCTGTATAAGGGTGAGAATATGGACTATCCTTACCAAATATAGTTCTAACAGGTGCCTTTTCTACTACCTGTCCACAGTACATAACTGCAACATCATCTGCCATTTCATTAATAACTCCTAAGTCGTGAGTAATAAACAAAATAGAAGTCCCTATCTTTTCTTTCAATTCGTTCATAAGTTTAAGAATTTGAGCTTGTATAGTAACATCTAGTGCTGTTGTTGGCTCATCTGCAATTAAGAGTTTTGGTATACAAGCAAGCGCCATTGCTATCATAACACGCTGCCTCATACCACCAGAAAGCTGGTGAGGATACTGTTTAGCAACTGCCTCAGGGTTTGGTATCTTTACAAGAGACAGCATCTCTACAACCTTTTTAGCAGCTTCCTTTTTGCTCAATCCCTGATGTATAATAAATGGCTCTGAAACTTGCTTTTCTATTGTAAATACAGGATTAAGGGAAGTCATTGGCTCTTGGAAAATAACAGAAATATCGTTCCCCCTAATTTTTGACATTTCATTAATAGGTACATTTACTAAATTCCTTCCATTGAATAGAATTTCACCTTTGTGTATATAACCATTTCCATCAAGAAGCTTTATAATACTCATTGCTGAAACGCTCTTACCACTTCCACTTTCTCCAACAATGCCAAGGGTCTTCCCAGCTTCGACAGAATAGGATACACCATTTACTGCTTTCACTGTTCCTCTTTTCGTTTCAAAATAAGTGTGCAGGTCTTTAATTTCTAATAGTGCCATATATTCTCCCCCCCTTAACGTTCTTGAGATCTTGGGTCAATTGCATCACGTAAGCCATCACCTATTAGGTTAATACAAATAACACATATACCTAATACGATAGAAGCAAATACCCATCTCCACCAGTAATTTTGGATAACGATACTATTGTTTGCTCCGTAAAGCATATTACCCCAAGTTGGATGTGGTGCTTGTACACCAAAACCTAAATATGACAAACTTGATTCAGTTAACATACTAGTTGCAAAATTTAGAGTCGCATTTACAAGTATAACAGAAATAACGTTTGGTAATATATGCTTAAATATTATATGTGATTTTTTAATACCTAATGACCTTGCGGCAATTACATATTCTTGTTCACGAACAGATAAAACCTGTGCACGAACTAACCTTTGTAATCCAGTCCAAGATAGTAAACCTAAAATGACCATAATCAGTACTATCCTTTGTGATGAACTCATAGAGTTTCCTATTAAAGCAGATAGAATCATAGCAAAAGGCAAGAATGGCAATGCTGCTACTACTTCTGAAATTCTTTGTAAAACTGTATCTACTGCACCGCCTAGGAAACCTGACAGACATCCAACTATTATTCCTATAGTAGTAGAAATAATTACCGCAACTGCACCTATGGTCATAGACATACGTCCACCATTAAGTAATCTTGTAAATATATCTCTACCTAAGTCATCAGTACCACACAAATATCCTTTTAATCCCCAAGTAAGTATTTTACCTTCCTTAGTAATTGCATAGTTTTGATAGAATCCAGTATAAACTTCTTCTATATCAGCGTTTTGTACTTCTTTAGGAACATTAGCTTGATTATAATAATTTGCACCCCAAGCTATTACATTTCCGTTTTCTGTTAATGCTGTGTAGTGGTATCTTCCACCATAAATTTTCACTATCTTTTCTGAAGTTTCTGGAATATTTCCTTCTCCTTTTTGTACAGATACATTACCCCAAACAAACACTTTACCTTCATCGTTTACTGCTGCTATTGTTGAAGCAGTAGCAGCTATATCTACTACCTTACCCATATTTTCTGGTATGTTGGCATAACTGTTTTGCTGAGTTCCGAGGTAAACTACATTACCATCTTTAGTTAACCCAGCTACTGCGTCAGCTGTAACAGCCAATTTATCTAATTGTCCTTGATAAGAATGGAACGCATTATAGTCATTATTCATTTGATTACCAAAATAAATACTTCTTCCATCTTCTGTTAGTACAATTGAACATTGGTATCCTGCATATATGTCTTTAATATTTTTAAGCTGTTTTACTTCCATTGGGACAGTTGATTGCTGCTGACGATTATTCCCCCAAGCATAAACCTCACCTTGATCATTTAACACTAGCACATGATCATAACCAGCAGCAACTTTTACGATTTTTCCCATATTGATTGTTTTTCCTGTTGCTTCATCCTTAGGTAAATTTTTAACGTCTATAACACTACTTACTCTTGTTTTACCCCATATATGAAGTTTTCCATCTTTAGATGCTGCTACTGAGAATGTAGGTCCTATTGAAATATCTGCCACATTCCCATCTAAGGATTTAGGAAATTTCATTAAATCAAAACCAGGAGCGACATTCTGTTGAGAAGTTTCTGAGAAAGATAAATCAACTGGCTTAATCAATGGCCCTACCATAACTGTTATGAAAATCAATAAAAATACGGTGAGACCAGTCATAGCAACTTTATTGCTTCTAAAAGTTCTCACAACTGTTCTCCAAGGACTCTGAACTTGCTCCTCTTCTAATATGGATAATTCCTTTTTATTGCCAAAAAGGTTTTTAAAGAGGAGGCTGAAGCTTCTATTATTTTTATTGTCTTTTTTACCTTCATTAACTTGCTTTACAGTCATTCAAATACCTCCTCCTATTTATTTACTCTTACACGTGGGTCTACTAATCCATAGCTTAAATCAGATAACAAGTTGCTAGTTAGAGCAATGACAACATATAATAGTTGAATACCCATAACTACATAATAGTCTTGATTATTTAATGAATCTATAAGTAGTTTTCCTAAACCATTTAGGTTAAACATTCTTTCAATGATCAATGAACCATAGAATACACTCATAAACCAACCAATAATTAAAGTGATAACTGGTAAAAGCGCATTTCTCCAAGCATGTGAATATACAACTACTCTTTCTTTTAATCCTTTTGCCCTTGCTGTTTTAATGTAGTCCATACTTAAAGCATCAACCATTGCAGCACGTACATACCTTGTCATTCCTCCAAGAGAACCTACTATCATAACCATTAGAGGTAATGCTAAGTGCTTAGCATAATCTTTAATAACTTCCCATTGAGTTCCTGTGAAGTTAGGTGTTTTCATGCCACTTACTGGGAACCAGCCAAGCTTTACCGCAAAGGCATAAATGAACAATAATGCGAATATGAATACTGGAATACTATATCCTACTATTGTCAATACTTGTACAACTTTATCAAAGGTCGAATTTTTCTTTACTGCACAAATAATTCCTAAAGGAATAGTAATAGCTAGTCCAATAAGTACGTTAAATATATTTATAAATATTGTCACCTTTAAAGGTGTAGAAATTACCTTAGTAACAGGCTGCTTGTGTACTCTAGAATCTCCAAGGTCTCCTTTTAATAAACCCTTTACATATTCAAAATATCTTACATATGCAGGTTTATTTAAACCAAGTCTTTCCCTTGCAAGTTCGTACGCACGCTGATATTCATCTGGCTTTAACTTATCTTTTAAAGCTTCTACTTCTGCTCTAGCAGGGTCACCTGGTATCATTTCGTACAAGGAGAATAGTACAACAGTCATGATCGCAAACACAAATAACATATACAAAATTCTTTTAAGTGTGTATTTTACCATTTTATTACCTGCCTTATTCAAATTTTTATAGTTTTAAATACAATATATTAATTTTTTTAATATTTTTTTGCTTTTTTGTATTATTCTCGACAAAATGATTAATTTTTCGAAATAATTACTTTTAAGTAGAAATAGGGTATTTACATACCCTATTTCTATATTTAAGAAACTATATTATGTCTTAAACTATTATTCAGTTACATATGCGTAAAGAAGTGCTTGACTTATATCAACTAGTGAGTTAATGTTGTAATTCTTAAGTTTTTCATTGTAGAAGTCGTGATACATATTTGAATAAAGTGGTATATCAGGTAATAATTCATTCCATCTAGCTACGAATTCAACGAATTTTTGCTTGAATCCATCTCTATCTGTTGGTTCTGTTAGAACCATTGCTTTAGCTAAGCTTTCTAGCTTTTCATCTAATAGATAGTTGTTATTGTATCCAGCTTTAACCATATCTGGATCAGTTGTATATGTTGTAGATAAGTCATAAGCTGGTGTGAAGTTTGTTGCTAAGTTAAACATTCCATAAGTAGGAACTCCATATTTAGCATCAACAGAACTATCACGATACAAGTAGTTTAGTAATTCTGTAAATGTCATAACAGTTTGGTTAATTTGTATACCTGCTGCAGCAACGTCTGGATTTTCTTGTAGTTTTACTACTAGTAAGTCAGATACAGCATTTTGCTCTGTAGAAGCCCACTCAATGATAAGTGGCATTAAAGTACCATCATCCATTCTCTTATAACGGATACCACTTTGATATGGATTTCCATTAGCATCTAGTGTAAATCCTGCTTTTTCTAGTAGTTCAACTGCTTTTTCTAAACTATATGGATATTGATTTAATTTGCTATTTAATTCACTCTTGCTTTCTTGATAGAACCACATTGATTCTCCATAAGGTCCATTTACTACTGTACCAAATCCACCTGTAAATGCTTTAGCAAAGTCATTTCTGTCTATTAGGTGAGCAATTGCTTGACGAACTTCTACGAATTGAGTTGGTCCAAAGTCACATTGGAATACTAGCTTACCATAACCAGAACGTGGATAAGCAGTATAAGCAAATCCGCCCTTATCTACTAGGTCAAGACCTGCATTTATTTCATCTCCACTTGCCATACCTGATAGCAAGTCTACTTGTCCTGTTGCTAACTCATCAAGAGATGTTTCTTGGTTAACTTTCTTATAAACTATAGTTTTAATTCTTGGTTTTTGACCAGCATAGTCTCCTAAGAATTTATCATTTACTTCTAGAACTGCAGTCTTAGCTGATTCATCATAAGAAACTAGCTTATAAGGTCCACTGCAAGGGAAATCTTCTACTCCATATCTAGCTACGTTCCATCTTTCTTGATAAGCTTCTGTAGTAAAGTTATCTGAGAAGTAGCATCCTTCTCCGTCATCTTTTATAGTAACTGTATCATCAGTCCAGTATGATAATTTAGTAGGTCCAACACTTACCATAACTAACTCATAGAAATATGGAAGTCTTTCTGGATTAATAGTAACTGAGAAAGTCTTATCATCAATTAATCTAACGCCTTTGAATACTTTAGTTGTACCTTTATTAAAATCATTATATCCTAATAAATCATAACCATAGCTTGCTTTTGCGCCAGTTGCTTGAACTTGAGGTGATGACCATAGCATAACTGATGATACATAGTCAAAAGCTGTAATTGGACTACCATCAGCATATGTAAGACCATCTTTTATAGTCCAAGTGTAAGTTTTAGAACCATCTTCATTTTCTGTAACATCATATTTTTCTACTACAGTTTCATTAATTACATACTCGCCACCAAATGTCATATCAACAGTACTATAACCAGTGATCATTTGATAAATGTCATAGTCTGCTGCATTGTTTGTCCAATATGGTACCCAGTCTCCAGACAATTCAGTAGTGTTACCAATTGTAATTTTCCCTGTAGGCTCTGTTGGCTCTTCAGGTTCAGATATTGTGTCAGCTGGATTTTCAGTTTCAACTGGTTGGTCAACTGGCTCTTCTTTTTTAGCACAACCAGCTAAAAATGTTGAAAGTACCAGTGTCAACACTAACAATAGAATTAGACTTTTCTTCTTCATTCTTTTTTCTTCCCCCTTAATTAGTTATTATATTTATTTAATTATTATTTATTTTAAAAGTAGATATGATAAATATCATATCTCTTTTAAAAGCTAATATTATATATGTTTGTCTCACTTTATATAAGAATCCAGACCAATAGATTATTGCTTTTTATTTATATAATTACTATTCTGAACAATTAAAAATTATGTTGCCTAATATAGACATATATACTTTTTAATGGTAAGTTTGTAAGCTCTTTTATATTCTAATATAAACTCAAAAAAAATTCAACGCATTTTTCAAATGGTCTAAGGGGCTATTGTAGAAATTTATATTTTCAATGCTCTTCTGTTAATATCAAGTTATATTACTTACAAAAAATGCGAAATTTGATTTTTTAAGTATATAAGTAAAAGTAAATATATGATATAACACTTTTATTGAATAGTCAATAAATTCTGATACATTTTAGTTCAGGTAAATATTACCTCTTTTAAGTTATTATATTACATTTTCTTAATAATTTCAATATAAAAATGCAAATTCACTAAAGCAATTAATCTCGTTTGTTCTTATAATAATCTTCTTTTAGTAATCCCATTATTATTTCATCGTAATATTTTCCATTTCTAAAAATTGATTGTTTTAATCTACCCTCTTCTACAAAACCATTCTTTTTATATGATTTTATAGCCCTTTCATTGAAAGAAAATACAAAAAGCTGAATTCTGTTAATATTCATCTCACTAAATATGAATTCAATTAGAAGCTTCATAGCTTCTGTCCCATAGCCTTTTCCTCTAAAATCTTTATCACCTATATATATGCCTACTGTTGCAACTCTGTTTTTCCAATCAATTTTATTTATTCCGCATCCTCCTATGTAGAGACCAGTTTTTATATCTTCTATAGCAAAATTATATGTATCCTTCATAGCTATTTGACTTTCAAACCACTGTTTCTCTCTTTCCAGAGTCATAGGATATGGTATACCAGGGCTTAAATTCAATAGGACTTCAGGGTCACACATATACCTGTAGGCGATCTCTACATCTTCCATCTTTAATCCTCGTAATTTTACTTTTTCCCCAACAAGCATACAATCTCCCCTTCACTTTAGTAAAATCTATCTTCGATATTTCTTATGCTTTTTTTCTTTGATTTAGCGCCATTTTTCAGAAATTTTATAATATTATTTATGTATTTGATAGTTTTTTCGCAGTCAAAATTAACTCGATATATATGATATTCTAATACAGAAGCATATATTGATGCAAGAAAAAAAATATTTAATTCAATATCAATATCTTCATCTATGTCCTTATTATCTATGCCCTCTAATAAAAGTTCTTTAAAAATTCTATTTGTACATAAACCATCTTCTAATATTTCTTTTTTAAAAGTAATATCAGAATTCTTTATAAAATCTAAAACTATCATAGAAAGCTCCGGCTGTTCTATTGCAAACTTAGCCTCTGCAACAAACAATTTTTCCAATGAATCAAAAAAGCTTAAATAATTTTCCTCTTTAATAGAATCTAATAAATATTTGTTTCTTTTTTTCTCTGCTTTTTCTAATATGTACTTATATAAATCTTTCTTATCTTCAAAATACTGATAAAAGCTTCCTTTTGATATTTCTGCGCCTTCTACAATCCTATTGATACTGGCATTTTCATAAGAATGTTCTTTAAACTCCTCTATTGCTATTTCAATTATTCTATCTGCCTTTTCCTTAGACAGATTAAAGAATGTAGCTTTAGGCATTCAATCTCCCCCCTCTTGTATATAAGACCTAGTAGTCATATTGTACCATATTTTGCTTAACTAACAAAATATATAATATTAATAATTAGATAATTAAAATATGTTATACAACAAATACTTTTTTCAGAATAGTTGAGCAGAAAATTTCTTTAATTATCTCTATAACTTACTTTTTTTCATATTTTTCATTAAAATCTTTTGTTGATTTAACTACTAGAGATGATAAGCCGATTAAAGCAATAAGGTTTGGAATAACAATGAGTGCATTAAACATGTCTGCTAAACTCCATACAAGCTCTACTTCGAGGAGTGAACCTATAATAATACCAGCCAAAACTAATACTCTATAAATAAGTACTCCTCTGCTTCCAAATAAGTATATAACATTTTGTTCTCCAAAGAAATACCATCCTACTATAGTTGAAAATGCAAAGAAAAATAGAGTTACAGCTATGAATTGTATTCCGAAGTTTGCTGTTATACTGCTCAGTCCAAGTCTAAATCCTTCCTGTGTCAATTCAGGTCCTGTAAGACCTGTTCCTAAAGCCCCTGTCATTATTATAACTAGTGCAGTTATTGTACAAACTATACCTGTATCTACAATTACACCTATCATTGAAACTAACCCTTGAGAGACTGGATGGTCAACTTTTGCTACTGCATGGGCATGCGGTGTAGAACCCATACCTGCTTCATTTGAAAAAAGACCTCTAGCTATACCATATCTAATACTGTCTTTTATAGTAGCACCTATTAATCCACCCGTAGCAGCCCTCGGATTAAATGCTCCATAGAATATCATTTTTAATGCAGGAAGCAACATGTCTATATTAAACACTACTATTACTATCCCTCCTAGTATATACAGAACTGCCATTATAGGAACTATTTTTTCAGTAAAGGAACCTATTCTGCTAATTCCCCCTATGAAAATCATACCTGCTAATACTGCAACTACTATTCCAATTACTATTGATGGTATTTGAGGAACTGCATTTTTAATGGCCGTAGCTATAGAATTTGACTGCACAATATTCCCAGTTATACCTAATGCAATTATAATTGATATAGCAAAAAAGCCTGCTAAAAACTTGCTCTTTAATCCTTTACTTATGTAATATGCAGGGCCTCCTGTAAGAACTCCATCTCTTTCTTCATTAAACAACTGAGCCAATACTGCCTCAGCAAATATGGTTCCCATACCTAGAAAAGCACTGAGCCACATCCAAAAAACTGCTCCCGGTCCACCAGATGCAATAGCTGTAGCTACTCCCGCTAAGTTTCCTGTTCCTACCTGTGCTGCTATAGCAGTAGTGAGAGATTGATATGGTGATAATCCTGCTGCATCAGAGTCGCCTTCTTTTTTCCCAAAAATCTGCCTGATAGCTGTTCCAAGTTTAGCTACTTGTATGAACTTTAATCTCACTGTATACATTAAACCTGTTCCTAATAAAAGAACCATCATAAACGGTCCCCACAGGACATCATTTATACTATTAATAATATCCAACGAAATCCCTCCAAATTTTATCTTTTGTTTAGTTTTTACAATTACTTAATATTCTATTATTATTTACTATTATTAATTTAAAACAAAAAAAGGCTGAGTCTATTTTTATAGAACCCAAACCTTATTTCTTGGCTTTATAATATAGCAAATATTCAATCTCCTGTAAATTTTTATACACCTAATAAATTTTAGATTTTTTATATGCTTTTCTTATCTAACTTTTTAGATAAATTTCTACTTTATTTCATTTAAGAAAAATATAGCTAATGTACCTGGACCTGAATGAGCTCCTACAGCACATCCTACATCTCCTATCACAAAATCTTTGGAGCCAAATCTTTCCTCTATCATTTCTTTAGCTTTCATAGCTATATCAATATCATCTCCATGAGTTATGCCTATAGTCTGGTCTTCCAAATTAACTCCTCTTGCCTCCATTATTTCTATCATCCTCTTCAAAACTTTACTTCTTCCTCTAACTTTTTCTAATGGAACTAATCTGCCTTCTTCCACGTGTAGTACTGGTTTTATGTTTAGCATTGACCCTATAAAGGCTGCTGTTCCACTTACTCTTCCACCTCTATAGAGATACTCTAAATCGTCGACTGTAAATATGTGCTCCATATGTTTAGAATTAAATTCTGACATCTTCACTATATCTTCTTTTGATGCCCCCTCTGCAGCCATTTGTGCTGCCTTTAGTACAACTAATCCAAGTCCTCCTGAAGCACATTTTGTATCTATTATAGTTATATCAAAATTAGGATATTCTTCTAATATTTCTTTCTTTGCTATTAGAGAAGATTGATATGTACCAGACAATTCAGAAGAAAAGGCTAGATATATACATGCTTCATTCTTCTCAGCATATTCTCTAAATCTGTCTTTAAAAGCTTGAGGAGATACTTGTGATGTCTTGTATACTTTACCTGCTCTCATGTTGTCATAAAGTTCTTTAGGTTTTATTGTTTCTCCATCTTTGTATTCTATATTTCCTAAAAAAACTGATAAAGGCAATACATCTATTCCCATTTTTTTTACTAATTCTAATGGTATATCACTGGCGCTATCTGTAATTATTTTAATACCCATTTACAATCCCCCTATTATGGTTTATAGACTTATTAATATAATTGCCTTATGCTGTTAATATATACCATAATATTTCTTAAATTTAAAAAAATATTATATTGAAGAATTTAGGTTAAAAAATTTACATTGAATCTTAAGGTTTTGCTGCTAAAAAGTAATTTATTTGTACGATTTATGAATATATCTTTATTTTTGTAAATAGATTATAATATGGAAAACTGTGCCCTAGTCTATAATTTCCATAAGGGGTGATATTATGGCTAAGATTTTTTTCATAAGAAAAAAGGTATTGTATAGTGTTATTGCAATTGCTATCTTTATTGTAGTACTTTTATTTATACTTTCATTACTATAGAAAAAAACATAATACAGTTCTATATAGCAACATGAGAAAAGCCCTAGCTTTATGCAAGGGCTTAGGTTTTATGATACTATTTTTTGTTTTTATCATTAGCATTTTGACTGTTCTTTCTGTTATTTTTTTGATTAATAATTAAGTTCAATTTTTTATTATCGTTCTTTTTTAATTTTTTATAATCGTAAGAATCATCATCGTCATTGTCATCATCGTTGTCTTCATTACGGTAATTATATTTATGTTTTTTATCAACTATACTTTTATTGGCTTTATTTACATTATCTTTAAATCTGCTATTATATTGTTCTTCACTTTTAACATCCTTATCTTTATTATTATGTTCTAATTTTTTATTACCATGAATAGTCTTGTGATCTTTGTTTTCATTAGTAAGGATTTTTTTGTCATTTGATTTATGAGACTTTCTCGTTTTTTCTTCAATTCTTCTATTTTCCTTTTCTATAATCTTTTCTTCATCTTTATTTTCTTTTTCCTCTTGCACATCAGTATTTTTCTGTTTTTTTTCATACTTTTTAGCTTCATTTATGATATTTATTATCTCTTTAACCGATTTATCTTTTATCTCTTCTGGGTTAATATCTTCCTTTAAATCTACTGCCTTTTCTATTAGTTTAGCTTTTCCCGGAGACAGACTATTTTTCTTTGCAGCTTCACGTGATTCTTTATCGCTTTTCATAACTATTACTTCAGCTTCAATTGATGAATTCTTTAGATGAGTATCTACTTTTTCTAATATCTTATTATGGTCTATATTATTTTTATCTTCTGTTATGGTAACTAAAACAGTATTCTCTCCTCTGTCGCTTATATAATTTTCTTTTATAGCATTGTCTATAACCTTATTTATTACATCTTCTACAGGTTTATTTTTATAGCCCTTAACACCTTCCAAAAGATTCTTACCGTCATCATTAAGTGATTCAATTTTAATCACTCTCTTATATAGATTATATGAAAGCTCTATGCTTGGATTTATATCTATGTCTACATAACCATAAACTGTATTATAGCTAAATACTCCAAGTCCACCTAATAAAAATAATAGGGATGCCGCTATTGATACTATTTTTTTCAATACTTCTGTTTTATAAAAAGTATTATCTTCTACTTCTATTTCTTGTCCAATTTCTACAGGCTTTACATGCTTCCTTATCTTTATGAACTGACCTTCATTAGTTAACAATATGAGTCCGTTCTTATTTTTTTCAACTACTACTCCTCTCAAAAACTCACCTCCATTTTATATATTCTTTTAAGTAAGGATAGTCTCCCATTAAGACTATTATCAATGATATTATATATATTCGACCTCTCTCAATCTTTTTCCGATGTAGGTCTGTTAGCTTTTCTATTTCTTTTATAGGAAGTCTTTTGGTAGATATTAGAATATTTAACAATTCTTCATTTTCTATTATCAGTCTTGCCACATCTTTATATATGTCTCTAAGCTTGTCTTGCTTAGGTGAAACTTTTACTAAATCAGAAAATTGAATCCCCCATTCATCTAGTTCTTTTTTGTATTGAAGTATTTCTAATTTTCTAGATTCATTATCCTTCTCTTTTTTATACTCTTCTATTGCTCTAATTGCTGCTATGTCTAAGGTGTTTTCAGCTTCCTGCTGATTTATTAACTCTAAGGAAACTTCATTTTTTTCTTTTTTTGTCTTTCTATAGTAATCTATCATTCTTAAATTTATTACATGCTTTGCAAAGCTTAAAAACTTTCCCTTACTATTATCAAAGAAATCTATAGACTCCTTAAATGCCATCATTCCTATAGTGAGTTCATCATCTTTACCATATTCTAAAAATCGTCCCGTTCTTTTTTGTATCGTACTTGCTATAAATGGCCTATATTCTTCTATGAGTTTATTTGCTTCTTCTGGATCGTTTTTTGCTTTTTCTACTCTGTCTTCAATTGAGCCTTTAAATAGCATTCCTTCACCTCTTTTCCATATGGGCACATATATATATTCGATAAATCCATCGTGAATATTAAGGTATCTTATTAAGTAACTATAATCCTTTTTCATATCTAGCTTTTAGCATAACTACAGCTTCTTTTTTATAATCTCGTATTGTAATTTGCATATTCCATTATACTATAGTTACATCAATACTATGTAAAAATAAAGTAAGGAATCTTTTGCTAATCATATATTAATGCAGAATCTCCAATAATATTATTAATTGGAGGTGCTTTAAATGATAAGAAAAATCTCTCTTATTATACTTTGTGTATTTCTAACAGTTTCTTGTGCTAATCAGCCTCAAAGGCCAAATAATGAAGATATGCTTAAAATGCAATCTTCAATATATGGCACTAATACCATAAAAAATGTAAAAACGGCTGTAGACAATTGTGAAATAAGAAGTGGTACTGGAACTGAATTTGATGTAATACAGACAGTTGATAAAGGCACAATACTCGATTCAATAGGAAAATCAGATGACTGGTATGTTGTAAGATTAAGTAATAATAAGATAGGAGCAGTTTCTGAAAAAGATGTTGAACCTGTAGTAGAAGATTTTCAGCATTCTCAAATGCAAGGTGCAGTTAGGCTTACATCAGAAGAACAGCAGATTATTGAATTAGTTAATCAAGAAAGAGCTAAAAAAAATCTTTCACCTCTAACAATAGATATGGAAGTCACAAAGGTAGCTAGAATTAAGGCAAAAGACATGATAGATAACAATTATTTTAGTCATAATTCTCCTACTTATGGAAGTCCATTTGATATGCTCAGAAACTTCGGAATTAAGTATGTATATGCTGGTGAAAACCTAGCAGGTAATCCTTCTATTTCTAATGCCCATAAAGCATTAATGAATTCACAGGGCCATAGAGAAAACATATTAAACTCTAATTTTACTCACATAGGAGTAGGAGTATACGAGAGCAGCAAGTATGGAAATATCATCGTAGAAATGTTTATTAGCAAGCCAAAATAAAATTTTAAGGCTAGAAAGAATTGTGTTTCTAGCCTTATTATTGTTTTATCTAAAGAAGAAGCTATTAAGCTTCAACAGAAGCTTTTATCAGTGTGTTAAAGCTGCTTCTTCCTTGAGCTTTTTTTCTTCTATTTCTTTATGAAGATTTTTAAATGCCACTGACAGCATTAGCTTAATCCTATTGAGTTGGTTGACTTCACTTGCACCTGGGTCGTAGTCAATTGCAGCTATATTAGACTCTGGATAAGCCCTTCTAAGTTCTTTTATCATTCCCTTGCCTGTAATATGATTTGGCAAGCAAGCAAAGGGCTGTAGGCATACTATATTAGGTACCCCACTATTTATTAGCTCTACCATTTCAGCAGTTAAAAACCAACCTTCACCAGTTTGATTACATAGAGACAAGTGTTTTTCTGCACCCCTTGCGAGTTCTTCTATGGATATAGGTGGAGTAAATCTTTTACTTTTTGCTAATGCTTTTTTCATATCTTTTCTATAGTAATCTATTGCCTCTATTGATAAACTGCCAAGCAGCGAGCCCTTAAATGATCCTGATAATTCTCTGTATTTTGTTTTACTATTATATGCAGAGTATAAGAAAAAGTCAGTTAAATCTGGAACTACAGCTTCTGCACCTTCTGCCTCCAATATGTCTACTATATTATTATTAGCAGTAGGATGAAATTTAACTAATATCTCTCCTACTACTCCTACCCTTGGCTTAATCATGTCTTCATGGATTTCAAGATTGTCAAAATCCTCTACTATATTGTATATATTTCTTATAAAATCCTTTCGAGTTCCATTTTCTAAACTTTTTATACACTTATCTACCCAATATTCATACAGCTTGTTTGCTGAACCTGGTACTTTTTCATAAGGCCTTACTCTATATAATACTCGCATTAACAAGTCTCCATATGTTATACCCATAAGCAGACTATTTAAAATAGGTACAGTTATTTTAAAGCCTGGGTTTTTTTCAAGTCCGATAGCATTTAGAGAAATTACAGGCACATGTCCCATACCAGCATCTTTCAAAGCTTTTCTAATAAATGCAATATAGTTTGTAGCCCTACATCCTCCACCAGTTTGAGATATAATAACTGATGTATTATTTAAGTCATATTTTCCAGACTTTAAAGCAGCCATAATCTGTCCCACTGTTATGATTGAAGGATAGCAAGCATCATTATGCACATGTTTTAGTCCCTCATCAATAGCTTTCTTATCTACTGATGGCAATATTTCAATATTATATCCTGCTTTTCTAAATCCGACCTGTAAAAACTGAAAATGAATAGGCGACATTTGTGGAGATAATATGGTATGAGTTTTTCTCATTTCCTTTGTAAATATTATTCGCCTTGTAACACCGTAAAGTTCAACAGGCTCAAAGTTTCTTTTCTCTCTTTCTTGCATAGCTGCAATTAATGAACGAATACGTATTCTAATAGCCCCAAGGTTGTTTATTTCGTCTATCTTTATTACTGTATAAATTTTTCCAAATCGTTCTAATATCTCTTTCACTTGGTCAGTAGTTACAGCATCTAATCCACAGCCAAAAGAATTCAACTGAACTAGCTCTATATCTTTTCTCTTAGCAACATATGTTGCTGCTCTATACATTCTTGAATGATATACCCACTGGTCAACAACTCTAGTAGGCCTATCTACTTTTGATAAATGTGCAACCGCATCTTCTGAAATTACTGCAAATCCATAGGACTTTATCATTTCTGGTATACCATGGTTTATTTCAGGATCTATATGATATGGCCTGCCTGCCAGTAATATGCCTTTAATATTATTTTTTTCTATATATTCAATTGCTTCTTCGCCTTTTTTCCTAACGTCTAATTTGTATTTCTCTAGTTCCATATATGCTTTATCAACTGCATTAGATACTTCACTCCTGCTTAGTCCTTCGTTTCTTAGCTTTTCATATATTCTCTTTTTAAGTCTTTTCGGATCATCTAAAGGTAAAAACGGATGATAAAATATAATTCCATCTTTCCTTAGCTCATCTATATTTGCATTTATAGTTTCTGGATAAGACGTAACTATAGGACAATTATAGTGATTACCTGCTGTTTCATCTTCTAGTATATTATGAGCTATACAAGGATAGAAAATCTTCCTTATTCCTTTTTTCAATAAATCCATTACATGTCCATGAACCATTTTAGCTGGATAACATACTGACTCAGAAGGTATAGTCTCCATTCCCAATTCATAAATACTCTTTGAAGAACGTCCTGATAACACTACTCTATATCCCAATTCTGTGAAGAATGTAAACCAGAAAGGATAATCTTCATATATGTTTAAAACCCTAGGTATACCTATAGTGCCTCTCTTAGCTTCCTCTGGTTTTAATGGTTTATAACTAAAAAGTCTGTTGTATTTATATTCATAAAGATTAGGTATATCATTTTTGACTTTTTCAATACCTGCTCCTCTTTCACACCTATTTCCTGATATAAATTCACGTCCATCTGAAAAATGATTTACTGTTAATAGACAATTATTTCCGCACAATCCACATCGTCTCATGGTTGTTTCAAATGTAAAACTTTTTAACTCTTCCTTTTTCAAAAGCTCAGTTTTATGCCCTTCAGTATACCTTTCCTTAGCAATTAAGGCCGCACCAAAAGCTCCCATAATTCCTGCTATATCAGGTCTTACTACTTCCTTACCAATTATAAGCTCCATCGCCCTTAAAACTGCATCGTTGTAGAAAGTACCGCCTTGAACTACTATCTTTTCTCCTAAATCTTCTACACTCCTAAGTCTAATGACTTTATACAGTGCATTTTTAATTACTGATATAGATATACCTGCTGATATATCACTGACTTCTGCTCCTTCTTTTTGTGCCTGCTTTACTTTAGAATTCATAAATACTGTACAACGTGTACCTAAGTCTACTGGACTTTTTGACATTAGGCCTGCTTTTGCAAAATCCTTTACATCCATATTCAATGAATTGGCAAAAGTCTCTATAAATGACCCACAGCCAGAAGAGCAAGCTTCGTTAAGCATAATAGAATCTATTACACCATCATGGATCTTTAAACTTTTCATATCTTGTCCGCCAATGTCTAGTACAAAGTCTACTCCAGGTAGGAAGAATTCTGCTGCTTTGTAGTGTGCCACTGTTTCTATTTCTCCAATATCTACCTTTAGAGCAGATTTTATTAAGCTTTCTCCATACCCTGTAACCGCAGAATTTACTATATTTGTTCTATCATTTAATTTACTATACAAATCTTTTAATGCTTCCATAGTAGACTCTAAAGGACTTCCCATGTTGCTGCCATAATGGGAGTATAATAATCCTCCATTTTCGTCGATTAAAGCTATTTTAGTTGTAGTTGAACCTGCATCTATACCTAAAAAAGCATTTCCGCTATACTCTTCTAGTGATACTCTTTTGACTTTATGCTTACTATGTCTTTCCTTAAACTCTTTATATTCATCTTCATCAGCAAATAGAGGAGTTAATTTATTCTCTTCGTCAGCATCTATCTTATTTATATATGGTATTCTTTCATATAGGCATTCAAAGGGAATAAGCTCTTCCTTTACAGAAGATAAAGCAGCACCCAACGCTACATAATACTGAGAATCATTTGGAAATATAACATTTTCCTCATCAAGCTTCAAAGTCTCTATGAATCTTTTTCTAAGCTCAGACATAAAAAACAAAGGTCCTCCTAGAAATGCCACATTCCCTCTTATTGGCTTTCCTTGAGCTAAACCACTTATAGTTTGGTTTACTACTGCTTGCAAAACTGAAGCTGCAATGTCTTCTTTAGCTGCTCCTTCGTTTAACAGAGGCTGAACATCTGTTTTAGCAAAAACACCACATCTAGACGCTACAGGATATATGGTTTTATGTTTTTTGGCAAGCTCATTTAAACCTTCTGCATCTGTCTGTAGGAGAGCTGCCATTTGGTCTATAAATGCTCCAGTACCTCCTGCACATGTTCCATTCATTCTCTGTTCAATTGTATCTCCAAAATAAGTTATTTTTGCATCCTCTCCACCTAATTCTATTGCAACATCAGTATGAGGAATATATCTTTCTATTGTAGTTGTACAAGCTATTACTTCTTGTATAAATGAAACACCTAGTCTTTTAGAAATAGAAAGACCTCCTGAACCAGTAATCATTATTGTGATTTTTTTCCCTTCTAGAATTGATTTTGCATCTTCGAGCATTAATATAACTGTATTTTTTATGTCTGAATAATGCCTTGAATATCTCTTGTATAGTATATTAGCCATTTCATCTAATATAACCAACTTTACTGTAGTTGAACCTACATCTAGTCCAACATGTAGTACACTGTTCATTTTTATTTTCCCTCCATGTGCCATGTGAAGTAATTCATATATAGCTTTTATTAAATGTTTTGTTGTTTTTCTATAATTTACAATAATACAATTATATTTAAAGCCTTGCAATAATATAGCTTGTACTTAAATAAATTTTTCATTAATTTATGAGAGTCTACCTAGTATAACTGGAATAGCTGTCTCAACTCTCAATATTCTCTCCCCTAAGCTAACTACTTCAAATCCCTGTTTTTGCAGCATATCTATCTCATAGGGTATAAAGCCTCCTTCTGGTCCTATAGCTAAGGTAATTGGTTCTTTTACGTTCCTCGGACATTCTTTTTCTGCAATTGGATGTGCCACTATGGCTCTTGTACCCTTAATAATGTCTGGTATGCGGTCTTCTACAAAAGGCTTAAAAAGCTTAACTATTTCTATTTCTGGAAGTATCGTATCTTTGCCCTGCTCCAGTCCTAATATCATATTTTCAAATAGGCTCTTTTCTTCTAAAACTGGACTACTCCAAAAGCTTTTTTCAACTCTCCAAGTCTTTATAACATATATTTTTTTTATTCCCATGGTAGTCACATCTTGAATTATTCTTTTTAATGCTTTTGGCCTTGGCAAGGCTAGAACTAATTGTACATTCAAAGGTTCAGGACTTTTTTCCGTCAATTCTACTTCCATCTCTAATTCTTTCTCATTAAGCTTTGTGATTAGCCCCTTTCCCATTTTATCATTCAATAGCCCAACTCTTAGAGTATCTCCTACTTTTGCTCTGTGCACATTTAATACATGCCTTAATCTTCTATCTTTTAATACCACTTTATTTTCTGTAATGAAATCTTCCTGAAATAAGATAATAAGGTTCATTTAGCAATCCTTCCCCTGTGTTTTTTGACGAGTTTCTTCCTATATATATAACAAATATATTACATTTTATCACTTAATTCAAATATAGACAATATATATCCAAAATATGAGATTATTGCTGAAAAAAACAACTACCCATTTCATAGCGGAAGTTGCATAATCAGAAACTAAATCGCTGTCCTCATATCTTGAAATGTTAGTTGTCGTACTTACGTCATAGCCCATATACACAGCATACCTATAAAGAATAGTGACTAGCTGTTCACGTGTAATACTGATGTCTGGTCCAAACTCAGTACTGATTGTGCCTTTTATAATTTGGTTTTCATAAGCCCAAGTTACTGCTTCTGAATAATAAGCACTATTATCTATATCAGTAAAATATTTAAACTGATTCACAAGCGGCTCATTCATCATTCTATAGAGTATGGTCACAAATATTGCCCTAGTGTAATCCATTCTCATATGCAAATTTAATGGCTTCATTATACTTTAAATATCTATAATTTCAACATAAATAAAAATCAAAATTTCTAAATGCTTTGCATAAATATAAAAACGGCCTTTCGGCCGCTTTTACTTACATATATTTTAATTATTTTACCTTTTCTTCTATTTCTTTAACTATCCTTTCAATGAATTCTTCTACTGCCATTTGTCCAATATCTCCTTGGTCTCTTACTCTGACAGATACCAAGCCATTTTCTACTTCCTTTTCCCCTACTATTAGCATATAAGGAGTTTTTGCAAGCTGAGCTTCTCTTATTTTAAATCCAATTTTTTCTGCTCTTGCATCTACTTCAACTCTTACGCCTTTTTCTTGAAGTCTCTTTTGAACACCATAAGCATAGTCATTATACTTATCTGATATCGGTAATATATCTACTTGCACTGGTGAAAGCCATACAGGGAATTTTCCTGCATAGTGCTCTATTAGTACTCCGATAAATCTTTCCATACTTCCTAATATAGTTCTGTGAATCATAACTGGTCTGTGCTTTTCGTTGTCTTGACCTACATATGTTAAATCAAATCTTTCTGGCATTTGGAAGTCTAATTGGATAGTTGCACACTGCCAAGTACGTCCTATACTGTCTTCTAGATGGAAATCTATCTTAGGACCATAGAATGCTCCATCACCTTCATTGATAATATAGTCAATACCTTTTTCTTCTAATGCTTCTTTTAGATTATTTGTAGCTCTTTCCCATTGTTCTTCAGTTCCCATAGAGTTCTCTGGTCTAGTGGAAAGCTCTACATGATATTTGAATCCAAATACTTGATACATATAGTCAGCTAGGTCTATTACATTTATAAGCTCTTGTTTTACCTGTTCTGGTAGCATGAATATATGAGCATCGTCTTGAGTAAATGTTCTAACTCTCATAAGACCATGTAATGCACCTGCTAACTCATGACGGTGTACCTGACCTAACTCAGCCAATCTAAGTGGTAGGTCTCTATAGCTGTACATTTTAGATTTATATATCAGCATAGCTCCTGGACAGTTCATAGGCTTAATTGCATACTGTCCTTCATCAATTGTTGTAAAGTACATATTTTCTTTATAATGATCCCAGTGTCCTGATTGATGCCATAGCTGCTCATTTAGTATAAGAGGTGTCTTCACTTCTCCATAGCCTCTTTTAGCATGCTCTTTTCTCCAGAAATCTTGTATAGTATTCCATAGTATCATTCCCTTTGGATGGAAGAATGGGAATCCTGGTCCTTCTCCATGCATACTGAATAAATCCAGCTCTTTACCTAGTTTTCTGTGATCTCTTTTCTTTGCCTCTTCTAAGAACTCTAAATATGCATCTAAGTCTTTCTGCTTTTCAAAAGATGTTCCATATATTCTCTGAAGCATAGGTCTCTTTTCGTCGCCTCTCCAGTATGCTCCTGCTATGCTTGTCAGCTTAACAGCTTTTACCTTTTTAGTGCTTGGTAGGTGAGGTCCTCTACATAAATCCACAAATTCCCCTTGCTGGTAGAATGAAATTACTGAGTCTTCTGGTAAGTCTTCTATTAGCTCTACTTTATATGTTTCATTTGCTTTTTTCACAAATTCTAATGCTTCATCTCTAGGAAGTATAAACTTCTTAATCTCTAAATCTTCCTGTGCTATTTTAAGCATTTCTTTCTCTAACATTTCTAGGTCCTCTGGTGTAAACTTATGGTCCACATCTATGTCATAATAGAATCCATCTTTAATTGCAGGACCTATAGCTAGTTTTGCATCAGGGAAATGTCTTTTTACAGCTTGAGCTAAAATGTGAGCACTTGTATGTCTAAATATCTCACGTCCACCTTCGTCTTCAAATTTCAATAGTTTTATGCTTGAATCCTCAGTTATTTCATCATTTAATCCTAATAAGTTTCCATTTACTTCTGCGCCTAAAACTACTCTTGCAAGTCCTTCGCTTATGTCTTTTGCAATATCTATAACTCTTACTCCACTATCGTATTGTCTAACTGAACCATCTGGTAGTGTAATATTTATCTTTGACATTTTTTTATAACCTCCTCTTGATATTGTAGAATATAAAATTAAAAGCTCTCGCTCCTAGATATGTCTAGGGGCGAGAGCTGTATGTCCCACGGTACCACCCTAATTAGAATTTTAAATAATATTAAAATTCCACTCTTGTGATTATAACGTAATCAACGGAAATCCTTACCCATTAACTGGTTTCAGATACAACTCAAGGGTAGTTTTCAATTAGACTAGTCTAGGATTGCTTCCAGCCACGACAATCCCTCTCTTTAGACCGTTTCCTAATCTACTCGTCCTCTCATCGCTTTAGATATATTCATTATTTGTAATTTTAATATATTATATTTTTATTTCAATATTCTGTCAAGCATTTTTTGATTAAACTCTTTTATTATCTTCGCTCATATCAAGTTTTTCGCTTAAATTATCTTCAAACTTATCCACGTACCAATTTCCGTTACTATCCAATGTAGCATACATTACTTCATCTACTTTATTTACACCGTACTTTTTAAGGTTATTCATTAGTGTTTTTCCATCTATTTTCATCTTTCTTAAATTATCGTATATTATTTGCCCTCCTATAATCAATTCTGTAGGTATTGTCTCGGGACTTGTCACTAAGCCTAAATCTCCTACTGTTACTGTCCTCTTATCTGCTTTTTTTATAATACTTAGCTTTCCATTTGCCTCTAAAAGTCCGTATTCCACATCATCAGGTGAAAAGCAACCAGCCTCTCTCAAAAGTTCATTTAATTCATCCATATTATATCTTATAATTTTTAAATTTTTCTCAAGAATCTTTCCCTCTTGTATTATCACGACTGGTTCTCCTTCTAAAACTTTACTTATTGTCCTGCTTTTCATAGTTATATAAGATATCAAAAAAGTAAGTGCACCAAATATAATAAGACCTACGAAATGCTGCCAAGTTCTTTGCTCAACATCTGTGGCAAGAGCACCAGCAATCGAGCCAAATGTGATTCCATTTATGTATTCATGAAATGTCAGCTGTGACACCTGCTGTCTTCCTAATAGCCTAGTAATAAATAATATTGCAAAAAAGGCTAAAAATGTCTGAACTATAACTTCTATAAATGTCTTCAAATCATATCAACTCCTAATATGTATTGTGTATATATTTTTTCCCATACTGCATATACTATTCTATAATGGACAATTTCACAGGTGGTGATCTATGAATAGCGTAATCTTTAAAGCAATTTTCACTATCATTTTTATTATTGTAGGCTATATAGTTTTATATGTATTAAGTAAAAAAGAACTGATATAAAAAACATTAGTAATTAAAAAACTTCTATTAAAATGCTGCATACTGGCTTAAGTGAAAACAAAAATCTCCACAATCTTCTTAAGATTCATTACCTGAATGTTCTTAGATAATAAAGATTACAAAACTAAATTTTCATATTCGTTATAAGAAAAGTAAGCAAAAGTTCATTCTAATAAAATATGCCTTAAAAACCTTAAAATCCGTAGGTATGATATTACATCAATCCTACGGATTTTAGTTTTTTTATATTTATTCAATTAAACTCTCACAGCCACATTTCTGTGGTGATTTTGGGGAGGTTATATTTATCAAGTTAAAATATGAAAAATACTAATTTAATGATGGAGACATCACAGCAAGGGTTATATCAATGTCTATATATTTTCCACTTCTGTATACTGTCAATCTAATAGTATCTCCTGGTTTATGATTTTCAATGATTTCAGATAAATCTTCCACAGTCTTCACTGTGACTTCATCTATTTTTACTATTACGTCGCCCGGTTTAAGACCTGACTTTTCTGCTGGGCTGCCATAATATACTTGACCTATATATACTCCTACTGGAAGATTGTACTGCTTAGATATAGATTCTGTTATAGTAGTTATACCTACTCCCATCCAAGGTCTTTTAACATATCCATTTTGTATTAACTCATTTATTATAGGTAGAGCATCATTAATTGGAATAGCAAATCCCATTCCTTCAATCTCTGATGACGCAAGTTTTACACTATTTATTCCAATTACTTCACTGTTTTGGTTAACTAATGCTCCTCCACTGTTTCCAGGATTTATAGCTGCATCAGTTTGTATAAGCTTCATTTTTTTCTCCCCTATTGTGAGAGTACGATTTAATGCGCTTATAATACCTGCTGTAACAGTTCCAGAAAATTCTTCTCCTGCAGGGTTACCTATGGCAACTGCAAGCTCTCCTACCTTTAGCTTGTCTGAATCTCCAAACTTAGCAGCAGGAAGATTATCTGCTTCAATTTTTACTACTGCTAAATCAGTTTTTGAATCTTGTCCTAGCACTCTTCCTTGATATTCAGTTCCATCATGTAAAATTACTACTATATCAGTAGCACCATCAATAACATGCTGATTTGTTATTATATATCCATCTTTTCTATATATAATTCCAGAACCAGTTCCATTATCTATTTGCTGAATTTGGAATCCTCTATTAATACTTACTTTATTCTTTATCATTACTATTGATGGAAGCACTTCTTCAGCTACTTTTACAACTGGACTTGTATACCATTCTGAACTCACCAGCTTTACGCTAGAACTGCTGGAACTATTAGATATATTGGAATTATTCGAATTGTTACTTGGAGATGCAGCTTCTGCAATTTTTGATATATCAATACCATTAGCCTGCAACAATCCATAAGTAAATAGTCCTCCTATAATGACTCCTATAAGCATTGAAGCTAATATAATATTTAATAATTTGCTTCTTCTATATTTTTTTTCATATCGCCTGTTTTCTTCTTCTCTAAATGTTTTAAAACTATTGTTAGAATCATAGCCTATACTATAGCTTGTAGTGATATAGTTATTATTATCTGCACTGTAGCTATTATTCAAACCATTATTATCGTAAAAATTGTTATAATAATTATTATTGTTATTATAATTGTTGTTCATATTAAAATCATCCATCTATAAACCCTCCTTATAAATAGTATCAACTAACGTCTATCTGTAATAAGTACTTTGTTTTGTTAACTTTATTATAGACAAAAGTTTTTAATAAAATATGAACAAATTGTAAATTTGTAATTAAACAATAGCCCAGTAGCAGTTAAACAATAGCTGCCAAATGCTATTTTATACTTTTTAATTGTTTAATAATTCTCTCCGTTCTTCATTTTTATCTCCTAGTTTCAATGTGAACGTAAATTCTGTGCCCTCTCCAATTCTACTCTTGACCCATATTTGCTCATTGTGGTTTTTAATTATCTCTTTAACTATGGCTAAGCCTAATCCAGTTCCCTTTACTTTTCTGGACCTAGATTTATCTCCTTTATAAAATCTCTGCCATATGTTATTTATATCTTCTTCTGGTATACCTACACCTGTATCCCTTATAGATATTATAGCTTTATTTTCTCTTACATCTGTGCTTATAAATAAACTGCCTCCACTATTCATGAATTTTATCCCGTTATCTACTAAATTCGATATTACCCGGGAAATACTCTCTTTATCTGCCATTACTAATATAGGGTCATATTTAAAGTTAGCCTCTACATTTATTTCTTTCTCTTCAAGTTTATTGCTATAATTTATTATGTTTCTTCTAATCAGTTCATTAATGTCAAATTTTTCTATATTTAATATATTCTTACCTAATTCCATTCTAGATAAATCAAGAAGATTATTTATAAGCTCTGTAAGTCTATCTGTTTCTTTATATATTATATCTAGATATTCTCCTCTTTTTTCCTCAGCTATTTCCTTATCCATAAGTCCTTTTACATAACCTTTAATTAAGGTTAAAGGCGTCCTCAGTTCATGAGAAACATCTGCTATAAACCCTTTTCGCATTTCCTCTAGCTTGTTTAATTCCTCTGCCATATTATTAAATGAAACAGCAAGCTGTCCTATTTCATCCCTTGACATTATAGTAACTCTTTTGTCAAATTCCCCTGATGCTATTATTTTTGTAATCTTATTCATCTCTTTTATAGGCCTAGATATCTTTTCAGAAATAAAATAAAGCAGTACCACTGCAATTATCATTGATATAAGCATAGAATATACGATTATTTTATACGTCTCTTTTAACGTCTCTTTTATTTCATATATTGGAGAATGCATAAAAATTCCATTTTCTACTTTTCCATTTATAAATATTGGAATACCTACTGTCATGACTGGACTTCCAAAATAAGTATCATAGCTTCCTCGTTTTGCAATAATATTTCCTTTTAAGACACTTACTATATCTCCCTCAGTAAGTTGTCTTCCAATCCATTTAGTTTCAGATTTGCTTGAAACCCCATAGACATAGCCCATTTTATCTATAATCCATATTTTAGCATTTAAGAATCTTTCAATGGACTCCATTTCCATTTCCAGTCTTTCATAAGTCACTTGATTGTTGAGATACTTTATTACTGTAGAGTTTAGCTTTTGTCCTTCTGCAATTAAGGCCTCACTTCTCTTTTCAAAATAATAGTTTTCAAACATTTTAATCATCGATACAGCCAGTACTGTAAAAATAATCAGTATTACAATGAGATACACAGATAATAATTTTTTAAATACTGTGTTAAACACTTTTTTTCACCTCAAATTTATATCCAACTCCCCAAACCGTTTTTATTTCGTATTTATCTTCTACACTTTTTAGTTTTTCTCTTAATCTCTTTATATGTACATCTACTGTTCTAGTTTCACCTACAAAATCATATCCCCAGATTTGTTCTATTAACTGTTCTCTTGTAAATAATTTGTTTGGATTAGAAGCTAAAAAATACAAAAGTTCCATCTCTTTTTTAGGTAGATTCATTGTTTTATCATTTACCTTTATGCTAAAGTCATCCATATCTATCATAAGAGAAGGAAAGACTATTTTTTCACCTTCATTATATTTGTTAGGATTAGTTCTTCTCAGAACAGCCCTTATTCTTGCTATAAGCTCTTCTGGATCAAAGGGTTTAACTATGTAGTCATCTGCCCCCAGTCTAAGCCCCAATACTTTGTCAAAGGTTTCACCCTTAGCTGTAAGCATTATTATAGGAACTTGGCTTATTTTCTTTATTTCTCTACAAACATCATATCCATCCATTTTAGGAAGCATAAGATCCAATATAACTATATCTGGTGCTTCTTCTAAGAATTTCTTCAAAGCATCCTCTCCATCATAAGCCTTTACTACTTGAAATTTTTCTTTGATTAAAAACATTTCAATCATATTACATATTTCAACATCATCATCTACTACTAACACTTTATAAAAGTTACTGGCCATAAAATCACCTCGTTTCATATCTATAGATTTATATTATCAAATAAAGCATTTATTGTGAACTTTTTGATATAATACTTGTATATAGGGTATTTATAGACTGTTAGTTTATTTTCTTATTGTAGTAAATAAAAAGCTCTACTTTAATGCATTTTTGTAAAAGCAAATATTACAGCTAAAAGGAGGTTCTTATGACAAATATACTTAATTCAGAAAATGTTATTTTAGTTGGTATTATAACCAGTATATTAGCTGGTTTTTCAACAGGAGTAGGGGCCCTTCCTATTTTCTTTGCTAAAAATGTTTCTAGTAAAACACTTGATACTATGTTGGGATTTGCTGCAGGAGTAATGTTAGCAGCTACATCCTTTTCACTAGTCATACCAGCTATAGAGGCTGGAGGCGGTGGATTTAGAGGTGCTGCTATTACACTGATAGGCATAATAATTGGAGGAATATTTTTAGATTTTACTGATAGGCACTCTCCTCACGTACATCTTATTGATAAACGTGAAGAAGGAAATAAATCATCTCTAGCTAAGATGTGGTTATTTATAATTGCCATTACTATACACAACTTTCCCGAAGGTCTTGCAGTAGGTGTAGGGTTTGGAGATGGAAATATACCCAATGGATTGACTATTGCAATAGGTATTAGTCTTCAAAATTTGCCTGAAGGATTAGCTGTAGCCTTATCCCTTGTAAGAGAAAATTTTTCTACTAAAAAAGCTTTTCTAATTGCTACGCTAACAGGCTTAGTAGAACCAATAGGTTCCTTTATAGGACTTTTATTAGTAAACATTGCTAAACCTTTACTGCCCCTTATATTAGCCTTCGCTGCTGGTGCAATGCTATTTGTTATCAGTGACGAAATAATACCAGAAACTCATAAGAACGGATATGAAAGACAAGCTACTTATGGAGTTCTCATAGGGTTTGTTATAATGATGTTCTTAGATGTGACTTTAGGATAAACATGGACAAAGGCGGCAATACCTTGCCGCCTTCACTAATATATATTAAACTTTAATTTTTGGGACAAAAATACTTAAGGCTATATACCCCCTAAAATGCACATTCAAAGGGTATCTAACTTTTAAATATTTTAGAATACTTATTATGACATTTTATCTCTCATACTGATAATATCTGTATATTAGCTTGTCTAACTCTACGCTTAATTTTAAAGCTTCCACTTTATCTATAGTTTCATTTTCTAAAAGCCTATTTAATTCCTCTTGTTTCTTTTCTATAGCATTTTTTAAGTCTTCATTAGAGAAATTATCCATAAAAATTCACTTCCTTGCAAAAATAAACACTATGGACAAAGTTTTATTATTTTTTCCCATTTATATATATAAATATGCACACGTTGTAGATTATAACATTTTTTGGCTTTAAATACAACATAATGTCGAGCTTTTGCCTAAAGTTTTTTACTACAATCTGCGACATTTTCCGTTATTTTTCAACTATTATTAATAAGTTAATCCATATATACCTATTTTTTACCTTATGCAACATGATTAATTATAACTACTTTAATTATTTAGTATTAGTCACTCGCCTTTTCTACTTCATTTATTATTATATCAATTTTTATTGACATTTTATATGATATAATTACATTTAAATTATAATCTAATTACTTTTTGAATAAATACCACTTTAAGCTATCTACTTCATACTTAATTTCATATACGTCTTTTTCGTTATGTACACAAACAAACACTATTCTCCTATTTCCAGCAAATTTTTCCTCGTATATTTTAGATATTTTTTGAACTTTTATAGCTTTATCATTATACTTAAATTTAAATGGTCTTATTTCTCCCAAATCAGATTTAAATATTGCTATCATATCAATAGGTTCATTTAATATTTTCACTAAAAATACCTCCCATATAATAGCTTAATTTACTATTATAAAATACTAGACATAGGTGGATATTCTTCAACTTCAAATCCTCCCATCATAGGTTTTAACCCACTGTTTACAAAAATACCTCTCATTATAGAATGATCCCCATATTTTTCTCTTATGTTATCTATAGCTTTATCTATTCTTTCCATTTTAATTTTATTTTCCTTATCAAATAAGGTAAGTTGTGTTATAAGGCTACTCACAAGTTCAGAGGCTCTTACACCAATTTTTCTTATAGGAAGTCCATCCCACATTTCGTTAAAAAGGTCTTTTGCTGTATTGTATATTTCATTTGTATTATTAGTAGGAAATAGTAATTTCCTTTGATGAGTTGAATATTTAAATTCATAACTAGTTAAGAAAACAGATATTACATTAGCTTTAGCCTCTTCTTGTCTAAGCCTTCTTGAAACAGTCTCCACAAGACTTAACAATATTATATGTGCAGTTTCTTCATCCTCCACATTAAATGGAACTGTAGTACCATTACTTATACTTTTAAATGGAATTGAATTTCCCCAATTAATATTAGAGTCATCTATGCCCCATGCATACCTATATATTAGTCTACCATGAGCCTTAAACTTACTTGATATTAGATTATAATCACTATTTGCTAAATCTCCTATAGTATATATTCCTATTTTATTTAATTTTTGCTTCGTTTTATTGCCTACCATAAAAAGCTCCTCAACTGGAAGGGGCCAAAGCTTTTCTTTTATCTCCTCTGGATAAAGAGTATGAACTTTATTTGGCTTTGAAAGCTCTCCCGCCTGCTTTGCAAGAAGCTTATTCGTTGATATACCTATATTTACTGTAAATCCTAATTCCTTATATATCCTATCCTTTATCTTATATGCAGCTTCTATAGGAGGGCCAAAATGCTTTTCCATTTCTGTATAGTCAAGAAAAGACTCATCTATACTAAATATTGATATATTAGGAGAATATTCTTTTAATAGTGATATCAAAGCCCTACTGCATTTCATATATAAATCATAATTTGGAGGAACTATAATTAAGTCCTTACATTTACTCCTAGCCTCCATTATGCTCTCTCCTGTTCTTATACCTGCTTTTTTTGCAATAGCTGATTTAGCTAAAACTATACCGTGCCTTGATTTTTCGTTGCCTCCTATGATAGCCGGGAGCTCTCTTAAATCCCTTTCCATTCCTATTTGTTTTTCATAGGCTGCTTGCCATGATAGAAAAGCTGAATTCACATCTATATGCATTATAGTTCTTCTATTCATATTACCCCATCATCCACCCTTTCCAGAACATATGTTCGTATTTATATTATATCACTTTTTTAAACTTTTAGAAGCAAAAAACAAAAAAACTACAGGGGGGGAGCCTGTAGTCAAAGGGGGAATTATTATTTTTGGGGGTAGTTGATTTAGTTGATATTTGCTATCAACTTTTATTATTATATTACCCTATGTTAACTAATTTAAACAGATATTTGTAAATTTTATTATTTATTTTTACTTTATAATGAAACAGGGTTAATCTCTTGGTTTTTGATCTATAATAATCTCTTATAAAAAATAAATATGTCAATTTTAATTTGCAATGGTTATAACTTTTATGTTTTAACCGATATCATAAGATTATACACATATTTTTTAAATTTTGTTCCAAGTTATTCTACTTCTAAAATAAATACATTATAATTAATGTAAAATGTAATATTAATATAAAATATGCTTTACGAGGTGATATTTAAAATGAAAAAAGTAGTTGACAGGTTTTTAAATTATGTAGCTATAGATACAAAATCTGAATATGATTCTTCCTGCTTTCCCAGCTCTAAAAAACAGTTTGAATTAGCAAATCTCTTAGCAAAAGAATTAAAAGAGTTTGGACTTAGTGACGTTTCTGTAGATGAAAACTGCTATGTAATGGCTACTCTTCCTTCAAATGTAGATAAAGATATACCTACTATTGGGTTCATTGCCCACATGGATACTAGCCCTGATATGTCAGGTGAAAATGTAAAGCCTAAAATAGTTGAAAAATATGACGGCGGAGATATTATTCTAAATAAAGAAAACAATATAGTTTTATCTCCAAAGGATTTTCCAGAGCTAAGAAATTACATAGGTCAAACTTTAATTACTACAGATGGCACTACTTTACTAGGAGCTGATGATAAAGCAGGTATAGCAGAAATAATGACTGCTGTAGAGTATTTAGTAAGAAATCCAGATATAAAACATGGCAACATAAAGATTGCTTTTACACCTGATGAAGAAGTAGGAAGAGGAGCAGATCGTTTTGATGTAAAGAAATTCAATGCAGATTTTGCATATACAGTAGACGGTGGTGGATTGGGAGAACTTGAATACGAGAACTTCAACGCTGCCAGTGCTAAATTAGTCATTAAAGGTAGAAATGTACACCCTGGATCAGCTAAAAACAAAATGATAAACTCCATAGAAATAGCAATGGAGCTTAATTCTATGCTACCTGAAAATCAAAAGCCTAAATATACAGAAGGCTATGAAGGATTCTTCCTCATTTCATCTATAAATGGTGATGTAGAAGAGACAAAGCTTGATTATATTATAAGAGATCACTTTAAAGACAAATTTGAAGAAAAGAAAGCCCTTATGCAAAAAATAGTAGACTTCTTGAATTTTAAATACGGCGAAGGTACTATCCATTTGGAAATAAAAGACCAATACTACAATATGAAGGAAAAAATAGAACCAGTAATGCATATAGTTGAAACTGCTAAAAAAGCTATGGAAGAGCTAGGAATAACTCCTATAATAACACCTGTTCGCGGTGGAACTGATGGTGCAAGACTATCTTATATGGGGCTGCCTTGTCCTAACCTATTTACTGGTGGACACAATTTTCATGGAAAATATGAATTTATCCCTATAGAATCTATGGAAAAGGCTGTGGAAGTTATTCTAAAAATTATTGAGTTATATGCTAGATAATTTAAAGTTTATATAAATATCAAAAATTGCTTAGACAAAAAATAACCTCAAAGCTAAAAGCAAGTGTAAAGGCACTTGCTTTTAGCTTACTATTTTTTTAATTATATTATATCTTGCTGTTCTCATCATCTTATATTTTGTCTTCTATAACAGCCTGTATACATTTATCCTTCGTAAAATCCTCATTATATGTAGGATCATCTACTAGAATATGAGGAGTAGTCTTCACCTCCATATTTATAGTGCCATCAGCATTTAAAACTAAATCCCTGCTATAATTAACTACAAAACCACTAATTGGCAAACTAACCATAGGAATTAGTGCATTAGCTCTAGTTCCACTTGTAGGTTCTCCTACTAATATGGCAAAACCTGTATCTTTAGCAAAAGCTGCAAAGTTATCAGCTGCTGAACCAGTTCCTTTATCTACTAGCAAATACACCTTCCCTTTAAATTTTATCTCGTCCCAAGGGTCTCCTGCATTTACACGAATAACATATGGCCTAAAGAATTTAAATTCTTCTTTTACATAGGACGGAAGTTTTTCTAAAATTTCCTTATCCAAATAATCTATAGATTTTATACCAGATATCTTGTAGAAATCGAGATTAGATATAGCATTTTTCTTAAACAGAGAATAGTACATATAGGTATATCCCCGCTCTGAAAGTAGTCCTACAATATTCTTCCAATATTCGTTATTCCCTCCGCCATTACCTCTAATATCTATAATGAGCTTTTCAAAATCTTCTATTTCTATTAAAAAATTCTTTATTTTATCATAATCCTCTGCAATATGTTCAGTAGACATTGCATCGATTTTCATATAAGCTATTTCATTATCCACTAATACCTTAGTCTCTAAAACAGGCTCATCGCGGAATAAAAATTTATTACTAGGGTCTAACTCTATATCATCATAACCACCATCAAACAAATCAAATCCATATCTTGCCATAGACCTTTTATTTTTAATAACTTCATGCCAATAATAGTAATTGTATTTATACCAACGTTTATATATTTCACCTGTCATAACATATGTATGTCCATCATTCAGTTCCTTTAATATGTTGCCTAAAGCTACTAAATATTCAGCATCATTTTTCGTATTCTTGATAATCCTTTTGTACTTGTTTTTGTTTTCTAGCCAGTCTATTCCATTTTGTTTCTTGTTTATTTCAAAAAAGGAAACTCCTCTTTTAAAACATTGTACAAGTACTCAAAATCTTCTAATTTCTCTTTAGTAGTCAATTTAGCATCTATTATTCCATAATATGATGCATCCTCTGCAACAGTCTGGAATTCTGCTCTACTGTTATAAAGCCTTTCTAATGCAAATAAAGATAGAATTACTCCTAAAACTATAACTATAGTTTTTTTAATTTTCTTTTTCCGCACAGTGAATCTCTCCCCCTAAGATCTCATAGTTGCGTAAAAATTCTAGAAATCAATCCTTCTTTAGATGCATTATATATAACTATTTTATACATTCAACTATAACCCATACGTTGAAACCTTATATCACTCTATTTTTAGGATTTCCTTCAAGCCAATAGAAGATATTGTCAAATGTAATTTGAGCTCTTCTTTTCATGGCTTCTTTGGTTGCAAAGCCAATATGTGGAGTTAATACTGTATTTGGTGTCTTAAGTAATGGATAGTCTAAAGGTAATGGCGGCTCCATATCAAATACGTCTATTCCTGCTCCTCCCAACTTCCCACTATTTAAAGCCTCTGCTAATGCTTTATTATCTACTATAGGACCTCTAGCTGTATTTATCAGCAAAGCACCTTTCTTCATTAAGCTAAGTTTTTCTGCGTCAATTAATCCTCTTGTATCTTTTGTAAGTGGAAGATGTATAGTTACTATGTCGCTTTCTTTTAATAGCTCTTCTAAAGATAGGTATGTCACTCCCTTATTTTTGAGTTCCTCGTTTTGACTCCTATTATATGCAACTACTTTGCAGCCAAAAGCTAAACCTATTTCTGCTACTCTGCTTCCTATAGCCCCAGTTCCTATTACCCCCAGAGTTTTTCCGTATAAGTCTATTTGGTTAAATCCAGCCATGGTTTGCCCATTTCTAGTAGCATTATCTAATGGAATTATTTTTCTAAGCAGTGAAATAATCAAACCATATGTAAGCTCAGCAACTGATGATGTACTATATCCTGCTGAATTTGAAACAATTACGTGATTTTCTTTGCAGGCCTCTAAGTCTATATGGTCTACTCCAGTAAATGCTACTGAAATAATCTTTAGTCTGTCATTTGATTTAATTACTTCACCTTTTAATGGCATATTAGCTAATACTACAGCATCCACACCTTTTACTCTTTCCTTTAATATCTCTATTTCTGTCACTTTGTCATTATATATTATAAGTTCATGCCCCTTATCTGTAATAGGCTTTGCTATGCTTCTTATCTCTTCTTCTGATATTCCTAAGGGCTCTAGCACTGCAATTTTCATTCAACAACAACAACTCCTTTGTTACATATTTTATTAAATTAATACCCTAAATTTTAGGAATTCTAATTGCATTTTCATGTATTTCTTTTATAGAATCACTTATCATTATATCACTTTTCGTAAAATATTTTATTGATTAACCCTACCTTTATATAATTCCCACAGAATTTCAATTATTTTAAAACCACGTATCTTATCTTTAGAGTGCCATATCTCATATCAATTCCCTGCCTATTAGATTGTAATTTATTAATGATGGAATATTAAATAAAATTAAAGCTCTGATGTTTAGCATCAGAGCTTTGCCTTTTATTTACCTGCTACTGTTAAACTTTTTATCTTAATCGAAGGAGAACCAAAGTAATTGCCTTCAGGTGATGAAAATTTAATGTCGTTGCCAATAGATACTATATCATTTAATAGCTCATAGAAATTTCCTGAAATGACTATTTGACATATTGGTCTAGTTATTTTCCCTTTTTCTATCAAAAATCCATTTGAGGATAGTGAAAATTCTCCTGATATAGAGTTTATACCTGCATGTAGTCCTTCTATTTCTGTTATCATAATGCCTTCATCAATAGTGCTTATCATTTCTTCTAAAGTTGAATTTCCTTTTTCAATATACATATTAGTAGCTAAAACTCCAATAGACCCTTTATGCGAATTCCTGAAACCATTTCCTGTTGACTTAAGTCCTTCTTTTTCTGCTGTCTTATTATTGTGAAGAAAAGTCTTTAAAACTCCATTTTCAATTATATACTTAGAATAAGTAGGTATACCTTCATCGTCAAAGGTTCTAAATACTGCTCCATTATCCATTAGTGGATTTTCTATTATACTTAATTCTGGAATTCCTACCCTTTTACCAATCTTACCTTTCATTAAAGATAAATTCTTTTGAACAATATTGCCAAAAAATATTGGACTCATATTGCTAAATAAGTCTGCAGCAACGTTATTTCTAAGAATTATTTCATAGTTTTTTGATTCTATTGAAGTAGCTCCAAGCATATTTACAGCATCTGAAACTGCTTCTCTAACTAACTTATCTTTATACTCTTCTAACAAATCATCTACAACCATTTGAGTATAACTTGTCTGCACATCTTTTTCATCTCTAGCCACAACGGAAAGAGTTATTACACCTATACTATGAGTATCTGTTAGCTCTAGCCCCTTTGTGTTTTTTATATATACAGTAGTAGTCTTTTCTCTGTATCGGCAGGTTCTAACTGCTTTTATTCTAGAGTCATATTTAAAGGCATCATTTTCTATGGATTTTAAAAAACTTATTTTTTCTTCATCCGAATACCTATCTAATTTATTTTCTTTTTTCTGAATTATTACACAGCTATTGCTTGAACTAGATAATATTTCAACATCTTCACTTTCATTGTTTTGTGCATATTGAATTAGGTTACTAAGCAGTTCATCAATAGAGTCATCAGTAAGTTTCTCAGTATATGAATATCCCATCTTCCCTTTGTAATATCCTCTAATAGATAGGTTTCTTTCTGAGGATATACCATATCTTTCTAATTTGCCTTCATATATATTAAAACCCATAGAAATGCTGTTTAATGTATATACTTCCATGTCTTCAATTCCATATTCCTTCCCTTTTAGAAATAGTAATCCTATATCCATTATACTTCCTCCCTTCCACCTACTGTCATAGATTTAACCCTTATTGTAGGCTGACCAGCTCCAATAAATAACGCACCACTTTCTGCAAAGCAGTAGCCTTGTCCTATTTGTAGATTATTCCCTACCATATCTATATCCTGAAGAATTCTACTGCCATTTCCAATAAGTGTAGCTCCTTTAACAGGTTTAGTTATCTTCCCATTTTCTATTAGATAAGCCTCTGAAAGTGAAAAATTAAAATCTCCAGTAGCGGGGTTTACTGAACCTGCGTTTATGTATTTTGCAAAAAGTCCATACTCAGTATTTTCGATAATTTCTTCTTTCGTACTATTTCCGTTGGCTATATAAGTATTTGTCATTCTTGAAGTAGGTGCAAATCTGTAATTTTGTCTTCTACCTGAAGCAGTTGACTCCATGCCCATCATTCTACCATTTAGCTTATCAATCAAATAACTTTTAAGAATACCATTTTCAATCAGAATATTCTTTTGAGTTTTTTTGCCCTCATCATCTACTCCAAGGGATCCCCATTCGTTAGATATAGAGCCGTCATCAATTAATGTGACAATAGGAGAAGCAATTTGCTGACCGATTTTATCTGAAAATACTGATAATCCCTTTGCCACAGATGAAGCTTCTAAGCTGTGACCGCAAGCCTCATGGAACATCAATCCTCCAAATCCATTGTCTACTACTACTGGCATAACTCCTGCTGGACAATATCCAGCAAATACCATAGTCTTAGCAGTTCTAGCAGCTTCTCTAGCATAGTCTTCTATATTTACATTGTCATAAAACTCAAGACCCATTAATGCCCCTGGCCCAATGTAGCCAGTTTCTATTTGCCCACCATATTCAGCAGCTACTACAATTAACATTCTAGTCCTTACTCTTTTGTCTTCTACAAAAACACCTTCTGTATTGGCAATGAGTACATTTTGCTCCTGATCTAAATAGTTAACTGTGACCTGAGATATTACCTCATCATATTTTTTTGCTGCTAAAGTAGCTCTTTTAGCTAATTCTATTTTTTTTGATAAATCTACACTACTAGGGAGTATGTTGTATTTGTGGATATTAGGCTCCACTTTTTTATCAAAGTTGACAGTTATATCCTTTTTCTCATCATTAAGAACTTTAGAAACCTTTTTAGTCATATTTACTAAATTATCTTTTGATAAATCGTTGCTATAAGCATAAACGCTATTTAAACCATTAAATACTCTGATACCAATACCATAGTCTCTACCGCTCATGCCTCTTTCTATATATCCTCCTACAGTAGCTATCTCTGTAGAAAAACTATCTTCAACAAATACTTCTGCAAAATCTCCACCATTTGATAATGCTACATTGAATATATCTTCAATAGTCGATTTGTTAAGCATTCTTATCTCCCCCAAATTATGTCAAAATATCAATAAAGGCTTCGATTTGAGCATTAATTCACCGAAGCCTTTATTTAAAACAATTTTATACTTTTAAATACCATTAGAATAAATGACAGGCAACAAAGTGGTCCTTATCCACTTCTTTTAGCTTTGGTGCAGCCTCACTGCATACAGATTTAGCATATGCACATCTTTGTCTAAACTTACATCCTTCAGGAGGATTTATAGGACTTGGAACTTCTCCTTCCAATTTAATCCTGTTTCTGCTACCCTCAACCTCTGGGTCTGGAATAGGTATTGCTGATATTAAAGCTTGAGTATAAGGATGTAGCGGTTTTTCATATAAAACTTCATTGCTAGCTAACTCTACCATTGATCCTAAATACATAACACCTACTCTATCTGAAATATGCTTTACCATTGACAAATCGTGAGAAATGAACAAGTATGTTAACCCCATCTCTCTCTGCAGCTTAATCAATAAATTTACTATTTGGGCTTGAATAGACACGTCTAGGGCTGAAATAGGCTCATCACACATTATGAATTCTGGTTCCACTGCTAATGCTCTAGCAATGCCTATTCTCTGTCTTTGACCTCCTGAAAGCTCATGAGGAAATCTTGATCTATGTTCAGATGTAAGTCCTACTTTACGCAGCAAGTCTTCTATTCTATCCTTTTTCTCTTGGTGGCTTAACTTTAAGTGAACATCCATTCCTTCTCCAATAATGTCTCCTATAGTCATTCTAGGATCGAGAGAAGCATAAGGGTCTTGAAATATGATCTGAGCTCTTTTCTTGAACTTTAATTTCTCTTCGCGGTTCATAGAATGAACATCCCGTCCATCAAAAAACACATGGCCATCAGTTGCTTTATATATGCCTAGTATTGTTCTTCCGCAAGTAGTCTTGCCGCAGCCTGATTCACCAACAAGTCCCAATGTCTCTCCTCTTTTTATATTAAAAGATACTCCATCTACTGCCTTTAATATTGCTTTTTTACCTACTTGAAAGTACTTTTTTAAATCTACTACTTCTATTAAATTCTCATTACCCATTTATTCCACCTCCCAATGACTTAGGCCTGTCTACCTTTGGAGCATATGGATGCTGAAGCCAGCATACTACCTTATGAGTATCTGACAATACAGTTTCAGATGGTCTTTGCTCTAAACATATTTCCATTGCATATTCACATCTAGACGCAAATGGACATCCCACTAATGGAAGTATTAAATCAGGTGGTGTACCGCCTAATGAATATAGTTCTTCTTTGCTCTTAGTATCAAGTCTAGGTACAGAGTTTAACAGTGCCCAAGTATATGGGTGCTGGCTGTTATAAAAGATTTCATTTTTAGTACCTGTTTCTACTATACTTCCTGCATACATGACTTGAATTCTATCTGCAAAGTTCGCAACTACACCAAGATCATGGGTAACTAATATAATTGCAGTATTAAATTTTTGCTTCAATTCATTAAGCAAGTCCATAATCTGAGCTTGAATAGTTACATCAAGGGCTGTAGTAGGTTCATCAGCTATAAGTATCTTAGGATTACAAGACAATGCAATAGCTATCATTACCCTTTGCCTCATTCCTCCAGATAACTCATGAGGATAGGCTTTTACTCTCGCCTTTGCATTTGGTATGTTTACTAATTCAAGAAGTCTAATGGCTTCTGCCTCTGCTTCTTTTTTACTCATTTTTTTGTGTATTCTCAAGGCTTCCATAATCTGCTTTCCTACAGTCATTGTAGGGTTTAAAGATGTCATAGGGTCCTGAAATATCATACTCACATCTTCTCCCCTAAATGATATCAGCCTTTTTTTATCCATTTTAAGTACATCTTCTCCATTAAATAGTATCTGTGAATTAGGCTTAATTTCTGCTGGCGGCTCTTTTAATAGCCTTAAAATAGCTTTTGCTGAAACTGTTTTACCGCAGCCTGACTCTCCAACAAGTGCTAAAGTTTCTCCTTTTTCTAAGTGAAAACTAATTCCTCTAACAGCTTTTACTTCACCAGCATAGGTATGAAACGAAACATTTAAATCCTTAACTTCTAATATTTTACTCACTTCAGCCCCTCCTTATTGTCTTAGCTTTGGATCTAGAGCATCTCTAAGTCCATCTCCTAGTAATGTAAAAGATAACATAGTTAAAGCAATCATAAGTCCTGGGAAGAACATTTGATAAGGATAAAATATAAAGTTCTGCTGAGCTGCTGAAGCTAATGCACCCCAAGAAGTATTTGGTGCTTGTATACCTAATCCTATATAGGATAAAAATGTCTCTGAGAAAATATAGCCTGGAATATCAAAGGTAATAGATACTAAAATAATTCCTAGTGAATTTGGTATAAGATGTTTAGTTATGATTTTCCAAGGTCTAACTCCCAATGCTTCTGCTGCCATTATATATTCCTGTTGTTTAATTTGCAGCATTTGACCTCTAACAAGTCTTGCCATACCACACCATCCAGTTAAAGTAAGTGATAAAAGCATAGTACCTAAACTCTTACTGTCTGTAATGATAGAAATTAGAATTACAACTATTAAGTAAGGTATAGAAATAAGAACCTCAACTATTCTCATCATAATAGTATCTACTTTTCCTCCGAAATAAGCAGCTATAGCTCCATAAATACTGCCTACTACAGTCGCTATCAAAGCACCAGAAATACCTATGATAATAGACACTCTTCCGCCTTGCCAAACTCTTGAAAATAAATCGCGACCTAGATTATCAGTACCAAACCAAAACTGAGAGTTTGGTCTTACATTCTGCATAATCCTGCCATTCTCATCTTTAATCAATTCTTCATATTTGTATCCGCTTAAATGAGGTCCTATTATAGTCATAATAATTAGTATTGAAAGAATTACTATAGCTAGCATAGCTACTTTATTAGACTTTAATCTTCTCCATGCATCTTGCCAATAAGTCATACTAGGTCTAGCAATTATCTCTGCAGAAGAAGCATCTATGTTAACTTTTCTAAATTTATTTGGTGAGATGTTTTCCATAATATTAGACCTCCTATCTGCTGTTTTTTGAGACTCTAATTCTAGGATCTACAACGCCATATAATAAATCTACCACTAATTGTGAAACTACGAACAAAGCTGCATAGAATACAGTAGTACCGATTATCATAGTAAAATCTCTGTCATTAATTGAATTTATATAGTAAAATCCTAATCCTGGTATACCAAACATTCTCTCAATAACAAAAGATCCAGTAAAGACACCTGCTATTTGTGGTCCAAGTATTGTAATAGCAGGAAGTATTGCATTTCTTAAAACGTGCTTTCTTACTACATTAAATGGGCTAACTCCCTTTGCTTGAGCTGTAAGAATATAATCTTGGTTAATAACTTCTAGTACATTTGAACGCATGTATCTTGCATATGTAGCTATGGAACCAAGGCACATAGCTAAAGTAGGAAGTATTGTGTGCTTAAACTTACCCCAACCAGTTGTGGGCAGCAATTCAAACTTAACTGTAAAGAAGTATTGAAGTAGTGCAGCTATTATAAATACCGGAACAGTAACTCCTAAGATAGCTATGAACATGACTAGATAGTCAGGCCACCTATTCCTGTTCAGTGCTGCAACTATTCCTAGAACAATACCTATAGTTACACCAATAGCTATTGCTTGTAAACCAAGTCTTCCAGATACCTTAGCATTAGTTAATATAGTATCAGTAACCGACCTACCAGGATATCTTAAGGACTGTCCTAAATCTCCTTCTGTAAGTACATTCTTCATAAACTTGGCATACTGTACAGTAACAGGTTGATCTAGTCCATATCTTTTATAATAGTTAATCTTAATCTGCTCAGGTAAATTTTTAGCCATATGAGCTAAGGGGTCACCTGGTATGCTGTGCATCAAGAAAAAAGTGAGTGTTGTAATAATCCATAGGGTAAGAAACATATAAGCGATTCTTTTTATCACATACCTTGCCATAATATACCTCCTTATGCTATTTATTGCAAAAAGCTTCTATTGAAGCATTAAAAAATTAAGGAAACTTTTCTTGAGCTGCTGCATAAGCCATATCCACAAAATTAATTTTTCGGCGATCTACTTAAAACTCATTACTGAATTTTCTTGACTGTGAAGATTATAAAGTGGAACTTTCCTATTCGCTATAAGAAAAGTTACTAAAGAAACACGGACAAATTAATAATCTTTTCTTGAAACCCATATAGGAAAAACTCTTTATACTAGAAAACTATTTAAAACTTTTTATAGTGAGAAAATAGCAGTTTATAGGCATCGCCCACAAACTGCTATTGAATTCATATCCTATCTGCCTTGGGTATAAGCGTATTTATAACCTGCTGTGCCAAATGGTGTAACGCCTAAGTCATGTACATATTTGTATCTGAATGTATCTGATCTAGGATATACTACTGGAGCTAATGCTGCTTCATCATATAATAGTATTTTTTCTGCTTCTTTAAAGTACTCTAAACGCTTTTGCTGATTCATTTCTTTACCTGCTAAGTCTATAAGTTCATCATATCTATCATTTGCCCAGCCTGTTGCTATTGCACCTGCATCAGATCTTAATAAGCTTAACATTGAAACTGGATCATTAAAGTCCGCTCCCCATGCCATGTATCCTATTTGGAAATCACCTTTTGCCGCTGCAGCACTGAATATTGGCCAATCAAGAGTTTCAATCTGAATGTTTACACCTAATTTTTCAGCATACATTTGTTGTAGGTATTCGCCATAGGTTCTAAACCATTGATCAGTTCCACCTAGACTTATTTTTACAGTTAATTTAGATGGATCTGTATCTAATCCAAGCTCCTCTAGTCCTTTAACTAATAGTGCTTTTGGATCTGGATTATCATTTACTAATAATTTTACTGGTTCTTCTACTACAGAACGATATTCTTTTCCGTCTATTGATATACTTGGTGGAACCCAACCATAAGCTGGTACATTTACTCCATTGAATATTACGTTAGCTATTTCTTCTCTATCTATTGCTGCTGAGAAAGCTTTTCTTATGTTTGCATTCTTAAACACTTCATCTTGAGTGTTAAAGAATATGAAGAAAGTATTAGGGTTAACTATCTCAATATGCTCTAAGTTTTCGTCAGCCATAAATTTTTGCTTCCATTCTGGCTTACTAGCACTTGCTTGGTCAATTGAACCATTAGATAGAGAGTTATATATTGCATTTTCTTCTGATATTATTTTGATATTAACATTTTGTAATTTTACTGTATCTTTATCCCAGTAATTTTCATTCTTTGTTAATACTATTTCACTGTTATGTACCCAAGTAGTTAAAGTAAATGGTCCATTATAAACTAGGGTATCAAGCTCTGAGCCATAAGTGTCTCCATATTTTTCAACTATATCTTTTCTTTGTGGTAGTGTAACTCTTTGGTTAGTCAATTCTAAGAAATAAGGTGTTGGTGACTCAAGAGTTATTTCAAGAGTTTTGTCATCTAATGCTTTAACTCCAAGTTCATCTACTGGAAGCTCTCCACTATTTACCTTAGATGCATTCTTAATAGGTGTTAATAAGAACGCATATGGTGAAGCTGTTGCTGGATCTAATGATCTTTTTATACCATACTCATAATCATATGCTGTTACAGCCACTCCATCTGACCATTTGTTATCTCTTATTTTAAATGTCCACACAGTACCATCTTCGTTAGACTCCCAAGATTCTGCACCAGCTGGAGCAACGAAATTATTTAAATCTTCATCTTCTTCTAGTCTTGTAAGTGGTTCAAGAACGTTATTAAGTACTGCATTAGAATAAGTATCTGATCCCTTAGATGGATCTAATGTACTTGGCTCAGCAACCATTACAAGATTTAAGTACTGTTCAGAATCAATACCTTGTTCTTGACTAACAGCTTGTCCGCCTTCATCAACTTGTTTTGAAACTTCTGATTTGGAACCGTTTTCCCCACAACCAACTAAAGTAGTTAGGAGTAAAACTAATATAATAGCTAGAGATAAATACTTTTTAATTTTCATATACTTTTCCTCCTATTTTTAATTTTAGAGTTTCCAATCCTGAATATTAACTACATTCTGTAGCTAGTATTCAGCTTTACTATGCTTTAGTTTAAGTATAGAATATTTTCTAACAACAGTCAATAATTTTCTAACAACATTTTGTTAACTTTCTAACTACTTTTTCTTAACAATTTTCTAAATTTCTTAATAATATAGTTTAGTTTTATTAAAAATCCTTATTATCTTATAAATTGCATTTTTATAAATAATATTTATTTCACTACGTTTATCTAGCTATTTATTGTTTTAACCATATCTGATGCTAACTCTAAGTTCTAACACTCAATTAAATATACATATTAAAACTTCATCAGAATTTTTTATAATTCAATATTTCAATTATTATGATGTTAATTTTTTGACAAGTACATTATACGCCTTATTTAATATATGTTCAATAATTTTCTTGCTATGTCATAATATTTTCTAATAATCTATCACAATATTGATTTATTATTTTCCATATTATATTATTTAAGTAATATTAGATTTGGGGGGAAACATATTGGAATATAAGATAGAATATAACAAGGCAATTGAATTTATTTCTGCAGTTTATAAATATGGAACTAATAAAATGCAGCAAATCAATTGGAATAGCAAGGAACTACAGGGGGATTTAACAAAGGGCATTTTAGATTTTTCCCCAAGTGAGGATGTTAAGGAATGGTTGAATTATGTAGATAAAAATATTTCACCTTTTTTTATGAATAACATAATATTTTTGGTATCTAAGTTTCCTGCAGTTCTGGATTTCTGCTTTGAATTAATCATAATAAGAAATTTAGATACTCCTTTGGAATTAATTGAAGCATTAAATGAAGCTAGTAGCAACAAGCTAATACATAGTATTTATGATAAATACAGTCTTGGTATTCCCTTTGAAAGCGATGATGAACTAATAAAGAATACTTTAACAAATCTATATAACAGCGAAATAGCATGTCTTTTTATTCACATTAAAAACAATCATGAAATATTTAAAAATGAAATAATCAAAACCTTTGAAACCTTCTACAATTTATTTTATAAGCCTTTTGAAAAAAAAGTATATGATTTCATGGCTGAAAGATGTATAGAGCTCAATAAGTTGTTTCAAAAAGACCCTATGTATTTTATAAATACTATTGGTTTAGGAGATTATACTAAAATACTAGAAGATAAAAAGAAGCTAAGAATGTTCGCAAGCTTTTATATGGATTTAGGCTTAAACCACTATTATATTGATGATACTTTCATTATGCAATTTGGCCATTATATTGAACATGAATTTAACATTAAGCTCATGCAAGATAAATGTAAAGCATTGTTTAAGGCACTAGCAGACGAGAAAAGATTAGAAATAATTAGATTAACTAGTAAACGTCCTTGGTATAATAAAGAGTTAGCTGATTATTTTAATTTAACTACAGCCACATTATCTTACCACTTGAATTTATTACTTGACCTAGGTATCCTAAATTTTGAGCCTAGTATTAGTAACCGTTATTATTACACTACAAATAAGCAGAATTTAAAGGCATTATTTGAAGCAGCTTTTAATGAAATAGTAGGTTCACAATAATAAAAGGGCACACTATCGTTGTGCCCTTTTATTATAGCAGCAATCAATTATTTAATTACAGTAATAATCATAAACTACTTTAGATACCTTCCCTACTATTTCTTTTGCTTGTATATCGCTACTCGCTTCTGTTACAAAAACTCCTAATAAATAATCAATGTTATCTAAATAAAATATTCCTATGTCGTGGCTGAGATTCTTAAGAGCCCCAGTTTTATGGGCAATATTCACATCTTCAGATAAAAATCTCCCTAGGCAATCCTTATACTTCTGCTTTTTCAATATATCTATCATTAATTCACACATTTCCGGAGATAATATATGTTTTCTATATATGCCTTCCATCATTACTGCCATATCCATAGGGGTAGTATAATTTTGTCGCCCTTCTTTTATAGCATTAAATTCTAACATTTTTCTAGACAGTATAGTATTTTTTAACCCCAAATCTTCAGCCATTCTGTTGATATTTTCATATCCAAGAAGGTCAATTAATATATTTGTAGCTGTGTTATCGCTGACAATTATCATAAGTATAATTAGATCTAAAAAATTATATGAATCTAAAGTCAAATCCTGTATAATACTGTATTTGACTTTGTCCTCTTCTCTTATCCTTATCTTTTGGTCAAATTGATATTTTCCCTTTAGTACCTGATTTAATGCTTCTATCATAATGAGTATTTTTATAGTACTTGCAGATGGAACAACCCTGTTTTCATCTAGTCTGTACATCCAAGTGTCATTTGTCAAATCCTTTAAAACTATTGATACCTTAGCTGATGTATCTATATAACAGGATTTTATACTGTCAATAAGCATTTCTTCACCTCCCCTTCATATGTCATTTTGCAGCAGAATAATTATAAGACAAGAGCAAATTACTCTTGTCTTAGTCATTTATAACTGCCTGAATACATTTATCTTTATTGAAATCCTCATTAGGTGTAGGGTCATCTACTATTATATGAGGAGTAGTCTTTGTTTCCATATTTATAGTACCATCAGAATTCATAACTAACTCTCTACTGTAGCTAATTATGTATCCGCCATATGGCATATAATCTATCGGAACTTCCTCAAAAGTCATACCTCCACCTGTAGTCTCTCCAACTAATGTGGCAAATCCCGTATCTTTTGCAAAGGCTGCAAACTTCTCAGCAGAAGAAAAAACATCCTTGTCTACTAATATGTAAATCTTACCCTTAAAATTCACATCTCCCTCAGGAGCTATTTGAATTGTATTCTTTTTATAATAGTTAAAATCTTCTTTTATTTCTGGTGGAAATTGCTCTAGAAATTCCTCATCTAATTCTTTTATTGTCCTGATATTAGAAATTTTAAAAGGATCATGTATTGTTTTTGAAGTTTGTTTAAAGAAAGAATAATACTCAGCAGAATGTACATCATCTAGTAATAGAGCTACTACTTTTTCCCAATAATCATCAAAGCCACCTTTATTTCCTCTTATGTCTATAATGAGTTTATCATAGTCTTCTACTTCTTTTAAAAAGCTCTTTATCTTAGGATAGTCTTCCTCAACATGATAATAAGACATTGCTTCAATCTTCATATATGCTAATTCATCTTCAATTAGCACCTTGGTATCTAAAACAGGTCCATTATGGAATATGTAGTCATTATTTGGGTCAAAATCAAATGTCCAGTCAAAATCATATCTTGCAATTGACCTGTCATAATGAAGAATCTCACGCTTATTGGGATAATAATGTTTATAATAGCGTTTGTACAAGTCACCTGTAAAAACAAATGTATTATTATCATTTAACTCCTTTAATATATTATCTACTGCTGCTATAAATTCTGTATCGTTTTCTGTGTTCCTGATTATTCTCAAATATCTACTTTTATTACCTAACCAATCTATATTGTGTAGTCTTTTATTTACTTCAAAAAAAGGATAGTATTCTTCCAAAACGCTATACATATATTTGAAATCCTTTAGTTTTTCTCTATATGTAAATTTGGCATCTATTATTCCATAATAAGACGGATCTTCCACAGTTGTCTGAAACTTAGCCATACTGTTATAGCTTCTTTCTATGATAACTAATGCCAGGACCATTGATACTGCAATTATTATATTTCTCTTAACTGTCTTTTTCCTCCTTTTAGGTAACTTTTTAGTCAAAATAATCCCTCCACTTCTTCAAGTCAACCTAGCTGTATAAACATAATAGAAAAATACCTTAGTAAAATGATACATTAAAACATTCAGAATTTCAATTATATTCACAGTTTTTAAAAAATGTTAGAAAATTTTGAAAACATATTCTCGTTTTACGAGCCATAAATTCAATTAAAGTCTATAACAAATATCTTTTTATAAAATATTTAATGCAAAGCTTTCCTATTAGATGTAAAAACTTTTATCGAAGCATTTTAAAATTAAGAAAACTTTTCTTGAGCTGCTAAATAAGCAATTTAAATGAATTCAAAGATTCCGCCAATCTGCTTAAAACTCACTTCAGAAATTTCCTAAATTATAAGAACTATAAGGTAGAACCTTCTTATTCGCTATAAAAAAGGAATGATCTTTTGATCACTCCTTCACATTATATCCTATCGAATAGCTCCACCTAGAACCATACAGGTTCTAAACAGCATAAATAGTTCTAAATAGTCATCTGATTCTATTCTTACAGTCTTATTGTCTATTCTTTTAGCTTGCGGAAGAAGCATTGCATTTCCTGCTTTAACTTCTGACATAAACTCTATATCCATAGTGATATTTCCTGTGTATTCAACTATTGGGTAGCTTTTGATATTTTCGAAGGCTTTTTTAAGCTTTTCTTCGTAAACTTTCTGTAGTTCATTATAAGATATATTATGTGCCACATATCTATTTACTGCTTTCTTAACTACTATAGTTTCTATATCCCCTATTTCTTCTATTGCTTGAGCAGCTAACAAATCATCTCCTGAAATGGCCAAAACAGGTACTCCAAAATATCCTCCCAAACCTGCGTTTATGCCACATTCTCCCATTTCTTTACCATTTACAAAGACTCTTGATATAGTAGAGCCCATATATGTATGATTAAAAATTCCATTAGGTGTGCCGCATCTTGTATGATAGCCTACAAAAATAATTCCATCAAATGTACTGTCTATACCTTGCATCATACTTAGCGGCTTGGGCGAACCACTTACTAGCTGTGCTCTTGGATCTAATTCTTCTATCAAAAGATTGTCCATAGTGTCATGTGAGTCATTCACTACTACTTCAGTAGCTCCGTTTTTAAATGCTTCATTTATTACTATATTAGCTTCTTTAGTCATTAACTTTCTCATTCGTTGGTACTCATCTGCGGTATTATTTACATGAGCAGGAGAAACTACTCCCCATATGCCTTCCATATCTACAGAAATGAATATTTTCATAACTTCTTCCTCCTTTTTTATATCACTATTTATTAGTTAATACTGTAAAAGTTTTTTAATAACGAATCTGAATTTTCTACTTTGTAATCCCTATAAGCAATAACTTTCCATCAATAAATCTCTACAGGATTGATTAAATGTTGAACTATTTTAAGCCGCTCATGCAATAGCTCAAGAAAAGCTGCTGCTTAATTATTAAGCATCCTTATTTGGGAACACACAATATACAACGCCTTTCCAAGCTTTTAAAAACTGTTCGCTCAAATATTCTCTTCTAACACTTTCATTGTCTAAGGCTGCAGGATCGTTAACTATAATATATTCAACTCCATTTTTTACTTTAAATCCTCTTATAGCAACTAAGTGACCACTCGGATAACTTTGAGGTGCTCCTTGAAGCTCTTCTGGTGTTTTAGTCCTTATTGATGCCACTAATGGTCTGCCTTGTTTTAGCATAGTTTTTATCTGACTTAAGTCAGTAAATCTGGCTACATATGCAGTAAAGCCTTTTGTTCCAGCATAAGCCACATTATAGGACCAATTTCCATAAATTTTTGCACCGTAATCGTATACACTCTTTGCAACACTTTCTGTATCTTCAAAATGCCCGTAGTATTCTAACACCATTGATAATGACGTTGGGCTGCATATCACATTGCCTATTTTAGGCACTATCATCTGACTTCGCTTTGGCAGGTCCAATTCTACTTCCTCTTCATCAACTACCTCAAAATCTTGTATTTGTTTATCAATTAGATTTAAAGTAACTGCTGCTAGCCTAATCTTAGGAGTTGGTATACTTAAATGTTCTCTCCGTAAATCTATTTTGTATCTAAAACCGTTTCCACTTTGTTCTCCTATTAATTTGATTAAATCTACATCCATCAGAGCAATATTATCTTTTTGATTTTCTATGCTTCCAGAATTACCAGTTGACCACCATCTGCCGCATGAGAACCACCTTGACCATTCTCCTCCCTTTTTTATCTGAACAGACAACTCAATTTCACTTTGAGGAACTGCTTCTCCATTCCAAGATCCTATTAAATCTTTAAACTCTTTTGTATTTACTATAGGAGATTCATATACTCCCTCTACACTATTTTCATCTAAAACTATTTCTCCAGCATTGTTTATCCTTATACCTTTTCCCGAACCATTATAGAAGTCTTCACTTTTATCAATAAAAGTCGCTTGATTAAAATAAATTTCTTTTAAAGCCTTAAATCCATCATTATCTTTCATCTGATCACTCCAATTCTACATTCAATAGGACTCATACCTCTTTTACTACCAGGCAGATAACTCTTTTATATTAAAAATAACCTTAAAAAATACTTCCATATTTAACTATGTTTTTTGCCCAATACTCTTTATAATCCTCATGCTCTGGATTTAAGCTGTTAATACTGACGCCGCTATTACTTGATGAAGAATGTATAAATCTATCATTACCTAAATACATGCCTACATGTCCGGGGAAAAATATTAAATCTCCTTTTTTCAATTCTTCTTTGGAAATTTCTCTCATGTCATACCCTTCTTTTATTTGAGCATCTCTGTAAATAGTTGCTCCATTTATTAAGTAGGCTATGGAACATAGACCTGAGCAGTCTATTCCAAGAGGAGATTTCCCTCCCCATCTGTACTGAGTTCCCAGATAGTCTAATGCAGTATTTACAAGATTATCCCTCATTTGTTCCTCTGATATATCTTTAAAAGAAATTAAATACTTGCCTATATATACTGTCTTTATCCAGCCTTTTCTCCCATCAGGCAGCTCTATTTTAGACCATGTATCAGACCTTTCATCGGTTAGTTTAATAATAGAGCCTTTTACCAGATTGTGAATAATATATGACTGGTATTTAGGCTTTGCTAGAACATCTATATACCTATGAGTAACGATGTGGTTAGCTTCTTCCCTCCACTTATTAGCTCTTTCTGCATTTATCAATATATTGCTTTCATGTACATAACCTTCATATCTATAACTAGTACTGCAATAATACCAGCCATCTTTTAGTTCATCTAGTATTTCTAAAGTCATGCCGCATAAAGCCTCATCTACTGTTTCTGTGTTGAACTTTGGCTTTGCCATTAGAGGTGCTATTGTACTTGTAACAATTGCTAACTTCATTTTCTTCACCTCACAAATACACTATTTCCGCTAATTATCACCTTAGCTCCTAAGGGCAGAGTTACTGTAGGTAAGCTGTGCCCACATGGAAAATTGTATATAGTTGGCTTTTTTAGCGGAACTATTAACTCCTCAAAAACCTCCCTAAGACTTAAACTCCTTTCTGGTTCTTCAGCTATGCAATTAGTAAAATATCCTAATATAATCCCTGCTGCACTATCTAATTTCCCTGATTGCTTAAGCTGAAGTATCATTCTGTCTACTCTGTAAGGCTCCTCATCTACTTCCTCTAAAAAAAGAACTTTTCCTTTCGTATCTATCTCATATTTTGTGCCTATTGAGGATGCTACTAGTGACAAATTACCCCCTGTCAAAATCCCTTCGCAATAACCGTTTACTAAAGTTCTAATTTCCATAGTACTTGGAGCTTGAATGAGTCCTAAAGGTTTATCTCCAAAGATATTCATTAAATAATATTCCATAGTGTAGCTATCTATGCCTTTACAGAGTTCAGTAGATGGCATAGGTCCATGAAATGTAACTAAATTGCATATTTGATTTATTGCAATATGCAACGCAGTTACATCGCTGTATCCTACAAATACTTTTGGATTAGCCCTTATTATTTCAAAATCTATTAAATCCAGCAACCTAGCTGCACCATACCCTCCTCTGATACAAAAAACTCCTTTGATATCAGGATTTCTGAACATCTCGTTAATATCCTTAGCCCTTAATTCATCTTTTCCTGAAAGGTATCCATGTGAAGCATAACAGCTTTCTCCAAGGATTACTTTTAAGCCTAAATTTTCTAAAGCCCTTATTGAAGGCTCTATTCTATCTGGATCAGTTGGACTGGAAGTTCCTATTAAACCAACTGTATCTCCAATTTTAAGCGGTTTAGGTCTCAGCATATTTAACTTCTCTCCAATATTTTTTTATATTCTTCTAACTCCTTATCATTTCCTAATACAAAATGTCCCTCTTCTATCTCCACCCATTTTGGTGGGTTATTACTGTAGTCGTGTATACTTGGGTCATATATTTCTAAGACTTTATTCTTTTCTGCCCTTGGGTCTGGAATAGGTATAGCAGATAGAAGTGCTCGTGTATAAGGATGTAGTGGATTTCTAAATATCTTTTCTGTTTCGGCTAGCTCTACGATTTTTCCTTTATGAATAACTGCTAATCTATCAGTTATGAAGCGTACAACAGATAGGTCATGAGCTATGAATAGGTAAGTTAATCCCTTCTTCTTCTGAAGTTCTGACAGGAGGTTTAAAACCTGTGCACGAATAGATACGTCTAATGCAGATATTGGCTCATCAGCAATAATTAATTCTGGCTCCATTACTAAGGCCCTAGCCACTCCTATTCTCTGCCTTTGTCCTCCTGAAAACTCATGAGGAAAACGGCTTAAAAATTCAGGCAAAAGACCAACATCTAACATTGCTTTTTCCACTTTTTGTCTTCTCTCTTCTTCTGTTTTATAATTTTTTAAATTATAAAGCCCTTCTGATACTATATAATCAACCTTTGCCCTTTCATTTAGTGAAGACATAGGGTCTTGAAATATCATTTGAATTTTTCTAGTAAGTTCTTTGTCCAGCTCTTTGTCTATTTTCCCACTGATTTTTTTACCCTTGAAATATATCTCCCCGTCTGCAACTTCAACTAGCCTCATAATTGCTCTTCCAATAGTAGTTTTTCCTGAGCCTGATTCCCCTACTAAACCAAAGGTTTCACCTTTATATATATGAAAGCTGACACCATCTACAGCAACAAATCTGTCTCTTTTCTTCTTTCCAAATTCTACACGTAGGTTTTTCACTTCTAGTAATATTTCTCTTTCATTATTAGACATTTTCAACCCTCCATTGCTGGCGAAGTTTTTTTATAGATTCAGGAGGCTCTACCTTTGGTGCACGAGGGTCTAATAGCCAAGTTTTAGCCTTATGTGTAGGACTAACTGTAAAATAAGGAGGTTTCTCTATAAAGTCTATTTTCAGTGCCTTTGGATTTCTCGGTGCAAATGCATCTCCTTTTATTTCTAAGAACAAGTTGGGTGGTGTACCTTTAATGGAGTGTAGCGGCTCACCTTTTACTCCTAGCTGAGGAAGTGAGGATAGCAAAGCCCAAGTATAAGGGTGTTGAGGATTGTAAAATACTTCTTCACTGGTTCCTATCTCGATTATGTCCCCTGCATACATTACTGCTATTCTATCTGCCACATTTGCCACGACTCCAAGGTCATGAGTTATGTAAATAGTAGTCAGATTATATTTCTTCTTTAATGCCTTTAAGAGACCTAGTATCTGAGCTTGTATTGTCACATCCAATGCAGTAGTAGGCTCATCACATATAAGTATTTTAGGTCTACAGGCTATTGCTATGGCTATGACAACTCTCTGCCTCATACCACCAGAAAACTCATGGGGATATTGATTATACCTTTTTTCAGGATCTGATATACCAACATCATTTAATATTTCAAGTACCGCATTTTTGGCTTTATCCTTCTTTAACCCTTGATGTAGCTCGACTGCTTCTTGCACTTGCTTACCTATGGTTTTTAGCGGATTTAATGAAGTCATAGGGTCCTGAAATACCATGGCTATGTGTTTACCCCTTATTTTCACCCAATCATCCTCTGTTCTAAACTTAGCTAAATCTTGATTGTTGTAAATTATACTTCCACTGTCTATCCATCCATTAGCATCTAATAATCCCATAAAAGTCTTAGTCAATACAGTCTTTCCTGAACCTGATTCTCCAACTATAGCCAGGCTTTCACCCTCATATAAGTCTAGAGAAGCCTCTCTAATTGCAGTCAAGACTTTACCCCTTAACTTAAATTTGACTACTAAATCTTTTACTGATAAAATAACTTTTCTATCAGTCACAGCATCTCACCCCCTAAACGTGATTTCTTGGATCAGCTGCATCGGCAAAAGCATTTCCCATGACGTAAAATGATATTGTAATAATAGATAAGACTATAGCTGGAAAAATGAGCTGATACCTTAGTGATGGAACCATCATAAGAGCCCTTCCTTCATTGATTAAGTTCCCTAGAGATGGGATGCTGACTGGCAATCCAAGTCCTATATATGTTAAAAAAACTTCATAGCCTATAGCAGCTGGAATAGCCAATGCCATCCTAAGCATAATAACTGATACTAAGTAAGGAAGAAGATTTCTAGTTATAATTCTTCTAGTAGGAGTTCCTAAACATCTTGATGCTAAATTGTATTCTCTATCTCTTATAATTACTATTAGATTTCGTACAAAGCGTGCCATTCCTAGCCAACCTGTCATACACATGGCAAAAATCATTGTAATCAGACTAGGTCTCATAATATATGTCAGAAGTATTAGAATTATAGTTGTAGGTATATTGTTTATTACATTATATATTTCTGTAATAAGACGATCTAATGCTCTTACATACCCCCACAGAGCTCCAACTATTATTCCGACTAATGCCTCCCAAAGGCTTACTACTATTCCAATTAATAATGACGTTCTGGTACCACTCCATATGCGTGCCCAAAGGTCTTGACCAATAGAATTGGTTCCAAACCAAAATTCACTATCTGGTGGATGATTTCTAAGCTGCATTTTAGTGTTTTCATCTATGTATATTTTGGTTGGTTCCTTTTGATTAGGTAAATATGGCTGAATCAACGTAAAAGTCAACAAAACTACAATTAACCCTAAAAGAAAGACAGCCACCTTATTCTGCATAAAAACCTTCCAAGTGGAGCGCCAATATGAATAATTAGAATAACCTGCTCTCTTTGCAGCTTCATCATCATATTCAGCAAATTCAAACAAGCTCTCATTTATGCTATCTGCCACTTTATCAAATTTCTTATTACTCATTACCTAGCGCCCTCCTTTTTTTGTAAATTTATTCTTGGATCAAATACTGCCATAAGTATATCTCCTAGGAAAAGTCCTATTATTCCAATTGATGAATATATGAGAACTAATGCTTGAACTAAAGGATTATCTTGTCTTTGTATAGCATCAACCAATAGTCCACCCATGCCTGGAATTGAATATAAAGACTCTATATAAATAGAACCTGATATGGTAAATAGCAGGGAAGTAGGTAAATATTGAGCCATAGGTACAAATGCATTGCGAAAGACATGTCGTACCATAATCTTTTTATCTCTTAACCCCTTAGCCCTAGCTAATCTCACATAGTCTTTATTTAATTCATCTACCATGTACCTTCTCATCCACATAGCATAAGATGCTGTACCACCCAATGACATTGATATGGCAGGTAAAATCCAGCTTGATGGTTTATCAGGGTTAAATAATATTGGCAGCTTAAAAATGTCTGTAATATATAACTGCAAAAACAGATAATATACTGCTGCTGGAACTGCATTTATAAATACGATATATCCTGTACCTAACTTATCCCAAAACTTGCTTTTACTGCGTGCCATAACTATTCCTAATGAAACTCCTGCAAATAAAGATATTCCCATAGCTGCTAAGCCAAAAGATACTGAATAAGGAATTTTGCTCTTTAGAATTTCTGCAACTGGCACTTTAGGTCTATAAATTATTGATGTTCCCAAATCTCCTTTCAAAAGTCCCTTATAGAAATTCCATAATTGTATATGTATAGGGTCTCTCAGTCCCATGCTAGTCAATATTGCCTCTCTTTGTGCTTCGTCTAATTTTTCGTATCCACTTCCAAAATATCCTTCCTCTGGCATGAGTCTCATTAGAAGGAACACTACTGTTATAATGATAAAAAGTGTTATTATGGACTGCAGCAATCTTTTAATTGTATATTTAACCATATCCCTCCCCCTTTACTGCTGAATGTATAATGCTCGGTTCAAATATTCTACTAATGTCTCCTATGCTGCCTAAATACTGTTCTAAAGTTTTATCTATCTTGAAAAGATTCTACATTTCTTATTTAATCATGCTGAATACAGCTATTATTTATCACTTCATTAGTTCTAGAATTATAATGACAAGGACTATTAATAGTCCTTGTCATATTTCATCTTCCTTATTTTCCAGCTGCCTTCAAAGCTTCTGCACGTTCTTTTTCCCACTGTGCCAGAGCTTTAGAATATTCTTCTGAATTCATAGGTTTTGCCAAAACTTTTTGCCCCTTATATCTTTCTGAAGAAACTCCAAATGGTGAATATGGTGATTCAAATGGATTTAGCCTTGAAGCTGAATATCCTCCACCGCCTACTGCATAAGGGATTACAAAAGCTTGGTCTATAAAGAATGCCTCTGCCTCAGCAAATAGAGTATATCGTTTTTCTAGATCAAGCACTTCTGCTCTAGCAGCATCTACCATATTTTGATATTTAGTTTTTCCATTTGCTTCAATATATCCTTCAGCCAGTTCAGGCCAGTTATATGTTCCACCAGGATAGAATGGATCTGTATAAGTCTCAGGATCTGCATAATCTGGTCCCCAGTTACACTCTAAGAATGCATAATTTCCTGCACGTCTAACTTCTGCTAAAAATCCAGTAGGTGGTTTTGGATCAACTATTATGTCTATATAGTCTGTTCCAAGTAAGTTTTCCATCTGCTGCTCTACAACTTGAGCACGATTTGCCCATTCACTTGAACCTGTGTTATAAGGCATAAGTACTTTAACTGGGAATTTAACCTTTCCTTTTAACTCTTCTATTGCTTTATCTCTATATTCTATTGCCTTATTTGGGTCAAAAGAATCTGTATTAGCAAATTTAGCCAAGCTTCCAAGCTGAGTATAGTCTACTCCGTTTAAGTCAACAAAGTTCTTTGGAGTTATAGTATTAGATATTCTCTTTTCTGGATCATAAGGCTCTGCTGTAAGCATAGCTGCCTTTCTGTCTAGCGCATGGAATAAAGATTTGCGGAAGTTGAGATTATTTACTGCCACTTTCCAGTTATCTGGCTCATATTCTTCTGGGAATCTTGGATCAAAGTTAAATGCATAGAAATAAGTATAGAATCCAGTTCTATTCGGACGAACCATGTCTCTCTTTACAGGGTCATTCATCCATTCATCTATAATAGATGATGAAATATCTGCATAGTCTACTTCTCCACGTAAGAATAGTTCTGGAGCTAGTGTACCTGCTTCCTTGTTATAAGTAGAAATGATTTTCTTTATATGGATATTTTCTTTATCCCAGTAGTTTTCATTAGCTACAAGGACTCTTCTAGTCTGAGGTTCAAAGGTTTCCATTATATATGCGCCATTATATAGAATAGTAGTATTATCTGTACCAAATCTATCTCCTACTTCAGCTAGAAAATCTCCATTGACTGGGAAAAAGCATACGTAGGTAAGCATTGAAAGGAAATATGGGGTAGGTTTTTCTAAGGTATATTGTAATGTATATTTATCAAGAGCTTTTACTCCAACTTCACTGAAATCTGTAATCTCTCCATTGTAGTACTTTTCAGCATTCTTAATTACTGAATAAACAATATTTGCTGTCTTAGATTCATTGCTGCTATCCAAGATATATTCCATAGCATCTACAAAGTCCTGAGCCACTACTTCTGCATATTCTTTGCCTTCATGTGTAACCCATTTTACTCCTTCACGGAGTTTAAATGTCCACACTAAACCATCATCTGACACTTCCCATTCGGTAGCTAGACAAGGCTGTGGAACTCCGTACCTATCATAATCAATTAATGTGTCTACAAAATTAGCTGCTAAAGCAAACTCACTAGTAGTTGCAGTAACTAGATAGTTTATTGTAGTAATCTCTCCTGAGTAAACTGTTCTATATTCTTGAACTACTTCTTCAACATTTTCTTCTGTAGTTTGTGTATTCTCTCCTGTATTTTCTACATCGGTAGATATGTCTTTATTTCCCTTTGTACAGCCTGCCAATATTAACATTAATATTAGCAACAAGGCTATTATTCTTTTCATTGTCCCCCTCCTTATAATTTTAGAATCCCTCAGGTATTACCTCCTTCGAAATAAGATCCTCATATGTTTCTCTTCTTACAATTACCTGCTCTTTGTCCTTGCTTAAAAGTACTACAGCAGGTCTAGGTATTTTATTATAATTACTAGACATAGAATAGTTATAAGCTCCTGTGCTAAGTACTGCTAGGATATCACCCCTTTCAACTTTAGGTACCATTAGGTCCCAAATAAGTATGTCGCCTGATTCACAGCATTTTCCTGCAATAGTCACTAGACTATTTGGTCTTTGATTGCATTTATTTGCGACTATGGCATGATATTTTGCATTATATAGTGCTGGTCTTGGGTTATCAGGCAGTCCTCCATCTATACTTACATAAGTCCTTACTCCAGGTATCTCTTTAATTGCTCCTATTTTGTAAAGAGTAATCCCTGCCTCTCCTACTATCCATCTGCCTGGTTCAATTACAATAGTTGGTACATCTAATCCAAGCTTCATAGAATATGAAATTACTTTTGACATTATGGCATCTGTATAATAGGCAAGCTCCTTGACTTCATCCATATTATTATAGTATATGCCGAAGCCCCCTCCAGTGTTAAGTTCTTTAGCTGTGAAATTAAATTCATCGTAAATCCATTTCATTAAATTCAAAACCACTTCAATTGCAATTGTATATCCATCGTTATCATATAGATTAGAACCTAAATGGAAATGAAATCCCAGAAGTTCTATATTACTGGATTCAAGAGCTTTCATTACAACTTTGTCAATAATTCCTTTTACTAATGGAATCCCAAATTTTGAATCTTTTTGACCTGTAGATATGTATTTATGCGTCTTTCCAGCTACACCTGGTGACACTCTTATAAGGACTTTTACATTCTTATTCTTTTCTTTAGCTATTTGGTCTATAATATCTATTTCATCAGCACAGTCAACTATAATTCGACCTACATTGTACTCTATGGCCATTTCCAGTTCTTCATAGGACTTGTTGTTCCCATGAAAGATTATTCTCTCTGTAGGAAATTCTGACTTTAATGCAGTATAGAGCTCCCCTCCTGAAACCACATCAAGCAATAACCCTTCGCTTTCTATGATTTTACACATAGCCAGAGTAAGAAAAGCCTTACTTGCATAAGCTGCTTTTGTATTCTTATATCTATGCAGGAAATTTGCTTTCAATTCCCAACATCTTTGCCTTATTATGTCTTCAGAAAGTATATACAACGGAGTTCCATATTTTTCTGCCAATTCAACAGTATTATGTCCAGCAAAAATCAGGTTAGGATTATTACAATCTAATGATTTCATAAATCCCTTCATAGCATTATCTCCTTTTTTCGTATTAGTTTTTTATATAGTTTCTCATTATAACGCTTGTTTATTTGTCAGATAATTCTGTAAATTTATTTTGTAGTTTTATTACAAAATTAAACGGAATTATCATTTATATCCTTATATAAAGCAAAAATTAATAGAATGCCTTTAATCAAAAAGGCTAAGCTTCTATTAATTTATATATGTTTTTATATGCAATTATTTTCTTCTATATGCCTTATAAATTGATTTTGTCCAAAATTTTTAGTGCTACTTCTTCTAAATCCTTTCCATTTACATCTGCATTTTGACTTGGAACTCCTATTTTTGCTGTTTTACATCCTGCACTTTTTCCTGCTTCAATATCTGTCTCCATATCTCCTATCATCCAACTACTTCTTAAATCTATGCCATATTTTTCAGCTAACTCCAATATCATACCTGGTTTTGGTTTTCTGCATTCTGACTCTTTATTAAAATCTGGGCAATACAATATTTCAGTTATTTTGCAAAATGGATTCAGTTCTCTAATAAGTTTATCATGTATTTTATTAAGTTTTTCATAGGTTAAGTGTCCTAGTTCAATTCCGCCTTGATTAGTTACTATAAAAAGAGAATATCCCGCATCATAAAGAAGCTTCATTCCTTTCTTTGCTTTATCATATATTATTAAATCTTCTGGAGCATTTACATATTTTTTATTATCATTTATTACGCCATCCCTGTCTAAAAATACTGCTTTAATTTTTACCACTCCTTCATTGATTTATATGGTTTTTATTATATAATATAGATAATTACTTCAAAAAAATCTTCAGCTTAGTTCTTATCGTGTTGTGTAATTATTCAAATTCTCAATAATTAATTCTTAATAGTAAAGGAGATTTTAAAATGGAGCAAAACTATAAGTTTTTTCAAAACTCAAAATGTGAGTATTTTCCTTGTCATAAAGTCAAAGACAGTACAAAATTCAATTGTTTATTCTGCTATTGTCCGCTTTATATGTTAAAAGATAAATGTGGTGGAAATTTTGTCTACAGCGGTAATATTAAAGATTGTTCAAATTGTATTATTCCCCACAGCCCAGGAGGCTATGAATATATAATGAGTAAAATGGACATGGTAATACGCATAGGAAGCGAAAGAGACTAGGATTCAGATTCTAGTCTCTTTGTGTATATCAAAACATGCACTCTTGATAAAAGCAAAAATAATTCTACAGATTATTTCACTGATAAAACTTATAGCTAATTCTATAAACTCAATAGATCTACTGAAATAGAAGCCAACGTTTTATAAACAGTTTTTGTAGTCATTATAGGTTAAACTATATCAATTATTCTTAATTAACAAAGTTCAGCCTATATTTTCCAAGGACTGCAGCCTGTCTTCAAAGTCTACAAAAAGTCTATTTCATTCTTTCAGCTATTACTTCATCTAATATCTCTGCTGCCTTTATGATTACATCATCGCAACCTTTTTCTTCAGTTCTATAGTTCTTTTTAAGCGAGGCACATTCAATGCTATTCATTTCATCTTTATATCTTTTTAAAAATTCTCTTGCTATTTCTTTTATTTCACTTTCATGGGCAGTATTTTCTACAAAAAGCTTGCTGAGTACCATAACTGATGCAGCTACTGCTCCACATGTACTTTCTATACCCATACCACCTCCAAATCCTGCTGCTAACTTCATAGTCTCTTTCCCTAAACCTAAGTTATAGACTTCATTAGCACCATATAATATTTTTTCTGCACAGTTATATTTTTGTTCTTTCCCATAGCTTTTCATCAGTAAATCTTTCAGCATAAAAATTACCTCCAAAATTTTTTGTCATAGGAATATATTATCAGAAAAATCATTTTATAAGTATATAGGATTTTAACAATATAAAAATTTTTCTATCTGTATTTCGATAGTCTAAATATTTTTATTGAAAATATTACGTTTTATATGTATTATAAGTATATACATAAAATACAAGACTTGGAGGGATAAGTTAATATGAGATGGAGCTTAAAAGAACTTTATCCATCATTTGAATCTGAAGAATTCAAAGCTGATATGGATAAACTCTACAATAAAATTGATGAATTAAAAGAGTGGACTGAATCTAATTTTAACTCTAAGGAAAATGCAGTAGAAAAAGCAGAAGAATACATAAGACGTTTATCTGAATTTGTAACTTTATTTTCTAAACTATCTTCATTTGCACATCTTACAGCTAGTGTAGATGCTAAAAATGAACAAGCACTAAAGGTTTCTGATAAGCTAAACATTAAATATTCAGAACTTACAAAAGCTTTTGTAAGTTATCAAAAATGGATTGGAAGCTTAGAAAATCTTGATGAACTATTTAATTCTTCAGAATTGTTAAAAGAACATGAATTCATTATAAGAGAAGCTGCAGATAGTGCTAAGTACTTACTAAGCGACAAAGAAGAAATTGTAATATCTAAGATGAAAAATACAGGCTCTACAGCTTGGGCTAATCTTCAAAACATAATTACTTCAACTCTTCTAGTAGATATAGAAATAAATGGAGAGAAAAAACAGCTTCCACTGCCAGCAGTGAGAAATCTTGCTTACGAAAAAGACCCTGAAATAAGAAAAACAGCTTATTATGCAGAATTAGACGCTTACAAGAAAATAGAAGAATCTTCTGCTGCCTGCTTAAATGGAATAAAGGGTGAAGTAATCACTACATCAGCACTAAGAGGATATTCTTCTCCTCTAGAAGAAACTCTAATGAAATCTAGAATGGATAAAGAAACCCTTGATGCCATGCTGTCAGCTATGAAAGAAAGTTTGCCTTATTTCCGCAAATATTATAGAAAAAAAGCTGAGCTTCTAGGACATTCTAACGGACTTCCTTTTTATGATATATTTGCACCAATGGGTGAAGTAAATATTACATTTACCTATGACGAAGCTAAAGACTACATTGTGAAAAACTTTAGAAGTTTCAGTGATGAGCTTGCTGATTTTGCTAAAAATGCTTTCGAAAAGAACTGGATTGATGCAGAGCCTAGAGAAGGAAAACGTGGTGGAGCATTCTGTTCTAATCTTCGTCCAATACAAGAAAGCCGTATAATGGCTAACTTCAATGGAAGCTTCAGCAATATGACTACTTTAGCTCATGAGTTAGGTCATGGATATCACGGACACTGCTTAAGAAATGAGCCAATATTAAACTGCAGTTATCCTATGCCTTTAGCTGAAACAGCTTCTATTTTCTGCGAAACTATAGTCGTTAATGCTGCATTAAAAGAAGCATCTAAAGAAGAAGCTTTTGGAATATTAGAATCTTCTATTTCAGATGCTGGACAGGTCATTGTAGATATATTGAGCCGTTATATATTTGAGACTAATCTATTTGAAAAGAGAAAAGATGGTGCATTATCTGTAAAGGAATTAAAAGAATTAATGATAAGCGCACAAAAAGAAGCTTATGGAGACGGATTAGACCACAATTACCTACATCCTTATATGTGGATTAATAAGTCACATTATTATTCCGCAGGAAGAAACTTCTACAACTTCCCATATGCATTTGGTCTGCTATTCTCCAAAGGTATATATGCAGAATATCTAAAACGCGGCAGCGATTTTGTTCCTGAGTACAATAAACTTTTAGTGGCAACTGGAAGAAACAATATTGCAGATGTAGCTAAGATGGTAGGCATTGATGTTCGCTCTATAGACTTCTGGAGAAGTTCTCTTGACCTTGTTAAAAATGACATAGAAAGATTTATTGAACTTGCAGACTCAATGAAATAAAAAACACCGTTATATAGTTCTGAAACTGCTGAGTTTCTTCAGCAGTTTCATATATAACGGTGTTTTTATATTACTCTACTCCTGCTACGCTTACATTTAATAGCCTAATTGATTTTGGTCCGCTAAAATTATTTATTTTCTGTGTTTCTTTTGATAAATACATTTCCTTGTGAACTTCGTTTATATTACCTGAAATAGAGCCTCCTGTTACTGGAATTACATTTTCTCCATCGCAATACCAGCCTAGTCTGATTTCTCCGCCAAAATCACCTGTCAATGTATCCATTTGAAAATCAGAAAAAACCTTAACCTCTAAATATGGACCTTCTTTGATTTCTTGCAGTGTCTTGCTTCCACCTTCTACTACAATATTTCTAATATTACCAGTAGGCTTAATACTTAAATAATGTGAAAATCTAGTATTTCCCCAATATCTCTTCAATATACCATTTTCATAAAGTACTACTCTTGATAACCTCAAACCGTCTTCATCATAAGGAGCTGAAGCAGTTGAATTTTCTAAATATGGGTCAAGAGCCATATTCACCTTATCTCCTTTTACATCAGATCCTTGTATGCTTTCGTCAAGCTTAGCTATAGAAGTTTGCTCGTATACTGAACGTGCTGCTGCCTGAACATAATAATAATTGAAAAATTCCTTTACTGGTTCTCCTGACAGTATTACTGGTATATCCTTTAAAATAGGTGTAGGCTTTGCTATTGCCTTATCTCTACATATTTTAAGCATTTCATCTACAGACTCAGGAATTAATTTTTCATCATAATCTGAAAAGAGAATACCCTTGTATAACTCTACCTCTTCTCCATCTTCTTTCCAGTTTGTAATGAACTCAAGCTCTCCTCTATAAGTTTGGTATACAACGTCTACTCCTTCAGAGTTTAATATCCTGATATTTATCTTGTCTAAAAATAACTCTGCTGAATTAATCCAGCCCTTATCATATTTATCTTCTATGAAAATCTCATCTGTAAGTATAGGCATCCAGCTTGAAAGAGGTTTGCTTGCAAGCTTATTTTCCATTACAGGTTGAATTTCTACTTTAGGCTCAACTAGCGGATAATATTCATTTTTAACAAAGCTTGCAGCATATAGAGCATCTCTTATTGCCTTCTCTATTTCTTCATCACTCATAGTAGGAAATATTGTAGTTGTTGATGAACCTCTATATTTTTTTCCCTCTTCTTGAAAATCCTTGTAGACAGTAAGCATTATATGATGAACATCTTTAGCTCTATTCATATCTAGTTCTTTTTTTATAAAGAAGAGTTCTTTGGATTCAACTTTTTTCTCATTGATTTTCCATCCATCTATACCTTCAATATTTGATAATATTTCCTTAATTTTCTCTATCATTATCCCAACCTCACTCTTGCTTTAATATATGGGCCTCCATCAGCAGCTTTTACAAATTCCTTGTAGCCCTTTCCACAAGCTCCTGAACCAAATATCTCAACTTCTTCGGACACCATAGAGATAGATTTTAAAACATCTGGAACATAACCAGTCATAATAACTGGAGACATAATGTTTCCCGTAAGCTCTCCATTTTTTATCTCTTTAGCTACAAGTACCATACATTGTATTCCCCAGTTTTTAGGGTCTTCCATTCCGCTTAACATGACATCAAGCAGGTATCCATACTCTATTGAAGCAATCATGTCTTCCAGTTTATCTTTGCCCCCTTCAAAGAAGGTGTTAGTCATTCTAGCATAGGCCTTTCTCTCAAAAGATTGTCTTTTGCCATTACCAGTTGGCTTAGTCCCCAATCTAAGAGCTGAAAGTAAATCTGATATTCCTGTTTTAAGGATTCCTTTATCTATTATTATAGTGTCTGTACCTAAAACACCTTCATCATCAAAGAAATATGACGACACATTTTCAGCTGCAGCAGCTCCATCATGCATTGTCACTAATTCTGAAGCTACCTGTTTTCCAATATACTCAGCAGCCTTTGCTCTATTTTTAACAAACATATCCATTTCAACACCATGTCCAAAGGCTTCATGTGCTATTAGTCCTGCTACTTCTGGCGAGCATATTACATCATATTCTCCTGGAATCATTTTCTTAGCATCTAGAAGTTTTTCTGCATAAGATACAACTTCTTTTACTTTATGCTGAAGTTCTTCAAGAATCTCAACGCCCTTTAATCCTGCTGCACTATCATAGTAAAATTTAGTATTATTTTCTCTTCTCACTACTGCTGATAGGCTTCCCTGACTCCATATGTAGGACTGCTCTAAATCTTTATTTTGAGAAAGGAATACTTTTGATACATGGCATTCCCCATAGTTTATTCTGAAATCCACCAACAAACTTGAATATGTAAAAGCTTCGTCCTTAATTTCAGTCATCTTTTTTATCTTTTCCTCTGCACTTACTTCTTCAGGTAGTATTTCTACTTCCTTAAAAAGACTATCTGTGATTTCTTCTTCTTCAATTACTGGGTAAGTGCTCATCTTAACTGATGTATCTTTTAAATTCTTGATATCTTCATAAACCTTGTTTTCTATAGTTTTTACTAACAAATCTAAATTTTCTTTTGAAAGCTCATTAAATGAATACTCAGAATAATTGTATCCATTGTGTACCCTAACTACAAATCCTCTTTCAGTCCATTCTGAATCATTAATACTAGCTCCTGTCCTATAAACAGAATATGTCTTTCCACATGTATCTGTTCCTAATACTGATACATATTTAAAAGACTTAGATAGTTTAGATACCATTTCCTTCAACAGCGGCTTCTTTTCTTGCAGATACTTTGACATACTAACCTGCATTGCTACACCCCCTCAAATAATGCTGCTAAATAACATATATAATTAGTTTATCATTTTAATTACAAATAAGCAAAAAAAGTAATATATTCCTTAATAGTGAATTTTTAATAATCTTGTATCTGAATACATTCCTGCACTCTCAAGTGTTTTTTTAGAATTATGATTATAAAATACCAACAACCTGCTATTGGTTTTAGATTTTTCTTATATGCGATTTCTTTTAACATCAATAAGATGTTTCTTCCTATTCCCTTTTGCCTAAATGCCTCAACAGTATACATTCCAATACTTACATACCCTTTCATTATAATACCTTTTTCCATAACTCCAAATCCTACAATGTTACTATCTTTGCTGACAATGTAAATTTCTTCATTTGATATACTTTCATTTAGATTATCAAAGAAACTCCCACTGTTTTTTTGTATTTCTTCAATATCACAATGTTCCGCAACTCTAATACTAAGATCTCTATCTATCTTATCCTCTTTAATTTGATTCATTGAATCTTTAAAAAAGTAAGCTTGCTTCTCAACACTCCTATACTCATCTAAAGCATGTGAAAGGAAAAATTCATCGCCTGTAGAAACAAAAACCTTGTTAATATACTGCACCTTCTTTATTTTATAAAAAATCTCTTGCCCTAAATATCTGTATTCTTTACTTAGATAAAATTGTGTTAATAATTCCTTTTTATATACTGAAAAATAACCTGCCCTATTATCATCTATAGTAATTAAAAAATGTTCACTTTCAATAATATGATCCTCTAAAAAAGAATCCATAGGTGACGATAATAAAGCTTTATACTCACTAATAAACTCGTATAATTCAGAGAAATCGCATTTAACAAAATTTATTTTCATACTGTTCTCCCTCTTAAATTTTTAACTTGCTGCAGAGTTCTACAACTTTACTGCTACTAATCATATATATTCTTATCTGATGCGGTGATTTTTCACTTATTCAGCTCACTAAATACATTCAGCGCATTTTTATAAAATACATATTCATGAAATTCTTCAGGAATAAGCTCTTTAATAAACTCAATATATGGTCCTATTTGAACAAGCGGCCAATCTGAGCCAAATAGTACTTTAAAATAATCATCTAAATATACTAGTGCTCTTTTAAAATGCTCAACAAAAAGCCTTTCATTTTTCCATCTTTCAACTTCTTTCTCATCTCCAACAATAAGCCCTGAAATGTCTGTAAATACATTGGAATTTTTCCTAACTACTTCTGCTGTTTCCATAACCCATGGGTCTCCTAAATGTGCTATCACAAATTTTATATTTCTGTACTTAACTGCTAGCTCATCTACTGTCAATGGATGAGAATATTTAAGTAATCCCCTATCAGAGTAAGTATCTCCACTATGGATTACAACAGGTACATTATATTTCTCAGCCAAAGCATATATTGGCTCATACACAGCATCGTACACATAAAATGGATAATATCCTGCATATATCTTTATGCCGATGGCATCATTCTTTAATTCTTCTTCGATTTGTAAAAGCTCATGGTCTTTTGATTCGCCTATAAGCTTAATAGGATTTATTCCAACACAATATGCTAATTTACTTGGCAATTTATCCTCTAAATCAAGTTTCATAGGGTTAGAGGAGGAAACATCAGGAAATCCTCCTCTTGTTTCCTCAGTCACTCCCATTCCAATACCTAGAATAATGTTATTATCCTCAAATTCCTTATTTAGACCTATTGCAGAATAATCTACATGTGAAATTTCCTTAGCTGTCTTCTCAAAGCTTTCAATTTTTGAAAAATGTAAATGAGCATCTATTATTTTCATATGACCATTCTCCTAGAACCGTATATTTTTTAAATTCTTGAACAAGTCATGATTCATTACTTCCTTAGTGAATATGAGGAAGCTTGGTGGTAAGAAAATCTTCTCATTATTCTTAATATCTACTTCATTAATTACATAAGCCCCTATTGCTTCTTTATCAATGAAACAGCGTACAGGAATGTCTCCATTATTATAAACTATCAATTTATCTTCTCTATTCACACTGCTGAAAAACATAGTTCCTTCAGTTTTCATTCCCTGATCCTTTACAGCCTTATATGTTGTTAATTGGCCTGAACGAGTCTCTATGGTTACTAAATTATTCTTATATTCATCGTCTAGCTTAAAATACATATCTGTCATAAAAGACACAGAACTAAAATAACGTCCTGTCTTTTGAATAATTTCTGTAGTTTGACACAAAACTGGAACTCCTGGAAGCATTAAATAGTATTGCCTTAACTTAAGTCCTTTGAATTTTTCGTTTTTCTTTATATCTGTTCTTATGACTATTCCAGTCCAAATATTTCCTAAACTATCCTCTAGCTGTACAAAATCTGCTTCTCTATCTTCTTCAGCATATGACCTTGCTGTCATTTCTTCTGGTATTGTTACTATTCCACCAAACCATGGATTCCACCATGATTTAGGTCTAGGTGTAGGGAATGAAGTATCTAGCCATTCTTTAGAATTATATAATAGAGAATATATAGTACTGGAAAACTGTGGAGAAGTTTTAATTGTTATTTCTCCATTATCCAGTGATAATGTCTCTATTCCGTTCTCCATATTTCTATTTTTCTTAAATATGGCATTGTCATTGATTTTAAATACTGCAGATTTCTTTTGCAATAAAACTGATTCAAAATCAATATCCAATGAAATTGTATCAATCTTAGAAACATTACTTCCAGTAACAGAAAATACAGTTTCATTAATTTGGTCATTAATACTAAATTCTTTTTCAAGCTCCTTAAAGGAATCCTTAATTGAACTTAGCTTTATTTTTCCGTCAAAATACGTTTTTCTATATTCTTTTATCTTCACATCAAAGGTATTGCCTACAAATGGATTCCCATTGTTAATATTAATTTCAAGCTTATCAGTAGTATTCAATTTACTATTATCTTGGCAATCATCCTTCATTGCAAATTTTCTTAATTCCTTCCAATCCTTAAAAGTATCTATTGCTATATAGCAAGGTTCGGTACATATATTTGAATGTGCAGGAATCTTGCCTAGATTTTTGTCAATTGATAAATACCAGCCATTGAATTTTATTTTCTCCTTAATTGGCCAGCAAAGACTGATAGTTGCAGCTTTTTCGCTGGCATAAATCCAATTCTCTGTAAATTTACTGCTATCCCAGAAATCTAATACACTACTATCTTCTCCAGATATTTCTATGTACTTATTCTCATATGGAATAACAGCATCTACAAGTTCACAATAGTAGCTCTGACTTAACCATACTTCATCATTAGTATCTGCATCAGCAGTATTGTGTACCTCGTAGTTATGCTCAACTAAACCATTAGTATGTAGCTTAGATATAGATACTATATGTATATTTTTAAAGTCTTCTGAATTATAATATGCTTTTAAAGCGATGTAATCTCCTTCACAATAGTTCTCTACCCTGTAAGGTCTCTTCTTTGAAAATTCTAGAGAAAATGGCAATCCAAGCTTTGGATAATATGTTACCACTTCATTACTAATCTCAGGTATTCTCCTTAATGTTAAGCTATTATTAAACTTACTCAACCATAAAGAATAGCTTCCATTGAATATACTCCAATACTCGTCTGTTTCTCCCCCAAATCTACCATCATATCCGTTAAATTGTAATGATACCTTTCTCTTAAACTCTACTGAACTATCTGAAAGATTTGCCTTAATAGTTAATATAGCCTCATATGAAAATGGTTTATTTAAGATATAAGGCACAGCTATAGAGGATTTTTCTTGTGCAGCCAATGCTACATTAAAACTTCTATTTTGAATTATTATATTATCTGATTCAGGTAAGACAAATTTGAAAACTGCATCTTCTTTAAAGTTATTTTCAATATCAATATAAAATTCCGATTTCATATTTTTTAACTTATGTGTATTAGGTGCTGATAAAGAAATCTTTGCTGGAAACTTAGGCTTTATTCCTACCTTAAATAAAGCACTTATGCCATTGATTGTTATATCAGCTGCTACACAAGGATGAGTTCTCCAATGATTTTGCTCCTCTTCTATGGCATCAACAAAGAAACTAGCTGTAATAGTTTGTCTATCTTCTACCGATGAGACTGTTTTAAATGAGAACTTTATGTTCTTATCATCCTTACCATTAATGGATATATCTAATTTACTTCCAGTTTTATTTACAATGTTGTAGATTATATTGTATTCCCTACCAAATACAAGTTCCTGTTCTTGTATATCTGCACTTATTAGATAATCATCAGTCTCGATTAAACGCAAGCCCCTTCCTTTCCTGTCAAAACCCATTCTTAGATATTTTCCATCTTTCTCCCATATATACTCATAATATGAGAAATTATCTTCTTCACTTCCATCTGGCTTTACTTCAATATTTCTTTTGCAATCTTGGTACCAGTCAAACACTTCAAAATATTCTTTTACAGCTTCTGTTTGCAGTACTGTAGGTATGAAATTCATCAAATGTGTTGAATCATCCCTTTTTTCCCAGAAGAAACCGCATTTCTTGTATAGTGGAACTGCCTTTGTATTGCCAGGCCAAGTATATAAATCAAGTCTAGGCCATCCTAACTCTATAGTTCTCTTAACAGCTTGAAGTACTAGTGCTTTTCCTACCTTTTTCCCATGGTAATCAGGACGAACATTTAATAAAGGAATATATAAGGCTCCTTCGTCCTCTCTATATTCTGAAAAACTGCAATATCCAACTACCTCTTCTCCATCTAAAGCTAAATATATATTTAAGTTACCTGTATTTTCATTTTCTTCAATTACACTTTCTTCAGTATATACGCTGCCAGAATTCCCCCAACTGTCAGCACTCATATTCCACATGTCAGCTAATGATTTAGCATATTTTTTATCGTATTCTACTATTTTAATGTCCCTCATTATCTAATCCCCCTTGTTAACTTATGATAAGTTTTAATAACTTTATTATATCAAGAAATTTATATTACAATTAGCTTCTTACTATTAAGATTTTGACAGATGAGGCAATAAGCCTTCATCTGCCTCACCAACAACATCAGGTACTATCAATAAAATCAGACATAAGCTTTTCTGTTAACCTATTATTATTTAATTCGCTTTTATAGTTTAATAACATAATTAAAACCTCCTAATATTTTAAATATATCTTGAATTCTTAATATTTGTAATGCTTTCTATACTCAATTTTAGCATACTCTTCAAAGCCAGTATATTTCAGAAGCTTAGGAAAAAATAATAGCTCTAATACTAAATATTTTATATTTAGCATATCTATCACCCCCTTTCACCTCCCTTAAGCTAAATAAAATTACAAAATAATAGGTTGCCATTAGATATATGAACAAAAAAAGCCGCAGGATATCCTACGGCATAATAAAAGCCGTAGGAAAATAGCCTACGACTTACTTACAAAAAATATTTTATATTGTAATTTAATTAAAACAAGCAAAAGCTTAACTTCTGCGTTTAGACACTTATGTAAAGGTTAAGAAAAGCCTCTATTTATGAATTATAAATAGAGATAGATTCTCTTGAGCCATTGCATAATCAACTTGCATAAAATCAAAGATTTAAACAATCTGCTTAAAACTCATTTAAAAATCCCTTTAAAATACGAAAGTAAAACCTTATTATTTAAATAAAGTCGCAGACTACATGCCTGCGACTAGTAACCAAATCAAAATTTATAATTATATAGCTTTATAACATTTTACTATTCGCAGGCCGCTAATTCTTCTGTATTCAATTTTGTTAATTCTGTTCAAACTCCTCGTTAACATATTTTCACGGCCTCCATTTCTTTATTAGCAAAGCTTACTAAATCAGGTTACTTTTTTATAGTACCAACATTTTTTATATATTGCAATACTATTTTTTTGAAATTTTATTAATATTTTTTCAAATTTCTTTTTATATAATCTCGTACCTTTTGTAAATATCCATCTGAAATTTTTTTAATAATAATGTTATTTACTGAATCTAACTTAATATCGTCTATAGTAGATATAGGAAGAGCATTGACTGATGTTCCTGTCATAAATGCTCCATCTAGGTCCTTTAAGGAATCCCTATGAATTTCCTTCTCTATTACCTCAATATTTTGCTCTCTACATACATTCATAATCTCATTTCTAGTTATACCCAACAGTACATCTCCTGCTGGTGCTGTATAGACCTTGTCACCTTTCACAAAGAATATATTTGAACGACTCCCCTCTGTAATAAAACCATTTCTGTTTATTAAAAGAGCCTCATAAGCATTTTTGGCTTTTATTTCATCATTTATTCTCTGCCTTAAATCAGAATTCATTATTTTAGCATTAGGATTTTCTCTTTCTGACTCAAATAAAATAGTATGGATCCCCTTTTCATATACTTCTTTTTCTGGATAACTGCTTTTAATGTAATAAATCATAAATGTCTGATTTGAACAGTCTAAATTAAAGCATAAAAGCTTTATATTCATATTATACTCTTTGTTGGCATCTATTAGCTTATGTATTTCATCTATAATTTCATCATCTGTTTTTTTTATAGACTTACCTATGAGCTCAGCCGATTTCCTCATTCTCTCTATATGTCCCTCTAGAAATATCGGAACACCGTCTATTATTCTTATTACCTCATATATTAATGGTGCAGTAGCTTCATCAAAACCTTTGTTTTCCGTAGTAGGCAATAATTCACCATTATATATATAGTATTTTAATATTGCTTCATTATTCATATGCTTGCTCACCTCTGAATTATTATTATAGCCTTCATATACATTATATCTTATTAGTGAATAAAATATAGTTTTTTTTTGCTACTTTAGCTATGATTATGCAATCAGCCTTACTCTTCATCTCCATCTATATTCTTATTTCGCTTCTTAGTAAACTTTTTGGTAATATAAAAAACTAATAAGCCCATAATTGCTATGATAAATAGTATAGGAATTAGTGAAGCTATAACAACTAATAATTCTTTTCCTAAATTGATAATTCCTTTTACAGAATCTATAAAACTATCTATTATTCTATCTCCTAGTTTAACTGGTTTAGGAGCTTGTATTTCTCTAACTTCATATACCATTACATCTATAGTAGAAAAACTAACTAAGTTATCCCATTTTTTTAAAGTTCCTGTTAAGTTTTCTATTTGATATCTTACATTAGAAAGTTCTCTTTCTAATTCTATAATCTCACTTATGGTATTAGCTTTTCTTAATATATCTAATAATCTCTCTTCCTGTATTGTTAAAGATTTTAGCCTTGCTTCAGAATCAAAATACTGGCTTGTTATATCTTCTCCACTACGTTGAATTTTAGTTATATTCCCTATATCATTAAAATCCAACAAAAATTGATCAAAGCTTTTTTCTGGAATTCTAAGCTTAAAAGAAGCCACCCTATCTCCAAAATCATCTTTACTTACTGGACGCCTTCCTGTTATACTTGAACTTTCTATATATCCTCCGAGATAATTTGTCTTTTCCGTAATTATATTAATAGTTTTATCAAACTCTTTTGTCTCTAATTCTACATTTGCTGATTTTATTATTTTTCTACCAGATTTAGGATTTTCGCTTGTACTTTCCATAAATTTTTCTGCTTCAGCTGCATTTTGGGCATCGTTAAACCCTGAACTACCATAATACTCTGTAGATGAATCCATGCTGTATTTTTCAGCCAGCGAATCGTGCTCTTGAGATTCTGACTTATGTGGCGTTACATTACTTTTAGCATCCTTTGAAGAGCATCCGTAAACTAGTAACGTAATCATTAAAATAAGTACCAATACTTTTAATACTCTTTTTTTTCCCTTAAAAAACATAATAGCCACCTCCCGCCTTTTAACCCAATGGAATCCTTAGATAAGAAATACTCCCTTATCTTATTATATAAATTAGACGGAAAAAGATGGCTATTGTTCCATTAAAGTTTGTCTCTTATTTCATCTACATATTTTAACACAATATCTCTCTTAATCTTTACAAGTTCTATATTTTTCAAAGGAATAGACGTTTTTAAATTTGCTAAGGACAAATTTAGTTTTTCAATGAGTTCTTGGTCTTCTTTGCTAAGCTTTATTCTAGCCCTAGCTGTACTCATTATTTCTTCTGCTTGGTTTATACTCTTTTCACTTTCTTCCCAGTCACCTGTAGCCCCATATAAAAGAACCTGTCTGACAAAATACTTTATTCTCATAAGTTCACCCTCAAGGCTACCCTTATATGCATCAAAAAAAGGAGCCATATTATAGGTCACTTCATTTGAATAAAATAATGCATCAATAACATTTTTTTCTGTAATCGCAACAGTCACTTTATTTATAGCTTCTTCAAATTTAGACAACTCCTGTTTTTTAGCACCCTTTTCAATGGCAGTTATTTCATAGTTTGCCCAAGAAGTATGTATCTCTTCACAGGATTTTTTAACTGTTTCCCACATGGACTCTATTTTTTCTTCTTTAGTCTGAGTCTCCTTTTCTTCACCTTTAGATTTTTGAGAAGATTGCTGCTGATTTTTATCTCCTCCACCGCTTTCTGAATTGCCAGCTTCACTACCTCCAGAGCTGCCGCTTTTATCTGATTTCTGCTGTCCTTGCTGCTTGCTTTGCCCTGCAGTTTCTTCCTTTTGTGTTTTTTCTGGCTTTGCCATTTCCTCAACTATTTTTTCTATATCCTTTATCATGTCCTCGTTTTTTTCTTGCATTGCTTTTAACTTATCAGAAACCTTTTCTTCCTCAAGATTTACCTTAGGTCTTTCTTGTTTTTTAGTACAAGCTGTAGCAAATACTAATATTAAAATTAAAGCTACTAAAAGTCTTACGACCATTTTTTTCTTTAATATAGACAAAGCAATCACCTCAGATTTAGTATATCCAAGATGATTGCTTTTAATTTATTTGAATTCTCTGCTTATATAACCATTAAAAAATCTAAAAATTGAAATTTCGCTAAGTATAATAAAATTAATTTTTTTAAAGCCTTAAACTTACTTTTCATTTTAGCTCTTAAGTACATTTATTCTCTTTATATTCCTCATTTAGTTACGGTAAATTTTGCTCTTGCTTACACTAAATTATCAAAAAGTCCTCTTAATTACATTTTTCTACAATGACATACTATTCCACTATTAAATATGAAAAACTTTTTGACCAGATTTTTACCAAACTGCTACTTGTCCATCTGTTCTTGGCTCTGTAGCTCCACAAAGAACGCCATCATCATTTCTCCAAATTATCTGACCTCTCCCAAATCCTGTGCTATTTGCCTTTACTACAATATCATGTCCTGCTCTTACAAGCTCCAAAGCCAATCTATTATCAAAGCTCTGCTCTACCTCTATAGTTTTTCCTCCAACCCATTGCCACCTAGGTCTATCTAATGCCTCCTGTGGATTCATATTGTAATCAATTGTATTTATCAAAACTTGAAGATGAGCTTGTGGCTGCATAAATCCACCCATAATTCCAAAAGGTCCTACTGGTTTTCCATCTTTAGTTAGAAATCCTGGAATAATCGTATGGTATGGTCTCTTGCCGCCAGCAATGCAATTATCCGAGCCTTCATCTAGGTTGAAATTTGCTCCTCTGTTATGAAGGGAAATACCTGTATTAGGCACTACTAGCCCAGAACCAAAGCCCATATAATTACTTTGTATGTATGAAACCATGTTTCCTTCTTCATCTGCTGTGCATAGATAAACAGTTCCTCCTTTTGAAGGCTTCCCAGCTTCAGGCATTATTGCCTTATCTGATATTAGCTTTCTTCTTTCTCTAGCATATTCCTGTGAAAGCAGTTCCTCAGTTTTTACTTTCATAGCTTTTGGATCTGCTACATATTTTTGAGCATCTACAAAGGCTAATTTTAAAGCCTCTATTTGTAAATGTGTACTGGTAAAAGAATCCCTAGGACCTAATTCCATTTCTTTCAATATATTCAAGGCCATAAGCACAGTTATTCCATGTCCATTAGGGGGCATTTCATATACTTCATAACCCTTATAGTCAGTACTTATGGGCTCTACCCATTCTGGATAATATTCAGATAAATCATCTTTTGTAATAAATCCTCCATATTTCTTGGAGAACGTATCTATTTTCTCCGCTAACTCTCCACGGTAAAAACTCTCGGCCATAGTCTTTGCTATTTCTCTCAAAGTTTTCCCATGGTCTTTTAATGTAACAAAATCTCCAATCTTTAGGCATTTCCCATTTGGTGCAAAGGTATCAAACCAAGTCTGAAATTCTTCTCTCTTTTCTCTTTCTTTAGCATAGATTTTAAATGCCGTTTCCCATCCTGCTCCTACACTTGGTTGGATAGTAAAACCTTCCTCTGCATATCTTATAGCTGGTTCTAAAACATCCTCAAATGATAGTTTACCAAATTTTTTTGATAGCTCTGCCCACGCAGCTGGTGCACCTGGTACATTAACTGGTATTAATCCATATTTTGGCACCTCGGTATATCCTAGCTCTTTTAATGCCTTTACACTTATGGACTTCGGAGATGGGCCGCTACTGTTTAGACCATAAAGCTTATTGCCTGACCATACTAAGGCAAAAGCATCTCCTCCTATCCCGTTAGCTGTAGGCTCTACTACAGTTAGTGCAGCAGCAGTTGCAACAGCTGCATCTATGGCATTCCCGCCCTTTTTCAGTATTTCAAGCCCAACCTGTGCTGCTAAAGGATTACCTGTGGCTACCATTCCCTTTTTTCCATAAACCACATTTCTCCTAGATGGATAACTATAAGAAAGTGAATCAAACTTAAATTGCACTAAAACCCCCCCCTAATATATAAAATATCCTAAGACTCCTGCCACTAATGTAAGTAGTATTGGATGTACCTTATATTTATATGTTGCAAAAAAAGCTAATAAAAAGAATATTACACTTTTATAATCTATAAATGTTTCCTTATTAATCAACAGCAGCATTGCCGATAATACTAGTCCCACTACTACTGGTCTAAGTCCAACAAAAGCATTTTCTACATATTTGTTGTTTTTAAATTTGAAAAAGAAATTGCATATTATAAGCATTATGATTACAGAAGGTAGTGAAACGCCTAATGTAGCACAAGCAGAGCCTAAAACACTATTTGTAACTGTATATCCTATATATGTAGCACTGTTTATAGCAATTGGTCCTGGAGTAACCTGTGATATAGCGACTATATCTGTAAATTCACTGATACTAACCCAGTTATTCGCATCTACTACCTCTGTCTGTATAAGGGGAAGCATAGCATATCCTCCGCCAAAGCTAAAAAGTCCTATTTTAAAGAAAGTTATAAATAGTTTTAGATAAATCACTTTTTACTTCCCCCTTTTCTAGCCATGTAAAGATTGCCCCCAATAGCTGCTAATATAATAAATAAAATAGGACTTATTTTTAAATATGCAACACATAATGCAACAGCTATAGGTATAATAAAGGATTTACCTTTTAGCTTAGAGCTCTTAGATAAACTAATAACAGATGTAGCTATTAGAGCTACTACTGCTGGTCTTATGGCTTTAAATGCACTTTCTATTGCTTCTACATCTTTTATCTGTCTAAAGAACATTGCTATGACTAAAATAATTAAAAATGATGGTAGTACTGCACCTAACGTAGTAAAAAATGCACCCTTATATCTATCCATCTTAAAGCCTACAAATACAGCAGTATTCACTGCAATAGGACCAGGTGAGGATTGGGCCAATGCCAAAGTATCCACAAACTCTTCCTTTTCAATCCACTTTTTCTTATCTACTACCTCAGCCTCAATAAGAGGAACCATTGCATATCCTCCGCCTATTGTAAAAGCGCCTATTTTGAAAAAAACTAAAAACATTTCTATGTACTTTTTCATTACATCACCTCTTCATTTAGTTTGGGCTCCTAATGACTACTTTATCAAATAAAGTATAAAAAGTATAGGGAATTAAAAAAATCAAGGAAACAAGTACATTGATTGACAAATCAGCAAAATGTACCTGTTCCCCTAATTATTTACATAATCGCAATAGATTAAAGTGCCACGCTAGTAAGCTTCTCGAAAAAGTTCTACAATGTGCTTCTCAGAATTGCTATGATCAAAATAGATTTTGGCAAATAGATTCTTTCTTCTATCAAAAGGTGATAGAAGATGATAGCCACTCTTAACTAAGTTATCACCTTTTTCAGTTTTATATACACATTCAACTCGTGCTGCTACATAATTTCCGACCCTAATCCAAGATGCAGGAATTATGCTTACCACCGAGCCTTCATAGCAAACCCCTTCTCTTTTCAAGGTTTCAAGTTTGCGTCTATAATAAGTGCTTTTAATTTTAAAACATATGCCAAAAATAAGCCAAATAACACCATTTAATATGAATATCCAATTTCCGACAATGACGAAAAATATTACTCCTATTAATAAAAGCGGAATGCCTAATAAGTATAAAAACAACTTATATATTTTTTCCCAAGGTGTTTCTACAATTTTCATTAAAACACCTCCTAGTTTTAAGAAAATATCGAACTCCTACTTTTTTATTTTGAGCCTATATTTGAGTTTATATAATTATTTTATCAAATAAAATATAAAAAACATAGAGAATAAGCACAAAAACACCTGCTGTATTATCAATATGATAATACAGCAGGCTTTTAAGGAGAAAGCTAATATCTATTTGTAAGTTTTTAATACTACTGTTATTATAACAATAGTCTGGATCAGTAAAGTAAGCTCAAAGGCTATAATAAAATAAGGATATGCTAACTTATCTATAAAGTACTTACTGTTAATCACAATAATCGCAAGCAAATTCATCATAATACCTACTGCTATTTGAATCCTAGCGAATATTTTTCGCCTTCTCTTAACAGCATAGAATAAGAGAAACGCAAATAAAATGCATAGTACAATTAATACAATATTATGTTTTATCAGGTGTACTTGAGTAAATAAACTCTGTTCATACTGCAGCCTTCTAGTATAAACATGCCTCATTACTCCTGCTCTTTTCGCAGTCAAATCATTTATTATAAATACGGTAATTATCAATGCTGCTTGTATAAACACAGCAATTGCATATATTATGCCATTAATTATGCCTCTTAAATTCATTTTCTTATACATTTTAGTTTGTAGGCTCACCTGTTTCTACAGGATTTTCTGGATTATTGCTCCAGCCAATCCATCCATCACTGTATAAAGAAGTATTTTCAAGCCCCATTACTTGTGCATAATATAATACTTCTGCTGCACGCCATCCACTTCCACACATAAATGAAAGATGCGTGTTTGTATCTATTCCTTGTTCTCTCCACATAGCTAATATTTCATCAGCGTTACGCATAGTATTATCTATATTACGATAATAATCTAATGAATTCGCATCAGTCTTTCCTGCATAGCCGAATACAGAACCAGGTATACGACCTTTCTTATCGTGATATGAATAGCCAGAGCTTTCTCCAATGTGCTCTTCCCAAGTACGATTATCTACTAAAGTAAACTCATCAGTTTTTGTTAAGCATACTTTTAGCTCTTCTTGTGTAACAATTAAATCTGGATTAACTGGTATTTTAGCTCCAAAATCTGATACTGGAGTTGGTTTGTGGCTTTCAGTTTCAACTTCATAGCCTGCTGCTATCCAAGCCCCTAAACCACCATTTAAAACTCTTACATCCTTAACCCCAATGTACCTTAATACAGTAGCTACACGATAAGCTGCCATTTGAGCTTCACCTGTTACTATTACAGTATCATCCTTTGTAAATCCATTGTTTAATGCAAATTCTGTAAGCGTTGCATCATCAGCTAACATCCAAGCTGGTGGTGGTTCTATCCAGTCAGTATTTATATGGAAGCTTGTAGGTACATGCCCATTTGCATAAGATGTTTCTTCTTCTCCCCAGCTTGCTTCAACTATCTTTATTTGTGCAGCATCTTCAAATGTTTCTGGTTTTTTACCATCAATTATATCTTTAACTATACTAGCAGGTACTATTAATTTATAATTTTCATAGGCTTCCATAGGAAGACTTTCATCTTCTGCCCATTGTTTTACATCATAAACATATAGATTTTTATATCCCTTACCTTTTAAATATTCTGCAACTTTTAAAGCATCTTTTCCATTGGCATCATATAGTACTACATTTTTTGCTGGATCAATACCTTTAACATTAAGTGCTTCACTTAAAATATTTTCTTTATCGTCTACTTTTACATCTAGCCAATTAGCAGAAAAATCTACTGCACCTTTTATATGCCCGCCTCTTTTTACTCCCTCAAGTTTCCAGCCGTTGTAGGCATCATTAATTCTAGTATCAACAATTACCCATAAATTATCATCTAATTTTGCCTTTAAATCTTCTGTAGAGATTGATTGAATTCCTTGTTCCTCTTTTGCATTTTCTTGCTCAACAACCTGTTTATTATCTGTTTCCACTGGTTTACTTGAACAAGCAGATAAGCTTAATGATAATACTAGTAATAAAATTACTGGCAAAGCAGCTTTTCTTATGTTTGTTAACATTTTATCTCTCCTTTTCGTTTAAGCTAACGTAAAACCTAGTACATATTAACACAAAAAAAGTACAAATAAAATAATTATTGAAATAAACAATAAGTATCTATATCTTTATAAAATATTTAAATACTTTTGTATATAAAGCTTAAATCTGACCAAAGAACTGACCGCATTCGATACGTACTAAACAGTACCTTTGTCCTTCTCTTTTCGTTGAAGCACTCTTTTGAATATCAGCGAAGCTGCAAACAACAGCACTACTAGTACAATGGAAATATAGAACTCTGTAGTGCCCAATTTAGTAGTTTTATCGCCTAGGTTTGTATATACTATTATTCCTGGCAATGACCCTATAACAGTTGCTAAAGAAAAATCTCTTAATTTCATATCTGTAAGACCTGCACTGTAGCTTACTACCTTAAATGGAAATAGCGGTATCAACCTTAGTATTAATATTAAGAAAAATGCACTTTGGTTTCCCTTATTATCAAACATTACTATATCTCTTCTAATAAGCTTTTTAACTACTCCCTTCCCTAATACTCTTGAAATGAGAAACGCTATTATTCCACCTAATAATGAGCCTATTGAAGTAAGCACTACTCCTTCCCAAAGACCAAATACCATACCTCCAGCAATAACTAATACTGAATCTGGAAACAGCATAAGTGGAAGAAGAGTAAGTATTACTACATAGATAATTGGAGCCATAGCTCCTTTCCCTTGAATGTATTCCTTTATTTCATTAGGACCAAGACCTTTTAGAAAGTTATATTTATTAAGTAAAAACACAGCTATAGCTACTAATATAATTAAAAATATCAGTTTAAACACACTCTTTTTATTCTTCATACTTCACTTCCTCACGTAACTGATTAAATGCAGCCTTCATTCTCTTACCTTTGTATCTATTTAGCCATTTTTCTAATGTGGAATTATTTTTCTGCTCCATATCTTCAAATTTATCATTAAACAGCAAGTCAAGTATATGAAATGAATTTTTTCCACCTCTTCTCATTGACTCTACACATTCCTGACAATATGTGATTATATAATCTGTACTTGCTTCATTAGCTCTTCTCTCAGTATGTGCCTTTGCTATATGTCCTTGAGTTACAGAAACCATACCTCCAGAGCCGCAGCAAAGAGTCTTTCCGCGGTTATATTTCATTTCTTTTACTTTGATACCTAATTGGTTAGTGATATCTCGCACAGATTCATGAATTACATCTACATCTCTAGTAGGGCAAGGGTCATGGATAGTAAATTCAAATTCAATGTTTTCTCCTATACCTTTCCTACTTTCAGGTATACCTATAGAGGATAACACTTCCCATAGAGATACTACTTCTACTGTACTGCTATTATTAGATATTGTTATAAAGCAGTTTTGGCATCCAGTAATAACTTTCTTTACCTTCTTACTTTGAAATTCATCTTCCAGTATTGAGAAGTATTTCTTGAATTTCTCTTCTCTACCTATGAAACTTGTGGGTTTGCCACAGCATTTATTGTATATTCCTATTCCAGGAATTTTTCCCCTAAGATAATTGTAAGTTTTTTGCACTATTTCAGGACTATACGACATGAGTGCACAGCCTGGAAAAAATACAGTATCAGATTGAAGATTTTGTATATCCGAAGTAAACAGCTTTGAAAAGCTAAACTTTTGATGAAAATCTACTGCACTTATTCCAAGGTCTTTAGGCAATTTGCCATTTGTTTGAACAACTGTATCTCTTCTAAGCTCTAAAAATAAACTCTTTAAGTCTACACCCTTAGGGCACACTTTAGTACAGTATCCGCAAAGCATACAGGAATACGGTAATTTATAATCAAAGGTTCCAGATCCTAATAGTTCTTTAAGTAATGATTTTGGCGAATCACAGAACTTATAAAGCATAGGACATCCCTTCATACAGGTATTACATCCAATGCATTTTTGCTCTTCTTTAATTATTTTCATTGTTTTATCACTTATCTTCATCTAATACACCTACTCTAATTGACTTATACCTAAAATCAATAATAAAACTCTACTTTGATGTAAGCCCAATTGAACAAACAAGTTTATTAGGTTATTGATTTTTTAATCAGCCTACTACATAGACAAAAGGGATTGTTCTCTAAAACAATCCCTAGTATATTTTATCTAACAGCCTTCTCATTTTTTTCATTCCATATCTTCTTAATCAAGAATATTAATATACTCAATGAGAATAGTATAAGTAACGCTGTTACAAAGGTCTTAACTCCACCTGTTAGCATTCCTCCTACATATGAATATACAATAGTTGCTGGAAGCTGACCAAGTCCCGTTGCCCAGAAAAATGACCACAGTCCCATAGAAGTAAGTCCGGCAGCATAACTAACTATATCAAATGATATGAAAGGAAGTAATCTGGCAATTAAAACAGCATAGTTGCCGTATTTATCAAAAAACTTATCTATTTCTTGTAAAGCAAATCTATCTGTAAGCTTTTCAACAGTATTTCTACCATATATTCTAGCAATATAGAAGCATAGAACTGCCCCTGCCATAGAAGACGTCCAAGATAGAATTGCTCCCTTTACCCATCCAAATAATGCTGCATTAGCAAAAGTTATCAAAAATGCAGGAAGTGGAGCTGCTATAGATTGAAATATCATCAATAAAAAAGATATTACTGGAGCCCAGATTCCAAAGGATAAAATATATCCTTTTATTGCCTCTACGTCTAACATGCTTAAAATAAATATAGCCCTATTTATTGAGACCTTCACTGGAGTAACAAAAAAATAAATACAAATCAAGGCTATTAATACTCCTAGTTTGATCCAAGTTGACTTTTTAACATTTTTTAAAGTCTCAAGTACTTTATTCATTATATTTCACACCTTAAATATATCTTCTTATTTTTCTAATTCTAAATCTTGATTTCCTGCCCAAGCATAGAAACTTGCATCATAGTTTCTTACATTTTCGTATCCCATCATAGTTAAAACTATTTGCATATGAGCAGAACGAATACCTGCAGTACAATATGTTACTATTTCATCATCCTTTTCAATTCCATTTTCATCAAGAATAGCTTTTATTTCGCTTGCAGTTTTTAGCGTACCATCGCTATTTAAGAATCGGTTGAAAGTTATATTTATGGCTCCTGGCAAGTGTCCTCCTCTTGCTTCGCCAAATTTCTGTGCACCTTCATATTCGTCTTTTTCTCTAACATCTATAATAACTAAGTCACCTATTCTACTTGCTAGTTCTTCAGTATCAATATTAGTCGAATTATCTAATGCTGTCACTTCAACAGCTGCAGGAGTTGGTTCTACTATATCCTTTGATACTTCATATTTATTAGCTTCCCAATATTCAAATCCGCCATCTAACATCTTTACATTATCAAAGCCTGCTCTTTTAAGCATCCAAACTATTCTTCCATCTTCACCCCAGCCGCCTTTTGTGCTAGTATATACTACAATTTCTTTATCTTTGCTTATTCCAAATTCAGATAACTTTTCTGATAAAGCCTTTGGTTCAAGTACTGTTCCCCAATTAGGATTTCCTCCTGGTGCTCCTGACATATCAGCAAAGTTTTGCCATGTTACAGCAATTGCACCTGGTATATGTCCTTTAGCATACGTATCTGCTCCTCTAGCATCTAGAATAAGGAGATTTTCCTTACCTAAGTTTTCCTTTAACCAATTAGCATCTACAATATAGCTAGTATCTGCAAATTCTACTGCATCTCCTGTAGATTTATTTGATTCTACAGACGTTTTTGTATCACTTGAACAACCAGTAGCAACTAATGCTAATGATAACACTGCCACTAAAATCAATAAAAGTTTTTTCATTGTAACCCCTCCAGTTTTTATTCTTATACTGTATGTATTAACATGTCAATGTGATTTTAACACACAAGCTTTGAAAATTATAATTGTTTTTATCTATGCTTTAGTTATTAATTATAGAAATATTTAATATAGATAGAGGCTACAATGTAAATATATCAAGTAAATATATAGAAAAATTGCCGTAAAAATAGACAACATAGCAATCCAACAAACTATAAATAATCCTTAAGCAGTTTCTTCATAAAATCTAAATCAAGATAAGCTAAAATCTTTTTATATGTATCTATGTTCTTAATATCCTTATCAGGTTTATTGTATTCTACATAGGCATAAGCACACCAAGACAATGCCCTTAAGTATAGGTAAGGAGTGTACAGATAAACTCTTTCCCTGATATTATTGTCTTTACCATTAAGAGCATTAATATATGTCTTAAAAAAGTTTTCTTTCTCTTCTTCACTCAATACATATTCAGTTTTCCAAAGAGTAGTTGTTGGTGATAAAAATTGAGTTAAATCCTGACAAGGATCACTTATAACTGGCTTTTCCCAGTCAATTAAATAGCTGTGAGCACTACCTATTATGAAATTATGAGAATTTACTTCAGTATTATTTATTACATGCCATTTATTTTCTATGAAATACTTCTCCTTATTCTTATTCTTTTCAGCCCAGTCTAAAAAGCTATAAAAGAAATTTTTAAGCTCCTTAGAAACAATATTTGATACAAAGAAGTCTTTTAAAAGCCTACTGCTTTCTAGTATCCTTTCATTGAAAATATTCTCTTCTATAATAAAATTACTAGCATTTTTATCTGACAGCTCTAGTGAATGTATTTTGGCAAATATGCTGGCAGCTTTGTTTAAATCTTTGTCGTATTCTAACGGTCTTCCTTCTAAAAATTCCATTATTAAAATGCCATAGTCAAAAAAGCTTTTTGTATCATCTACATAAAAAACCTTTGGAGTAACTTCACTTATTTCTAATGTCTTTAATGCATCATACTCATACTTAATTTGATTTTCCAGCTGCAGTTGACTTCCAGTATTTACTCTAAACACGTATTTTTTATTATTTGATTCTATTAAAAAGTTTATATTGTACTCTCCCTGTGCTAGAAAGTCTACATTAAAGCCATTGCCAAACTTATTTAAAGAAAATCCTTCTCTACATTCAACATAATATGAAGCTGCTTTGCTATAATCAGATTTCTGACTTAAACTAGAATGGCAAGCTGAAAAACTTTCATTTGCTAAATACTCTTTTATCTGTTCTTTCAATTTATCTCTCAGCATACTTTTCATCACTCCAATAGTTGCTTAAATAGCTAATAGTATTTTGAGGAATGATCATATCTGCATACTCATTGCTGTCTATTCGTTTCTTAAAAGTATATAAATCTTCTTTTGTATCTATATCCATATGCTTAACTGCTAGTCCAACACTTAGGCCAAGGTTATTCGATATGTCCATAGTTCCTTCAAGGACCGTTCTTTTTCCCCATTTTAGCTTACTGTCAAATAGCTCTCTATGAAGCTTTTTCATTCCAATGAGATAATATCCACCATCAAAGGTAGGGCCTATACAGATATCATTGTCTTTTAGAATATCAAAGGCTTCTATGAGCTCATGTGGCTGTATATCTGGTATATCTGAACCTATAAGTACTACTTCACTATAACCTAATTTAAATACATGTTCCATAGCATTACTCATTCTAGCACCTAAATCCTCTCCTGTCTGAGGAAAAAGTTTTATATAATCTGGTAAAATATGGTCTATTATATTTAAGCTTTTCTCTGGTGTATATGTCAGGAAAATATCAACATGGTCTTTTATAAATTCAAACATATTAAATAAGTCTATTAAAAAGCATTTATGAAGCTCTGCGCAGCCTTCCCCTGTAAAAACATCCATCAGCCTGGTTTTTGTCTTACCTGGTATAGGTATTCTCGTCATAAGTATAAGTGCCTTCATCATCTTGCCTCCCTGTACATCTTGCTGAGCTTTGAAGGGGATACACCTAAAACATATAATATTTTAAGCTTATGCATTAAGAGTAGTGTTCTAAGCTGTCCTCCTGTTTTAAATCTTCTTGCTGAAGTTCCTATTTTTATATCAAGGATTTTCATTTTACCTTTTTTCCCTAGCCTTTTACCGAAGTCCCAATCCTCCATAAGTTCAATTTCTTTGTATCCGCCTAACTCTTGGAAAACATCCTTCCTGACAAATATGCCTTGATCTCCAAAATACAACCCTAAATACTTGGCTCTCCATGTGGAGCTTTTAGACACAAATCTCATAAATCTGGTATCATAATCATAAAAATAAAGAGAAAAGCCACCGCCTACATAGCCTTGATTAATAGCATTTTTTATAGCTTCTAATGAATCTGTTGACACCTCAGAATCAGAATGAACAAACCATAATATGCTTCCTTTAGCTATACTTGCCCCTGTGTTCATCTGCTTAGCTCTTCCTTTTTGACTCTCTAGTACAGTTGCATATTTAGAAGCTATTTCCACTGTATTGTCACTACTTCCACCATCAACTACAATTATCTCTTTCTCCCCATGAAGCGCACAGAGCTTAATGAGTGTATTCTCTATTGTTTTTTCTTCATTAAGCACAGGAACTATTATTGAAATCAAATTATCACTTCTTTCTTAAAGTGTAAAACTCATATTTGAATTACCAAACATCCTTAAAAAACACTGCATTATCAAAATCTATATTCACTTGAACCCTATCCCCTATATTGAACATTTTCCTTGTTCCAGAGAGACATTTGAGTTCCACATTATTAGCCATAACTGTATAGTATATCCTATCTCCTGCATATTTTACTGTTTTCACTATACCTATGATACCATCATCATTACTAGGTTCAATTAGCTCTATGTCCTCTGGCCTTATCATTGCCATTACTGATGATTGTTCATTGTATTTAGTTATAACAATGCCCAAATCTGAAACAAACATACCGTCCTTTATATGCCCCCTGATATAGTTTTTCTCACCAAAAAAGTTTGCTACTTCTGGAGATACAGGCCTTTGATATAGTTCTGCAGGAGTTCCGAATTGTCTTATCTTCCCGTCAAGCATTACAGCAATTTTATCAGATGTCATAAGAGCTTCTTCTTTATCGTGAGTGACTAATATTGTGGTTATTTTCAGTTTTCTCTGTATTTGAATAATAAAATCCCTCATACTTTCTCTTAATCTCATGTCAAGATTGGAAAATGGCTCATCAAGTAAAAGCACTTTAGGCTCTATTGCCAATGCTCTAGCAATAGCCACTCTTTGCTTTTGCCCTCCTGACAATTCATCTGGATACTTTTTTTCGTATCCATCTAATTGAACTAGATGGAGCATTCTTTTTACTTGCTCCTGTCTTTTAGCCTTGTCTACCTTTGCCATTTTAAGTCCAAACTCTACATTCTGAGCCACATTTAAGTGAGGAAATAAAAGATAGTCCTGAAATACTATTACTGCTCCTCTTTTTTCAACTGGTATATTCAAAATAGAGCTATTTCCAAAAAGTATATCCCCACTATCTGGCTTCAAAAGACCTGCTATCAATTTTAATGTAGTTGTTTTACCGCAGCCTGAAGGACCTAATAATGACACTATTTCCCCTTCACCTATTACGACGTTTATATCATCAAGAACTTTTTTATTTCCAAAAGACTTTGATATGTTCTTCAATACTATCTGTGTCAAAGTAAACTCTCCTCACTAATTTATAAAAAAGTAATTTCCACTTTTATAATATCTCTTAACTAATTTCTCTATTATTTGAAGGCAGATCAGTGTAGTTATTATGAATACAACACTATAAACTGATGCCATCATTCTGTCCCCACTCTGTACAAATGGAAACATATGCATTGGAAATGTGACTATTCTGCCTCCTCCTATTAAAAAGGTTAAAAAATATTGACTGAAAGATACTATAAATACTAAGCTTCCTGCTGATACTAATCCAGGAGTAATAATAGGCAGTGTAACATTTATAAATGTTTGAAAGGGACTTGCCCCCAAAACTCTCGCCTGCATCTCCATAGCTTCTCCTGTAACCTCAAAAACATTTTTTAATATCCGCACACTATATGGTATACAAGGAAGCAAATGTACTAATACTACTCCTATGAATGTATTAGCTAGTCCTAATCTTATAAATGACAGATGAATGCCCATAGCTACAGCTACAGGAGATACTATCAGTGGAGCTAGAATCAAAAACTCTACTATTTTTTTACCCTTAAACTCATATAATGCCAATGCTTTAGCAGCAGGTATGGTTATAATAAGAGTTATAACAGTAACTGTCATGGATAGAAAGACACTGCATAATAAAGCACTTAAAGACTTGCTTGTAGGGTCAAGGAAGTACTTTATACCCCTTAATCCAAATTCCTTAGGAAATAAATCTGGCCATGGCCAGCTCTTAGCAAAACTCCATATTATTAGAATAAACAATGGAAATACCAATATGAAAATCATTAAATACATTATTATACTAAATATTTTACTGTGGTTTTCTCTCATCAGATCACCTATCATATTTAGATATCAATTCAAAGGATTTATTATATAACCAAACTAGAATTAAGGAAACAAAAGTCAATATGATGTTTATAACCATTGCATATGGCCTGTTAGCTAAGTTTGGATTTGTGTATTCTATATATGCCTTCACCGGCAAAGCCTTTGGAGTAGTTGGTCCCAATAAAAACGGAAGCTCATATGCTCCAAAGGAAAATGCAAATATTATAATAAAAGCAGAGAATACTGACGGCATAATAAGTGGAAGCAACACATGGAAGAATACTTGTCTATTATTTGCTCCCAGATTGTGAGCCACATCCGATAGTTTATCATTAATATTACTTAATATTGTATATACCACCATAGCTACGAAAGGTATTTCCTTCCATAGATATGCTATTATTATTCCAATACCCTTTTTGTCATACAATAAAGAAGGAAACTGAGATTGATCCTCTATAATTCCAATGCTGTATAGAAGCCTCGGCAGTATTCCACTTTGAGATAAAATATTATATACTAGCAAGGCTGCTACAATATGAGGTACAACTATAGGCAGCTTGTAAATCATCTCTTCAATACCATTTCTTCGATTACTTATGAGAATGGAATATGCCAAGAGCACACCTAAAATAACTGCAATAACAGAAGATATTATAGATATATAAAGACTGAAGCCAAGGGAAGCCAAAAATCCTTGGCTAGTCAGTACTTCTTTATAGTATTTTAGTGTAATTTCTGTTAATCCTATGGCTTTGAAATATCCTAAACTTTGCATAAATGCCATAAATAGTCCTACTAGGAATATTCCTACTATGACTGTCATAACAGGAATGAGCATTATATACGGTTTTAGCTTTTTTTCCAATTTTATTCATCCTTTTCAGGAACATTTTCCATCCATATTTTTTCTATTATAGGTACTAAATCTGCCGGCATTTCTGGCAACCTATGGCTTAAAAGTACGTCCTGTGGAAGAGTTGCAATTCCTAGGTCTATGCTATCAAATATCTGTTTCTCTTCAGCACTTAGCTTATTATTATCAAGCACTGGAAGATCTCCCCATGTCTTAGGCACATATTTAGAAGCCTGAGCTTCAACGCTTAATATGAAATCTATAACTGCTAAAGCTCCTGATTTATTTGGAGAATTGTGTGGTATAGCTAAAAAGTGAGTATTTCCTATGGTACCTTTCTCAAATACAAATGTTCTAGTTGTATCAGGATACTCTCCTGTTTCAATTTTTCCTGATGCAGCGTTTGGATTGTATGACATAGTCATTATGACCTCATTATCTGAATACATGTTATCTAACAATCCTGCTTCTGCTGGATAAGTCTTTCCTTCTTTCCATAGATAAGGTTTTAATTCTATTAGGTAATCTATGGCTGGCTGAATTGCTTCTCTTACTATTTCTTCATCTGCTTCCATGTCCATAAATTTTTCATACCCAACTATATCGTATATTATATTTCTTACGAAAGCACTTCCTGTAAAATCTGGAGGTGCAGGATAAGTAAACTTTCCGGGATTTTCTTTTACAAACTGAAGCAGTTCTTGGTAACTGCTAGGAACTTTGTCTACCTTAGCACTGTCATAAATCATTACGAATTGAGCTTTACCATAAGGCGCTTCTAACCCATCTACTGGATATCCAAAGTCATAATTCACCTCAACTGAATCCTTGTCTATATATTTATTGAAGTTTGGAAGTTTGTCAGTAAATGGCCCAAATAGTAAATTATTTTCTTTAGCTGTAAAGAAATTCTCTCCATTTATCCAAACTAAATCTATACTTCCCTTCTGTACATTCATTTGCTTCTCATTTAAAAGGATGTTTAATATTTCGTCTATATTCATACCTACTCTATTTATAGTTATATCATACTTCTCTTTTACTTCCTTTGCTAAATATGTATCAATCCAGCTATTAGTCTGCTGATTTCCGCCATATCCATAAAAGTTTACTGTAGTTCCTCTAGCTTCTTCTAATATAGTGTCCCAGTCTTTCTCTGATAAATTGTATTCTACAGCATCATCTTTGCTACAAGCAGTTACTCCAATTAACAGTAATAATGTCAATAGAATGGATATAATTTTTTTCATTGACAATACCTCCTCATTAGCTGCTATTATTTTAATTTGTGTAAGTTTGTCAGACTGGCTGATGTGTATTTATTCATAGAAAAATATATCAGGCATAAGTCATTATATCAAACATATTGTAGCAAATTGCAGTTGTTTTTGTTGTGATAATGTTTATATAGCTTTTAAATCTGCTAATTCATCGCATTTTTTCTGTTATAGTATTTATCAATAATAAGTTGATAAATTATAGATATTTTCTATAATACTTAGATATATTTCCTAGAAACAGCAGGCAAGAGTTTTATATAATAAATTTGTTAATATAAGAAAAGCCTCTATTGAAACATTAAAAAATTAAGTAAGCTTTTCTTGAACTACTACATAAGCGATTTGCATAAAATAAAAAATTTCGGTAACCTGCTTAAAACTCACTACGAAAAGTTCTTAATTATAAGGACTATAAAATAGAATTTTCTCATCTGTTATAAAAAGTTATAAAAAAGGAGATTAGTATGAAAAAAGTCATATTTGATTGCGATAACACCATGGGTCTGCATGGAAAAGATGTAGATGATGGACTAGCTCTTTTATATCTTCTTGGCAGAAATGACATTGAGCTAATTGGAGTTACCACAACCTTTGGAAACAGCACAATAGAAGATGTCCATAGTAATACTGTAAAGATGTTTCAAGAGCTAAATATAAATCACATTCCACTACATAAAGGAGCTGAATCCATACACAACAGACAGAGTGATGCAGCACAGTTTCTAGTAGACATGGTTAATAAGACTCCTAAAGAGATTACAGTTCTAGCTACTGGCTCCTTGACTAATCTATTTGGAGCTTATCTATTAGATAGTAGCTTCTTTAAAAAGGTGAAAAAAATAGTGCTGATGGGTGGAATAACTAAACCTTTGATAATAGAAGGTAAAATTATGGATGAGCTTAACTTCTCTTCAGATCCAGAAGCTGCATACGCAGTACTAAGCTCTGGTGCCAAAGTCACTGTATTAACTGGACACATATGTCTGCAAGCTTTCTTTGGAGAAAAAGAGTTTGACCGTTTGATGAATGATGATACAATAAGTATCTATAGATATATAAAAAGCAAATCTTATGAATGGTATAAATATTTCATAGACTTATATGGCACAAAGGGATTCTACAACTGGGATGCTGTAGCAGCAGTATATGTGAGTAATCCTGAGCTTTTTGACGAAAATCATGAAAACATCGTATCCTCCATAGACGATCTAAAGACTGGATTGCTTAAAATAGATGATTATTCAACAAATGTCTATAAAATAAATATTCCCAGAGTCATAAAAGATGTCAATAGGTTCAATGAAATAATATTTGAAGCTTGGAAGAATATAAAAATAGAGTACTGATAGATAATCTAATAATACTCAAAAATTTAAAAGTGACAAGAGAACCTTCTCTTGTCACTTATTTCATACTTATAGATTAAACAGCTGGCTTCAATCCATTCCTAAACTGCTGAGCATATAGTCCGCTGTATATACCATTTAGTTCTAATAACTCACTGTGAGTCCCTCTTTCTGCTATCTTTCCATCCTTTAATACTAATATTTCATCTGCATCTTCAATGGTAGACAGTCTGTGAGCTATGACTAAGGTTGTTCTACCTACCATTAATTTATTTAAAGCCTCTTGAACTAGCTGCTCTGATTCTGTGTCTAAAGATGAAGTGGCTTCATCTAGTAAAAGTATTGGTGCATCCTTTAGTATTGCCCTAGCTATGGCTATTCTTTGTCTTTGTCCTCCAGAAAGCTTAGTACCCTTTTCTCCTACAAATGTTTCATATCCATTCTCCAGATTCATAATAAAATCATGGGCATTAGCCATCTTAGCAGCATTTACTACTTCTTCAAATGTGGCATCTTCCTTACCTTGCTTTATATTATCTAGGATAGTTCCTGAAAATAGATATGCATCCTGTGGAACATATGCTATATTCTTTCTTATATCTTTTATAGTCTGTTCAGAAATTGACTTTCCACCTATGATTATATTTCCATTCTTAGGCGGATAAAAGTTTAATAATAGCTTGAAAATAGTGCTTTTCCCTCCACCACTAGGGCCTGCCAGTGCATAGACTTTACCTTTAGGCACACAGAAAGTCAATCCTTCTAGTACCTTTTCGTTATCATATTCAAAGCTGACATTATTGAAGCTGATTTCACAATCTTTTTCCACTTCACAATTTCCTGTTAATTTATAGCTCTCAGGTTCTTCTTCTTCATCTAATATTTCGAACAATCTATCAGCTGCTGCAAGGGAGCCTTGAAGTTCAGATATGAAGTCTCCAAGATATCTAGCTAATGTGCTCACTCCATTTTGTAGCTGAACTACTGCAATTATTACTCCAATGGATATCTCATCTTTTATTGTTAAATATGAACCAATTACAACAATTCCTCCAAAGCTTAAAAATCCAATAATATTGTTCAATGCCGATACTAAGGACTTTTTATATACTCTATCCCTTGAAGCTTCATAAGTCTCTGTGTTTCTCTTATTATATTTATTTAGTATAACACTGCCGATATTAAAGCTTCTAATGACATACATTCCTTCTAATAAATCTGTCAACTTTTCATTTAGTTTTGATAGATTTTCTTGTATTTTAAGGCTCATATTTTTTAGTATCTTCGCATAGTAAAAGTTTACAAGTAGGCTCATTCCTCCAATTAATATGAATATAACTCCAAAATGCCAATCTAATATAAAAGTAAATATCAAGCATCCTATTCCAGTTAGTATATTAACAGCAAAATTTATAAAATATCGTGAGTATGCTTTTTCAACCTCATTAATATCATTTGTAAGTCTAGAAACTAGTTCACCACTATGCTTTCCCTTTACATAACTAAGGGGTAGAACCTTTATTTTATTAAATACACTCTTTCTTATATTACCTGTAGTCACATTAGCAGCATATTGCGCCATATAAGCAAATATCGGATAAATGATAACACCAAGTATCACATATATACCGTATCTTTTTATTGAATTTATCAATGCAGTCCACTCTTTTAAAGCTATAGCATTAAACATATCCTTAAAAATTATAGATATGAATATCTGAAATAAGAGAGAAAATAGTGAAATCATAAATAGTCCAATGATATATGGTATAAATGATTTTCCCATAAATTTAAAAATTCTTAAAAAGCTGCTTTTCTTTTTCACTTAAACCACCTCTTTTCTTAAAGTCAATTCCTGAGCTTTAAGCTGTTTGTTATAGAGTTCAGTATAGACTCCATTTAGTTCAATTAATTCATAATGACTTCCTTCTTCAACAATTACTCCATCTTTCAAAACAAGAATCCTGTCTACGTTTTTTATAGTAGATAATCTATGAGCTATAATTAGACTAGTTTTATTCTCTATGATATTTTCTAATGCTTCCTGAACTAATGCTTCAGATTCTGTATCTAGAGCAGAAGTTGCTTCATCTAATAAAAGTATTGGTGCATTCTTTAATATTGCTCTAGCTATAGATAATCTTTGTTTTTGTCCTCCAGAAAGGGTATTGCCTAATTGACCCACAACTGTTTCGTATCCCTTTTCAAATTCATTTATAAATCCATCTGCATTGGCACTCTTAGCAGCTTGGATAATATCTTCTTCATTAGCATCTAATTTCCCATAGTTAATATTTTCTTTTATTGTTTCAGGGAAAAGATATGTATCTTGAGAAACTAAGGCAGTATAACTTCTAAGGCTATTGAGATTCCACTCTTTTAGTTCCCTGCCTCCTACTTTTATTTCCCCATTGTAATTATCATAGTATCCAAGCAGTAGTTTAATAATTGTACTTTTTCCTCCTCCACTTGGTCCTACTAATGCAACTGATTCTCCATTTTTTATAGTAAAGTTAAGGCCATTTAATACGATTTCCTCACTATTAGGATAAGAGAATACAACATTGTTAAAGCTAATCATATCTGAAGCCTTATTGATATCAAAACTAGAACCATCTGTTCTTTCTTCTTCTGTATCAATTATTTCAAAGACTCTATCCACAGCTGCTAGACAACTCTTTAGTTCTCCAATTAATCTTGGAAAATAGCTTATTGGGTTAGTTAAGTGATTTAATAAATTTATAAATGCAAGTAAGCTTCCTACAGTCATAGTTCCTTTTATTGCCCAATATCCACCAATGATGAATGTTGTAAAAAAAGGTATTATTCCTAACAATAAAGAAAAGCTTTCTAATACAGACATTGCCTTTGCAAGCCGTCTTCCGCTTGCCACACTATCATTAACAGCATCATTATGTTTTTTTCCTAGACTTTCTTCAAGATTATATGCTTTGGAAATCTCTATGCCCCCAATAACATCTTGAACAATTGAATTTACTTTTCCAAGCTTTTCTTGAAGTTCTTTGCTTATTTTGCCTATAGGAGCACCTAATATGCTAGAGCCTATTAGCAATACAGGCGTTAATATTAAACTTATTACAGTCAGCTTCCAGTTCAAAATACAGAGGTAAATCAAAGCTCCTATTGCACATAGAGGAATTAATATCATCTGTGATACAGATGTAGATAAAAAAGTATTTATCTTGTTAATATCATTTGTTGACCTAGACACATAGTCCCCTGAGTGCTTTTCTTCTAACTTGCTAATAGGAATACGCACTAGTTTCTCAGTCAATAGCTTTCTTAATTTTGCTATTCCGGATTCAGTATATATTCCATACAATCTGTTTTTCAAAAAAACTAATACAGTATCAATTATAAAAACAGCAGCTCCTAAATACAGTGTCTGCTTAAAAAGTACCATGTCTTTATTTGTAGCCGCATCTAAAAATTCCTTAATAATATAAGATGAAACTATTTCCATTACTGCTAAAATAATTGTAGACACTATTGCAATAATAAAATAAGATTTCCTAGGAAAAGTTCGTAGTAATCGCAAGAATTTTCTTATACTATTCTTTTTGTCCAACCCTATCACTCCTATATAATGTTTTCTAAATTAGATTATAATTCTGACTATTAATAATGTCAATATAAAAATTAATTATTTTAATATTTTAATTTAAATAATTAATATTATCGAAAAAAAGATTTTTAATCAAATATAAATGTCTCTTTTTAAAACCCATTGTAGAATAGTTAATTGAATAAAATAAAAAACATCTTTATTTCAAGATATATTTATATCTTGAAATAAAGATGTTAGGTTTTTTGCTTATTAAACTTATCTTATTTAGATTATTTAGATAATTTCTTTACCATTTCATAAATAGTCCTTACCCCTACTCCTGTTCCACCTTCTGCAATATATTCACTGCTCTTACTTGCAAAGGCAGTACCTGCTATGTCCATGTGTATCCAAGGCTTATTTTGAACAAATTCTCCTACGAAAAGTGCAGCTGTAATTGCTTGAGGATTACCAGCTGAATTTGTTAAGTCTGCTACATTAGATTTTAATAGTTCCTTATATTCATCAAAGTGAGGCATCCTCCAAATCTTTTCTCCTGTTATCTTTGATGCATCTTCTAAAGCTTTATAGAACTCATCATTATTGGACACTACTACTGTAGCTAATGAACCAAGTGCAACTACAGCTCCTCCGGTTAGCGTAGCTATATCCAATACCTTTGTAGCATTTTCCTTTTCAATTATATAATGTACAGCATCTGCTAATGTAAGTCTTCCTTCTGCATCTGTGCTACCTATAAATATTGTCTTTCCTGCCATAGAACCAATTATATCTCCAGTTCTATAGCTATTTCCGCTAATCAAGTTTTCACAAGCTGCAACTACTGCTACTACATTTATCTTTAACTTTCGTTTTGCAATTGCAGCCATAGCTCCTATAACAGAAGCAGCGCCTCCCATATCGCTTTTCATTCTTACCATACTATCTTTCGATTTAATGCAAAGGCCACCACTGTCATAAGTAAGTCCTTTCCCTACTAAACCTATTATCTCTTTCTTATTTTTCTTGTCTCCAAAATATCTCATAATTATTAGTCTTGGCCTATTTTCTGAAGCTCTACCAACAGCAAAAAATGCTTCCATACCAAGCTCTTGTATCTTATCTTCCTTCAGCACCTCTACTTCAAATCCGCTTTCTTTCCCTGTTTTCTCTGCCATAGCTGCTAATTTTGCTGGCGTCAGTACATTTGCAGGCTCATTTACCATATCTCTAGCTAATATAGTTGCCTGACTTAAAACATTGCCTTCCTCTATACCTTTATCTATATCTGCTATTTCATCAGCATTAGCTCCAACAATATATATGTTATTAACTGGATTATCTTTTTTATCTTTAATATATTTATCAAATTTGTAGCTTCCCAATACTAGTCCTTCTGTCATAGCCCTTGTAATTTGACTTAAGGATAATTCGTTAATGCTGTTTATAGGATATACATCTACATCCTTTGACTTTAGGTTAATTGCTTCCTTTATAGCTTTAGCAAAAATCCTTCTAACTTTTTCTAAATCCAATTCCTCTTTCTTTCCTAAACCTAATAATATTATCTTTTTAGGATTATCCTTTCTTATTAATTTAAAGCTTTGAAGCTCATTATACTTTCCTGAAAACTCACCTTCTTTTAATAAATGCTTAATCATATCTTGAATTTCACTTATAGGAAAACTAATATCCGAATCAGTCAACCCTTCAAAATATGACAATACAAGTGTATCTGAATAGCTATCATTAGACTTTTTAGTTAATACTTTATACATCATTACCAACAGCTCCCTTCTAGAATCAGATAATCTTAAAGATAAATTTCTATATATAAACTTATTTTCCTTCACAATTTTTCATACGTATATTTTAAATTTATCCTAATACAAATGAAATATAAAATATTTTTCTTAAAGGGGGACTTTTATTGATATATGCTTTTTTAATATTCTTAATAGGCTTATTACTAATAGTCAAAGGCGGAGACTGGTTTACCGAATCTGCTATTTCCATAGCTAGGGCATCTGGACTTCCTGAAGTACTTATAGGTGCAACTATTGTAAGTCTAGCTACTACTCTACCTGAAGCCATTGTATCTATTTCTGCAGCAAAGGATGGGTACACTACTATGAGTACTGGAAATGCAGTGGGTTCAGTTATATGTAATATTGGATTAATACTTGCTGTTATCTGCACCATAAAACCTAGTAAGATAACTAGCAACTTTTTCAGGTTAAAATCAGCTCTCATGATTTCATATTTTACAATTATGATGTATCTTGCATTAGATGGAATCATTAATAAGCAGGACTCCCATATACTTATTGCTATGCTTATTATTTATGTGCTTTTAGATTTCTTTATTCTAAAAAATAAAATAGGAAATAAAAAAGTTACTGAGAAACTACAGCTAAACTTTAAAGAAAAAATAAAAGTTGGAGTTCTTTTCGTAGTTGGAGCTATCTTCATATTTGCAGGAGCTGAAATGTTAATACATAGTGGTATCGTAATAGCTAGAGGCATTGGAGTACCTGAGTCTGTCATAGCTCTATCAATAATTGCAGTAGGCACATCACTCCCAGAACTAGTTACTGCATTTACTTCATTAAAAAAAGGCCATACTAACATATCTATAGGAAACATAATAGGAGCTAATATAATAAATATTACTATGGTTATAGGAGCATCTGCATTAATAACTCCGCTTACAATACTTAAACAAAATATATTTCTTGACTTTCCAACAGCCATTTTGATAATGCTAGTATTAGTAGCTCCATCATTTATTAAAAAGAAGATTTATAGAATCCAAAGTATAATTTTATTATCAATTTATATCTTATATATCACATTTTTGTATGGTATATACTTATAAGAAAATGCCTTAATTGAAGAATTAGCACATAATTGTAACTTTTCTTAAACTACTGCAAACAATTTGTATGCAATCAAGATTTTTAGCAGTCTGATTATAATCATTAGTCAAATAATTGAAAGCAAGACTTTCTCTTCCATTATAATAAAAAATAAGATTAGCATACATCAAAATAGATGTAAAGCTAATCTTTTTTATCCGTATCAAGCTGGTTGTTGTTTTTTTATTCGCTCTATGACCTGTATTATAATAAGTGCTAATGTACCTCCTGCTAAAGCAGTTATAAGCTGTGGAAAGCTTAGTGCAGCTTTTATTGGAGGCTTTACTGTCAAAATAAAGTTCACGGCAGAATACAATAATCCGAACTTAGCAAGAGCTGCAACTATGATTCCTATTATTTTATTTCTTTTTTTCATTAATGCGTATATAGTTGCATAAATAATATTTCCTGCAACAATAAATGGTACAGCTATAATCATTGCAGGAGGTTGAACCCCCAATATTACAGCCATAAATGGAGTAGTGAACCCAATAGCTATAGCCCAAGGTAATCCACATATATGAACTGCTAAAATTAGTACTGCATTTATTCCGGATCCAGTTATTAGCTGCCCCATTTTGACAAATTGAAACACTAAAGCAATTGCAAGCAATAGGGCTGCTTTAGTTAGAGTGTTAACTTTTTTATCCATTTAAATCCTTTCTCTTTTTACATAGTGAGTATGTAGCAACTCATGAGCCTTATGTCCATTGGCTTCTCCAAGATATTCTTCATATAATGCTTTTATTTCTGGATTAGTATGAGATTTCCTTAAAGGCATTTCTTTATCAATATTATATAGGCCTTGTGCTCTCAGCTTACATACTTCTTCAGTTTTATCTTTATCCATTATAATTGGTTGTCCTCCGCCATTAATGCATCCACCTTGGCAACCCATTATTTCAATAAAATGATATTCAGCTTCGCCCTTTCTTACTCTATCTAAAAGCTTGCCTGCATTTGCTGTACCATGGGCAACAGCTACCTTCACATCGAGATCTCCTATTTTAACAGTAGCTTCCTTAATTCCTTCTAGCCCTCTGACAGGTGTATACTCAATTTCCTTCAAGTCCTGATTAGATAACAAATCTGCAACAGTTCTTAAAGCTGCTTCCATAACTCCACCAGTAGTACCAAATATCACAGCTGCTCCAGTAGATTCTCCCATAATTTTATCAAATTTTTGATCTTCTAAGGATGCAAAATCTATTCTAGCTTCTTTTATCATCTTAGCCAGCTCTCTAGTTGTAATAACAACATCTACATCTCTTAGTCCATTCACAGATAGCTCTTCACGCATACATTCATATTTCTTAGCTGTACAAGGCATTACTGAAACAACAAATATTTTCCTTGGATCTATTCCCATTTTCTCTGCAAAATATGACTTAGCTAATGCCCCTAACATCTGATGAGGTGATTTGCAAGTAGATAAATTATCAAGGAAGTCATTATGAAAATGCTCACAATATTTAATCCACCCAGGCGAACAAGAAGTAATCATAGGTAATTTACCGCCATTCTTCAATCTTCCTATAAACTCCGTACCTTCCTCCATAATTGTCAAATCTGCTGCAAAATCTGTATCAAATACTTTATCAAATCCCAATCTTCTAAGTGCTGTCACCATTTTGCCTTCTACATTAGTTCCAATAGGCATACCAAATTCCTCACCTAAAGCAACTCTCACTGCTGGGGCAGTTTGAACAATAACGTATTTTTCATTATCTTCTAAAGCTTCCCATACTCTATCTGTATCATCTTTTTCCCTTAATGCACCAACTGGGCAAAACTTTATACACTGTCCACAGTTTATACAAGTTAACTCTAATAAGCTTTTGTCAAAAGGTGTGGTTACTACAGTTTCAACTCCTCTTCCGGCAAAATCTATAACTCCTATTCCTTGCACATTTTTGCATACGTTTACACATCTTCCACAAAGTATACATTTATTTTGGTCTCTAACTACTGCAGGTGAAGCCTGGTCTATAGTATGCTTTTTATTGTTATTCTGATATTTAATCTCACCTACACCCATTTCTTCTGCAAGCTTTTGAAGCTCGCAATTTAAGTTTCGTGAACAAGTAAGGCACTCTCTATCATGTCGTGCCAAAATAAGTTCAAGAATAGTTGCCCTTGCTTCTCTTACCTTCTTTGAAGCAGTCCATACTTCCATACCCTCTTGAACTTGGAGAATACATGATGCCTGCAATGTTCTAGCTCCCTTCACTTCTACGACACACATTCTACAAGAACCTACTTCATTTATTCCTTTTAAAAAGCATAGAGTCGGAATATGGATATTCAATCTTCTGGCTGCTTCTAAAACTGTAATACCCTTTGGCACTTGAGTTTTTATGCCATCGATTGTTACATTTACCATTTCCATAATATCACGTCTCCTACATAACATATTATAAAACAGAAAACCCCCTATAAAAGGAGTTTTTCTACAGCACAAAAAAATTACCGATATATCATATAATGTCGGTTAAAAAAACTCCTTTCCAAACACCGGGAGGCATGAACATTTCTATTCATACCCATAGGCTTATATCCGTTGACTCTTGTCTTTAGGATTATAAGCTCGGAGTTATTCTATTTCTAAAAAAATTCTATTCCAATGATATTTTTTTGTCAATTATATTTCTGAATTTTATCATTTTTTTAAAAATTAAAATTAAAAAGTAAAAAGCTATAGCTAGAACAATCTCAGCTATGGTCTAGTATTCATTTTTAGGGGATTATATAAAATACTGATAGTGTAAATAAAGTTAAAATAATTAGAATAAAAAATACTAATAATAAAAAATATTTTTAAATTTATTTTTTATTGTTTCTTAAACTATCACATATTCCTCCTTTCAAAAGTTAAACTTCAAATAATGCTTGTTCCAAACCTAATTAGCATTAACACTATAAATATCATAGGTAAAAGGTTAGCTACTTCAGCCATAAAAACATAGAAGTCATTTGTTGATTGACAAATTTCATACCTGAACAGCCTTTTAATTAAATATCTTAAAAAAGTATAAAAATAGCTAGTAATTGTATATATTCAGCATTATCTTTAACATACATTTAATCAATTTCTACTACTTATATATTTTAATTCAACACTATTATGTAAAATCCTTCATATTTTTCTTAATATTGTTGAATTCGTAAAAAATTATTTATAAAACATATCAAAATGTTGTCAAGTTTTTGTCAAAATTTTGGCAAGATTTTATCTATAAACTTGTAATGCATTAGAACATTTTATGTATAATTCCTTCCCTGAACATAATGCTAACAAAAATAATATAAAAAAGCCAAAGGCTTCAGATATACTCATAGAAGCATGTAATAATTTAAAAAATATTCTAATTTGCTAGAAAAAATAAAAAGGAAAAAAAGAGTAAAATCAAACTCTTCATTCCTTTTATAACTAATAAGAAAGCTCTTCTTCGTAGTTTTAGATTTTACATAATAGGACTCTAAAGTTTTCTTGTCTTCTATGTTAAGACACATTTTCCTATTCTTGATGCTAACATATGATAATATATTTTCTGAATTCATAGCTTTCTTACAAAACATTATTTTTTCTTAGATTTATACCTTAAATTGCTATCAAGTATGCTTTTTCTTATTCTGATGCTTTTAGGAGTAATCTCTAGTAGCTCATCATCTTCTATGAATTCTAGTGCTTCCTCAAGGCTCATTATCTTAGGGGGTGAAAGTCTTAATGCATCATCTGAACCTGATGCTCTAGTATTTGTAAGCTGTTTTTTCTTACATACATTTACTTCTATATCTTCTGCTTTTGCATTTTGTCCTACTACCATACCTGCATATACCTTTGTCCCCGGAGTAATAAAAAGTATTCCTCTTTCTTGAGCTGCATATAATCCATACGTAACAGCTTCTCCAGACTCATAAGCCACTAGTGAACCCTGCGGTCTTCTTGGTATATCTCCCTTATATGGCTGGTATCCCTCGAATACTGAGTTCAGTATTCCATTTCCTCTAGTATCAGTCATAAACTCTGAACGGTAACCTATTAATCCTCTTGCTGGTATCATAAACTCAAGTCTAGTATAGCCACCATTTGGCTGTGTCATATTAATTAATTCACCTTTTCTTTGGCCTAGCTTTTCTATTACTGAACCTACGTACTCTTCAGGTACATCTATAATAACTTTTTCTATAGGTTCATGTTTTTTTCCATCAATAATCTTATATAAAACTTCTGGCTTTGAAACTTGGAACTCGTAGCCTTCTCTTCTCATAGTCTCAATTAGTATCGAAAGATGAAGTTCTCCTCTTCCTGATACTTTAAAGGAATCTGTAGAATCAGTTTCTTCTACCCTAAGGCTTACATCAGTATTTAGCTCCTTAAATAATCTTTCTCTAAGCTGCCTTGATGTTACAAATTTTCCTTCTTGGCCAGCAAAAGGACTGTTATTAACAGAAAAGGTCATTGCAATAGTTGGCTCTGATATCTTAACAAATGGTAGAGGCTCTGGTCTTTCAGCAGAACATATAGTATCACCTATGTGTATTCCTTCAACTCCTGATACAGCAATTATGCTTCCAATATCTGCACTATCTACCTCTACTCTATTAAGTCCTTCAAATTCATATATTTTAGTTATCTTTACTTTTTTCTGGTTCTCTGGCTCTAAGTAGTTCACTATGACTGCTGGTTCATTTACTTTGATTCTTCCTCTTTCAACCTTTCCAATACCTATTCTACCTACGTAGTCATTATAGTCTATTGTTGATATGAGGACTTGAAATGGCTCATCTATTTCTCCCTCAGGTGCTGGTATATACTTTAATATGGTTTCAAATAAATCTTCCATATTATCCTTCGGTTTGTTTATATCTAGTGAAGCTGTTCCACTTTTTGCAGAAGCAAAAATAAATGGACAATCTAACTGACTCTCATCTGCCCCTAATTCTATAAATAATTCTAATACTTCATCTATTACCTCATTTGGCCTTGCCTCTGGTCTATCTATTTTATTAATACATACTATTACGGGTAAACTTAATTCCAATGCTTTTTTCAATACAAATTTTGTCTGAGGCATAGGGCCTTCAAAGGCATCTACTACCAGTATTACTCCATTTACCATTTTAAGAACACGTTCCACTTCTCCACCAAAGTCTGCATGACCAGGAGTGTCTACAATGTTTATCTTTGTCCCTTTATAATAAACAGCAGTATTTTTTGATAAGATAGTAATACCTCGTTCTCTTTCTAGATCATTTGAATCCAAAACTCTTTCTGTAACTACTTGATTTGCTCTAAAAATGCCACTTTGCCTTAAAAGCTGGTCAACTAACGTAGTTTTACCATGATCAACATGAGCAATTATGGCTAAATTTCGTATATCATCTCTTCTTATTTTCACTGTTATTCCTCTTTCCAATTAAAATTTCACAATGGCTATTTTATCACACTATACTCAAAAATCAACAAATATAGCTAGCTATCTATAAAAAAATTTGGCTCTATAAAGTCCTTTAGCTTGCATATATTTAGTTTTTGCCAATTCTTGCGTATATATTAAGGCAAAAATACCCTCTATCAAATGATAGAAGGTATAAACACTATTTCTTTTTTCTTGATTTAGTTTTATTTTTCTGCCTTTGATTTGAACTGCTCTTCAAAAAAGCAGTTCTCTCTTTTTCTTTACCTTCTTTAAAACTTTTGCAATTTACATCCCTCTTACTGCTTCCGTTATTTTTATTAGTCCTAATATTTTTACTTTCTTTATTATTCTTATCAAGCCTTTGATTGGTTCTGGTATTTTTCTCTTCATTCTCTTTTTTTCTAGGTTTTATTAGGCACTTCTGTCCAAAGCCTATTAAATCAGTTCTTCCAGCTTTTACAAGTGCTTCATATACTAAATCATAGTTTTTAGGATTTTTATATTGTATCAATGCTCTCTGCATTGCTTTTTCGCGAGGATTTTTAGGGACATATACTTCCTTCATTGTTCTAGGGTCTAGACCTGTATAATACATACACGTAGATAAAGTCCCTGGAGTTGGATAAAAGTCTTGTACCTGTTCAGGCATATAGCCTAAATCTCTAAGATACTCTGCCAGTTCTATAGCTTCTTTTAATGTGGAACCTGGATGGCTAGACATTAAATATGGTACTATAAACTGATTTAATCCCAGATTTTGATTTATTTTTTTATATTTCTCAACAAATTTATCATATACCTCTCTCCTAGGTTTTCCCATTTTGTCTAGAACATTCGGAGATATATGCTCAGGTGCAACCTTTAATTGACCGCTTATATGATGCTGACATAACTCGTTGAAAAATTCATCATCTTTATCATAAATTAAGTAGTCATATCTTATTCCAGAACGAATAAATACCTTTTTTACATTTGGCAGCTGTCTAAGTTTTCTTAAAAGGCTTAAATAATCTTGATGATCTATTTTAAGCTTACTGCAAGGATTTGGAAAAAGACATTGCTTGTTCTTACATACTCCATACTTTACCTGTTTATCACAAGCCCTATGCCTAAAATTAGCCGTAGGTCCTCCTACATCGTGTATATAGCCTTTAAAGTCAGGCTCCCATACTAATTTTTCTGCCTCTGTCATTATGGATTTGTGACTTCTAGCTTGTACAACTCTACCTTGATGAAAAGTAAGAGCACAAAAGCTACAGCTCCCAAAGCAGCCTCTATTACTTATAATACTAAATTTGACCTCTTCTATGGCAGGAACTCCACCCTCTTTCTCATATATAGGATGATAGTTTCTCGTATATTGCAATGAGTATACTCTATCTAGCTCAGATTGTTCTAATGGCATAGCAGGTGGGTTTTCCACAACATATATATCTCTATAAGGCTCTATAAGAATCTTTCCCCACACAGCATCCATATTATTATGTTGAATCATAAAGCTTTCAGCAAATTTTTTCTTAGACTTAATTATTTCATCATATGATGGCAATATTATTCCATCTTGTATATGGTCTATTGACTTTGTTTTGTATACAGTTCCATTTATAAAGTTTAGATGCTGAATATCTATCCCTTTATCAAGTCCATGAGCTATATCAATTATTTGTCTCTCTCCCATACCATACACTAATAAATCTGCCTTTGAATCTAATAAAATAGAACGCCTAACTTTATCATCCCAATAATCATAATGAGCTAATCTTCTAAGACTAGCCTCTATACCTCCTATTATAATAGGCACATCACTATAGGCTTCTTTTGCTCTATTGCCATAGACTATAGTTGCCCTATCTGGACGAAGGCCTATCTTTCCTCCTGGAGAATAAGCATCATTTTTCCTTCTTTTTTTAGCAACTGTATAATGATTTACCATTGAGTCAATATTTCCACCAGTTATTAAAAAGCCAAGCCTAGGTTTACCAAGCTTTTTAAAATCCTTAGTGCTTTGCCAAGAGGGCTGAGATATGACTCCAACTTTAAAGCCCTCATTTTCTAATAATCTGCCAATTATAGCAGCTCCAAAAGAAGGATGGTCTACATATGCATCTCCTGTAATCAATATGAAATCCAGCTGCTCCCATCCTCTTTCTTTCATTTCTTCTTTACTTATGGGTAAAAATTGAAGCATAAAATCATTCCTTTAGTATTTTTTATAACAAATAAAATTCTATCTTATAATAATCATAAAATTAAGAACTTTCTGCAACTATTTTTAAGCAAATTACCGAAGTCTTTGATTTCATACAAATCACTTACATAGTAACTCAAAAAACTTCTTTAAATTTGTAAATACCTTTATAAAGCTTTTCTTATACTAGAAGTTTCAACTGTCCAAAATCCTATCGTTCAAAAAACTTTCAGTCAATGAATTCTGTAAAAATTCTTATTATATAAGGCTTGTACTACTGTTTAAATTAAGTCTCATCTTTTCTGCTTTATAAATACATCTCTTAACCCACTGTGGAATTACATCATCTTTTAAAATTTCTTCAGATGTCATCCAGTAGACCTCTGCAACTTCATTAGGTGATGCAGGATATGGCTCTCCTTTTTCTAGCTTGCAGAGAAATATTACATCTACAACAGGTCCCCATTTTTTAGATACAAATCCAATACTTTCTATATATGTCAAGCTATCACTAAGCTCAATACCCACCTCTTCCATTGCTTCTCTTCTCAATGTATTCTCAAGAATATCATATTCTTCTCCATCATTTTCTACCTTTCCACCTACCATGGCAATTACTCCAGGTGCATATTCTTCATTTTCACTCCTCTTTATCATAAGCCATTTATCATCCCTATATATGGCACCTACGACGTTTATTACATTTTTAATAGTATCCATGCCTGCCTCCTAAAACACACTTTCTGACAATTTTTACTGTTATCTTATATAATATCATTTATTAAATTATAATGCTAGAAAAACTAATGATTTTGAAAGCAATTATTGAAACTTGTTATATTTATTTACTCACTTAAAATTATTTCTAAAGCAAAAAAGGAACAAAAGTCATAAAAATCTCTCTTGTTCCTTTTTATAATACTTTTTTTCATTAAAAACTTTTTCTTATCCTGCAGGTCTTTTTACACCTTGAAATTTCTCATAGTATCATAACTATGTCAATCAGTTGATAAATCTCGTAGCATTTTTATCTTAATTTCTTTACTCTTTTAAATAACAATCAACTATTTCCCCAAAATACAATACATGATAGTCATTGTTTGTATAGAACTTATCTTTAATATCCTGAGATAGAGTTGCTGGCTCCATTGCCTGTTGATAAACTACTTTGCACTCATAATGTAATTCACACTCACCTACAATTGGTGCTGCTACCTTCTGTCCATCTACCATAGTCAAATTGCACTCTTTGAATTTATCTACATCTCTTCCTGAATATCTTCCACAGTAAGCTAATTCCTTTCTTAAATCCTTATTTATCGGTATACTTACAGTAAACTCTTTTGCATTATCTATAAGATTATATGTATATCTGGAATATCTAACAGCAACCATAAATATTGGCTTGTTCCATACTATTCCTATATTTCCCCATCCTATAGTCATAGTATTTACTTTGCCTCCATCTTTCACTGTAAGAAATGCTCCTTTGATTATTTGCTCTAAGGCTTCCTTTAAATATTCGTTGAATTTTACTCTTTGAATTGGCATATTTCTCCCTCCTAAACTCATAATAACGATTTATTAGACTTAAATCCACCCTTTCAGGTGGATTTAATAATTTTACTGATTCAATTTCCCCCAGTCTATTTCTGGTGGCTCTATTTTAACATTGTTAGTTTTGGACTTGAAAGTATTTACCCAGAAAGGCTGCTCTGGCAGCTGTTTAGATGGCTCACCAAACATAAAGTACTGGTAATCCTCTTCCTTAACAGTTTTTAGACCATGAAGATCCCACCATTCTTCATCTGTCAATCGCTTATCGCTGACAAATTCATAATAAGAATAAACTGCTCCTCTTGTTAAATAAAGCTTTCCTTCCACTGGAACAACTACATATATTTCATCAAAATAGCCTGTTCCCATACATAGGTAATGTTCTCCTGGCAATGTAGCTACATCTGATACAATCATAGAACTTTGCTCAATAGGATATGCACCATTATATAACTCCTCTTCAGACGTACTACCAAATATATACCAGTTCATTATCCCCTCAATAACTCCTCCAACCATCAAAAGACTATTTTTCTCTTCTTCCGTCAAAGGCTCGTTATTAAGCTCCTTAATAGATACTGTTCTTAATAGTTCTAAAAATTTTATATGAGAATTAGTTCCTTCTAAAAATCTATCGTTAAGCAGATTTCTGCCTTTTAAATTCTCTACAGTATATTTCATAAGCCAAAGCATTGTATCATATAACTCGATATTTGGCTCAACATAATGCTGGTCAGCAACAGCTATTGTACCTCCTGCTTCAGCTACTGGCTGCTTTCCGTATAATACAGTATCATGCTTTAACTCTGCATAGCTAGATAATGCAGTATTTAATGATTTACTTCTCCAGCTATCATTTGTCATGAAAGTAGGCATTCCTGAGTTTTTGTCATATTCCGTCAATTGCTTTTTAATTGACCAAATCCAACCGTTATATAGATTACTCTGCCAAAGCTCATCTTTATAACTGCCTACCTCTAATTTTAGCTTGTTATATTTTTCTTCATATTCTGGCCATGTCTTATGTGGCTCATAGACCTTAAATAACAATTCTTCTCCTCTCTTGCTACCTAGTACTCCCATTACATCTAATCCATTAGGAACAGGTCTTTTGTGAGGCTCCATTAATTCCTGCATTATATATCCATCCAATATATATCTCTGTCCCATAAATTTAAAGCTTTTATTAACTGGCTTAGTTGAAAACTTCCCAATGATTTCAGGTTCTCGTAATCTCTTCACTTCTTTATGAATTTCATCTTTGTAGTTAAAATCACCTAGATTATTAACATCTACATCCTCTCCAAAAACTGAAATCAATACCTCTCTCAGATCTAAAATAGTTATATCATCTGATTGCCCAACATAAAAATCAGTTAATTCATAAATGTTGCTCCATAAATTTACATCATTAGGACCATCATGCTCCATAAATACTGTATAAGCTATTAATAGTGCCCTTAAAGTATCTTCATAATACAATTCATCTGTTTCCATATTCATCAGATTAATAGGGATGAATCCATACCACATCATAGCCCGAAAATAGTTTTGAAGCCTTTCACTTCTAGTATAATGGCCTCTTACTGTAAACTGTGAATAATCAATATCTTGGTTCTCAAATAAAAAAGACCTGCTAACACCAGCCGCATCTTTAATAAGCTCATATTCCCTTCTAGCTAAATCTAAGATACGGCTACTGGCAGTTAAATTTTCATTTTCACTATCTGATAATAGCATCTTAGCAACTAAAAAATAAGATACATTCTTTTCTTGAAGAGCTTTTAGTTTACTATCTTCAATTCTATTAAGTAATGCAATAGATTTTTTTAACATATTATCCGTTAATATTTCTAAATCCTTAGATAAAATCTCTGATTCTAGATAGATAAGTGTTTTCCCAAAAAACTGATGATATAAATGGAGCACTACATCTGTTGTTATAAAGCTAGGTATGTCTAAATACTCGTTAGACTCATATATGTAATGAAGTTTAGTATTTCTACTTGGCAGTACAATGAATCCATTCTTTGCAATCATCTTTTTCTGCTCATCAGTAAAGCCTGAAAATCGCTGAATATTTTCAATATTGGAAAGGTCTTCATTGATAGTATAAGGCTTTACATTTGCACTATAATTTGTAGACGTAAAAGGCAGTTGCACATTTTTTATACTCTTTGGTATGTCCCAGTTCATATTGAATTTCTCATCATCTATGTCTGATACTGTACTAGCTGGATTTTCGTCTACATTACTGATTTTATTGTCATCTGTACAGCCAACTAAAATGCTGTTTAAAATAACTATTACGACTAATAGTTTCGCTAATGTTCTCAATATAATCCCCTCCCCAACTAATCATCTTCTATAATCCATCCGCCTTTTATTATTAACTTTGAAGTTAATTTCTCCCCCTGTTTTCTATATGTAATTTCCAGTAAATTATTATCTAAACATCTTGCATTTTCAATTATATCATAAAAATCACTTTCAGCCAAAAGCTGGAACCCAAAATCAAGCCAATAGTATACTAATAATCTCTCTTCGCCATATTGATTCTGATCTATGACCACAAGCTCTTCTCCAGTTATATTTAAAAGGTCCATTATATAAAAATCCTTTAAATAATAGCCTAATCTTGTGCCAGTCCATTTCTTATAAAGCTTCTTGCCATCCCAATTAAAAACAAAAAGCCTGTTACTTACTTCTTCATCAAAATAAGTAGATTTATTTACTCCCATAACTATTTGAGGGCCATCTGTATAATCCAGATTCCCTAACTCAATCTTCCAAGGCCATACAGTTGTAAAATCATATTCAGCTACTTTCTCCCACCTCACTTTACTTGAAGAGTCATTTAATTTATATATGTAAATATATCGTTTATATAATTCTTGGTCTACTAAGTCTCTCTCTTCAATAATTGCAAAAAGCCAATATTCATTTAGTGTATAATCTATCAGTTTTTGGTTTGAAGCTAGCTCTAGGTTACAAGCAATATATTCTTTATTATTTTTGCAAATAGTTCCTATAATCAATATTACTATTATGATTATTGCTATTATAGCTAAAAATATTCTTTTTTTATTGAGCACAAGCATCTTGCCCCTTTTATAATATTTTAGAAAAAATGCCTATTCAAAATATAGACGTTTTTTTATAAGTAATTGTTCCATTTTTATCACATTATAGCATAAATAAAAGCACTCCTTTAAGAAAACGCTCTAAAAGAAGTGCTTTTATAGATTATTTAAGGAAGTCTTTTGACCTATATCTTCTACGTTTGAATTTTGCAACAAATATATAGGCTAGTACTAAAGTTAATATACTTACAACTACTGGCAATAATGAAGTTTTAACAATATCGCTATTTTGCACTGATGGTGTGCCTTTAAAATCTGGAGAATTAGGTTTGAAATTCCTATCTATATTTTTCGTACTATCCCTATTATTCGTATTATCCGTATTTTTTGTGTTATCCGTATTATTTGAATTATCCATATTCTGCCTCATATTGTCTCGACTTCTAAATCCCATAGCATTATTAGTGTTTGCCATTAAATCTCTAAAGCCATTATCCCCTTGATTTTCTGCCTGTCTTCTTGCTTCTCCTCTATTTCCTATTCCTCTACCAGAGGAACCAAGAGCTGATAGGTCTACAGTTGTAGTTAGCGTACCATAAGTAGTTGTAGGCTGTTGCCCATTTAATTGAGCTATGATACTATCTGCTCTGTCCTTGCCAAATTGTAATAGCATAGGTAAGGATTTTTCATATTGCTCATAGGTATAAAAAGCAGTAGCATCATTTTTTACATAATCAGCTATTAAATCATTCACCTTACTTATAGTAGCCTCATACTTGCCTGAATTTATATATTCGTTTACTTGCTTCTTCAAGTATTGATGATATAGTTCCTTGTAGCTATCTACCTCCAACAGTTTTGAGATAAGTGGACTATTTTCCATAGTATCGCTAACAGGAACATCTATTGGGAAGTTCATAGCCTTACTTCCATCTGTCATCTCATGTCCTGCAAAAGATAAATTGAGATCCCAAGGAAATATTTGAATCTTATTATCTAACTCATATAGATAGTAATTATGCTTTAAGCTACCAGCATAACTATCCAGATTTACTAGAAAAGTATTTACAGCAAAATATCTAAGAATTTCATCTACATCTATATATTTTTCTAAATCAGTACCTTTGTTTAGGTTTTTTATTATATTAATTAGATTTTTCTTATCTTGATCAGTAGTATATTCAAATATGGCATTATCAAAAATTCCAGAGTAGCTTGATATATTATCGTCAGTATATACTAGATTGGTACCAGAATTGCTATTTCTACCCATTCCACCACCAAACATATTTGGCATCCGACCTCGATTATCTCCTTGAGGAATAGGTGGTATGTTTCCATTAGGCTGACTCTGATTATTTTCTTGTTCTTGTGATTTGTTTTCTTCCACTTCTGGTAATTGGGCTTGCTCATTATATGCTGAGAATCCCTTTACACCACTTGGAGGCTGCATTGGCATATCTTTTGACCTGTCTTCTGCTGAAAACCCTTGATCACTGCTTGTAGGCTCCATTTTTATATTGGTTTGTTCCATCTCTGACAGTAGTTCCTTAGCATCACTTGGAGGATTCATATCCATATTATTTTGACTGTCATCTGTTGAAGGCTCCTGCGTATTACTTGGAGTCTGTACTTGCATATTATTGGGAAATCGACCTTGCATATTTCCAAAATCCGAATTTATTCTATTTCCTCTATCACCTTCGTTATCAAGACCTTTACCTCCACCAAGCTCCATACTCTCAGGTTTATAGAGATTTCCTTTTACACTACCGTAATACCTTTCAATGAAGCTTTCCTCCATTACTTCAACTGCCAAATATAATCCCCAGCCTTCGCCATTTACCTTTACATTGGAATAAGCATATCCTGGAGTTGGAACACCCATCTCTGAAAACATTTCATATGAAAGATACTCTTTCATATATGTGGCATCCGATATATTGTTGTTTAATGCCAATTTATCAAGGCCGTAGTAGCTTTGTCCATCTACGTATTTACCAAAATTAATCTTAAAACTATATCTATCAGAACCACTACCAGCAACCATACTTAAGCTTGAATTTCCCTTAGCTCTAATTCCTACGTTTTTAAATAATTCACCATTAATTGATATATCGCAAATATAATATTCTTCATCCATTGCATTGTCTAAAAACTCCTGCCATTTATCTTCGTCTATGATTATGTTTATTTCTGATACCTTATCTTTATCAAATAACTTGGTCATATACTCAGGCTGAGAAGCTTCAACAGAGACGCCATCTGTATTACCAAACATTAATAAAGCAATGACAATAATAGAAGCTATTGCTATGAAAGTAATACTTATAGCAGGTATATATTTTTCTTTAATCAACTTTATACACCACTCTTTCCAGTAAAGTTAACTACCCCATATAATCACCGTTATAGCTAACCATAACCACATTAGATACTCCGCTAATTCTATTTATCTCATTAATAAAGGATGTGGTCATATCTTTTAGTCTAATCTCAACAGTAATTTCTATTCCACCAGCCTTAGAAACTGATTTTGATTTAACCATATATTTATCAACTTTCTTATCTATTGCAGATAGAACTTCTTTCTCAGAGCTATCATCTTCGCAATTCACTACCATTATATATGGTACCTCGTTTGATTTTTTATTTACAAATAGCACTAGCACTATTCCTATAAATATGGAACCAAATATAGCCAATGGTATAAGTCCTGCACCTAAAACAATACCACCTGAAATTGCCCAAAAAAGAAATGCTATATCAATTGGTTCTTTTATGGCACTTCTAAAACGTACTATAGATAGTGCACCAACCATACCTAGTGACAACACAACATTTGAGGTTACTGCTAAGATGATAAGTGTTGTAATCATGGTCAAAGCCATTAGAGATATTCCAAAACTTGAAGAATACATAACTCCCTTAAATGTTTTCCTATAAACTGTCATAATAAATAATCCTAATACAAATGCAAGTCCTAATGCTATTATCATATCAAAAGCTGATATAGTACTAATTTTGTTTAAAAAGCTTGATTTAAATACATCACTGAAATTTATTGTTCCATTCATAATCTCATCTCCTTGTTAAAATTTAATATTTTAAAATTCAAAACACTTCTAAATTACTTTTTATTTAACATCTTAATCTACATAATGCATATTTTGATACAGATGTAGACCTTCTTTCTCCAATTTGAATAATATCTGAAATAAAATCTGGAATAAACTCATCAAATTTCACTTCAAGGATTATAAGTCTAGGGTCTAATGCCTTCATTGTAGGCAAATCCTTATCAAATACATTGGTTGAAAACATACCAGACTTTACTGATTTATCAAATGTAACTCTTACATTTCCTATTGGATAGATATAAGCTTCTCTATGATAATCTACAATGAGCTTAGGTCTAAATAACTGACTCTTCATCTTAACATACAACTCATGCAAAAGATTGTCTTCACTAGATTTAATCCAATCAATGTTTCCCTTGAGAATTTCATTACAATTCCCTGCTGATATTACAGTACTGAATTTAGCGGTGAGTCCATTATCCTTAACTTTTTTCTCTAGCTTTATAAAAGAAGAATCCATGTTATAAAATCTAATCCTAAACTTCTCTCTATGGTTTATACCATTTATTTTTTCAAAAAGAGCAGTATCATTGAAATCATCAAAATATATGCTCCTAATATGATAGTCTCCACTGTCCCTAGAATTTCCATCTAGCTTCATCAAAGGCTTTAGTCTAGTTCTTAGAACATAGTAATCACCTATATTGATGTAAAACTTATATTCATGCCTGTATTTTACTCCATCCATTCTTTCACCCCCTGTTTTCTGCCCTAGTTCAATAATAATTTCCTTTTGTGAAAATTATATGATATTATTTAGAAATTCAAGTGAAAGCTTTAGAAAATCAAAATAAAAGGAATATAAGAAAGTGTTTGACTCCTTATATTCCTTTTACCTTCAATCTGCGCTTATTTAGATTTTAACTGAAACCAAAAAATACTTCCCTTGCCTATGGTGCTTTCTACTCCAAATTTTGAGTTATGCACTACTAATATTCCCTTAACTATTGATAATCCTAATCCACTACCTATTACACCACGCTTATAAGTCTTGCCTGAGCTATAATATTTTTCCCAGATATGAGGTATTTCTTCTTCTGGAATTCCACTGCCTGTATCAATTACTTTGAATTCTATATAATCCTCTAATTTTTTCACCTCAATAGTTATAAGCTTATCCTCTCCTGTATGATTGACAGCATTGCTTATAAGATTATATATTACTTGTTCTATTTTCTGTTCATCTCCAAAGGCAATAGCATCGTCATCACTATTTAAAATAAATCTATATCCATATATCTCTGATAGAACAGAAAATCTTTTCAAAATATTCTTAGTAGTTTTACCAATATCAAAATATTTGCAATCTAATTTATTTATCCCTGACTGAATCTTTGATAAATCTAACATATCATTCACTAAAGCATTTAATCTATCAGTTTCATCTATAATTACCTTCAAATGTGAGTTGCGCTTGTCTGGATCATTCCCTGACAAATCTCTTATCATTTCAGCATAGGATTTAATTAAAGTTAAAGGTGTCTTTAAATCATGAGAAACATTGGCAATAAGGTCTTTCCTAAGCTGATCTGTTTTAGATAATTCTTCTGTAGCAAAATTAAGAGTATCTACTAATTGATTAATCTCTGTATAATCACCTCTTTGAAAAACTACATCATAATTACCTTTTGCTAGTAAAACTGCAGAATTAGTCACATTAGTTATGGGTTTAGATAGTTTTGTGGCTATCAAAAACGAAAGACCTACTGCTAGAAGTAGTGATATAATTGTGACGATAAGTAATTGATTTTTAAGTACAGATGTAGTTGAATCTATAGGCTCTATTAAACCATTTATAAAAAGATATAGATTCTCCCCATCGTTTCCTTCCAAAATAGCACCATATACTACAGATGGTGTTTTCATTGGAAAGTCTTCAGCTGTATATAAAATCTTACCATCTGGACTCTCTTTCAGCCTCTTAATGAAATCCCTAGTTATTGGAGTATCTTTCCTAAGCGGTCTTATTTCTCCAAAAATGTTTGTTGGAAAAATTGGTTCACCATATTCATTAAGTACTTGAATACTTATTCCTTTGCTGAATGACGTACTAGAAATCAGGTCTTCAAAATCATCATTAGCATATTGCTCTACTAGGGAATTACCTATTTTCTTTATTTCATTTATCTTCATAGACTTATAGTAGCTGTTTAAGAAAACTATCTGCAAAAGCCAAAGTATTATCATTATAACAGCAGCAAATGTAACAAAATAAGTCCAAAGCTTAAATTTAAGACTATTAGTATCAATAGCTTTTCTCAAATTGCTCACCGCACTTCTTTATTCTATATACTCAAATTTATATCCTAATCCTCTCACCGTTACAATATATTCTCTATAAGGCCCTAAGCTGTTCCTGAGCATTTTTATATGAGTATCTACAGTTCTGTCATCGCCATAAAAATCAAATCCCCATACTTCATTTAACAATTTTTCTCTAGAAAGAGCTTTATTCTTATTTTTAACTAAATAAAATAAAAGGTCATATTCTTTTGGAGTCATGTCCACCTTTACACCATCTACAAATACATTTCTGCCTATCATATCTACTTCTAAACCCTTAAAAGTCAATTTTGGGTTTTCATTATTTCCTTCTTTTGCTTTTCTATTTCTATTAACTATTACATTTAATCTTGCCATGACCTCTTTAGGAGAAAATGGCTTTACTACATAATCATCTATTCCTATTTCAAAACCAAACAGCTTATCATACTCCTCTCCACGGGCTGAAAGCATAAGAACTGGTATATCCTTTATTTTTCTTATTTCCTTATATGCTGAAAAGCCATCTAGTTTAGGCATCATAATATCCATAACTATTACATCAAAATCTTGTGTTTTGCATAAGTTTACTGCCTCCATTCCATCCTTAGCTTCGACTACAATATTACCCTCGAATTCTGCATATTCTCTTATAACTTCACGTATTTTTTCTTCATCATCAACTACTAATACTTTAAACATGAAAAACCCTCCAAAATTCCCGATGACTATTTATTATAATTAATTTTAATTATAATAAATTATTGTGTTAATTGTGTGAAAAATAAAAGCAAAGAAATAGAAAAACTACTCTAAAATTGAGTAGTCTATGACTTCCTAATATTTTGTTACAAAACAACATCCCTGTTTCTGCTTAAGAGTAAGGTACCAAAAGCTATTGGAAAAATTTGTACAAGAACCAAATCAATTAATATCCCTTAAACTATAAGTGTGAAAAAAAATTTCACTATTTGCTATAAAAAAGTCTTTAATGAAATTATCACCTTACCACTGCAGCTGCTTTTATGTGAAATCCTAAAATTATGCTCTAATAGCTTATCCTATTGATTAAGCCATTAAGTTTGCCGTTACTTAATTAGCGGAATAATAGCTGTAACTATGCCGCCCCCATTTTTACTATTCCCTAAAATCAATTCTCCATTATGCTTTTTAATTATTGTATCTGCAATATATAGTCCTAATCCATGATGTCCGCTCTGTGTTCTACTTTCATCCCCCATTACCAACTGCTGCTTCCCATATTTCAGCATTTTCTCTGTAAATCCCTTACCCTTATCCTCAACACTTATAATGAAGTTATTATCTTTAATACTAGAACTTATAGTTAATGATTCCTTTTCTGGTGAAAAATCTACTGCATTTGAAATTATGTTCATTATTGCTCGAATTAAATTCTCCTCATTCCCTGTCATATAAGTATCCCTTGAAATATCAGATTTCCAGTTTAAAGCAATATCCCTAGTACAGCAAAGTGCCTTAGCTTGATTTTTTAGACTACCTAAAAAAGGCATAATTAAAAACTCGCTAAACTCCTCAATAACAGCCTCATTTTTAGAAACAAACAATAATTCTTTAATATAATTATCCATTTGAATACAGCTGTCATATATGTAACTACAGTATTCCTTTTGCTCATCTGATAACTCAGTTTCTTGTATCAATTCTATATTCCCTTTTAATATAGTCAAAGGAGTTTTTATATCATGAGCCAAAGCAAATATCTGTTCTTGCTTTATTTGCTCCATTGACCACTGCTCTTCAAGGGACCTCTTTAGTGTCCTCTTCATTTTATCTATCCCCTGAAGTACATTATCAATCTCTATTATCCTGCTTTTTCCTACATCAAATTCTAAATCTTGTTCATTTATTTTTTCTGTAGCCTTTAAAAGAGTCTTAAGCTCTTTGTCAATCTTTTTAGCAAATCTGGAAGACCAAAAAAGTACAAGAGCAATTAATTCTATTAAAAACAATGATATCATTGTTTTTTCTGGATTGGGAAGCCATCTTCTTAAGAATTCACTTTTGTATTGTGCAGTTAATGGGTACTCTATAACTGCTATTTCTCCATCTCGTTCTACAACATATAAGTAATTTGATATATTTAATCCCACATCCCCTAACTGATAACTATTCCAAAATCTAACTACATCTTCGTACAATAGATTTCCATATAAATATTCTCCATCAAAGGAATAGACACCAAACTTACACATAGGTGTCAAATGCTCCATAGTTATTTTAGGTGAACTTTTTAATTCCTCAATATTTCTTTCAATTACTTTTTCAGAATAATTTGCAGGATAAACTCCTAAAGAAATCACTCGAACTAATAAGTAGTTGACTATTACTAAGACAATGATAAGTAATCCAAGTGTTATGACATATTTCAAAAAAGTAGTTCTTAATCTTTCACTTTTTGTTATTCCCATCTATACCCTACTCCCCAGACTGTTTTTATTGGGTTCTCACCACAGCTAGATAATTTAGCTCTAATATTTTTTATATGTTCTACTATGACACTGTAATTGCTGTCTTTATCAAAACCAAAAACAGCTTCATATATTTGTTCCTTTGAAAATGTCTGTCCGTGATGTAGAGCTAAAAATTCACATATGTCATATTCACTTTTAGTAAATGAAATTTTATTCTCTAAAACAAAACATTCTTTTCTAGCTATAGAAAATCTAATGTTCCCGACATAAAATGAATTACCCTTCTCCCTTGATTCTCTGCGAAGATGTGCATTTACCCTTGCTCTTAATTCTTGAATGCCAAATGGTTTTGTCAGATAGTCATCTGCTCCTAGCCCTAAGCCCTTTACTATATCTGCTTCACCAGATTTTGCAGTAAGAAAAAGTATTGGGCAATCCACAATGTCTCTAATTCTAGCACATAAGTCAAAACCACTTATGTTAGGCATCATAATATCTAATATGATTAATTGATAAAAGTTCAGATTTTCACTTAATACAATATCTGGGTTGCTAATAGTCTTAACATAGTGATCATTTTTACTTAATATGTTTTTGATTAAGTCAAGCATAGCAGTATCGTCATCTACAACTAAGATATTTGCCATAAATCAACCTCCTATTCCTCTGCCTTTTTTCCCTCCCATTTCATAAACCAAAATAATAGAAATACTATAGATATTAAAGTTGTAATAATGCTCATAGTAACTCCTAGGCTTAAATTAGAATCAAGTGAACTCACATTAAGTCCATTATGTTTTTGAATCAGGGAAACCACAAATCTCATACTCCAAGAGCATGGAACAAATGGCCATATTCCATCTCCCATGCTTGTTAAAAACAAAGCTGATATTAAGGATTCTAATATACCTACTCCAATAGAAACTGATTTTGAAAATCTAAAACTTAAAAATAAATGCAGAACATATATTATGACATTACTTCCCAACAATATAAAAATTGCCTCTATGTAAACAAAAAATGAAAATATTGTTTTCCCAATAAGAGAAAAACCAAAATAAAATCCTAAAACAGCTAATGCTGTGCTTAGAAAGCCTAAAATTAAAGATAATATTATCTTACTAACTAAAGTCAGCAACTTAGGCTGTGATGTATTAAGAATGTTTTGATAATTGCCTGCCATATACTCTTGTTCAGCAAATATGGATGTTATGATTCCAATTAGTACTGGAAATGTTGCACATAAAGCTTCTAAATATCCTGAAATTTTCCCTATATCATTCCATTGTGCATAGGAATAATAGCTCAAAAACAAAGCCAATCCCAATAAAGGTACTAGTATATGAATCCATACTAATGGAGTTGATTTTAATTTCATTATATCAGCTTTTAAAAGTCTTTTTAACTGCTTCATTTAATTTATCTCCTTCCTAGTAAACCATATCATAGTTGCAGTAGATAGAATGATAAAGACAGCAAATCCTATAAGTGTTTTTGCAATTATCATATTTCCATTTAAATAATAGCTACCTTGTGGGACAGGCAATCCATTAGGAAATATATGTAATACTGGGACCATGAGATATTGTCCTATTCCATAAGGAGAATATTGTATAACTGAACTTGAGCCATAAGCTACAGTTGAAATAATAGACATTATTAAATTAAACAAAACTGCTGCAAACATATTAAATCTTGCTGTCATAAAAAGATTTATTGGTATTTGAAATAAAAATGTCATAATTAAAATAACTGTAGCTGTAATATTAGCTTTCAGAGTGATTGTGGCTGAAGTTATAAAACCTATTACATAATTGCTTATCATAAAAATAGTACATGATATTGTCAGCAATATGCTAATATAGAGTATTTTACCTAGCCATATAGCTTGTTTATTAACTGGATATAAGAATACTCCTTTATATGAAATCTTCTTCTCCCGTGTTACAGCTTGAGCAGATATGATAGCTAACATCCCAGGTAAAAATAAAACATACCACCAGTTATATGCCCCATTTTGACCTCCACCTAATACTGCAGATAATAAAACAATTAACAATGGAGTAGCCCAAACATATTTATTAATAGATGTATGTTTTCCTTTAAGAAACTCAGATTTAATTACATTTAACATTAGAAATCACCTCCACTTCTTTTTACTACATTCATAAATATATCTTCTAGATTCTCATCCTTATTTACCTTACCCTGATAACCAATAGTACCATTAGCTATAATGGCTATCTCATCTGCAACTAACGATATCTCAGATAAAATATGACTTGAAACAATAACTGTAATACCTTTAGATGGAAATGAACGAATTAAATTTCTCAGTTCTTCAATTCCAATTGGATCAAGGCCATTAGTAGGCTCATCTAATATTAACAGCTTAGGGTTGTTGATTAATGCCATTCCTAGACCTAATCTTTGCTTCATTCCAAGCGAATAGTTCTTAACTTTCTTTTTTCCAGCACTTTCAAGACCTATAATATGAAGAATCTCTTCAGCTCTTGATATAGGTAATCCATAAAGAGTACATGCAACCTTTAAATTTTCCATAGCATTGAGATTAGAATATATTGCTGGCCCTTCAATCATAGCTCCAATATGTTTTAAATCATCTCGCATCCAGCTATGATTTTCAAATAATATCTCACCACTCGTAGGTTTTAAAATACCTGTTAGCATTTTCAGTGTAGTTGACTTCCCTGCCCCATTAGGTCCTAACAGCCCAAAAACTGAATTCCTCCTTATAGACAGCGAAACATCATTTACGGCTACTTGATCTTTAAATTTTTTAGTTAATCCTTTTGTCTGTAGAATATAATCTGACATTGCTGATTCCTCCTTATTTTCATTCCTTTTAGAACTTTAATTACATATGAAGTCTTCTATCTTGATAATTAAATTCTAAAAAGAAATTATAAGGATTTTATAAGGAAATAAATTTTTAATAAAAAAATTAAAATCTTTTCTTACCTACCTCATTGAAGCCAATTGTTTTTTCTCTTTATTAAGGTTAAATTTTATAAACCCCAACGCCATAATCTCTAATAACATTAGTACCATAATTTCTAAACCTTTAAGGACTGATTAGGTTGAATTTTCGCTATGATGAATATTTTGAGTAAAAGTAATGAAGAACTAATAAAAGAAGGCAGATAACTTGCGGGTAAATATTATAAAATCACAAGGCAGTAAATGCTTATGCTATGAAGAATCTTTGAATAGACAAATATGTTTTTAAATGTAGTAGCCTAAACAAAAAAATCGAAGGGCAGGCAAATTGGTTTATAGTACAAACCAATTTACCTGCCCCTTAATTTTACCTATGCTAAAAAGGAAAAATATCCAATCACTAATAGTCCTAGAATAATTCGGTACCAACCAAAGGCTTTAAAGTCATTGTTTTTAATATACCCCATGAGGAACTTAATTGCCAAAATAGAAACAACAAATGCCACTATCATACCTGTAACTAAGATACTAATTTCGGTTCCTGTAAAATTAAATCCAAATTTAATTAGTTTCAGTGCACTTGCTCCAAACATTACAGGAATGGCCATAAAAAATGAATATTCTGCAGCAATATAACGTGATGTACCTAGTAAAATAGCTCCAAGAATTGTAGCTCCTGAACGTGATGTACCTGGTATTAAAGATAAAACCTGAAAAATTCCAATTAAAAAAGCTGTTCCATAGCTTAGCTCACTGAAGGAATCGATTTTACTTCTACGATTCTTGTTTCTGTTTTCAATGATAATAAATAAAATTCCATAAACAACTAGCATAATTGCAACTGTTTGATAATTATATAAATGTTCATCTAGCCAATCATCAAACAAAACGCCTAGCACACCTGCAGGAATAACACCAACTATTACTTTATACCATATTGACATAGTTGCTCTCTTTTCTTTTAGGGATTTCCTAGGCGAAAAGGGATTAAGCTTGTGAAAATAAAGGAATACTACTGCTAGAATAGCCCCTAACTGAATAACTACTCTAAACATTTCCATAAACGCATCTGAAGCATTTAATTTGATAAATTCTTCAACTAAAATCATATGCCCTGTGCTGCTTATAGGAAGCCATTCGGTAATCCCTTCAACAATTCCTAAAAGAACTGCTTTCAATAATTCCATGAATATAACCTCCAGAATATTAAGTTTTCTAAATCTCCTATTAAATTTATGTTTTGCAAACCTTATTAATTACTTCATATCTATAAATAATATCATCTTGCCTAGGTAATTTGCAACATTAAAAAATGAAATGGTCAAAGTACCATGTCGTCATTTTTATCAAATATATATAAATGAATAACCTACATTTATTAGAAGCTGTAATCTCACATCATATAACAGTATGACAAATAATAGCTTAAGTAGTATTCAATAATTAAATATTTTGATACTGTATCTTTTATAGTGTAATAATACTATACATCTGCATCCTCGAAAAAAAAGTCCATACAGCTAATAATAAATCACTTACAAAAAGCTGTTAGTTTTGAACAATCTTACAAAATCTCATATTCAAAAACACAGGTAAAAAATAGTTATATAAAATGTTAAATTAGACTATATGGCAAAACGGTCAAAATGCGACAAAAATAGGTAATAATTGACAATTGTATGCAATTATAGTATGATTAAGCTATTCATATAATAAATTCATAATTAAAAAAAAATTAGTAATAAAATGAGAAAGGTTTGTATAGTAACTTAAAAATACTATCTTTTATCATTATTAATATTGCTAACTTTCTAGTAAGATTAAAAAACTTGATCTAATAAGTTATACAGACACATTTTTGAGTCGCATATGAAAGCTAAAAATATGTAAATACAATAATCATCATAGAACCATTAATCAACTACCATTAAACAAAACCTTTCTCTATTTTTTTGCTTAGTTTGTAAAACGTTTTAGTAGGATTATATATAAACTTTGAATCTGTCATAAATGCACTAATATCTTTTTATCAGATATTTTTCAAAACATATTTTACAATAATTTACATATTTAGATATTATTTTAAAATTTCCTCATGTATAAAAAATTCCTTTGTTTCAGTGATTTATTGTCTTAGTCATAGACGAAAATACATTTGGCATTTATATATAAAGTATTAAAGATTTGGAGGTGATAACCTAATTAAAAATATCGAGGTCTTGACTCTAATTTGTCTCAGAATTCCACTTATGCTGGTATCATTATAAATAAAATTTTTCAATCAAAGCAAATAAATCTTATTAAAGATCCTAAAACAACAAAATGATTATGATTTGATGACAATGAAACTCAATTCTATGCTTAATGTAGATAAAATAGATATCACTGATTTCACAAAGGTAATTTTTACTATAATAGTGCAGAATAATAGAGGTATTATATTCTTTATGGTTTATTAGTGCAATAATATGTATTTTTCAATTTTATTAAAAGGGCACAGAGTAATATTAACTAGCATCATGCGCCCTTTTAAAATATATTAGTATCAATTTGACACTTGACATAAGGGAACTTCTGAATAAGAGCAATTAAGACTTCAGAGAAGATAGAAAACTATACTTAAAAAGGAAGTGGTCACTGTGGCAGAAGTTTTAGAGCAGGACATAATTGTAGAAGACACGTTAGGTGATAGGTTTTTAACTTTTCAATTAGATAAAGAAGTATACGGAATTGAAATTAAAAACGTAATTGAAATCATAGGAATACAAGCAATAACTGAGATTCCAGAGGTTCCAGAATATATCCGAGGAATTATTAATCTAAGAGGTAAAATCATTCCAGTAATGGATGTAAGGCTGCGCTTTAAGAAGAACTTTAAAGAATATAATGATAGAACCTGTATAATCGTAGTAAGTATTAATGAACTATCTATTGGATTAATAGTAGACAGTGTATCAGAAGTTATCTCCATTCCAGAAGCAGAAATTGTTGCTCCGCCAGAATTAGGAAAAGATGGTAATAAATTTGTTGAAGGAATAGGAAAATTTGAAAATGAGATAAAACTATTACTAGATTGTGAAAAGCTATTAACCTATGATGAAGATTACTTAAATAAAATACAATAGATGACAGCAAGGAGGATGTTAATGTGAAATGGTTTAATAATTTAAAAATCAGTATAAAACTTCTTATAAGTTTTATAATCGTAGCTCTAATTTCAGGAATTGTAGGAGTCGTCGGAATTACAAATATAACAAAAATTAATAACAATGATACTATACTATATGAAAATATGACTGTTCCTCTTTCTGAAGTAGCAGAAATGGCTAGATTATTTCAGAGAGCACGCGTAAACGCTAGAGATTTAATCCTTTATGATGACCCAGCAGATATTCAAAACTCATACCAAGAAGTTCAAACCTATCTCGGACAAATAGATACATATGCAGAAAGTTTCGAAAAGACAATTGTACAAGAAGAAGTAAGAGAATATTTTAAAGTTTTTGTAGAGGCAATGAATGAGTTCGATGCTGATTTGGAAGAACTATTAAAAATTTGTTTAGAAAATAGAGATGATGAAGCCTTTATTTTTACAAAAGGAGATTTGCAAAACTCTGCAGATAATGTACGAGAAGCAATTGATAAACTTGTGGAATTAAAAGTTAGTGGTGCTAAGACTCAAAGTGAATCAAATGATGCTGCAGCTAATACAGCAGTAGTTACAATGGTTGCAGTTATTGCAGTGGCTATGGTTGTTGCAATTTCTCTTGGAATATTCGTCAGTCGTATCATAAGTAACCCGATGAAAAAGCTTGTTGTCGCAGCTGATAGGATAGCAGATGGAGATTTAGATGTTCATGTAGATATTTATACTAAAGAAGAAATAGGAAATCTGGCCAATGCATTTAATAGAATGACAAACAATCTTAATGAGTTGATTTCTAATATTAATACTGCAGCAGATCAAGTTGCTTCAGGAGCAAAACAGATTTCTGATTCAAGTATTGATCTATCTCAAGGTTCGACAGAACAAGCTAGCACTATTGAAGAGTTAACTGCGTCATTAGAAGAAATTGCTACTCAGACTAAAATAAATGCTGATAATTCAAATGAAGCAAACTCTCTTGCTGAAATAACAAAAGATAATGCAGTACAAGGCAATATGCAAATGCAAGATATGCTAAAAGCAATGGAAGAAATAAATCTATCATCTAACAATATATCAAAAATCATTAAAGTCATCGATGAAATTGCTTTCCAAACAAATATACTAGCTTTAAATGCTGCAGTAGAAGCAGCAAGAGCAGGTCAGTATGGAAAAGGGTTTGCTGTTGTAGCAGAAGAAGTTAGAAATCTAGCAGCAAGAAGCTCCAATGCCGCGAAAGAAACTACTGAAATGATAGAAGAATCTATTAAGAATGTGGAAAAAGGAACAACAATTGCTAATAAAACTTCAGAAGCGTTAAATAAAATCGTTGAAGATGTTTCAAAAGTTGCATCACTCATCGGAGATATTGCAGCTGCGTCTAATGAACAGGCTTCTGGTATTGCTCAAGTGAATCAAGGAATTATGATGGTATCAGAAGTAGTACAAAAGAATTCGGCAACAGCTGAAGAAAGTGCTGCAGCAAGCGAAGAGCTTTCTAGTCAAGCAGATGCTTTAAAAGATCAAGTATCAAGATTTAAATTAAAAAAATCAGGAAATAGCACAGTCTCTTACGGAAGAACAAGAAATCTAGATCCAAATGTAATAAAGATGTTAGATAATATGTCTGAAAATAAAGGATTAAAAGCAGATATGAAGGATAATTCGTCAGAAGCTTCAGATACTAATCAAAAAAAAATCATTTTAAGCGATAAAGAATTTGGAAAATACTAAAAACAATAATTGAATTCTTATAAGCAAGAGGACAGGAATTCAATTATCCTCTTGCTTATGCCTTTAATTCCTCAAAGAAATATTCCTTAACCTGTTTTTCAAAAGAAGTTATTTAATACACTTTTTTGTCAAGATACTTAATTTTCATATATTCAAAAGGTCTTATTAAATATAGTTTTATGTTTATCATACTTAATTGCTCAACGCTATTATAATTATGTATTTGTGTAAATATTTAAAGGAATTTTATTTTTTTGTTGTTTTTTCGCAAATTATATTGATTTTTTGATAATAAATCGTGAAATTTTTAACGTAATATCTCATACAATATGCACTATAATGTATCGCGGCAAAAATAAATTTCACGAAGGCTAGGAATACAAAGCTATAAGCCTTCTAGATTCTAATAATGGCTGCCAAGTTTCGAAGCCTTCCTTTTTAGGTCGCCAAAATACTGCTTTTTTGTTTATCAATTTTATAAAATTTAAAAGCATTGTTCTACTTCAATCAAACAAAGTGTCGTGTTTATATAGGCATTTTGTAAATACTTATAAAAAATTAAAAAGGAGGAATTAATTTGAAAATCAAAACACGTTTATTCTCAATGCTCTTACTTATTAGTTTAGTTCCACTACTAATCTTTTCAGTTGTATCCATTTCCTCTTTTAACTCGTACTCAAAGCAGGCTATCTATCAGCTAAACCAAGACAAGCTGGAAATTGTTAAAGCTGAAATAAATGGAATGATTGAAAAGAATTTCAACACACTACATATAATCGCTAATCAGCCAGCCATTCGTAATTTTGATTTAGCCAATGCAAAAAAAATCCTAGCAGACGCAGCTGAAATCAGTTCAGGTCTTGTTATTGCTCTTGACAATACCGATGGACAACAAGTCGTAAAGAGTAACAATGATGCATTAACAAGCGTTGCTGAAAGAGATTTTTTCCAGAAAGCTATTAGCGGAACTGAAGAGTATGTATCTGATATTATCTTAGCAAAAACTACCGGAAAACTAATGGTAGTTATCTCTATACCTGTTCGCGATATGGATAATAGCATTATTGGTGTTCTTCAAGCCAACATTCAGCTCGATCAAATAAGCGATTTTGTCACAGAACTTTCTGAGGGAGCCTCAAACGTCTATGTTCTTTCTAGACAAGGAACTGTATTAGCACATCCTAATGATGAATATGTTCAAAACCAAGAAGATTTTAGCTCTTTAGAATTTGTTCAAACAGGCCTTACTGGACAAGATATGACTCTAAAAACAAAAAATATTCAAGACGAAAATGTCATTATCAGTTATTCGTTAAATGAACTAGCAGGATGGTTAATTGTTGTAGAAACCCCTTATTCTGCCGCAATGTCTTCAGCTTATGCACTTTTGCATACTTCAATTTCTATGTTTCTTGCGGCAACCATCATTGTTGGATTATTAGGCTATTATTTCTCAAAGCGATTTACTAAGCCACTAGTTGACCTATCCTCTATAATCAAAACAATTGCCAACGGAGACTTAAAGGATTTTGAAGTTAAAATAAATTCAAAGGATGAAATCGGTCAACTTTATCATAATCTTAAGATAATGACTCAAAATTTAAGGGAGCTTGTAGGTAATATTCAAACTGTGGCATCAACTTTAGCTTCTCATTCATTGCAACTATCCTCAACAACTGAAGAAACTACTCAAAGCTTAACCCAAGTCGTTACAACTATTAACGAAATGGCTCAAGGCAACAGCGATCAAGCTTCAATGATCCAAGATACAACAAACGCGATTGCTAAAGTCAATGATATAATCTCAGAAGTTACTATAAAAACAGAAGCTGCGGCAAATAAGGCCAAAGAATCATTGGAACTTGCTAACAAAGGTCAAAAAGCTATTGAACAACAAGGTCAAAAAATCGAAGAAAACAACAAATATACAAAAGCTGTTGGTAAATCAATACAGCAGCTAGCTACAATGGCTGATGAGATTCGAAATATAATTGGTACAATTAATAGTATCGCTGAACAAACTAATCTCCTTGCATTAAATGCTTCCATCGAGGCAGCTCGCGCAGGTGATGCAGGACGAGGCTTTGCTGTAGTAGCTGAAGAGATTCGAAAGCTAGCTGAACAATCCAGTAATTCTACTAAGAAAATTGAAGATATTGTAAATAGCATCAATGATAGAGTTAATGAAACTGTTAATAATATGAACCAAGCTAAAGAAAGCGTTCTTGTTATGGAATCTTCAGCAGAAAACACCAAGGAAAGCTTTAATAAGATTTTTGCCTCAATCACAGAGCTTGCACAAATCTCCAACACAATTTCTGCAGCTTTAGAGGAAATTAATAATCAAACCAAGGAAGTAACTAATCAAGCTATGAATATTTCTGCTGTAGTTGAACAAGCATCAGCTGGTATGCAGGAAATCTCAGCTTCTTCAGAAGAACAATTGGCTTCAATGGAAACAATTGCTCAATCTTCTGATCAATTAGAAAATGTGGCTCAGGAGCTTCTTACACAAATTAAAAAGTTTCAAATCTAATGGCTATTAAATATGTTCCCAGATAAATAAGATTAAAGGCAGTTGAATTACAAACACATTGTTCATGATTCAACTGCCTTTCTACATCCTACATTATTTGAATTAAAAGTTTGAAATTTTAACACAAAAGTATATTAATTTAATATCAAAGAGTATCTTTGCAGACTTTTATGAATTAGCAATATCTTATACTTATTTCGTTGTCTAGCCACAATTTAAAAGTTAAAGATATCCCCTCTCAATGTTTTGTATTTTAATAATTATACAAGACCAATTTGATATTTAATTTACATCGACTTATAGCTTACTTATTATCAAATTCCCAGATTCATATTTTTTCAGCCCATTATAGAAAAATCTATATGAAAATACAGTCCAAGCTATTACTGCTAATATTAATATAGTAAACCACTTCCACGAAAATGATGTCAATATCCTCACTGGGACAAACGAAACAAATGCTGCAGGTACTAAAGTATAAATTATAAATTTTACAAATCCCTTATACACTCCTTCTGGGTAAATACTAAAAGATATCATAAACTCCATAACAAGATTGCTTATTCCCTGTGAGTTTCCCATATAAAATGTCAATGAATTTGTGAAAATTATGAGACTAGAAAAAATTAATGATGCTGTTATGCAAAATAGTAAAAAAAGCATAAACTCACCAAGATGAAAACCACTTACACCAATGAATAAGATAATTCCATAAAATAAGTCTCCCCAAGCAGATACTACCGTACTAGATGAAATGATATTTAAAAGAACATCCTTTGGTTGAAGTAAATAAGAATCTAATTCTCCATTGACTATCATTCGAGATATATTTCTTACGTTTCCGAATAATATGAATGTGATTCCATAGGACGAATACGAAATAGCCCACAGTATCATTACCTGTTTAAAGCCATAGCCACCAATACTTTCAACATTCTCAAAAAGTATCCACCAGAAAAATATAAAAGAAGCATTATTTATTATCATTCCAAGGGTCTGTGTCAAAAAGCTTGTTCGATATTCCATAGACGCAGAAAGATTGAATTTGAAGTACATTGCTATGAGTTTTAAATTTCTTTTAACCTCCATTAACATTTAATGCCTTAGCCCCCTTTCTGAATATTCCCATAGAAAGTAAGAAGAATATTCCTAAATACATTATCTGAAAAGCTACAGTATATAAAAACCTGTCAAAGGAAAAATTAACAGCTAGCTTAGCTGGTGCATAAGTCACATATGCAAAAGGAAGATTTAAAGAAATATTCTTTAGCCACTCTGGAAACAGCTCCAATGGAATCAGCATACCACCTAAAGTAAATACTAGCTTGCTATATATCCAGAAAAATGCACTGTTTTCCTCTAACCAAAACGATGTAAGCGAAAGTGAAATATGAATGAAAAAGTTAATAAAAATCCCTAACAATATAGAAATTATGATAAATGGCAGATGTATAAAGTTAAAATTTTTTAAAGGTCCAACACATAAAACGCCTATAATAAGTCCAACTATCGCATTAGTTAATAGCTTAACCCCCATCTCTCCTAAAGAATTTGAAAAACAATAAAGAATATAGTTATAAGGCTTATTTAGCATATATGCAATATTGCCATTCTTAACATCCTGATTTACTTCATTAAATACATTAGAGCGAGATAGAGTAACTATTTCTGTCACCACCAGATACCATATCATCTGATTTAAAGTAAATCCAGCAATGTTGTCACCTTTACTCCCATAAATATTAGTCCACAGCATCATATAGATATAAATAATAAATACAAAGAAGAAGTTACGTGCTAAAAAATCTCCAAAATACACAAGATTATTTGACAAGCTGATTTTAGTAATATAAGAGTATTTAGTTATTTTCTTCAACTATATCACCTACCTTTGCTTTTTGCTGATAAATGTAGGAAATTATGTCTTCCATAGGAGGCTCTGAAATAGTAATATCAGCTACTTTACCAAGCCTCATTAATTCTGCTATTACACTGTCTATATCACAAATAGAACTGTCTACTTCTACCTTTGCAGCATATCCTTTATGCTTCAATACTTTTATATTTGGTATATTTATTTCAACAGGCTCCTTATACTTTAGGTCAATTATCTTCTGATTTAAATAGTTATATTTAAGACTTTTAACTGGCTCATCAAGAACTACCTCTCCATGGTTAATGATTATTACCCTCTTGCATACTTGTTCAATGTCACCAGCATCATGAGAAGTGAGAAATATAGTTGTTTTCTCTTCTTTGTTCAGCCGCATAATGAGTTCCCTTATCTTATGTTTCACTACAACATCTAATCCAATAGTAGGTTCGTCTAAAAAAATTATCTCTGGATTGTGTATAATAGATGCAGCTATCTCACAGCGTATCCTCTGCCCAAGTGAAAGTTTGCGTACAGGAGTTTCTAATAAGTCTCCTATTTCAAACATTTCTGTAAGATATGAAATTCTTTTTTTCAAATAATCATCATCTAACTCATATATCCTTCCAAGTAAATTAAAACTGTCTATAGGTGGAAGATGAAACCACAGCTGCGATTTCTGCCCAAAGACTGTACCTATTCTATAAGATAACTCCTTTCTGTCCTTAGAAGGATTTAACCCTAGTACACTTAAGTCTCCCGACGTGGGATGAAGTATTCCTGTAAGCATTTTTATAGTTGTAGACTTCCCTGCACCGTTAGGCCCAATGAATGCAAGAATTTCCCCCTTTTCTACATTAAATGAAATACCCTTCACTGCTTCTATTTCCTTGTACTCAGGAGAAAACATTGATTTAATACTTCCCTTTAGTCCTGCACTCTTAGTTTTTACCTTAAAAGTCTTTTGTAGGTTAGATACTTGTATTATGCTCATATATACCCCTCCTTTTAAATTGGATTTTTTATTACATCAGATTATGTAAACTTTAAAGCTAATCGAAAAAGATAAAAGTTCTCATCAATTTAATTACAGCCTTTTCATTGTTACCACATTAACAATCAATTATAGGAATGAATTTTCCACACAACCTGAATCCAAAATCAACAAATAAAATTGAGCTATTACATAAGAAGCTCACACACAAAATCAAAAATTTCTGCAATTTGCTAAATACTCATTGGATTAAGTCCTTGATTATAAAAAGATTAAAGTAGAACTTTTCCATTAGATAAAAATAGTTATAAAAAAAGCCCGGAGACAAGTCTTTGAGACTCGTCCTCCAGGCTTTTCTCCCAGAAGTGTAGACTACATAGTCCTGTACCGCTTGGACCTGCCGCATTCCAGCCGGAACCCTAGGTACACTCTCAAATATTATTATATAATATACTGTGATTTACTAAATATGTCAACATTTAATTTAAAATTTTAAAAATTTTTCATATAAATAGCTATTTAGTTAATCTTCTTAGATATCCAAAGTTATCTACATATTCTATTTCAACAAACCCAGCAGGTGGACACTGGAAATGCCACATTTTATCTAATCCTAAGTCTAGAAGATAAGTAATCATAACTTGAATAATTCCTCCATGTGTTACAATTATGCAGTCCTTACCCTTCTCTATTAATCTGTCTACAAAATCCTTTATTCTGTCTAATACATCTATTAAATTTTCTCCATTTGGTATTCTATAATTTACGTAGTCCTTAAGCCAAGACTTCCACTCTTCAAGATAGTTTTCCTGAATGTACTTGTTTTCTTTACCATCAAATATTCCAAAATTCATTTCCTTTAGATTATCTACTATTTGAATATCTTTTTTTAACGCTGCAGATATGGCATTAGCTGTAACCAGAGTTCTATTTAGAGGACTTGAATATATTATGTCTATATTCTTATACTCTTTCAATTTCTCTGCAGTTGCTAATATATCCTTATTTCCTTTTTCAGTTAAAGGAAAATCTGTCCAACCGCTAAGTATTCCTCCAATATTAGCTTCTGTTTCTCCATGTCTGACTAATATGAACTTCATATTATCATCTCCCAAACTTAAAAGATAATATAATGAGTACAGTTTTATATTACAATGAATCTTCTTATATTATCCTGAGAATTAACAGAATCTATCTAATGTATTTTATCAAAAATTCTTAAAATAAAATGATTATATGAGGATATTTCAATTTGCTCTATACAGGTATGATATAAGGAGTTTTGTCACCATTTCTTTTTAGTATATCCACCTTAATACCGTATACATTTGATATATTCTCCTTTGTCAATACCTTTTCAGGAACATCCATTATTTTTATCCTTCCCTTGTCAAGTAAAATCAAGTAATCACTATATCTCCCAGCAAGGTTTATATCATGCAATGTCATTATTATAGTTAGGCCTTTTTCTTTATTTAGCCTCTTACATAGCTCAAGTATACCTACTTGATATTTTATATCAAGATTCGATATTGGCTCATCTAATATGAGTATTTCTGGCTCTTGAGCAAGGGCTCTAGCTATCATAACTCTTTGCCTTTCTCCCCCGCTTATTTCATTAATGCCTTTTTCTCTCAATTCCCAAGTTCCAGTATTTATCATAGCTTCTTTAGCTATTTCTACATCCTTGCTGTTTTCACCTTTAAACCTACTTGTATAGGGAAATCTTCCCATTAAAACTATATCAAAAACAGAAAAATCAAATTGGATATCTGAATTCTGATGAACAACAGCTATTATCTTTGCCAGTTCCTTATATTTATAATTACTTACCTCTCTATTATTAATCAATATCTTCCCATTGTCAGGCTTTAATATATTGCATATATTTTTTAAAAGTGTAGTCTTTCCAGATCCATTTGGCCCTAATATACTTACAAAACTGCCTCTTGGAATTTCCAAATCAATATTCTTCAAAACCTCATCTGTATCATATTTAAAACTTAGGTCTTCAATAAGTACTGCAGTATTCATTTTATGCACCTCAAAAATAAGTTTTATATAAATCTACCCACTCTATTAACAGGTATTGAAAAAGTTTTTCTGAGTTTTTCATATCCATTTTCATCTATAGAAATTATGGCACATGTTGCAGGACCTGCTGATTTATTTAAATCTAGTTTTATATCATCTTCATCTTCTAAGCAAAATGCCAAATTGTTAGTCCTCGCCATTTCATTTAACTCGAATAATATTCCCTTTGAACCTACAGGTAAAATTTCATAAATATTAGGATTGTTTTTCAGCTCTATTAAATGCTCTATAGACAATATCTCTCCTTTGTCTTCTAATACATCATAGCCTACTTTAGGGATTCCAACTACTACGGCTAATGAACCTGATTTAGCTCTTGGCTGGTTCCAACTGTCCTTATTTATTATACCAATTATAGTTATTCCCATGCCAGTTTGACAGGTTGGAAAATTTTCTTCAGTACTTCCTGTAATTATTTGAGCATCGGGTAGACCCAGTGGTGCTATGGCTTTCTTAATTCCTCTAACTATTCTTTCTCCAGTGTCATTCATCTCTACAGATAGAGTATTCACTATAGTTATAGGTTCTGCTCCAATGGCTAATATCTCCTTAAGTACCACCTGTGCAGTTAAATTTCCTAGAAGCTCAGGATCCACTTGAACTAAATCCCTTTCTTTATTCCCTATGGCACCAGATGAATCACAAGCTATGACAATAGTTTGATTTTGATTTATATCAACAAAAGTTAAATCTCTAAATTTGCTTATCTTCATAACATCAGTCCTAGCTCTTTCTTCTATTTAGCGCTTTAAAAACTAACAGTGCTAAAAGTACATTAGCCGCTGAAGCCAAGGTAAGAGGTAAAATTAGAGTACCGAAAAGAGGTAAGCCATTAAATGGGAGTCTAAAAATAATTGACAAAGGTACTACAATTAAAGTGCTCACTGGTCCATTTAATGCTATTGCAATAATAGAAGCAATAATACCTCCCCTTTTCTTATAGATAACTCCAAATAGATAAGCTATTAACCCCATATCCATAATTAAGAATATATGCATAGGCAATGTCATTGTAAAACCACTGGTTGCTGCTGTAAGCAAATGTCCAAGTGCTGCTACTACTGCACCTTCTGCAGGTCCTAAAAATAATGCAGCAAAAAATCCCGGCATGGAGTCAAAGGCAATGCTTCCACTTACTTTTATCATTGCTCCCACTGCAGATAAACCAATGAGCATTCCACAATAGGTTAATCTGACGATATTATTGTTATGAGACTTCTCAGCTGTCTTCATCCTTACCCCCTCCAATTTTACAAAATATTAGATAACTTTTATTAAATCGATACATTAAATAAATACAAAACAAATATAAATATTCCCTGGGAAAACTCTATTATAAAACCTATAGTATCTCCTGTCATTCCACCAATTTTTCTTTTTATGTCATTAGTGGTTATAAATACTGCTAGGTATGTAATAGTCAGTATGATTAAAGCCTTCAACCTTAAAAATAGAAACGCAAATAAATAGCTAAATATAACTGCAGAAATAGCTTCTTTTGTACCACAGTTTTCAATAAATGCTTTTCCCATTCCTTGTCCTTCTCTTGCATATTGGCTGATTGACGCTGACAAAACAGCAGCGCTGCGTCCTACTACTGGAACTAGAATAATGTACCTTAGGTCTATATAGCTTGTAAATACTAGGTTCCATATTATCAAAAGCAGTATTCCAAGTACTCCAAAGGTACCTATCCTACTGTCTCTCATTATTTCTAGGATTCTTTCCTTGTCTCTGTTGCTAAATAGTCCATCAAAAGTATCTGCTAGTCCATCAATATGAAGTCCGCCTGTTATGCATATATAAATAACCCAAGTTAATAAAGATATTGCTGGTCTACAGATAACATTTTGAAAAAATACAGGAACATACATGAGAACACCTATCAGTAAACCAATAAGTGGCAAAAATTTAATTCCTCTAATAAAATCTTTTTCCTTGTATTCATAGTTATATCTTATAGGTATTCTTGTAAAAAAGGTTATCATCAACAATATGCTCTTCATAATGAACCTCGTTAATTTATAATATAAAATCTCAATTCCTTGCAACTAAACTACCATTGTAACCTCCTATAGAAATTCAATAGTTGTCCCTATTTAATCCTCATAGGAATTCCTGATACTGTAAAATACACCTCTGTGGATTGCTTTGCCAGATACTGATTTACTCGCCCTGCAATATCTCTAAATATGCTTCCTAATCTATATGAAGGCACCAAACCCATACCTACTTCGTTAGTTACTATAATTAGCTTCTTTTCATACCTAGCAACTACTTCAAGCAACTCTTTTATTTCCTTAAATACAACCTTTTCTATATGTTCTATTTCTTCCATAGAACATATATCAAAATCTAACCCACTATCTAAAAGAATATTAGATACCATTAAAGTCATGCAGTCCAGAAGAATCAAATCCGATTCAATAAAGTTTTGATTCTTCTCTAATTTACTAAAATCCTTATACATTTCAATTGTAGCCCAGTTACTTGGTCTTGATAACTTATGCTTAGCTATTCTATCTTTCATCCCTTCATCAAAGGCTATGGCAGTAGCTATATATACTACCTTACTTCCAAGTTCTTTAGCTTTTGCTTCAGCAAGGCTGCTCTTACCACTTCTAGCTCCACCTGTAATTAAAATAATTTCTGCCATTTAATCACCTCATATTAGCTTCTTGCTTTTAGATTTTTTTAATAAATACAAGAAGAATGGTCCCCCAAATAATGATGTAATCACTCCTACAGGTATTTCAAATCCAGGTACTATAGTTCTTGCAATAGTATCGCTAATCAGCAGAAATATACCTCCGCCAATGGCTGATACAGGTAAAATCACTTTATGATCTGCACCAAATATAAGCCTGAATAAATGAGGTACTATTATGCCAACAAAGCCTATTATCCCACTTACTGATACAACACATGCTGATAGCAAAGATGCAGTGATTAAAATCATCTTCTTAACTCGCTCTACATTTACTCCTATATTTTGAGCCTCTTCTTCTCCAAGGACTATAGCATTCATTTCCCTTGAAAGAGAAACTAAAAATATAAGTCCCAATGCAACTGGAATAACTATTACCATTATTTGCTCCCAGCTAGCGCTATTAAAGCTTCCCATAGTCCAATTTACTATTCTTGCTAGCTCATCATGGTTAAATATCATCATTATAGATATTCCAGAGGATAATATAGAGCTCATTACAATACCTGCAAGAAGTATTGATGTAGTAGATATTTTATTTCCTACTCTTGCTAAGTTATATACTATAAATGTGGTTATCAATGCACCGGCAAAAGCTAATATTGAAGTAGCACCAAAACCAAGTATACCTACATTAAGCTTTAACAGAATCCCAATGGTTGCCCCAAAGGCAGCCCCTGATGATACTCCCATAACATAGGGGTCTGCCATTGGATTTTTGAATACAGCCTGATAAGTGGTTCCTACAACGGCTAAAACGCTACCGACTATAGCAGCAAGTAATATCCTAGGAAGTCTTATGCTTAATACAATAAATATATTTGACTCTTTGATATTGCTGATATCAATTATAGAATTTAAGTATTTAACCTTACTAAGTACTATTCTCACCGTCTCATTTAAAGGTATCCTTACTGAACCAAGAGTTATAGAAAATAGCATTGAAAAAAACAATGTTGCTAATAATATTAAAATCTTTATCTTGTTGTTATTTTTCCTCATAAAATATCACATACCTTAAGTATTTAGAAGCTTAATTTTTTAGTTATATCCTTGTGGAACATTTCTACTAATATCTTTAACCCTTCATTAATGGCCCTTGCTGAAGGTCTGCTGAATATATCTACATTTACTACTTTAAAATTGTTGTTTTTAATAGCTTTTAGTCCTTTGTAGTTAGGACTTGTAGTCATAGTATCATAATCCCATTCTGCACCAAATATAATATCTGGATTTTTATCTATAAGCTTTTCTAAGCTGTAATTCCATCCTAAAACATCATCTGCTGCATTTATTCCACCTGCTACCCTAATTAATTCTGCTACAAATGTATCCTTGCCTGCAGTGTATTCTCCATACTGACCTGTTCCTACAACATAATAAGCTGTTGGTTTATTCTTAATATTACTTGTATACATCTTTACTGTCTCTACCTTTGACTTCATGCTTGAAACCAAAGCTCTGGCTTCATAATTTCTGTTTACTATAGCTCCTAACTTCAATGTATCTGCATACATCTCTTCTAACGTTTTTGGAGAATCTTTGACTACTATTGCTATCTTAGCTGTTTCTAACTTTTTCAGCACTTCTTCCTTATAGTGAGTAGCTGCTATTACAAGTTCTGGATTTATGTCTACTATAGTTTCTATACTTGGCTCAGTCATACTTCCAACATTCTTTATAGCTGAAACCTCTGCTGGATAGTTGCAGTATTGAGTTCTTCCTTTTATTTTGTTTCCTGCACCTATGGCAAATAGTGTCTCTGTCACATCTGGGGCTAAGGATACTATAGTTCTTGGTTCTTTTGATACTGTATATTTAACTCCATTATTTTCTATTGTCACTGGATATGTTATTTTATTTTGCTTAGTAGCCTTTATTCCATTGGTGCTTTTATCCCAACTAACATCATAGCCTAATGTTTCAAGTATGAATCTAATAGGCAAATATGCTTCTTGTCCACTTTTATACGACTTTGAATCTAAAGTAAAATCTGTACTATTTACTTTGACTTTATTTGTGTTTAATGTAAATCTAAATTCCACTTCTTTATTCTTTAATATTGCTGTATTTTGATTTAATGAATAATCCAGTCCAAGACTTTTCAAACTACTGCCTGCTACGAAATTCCTTCCTTCTTTTAGTTGTGCAGTTAAAGTCTTTGTACTACCATCTATTGTTATCTTTAAATTAGTAGCTGAAGCAAATACTGTACCTGAAAACAGTGCAGTTATTAAAATTGTAATTAATAATAACCTAGAAACCTTTTTCATTATATAACCTCCTATTCTTAATTTTTCATATATTGTTTTAGTTCTTCTATGAGTTTATAATTTTCTTTTCTTTTTCTCACAGCTATCCTGATGAATTTATCCGATAATCCTTGAAAATCCTCACAACTTCTAATGTAGATTTTCTTACCTAATAAATACTCTTTTAATGAATTTGAGTCTCCTTTAAGAAGCTTGATTAGAAAAAAGTTTGTTTCACTTTCAATTACCTTGATATTTGGTACAGCCTTTAATTCATTATATAAAAACTGCTTTTCCTCCTGATACCAGCATTGAGTCCTTCTTAAATAATCACTGTCTTCTATAAGTACTGGTATACTCTTAAGAGCAAGGCTGTTTATTGTCCAAGGCTCCTTTAACTGATTTAATTTAGATACAACCTCTCTATTCCCTATACCGTAGCCTATTCTTAATCCTGGTACTGCAAATATCTTGGTCATTGACCTAAGTATGAATATGTCATACTTTTCTATCAGAGGTATGAGTGAAACTTTATCTGTAAAATCTATAAAAGATTCGTCTACAAACAAATATGCATTTATTTCATTTAGCTTATGGAGTATTGGAAGCAATTTATCCATACCTGCAAATGTCCCTGTTGGATTATTTGGATTACAGATAACTAATACATTTGGTCTTATATCGTCTATTTTGGAAATAAGTCCCTCAACTTGTATCCTAAAATTATCTTCCTCATTAGTACAGTAATTATATATATTGCTCCCAGCAATTTTAAAAGCTTTACTATACTCATTAAATGTAGGCTCCACAATAAGTACATTTTCTGGTCTTAAACTCCTAGCATATAAATAAATTAGTTCCGTTGCTCCATTCCCTAGTATGATATTTTCACTATGGATTCCTAAATGTTGACCTATGGCTTCCTTTCCACTTATACCATCTATTTCAGGATACCTTTTCATTTTTTCAAGCTCTTCTTTTAGTATTTCAATTAGCTTCTCTGGTACTCCCAGCGGATTTATATTGACACTGAAATCAATTATTTCTTCATAATCATCTCCATAGTACCCACCGTGCTTATTCATTGAAATTTTCTCCTTAATGTAGCTAAATAATATTAAATATAACTAACATAAAAAGCACCATAATAATTTCTGAACCATACATTATCTTTATGGTATCTTTTATATGTATTGGTTCAAGGTTTTTATGGGCATCTCCTATAGTAGGCTTATATACTCTTTGCCCAAAATATATATTTGTACCGCCAATCTGTATTTCCAATAGTCCTGCCACTGCTGATTCTGGATATCCACAATTAGGACTTTTGTGATTTTTTCTATCTCTTATAAGTATTTGAATTCCCTTCTTGCCCTTATATCCTAGTACTGTTCCAGCTAATACCATAAATACACTTCCAATTCTAGCTGGTACATAGTTAGCTATATCATCAAGCTTTGCAGATGCAAAGCCTATCTTAGTATAAGGCTCTTGTATGTAGCCTACCATAGAGTCTAATGTGTTTATTGTTTTATACAAAAGGATAGCTTGAACTGGAATATTAAAGTAAAAGCCTATTCCTAAGTAAAATAGCGGTGCAAGTACTCCATCTATTGTATTTTCAGCTACAGTTTCAATAGCACCCCTTATTATTTCTTCCTTATTTAACTGACTAGTATCTCTGCCAACTAGGTAGGACAACAGTTGTCTTCCTTTAGTTATGTCATCTGATTCTAAAGCCTTATATACTTTCATAGTTTCCACTTCTAGACATTTAGCGGCTAGCAATGAATATATAAGATATACTTCTATGGCTGTCCTTAAAAATGGATGTACTAATCCTGCTATATATAAAATGAAGCTAGACAATACTAAAATTGTAGCTATTGTAGATACAGTCAGTACAAATCCACCTATCTTTAAATCCAACCACTTTACACTTCTAACAATCTTCTCATATTTTTTTATGACTGTTCCAATAAAGCGTACAGGGTGCGGCCAATTAGGCGGATCTCCTAATATAAAATCTAAAATTACAGAGGTAATCAAAATAATACTTTTTAACATTTTATAACCTCATTATTTCTTTAATCTTGTCTATATCAACACTATTTCTGACTATATGTGCAAGTCTTTCAAACTCTTTATTTCTTAATTTCTTATATTCTTGCTGAAGACTCAAGTCAATATCTTCTAATTTCATCTCCATAGACATAGTCGAATTCTGCCACTCTTTGTAATCACTTTTGACAATTAGACTGTCTTCCTCTTCTAAATTTACCTTCATATAAGGAACTACTCCAAGACATGGCTTACCTACTAATTCTTCAATCATTTTTATCCCAGGTTGTAATAATTCTACATCTCCTCTGAACTTGTTTATTATAAATCCCTTTATTCTATTTCTTTCACTTTCTGGCATTAGCATAATAGTGCCATATATAGATGCAAAAACACCACCTCTATCGATGTCTCCAATAAGAATTACTGGGGCATCCACTAACTCTGCTAAACCCATGTTTACAACATCATTGTCCCTTAAATTGATTTCAGCAGGACTGCCAGCACCTTCAATGACAATTACGTCATAGCATTGAGCCAGTTTATTGTAAGCTTCTTTTATCACCCTTTTAAGCTCTGGCTTCATTTTATGATATTCCGAAGCACTCATAATCTTATAAGGCAATCCATTCAATACTACTAAACTTCCAACATCACTCATTGGTTTTAGTAGTATAGGATTCATGCTTTCGTTAGGCTCAATCATTGCAGCTTCTGCTTGAATGGCTTGAGCTATGGCTATTTCTCTGTTGTCTTTTATTATAATTGAATTTGATGACATGTTCTGGGATTTAAACGGAGCCACACTGTATCCATCTTGTTTCAGAATCCTGCACAGAATTGCAGTCAATACGCTTTTACCTACTGATGAAGCAGTTCCTTGAATCATTATATTTTTTGCCAAAAAATCACCTCCCCTCAATAGATTGAATATAGAACAATAAAATAAGACAATTCGAAGGGGAGGATAGAAAATAAGAGTAATTGCAATACTCAAAAACTTGCCTTCTGTGCTACCTTAATTTCACCGAAAAAAGCATCCGAAAAAATCAGGTTAGATCATTTATGCAGTCTCGCTACACAAATTTATTTGTTCGCTACCGCTCACATAAATTTGGTGCTCGCCCAGTTTGACCTACCTACGGTTCTTTCGGAAAAGCATCCGAAAGAACCGGGTTAGGTCATAAAAAAACACATAGGGTGCCCTATGTGTTATAATCATATAATTAAACCCACATGCTCCCCTCCGGAACAGTTGTTACCTCGTTTCATGGCAGGTTTCCTGACTTACAGATCATCTTACTCTCTTCTCCTTCCCAGTTTCCTAGTGGATTATAGAAGATTTCATCCCTGTTTACAGTAGCGGGGGCTGTAGAGGATTTTCACCTCTTTCCCTTTTAACTTCTAAAAAGAAGCACCACGAAACTATTCAGTTGTCTCATCAAATTTAGTATATTTCAATAATAGTTTTTTGTCAATGAAATATCTCATATATTTTTTATATTTTTAGATAATTCTTATACTCATTGTCAATATTTAATTTCCCTATTTCTTGATAGTAATTACCGTCCTTTTCTTAATACATTCTGCTCTATAATAATTCTATTAAAATGCAACCAAAGTAAATATAATTCTGTCTTTCGTAAATTATATATCCTTACACTATTATATGGAACTTTAATACTTTTACTAAAATTATCTTGTAACCAGTAGCAATTTGACACTGAAAAACCTTGTACAAATCCAATTGATGTTTTTCCAATAATTTTTTCTCTGAAAACTCTCATATCCGTCTCTGGCAAAGGCAAATCATAGGCTAATAAATGTACTATACTCAAAGCATCATTTCCCCCTTTTTAATACACTAGCTTAATAAAATGCACCCCCATTTTCTAATATAAAATATCTGCTCTTTTCTCTCTTTTCCATCTTATTATCATAGATATAGTGCTAGCAAAAATTAATATCATATAAAAAAGTCCAGTAAAATACTTTGGAAACCTAAAAATACTTGTCATATAATCAATTAAATATTTTAATAATATTGTAAAGGAAAATAATGCTATAGGCAATTGAACACCTATTGCTGTTATATAATTTTTGCTTATACTTGAAACCAGCATAGGTATCAATGTAAATACAAATGCTAATATGTAAGTCCCTATTACTGTAAGAGCTATATATTGAATAAATGTTAAATCATACCAAGAGATAATGGAATTATAAATGGAATTTATATTACAGTTAAAAAACATTGATGTATTATTTGTAGAATACATAATGAAAAAACATATAAATTGTACAGTTACTAATATAAATGATGCCAATACCCCTGCAAATATCTTCTTTTTAAATATTTTTCTTCCTGTTTTAGATGTATACTGAAGATAATTTATTTTATCTTTATTATCTTTTAAATATATTGGTGTTATAATAAACATTACACTTAACAATATGGTTTTAGCTGCAGACTTTATGAATTCGTTATAGTTCGAAAATATGACATCATTAAAAACAGAAGTCTCTAGCCCTTTATCCAATATCTCTTTAATTCTTAATTCTTGTTTTTCATTTGATGAAGGTTCCAACATGAGTTCTTCTTTATTTTCATAATATCTAATATACTCTTCCCTCCAAGGCAGCTCCCAAAATACATCTATTTTCTTTTTGAAAATCACATCACTATAAAGTTCATATAGTTCCTCATTTTCATGATCCATATTTGCAAAGTCTTCATAGTTATTTATGCCTGCCATTTTAAAATCTTTTCTAGACTGAATATATTCATCTGCCTCTTTTACTGCCTCTTCATATTTTAATTTGAAATCCTCAAATTCTTCTTCATCCATGAACTCGCCATAAGTATTTTCCATTTCTACAAACATATTATAAATATCTAAAGCAGGCCTGCCATTTGGAAAATTAGTTATATTAAATTCAATAAATAAAAAATACATGACTATATTTATCAATACTAACAAAATAACAGATTTTATATTAAATATCTTTTTTAACTCATTTAAGATAATATTCACTTAATCCACCTCTCTATATATCTTGTCTTTTAAATTTATTAATTGATAATACCCCAAGAGCCAATAATACTAATGCCCATATGCCTACTGTAGCTAATTCATAATGCTTAAAGGTTGTAAAAGCTCCACTTTCCATAAACCACATATGTGGATTTATAATTAAGAAAAATGGTGTAAAGCCTCCTATAAAAATAGTAATGCTGTCTCTAGGAGCCATTCCTGGAACAGTTAAAAACAGTCCAAATATTATGGCGAACACAAAGAATGCAAAATAAGTATTTTTTATGGCCCTTGCAATTATGAAAGCAATTCCATTAAAAAGCAATGTAATTAAATAAACAAGCACTATACTGAACAATAAATACTGTATAAAGGACATATTCCACCAAGACAGATAGGGAAAATTATAATCTCTGTTATAATAACTGCTTATAGGAACATTCCAAAGTCCTGAATAATCGAAAACTATAAAATATAAACCTAATCCAGTAAGCAAAATAATCGTGGCTGCTAGAATACTTGAGACCATGGTTATTTGCAGCTTGTCCAAGATTAAATCTCTGCCTTTTTTTGTTGAATAGACTATATACTCTGTGCTGTTATCAAATTCGTAGTTTACTAAGTATGCTGTAATAAGAACTACTAAAATGATTATTTCAAATATAATAGTCTTTAATATATTTCTAAATAATAAAGAGTGCATTTTATAAACTTTTCCTATGAAAAATAGATTTTTGTGTTCATTATTATTGACTAGCTGATGAAATCTTTCATTAAGAGCTTCATACTGCTTTCTCACTATATTTGCAGCCTTGCCGCTAAGCCCATACTTGAGTATTTCACTTTCAGCTCTATCCATAATATCAATACTTGAATAAAAATCATCTATTTTCCAAATCATATTGTAGTAAGCTTCCATTATTCCTAGTTCTTCAATAAATTCTACTTCTTCTTTGTTATAAACCTCTTCAATATCGTATTTATGATCAGCATAAAATTCAGATATACTGTTATATTCTTTCGAATTTTTTTCTCTTACGATTTTATTATTTAATTCTTCTATCTGCTCATCATAGTATTCCTTAAATCTATTTATCATTTCATCATCTATTTTGTAGCCAAATCTATCTACTATCTTATTTAAGACCTTTAGCTCGTCTTTAAAATATGAATTTTCAATTATTTTAATTGAGTTAAAAATTATAAATAAAACCAAAAGTCCTATTATAACAGGAGAAGTTATGACCTTTTTGAACTCATTTATTTTTATATCCATTATTATACTTACTCCTCCTTAATAACTTCATCTTTATAGACATACAAAAATACATCTTCTATACTTGGATTTACAGAATTCCAAGAATCTTCTGACTTACTTTCAGATATAAATCTTATTTTCATTTTATTATCTTCCTGTCTTTCTGATAAGGAAAAATATTTATTTCTAAAGCTTGAAACTTGGTCAAATGCGACTTCGGTTTCATAAACCTTTCCTTCAAGGATTTTGCATATATTGTTTAAGTTGTCTTTATATAAAATCCTTTTATCCTTTATCATAATCACTTCGTTAGCTATTGATTCTATATCAGAAACAATATGAGTAGAAAGAATAACTATTCTGTCTCTAGCCAATTCTGCTAATAGATTTCTAAATCTCACTCTCTCTTTCGGGTCTAGTCCAGCTGTAGGCTCATCTAATATGAGAATCTTAGGGTCATTAAGCATGGCCTGAGCTATACCAACTCTCTGAATCATCCCTCCTGAAAATTTTTTCATTTTTTTATCTCTTACATTTTCTAAACCAACTAATTCTAAAAGCTCATCTATTTTCTTTTTTGCAGCATTTTTATCTAATCCTTTCAATGCAGATAAATATTGAAGAAACTTTCTAGGGCTGTAATTTTTATAATAACCAAACTCTTGAGGTAAATAGCCTAATATATTCCTATACTCATCTCCTAAAGAAAATATATCTGTACCATTATAGAGTATCTGTCCTTCATTTGGAAAAAGTAAGGTAGTCAGCATCTTAATTAAAGTAGTCTTACCTGCTCCATTTGGTGCCAATAAACCATATACACCATTTGTAAATTCAATGTTTATGTCTTCTAGAACTGAAAATTTACCATAACTTTTGCTTACATTGTTCACTATTAACATTTAAATCATCCCCTCTATATTTCTAAATACAATAAGTGTTTTAAGATTTTTTACATATATAATTAAAGAACTAATAGCTACTATAATCCACGTATATATGGATACTTTATCTAGCAGCTGAATGTAAAAATCTACTTTTAATATGAATAAAACTAAATTAACCCCTATCCAGCCTAATACAGTAAAATACTTTATTGTTCTGTTTCTGACTTTAGTTATTGTAAATAAGAAAATGGTAGAAAACAAAAATAATGATGCTATTGAAATTACAAAAGCCTTTAGATAATTTATATTTTCATAAAAGCAAGTGGCCATATATACAAAGAAAGAGTTAAATAAAATACATATAACACTAAATACAAGCATTCTAAAAGCTGAAATTTGATATATGTTGTATTTACATGTCATTTCTACTTCATAGGTTTTGTTCTGTTTTGCAATTATGAAGTTTAAAACAGACATTGATAAATATAATATTGGAGATACAGTAAACAAATAGGCATATATGGCTTTAATATTTTCTGAAAAGTATATATTCCTATCTTTAATTACTGAAAATAGAATAGAAGCTACTAACAACATAGTAAAGATAATCTCTAACCCATCACGAAATAAGTACCTAATTCCAATTTGCCTATACATATTTTTTAAATAGGAATAAAATGATTCTCTTTTTCCTAGCCCCTGTGTTACAATTACGTCTATTTCAGCCTTTATCTCCTGTTCAGTTGGCATATTCACTTTCACTGCTATCCCTCCTTGAAACATTCTCTAATTTTTTTAAGTGTTGAATAATACCTAGTCTTTACTGTAGACTCTGGTATCCCTAATATATTGGATATCTCTAAAAAGGTGTAATCTGTGAATACCTTTAGCCTAAATATCTGCTGCAGAGAAACATCTAAACTATCTACTATACTAATTATCTTCTCTACATCTTCCTTATTTTCTACTGCAATCTCAATGTCTTCATTATGGTATAGTTCAACGTCATCAATGGAAACTATCCTGCTGTTGTATTTGTAGTCTTTAGACCGATAATAATCTATTAAGCGATATGTAGCTATTTTATATATCCAAGTTCTAAAAGAAGCTTTCCTTTCATCAAAACTATATATGGATTTTAATATGCTTATAAAAATTTCCTGAGTTAAATCCATAGACAATTCTTTATTCATAATCTGCTTATATACATAGGAATATATTTCTTGATAGTATATAGCTACAAGTTCACTAGCAGCAGTCTTATCTGAATTTTTCTTGATACGTTTTATTAATTTCTTATCTCTGTCCATATTTCACCATCTACTCTTATGTTTTAAACTATGCTTGTCTACTATTATATCCGTAATGAGTTTATAAATAGTTTTAAATTATTTTATATTTTTTTAAATTAAAAAGCCATGCTGCTAATTTAAGCTAACATGGCTTAAAATCCTATCAATAATTATTCATTATAAGGCTCAAGATGCGCTATAAGCTGTACATTGCTGTTAATATCCTGTCTTATTTTTTCTTCGATGCTGTGAATTAGCTGATGAGAAGCTTCCACACTTATATTTGGTTCTATCATAATATGCATATCAATATAAAGGTCGTTTTCAATGCCTCTACTTCTTATCTTGTGTATATCCTTAACCTCTTCAAAGCTCAATACAATATTTCTTATGGTTTCTGTATCTATCACTGCCCTATCTACTAAAATGCTGCTGTTATATATAAAGATTTCATAGGCAGCATGAAAGATAAAACCTGCTACGACAAAGGATACAATGGGATCAATTATTGATGGCAATCCTAGTTTAATGCATAGAATAGAGATTAAAACACCAAGTGATACATATATATCACTTCTCGTATGCATAGAATCTGAAATCAAAATCTGACTATTTAATTTCTTGCCGCTTCTGTATTCAAATAAGCATACAATAATATTAATGAATAAAGTCAATAAAATAACTATAAGGCTTTCTAATGTTATATCCAGCATAATAGGATTAAATAGTCTATTAATAGCCTCCAGAACTACTTTTCCTCCAATTAAAAATAACATAACTGAAATAAATAATCCTGCAAGTATCTCAAATTTTTTGTGTCCATAGGGATGTTCTTCATCTACAGGTTTAGAAGCAAAATATATTCCAATTAATCCAATAATGTTAGAAGAACCATCTGTTAGTGAGTGAAACCCATCTGCAACCATACTGGTACTGTTAATAATGCTGCCCATAATAATCTTTAGTACTGCAACTAATAAATTGGTAAATAGAATTATCAATAGTATCTGTTTCACTTTTTTAAAATCACTATTCACACAACTCCCCCTTATATGACATCCCTCACTATTATAAAAACCTGTGAAACTATATTTATAGTCCCACAGGTTTTGCTTCCTGCTGCCAATTAAGGCCCGGCACATGCTTTATATTCACATGGCCTGATCTAATTATTTTCTATTAAGTTTTAGCCGCTATTCTATTAATATATTATGTTCAATAACTAAAAGTGTTCATAATAATTTATTTTTGATCGCCTTGAAGAAAATTACGGCTATAGTAATATTCTACATTTCTAAAGTCATCATATAATTTCTTATTTTCAGGAGATAGCTCAGCTGTATATTTCCCATTCTCTTTAAAATATACTTGATTTACTACATCTATATTTTCCTTAAATTCCATGAGAAACTGCATATATTCATTTCCTTTCCAGCCAAAATACTCAAATATTTCTGCCATAAGGAAGTTTGGGCTTATGCTATTCCCTTCTTCAGCAAAATCCCTATTGAGCGCTTTTTTTGCAGACTCATTTCCCCAAACAATATACGGAGTTTCATAATAGTTTAAAAATCCTTCTTCAGTTGATAAGTCTAAGTTTATTCCTAACATATTATATCCAGAAGCCCCTTCTCCAAGCCATGGATTGTGATCTCCAAAGATTATAACTACTGTAGGTTCTTCTTCATTTCTAAAATAGTCAATAAGCTTTTTCATAGCTTGGTCTGTCTTATATATACCTCCAAAATAGTTGTTTATTATATTGTAGTTGCTGTCATCATAGTGACTTTTCTTAGCTAGAAACTGATTGTCTGAATACTTTTCATTAGAATAAGGTCCATGATTTTGATATGTTACTGTAAAGTTAAAGTATGGCTGATTATTATTCTTGCTGTTTTCATATCCTTCTATTATAAAATCAAAAAACTCTATATCTTCAAAAAAGGCTTCTCTTATATTTTTATATTTATTTTCGTAATAGTCAAATGAGTCAAAGCCTAAAAATTCATTTACATTTCTTCTATTATAAAACCAACCATAAATAGGATGCATGGCTTCAGTTCTATAGCCTTGCTCTTTAAAATATCTCACAAAAGAATTTGTATTTTTAACGTACTTTGGATGATTATTAAACCCAGTAATGAATTGTCTTTCTGTTTCTATAGTTCCACCAGCGAAGATATTTGTCACTAGTTTCCCGTGTAATGATTCTTTTTGAATTTGATGAAAGTTTTCATAAGGGTCTATTCCAAATTCTACTCCTTCAAATTTAGAAAAATCGTTATATGCCTCTAGCATAATTGCTATAACATTGACCTTTTTATCTTCAGGAATATTGGCATAACTATACTTTTCTAATTGCTCTTTGGCTTTTGCCTCATCATATCCTTCAAGCTCCACATCCCTAGCACTTTTTATACTATAGATAAACGGATATACAAATCCCTTTGACTGATACTGTTGAGATTGAGACCATATGTTGATTAAAGACTTGTCCCCTATTTCGTTATATGTTTCATAGTCAAAATATGGCTTTCTAAATATGATAAAACTTAAAATACAGACAAAGGCTAAAAGTGAGAATCTTATCTTTTTCGAATTGATTTTATAGTTTAGAAGAAATTTTAGTATTACTGTTATAATAATTAGTCCAATAAAGAGGATAATCATGTTTCTAGTTAAATGAATCTCATATTTAGTTTTCATCTCCATAGATTCTTTGATTAATGTGATATCTATGAAAGAAAATGGGTCATCTCTAAATGTAAGCTTAAATCTGTTTACTATAGACATTGTAACAAACAACAGCCAAGATGAGAGAAATCCTACCCATAACCTATTTGACAAAAGATAAATAATAGTCATAAATAGAAAAATCGGAATAAAATTCATAAGCATTAGCTTTGGACTCTTAAAATAGCTTATAAACATTGGCATATTCCAAGTTGAGCTAGAAAAAACAAAGGTTATAGACATTATTAAAAAGCTTAGTGAAAATAATATGAAAAATGTAAATAATTTCTCTAACCTCTTGTTTTTAAATTGAAACATATTTTTAATCATGTTAATCATAAGTTTTTCCCCCAAACTAAAGTGTTAGTATGATATGTTTACAAAAATCAATACTATCACAACCCATTATACACCTTTTTCAACTATTATAGTAACAAAAAAATCGAAATAAAATCTTCCATAGGAGAAAAAATTTGAAACGAGAAAGGTTTTATTGTAATGCTCACCAGAGGCTGCATTATAAGAAAGTAAAAAATTGAAGTGAAGTTTTAGAAAAGGTAGCTTAGCCCTTGAACTAAAATATATGATAGGTAATCCATAAACATATATTAATAGCACCGCTCTGAATATCAAATATCTGGTTAAATTCCTCGTAGGTAATCTATAAACTCTATAGAATATAGAAGGTGTAGAAGCATAAAGCAGTTTCAATTCCTCATAGGTAATCTATAAACTGGAAGCAATCTATCCTGTTTTTCTCGTTCTGCTAGTTTCAATTCCTCATAGGTAATCTATAAACAAGTATGTAGATTTGATTGAATACGCCTATGATAGAAGTTTCAATTCCTCATAGGTAATCTATAAACAATTAACAAGCGAAGAAGCTACTGCTATTTTTTTTACGTTTCAATTCCTCATAGGTAATCTATAAACAATATTCTGTTCTTTAATAAGTTGTAATTTATACATTGGTTTCAATTCCTCATAGGTAATCTATAAACGCAGAACACGCACTTGTGGTCGTTGAAAAAGGCGACTACGTTTCAATTCCTCATAGGTAATCTATAAACAATTGTTTTGAGTCCATTTTGTTGATGTTTACATCAGTTTCAATTCCTCATAGGTAATCTATAAACTAAAATTACAAAAGAAAAGAAATGATTATATTAAAGAGTTTCAATTCCTCATAGGTAATCTATAAACCTCCTGTACTTCCCAATAATACTAATGGATTCAACAGTTTCAATTCCTCATAGGTAATCTATAAACGATGCGCCATATGATACTGGAGCATTGAAAAAAGGTAGTTTCAATTCCTCATAGGTAATCTATAAACCACCTAGGTTCCTATACTTTTTTGCTCTACTGAAATAGTTTCAATTCCTCATAGGTAATCTATAAACAAGCATAGAGCTAAGAAAAAAGAGCTAGAAGAAGCGATGTTTCAATTCCTCATAGGTAATCTATAAACTTATCATACATTAGCTTGAGCCTGTTTTGTGCTACTCGTTTCAATTCCTCATAGGTAATCTATAAACCAACAACAGAAAAACTATTTTTAGCAAGGCAAAACTGTTTCAATTCCTCATAGGTAATCTATAAACGTGATGAAATAGAAAGAAAAGAAGCTAAGAAAAATAGTTTCAATTCCTCATAGGTAATCTATAAACGACTATATAAAATTTCTTTCTTTTTGACATCACCTAGTTTCAATTCCTCATAGGTAATCTATAAACCAGCTCCAGATGGCAGTGAAGATGCTGGAAACTTAAGTTTCAATTCCTCATAGGTAATCTATAAACCTAATTTTGTATGTTGTATAACCGTCAGCATATTTTTGTTTCAATTCCTCATAGGTAATCTATAAACTGTTTAAGAGAATGAAAGAGAAGCATCCAATAGACCAGTTTCAATTCCTCATAGGTAATCTATAAACGGATGAAGGGGCTAAATCATTAAATGTAAAAGATATGTTTCAATTCCTCATAGGTAATCTATAAACTGTTATCTGTTCATACTCCTCCGGTGTTATCTCGCCAGTTTCAATTCCTCATAGGTAATCTATAAACTTTAATAGGTGGTGAATAATAATGTTAGCTGATTTGGGTTTCAATTCCTCATAGGTAATCTATAAACACAGATTGATGGGACTACATTTGCAAGAATTACAAAGTTTCAATTCCTCATAGGTAATCTATAAACTATTTGTCGGAATGTGTCGGAAAGTTTTTCAAGAAAGTTTCAATTCCTCATAGGTAATCTATAAACCTGTTGCCTTTTGGGTCATTGGCGAATGGATGTGAAAGTTTCAATTCCTCATAGGTAATCTATAAACATATAATAGTCGTGGCAGCGACTATAAATAGGCTTGTTTCAATTCCTCATAGGTAATCTATAAACCAAATACCTTCTGAAAACCTCTAAAAACTTTTTAAAAGTTTCAATTCCTCATAGGTAATCTATAAACGTGCTACTGGAAAGAGTGTTACAAGAGTTGCGTTAGTTGAGTTTCAATTCCTCATAGGTAATCTATAAACGGTTCTTTAGGACCTCACCATAATGATTACTATGACAGGTTTCAATTCCTCATAGGTAATCTATAAACTAAAGCGTAATGCTGATGGTAAACACTTAGAAATTGAGTTTCAATTCCTCATAGGTAATCTATAAACGAGATATACTTACACTAACAGAAGGAGATTTAACAGGTTTCAATTCCTCATAGGTAATCTATAAACGGCTCTGCCAACAACCTCTCTAACTTCCTCATCTTCGTTTCAATTCCTCATAGGTAATCTATAAACTGCCTTGCTGTGACCTTTTTGAAATAAAGGAGGAAGAGTTTCAATTCCTCATAGGTAATCTATAAACCTCTTTCTATGGCATCCCGTTCCATTTCTTCGTAAGGAAGTTTCAATTCCTCATAGGTAATCTATAAACATAGATTTTTATGAAGGCCACTGCAAAGATTTTATAGGTTTCAATTCCTCATAGGTAATCTATAAACGACGGCAAGGTTACCCAACGTATTAGAGACAAGTTAAAGTTTCAATTCCTCATAGGTAATCTATAAACTATCAACCTCCATATAATTTATTTTACATTTATATTTGTTTCAATTCCTCATAGGTAATCTATAAACTTTTTCCCACTTTCTTAAGTTAAATTGACTACTATGTTTCAATTCCTCATAGGTAATCTATAAACGTTATAAAGCGTTAAAGTGGTAAAGTGGTAAAGTGGGTTTCAATTCCTCATAGGTAATCTATAAACAAGCATTCAAGAACGACCCTGAGGCACTGAAGCGAGGTTTCAATTCCTCATAGGTAATCTATAAACAGGCAAAAGGGACTGTAGTAGAGTCTATTGTATTTACGTTTCAATTCCTCATAGGTAATCTATAAACTCTAGTATCCTTGCTCCTGGTCTAGTATTCCATATGCGTGTTTCAATTCCTCATAGGTAATCTATAAACCACTCCAGTATACCATATGGTATACCTTCATCATTTACGTTTCAATTCCTCATAGGTAATCTATAAACTAAGCTTAAAGAAAAAGGCTGGAGTATTGACAAGAGTTTCAATTCCTCATAGGTAATCTATAAACCATCTATCGCTATTATCATATTACTTGCCTCCTATATGTTTCAATTCCTCATAGGTAATCTATAAACTATGGCAAATTTACGACATATGCCAGGAGGCGTTGAGTTTCAATTCCTCATAGGTAATCTATAAACAATCATTGCAAAAATTACCCTGACGTTGATAGTTTGTTTCAATTCCTCATAGGTAATCTATAAACAACATAACATCTACAACAGGTAATATTTATCTTCAAGGTTTCAATTCCTCATAGGTAATCTATAAACCTTTGAAAAAATTAATGCTACAACTGCTGCTATAAAGTTTCAATTCCTCATAGGTAATCTATAAACTTCTTATATTTTCATATGCAAATTTCCATAATTTCAGTTTCAATTCCTCATAGGTAATCTATAAACAACAAATTACCATTAAAATATAATTCTGCTCTATTATAGTTTCAATTCCTCATAGGTAATCTATAAACGCCATCTCATCTTCCACAGTCAAACGCATTTTCAGTTTCAATTCCTCATAGGTAATCTATAAACGGAGAGATTACAACGACACATCGACGCCGACAACAAGGTTTCAATTCCTCATAGGTAATCTATAAACGATGTGTTCCAACACACACTCATTGAAGTATGGATGTGTTGTTTCAATTCCTCATAGGTAATCTATAAACCGAAATCCACTCTGTCCTAGATTATTGCACCAGATATGAGTTTCAATTCCTCATAGGTAATCTATAAACTTGAAATGGCTTCTCCAGTTGCAACAATTCATCCGTGTTTCAATTCCTCATAGGTAATCTATAAACAGGAGGTTAGATTAAATGAAAGAAGGGTGTCAGACCTGGTTTCAATTCCTCATAGGTAATCTATAAACATCAATAGTTCCAAGAGCCTCTATAACGTGTGGTAGTTTCAATTCCTCATAGGTAATCTATAAACTGTACAAACTCTAACATTTATGATATAATATAATCAGTTTCAATTCCTCATAGGTAATCTATAAACTTTCACAGAGCAAGAACAAGCTGTACAATTATTTGAGTTTCAATTCCTCATAGGTAATCTATAAACCAATTTACACATTGCAATTACTATGTTTTATATTTTCTATATTTATAAAAAAAATCCTCTTTTATCCAGATATTTTTTTATAATTGTGTATTTTTCAATAAAAAATACTAATTTTAAAAAGTCGTCGATCCCCCATAGTTTTTGCATTATTGGAGGTCGACGACTTTATATCTATAATGTAGTTTTAAGCTTTTAGTCTGATTCCTATTAAATTAGAATCAGTTCAATAATAAGCTATTTGCTATTTAGTAGGTTATATATTACAACTGCAGCTTGTTCTCTAGTCATATTAGCTTTTGGATTTAAGTTTTCTCCCTCAGGCTCTAGTATACCTAAACCTGTTGATAATGCCACATGTCCCACAAGTTCTGGAGATATTTTATTTGCATCCTTAAAGCTTAGCTTGTAAATATCTTTTAAATTAGCTACTTTTTCATATCCTAATGCTCTTATAGCAAATTTTGCTGCTTCTTCCTTTGTAACTACTGATTCAGGTGACTTTTCACCCTCTACAACTATCTTTTCATTAATTAAATATTTATATAATTTTTCAATAAAATCCTTATCTTGATCTGAGATATCATAATAATAAGCTTTAGCCTTCAATAATAAATATAAGAATTCTTTTTGCTTAATGTTTGCTTTAGGATTAAATTTATCTCCTGAAAGTGCTATTCCATACTTTGCCAGTGTTTCTATTTGAGTTTTTGCATAGCTATCTTCTATATCTACATATTGAGAAACTGTGCTGTCCTTATATGGTCTATTTAATCCGTATAGAAGCTCTCCTGTAAAAGCATCTATATTCATTGGTTTATCACTTTTAATAGCATAAACTAACTTAGCATTTTGCTCTTCCTGCTCATAATTTGATACTATTGTATACTGAAGCTCCATACCTATTTTATTAAATAAAATATCATATGCCTTATCAAATCCGATTGCTTTGTCTACAGATGGTAATTGACCTTTATACCAGTTATAATTATAGCTAGTAACCTCTCCTGTTATTGCATTTATAGTTAAATCAAAACCATTCCCTTGTAAATAAGCATTTCCTACTTTCCTAATAAATGTGAAATATTGTTGTCTAGGCTTTTCTTCATCGAAAGGCCTTACTGTTGACTCATTTACATCTAATAACTCTACTTGACTGAACTTATCCTTTTGAACCATTTTTATAAATTCTTCTGCTTTCTTTTGTAGCTCTGTTCTATCATACTTAACTTCAGCTTTTTCTTCATAAGGAACATATTTGTAAAAGCTTCTAATCTCTTTATTTTTTGCATCTATAGACACACTAATACTGCTTTCATCTTTATTAGTAAAGTACATATCCCAAATGAAGGTATCTTTATCATTCCAAGCAGAATACAAGTTAATACTGTTCAGTTTATATTCACTACTTATTTTAAGAATTTGTCTTGCAGTCTTTTCTGCTACATCCTTACTAATTATATCCTTAGCCTTTGAAATTGCTTCCAACTCTGCAGGAGAAAGTTCTATTTCAACTGGAGAATTATTTGCAGAACCAGCATCCTTAGTTGCCACTTCTCCAAGTCCATATCTTATATAATTATCAAAGCTTACAGGCTCTCCTGTTTTAGCATCTATGGATTTTCCGCTATATAGACTTGTATAAACTACATAAGGAGTCAACCCTTTATCACTGGTGTATTCAAGCTTATATACTAATTTTAAGCCTATTTTATCTGCATATGATTTTCTCGCTTCTTCTAAACCGATTATTCCATCTTTAGAGTCAAACTTTATATTCTTATTCCAATAGCAGTTAAAGCTTCGTACTTCTCCTGTCATATTGTCTACAGTTATATATACATTGTTTTGATAGAAAGGAACTCCATTTTCTATTCTGTAATAATTATAATAATACACAGTGTCATATACACTTATTGCAGTATTATTTTCCTCATACATCACCTTGCCTACTAACTCAGGAGTTACCTTCTTCAAGAAATTATTTGCAATCTCTAATCCTTCTTCCTTACTTAGCTTAGGAAGAGCTCTTTCCTCTCTCTGTACATTGTAGTTATATTTATAATAACCCTTTATCATTCCGTCAGCATCAACAGTTACCTCTAGTCCTCCTACTTTCTCAGTACTATCATACCATCTTAAATAATATTCAAGATTTGATGAATAACTACTTATATTATATTCAAACTTGTCATATTCATCAGTAATGTTAAATACATTCTTAGCTTTCTTAATAGCATTTTCCAGCCCTTTATCATACCCTTCCTGCGCACTGGCTGAAGCTACAAATGTGAATACCATTACTAATGTTAAAATTAAACTCAAAATCCTTTTCACAGCAAACCCTCCTATATATTCTATTATTTATACTTAAGACGTAGTAATAGAACGGAAAGTTCCGCATAAAAGAAAATATGTTTACTTAAAAATAACTTTTTGGCTATTAAAAACAAAATCCATATGAAACGGACACTGGTTTTCCCCACCGAATAGGCTATTCATTCCTAATGCTATATGATAAGTTCCTAATGCTTTCTCATCAAATAAACTATAACTCGTTAATTCTTTAATCCTAGGATTAAGTCCAATACCAAACTCACAAAGAATTCTATGATTATCAGGTAATGAAAATAGGAACTTTTCAAGTGGCTCTGCTGAACATTTAAGGAGATTGCCATCTCTAAAGGTCATATGAACATCATAATATACTTGACCATTAAAAGAGACTTGTGAAATACATAAATCACCATTACTTCCACTTTCTATAGGAGCAATATAAACTTCACCTGATGGGAAATCTCCGCACCCATCATCTGCATACCACTGTCTTCCATCAACATTTAGTTTTAATAAGCAAGCTTCTCCAGTAAATATTTCTATAGTTTTTACCTCCTTAAGACTTTCAATTCTATCTTTACATACTTTTTTCAATTCTTTATAGTCCACAGCTAAAGCACTACACATTGAATCCTTGTAAATTTCATATTCAATACCTACCCTAGAAGCATTAATTTCTGTAGGTACATTTAGTTGTATGTAGTATTTCTTGTCACTAGTAAGTGCATCAAATAATTTTGCTAAGCTTTGCCTGAACATAAAAATCTCTTCTTCTAATATTCCTTCTGGAAGACTTGGAGGATACATGAATATATCCACAACATTCTTGAAAGAAGACAAAAACTCAAAATACTCTTCAGAAATATAATTTTTATTTCTGATAAAATTAAGAACTGATTTTTCAAAAAACCTTTTTGAACATTGATGTTTAAATGCAGCTACCCCTTTTTTACTTAAAGCTTCTGAAATTAATTCTAGAATCTCTATGTCCTCATTATCTCCCCAAAAATTCAGTAAAACTAAATCTCCTTTTTCAAAAGGAAACCCCTCACAAATATTTGGGATTAAATCAATAAATTTCATACTATTACCTCCTAAATATTATTTCGATATATATCGAAATAATATTAACATATAATTTCCGCAAAAGCAAATCATTTTTATGATTATAAAAATAAATTTTGAATTTTAATTATATAATTATTGAAATAATATTAGATTTGATGTAGAATAACAATGAAAAACAACTATACATACATTTAGGAGGAAAAGTATGAAAGACATAAATTGGTTAACAGAATCATATTCAGATTACCTAAAAAACAGGAAAAGCAATATAAATATTTCAATTGAAGACTTGTTAAAAAACGACCGAATAGATGAAGCTAACTTAGAAAAAATAAGACTCAATATAGTTGACATTTTTTCTAAAATGTTTAATATCAGTATAAATAATGACTGTGAAGCTTTAAAAGAAAAGTATTTAGGCTATTTTGATAGAATAACTAACCCTTGGCATATAAACAAAACTAAAGCTGAAGAATTTAAAAAAGAACAGGAAGCAATAATTGAAGAAATAAAAATTCAAGAGGCAGATGAGCTAAAAGCTAAATTTATTGAATATTATAGCCAAATAGAAGCTATGTGAAAGAGGTGACATAGTTGGACCCTATAAAAATATTTAAATGTCTATCTGATAGTTCAAGATTAAATATAATAAACAGTTTAATGATAGAGCCTATGTATGTTGAGCTATTAGCTGAAAGACTTAATCTGTCAACATCAACTGTATCCTTTCATCTCAAAAAATTAATGGAAGCTGATATAGTCTCTTCAAAAAAAGAACAGTATTATACAATTTACAGTCTAAATGAAGACATACTTTCAAAGACGCTTAAAGATTTGATAAAGGATAGCAGAAATGAAGAAGATGTATTAAGGCAAAGAGAAAAAGAATACAGAGATAAGGTCATAAATTCATTTTTTCAATATGGCAAGTTAATAGAAATACCAGTACAAAAAAAGAAAAAGCAAATTGTACTAGAAAAAATTGTAGAGAGCTTTGAAAAGGACAGAGATTATACAGAAAGGGAAGTCAATCTAATCATTTCTGATTTTCATGATGATTTCTGTACAATAAGAAGAGACTTAATAGGCTTTGGCCTTATGGAAAGAAAAGACGGCATATATAGAAGAAAATAGAAATAATTAAAACAGAAGGAGATGTCTCATTCTTCAAGGACACCTCCTTGCTTATTTTTTCTTACTTTCCATTAATAATATAATTACTACATCAAAATAAGAAATAGACACTAACCCTCTTTCTTTAGAACATAATTTTTCTTAGTTAACTTGTACTGTTTGTTCTACTTCACCTCTTTTTATTTTTAACTGAGGAACTTTTCCTATAAATAACCATCTGCACTTAAATAGTGCAAAGAAGTAGCATAAACACATAGTTAGAACCCAGCCCAGTCCAATAATAATTGCAATAGAGCTTATCCTGCTGTACCCTATATGATTAGGAAAATTAGCCATAAGTTTTATCCTTATGTATTCTAACACCATTGGATGAGCAAAATACACTCCCAATGAATATGTACCAAAGGATTTTATTAATTTTATAATAAAATTGTCCTTATTCTTTATCTTACGCGTAATCCATACTAAAACTGCAAATGTCAAAACACCATATATCATATTCATTGGCCTTATGGAACCGTATTTTTCAAAGTTATGTCTTCCTTGGTTCAAATAAATGTCTAAATAAACCTCTCCTAAAAATAGTAAAACTGATAAAATGTACACAGGTATAATTGCTTTTATATTCTTCTCTATGTAATCAACAAACTTATCATAATTATAAGCTATGATTCCTCCAGTTATAAAATAAAAGAACCAGCCTATGAATGTCTTCCAATAATAGATATTTATAAAATTAATAATAGCAATACTAGTAGCACTTCTGAAATAAAACTCATAAATCAATATTATTCCCTGCATAATAGCAACACAAGCAAAGGTCATAATGGGTTTATTCATCATACTTGTTGATAGATATCTAATTAACAGTGGAAAAATAATATAAAATTGAACTATGAGAAAAATAAAATATAAATGTGAAAAAGTCTCACCTAATAATATGCTTTTAGGGAGTTTTAAAAGTCCATCCGTTGTTATAGGAATCTTGTACATATAGCTAGAAAACAGAAAATATCCAATTGACCATAATATATATGGCACGATTAAAAAAGTTGCTTTCTTTTTATAGAATCTTCTCCAATCAAACTCCTCTGGTGTTCTATAGTTGTAAAAAAGAACAAATCCAGAAATCATCATAAACACAGGTGTCCCAAATCTAAAAAACTGATTTAAAAAGGTTCCTAAGTACATAGCCTTACTCTTATATTCTGAGTACAAAGAAAAGCCTCCAGTTGCATGTATTACAAATATGCCAAAGGCTGCTATAGCTCTCACGTAATATAGCTCTAAAACTTGCTGTCTCTTATTCACAGTCTTCACATCCTTAATTATTCTATAAATATATTATAATCTTTTTACTCTCTAGTCAAATATACCAATTCCCCCAAATATTTGATACAAATACCCAAATTTTCAATTATTTATAAAATACTACGGCATTTAAAATAACTGCTATCAATGGAACCTAAATAAAAAATGCTACTTCTTCATTGAGTTTATCAATGAAAAAGCAGCATTTCGTTCAGCTTTCCTTAATTATATTATCAAATTTAAGCATACCCAAAGGAGATAGATTGGTGCTTATGATTCCATCCTTAGTACATACCCCGTTTTGAGAATGATATAGTGGGATACAAGGAGCATCCTCAGAAATTATACTCTGTATTTCTTTATATAATTCAAGTCTCTTAATAGGATTTACTGTATATTTAGCTGTTTCAAGAATCTTGATCATCTCTTGATTTTCATAGTCTGTATAATTTGAAACACTATCCGGTGAAAACAGAGGCTCTATAAATGAAGATGGTTCTATGGCATCTGCAACCCAACCATATATAAATATATCATAACCCTTTTGATTCTTTAAATACTGAGAAAACTCTTTATTAGGCACTATATTGTACTTACATGTAATTCCTATTGCCTTCAAATCCTCTTCAACAAACTTCCAAGCAGGACTAACATTTTCCCCAGAAAGAATAACTAAAGGCTTAGATAGGTCAACTTTTTCTCTCCTTAGTATTTCTTTTGCTTTTTCGGGATTATAGTCATAGCCCCTAATATGGTCAGTAGGGATTAATCCTTGAGGTATAATGCATTTTGCCTCTAAGCCAAGGCCTCCTAGCACTTCATTAATTATTCTTTTCTTATTAATTGCATGATTAAGAGCTTGTCTCACTTTTTTCTGAGTATAAGGAGAATCTGTATTTTTAGTTTTAAATCCTATGTAAAATGTAGCTAATAAATCTGTAGGCTTATAGTTTTTATAATACTGTGTATCTTTAATAGCTTCTAGGTCTTTTTTATTTTTAATTATGTATAAGTCGTATTTCCCGTCAATGAAGTTGTCAACAGCATTTTTATCATTGGCTCTTACTTCTATAACATCACAATATGGTCTTCCTCCTACATAATTTTCAAAGGCTTCTAATCTATATACGTCATCTTTAAACTCTACCAGCCTATAAGGCCCACATCCTACTAAATTACCATTTTTAAATTCCTCAGAATCCATTACAGCACAGCAATATTGAGAAATAGATAAAAGGAAGCCATTAAATGGTATAGTTAGTTTTATAGATAGCCTATGCTCGCCTAAAACCTTTATACCGCTTACTTCTTTAGCTTTTCCTTCCATAAATTCCTTGGCACCTTCAATATAATCTATAAACCAAGTGTTAGGCGATTTTAGCTGTGGAGATAGCATCCTCTCAAGAGAATATTTCACATCTACTGCACGTACTTTTTTCCCATTATGGAAAGTAGCATCATTTCTAAGATTAAATACCCAAGTTAAGTTGTCATCTTCAACATACCAGTTCTTCGCCAGTACTGGCAATACATCTCCTGTATCACTAGTAGTTAATAGTCCAGCATGCATATTACTTACAACTCTAATTGTTTCAACAGAGTTCCCTACTGCTGGGTCTAGAGTATCTAATGAAGATGGAATAGCAAATCTAATAACTATCTTTTCTTTTTCAGTAGCAGCTGTTTCATCTATTAATTTTCTTGTAATGTTGTTTAATAAATCAGAAACTCTTCCTAAAGCTTCTAAGGCTGCTTTTGTAGATTGAGTGTTCATAAGAGCAGTTTCTACCATAGACATGGCCTTTTCGGAGATCTTTGACATTTCATCTGTTGAAAGCACTATAGCTTCGAGACTAGCTGTTTGAGCTGATATGGCATTATTTATTTCTCTAATAGTTTCAATCATTGTCTTAATAGCTTCTTCAATTTTTTTAAATGAAGAATTAGATTGCTCTGCAATACCTGATCCTTCTATTATCTTTTCATTGCTCTTTTCAATAGCTTCAATAGTATTATTTACACTAGTGTTTATATTCTTTATAATTTCAGATATTTCATTAGCTGATTTTGCACTTCGATTAGCAAGTTCTTTAACTTCATTGGCAACTACTGCAAAACCTCTTCCTGCATCTCCAGCTCTAGCAGCTTCAATCGCAGCATTAAGTGCTAATAAGTTTGTTTGATCAGCTATATCTTTAATGATCTTTAAAATATTGTCTATCTGTGCAGTACTGACCTTAAGTCCGTTTATTTCTGACATTACTGAAGAGGTGGATTCGTTTATTTCCTTCATAGCTCTTATCGTATTATTCACTGCATTACTGCCTTCTTCCACCACATTTAATGTGTCTTGTGCAGTTTGATATGACATATTTGAACTTGCATTTAATTCTTCTGCCATAGCTGAATAATTGCTGATCTCAGAAACCACCTCTGAAATTGATTTTGCTTGTTCTTCAACCCTTTTAGATATATTTTCTATTATGGTTACCAAATTTTCTATTTGACTGCTTGTATTTTCTATTCTTACATCAAGCCTTTTCAGTAAATTCTCTTCATTTTGTCTAATTAAATTCAGTTTAGAATTTTGTGTATTCTTGTCTTCATATGCAACAGGTTGAGGTAAGCTCTCAGCTTTGGTTTTCTTCGGTTTCCCTTTAAATATAGTAATCAAACAAATCCCCCCCAAATATAATGGCCATTGCATTACTCGTATTTATTTTAGTTTATATCAGTAATAATATAAATGCAAGAACTTGGATATAAAAAACTCTCCTTTAGGAGAGTTTTCATCATTTATATATGTTTATATATATTTAATAGAAACTACTTTATTTTTATCTACATAAAATTCGTCACTAAGACCATCTACTATCACAAGTCCTCTACCACAGCACTTTAAATCTAAGGGATCATAATCGTTTTTATCATATATAAACCCACAGCCTTCATCAACTACTTCTATTTTAATCTGCCTATCACATATCTCTAAAAGCAACTTGATGAATTTATTGGAGTCACATTTGTTTCCGTGTAAAGCACTGTTTACAACAAGTTCACTTAAAATGAGCTTCACATCAAATAATAGGGATTCATCATTTATTACTTGGCAGAGCTCTTTTAATATATATTCAACTGTTAATTTTATATTGAGTAGGTCACTTTTAATTGTTCTGCTGATTCTAAAGTCCAATGCAATCCCTTCTATCTTTCTGTAATAGATATATTTATTATAATTTTACCCATAAAAAGATTAATTAATCAAAATCATAAGACAATAGCCTGTTAATGGTATTTTTAGCTTGTATCATTAATTATACCATGGTTTTTTATTTTTTTGAATTTTTAAAAATAGAAAGTATAAATCTTTGTTAAAAAAGTATATAATATATAAAGTAAATCAGGTTTAGAAACTGATTTATTGGGTATCATTAAGTTGTACATAAAACTTAAATGAAAGGGGAATTATTATGGACAAATATGTATGTATACCATGTGGGTATGTTTATGACCCTGCTGAAGGAGACCCAGATAACGGAATAGCGCCAGGAACTCCATTTGAGGAATTACCAGATGACTGGGTATGCCCAGTATGTGGTGCTTCAAAGGATGATTTTGAAAAAGAAGAATAATAAAGCTTTAAAAGTGAATTAAACAACTGAGAAGGATTTTCCTTTCTCAGTTGTTTTTTATAATACTTTTGATTAACAGACTTGAAACATTTACACTTCATAGCAAACCAAGGACCGAATTTGCTGCTTAATCTCATTAAATTTGTCATAGTATTCATTATCAGAGCTTTTAATTCTCATAATCTTCATATATATCTCAATACCATCTTCATATTTAATAAATTTATTCTCAATACAATGCTCAAGTACATAAATTAAATCCTTATAGGTTTTTTCAAAAGTAGTACAAGGAGAGTTTATAATTTTCTCCATTTCTTTATATAGCTCTTTTCTCAATAAATACTCTTCTCTCTCTATAAACTGGTTTATCTCTTCTATTCCAGCTTTATCAAGAGACCAGTTCAAAGCTACACTGTTTTCTTCCAAATGACTTACTTTAGTTGGACCCGTAAGACCTACAATGACACCGGGATTTTTAATTGTCCAAGATATCGCCACTTGGACTGGAGTTTTACCATACTTAAGTCCGATTTCTTTTAACTTTTCTGTAATTCTCAATGCAGAAATCATCCTTGCCCTTTTAAATAATGGATCTATATTTCTTAAATCTGTATCTACAAATTTAGTGTGTTGATTAATGGTACCTGATAATATTCCTCTTCCTGTTATACTAAATGCAATAATATTAAAGTCATATTTCTGCTGTAAATAACGAAGTTCCTTGTATCTAAATGTATTAGCTGGACTCATCTCTGCTAATATAAAGGATACATCTCCATGGTTTAAATATTCAATTGTTTTATCTATAGGAATGTGTCCAATGCCATAGTATCTGATTTTACCTTCCTTCTTCAAACCTTCTAAAGTTTCTATAGTTTCTTGGATAGGAGTATTAATGTCATGAAAATGTATTTGATATATATCTAAATAATCAGTTTTTAACTTTCTTAAACTTGATTCACAGGCAACTTTCACAAATTCTCTAGAAAGGTTTATCTTATTATCTTCTGTAACACCTACTTTAGATGCTATGGTAATTTCATGTCTAAATGATTTTAAAGCTTTTCCCAGTATTTCTTCTGTACCAGTATAGCTACTTGAAGTATCATAATATCTAATACCAAGCTCATAAGCTTTTCGTATTACACTAATCATATCATCTTCAGATAATTTAGCTCCATAAGCTCCACTTAATCCATAACAGCCATATCCAAGTGATGACATAGGCAAATTAAGATTTCTATCCACATTCAATTCCTCCTTTAATGTTTTCAATCTTTTTCATAACCTTCTCTATATGGCTCTTTACAATCATTAACTGTTTCTCTTTCTCTAATATTTCATCATATTTTAGCTTTATTTCACTATAAAGTATATCAACATCCTCTTTCTTAACAGAATTTTTTATAAATCCTTCATCAATCCTCTTATCAACCTCTAATATCCTTTTTATCTCCTCTAGCGTAAACATTAACTCTTTCATAGAAAGTATGTACTGTAATTTTTTTATATCAGCTTCAGTATAATATCTGTTATTATTCTTTCTTTTAACACTAAGAAGACCTATTTTATCATAATATCTAAGGGTTTCAATTCCAATATTATATTTCTTTGATACTTCTCCTATTAACATATTCATCACCTCTATAAATAACATATATCCTGGAGTTAACTACAGGTCAACAGTTTTTTATCCATAAAAAAGCAGTAAAGGAACTGAAAAAATGTTGAAAAATGTAGATGCTTGGTATAACATATTCTATGTGATTAGGAGGGAATACAATGAATATACAGGTAGATACTGCAATTGATAAGCTAAATAATATTTCTAAGGAATTAAATGATATATTTATAGAAAGAGAAAGAGTAATAGAAAACAGCATTAAAGCTTTAATAACCGGACAAGCAGTTTTATTAATAGGTCCTCCTGGAACTGCTAAAAGTGCATTGACTAATGCTTTATGCAGCAGAATTGAAAATGGAAGATATTTTTCCTGGCTGCTAAATAGAACATCTGACCCAGCAGAAATATTAGGTCCATTCAGTATAAAAGAAATGGAAAATGATAAATTTTTGAGGGTAACTAAAGGTAAACTCCCTGAAGCTGAAATAGCTTTCCTAGATGAAGTTTTTAAATGTAATGAACCAACCTTAAACATATTACTCCCTATTATCAATGAAAAGCTATTCTACAATGATGGACAACCAGTTGAAGTTCCTTTAATAACACTATTTGCAGCATCAAACGAATTTCCAGAAGAGGATTCATTAATGGCACTATATGACAGAATGATGTTTAGGATGTACGTTGACTATATAGGAGATATCCAAAACAAAATGAAAATGTTTAATAACTTCTTAAATAAGAATAATAAAGCAGATAAGTGTACTACTATATCCTTAGATGAGTTAAAGCTGCTGAGAGAAGCTTTAAATGAAATAAAAATACCAGACTCTATTTTAAAAGAATATATTTCTCTAATAAATCTTCTTTATCAAAATGGAATTGTAATATCTGATAGAAGACAAAATGAGTGTTTAAATGTATTAAGAGCAACTGCTCTATTAGATAAAAGAGATGAAGTCATATTAACAGACCTTAAGGCTCTTAGAGATGTGCTCTGGAGCAAATTAGAAGATATTGAAAAAATAGACGAAATCCTAAAAGAAAAAATAGTATCTCCTTACCAGAAAGAATACAACAATATTAAAAAACAGTATAAGGAGTTAGTTACATCATCTGGAAATATGAGCGATACAAGAATAATAATTGAAATTAAAAATTCTCTTGAATTTCTCCATGAAAAAACTAATAGGCTCTTAAAACAAGCTGATTTAATGGAAAAAGATACTAAGAATAAGCTATCTATGCTGGAAAAAGAAATTAAAAACTATTTAGATACTTTATCCAAACAAATTGATGATGACGACATGCTGATGTTTGGTGCATAGGAACTTTGAGAGGTGCAGAAATGGATACTTTACTCTGTAATGCTGTAGAATTTTTTGAATTAGATTTAGATATATACAACAATATATTTAAAAATTCTCCAAGAATTATAGAAAATATACAAAACTTCAAAAATACGATAAGTACATTTGAAAAACTAAGTGAAGACATATACTTGTCTTTATTTAAGAAAAATATAGACTTAGAACCCATAGAAAAAATAAATCCAGTATATTGGCTAAACTACACTATAATTAAAAAGCTGCAGGAAATAGATGAGTTTGAAGACTTAAAAGAAAGCTGTTCACTGAACTTCTTTAAATCCATATTAGCTACGGATCTATTAGGACAGGAGCTTATAAAGAATTTTAAAGAGCTTTCAATGAATAATAAAGCTTTTAGTGCAAAATTGGACAGTCATGAAAAATATATTAAGGAATATGAAGAAAAGAAAGAAGCAGAAGATAAAAAAGTCTTAGAAGCTATAAAAAACAATATATGGAACAATGTCAAGGATATAGATAAATACATTATAGACTATAACTTGCTTTATACAAGTGTTTCTGAAGCTTTAAAGAACTTTCTAGCTACATTTAAAACTATAGCCATTTGGGGTTTTGATGATAACAGGCTAACTCCTACTTCCTATGAAGAAAAAATCGAAGTCAGTGCAAAGCTGAGAACACTAAGAAAGGTAAGAGACATTTCTGAAATGGCTGGTAGATTCAAGGAATCTGCCTCTGAACTACAAAGAAAAAAAGTTAAGGAAGAAGGTCTAGAAATCTGTGGAGTTGAGCTAGGTGATGAAATACACAAGGTCCTACCTTCTGAAAAACTATTTCTAGTTAGAGAAAGCACTAAAAAGTGCTTCTACAAAAAGCTCAGTCAAAAAGAATTATTATCTTATAAATATAAAAATAATAGAACCAAATCTAAAGGGCCAATTATCTGTTGTGTGGACACTTCAGGCTCTATGGAAGGTGAGCTTGAAGTCTGGTCTAAATCTATCGCCATATCGTTATTAGATATAGCAATTAAACAGAAAAGAGAATTTGTTGCAATTATGTTTTCTAACAAAGTCTATAAGGTACTTGAATTCACTAAACATAGAATAGAGCCAAATAAGCTATATGAATTAGCAACATTCTTCTATGGAAGCGGCACCAATTTTATAGAGCCTTTAGAAAAATCTATTGAACTTATAAGCAGTGCCAGATACAAATATGCAGATATAGTCTTCATAACTGATGGTAAAGCATATATTGATCCAGAATTTGTTGAAAAGTTTAACCAGGTGAAAGAAAAAAAGGAATTCAGAATGATAACTGTAAATGTAGCTGATGAAATTGAAGAAGGATTAAATGAGCTTAATGATATTCAAATACTCTTAAGCGCCCTAACTGATGAAGAAATTGAAGAAGCAAATAATATTTTATTTGCAATTTAGTGGCATTTAACTAATTTAAAATAACCGTGGGAAAATTACCCCACAGTTTTTTTATCACTTAAATATTGAAGCAAACATATTTGATAACAGTCAGAAAAACCGTCTCTTTAGTCTAACACTATATGATTTGATATATAAGATTCAAAATCCCAGCCTATGACTCATCATTTTTCAAGAAATTCGACTCGATGCAGCTATTCTGTATCTTGCTTTTATATATAATCTGCATAAATACATTTTAAGTTCACAGTTATTTTAAATAAATTTAATTATGTAATAGTTCAAAAAAACCTGAGGAAGCTATTCTTCCTCAGGTTTTTTATCATCTATTTCTATATTCTTTTCATTTAGCTCTAAAATACTCTCAATAGTCTCCCATACTTTTTCCACATTCAATTTCTTAGCAGCAGAAAAAGGTATGATTAAATCTGTACTTACTACTTCTAACTTTTTCTTTATAACACTTATGTGCTTTTGCCACTGCCCTTTTGATATTTTATCTGCCTTTGTAGCTATGATGTAGCCATTATATCCAAAGGATTTTATCCAGTCATACATCATTTTATCATGCTCTCCGGGCTCATGCCTTATATCTAATAAAAGTACTACTTCTTTAAGGCTTTGTCTAGTAGTTAAATATTTCTCTATCATATCTGCCCATCTTTGTCTTTCAGCCACAGATACCTTTGCATACCCATATCCAGGTAAATCAACTATTCTAAACTCTTCATTTATGTTGTAGAAATTGATAGTCTGAGTCTTTCCGGGCTGAGAACTAGTTTTAGCAAGATTATTTCTATTTACTAATGTATTTATTAAAGAAGACTTCCCCACATTAGACCTTCCTGCTAATGCTATTTCAGGCAAACCTTCTTCTGGATATTGATTAGGCTTTGCTGCTACTGCTTCTAATCCTACTTTCCTAATTTTCATTCTTATCATCCTCTTTTACTAAGGCATGACTTAGCACTTCATCCATAGTCTTTACAAATACAATTTCCATCTTCTTTCTTACCTTCTCTGGAATTTCCTCTGCATCTTTTTTGTTTTCTATTGGCAGAAGAACTTTCTTTATTCCTGCCCTATTTGCAGCCAGTACTTTTTCTTTAACTCCTCCAATAGGAAGTACTCTTCCTCTTAAGGTAATCTCTCCAGTCATAGCTACATTCCTATTCACCGGCACATTTGAAAGTGCAGAAATAACTGCTGTAGCTATAGTAATACCTGCTGAAGGCCCATCTTTTGGAATAGCTCCTTCAGGCACATGTATATGAATGTCTTTTTCCTTATAGAAATTTTCATCTATATTAAGTTCATGAGCTCTTGACCTAATATAGCTTATTCCTGCCATAGCTGATTCCTTCATTACATCTCCTAGCTGTCCTGTAAGCTGCAGTTTTCCTGTTCCAGGCATTGGTGTAACTTCTATTGATAGAGTCTCTCCTCCTACTGCAGTCCAAGCCAAACCTGTAGCTATACCTATCTGGTGCTCTTCCTGAGCCTTTTCGTGCCTGTATTTTGGTATTCCTAAATATTTTTCTAAATTACCACTAGTTATTCGCACAGTCTTTACATTGTCTTCTACTATCTTTTTAGCAGCCTTTCTACAGAGGTTCGCTATATTTCTTTCTAGATCTCTTACTCCAGCTTCCCTAGTATAGTTATTTATTATATCTTTTATGGTATTTTCAGATATGTAGATATTCTCTTCCTTTAACCCATGCTCTTTCATTTGCTTAGGCAGTAAATATCTAATAGCAATCTGAAGCTTTTCTTCATCTGTATATCCAGGTATTCTAATGACTTCCATTCTATCTAAAAGTGGGCCTGGTATAGTAGCTGTAGTATTTGCTGTAGTTATGAACATTACCTTTGAAAGATCAAAGGGTACTTCAAGAAAATGATCTGTAAATGTACTGTTTTGCTCTGGATCTAACACCTCAAGTAATGCTGAAGCTGGATCTCCTCTAAAATCACTACTTAATTTATCTATTTCATCAAATAAAAATACAGGATTTTTAGAATTAACCTTCCTCATAGATGATATTATTCTTCCAGGAATTGCACCTACATAAGTCCTTCTATGTCCTCTTATTTCAGCTTCATCTCTTACTCCACCCAAAGACATTCTAACAAACTTTCTATTAAGAGATTTCGCAATTGACCTAGCAATGGACGTTTTACCTACTCCTGGAGGTCCTACTAAGCATAATATAGGCCCTTTAATTCCTTTGGCTAATCTCCTTACGGCTAAATATTCTAGTATTCTTTCCTTTACATCTTCAAGTCCATAATGGTCAGCATCTAGTATTTCCCTTGATTTCTTAATATCTATTCTATCTTTAGTTTCTTTACCCCAAGGCAGATCTACAATCCAATCTAGATAAGTTCTAATGACGCTTGCTTCTGCAGATGAAGAAGACATTTTTAGGAGTCTGTCAACCTCTTTAAGAGCTTTTTCCTTTACTTCTTCAGGCATTTTTATACTCTCTATCTTTTCTTTATATTTTTCAATCTCTTCCATAAAATCGTCATCTTCTCCGAGCTCATATTGTATAGCCTTTAGTTGTTCTCTTAAGTAATATTCCTTTTGAACTTTATTTATTTGCTTTTTTACTCTCTGGCTAATTTTTTCCTCTAGCTTTAATATTTCAATTTCTTCTCTTAAAATAACCTGTAATGTTTCTAGACGCTTATAAGGATGAAAGGCTTCAAGAATTTTTTGCTTGTTTTCAAGAGATAAAAATATATAAGATGCTATCACATCTGCTAATCTGCCTGGTTCTTCTATTTTAGATACATTTACAAGGGCTTCTGCAGATATCCTATTACCTATGCTTATATATTCTCCAAAGGATTCTATGACCATTCTCATAATAGCTTCCATTTTTTTGTCTTTTGTTATTTCTTCATCGTATATGAACTCTTCTATTTCCACTTTTATATATGGTTCTTCCATAATAATTTCAGTAATTTTGGCTCTATTAATACCTTCTACAAGAACTCTTATGTTATCTCCTGGAAGCTTTAGCAACTGCTTAATCTTACAAACTGTTCCAACATGATAAAAATCATCAGGTCCTGGTTCATCTATTTCAGCTTCTTTTTGGGCTGTTAGAAATATCAAAGAATCATTGACCATTGCCTCTTCTAAAGCATTTATAGATTTGTCTCGTCCTACATCAAAATGTATAACCATATAAGGAAAAATCGTCAGTCCTCTTAAAGGTATTAACGGTATATTTCTTTTTTCTATTTTATATTTATATTCTTGCTTCTCCATATGTTCAACTCCCTTTGCCGCCATATTTATCTATAAGTTATAAAATCTCTAAATTTTTTGCTAGTCGGGTCTATTATAAATGTTACCCCAAATATCTGTATATAGTCAACCTGTTTATATTATTCTATCCTTTATTCTAACATACTATATTTTTATTTGAGAAAAATATTAATACTTGAAAACTACTAAAAAATTGCTTATCATACATTAGAGAATAATAATATATTTTTGAAAAATCCTATATAAAAAGGGTATGTATTAAATTAATAAGAAAAAGTAATAAATTTAACATAAAAAACCTTCCTTATTTGTTGGCTTTATCGCAATAATTACTTGCATATTCGGTTAAATTTATATATAATTATGTAGATTTTTATAATATCTTATGAAAGGTTGCTGATGGTAGGGTTGAAAGAGAATAAAATAACACTTTACGGTTTTAATAATCTTACAAAAACTCTTAGTTTCAATATCTATGATGTTTGTTATGCAAAAACTGAAAAAGATAAACAAGACTATATTACTTATATTGACGAGCAGTATAATTCTGATCGTCTTACTAAAATTTTATGTGATGTCACTGATATTATAGGTGCACATGTTTTGAATATCTCTAAACAGGATTATGAACCTCAGGGGGCAAGTGTTGTTATTCTCATCACAGAGGAAGCTATTCCAGTTCACGTAATTGACCCAAGCTGTAATAAAGGTAACTTAAACTGTGCCGCTCTAAGGGATAGCGTTGTAGGGCATCTAGACAAAAGTCATGTAACTGTTCATACCTACCCAGAGTTTCATCCTGATAATGAAATAACAACATTCAGAGTTGATATAGATGTCTCTACATGTGGTACAATCTCTCCTTTAAATGCTCTAAATTACCTTATATCCAGTTTTGATTCTGATGTCATAACTATTGACTACAGAGTTAGGGGCTTTACAAGAGATGTAGAGGGAAATAAATACTTTATAGACCACGATATAACTTCTATTCAGAATTTCATAGATAAAGAAACTTTAGATAAATATGATGCAATTGACATAAATGTCTATCAATCTAATATATTTCACACTAAAATGATGCTTAAGGAAATTAATTTAAGCAATTATCTATTTAACAAGGATGTTAGTGAGCTTTCTCCTAATGAACGTCGCGAAATAAGAGATAAAATCTCTCGTGAAATGATTGAAATATTTTATGGGATGAATATATATAGGTAGATCCCGGGGGTGAAAAAATGGATAAACTTAAACATGAAGCTGCACCTATACTTGAAGCTTTAACTGACTACAGGAACACTAGAATAGTCTCCTTCGATGTTCCTGGTCATAAACAGGGAAAAGGTAATATTATGCTTAGGGACTTCTTAGGAGAAAAGTGTCTTTCTGTAGACGTTAATTCAATGAAGCCCCTGGATAATCTAACTCATCCCACATCCGTCATTAAAGAAGCAGAGGATTTGGCAGCAGACGCTTTTAAATGTGATAAAGCCTTTTTTATGGTAAATGGTACTTCTTCTGCTGTACAAGCAATGATTATGAGTGCATGTAGAGAAGGCGAAAAAATAATAATGCCTAGAAATGTGCATAAAAGTGCCATTAATGCAATTATCCTAAATGGTGCTATCCCTGTATATGTTAGTCCAGGAATAAATAAGGAATTAGGTATTCCGTTAGGTATGTCTGTAAAAGATGTAGAAAAGGCGATAATTGAAAATCCTGATGCTAAAGCAGTTTTCGTCAACAATCCAACATATTATGGTATTTGTTCAGATTTAAAGAGCATTATTGAAATTGCTCATAAACACAATATGCTTGTTTTAGTGGACGAAGCCCATGGAACACACTTTTACTTTGGTGAAAACCTACCAGCTGCTGCTATGCATTTAGGAGCAGATATGTCAGCAGTAAGTGTGCATAAAACTGGTGGTTCATTAACACAAAGTTCTCTTTTACTAGTTAACACTAAAAGAGTTAATCCAGGATATGTAAGGACCATAATTAATTTAACACAGACCACTAGTGCTTCTTATCTTTTATTAGTCTCTTTAGATATTGCAAGAAAAAACCTAGCCTTAAATGGAAAAAACATATTTGCTAAAGTATTAGAACTTTCGGAATATGCTAGAAAAGAGATAAATACAATCGGAGGATATTATGCTTTTTCAGAGGAAATTATAAATGGTGATAGCACATATGATTTTGATAAAACTAAGCTCAGTGTAAATACACTAAATATCGGTCTTGCAGGTATTGAAGTATATGATATATTACGTGATGACTACTCTATTCAATTAGAGTTTGGAGATTTAGCTAACTTTCTTGCTATTATTTCAGTAGGCGACAGCTATTTGGCTATTGAAAGACTAGTCTCAGCACTTTCAGAAATAAAGCGAACCCACAAGAAGGATAAAGCTAATATGATAGAAAACGAATATATTTCACCAATAGTAAAGATTTCTCCTAAAACAGCATTTTATTCTAACAAAAGAAAAGTTAAGCTGTCAGAAAGTATAGGACAAATCAGCGGAGAATCTATAATGTGCTATCCACCTGGAATACCTATTTTAGCTCCTGGAGAAATGATAACAAAGGAAGCTGTAGATTATATATTATACTCTAAAGAAAAAGGCTGCCTTGTAACAGGGATGGAAGATATGGAGCTAAAACATATCAATGTTTTAGATATTTAAGGAGGTGCATCCAATGGAACTTTGGTATACAGAGGAACATACCGATAATGTTAGATTCTCAATTAAGGTTAGCAGACAAATATATAGCGGTGAAAGTCCCTTTCAAAAAATCGATATATTTGACTCCGAAGAATTCGGTAGATTTCTTACACTTGATGGTCTAATGATGGCAACAGAAAAAGATGAGTTCATATATCATGATATGATTGTCCACGTGCCTATGGCAGTAAGACCAGATATCAAAAAAGTCCTAGTTATAGGTGCAGGTGATGGTGGTACAGTTAGAGAATTAACTCGCTATGATTCCATTGAAAAGATAGACATGGTTGAAATAGACGAAATGGTAGTTGAAGTCTGTAAAAAATATATGCCTCAAACAGCAGGAAAGCTTGATGACCCTAGAGTTACATTGTACTTTGAAGATGGATTAAGATTTGTCCGTTCAAAGGAAGATGAATACGACCTTATTATAGTAGACTCTACAGACCCTATTGGGCCTGGAGAAGGTTTATTCACTAAAGAATTTTATGGAAATTGCTATAAAGCTCTTAATTCTGAAGGTATTTTAGTAAATCAGCATGAAAGCCCATATTATACAAATTACGCCAATGCAATGAAAAGAGCTCATAAGAGAATAAAAGAGCTTTTTCCTATTTGCAAGGTTTACCAAGCACATATTCCAACATATCCATCTGGTCATTGGCTCTTTGGATTTGCTTCAAAAAAATTTGACCCTATAGCTGACCTAGATGCTGATAGGTGGAATGCTTTAAATATAGATACTAAATATTATAACACTGAGCTTCATAAAGGCTCTTTCGCATTACCAAATTATGTGAAAAGGATGATAGACTATGAAGACAAGTAAAAATATTCAAAACTTAATAGGCTGTGATAAAACTTATGATGAAGCAAAAATAGTAGTTTTTGGAGCTCCTTATGATGGAACAACTTCTTATAGGCCCGGAACTAGATTTGCTGCTAAAGTAATGAGGGCAGAAAGCATATTAGGCTTTGAAACTTATAGTCCCTATCAGGACAAAGACTTAACTGAAATATCAGTCTGTGATTATGGGGATTTAGTACTTCCTTACGGAGGCCCTGAGCTAATACTAGATATAATCTCTGATTTTACTAGAGAGGTTATAGCAGATAATAAGATACCTGTTATGATTGGTGGAGAGCATTTAGTAACTTTAGGAACAGTAAGAGCTTTAGTAGAAAAATATCCTGATTTACATGTAATCCACTTCGATGCTCATACTGATTTACGACACGAATTCTTCGGCAGAGAATTATCTCATGCAACTGTCATAAGAAGAGTTTGGGACCTTGTAGGAGACGGTAAGATATTCCAGATGGGTATTCGTTCTGGCGATAGATCCGAATTTGAATGGGCTAAGGAACATCTACATCAATGCAGATACAACTGCGATACAATAGATTATATTATAGAACAAACTAAAGGAAAACCTGTTTATGTGACTATTGACTTAGATGTACTAGATCCCGCTGTATTCCCAGGAACAGGAACTCCTGAGCCAGGTGGAATAGACTACAATACACTATTAAACTGCATATTGAAAATGTCTGAGCTAGACATAGTTGGCGCTGATATAAATGAATTGTCTCCACACTATGATCCTAGTGGCTCATCAACTGCTGTAGCTATTAAGACATTAAGAGAGCTATTATTAGTAATACATAAATAAAAAACCCGCAATTTGCGGGTTTTTATTTATGCTGTCTCTTCTTTTGATTTTTTATTTTTCTTCTTTTTTCTCTTATCAGAAAGAACAAAAGTAGGTTCAGCTTTATTTAATATAGTATCTTTTGTAATTATACACTTTTCAATATCTTCCCTAGAAGGAATCTCATACATTATATCCAACATTACTTCCTCTAATATTCCTCTAAGACCTCTTGCTCCTGATTTTCTCTCAATAGCCTTTTCAGCTATCACTTCTAAAGCTTCATCATCAATCTCTAGCTCTACACCATCCATACTAAATAGCTCTTTGTACTGCTTAACCAAAGCGTTTTTAGGTTTAGTTAATATTTCAATGAGAGAATCTTTATCTAATAGATCTAGAGTAACAATGATTGGAAGTCTGCCAACAAACTCTGGTATTAAACCGAATTTAAGTAAATCTTCTGGTTGTAAGTGTTTTAGCACCTCTCCTACATCCTTGATTTCCTTACTTTGTATTTCGGCACCAAATCCCATAGACTTTTTGCCTATTCTTCTCTGAATAATCTTTTCTAAGCCGTCAAAAGCTCCACCAACTATAAAGAGTATATTGGTAGTGTCTATTTGAATGAACTCCTGATGAGGATGCTTTCTTCCGCCTTGTGGTGGAACACTAGCTATTGTTCCTTCCAATATTTTAAGAAGTGCCTGCTGAACTCCTTCACCGCTTACATCTCTAGTAATAGATGGATTTTCTGATTTTCTTGCTATTTTATCTATCTCATCTATATATACTATACCCTTTTCTGCTCTTTCTATGTCATAATCAGCAGCTTGGATAAGCTTTAGCAATATGTTTTCTACATCTTCACCTACATACCCTGCCTCAGTAAGAGAAGTAGCATCTGCAATTGCAAATGGAACGTTTAGTATCTTTGCTAAAGTCTGTGCTAACAGTGTCTTCCCTGAGCCAGTTGGTCCAATCATAATTATATTACTTTTTTGTAGCTCTACATCATCAGATGATTGTCTTCTATTAATTCTTTTATAATGGTTATATACTGCAACAGCTAAAGCTCTTTTTGCTCTATCTTGCTTTATAACATATTCGTCCAAAACCTTTTTTATATCAACTGGCTTTGGAAGCTCTTTCATCTCAAGATCGAATGCATCTTCAAATTCTTCGTCTATTATTTCTTGACATAATTCGATACATTCATCACATATATACACATTAGGCCCTGCAACAAGTCTTCTAACTTGCTCTTGAGATTTACCACAAAATGAACACTTAAGCTGCTTCTCTTCATGTTTTGGCATGGTTCACCTCTCCCAACAAACTTTATTTCCTAAATACTATCACTTCATCTATTATGCCATAATTTTTGGCTTCTTCAGCAGACATGAAATTATCTCTGTCTGTATCTCTTACAATTCTTTCTAGAGGCTGCCCAGTCCTTTCACTTAATATCCTATTTATCTGATCTCTTGCCTTTAGAATTCTTTCTGCCTGAATCTTAATATCCACTGCTTGCCCTTTAGCGCCACCTAAAGGCTGATGTATCATAATTTCAGAGTTTGGAAGTGCATATCTTTTTCCCTTTGCGCCTGCTGCTAGCAGAAATGCACCCATGCTTGCTGCCATGCCTATGCATATAGTTGAAACATCTGGTTTTATATACTGCATTGTATCATATATAGCAAAGCCTGCTGTAATAGACCCTCCAGGGCTATTAATATAAAGTTGAATATCCTTATCTGGATCTTCTGCTTCTAGAAATAAAAGCTGTGCTACTACAAGGCTTGCTGTCACATCATTTATTTCATCACTTAGAAAAATAATTCTCTCCTTTAAAAGCCTTGAATATATATCATATGATCTTTCCCCTCTGTTTGTCTGTTCGACAACCACTGGAACTAAAGCCATATTATCTCCTCCCAATTTACTTATTAAGACAATTTAGCCTCATTGACTAAAAACTCAACTGTCTTTCTCTTAATTATACCCTTTTTAATGTACTCCAAATCTTCACCAATTATTCTTTCTTTAACCTTTTCCAAATCTTGATTGTAGCTTTTTGCGATGTTTTCTAGTTCTTCATTTACTTCTTCCTCTGTAGCTTCTATTCCTTCTTTTTCTGCAACAGCATCTAGCACTAAATCAGCTTTTACAAATTTTTCAGCATTTGGTCTAAACTGATTTCTTAAATCTTCAATTTGTGTTCCTGTTAATTCTAAATATTTTTCAAACTCTAATCCTTGATATCTTAGTCTATATGCAAAATCGTTTATTTCATCATCTATTTGTCTTTCAATCATAACTTCTGGAATATCTACTTCAGCTAGTTCTGCAACTTTTTCTACAACCTTATTTTCATTTTCAGCTTTTGCTCTTAATTCAGCTTGTTTTTTAAGTCTATTCATTATATCCGCTTTTAATTCTTCCAATGTATCGAATTCACTTACATCTTTTGCAAATTCATCGTCTAGAGCTGGTAATTCTTTTTCTTTTATTTCATGGATTACAACTTTGAAAACAGCATCTTTACCTGATAATTCTTCTGCATGGTACTCTTCAGGGAATGTAACTTTTACTTCTACTTCCTCATTTTTGTTCTTTCCTATAAGCTGATCTTCAAAGCCTGGAATGAATCTGCCAGAACCTATTTCAAGCACTTGATTTTGTGCAGTTCCACCTTCAAATTGTTCTTCTCCAATAAATCCTGAATAATCAATAGTTAGGATATCTCCCTCTTTTACTGGTCTATCTCCTGCATCTATAATTCTTGCATTTCTCTCTTGCATTCTCTTAAGTTCTGCTTCTACATCTTCCTCTGTAACATTATACTCAGCCTTTTCTACTTCTATACCCTTGTACTCTCCTAGTTTAACTTCTGGTTTTACTGTAACATCAACAGTCAATACTAGATTTTTACCTTTTCCGATTTCTTCAACATCTACAGATGGTCTGTCTACTGGCTCAAGTTTATGTTCTTCTATAGCCTTATCATATGCTTCAGGAAATACAATGTTTATTGCATCTTCGTAAAAAATTCCTTCTCCATAGTTCAATTCAATTATCTTTCTTGGAGCTTTTCCTTTTCTAAATCCTGGAATATTGAATTTATGTTTATTTTTAAGATAAGCTTGCTGCATTCCTTTCTCAAATGTTTCAGAGTCTACTTCGATTCTCAATGTAACCACATTATTTTCTTTTTTTACTAATGTTGAACTCATGAATTTTCCTCCTTAACCCTTTATATTAGTCTCTGTAATCCACACATATTTAATCATTAACAAATAACCAAAGATGTCCGAAAACCTCTGTCTATGTATAGTGTGAATATATACTTTAAAAAAATTCCTATATATCGCAATTAGTGTTTGGGCAATTAAAACATTAGGTTAAACCCTAAAAGCTAATCATTCTCACAATTAACCACTATATTATATCATAAATTCTTTCCATGTCCAATTATGGCATACATTTTTTTTAAAAAATGTAAATACATAAAAAAACCAATGGCATACCCATTGGTTAAAATGGTGCGGGAGAGAGGACTTGAACCCCCACGTCGATGACACTAGATCCTAAGTCTAGCGCGTCTGCCAGTTCCGCCACTCCCGCGTAGTTATTATTTACTGACAAAACTTATTATAACACTTATATATAACATAAGTCAACAAATTTTTTAAAATTTTTTAGAATGTGTCATACTTGGTGCGGGAGAGAGGACTTGAACCCCCACGTCAGTGACACTAGAACCTGAATCTAGCGCGTCTGCCAGTTCCGCCACTCCCGCGTATAAAGGATGACAAAAAATACTATATCACTTACAGAAATAAAGTCAATATGTTTTTTGAAATTTTTTTGCACCAATGATTAAAACTTATACAAGTTATGAGGAATTGAAACACATACCAATAACCGTCTGCATGAATACCATTTTCTAGACTGCAGCTCACTTACAAAGAATTGATAGTAGGAACTAGCTTGATTTATAAAGTATGCCTGTTTTATGGTGTGCTTTATAATTCTATCAAAAATGTGTAATTCTGCAAGCTTTGTAGTGCTCTGATTTTTATAATTTCTTTTATTTTTGCTAATAAATTGCGTTTCTCTAATAAATAAAAAAGCTTCTTTCGAAACATTAGCAGCTGCTTTTTTAAGCCAATAGCATAAACAACTTAAATAAAGTCTAAGATTTAGATAATCTGTTTAAAATTCGTTGTCTGAAAGTTCTTAATTAAATTGTTTCTAATAAATGTTAGTGTGCATAATATATACTTTATCATTTGATTTTTTACACAATAAAACACTTGTAAAACAAATCTGCTTAAGTATAAAAAATATAATACTTATAAAAGCTTACATTTTAGCTAGAGCTATTAAGTTCATCCAAAAAAACTTTAATTATATCAAAACCCTCAATATGGTTTCACACATCGAGGGTTTTTCGTCCATTGTTTATTAAAATACTATTATACTTTAAGTCTTCTTATTGTTGTATTTAACTTTTCAATTATTTTAGCTTGAAACTGATCTGTTTTAGTCACTTTTTCTACTCAATTTCCGCTAATAAATTTGGAAATATGGCAATGCTTCTTTTCAAAATTCCATTAATATATGAAATTAAAATCCCATAATTAGTTATAGGTACATGTTGACTCTCTGCATACTTATAGCGGTATTTCATCTCTCTTGCATTAAGCATACAGCCTCCACAGTGGACAACCAGCTTATATTGAGACAAGTCATCAGGAAACTCTGTCCCTGACGTAAATTTAAAATTCAATTGTTTTTGGGTATAATCCTTTATCCAGCGTGGCAACTTTACCGTGCCAATGTCATCACACTGTCGATGATGTGTGCATCCCTCAGAAATGAGAACAGTGTCTCCATCCTGAAGAGATTCCAATGCTTTTACCCCTTTTACTGCAATTTCAAGGTTCCCTTTATACCTAGCAAAAAGAATAGAAAAAGAAGTCAAATAAATATCTTGTGGTGTATCAACTGCTACTTTTTTAAATACTTGGCTGTCAGTAATTACAAGTTTTGGCTTTTTACCAAGATTTTTAAGTGATTCACGGAATTCAGACTCTTTTACTACAATAGCAGTAGCTCCAGCATCCAAAATATCGCGAATAGTCTGCTGTTGAGGCAATATCAAGCGTCCTTTTGGAGCAGCCTTATCAATCGGCGTAACAAGCACAACAAAATCCAATGGTTTAATAAGGTCACCTACTATTTTCACTTCAGGTTCTTCCGTTACAGCCAGAGCTGCAATCCTTTCCTTAAGTGCTTCAATATTGTACCCTGTTTTAGCGCTTACAAAAATTTCATTATCGGTTTCAGGTAGTTCCTGAGTCAGTAAATCAGCTTTATTATATACAACTATATAATTAATCTTCTTTTCCTCAAACAGTGCAACCATTTCTTCATCTTCTTTTGTTTTTCCACTAGCAGAATCTATTACTAGGACTGCAATATCGGTTTTGTTAAGTACCTGACGGCTTTTTCTTACACGCAGCTCCCCCAAGGCTCCTTCGTCATCAATTCCAGGTGTATCGATTATCACAACTGGACCAAGAGGCAGCAGTTCCATAGACTTGTATACTGGGTCAGTTGTTGTCCCTTTTACATCGGAAACAACAGCAAGGTCCTGCCCAGTAATAGCATTTACAAGACTCGATTTACCCGAATTTCTCTTGCCGAAAAAGCCAATATGAACACGATTTGCTAACGGTGTATTATTTAGTCCCATACAAATCCCCTCTTAAAATCTGAAATCTCGCATCCCATTACTTATTTTTACTAGGTTTTCTTCTACAATTTTTCTAACCTTAGCTTTTGGAATCTTCTCTAACTCTTTTTGTAAAAGCTCCTCTCCAACCGCCTTTGTTTCTTGTGTAGCATAATCTTCCAAATATTCCTTTAATGTCATAATAGCATTGGGGTGGCAGCAGTTTAGTATCTGCCCACTTTTACACAAGCTCATAAATCTGTCGCCAGTTCTGCCTTCCCTATAGCAGGCAGTGCAAAAGCTAGGAACATATCCAAGTTCCATCAGCCATTTAATAACTTCATCAAGTGTTCTCTTATCACTTACATCAAATTGTGCAGAATTTTCATCTTCTGGTTCAGGCTCATAATATCCTCCAACACTTGTCTTTGAACCCCCGCTAATTTGGGAAACACCTAGATTTAGTAAACGTTCCCTAGTTTCCTTGCTTTCTCTAGTAGATACAATTATTCCAGTATATGGTACAGCAATACGAATACATGCTACAATTTTAGCTAATATATCATCGCTTATTGAATTGTCAAATGCTGACGGGTCAATATCATCAGCAGGACGAATTCTTGGAACACTGATAGTATGAGGTCCAACACCAAATACTGCCTCTAGATGCTCTGCATGCATAAGCAAGGCAGCAAATTCATAACGATACCTTTCTAATCCAAACAATACACCTAGACCAACATCATCTATACCGCCAAGCATAGCCCTATCCATTGCTTCAGTATGATATGCATAATTATGCTTTGGACCAGTAGGATGTAATTTTTCATAACTTTCCTTATGGTATGTCTCTTGGAATAGTATATAAGTCCCTATACCTGCTTCTTTAAGCTTTTTATAATTTTCAACTGTAGTTGCAGCAATATTAACATTGACACGGCGGATTTCACCATTTTTATGCTTGATGCTATAAATTGTATCAATTGACTCAAGTATATATTCAATGGGATTGTTTACTGGGTCTTCTCCTGATTCTATGGCAAGACGTTTATGCCCCATGTCCATCAGTGCAATAGCTTCTCTGCGAATTTCCTCTTGAGTCATTTTCTTTCTAGTGATATGTTTATTTTGCTTATGATAGGGACAGTAAACACAACCATTTACACAATAGTTGGATAAGTACAATGGTGCAAACAATACTATACGGTTGCCATAAAAATCATTTTTGATTTGCTTGGCAAGTGCATATATCTCATCATTTTTATCCGGAAGGTCGCAAGCAAGTAAAACTGAGGCCTCCCTGTGAGAAAGTCCTTTGCGAAGCTTTGCTTTTTCAATAATATCGTCAATGAGCTCAGCATTATTTTTGTTCTCATCTGCATACTTAAGAGTCGCAAGGACTTCTTCATGTGAAATAAATTCCTCAGCTTTAGATGATCTTAAATCGTACATAATCAATCCCCTCTCTTATTCAGGTCAGAAAAATCTTCCCCTTCAGTAGTAATATTTTTTTAAAAAATAGATTTATGATCTCCTCTGGAAACAGTTACATGATAACCAATACCCTCCATACGCTTTTTCATACAGTTCAGACATTCTGCTGCTTCGTCTCCTGTGCAGATTTTGTTGTCATAAAGCATATATTTTTGCCTTACACTTTTTGGTGAAAGATTAGGCATAACTACATTTGCTCCTGCAAGAATACCAAGTTCTCTACCTTTAGGATGAATTGTACCAAGAGCAGTAGTAGCAGGAAGTAGGACATCTGGAAGCATTAAACGAATAATACCTATTAAAAACAATGTAAGTTCAAGTGTGCCTGCCTCTTTATCAGCAAAGGGTGTTTCGTGATGTGGTATAAATGGACCAATGCCTACCATATGTGGATTTAGTTCCTTAATAAATAATAAATCCTCAACAAGACAGTCAGTAGTTTGATGTGGAGAGCCTACCATAAATCCACATCCTACCTGATAGCCTATGTCTTTCAGATTATATAGGCACTTTTTTCTATTCTCAAGTGAAAGGACTTTGGGATGAAGTTTTCTATAATGTTCTATATTTGCTGTTTCATGGCGTAACAGGTAACGATCTGCACCAGCATCAAAAAACGCCTTATAGCTTTCATAGCTTTTTTCTCCAATTGAAAGTGTAACTGCACAATCCGGGTAATTATTTTTGATGGATCGAATAATATCAATTATTCTTTCATCCGTAAAGTACCCGTCTTCTCCTCCTTGCAGCACAAATGTACGAAACCCTAGCTCATATCCAACTGCACAGCTCTCAAGAATCTGTTCCTTAGTCAAACGATATCGATCAGCTTTACAGTTGCTTTTCCTAATACCGCAATAATAGCAATCATTTTTACAATAATTTGTAAACTCTATAAGTCCTCGGATATATACATCATACCCATAGTTTTCAAGCCGAACAGCCCTTGCCTTTTCAAAAAGATATTCCGAAAGTTCAGGAGTCCGGTTATCAATCAGCTCCTTATATTCTGCTGGTAATAGATTTTTTGTTCTATAAAGTTTATCAATTAGCTGTTTCATTCATTGGGCACCTCATTCCCATTTTTACTAATTACTTTTGAATACAGGGCTTTTGCACTGACCCCAGGCAATCTTCCAAGTTTCCCTGAAAGTGCACTAATTATATCCTGAGGTGCATCAATCGCAATGCTTATTATATTGATGCCTTTTTCACGATACGGCAGACCCATCCTGCCTATAATATATTTTCCATAGTCATGTAAAATCTTATTTAGTTTTTCAACTGAATTGCTATCTTCTACAATAATCCCGATAATAGCCACCCTCGTTTCCATTTGCAAAACCTCCAATAAATAAAAATACGCCTCCGAAAGGCGTAGAAGTTTCATATGTAGATTAAAATGTAGATTAAAAAAACCTCCGTACCTTCCGCCTAATAACTCCGTATTTGGCGTCAGAAACAATTTGCTGTCTTGCTTTATCATCAGATTACTCTTTTGATTTAGCAATTATATTATATTTCATTGTTATTTATTTGTCAATTATTTGCCAATATGATCTCCGCTATAATAAAGCAATCGAGCTTACTAGCACATAGTTCTCAGGTCCACTGAAAGCGGTATATTAATAGTTTTAATTGAATCTGTCCCTATTACCTTGTCTTCAAGAAGTCGCTACCTTTATAAAAATATGCCTCTCATTACTGTAAAGGCTATTATATTATCATAATCAAACTTCTTCAATCTCAAATAAAGAAATTAAAATGGACAAATCGTATTTGATGTTTTTATATGTTGATATTTACATCAATTTTCAAGTCTTAAATCTTTCTTGCCTTTTCCAGAATTCACAGAGATACTTTTCTATATTATCATTATTTACTCTTATATAAGGAAACCATTCCCTAGGGAATAGCCTTTGATAGTTTGAATACACAAATCTTTCATCAAGTAATAAAATTATACCTCTATCCTCTTCTGTTCGAATCAGCCTACCTGCTGCTTGGAGAACCTTGGTCATTCCCGGATACATATATGAGTATTCATATCCTAAGTTATTTACTTTATTAAAATAGTCCCTAATAATATCTCTCTCTAAACATATTTGAGGTAGTCCCACTCCTACTATAATAACTCCAATTAGTCTATCATGCTTTAAGTCTATCCCTTCGGAAAATATTCCACCTAAGACACAGAATCCAATAACATTTTTATCCTTGTCTAACTCAAACAACTCAAGAAAATCTTCTCTCTCTTCTTCAGTCATATCAGGCTCTTGAATATAGGTTTCATATTCTGGATACTTTTCTGTAAATAGTTCATAGACCTTATTCATATATTGATAAGATGGAAAGAATATTAAATAGTTTCCCTTCTTAGCATTTAAAACAGAGCTGATGTATTCTACAATGTCTAAATAACTTCCTTCCCTATCTCTGTATTTTGTTGAAATACTATCCGCCACAAGAATGCACCTGTTTTCTATAGGAAAAGGTGAATTTAAATAAATAGTGTAATCATCATCCTCTCCGCCTAATATGTATTTATGATAGTCCATTGGAATCAAAGTAGCGGAGAAGAATATAGCTGCTCTTCCTTTTCTTAATGTTTCCTTCAATAAATGTGATGGATCTAAGCAATAGAGCTTTAGCTTTATATCTCCATTTGCTTTTTCTGCATAGGTAATATATCTGTCGTCATATAGCTCGCATATTCTTATAAATGCTAAAGCGTCAAAATATAGGTTTAAATACTCCTCATAGTTCTCAGCATTCTTGTTTTTTAACAAATACTCTTCACATTCTGTGATGAACTTTTTTAGATGAAAATATATTTCGCTGTCAAATTCCTCTTTAATGTAGTATCCATCAGAATTACATTTCTTTTTTATATCCAGCATATATTGATTGATTTTATTAAGAGCTTTAGATAATTTAGGATAAGTAGCTTTCACTTCTCTTTTGAAATCTAAAAAAGGCTTTTTATAAAGCTCTGATGAATACATTTCTCTAGCTCTATCTACTAGATTATGGGCTTCGTCTATTAGAAAAGCATAGTCCCCTCCCTTTTCAGCGAAAAATCTTTTTAAACTTACACTAGGGTCAAATACATAATTATAGTCGCAAATCACTGCATCTGCCCATAAAGTTAAATCAAGAGAAAATTCAAAGGGACACACGCAGTGCTTTTGTGCATATTTCTCAATAATTTCTCTATTTAGCTCATCTTCATTTGTCAAAATATCCATTATAGCATCATTTACTCTGTCATAATGACCTTTAGCATATTCACATGATTCTGGATTACAGGTTGCTTTCTCTTTAAAACATATTTTATCCTTAGCAGTAAGAACTACTGTCTTAATATGCAGCCCCTTTTCTCTCATTAATGAAAATGCTTCTCCTGCTACAGTTCGAGTTATTGTTTTAGCAGTTAAATAAAATATTTTAGAAATATGTCCTTCTCCCATGGCTTTAACAGCAGGAAAAACTGTGGATATGGTCTTCCCTATTCCAGTAGGAGCTTGAGCATATAGTTTTTTGCCGTTTACTATTGTCTTATATGCAGCAACTGCTAATTCTCTTTGCCCCTTTCTATAGTTTTTATGAGGAAATGATAGTTCTTTTATAGAAATATCTCTCTTAATATTCCACTTATGCTGCATTTCTGTCCAGATAAAGTATTTTTCTATTAGGTCAAAAAAGAACTGCTTTAACTCTTCAAATCTAAACTCTTTAACTATACGTTTAATCTCATCTGTATCTATCTGATAGTATGTAAGCTGTACGTTTATACTAGAAAGCCGATTTTCCTCAGCATAAATAAAGGCATAGCATTTCGCTTGTGCCCAATGGAGAGGATTAAAGTCTTCATCTATTTTTTCCAAGGGTGATGTGGTGCTTTTTATTTCGTCAATTGTAACAGCATCCTTGTCTTTTATAATCCCATCTGCTCTTCCTTCAAGACTTAATATGTAATCCTCATATTCTATATCATATCTAAGGATGACTTCAGATTCATAATTTCCACCACTGGCATTCTGCACTTTTTTATGTATTCTAGTACCTTCAAGGGCTCTATTATTACTTGTACCTACAAATCCTGAATCTATATCTCCAGTCCTTAAAATAAATTCTACTAGGTTGCGTACAGACACCCTTATTTTTTGCTTTAGCTCCATAATCATCAACCTGCCATATTTAAGATTTATTTTACCTACATTAAACTTGCCTCAGATTTAACACTATAATTCTTATAAAAACTCATCAAAAAACAGTTAAGTCACTTAAACTGATAAATAGTAAATGTCAGCTAAAATCATCATATGTTCTATCATTTTGCTCTTCACTATAATACTATTCAATATTAATAAAATTTGCAAGAACTACATAACCTGACAAAAAATTAAAGCTAGCTTAGAGAATTATCTCCTCTTTAAGCTAGCTGTGTATTATGCTTTAACATATTCTTCTTTTCGAAATCTAATCCATCCCTTTTTATTTAAGTATCTCAAATACATTATGAGCCTATCATATACAGGCTCGCAGTCTTTTCCATATTTTTCAAATAGACATTTTCCTATTTCATAAACATTTCTATTGTCATCTATAAGATGCCACACGTATGTCCCTATTTCATCTAACTTTATATCTGTTACTCTTGGCTTTTTGAAAAGCTTTTGTACTATCTTTTCTGCAATTTTGTCATGAATAAATATTAGATAAACCTTCCCATCTTTTTCTATCCAGTTATGGTGATTTTTTCTAGGAATATATAATAAGAAATTATCTTTATTCCTTCTCCATTTTATCTTCATATATATCACCTAGTATCAATATTTTCTTTCCTAATTGCAAATAAGTATATCCATACTGATAATATGAGGAATATTATTGTAGCAAATATTGAGCTTTGGGCCATACCAGGGAACAGTCTCCTTCCAAATGCTATATCTATATTCATACCTGCAAAAGCGGCCACAATAATTCCCATTAAAGCATCACCTGCTACTAAACCAGAAGATACTAATATTCCTCTTTCTGTTTGTATTTTCAATAAAGCTTCATTGTCTTTGAATTTATTGTCTACAAGTTTTCTGATTATTCCACCTACTAGTATGCCTGTGCTTAAATGAATAGGTAAGTATAGTCCCAATGCAAAGGCTAATATTGGAATACCCATTAATTCACACATTACACCAAATACTGCACCAATACTTACTAGAATCCAAGGCAATTGTCCTGTCATTACTCCTTTTACTACCATAGACATCAAGGTAGCTTGAGGCGCTGGAATTTGCTCAGATCCCATGCCGTATATATTGTGAAGAAGCAGTATAACTAGACCTACAAAGGCTGCTGAAGCTAATATTCCAACATACATAGCTATCTGAATGCTTCTTGGTGTTCCTCCAATTATGAAGGTAGTTTTCATATTTTGTCCTGCTCCCCCAGCAACTGCAATGGCTACACAAACTATTCCTCCTGCAATTATAGCTGCTATCATTCCTGCATCTCCAACAAATCCTAAAATTCTCAATATTGAAGTTATAAAAAGTAAAGTCGCTATAGTCATTCCTGAAACTGGGTTGTTTGACACTCCTATAATTCCTACCATCCTAGCAGATACCACTGAAAAGAAGAATGAGAAAAGTACTACCATTAATGCTCCTATTGGTCCTATGTCTATGATAGGCAACAGCCATGAAAGTAAAAATACTAATACTGCGCCACCAATTATCCAGCTAATTGGTAAATCTTTATCTATTCTTTTGTTAGTGGTTTCCCCTTTTCCGATTCCAGATATTGCAGATCTGAAGGATCTTACAATTGTTGGTGCAGATTTAGCAAGGCTTATGAATCCCCCTGCTGCAACTCCTCCTGCCCCTACATATCTTATATAACTACTCCATATACCCCAAGCATCCATATTTGCTATTAACTCAGTTGATGGGAACAGAGGTGTTGTCAGCCCTGTACCTACGTATTTTATAAGTGGTATAAGCCCTATCCAAGCCACCAATGCCCCTGCAAACATGTAAAGCGCTGCTTCTATTCCAACAATATATCCTACTCCTACAAGAGATGCTAATACATCTACACCAAAAATAGCACCTTGTAGCGGTCTAATAGTCCACTCTGGCTCTTCTACCCAAAGTGCAAATCCTCCAGAAAGCAGCTTATATAAACCTCCAACTATTAAACCTGTAAGCACAGTCTTAAATCCAGTACCTCCTGTACTTCCAGTTACAAGTACTTCTGCCGCTGCCATTCCTTCTGGATATATTAACTCACCATGTTCCTCCACTATTAAGAATCTTCTCACTGGAACAATAAATAATATACCTAATAGTCCTCCTAGAAGTGTAACTACTACTATTGTACTGAGTCTCAGATCCAGTCCCCATAATATAACTGCTGGAAGTGTAAATATAAGACCTCCTGCAATTGATTCTCCCATGGCACCTATTGACTGAATCATATTAGCTTCAAGGATATTATTTCTCCTAAGTAAACCTTTAAGTATACCAGTTGCCATTATGGCTCCAGGAATTGATGCAGAAATAGTTAACCCTACCTTAAGCCCTAAATATGCATTAGCTGCACCGAATACTATTGCAAATATACAGCCAATGACTAGTGAAGCAACTGTTAGCTCAGGCATAGCCTCTTCTGCTGATATGTATGGAATATAGTCATTTCCATGGATTCCACCATATGCACCATGTGAAAGTCCTTTTTTCTCTGACATCTAAATCCCTCCATAAATCTTTAGTTATATTTCTTATGTTTTCCCTGCACTGCTTTTCTTATGCAACATAACCAAAGATAAATATATAGCTATTGTTATTAAATGGAAATGTCAGTAATAGTTGACAATGATTTACAACCATGGTATCATTATATAAACAAGCCATTCCGTATATATGCGGAATGGCTTGTTGTATATTTAGAAATTTACCATTTAATGTATAGAAATAAGGGGGAATAATAATTGACCACAGAAACAAAAACAATTTATGAAAAGCTTGTAGAACATTTAGTGAAAATCGAAGAAGAAAAGAACAATGTTATTGACGAGTACTTTTATGATATGTCTGCTGAGAGAATAGAATTTGAAAAACTCATAGAGAATTATATATCTCATATTGAAGAGTATCTGAAAAAAATAAGAAAATCTAAAAAAGCAGATGCTGAATGTCCTTTTGTAACAATAGACAGTATAGTAGAGGTAGAAAATATAAACAGTGGAGAAAAAGAAAAGTTTAAAATAGTTTCTCCCTTTTTAGTTGTAAATCCTTTAGATGGTGACTATGCTTCTTATCTTTCTCCAATTGGAAAGTCTCTACTATTAAAAAGAGTTGGTGACCATGTCTTAATAGAAACTCCTGTGGAGAATATCGAGTATGAAATAAAATCTATTGAGTTTTCATAAAAAGCATAAGATAATTTGATTTCTTTTTAGAATGAAAGAGAAGCTTTTCTTGTAGCCAATATAAAAGTCCTGCCTTAATGTCTTAATATGCAGGACTTAACCTAACAGATTCAAGAAAAGCTTCTTTATTTTATTTCAATTCGCTTTAATAGAAATTCATTAAATCTCTATAGACTTCCATCTACCACGTCTATATCTAATTGTCATTAAAGTAGCCTCTACTATGAACTGTATAGCAGTGGCCCACCATACAAAAACTACATTCCATTTTAAAATAAATACAATTATAAATATCAAAGGAAGTCTTACAGCTAAATTTGTAATTAAAGATATCTTAAAAGGCCCTCTAGTATCTCCAGCTCCTTTAAGTGCACCTGATAAGGTCATTCCTATAGCTATAGGAATCTGCTCAACTGCACCTACTCGTAAACATTTTGAAGCTAATGATACAGTTTCTATGTCATTACTAAAAAGCCTCATAATTCCAAAAGGTATAGCAATAAAAGCAAATGCAATCAAGCCCATTAGCCATATAGAATATATCAAAGCCTTCTTTGTACTTTCTTCAGCTCTTTTTAAATTCTTAGCTCCTAAGCTTTGTCCTACCATAGTAGTAACAGCCACTGAAAAACCATATCCAGGCATATAGGAAATAGATTCAGCAGCATTGGCAAGTGAATGTGCAGCAAACGAAATAGTACCTAGCTGTGCTATCCAAAAGGAGGACAAGAGTCTACTTCCCTCATTCATAAAAGTTTCTAACGTAGCAGGTACACTTAAATTAACTATACTTCTTGTAATATTTCTATTTAGCCTAAATACCTTACTAATATGAAGCTTAATTCCTGATTTGCCTCTTAATAAGAAAAAGAATGTAATAGATGCACCTAATATTTGAGCAGCTCCAGTTGCAATAGCTGCACCATTTACTCCAAGCTCTGGGAAGCCAAACTTTCCAAATATGAGTACATAATCTCCAATAATATTAAATGCATTTGCAAATGCTGCTGATACTAATGGAATTACTGTATTCCCTGCCCCTCTTAATATTGCATTTGCAATAAATTGTGGTATTAGAAAAAATGCTCCTATGAAGACTATTCTAAGATAACTGCTGCCTAAAGCTATAACCTCTGGATCATCTACTATTAGATTAAATACTCCATTTGCAGATATAATTCCAGTAAGCCCTATTATTATACTAATTATAAAACCTATTCCAATTGCTTGAGCAGCAATATTCTCGGCCTCCTCCATATTTTGAGCACCTATTTGCCTTGACACCATTGCTGTAGCTCCTATGCCAAGAGCCCCAAAAATATTACTTATAGTAAACATTATTTGAGAGCCTAGATTTACAGCAGATATGGAAGCAGGGTTCAGCCTACCTACCATTGCGGTATCAGCTGTCCAGACAAGTGTATGTAGTGTCATTTCCATAATTGCTGGTATAGCTAATTTAAAAATTTGATTTCTAATGCTTCTGTTGTCTAATCTTTCCATATCCATTTCACCAAACCTTCTGTAGTATACAGGTAAATGCTAGATATCATTATACATTATTATTTTATATAAAGACAATAGGAATAATTAATGTTTGCCGTATATAGACTAATTAAGCTTCTTATTATTCCAATAATATTTTAAAATTTATTAAAATATCATTAAGAATAGCTTGCTTCATTATCTTTACTGCGAAACTTAGATATTATATAATATTCTCATACTTTAACCTAGGAGATGGTTTCATGCGAATTGTAGATTTTAGAAGTGATACTATAACTAAGCCTACTGAGGAAATGCGAAAAGCAATGTATGAAGCTGAAGTAGGAGATGATGTCTATGGAGAAGACCCTACAGTAAATAATCTTGAGGAGATGGCAGCTAATTTAGTAGGCAAAGAAGCTACACTATTTGTTCCTTCTGGAACTATGGGAAATCAACTAGCAGTATTATGTCATACACAAAGAGGAAATGAAGTAATTCTAGAAGAAAAATCTCACATTTACAATTACGAGGTCGGAGGAATTGCTTTTTTATCTGGAGTACAAGCTCGTATAGTGAAAGGCAATAATGGTATTATGAATCCAAAGGATGTAGAAAAAGCTATTATTGCAGATGGAGATATCCACCACCCTCAGACTGGTCTCATATGCATTGAAAATACCCATAATATGGCTGGTGGAGTAGTTGTTCCTCTAGAAGCAATGAAGGAAATCTACGACACAGCTAAAAAATATGGTATCCCAGTACATTTAGATGGAGCAAGAGTATTCAATGCAAGTATTGCATTAGGATGTAATGTAAGAGAAATAACAAAGTACTGTGATAGTGTAATGTTCTGCCTATCCAAAGGATTATGTGCTCCTGTTGGCTCTATGTTAGCAGGCAGTAAAGAATTTATAAACAAGGCCAGAAGATATAGAAAGATGTTGGGCGGAGGTATGAGACAGGCTGGTATTTTAGCAGCAGCAGGAATTGTAGCACTAAATACTATGATTGACAGGCTTTCAGAAGATCATGAAAATGCAAGACTTCTTGCTGAAGGACTCAAGGATATAGAAGGTATAAAAATCAATATGGAGACTGTGCAATCAAACATTTTGATGGTAGATATATCTACTCCAAAATATAACAGCATTGATCTCGTTAATAAATTAAAAGAAAAAGGTGTATTAGCTTCAGACATTAATAGCAGCAAAATTAGATTTGTTACTCATAAGTATATATCTAAAAGCGATATCGACTATGCTGTAAACGCATTTAAAGAAATCTTAATGTAAAAAGCAGGGTACTAGCCCTGCTAAATCTATCTATCCTGGATTAAGTCTATGCTTCCTAATACTATATGGGCTAATCCAAAACCTATTAATCCCGTTGCTATCATAGGAACTATTTCATCTTTTTCAATTCCACGTTTTTTAACATCTGAAACTCTGGCAGCTAATGCTGCTCCAGTAACTGCTGTTCCTAATATGGTAGGAATTAACCCTTCTTGTATTTTCAAGCACATCTCTCCTCTCATAATAGATAGATTCAAGTTTATTATCCCTATTTAAAGTTTTATATATACTTTTTTAATGCAATAAAAATTTAGATTGCTATATTAGATTCCACTAATCAGTTTTCTATGATTCTTAAACATATTCTCTGAACCATTTTCATTTTTAAGTACTTAAGTTAACTGCTTCATCCTCCTAACTATTCACCAAAAATCTTAAATTTTTCAGGTTCTATAGCAACAAAGTAAATTAAGGTTAATTTAACTCTAGTTACTTTAAAAAAGCAAAAATATACTATACTACATCATTAATATTTAAAGGGATAATCACTGCAAAGAATTCAAACAGAAGCAAAAAAAGAAAAATGTTATTGAGTTGCTTTCAAAAATAAAAATAGTATTGTTAAAACAGAAATACCAATACTCTCACAAGTATTGGTATTCCCTTGTTTTATTATGGCGCGCCATGAGGGATTCGAACCCCCGGCCAACTGATTCGAAGTCAGCTACTCTATCCAGCTGAGCTAATGGCGCATCTAAAAAAATACTATAATGAAAAAATTATAGCAAAAAAATAACTAACCGTCAAACTTCTAGAAGTATTATTTACTTATACAATGTACATAAGATCCCATTAATTTATATTTTAGCTTTGATATAAAACCTTTATAGTAAATAAGAAAGCCCTCCTATTTTTTATAAAAAGGACTTTTCGTTATAAGTTCTAAGCAGATTGCAAAATCTATTTAAGCCAGTTATGCAGTAGTTCAAAAAGGCTTCCTTAATTTACATTTGAATTTTGGTATGAGCCTTTTTTATATTTTCTATATAAAATAATAGATAAAACTGAAATTAATATTTTAAAAGTACAAGATAATATGAATCTTAAAGATGTAGGATCCGTTATAGTAGCACCTATAGCTGTTATTGCTAGTAAATCAGGAAGCATAGCTAATATTGACACAAATAGGTGTTTTTTATAAGGTATACCTACAGAGCCCATATAAATGCTGACAACATCCATTGGTACTATACCTACAATTCTTACTATAAATACAAAAAATGTCTCATTATTCTTCCTAAAAGAGCTAATTTGATTTAATTTAGGATAACTTTTAATAATTTCATTAGACGATTTATTTCTAGAAAAAAATCCTATTGCATAAGGAATAGATAATGAAACAGCTATTCCGACAATATTTACAATGATTGCTATATATAATGGAAATATCATTCCTGAACTAATATAAAGTACGGCTACTGGGAATACTACAGAAAGCGACTTTAAAGCATACATTCCCATTAAGTATATAATTGCTGCAAAATAATTTTCTGGTGCTAATTCAAATATCTCCTTCGGGTTTACTGACTTACCATATGCAAAGTACAATACGACTCCAAAAATAATAAATATAAATGGTAATAGATTAAAAATTCTCCGTATTTTAAAATCATGTAACTTCAAATCTATCGCCTCTAATCAATATAAATTATACAGTCAATCAATATAAATTATACAATCGATTATATTCTATAACAAAAAATAAAAAAAAGCACTCCTATTTTTTATAGGGTGCTTTTTAAGTATAACATTTTTAATGCCTCATTTTTTCCTGCCACAATCTATCTGCAACAGGAGCCCAATTTTTAGCAGCGTTTTCACATTTTTTACTCAATTCTCTAACATCTTCTGGACTTTGCATATCAGTAGATTTTGCCCCTGACTTTTCTACCATTTCAGTTAACTTTCCAGGATTATCAAGTAGAGGACATGGACGAAGATGATTAGAATTAAATGGCTGATTTTTATGATATTGCATGAAAAGTGGGGACTTAAGCGCCTCTAATATTGTCTTTTCATGAATATTTGAATCTGAATAATGTATAAATGCACAAGGTTCTATATCTCCATTAGCATTTATATGAAGATAATTACGTCCACCTGCAATACAACCTTTTACATATTCTCCATCATTCCAAAAATCCATAGTAAATATAGGCTTAGTATTCCTAAATTTTCTTATTTGACGATACATAAATTCTCTTTGTTCAGCTGTTACCATTAATTCTGGTACTGCATCCTTTCCAATTGGCATATAAGTAAAGAACCATGCAAATTTTGCACCTTTCTCAATCATACTGTCAAAATACTCTTCACTGCCTATTACATCAACATTCTTGCTAGTATAGCAGCATGATATACCGAAAGGCAACTTATTCTTTTTAAGTATTTCCATTGCCTTCACAACAGCTTTATAAGTACCTTGCCCTCTTCTAAAATCTGTTTCCTCTTCATAGCCTTCTATACTAATAGCTGGAATGAAGTTTCTAACACGAAGCATTGCATCTGCAAATTCTTGGTCTATTAATGTACCGTTAGTAAAAGCAAGGAATACACAATCATTATGTTTCTCACATAACCGTATAATGTCTGCTTTACGTACTAATGGTTCTCCTCCAGAATATACATACATGTATACTCCCATTGACTTACCTTGTTTTATAATGTCATCTAAAGTATCTAAATCCATATTCATACGATTACCATATTCAGCAGCCCAACAACCAGTACATTGAAGATTACATGCTGAAGTAGGGTCCATTAAAATAGCCCATGGAATATTACATTGATTTTCTTCCCTTACTTTTCGTTGCCTTTGCCCTCCTACAATAGTGGCATTTATTATGAAGTTTTCAAAAATAGTTTTTCTTACCTCGTCATCAATATCAGTCCATAAGCTTTTAATAAGTTTATACCAATTGCTTTCAGGGTTTTTTATTACATCCTTAAATACCTTAAGTTGAGATTTTACCATTCCTTCTTTATCAAATTTTTCTACCCAATCTATAATTTTTGGGATATTTTCGTCTGGGTCTTTGTCAAAATACTGTAATACCTTTTTTAATCCAAATGTTTCTAAATTCTCTATAATTGTTTTATCGCTCATATGACTCTCCCCTTTCACTAATTCCCAAAACCTATATCTTATTAATATATTATAAGAAGGATTTTTTAAGATTTCATTGGTCAAAATTCTAAAATGTCCCAATTTTTCACAAATTCAAATATTGTTACTTTTCTTCTCAATTATATTACTCTACAATAATAAACATAGATTAATAATTATAATTGGCTAAGGGAATTAATAAAAATGGGAATGATATTTATCAACTATAGATAATGGCCTTATGAAGTAAAATAGATTTAAATCTCGCATACGTAAGCTTGTAAATTTGGAAAATTCTTCTCCAAGATCGTTTTAAAAAACTTTTTTAAAACCACTAATCATATTCTCCCAAACAAAAATTATTCATAATATAAGCTTATTCCCAAAACTGTCACCAGCATAAAATCTCATTTGTATATTTATTTTTTTTATTGTTTTTCCTCCATTTCTTTTATAATTTGAACAGCTACACCTGTAACTGTTGATTTCATTAGTTCTACATATTCTTTAGGAGGTATTTTTGCTCCCTCTAATAACCAACGTGTAATCGACGTTCTAATTGCATCAGTAAAGAAAACTACATAAAAGCTGCTATTTTGATGATTTTCAAACACATTCTTAAAGTGCAGCTCAATAATCGTTGACAATACTTCACCAAAATAATCATAAAATGAATTTTGCCCTCTTACCTCTAATGCATTACGATAAAAAACTTTATTTTCATAAAAGAAGTTACATATATCTTCAAGTAGTTCCCATCCTAATATGTCCGTACCATTTTGAAATTTAGATACAAATTCAGTATAGAAAATCCAATTTACAAGATCGTATTTATCTTTAAAGTGATAATAAAAACTTTTTCTACTTAGATTACACCGTTTTACTATATCTCCTACATTAATTTTCGACAGAGGTTTTTCTAACATCAATTCTTTAATAGAGTTTGCTAATGCTTGTTTTGTAATCGATGAGTTAGACATTTCTCCCCCACCCTTCCAAATCGCAAATATAATTTTTAATCTCTTTTAAAAAATTTCTTTACCTTCCTAATGAAACCATCTAAAATAGTATTTAAATATCCTATGCTCTCATTTAGCTTTGTTCAAGGAAATACTGCTCTTATATAGCATGTTATATATTTCGTCATACTTTGTCAATTATCACTAACCCAATTTTACAAATATTGGTTTTGTACTTATAGTACTTGATTTAAAACTACTTTACTTATTGTTATTTAAATAGAAAAAAAGCTAGCAACTTGCTAGCTTTAAAACTGGAGCGGAAGACGAGATTCGAACTCGCGACCCTCGCCTTGGCAAGGCGATGCTCTACCACTGAGCCACTTCCGCAAAATAAGATATATTAGATTTTTAATGGTGCGGGAGAGAGGACTTGAACCCCCACGTCAATGACACTAGATCCTAAGTCTAGCGCGTCTGCCAATTCCGCCACTCCCGCAAAGTGGTGACCCATCCGCGATTCGAACGCGGGACACCCTGATTAAAAGTCAGGTGCTCTGCCTACTGAGCTAATGGGT
>ENA-OWPA01000054-OWPA01000054.1-bioreactor-metagenome-genome-assembly--contig:-NODE-54-length-205873-cov-11.176417_pt1 | contig 205873 bp, 190 predicted proteins | sample MGYA00238139_ERZ651803 | MGnify/ENA primary metagenome ERZ651803 (study PRJEB26909, sample SAMN07631231) | bioreactor metagenome | isolation source: Switchgrass digestor | place: USA: Dartmouth...
TCAATCCCTTTCATTCCAAGAGCTTCTACAAGTTCATCCACCTTCCTGGTACTTACTCCATGAACATAGGCTTCCTGAACTACATTCAATAATGCTTTCTCTGACATTTTCCTCGGTTCTAAAAGACTTGGAAAATAACTTCCGTGACGTAACTTGGGAATGCTTAACTGTAATGTTCCTACTCGAGTATCCCATTCTCTTAGACGATATCCATTGCGATAGTTGTTTCTATTATTATTTCTTTCATACTTTTCAGCACCTATTATTGATGTAACTTCCGCATCCATTAGGGCATTAATGAGTAATGTTAATGCTTCTTTTAAAAAATCTTTATCTTTTTCAACAACATACTTGCTAAGTTGTTCTAAAAGTGCCATTCTATTATTAGTAGCCACGGTATGACCTCCTCTACTTTATTTGTTTTGTTTTGTTTCCCTAATAAAGTAGAAATCATATCGTGGTTACTTTTGTCAATTAGCCTCCACGAAATTTACACCACTACTTGAGACTATAACTAAATGTACATCCATCCTGTCTCCTCAACCTTATGAAAAATGCCCTTTATCTAATCTGTCAACTCAACCCTACCAATTTTAAGCTAAATTTTTGCCTGTAAAATCACCCGTCGATATGTTTCCGCGTACGAATTTTGGACCTTTAGGTCGAGTAGACAACTTGGATGTGCTTCCGAAAATCCAGTAAAATCAAGGCTTACAGCCGCGTCATCAATACTACGCACTCCACATGCCCTGATTGGGGAAACATGTCTACCGGCTGGACTTCCACTGTTTTATAGCCCAACTCCTGCAAGATACCCAAGTCCCTGGCCAGGGTTGCCGGATCGCACGAAACGTAGACCATACGCTTAGGCTTTATGGCTGCAGCTACTTCTAATACTTGGCGCTCACAGCCTTGGCGAGGTGGGTCAAGGACAATTACGTCAGCAGTCAAGCCGTTTTTGGCTAAATTCGGCAAAATTTTTTCTACTTTCCCGGCATGAAACTCTACGTTGATAATACCGTTTAGCTTAGCGTTATACTTGGCATCTTCCACAGCCATGACAACTTCTTCGATGCCATGGACTTTTTTAGCTTCAGCCGCTAAAAACATGGATATGGTCCCTGTGCCGCAATACAGATCCAAAACTGTTTCCTTACCTTGTAAACCGGCGTAAGCAACAGCTTGGTCATATAGGACTTGCATCTGCTCTACATTGACCTGGAAGAAAGCGGGAGCTGAAATGGAAAAGGTAAGGTTGCCGAGCTTTTCTTCGATTGTTGCCTTGCCATGAATTAAAGTAAAGTCGCTTCCTAAATTACTGCGATCATCAGTACTAATGCTATGATATACCGATACTACTTTTGGAAATTCTTTTACCAGTTGCAAGACAACTTCACTTAAATTGTTATCCAATTTTCCATTGGTAACAAGGATTAACATAAACTCGCCGGTGGCCATAGCTTTTTTCAAGATCACATGTTTTAAATAGCCTTTTCCCGTTTGGCGCCGGTAGGGTTCAATGGAATAAGCGTTAAGCAGGTCTTCTAATTTCTTAGTAATTAAGGAAAATTCAGGTGGTAGTAGGTAACAGTCCTCTATCGGTACTAGTTCCCAGGTTTCCGGACGGAAATAGCCTAAACGAAGCTTGCCCTGGTAATAAGCAGTGTGAAGCTGGGCCTTGTTCCGGTAATGCCAGGGATTTTTCATGCCTAGAATTGGTTTTAAGATGAAGTGGTCAAGCTTCCCAATACGCTTTAAAGTTTCTCCTACCCGCCGGGTTTTGGCTTCCAACTGCTTAGCATAAGCTAAGTGTTGTAGCTGACAGCCGCCGCAAACCTCATAGACCGGGCATAGCGGCTCTACCCTGCCGGCACTGGGAGTAAGGACTTGGCTTAACATTCCGACAGCATACTTTTTCTTTACTTTTTGCAAAACCACTTCTACTCTTTCCCCCGGTAATGCACCTGCCACAAAGACGGCTGTTCCTTCCAGCCTCCCCACCCCTGCTCCTTCGTGGGACAGTCCGGTGATTTCAATTGTATATCTATTTCCTGGTAGTAAACTCATGGTTACACCCTTTCATGTATAGTAAATAAAAGCCTCTGGGAAAATAAGATATATCTTCCTAGGAGGTCCGTTATGACTGAAATTGTACCTTGTAGAGAATTCATCAAAAAGCTGCAAGAAATTTTAGCAATTCCAGTCGATAAAGTTCAAGAGCAAACTTATTTAAATCTAAAGGAAATCGAAGGCTTAAGCTCTGAAGATTTGTTTAGAGAAAAGGATTTGCCTCCTAATGACCCAATTGAGCTGGCTTTTGAAATGCTCTTAGGAGAAGTCCAACTGGAACATCTGGATAAAGTCATGTTGGGCTTAAACGAGTTTTTAAAATCTTACCTTCGAAACTTAAACGATCAAAATCAGGAGGATCTTACTCATCGGTATTGTAAACGGCTTGTCTATCTATTTCGCCGAAGTCTTAACACTTTTTGCTACAGCGAAGAGGTCTGGGATTTTCTCAGCTGTTGTTTTAAAACCGTCAGCATTTATCTTTTACAGCAAGGTCTTTATGGAGCTTGTGAGCTTTTTTGGAATTATGCTTCCCAGATGGGGAAACTTGCCGCCAAGCACAACTTGCATACCGACAGTTTGCAGCGGAGCTTACGAATCTTTGAAGTCTTTGCAGAGGAAAATGGCTGCCTGGATTTAGCCTCTCATGCCAAAAATTTGCGCCACAACCTGGAAAACTAGGGAGGAGACTTACTTGTTTGATCTTTATGAATACAACCTGACAATTCTCTCCGTAGTCGGAAGTATTCTAGGGCTTTTAGGTACTGTCGGTATCTTCGTTTCCCTGGTCATTCAACGCCGGGTAGAAAAGCTCCAGGACATTTTAGACGAAATTGTAGACTTGTCCTACCAGTCAGAACAAAACCTGACCAGCAGCATCTTTAGACTTATCCAAAGATATCAAATGTATTATATTTTACCGATTAGTACTACTAAAGCAGTTATGCTCTTTCTCGACTACACCCTGCTTTTTACTACCGTCTGCTGGTTGTCTTCCCTCTTTGCTACCTTTGAACCGCCTTTACGCCCGGAGGGACTGATTTATATTTTGCCCATCATCGGTGCTTTACTTTTAATGGTGCTCTATCGAAATCTTTTACGCAATGCAATCAATCCTCTGGAATATAAGATGTTTAACTCAATCATTCCTCCGCCGACCCAGCTTAGGAGCGTGTCCTTTTTATCCGGCTACGTCAACGTGTCGGTGCGTTCCTTGCTGCAACAGGCAAGGCTTAGCACCGTCCTAAGGAAAATCCAACGGGAGGATAAACGAGGACAAACTGTTTTCGAGGCAGAAGTTGTTTTAAAAGAAGAACTTTCCTTTGACGATTTTTTCTACTATTATAGCTTTCCTTTACAAGAAGGCTATTTTGTCTCCTTCGGGTTTCTCCAAATTAGATTTCCACCTGACCCGGTAACCAAAAAGCCGGTGCCTGTAGGCAGAAATATCAATATTCCCCTGGGCTGGGTGAATTGGCTGGACTTGCCTAAAAGGCAACTAAAAGCAACCCTCTTGATTCTTCCGTTAGGTGAAAAACACCCTATTCGTTACACCTTTGAGCTCTTTGAAGAAAAAAACTATTATGCACCTCTTGCCAAGCCTGTAGTCACCGTAGACCGGGAGATCACTTTTTCAGTTGCCAACGGTAAAATAACAATTTTGCAAGGGCATGAAAAGTTACCGGCCTACGAAATTTGTCAAGATTTACTTCATATCAATCAGAAACGAATGTATATAAGTTCAACCAGGCTAGGAGAAAATCCTCAGGAATGCTTAGAAGACATCAGCATCAAATAAGACTTTATCAAGAAAAAAGACCACGCTTAGTGGTCCTTTTAGTTACTCAGCAATAATTTTGAAAACAACCGGTTTAGCCGGGTCAGGACAGCAAACCCTTGTTACCCCTTCTTCTTTATCCCAGGGGTGCCTGCCCCCCAGTTCCAGGGTTCTTAACATCGGCCAAAGGCTATGCCAGGCAGCAGCACAGAAGTTAGCCGGGCAACGTTCAAAATCGACTTCAAAAACCTGACCTTCAGTGTGGCAATCACAAGGTCCGAACTCATCCTGAGGTACCTTTTCTACTTCAATTCGTACTTTCTTGGGAATGGCCTGCTTTCCCCTACAATTCATGGCTTCTCCTCCTGGTAAACAACAGTTTATTTTGCTAATACTTATTCTCTATTCCTAGCTCATTATCCTTTAAGCTACTTATAACGAGAAATAATCAGCAGACCCAGCATAACCAGGTTCCAGAATCCATGCGCGACAAAGGAAACGTAAAGAGAACCTGTCTTTTCGTAAAGCCAAGCCAAGCCTGCTCCGCCTATCGCCAAGGGGATCAGGCGTAACAGATCCAAGTGGGGAAAGCCAAAGACCAGGGCCGACCCGAGAATAGCCAACGGAACCCCCAAGCTGGAACGCAGAGCGGGATATAAAAAGCCGCGGAAATACAATTCCTCACCAAAAGGCACTAAAACCACACCAAGGAAAAACAATAAGAGCAATTGAGGAAAGTTTTCGGTTTGCACAACCAATTGGGCAAAGGGCTGAAGTTCACCGGTTACGGAAAAAATTCTCTGGACTAAGAGACTACTGGCAATTACAGCCAAAAATACGGCAATTCCGCCTCCAATTCCTGTGACCAGATATCTGCCCGCTTTTTCTGAGTCTAAGCCCAATGCTTCTTCCGAGCTATGATGTTTGTAAACAACATAATAGTAGACAACACCAACGATAGCGGCGGTCTGGACAAGACTGGCTAAAGTAAATCCGCCAAATCCAGACGGACTGATATTTAAAAAACCTATAATTAAACTTGCAACAATATTAATGAGGTAAACCATTACCAGGGCAAGCAAAGCTTCCTTCCAGTTCCAAGGTGGATTTTTGTTTTCCTTTTGAAGATCCACAGCGCACACCCCTTAAATTTTCTAGGTATCTACATTTTACCATTCTTTAGTCCCAATTCCTGATATTTTTCTATGTATTCAACTACTGCCAAGATAAAGGTGGAGTGGGACCAAGTCAAAGGTGCTACGGAAAGAGGCTTGCCGGAATAAGGATGAAGCTGTTCGGATAAAACCCCACTTTCCAAAGCATGGCTTGCCACCCATTCCAAAATTTTCCTTGCTATAGCTAACTCTTCCTTTCCCTTAGCCATAGCTATGTACCACTGGGCTAACCACAGCGTACAAATGAACCAGGGATTGCCGGGTACATTTTCTATATCCTGGCTTTGTTGAAAATAGTAATCATCGGTGTAGCGGGCAATACCTCCCACCTCGGTCTTGACCCATAGACCTTCCTGAATAGCCTTCATGGTGTTTACCACCCTGGGATCATCGGGAGGCAAGACCTTGCAGAAAAACAAAGCAAACAAACTGCTCTCCAAAGTATAGTCAGGCTCTAGGGAACCGTCTTCCAGCAGGTATACCCCTCTTAAAAACCTACCTAACTTTTCACTGTAAAGGTATTTCTCAATAGCCGTCTTGACTTCTAAAGCGGCTTTTTCGTATTTTTCCGTCAGATACAGGTCGCCGAAAAGTTGAGCAATGTTTGCCGCTGCCATCAGCCCGCCGTATACCGTGGAGGCTGTAAAGGTAAAAATTCCCCGTCGCTCTTCCCACAGGTCATAGCTTTCCAGGGGCAAGCCTGTTTTCCCGTCACGGTAAATGACTAAAAAATCCGCGGCTTTTCGGATTAAGGGTTTGTAGAGCTTGGCAATAAATTCAAAATCCTTCTCTCGCTTATAGTATTCACCTAGGGCAAAAAGAACAAGGGCCGTCTCATCCTCTTGAATAGGAAGCTGCTTCCTTCCTTTCTTATACCAGGGGTGCCAACTGGATCCAACTGAACCGTCCGGGTTATACTTATGCAAAAGATAGCCTTGAAAAGTTAAGACTCTTTTGCAAAAGCGGTAAAAAGGCGTAGTAACTTCCGGATAGCCGGCTTTATCCAAAGCATAAGCCACTAAGGCTCCGTCCCTGGGCCACATGTAGCTGTAATGATCCCGGGAAAATTTTAAAATATCGCTGTCGTTGGCAGCAATAATCGCCCCGCCGTTATCGATTTGGGTTCTGACGATCAGCAGGCTTTTTTTGTACAAATCTATGACCTGAGAAGGTAAGTCACAATAGTTTTTGTCGCTTTTATTAACCCAGGTGCGCCAGTAATCCCTTATTTTGCGTAATAACTTTTCCGGTGTATTGTCTAAAATGTATTGGTTTAACTCAACAATTTCAGAATAGGTTGCTCCCACCACTATCCAATAATAGATGCTTTGAGCTTCACCAGGAGCCAAAAACAGGCGAAAACTGATGGTACTGTCTACAGAGCCTTGAGCAATGGTGTTTCCTTCCAAAACGCCGTCTTCGGCGTCCCGCCAGGTTCCTTCTGCTCCGCCAAAGCGCTTGGTCCCAACGGCAAACTGGTAAATTCCTTCGGTTTTTGTGCAGCCGTTAAAGAGAAAATAGCGATTTCTTTTATAGTGATAAACCGCATGCAAATCCGGGTTGTAGATAGCCGTATCGCCTACTTCGGAGCCGTCGATACTCAAATCATGGGTAAAGAAAATCCGCACTTCCCTTTCCCTGGACGAAGTGTTTTCAACCTTGATCTTTTTTAAAATTATGTTGTGGCGAAAATGAACAGCGTCATTTATTGAGAGTTTTATCTCCAGTTTAGGATGATAAGCATGACAATTGGTCACTAAGGTCTCTTTCATATAATTAACTTGCCTTAACCAACCGTCTTCATCCAGCCAGGAAAAATGATCATCTATATAAACACCTATGCTGTTACGGTTACCGCCGATGTGGTTATCCCAGCCCACATAAGGATAATATAAATCCCGCATGTTTAAGCCAGAATCAAAGTTGACCAGCAACTGGCCGTTACCCAAAACTAGCTCTCTTGGCAAATTTTCCTCTCCTTTCATTTTCAAATAAGCAACTAGGCGAATGGATATACTAATTTTTGAAATCTAACATATAACCATTATTCCACCAAGCTACCTAATTTATTTTTCCCAGATTAGAAAAATCAACGAAAGGAGCCTGATTATGCTGGTTATTGTTGCCATTTTAGTTTTACTGGCCCTGGCCATTTACCTCTATTACAATTTTCAAGGAAGCGCCTTAAGAGGCCCCCAACATAAACCTTTAAGAGGTAATCTCGGATACGGATACGAAAATATGGAATTGGCCGAGGATTATACTTTTGATTTGCAGAGATTAAGGACTGAAAAAGAGGACTTTTTACCCGGGTCCTATGGAGTAGACCGCTTGGTTCTCCTGGCTAAAGACCCCGATTGGCTTTATACTTACTGGGAAATAACCGAGGATACCAAAAAACTTTTTACCGAAAAGACCAAGGAAAATGCCTGGCAAGACTCCCAACCTATACTTAGAATATTTGATCTGACAGCAGGTAGTCATTTTGACATTAAGATTAATGACGAATCGGATAACTGGTATATCAGGGCAGGAAGGCCAAACACCAAGTTTAGAGCTGAATTGGGAAGGGTCTATGAAGGAAAATACTATCCCTTGCTCCGGTCAAACCAAGTCACAAGCCCTGCCTTCGGGGTTTCTGCGGAAATTGACCCGGAGTGGGCACCTATAGACGAAATATGGCAAAGTTTAGCAGGTACTTATAAGACTGCTTACGGTTCCAACCACCTGTGCAAAAATGAACACTAACAGCCGGAAGGATGAATAAGTTGGTCAAAGGATATACAGCCTTAGTTTTACATGCTCACTTACCTTATGTGAGACACCCGGAACGTGAAGATTCATTGGAAGAAAGATGGTTTTTTGAAGCTATGACTGAAAGCTACCTTCCCCTACTTCATGTATTTGAAAAATTAAGCGATGAGGGTATTCCTTATCGCTTAACCTTGTCTTTAAGCCCTACACTGCTGGCCATGCTTTCAGATGACCTACTTCAAAAACGCTATCTGAGGCACCTGGAAAAATCCCTTCTTCTGGCCCAACGGGAAACCCGGCGCACAGCCGCTGAGCCGGTTTTTAACCGGTTGGCTCAGATGTATAAAGAAATACTGGAAAGAAATTTGCATACCTATCAAGAAAGGTTTAACAAGAACATCATCACCGGCTTTAAAAATTTGCAAGACAAAGGACACCTGGAACTAATCACTACCATGGCCACCCACTGCTATTCTCCGCTTTACAGCAGTCAATTGGCTGTTTTACGAGCCCAAGTAAAGGTAGCCGTGCAGGAATACGCTAAGTATTTCGGACAAAGGCCCCAAGGCATGTGGCTGCCCGAATGCGGCTACTATCCGGGCTTAGACGGTTTATTACAGGAAGAAGGTATAAATTACTTTTTTGTTGAATCTCACGGTTTGCTCTATGCTACACCCCGGCCTAAATACGGTATTTACAGCCCGGTCAAGTGTCCCAGTGGAGTAGCCGCCTTTGCCAGGGATGTGGAATCTACGGTGCAAGTCTGGAGTTCAGAATTAGGTTACCCCGGCGATTTTATGTATAGGGAATTTTACCGGGATATTGGTTATGACCTACCGGAAGATTACCTTAAAGAATTCCTCCCCGGCGGTATTCGCTGCGATACCGGCTTTAAATACTATCGTATTACCAGCAGGAGCGACTATAAAGAGCCTTACCTGCCGGAAGAAGCCAGCTTAAAAGCCCGACTCCATGCTGAAGACTTTGTCCAAAACCGGAAAAAACAAATTGATTTTCTTAGCAAGCACATGGACCTAAAGCCCATCATCGTCTCTCCCTATGACGCCGAACTGTTTGGCCACTGGTGGTTTGAAGGCCCCCTTTGGCTGGAAAATGTCCTGAGAATAGTCGCTGCTATACCTGAGCTGGAAACGGCCACTCCCGGGGACTACCTGAAATTCTATGAAAAGCTGCAAGTCACAACTCCCTGTGCCTCCAGTTGGGGTAATCAAGGCTATAATGATGTCTGGTTAAACGGGGCTAACGACTGGATTTACCGCCACTTACACCAGGCAGGAGAGCAAATGATCCGCTTAGCTAATTTCCACCTTAAACCCGACCCTTTAGTTAAAAGAGCTCTCAATCAAGCAGCCAGAGAATTATTGTATGCCCAAAGCAGCGACTGGGCCTTCATCATGAAAACGGGAACGGTAGTTGAATACGCTAAGAGGAGAACAATTCAACATCTCAGCCGCTTTAACAGACTATATGAAGCTATCACTCAAAGCAAAATAGATGCTTTTTGGCTTAAAGAACTGGAAACGGAAGATAATCTCTTTCCCGAACTTAACTACGCTGTCTATCGAGAAGAAAATCCCCCTAAGTAAGAAAAGATGCCTAATAGGGCATCTTTTCTTACTTATAAAGCCTGGTCGATAGCTTTCTTCAACTGATCTTTAGGCATATAGCCTATTAAACGGGTAGCAATTTCGCCGTTTTTAAAAATAAATAAAGTCGGAATGCTCATAACCTCGTATTGGCTGGCAATGCCGGGATTTTCATCCACATTTAGCTTGGCAACTTTCAGTTTATCCCCGTATTCTTCGGCAATTTGTTCCACCACCGGAGCAATCATCCGACAGGGACCGCACCAAGCAGCCCAAAAATCTACCAAAACCGGAAGCTCAGCATCTAAAACCTCTTCTTTAAAATTACTTGCTGTAACCTGTACAATGCTCATCTATTTCCCTCCTGATTCAAACTGTCTAATTTAATACCCCCTTGGGGTACAATTCATGATTATTATACGTTATCAGTTTTACGACGGCAAGGCTTGTTAGGTTTATTTTACCAGATTCTCCTCAGTTAAAGCTGCAAATTACGAATTTTTGCTTTATAAAAGTTAGTTAATTCTTCGGCAACTTCCTGGCTTACTCCTTCACTGATGATCCTGTACTGGGGTTTTTCTATGTCAGGTAAGACCAACACCCAGCCGTCTTCTCTTTTTACCTTTAAGCCATCCAGCAATTCGATATTATCCGCCTGATGCTCCTCAATTAATCTACGCATGACCTGACCTTTCTTTTCCCAGGAACAATACTCCTGATCGGTACACATATGATATCTTGGCAAAAGCCGGTTAAGCTCTGACAGTTTAGTCCGGTTTACCGCCAGGTACTCCATGATTTTTAATAACATTAACAGACCGTCAAAATAAACGGTTTGATTAAAGCGCCCCTGCCGGTTTAAAAGTTCTTGTCTATAAACAGATTCCAGCAGATCTCTATTAGAAACTTTCGTTCGAATTACCTCGCCTCCATGTTCCTCAGCCAATCTTTCAATTACCTGGGGTACCGTCACAGGAACAACTACAGAAGCACCGGGGCTGGTCTTAAAGATGAGTAATGCGTAAAGTAAGAGCAAGCGATTTTCATCTATAATGTTTCCTTGCTCGTCTAGCAGTAAAAATTTTTCCCCGTTGGCGTCAAGGATAACGCCGAAATGGGCCTGCTGCCTTAAAACTTCCTCAGCTAAATAGGAAGAAGTGGCGGTAAATCTTTTAAATGATTTGAAAGAGTGTTCCACTGTACTGTCAAAATCTACTACTTTGACAGCTAGTTTAGCAAACAACTCTAAAACTATGCTAGCTAAATTTTTCTGGTCGTAATCTAAGACTACTCTAAACCTTTGTTGTTGGATAGCCACTGTATCTACAGATTGCATAAGATAATCTTGATAAGATTCTCTAAACCTTGGTACATAAATAATTGATCCAACCTGTGATTCGTCTGCCCGGCGAAAATCCCCTCTGCTAAACAAATTTTCGATTTTTCGAGAGTCTCCTTGTCCTAAATCTATACCGTTCCCGTCAACAAATTGAAACCAAATCTTTTCCTGTTCATCTGCGTCAACTTTCAAATGGATTCCTCCGCCAACCCCTAAAGAGCGGACTGCAAAGCGGTGGACAGGCATAACGACGGTGCCTAAATCATATACCTGTAGTCCGGTACTAACCAAGCCGGAAATTAAAGCACTTTTTAGCATTTTAGATGCCTTATAACAGTCAGAGCTTACAACTATTTTAGTCTGAGGTGCATGTAAAGTCCCGTAAGCAGCACCTAACTTTGCAGCAAACTCGGGGGTAATGTCCCTGTTGGCCACTCCATAGACACCTTGACTACCGAATAAATACTTGTTAGCTTTTGTCCCCCAGACCAGGTCCTCAGCGAGAACCACACCCTGTTCAACATGTTTAGCAGGCCAGATTTTAACTTCCGGCTTGATTACACTGTCTTCTCCCACTAAAGTTTGACAGCCTATTGCCGCACCCTCGTAAACCTGGCAATTGTTTTTTAAGATTACACCGTTACATATGACACTGCCTCTAAGATCTACCTTTTTGCCTAGGTAAACATTATTCCAGAGCACGGTTTTTTTAATTACCGTTCCTTCTCCGACTTTACAGTTATCGCCGAGCACTGAGTAAGAATCAAGGACTACATTATCCTCCAGTTCAACATTTGCTCCAATATACACAGGTCCCTTTATTTTGACACCGGGTTGAAGCTTCACCCCTGGCCCAAGCCAAATCCCGTCGCCCTGGTAAGTGCCCTGAATGGTCAAAGCTACCTTGCCGCTTAAAAAGTCGTAGTTGGCTTGCAAATACTGGCTAAGATTGCCGATATCACACCAGTAGCCTTTTAAAAGGCAACCGAAAATGGGTAAATTCCTGGATAACAAGAAAGGAAAAAGATCTTTACTGAAATCATACTGCTTATCTCTGGGGATAAACTGAAAGATTTCAGGTTCAAGAAGATAAATTCCCGTATTGACCTGATCGCTGAAGGCCTCTCCCCAGCCCGGTTTTTCCAGAAACCTTTCTATTCTCCCATCCGGCCTGGTTAAAACTACACCATACTCTAAGGGGTTAGCTACTGAGGTTAAAACTATAGTAACCAGCGCTTTTCTCTGCCGGTGAAAATCAATGGCCTGTTGCAATTCTAAATCGGTTAAAGCATCACCGCTAATGACAATAAAGGTATCATCCAAGAAACTTTCGGCATTTTTCACACTGCCGGCTGTTCCTAAAGGCTTTGTTTCGGTAAAATATTTTAAAGACACACCCCATTTTTCCCCGTCACCAAACCAATCTTTTATTTCCTGGGGTAAATACTGCAAAGTAACACCTATCTCTGTAATGCCGTGCTTTTTAAGCAATTCTACGGTATATTCCATCACCGGACGGTTGAGGACGGGAACAAGGGGCTTAGGAAGGTGGCAAGTCAAGGGACGTAAACGAGTCCCCTCGCCTCCGGCCATGATGATTGCTTTCACTATTCAGACCTCCTTTCCTGTCTAAGCTCGGAGCTTAAACTGTTTCCCCAGGAAACTTTCCTGTATTCGTCTAAGATTTCCAGATAAACATCTTTCGTTTTTTCCGCAATTTGCTCCCAGTTATATTGGTCCTTAACTACTCTTAAAGCATTGGTGGCTAGTTTCTTAGCCAGTTCCCGGTCTTGTAAGATTTTAATTAAATTAGCCGCCAAGGAATGGGCATCTCCCGACTGAACCTTAAAGCCACTAAAACCATGGCTGACAATTTCGCCCATCCCACCTGTATCGGCTGCCACTACCGGCACTCCGGCCGCCATCGCCTCCAGCACAACTATGCCAAAAGGTTCATACAGGCTTGGAAATACTGCCACCTGAGCCTGCTTAAAAAGAGTTATTTTCAGTTCTTCGCTGATATAGCCTAAAAAAGTAACGTAAGGTTCCAGCTTTAAATTTTTGGCCTGTACCTTTAGTTGTTCTTCCAACGGGCCTTGACCGGCAATGAAAAAGCGGACTTCAGGGTCTGCGGCAATTACCTGGGGTACGGCTTCCAGTAAAACCTGGACGCCCTTTTCCTTCACCAAACGGCCGATAAAAAAAACAATTTTACCCGGTCCAAAACTGACGTTTTTCAAAGGAGCCTGACTGTATTTCGTCATGTTAACTCCGTTAGGAATCAAGCGAATTTTGTCCTGTGGCAAATTGAAGAGCCCCTTTACTTCCTGGACCATATGTCGGCTGCACACAATCACTTTCCAGGCTTCATAGCTAAGCCACCATTCGATCTGATTGATATAGTTTTGTTCAGGTGTATAGAGCCCTTGATTGCGCCCGGCTTCAGTGGCATGGATAGTAGCAAGGAGGGGGATTTGATAAGCATGCTTTATGACCTTTCCTGCATAGCCCACCAGCCAGTCATGGCAGTGTACTAAGTCAAAAGGACCAAAAGCTGCTGATAACTTAATAGCTTCTTCAAGGAGACAAAAATTCAAATGGTGAATCCAAGTTATGAAATTCAGAGCCTGCAAAGGATAAGAGTCTACCCTATGTACCCATAAATTGTTTTTTCTTTCGACTTTAGGCGTATGTTTCTCCCCGACTGTCAGAACATGGACTTCAACCGCTTTTTGGCTTAAGGCAAAGGATAGTTCCTCTACGTGCTTAGCCAAGCCTCCTACTGAGGCAGGAGGATATTCCCAGGACAACATTAATACTCTAATGCCTCTTCACTCCTTTACAATGTTCACATGTCTAGTCTTGCTAAGGCAGGCGACTTTTATGCCTGGTCGTAAAAAAGTCCTCTCGTTTAAAACAAGAGGACTTTTTGCTTAATATATTTGCCCGTTATGAACTTCGAAACTCCAGTTAAGGCCGTTATTGTTATCCCAGTTATGAGCACTGTCCCTAAAGCAAAAATTGAAACGACTCGGTTCTTCAATGCGAATCTTCTTGGCAAAGCCTCTTGTGGTCTTTTCCATTCTAACCTCGTTGACCTCTTGCCAGTTGTCCGCGTTACCATAACCGTAACGCATATAAATTTCATCTGCGCCGCTGCTGGGAAGGAGTCCATAATAAAGAACTGTTACTTCTTCCCCAAGGGTAATCGGGGTAGGATCCACCACCACGCCGCCTGGATAATCAGCTTCCCGCATGCTGAGTAATCTCTCGTCCCTGTTGTCAAAATTGGTCCTCCGATGATCAATCATGAAGAATCCTCCTTATAACTATAATAAAACCTATAGTTATTATTGCTGAAATAAACTAAAACTATAGCAGAGAAATACAGGCAATAAAAAATGCGCCGGTAAACAATTCCAGCGCATTTTAATATCATGTATTTTTGTGTTTACTAAGCTTTAACCTCTGCCTCCCGCGTACGTGGTGTTTTTACCCAAGCTTGCGGCTGTTTGTTCAAAGCTCTTAAAATCAAGGCACAGGTGAAAGGCAGTGCCATAAAAAACCCAACAAGAGGAACTACAACCAATTGTAAAACAGGTAAGTACTTAGCCCAACCTTTAGGTGCTAAGCGAAAGTCAATATAGTATCTAAATCTGTAGAACAGGTAAAAAACAAAACTGAAAGTAACCGGAGTCATAAATTGCAAGGCAGCCACGTGATCAAAAACAAGTTCAACAGGGTCTAACTTTCCTGTCCAGGTTAGGATTAAGAAGATCACCGGAACTATTACCATACATTGATAGAAAACCCACTGAGCGTGGCCTTTCCAAAATAAAGCCTTCAAGACAGGTAACCTCAACCGGTCGTCATAGTGAGTTGCCGTCCGGATCTTGTCGTAAACCTGTAGATGGCCACTACCCCAACGTAAACGTTGCCGGAAAAATGCCCTATAGGTAGCCGGTGTCTGTTCCGTACTCACCATTGGCAGGTACTCCGGCCATTGGCCGCTTTCCAGGTAACTTCGCACACCTAGTTCTAAGTCTTCAGACAGAGCTTTAGGGTCATAACCGCCAATCTTTAATAAAAGATCTTTTTCCATATGTAAATTGGTCCCGCCTAAAAAAGGCAAATCCCTCATTAAAATCGGCAGGTACCACTCATGGGATAAAGCCTGAAATAAGGCAATAACTTTGTTTAAAGGTCCTAGTTGGTAAAAATTGCGGACCTGAAAGACAGGGCCTTGCCAAGATTTTTGCTTTCTCCCGCTGGCTAAGTAACGGTAAGCTAAAAAGAGTAATACATCCTTCTCCGGGCGACTTTCCGCATCGTAAAAACTACAGATATCTGTTTTTTCATCAATATAAGCCAATCCATAATTTAAGGCCCGGGCCTTAGTGGAGGGAACTTCCTTGCCTAAACATACTCCACCTAACCGACCGTCAAAATCATAAGGAACGATGACGTGCTTTAACCGCGGAACATCACTTCTGCCTTTAAACTCTTCTATCTTCTGCTCCACTACATCCTGAGTAGTCGGTCTTCCGTCTTTGTTATTCCTAATCTCCTTTTCATCTGTTATCACCAGAACCTCATAATGATCTTTCGGGTAGTTCAAATGAGCTAAATGTTCTATTGTATTAGCAATAACCAAAGCCTCGTCTCTGGCCGGAACCATTACAGAAAAAAAAGGAAGTTCTTTTTGTGCCAAACTGCTTAAATCAGCAGATTTTCTTCCTTTCCAGTAATGAAGACGAGAAACTATTCCCCAATATATGTAACGAAGAAAAAGGTAAGCTACCAAGGCTGTAAATAAAACACTTAGCAAATATAATATCTCGCCTGTCTCCATAGAAATCACCTCCAAGGTTGCACAAAAATCCCTCCCCCTAATAAGAGGAGGTAGGCTCCATCTGACTAGTTTGACCTTCATTTACACCCTTTATAGTTTACACTACGAAATTATGAAAAAACAATTAAGCTGACTTCCTGAGGCCATGCTAATAAACCCTTTATTTATTTTATCCTATATTCTGCTTGCTCAATCTTTATCATGCTCACTAATACTTTTTCTTTTTAGAATTATCTTCGATTATCTGTTATCAGTTTGTTATTAGGCATTAAAAAATATGCTTAAAAGGTTTTGTCCTGAATGCAAAAAGAAAAAGGAGGAAATCTTTCGAATTTCCCCCTTGTCACAAGCTCTTAATGTCCGTCAGCTTGGGTAACTACTCTTGGGTTAACAACTTTGGCTGTCAAGGCACCTGTCGGGCAAACAGATACACAGGCGCCGCAGTGACGGCAAAGATTTTTGTCAACAGTCATAATCGGGAAGTTTAGGGTACGTGCTTTGTAAGAGCAAGCAGCTACACAACGTTGACAATTAGTGCAACCGCAATGTAAGCAACGATTTGCTTCATCTTCTGCTTCTTTTTCATCCAAACCTAGTTCTACTTCAGCAAAACCAGGTACGCTCTTTTCTAAGGATAAGAATTTAGCTTCTGCTCTTTTGGTACCGCCGTCAGCAATTGTAATATCAACTGCTCGGCTCCGTTTAGCGGTATAGCTGTCCATCACTTTGCCGTCCCCACCTAAATATTGGTCGATGCTGGCGGCAGCTTCTCTACCGGCTGCAATAGCTTTGATAACTGAAGCAGGCCCTGTTGCACAGTCACCGGCTACGAAGACACCGGCTTCAGCACTTAAACCTTTTGCAGCATCTTTAACTCCCGGCATAAAGGCTGCGTCAACTACTTGACCGACTGCTACGATTACATAATCAGCGTCGATAGCAACTGCCGGCTCACCGGATTTTACAGGTTTTCTTCTGCCGGAAGCATCAGCTTCACCAAGTGTCATTGGATCATAGAAGAATTTCAAGCTGCTGCCGTTGGCCTCAATTTTATTTGGACCGGCCAAGAAGGTAAACTTAACTCCTTCTTGTTTAGCATGAGCTACTTCTTCAGCATAAGCCGGCATTTCAGCTTCTGTTCTACGATAAACCACAATAACTTCTTCGGCGCCCAACCTTACAGCACTGCGTGCAGCGTCAATAGCAACGTTACCGCCACCGACAACTACTACCTTTTTGCCATGGAAGCCACCGGCTCTGCCTAAGTTTACATCACGTAAGAAAGTTACACCGGGAATTACGCCAGGAAGATCTTCCCCTACAATACCAAGCTTACTGTCACCATGAGCACCAACAGCAATTAAGACGCTGTCGTAAGACTTTTTCAGTTCATCCATGGTTACATCTAAGCCGACTTTAACGCCGGTACGAATTTCCACACCCATCTTTTCTAAACGGGCAATTTCTTTGTTCATAGGATCTTTTGGCAACCTGTAATCAGGAATACCGACAGCTAGCATACCACCGGCAATCGGTAAGGCTTCGAAAACTTTAACACTATAGCCTTTCTTGGCCAGATAATAAGCAGCACTTAAACCTGCCGGGCCGGCACCTACAATAGCGACTTTTTTGCCGTTACTCGGTGCTATTTCAGGAATCGGCAGTTCATCACCACAACTTGCAAAGGTTCTATCTGCAGCAGCACGCTTCAGTAAACGGATCTGGAGAGCATCGTCGACTTTGGCCCTGCGGCACTTGCCTTCGCAAGGATGGTCACAGACACGACCGCAAATGGCTGGGAAGGGGTTAGCAACGCTTACTGTCTTATAAGCTTCAATATATTGGCCTTTTCTGATTTGGTCTAGGTAAAGCGGAACATCAACTCCTGCAGGGCAGGCTTGCTGACATGGGGCGTAATCAGGCTCATAGTTGAATTCTAATTCAGCAACAACCCCCTGAGTTGGGAAGTTGGGTAAAGCAACACCGCGGACGCTTGGAATATCTTTATAGCCTAATTGCTCCAGTAGAATCGCCAAGTCTCTGCAGAGCTTTTCAAAGTACTCAACGCCTTTTAACACGGCGATGGAGTGAACTCCGATAGCGTTACAACCGACCATTAAATATTCAACAGCATCTTCAGCACAGGTAACGCCGCCGGTACCTACTAGATTTGGACAACCGTTACGGGCAATTTCAGAGTTAATTCTTAAAGCGATTGGTCTGATAGCGCCACCGGATAACCAACCGGTACCGCCAGGGCCCATCATTTCCGGTCTGGCATTTTTAATATCAATCTTTAAGGTAGGTCCGATAGAGTCAATGGCGGTAATGCCGGCAGCACCCATTTCCAGACACTTTTTAGCTGTGCTTACCGGATCAGGCCAGTTTCCGCTAAGTTTACAAAGGACAGGAATCTTTACTTGTTTAAGGGTTGTTTCCAGCATGGGCAGAATAGTATCTTCCGTGTAGGAAACCAGTTCAATCATGTCAGCGCCGGCTTCTTCAGCAGGTTTAACAAGATCGTGGGCTTCCGGGTAGGTATGTCCAACACTGGCGATAACGACACAACCGGCTTTTTTGGCCATAGGGATTTCTCTTTCAAACCATACTTCGGCAGGAGAGTCTGCCCACTTTTCACAGTTGATCAAAGAATCGCTATTGATCTTGCCGATGTGGTGGACAGGATTGATAGCAGCTTCATGGCGAATGGTCTTGGTAACTACTGCACCGCACCCTGCTTGATGTGCCCTGATCATTCCTTCAGCTGCGTAAGTCAAGGGACCTGAAGATAAGATAAAGGGGCTTTGAAGTTTAATTCCGCAAAGTTCGGTTGTCAGATCTGCACCTTTCAAATTCTTTAGATCGATCATGTTTCTCCCTCCATGTTTTTCATTTTTTGACTGGGATTCCAGTCCTTAAGTTGGCTATTTTCAAATTTATCTTGTTTTCTCGGCAACCTCTTTAATTGCATCTATTACTTGTTGATAACCGGTGCAACGGCAAAGGTTACCGGAAATTGCAACCTTGATATCTTCAGTGGTCGGGTTTGGGTTGGAATCAAGTAAAGCCTTAGCACTCAGAATCAAGCCCGGTGTACAAAAACCACATTGGAGCGCATTATGCTTAATAAAGGCCTCTTGGATAGGGTGAAGCTTTTCGTTTTCCATCAGTCCCTCAATGGTGGTAATATGTTTACCGTCCATCGAAGCAGCTAAAGTGAGACAACTGTTTACCGTTTCCCCGTCTACAATGACAGTACAAGCTCCACACTCCCCTACGCCGCAACCTTCCTTGGTACCGGTAAGACTTAAATCCTCTCTTAAGACATCTAACAGCCTGGCGTAAGGCTTTACCTCTATGCTGACAGGATTACCGTTCACCACCATGTTAACTTTAACTTTGTCCACCTTATTCCACCCCCAATGCCTGATCTAAGGCTCGACGTGTCAATACTGCAATAACTGGTTCTTTATAAGGCGTAGACCAACGTATACCTGACTTCTCCACCATTACTTCAGCAACTTTTTTCCCGGCTGACTCAAATAACTCAGCAGTCGGTTTTTGCCCAACTAAAATCGCTTCGGCCTCACTAACTCTTCCAGGTTTGGGCAGGACAGATCCGGGAGCAATCCGGGCTTCGGTGATAACATCGTTTTCATCAAGCACTAAGACTACCGCTACATTCATTCTGGCTATGGCTAAGGCTTTTCTGCGTCCCAGTTTAATAAAGGAAGTCCTGGCACTTCCCGGCAAGCGCTTAAAACTTACTTCCGTTAATAGCTCGTCAGGGGCAATATTAGTCTTATAGGGCTTTTCAAAGATCTCAACCATAGGTACTACTCTTTCTCCCCGCACGCTTTCCAGCTTCACCTTTGCGTTTAAAGCTACTAAAGCCGGAACCGGGTCCGCTGCAGGGGAAGCATTACAAATGCTGCCGCCAATAGTTCCCCTGTGCCTGATTTGGGGGGAGCCCACCGTATTGCAGGCTTCCGAAAGCAAGGGCGCAGCGGTTCTAAGCATGGGAGAATTGTAGATTTGGTCATGGGTTACTATTGTTCCTATGTGGATGACATTATCTTCTTCCTGAATATACCTGAGCTCATTGATATGGCTGATATCAATTACAACTTTCATCCCGGCTATTTTTTTGTCTTCATCCCGGATCTGGACCATTAAATCGGTACCGCCGGCAATTACTTTAGCTTCGCCTTGATATTGATTAAGCAACTCACAGGCCTCTTTGACAGAAGCAGGTCTATAGTAGTTAAAGCGCATCATTAGGCATTACCTCCTGCCCTTAAAGACTTACCTAAAAGCACACGTTCGAGGTCAAAGGGCAATCTTCTCAGCCGTATACCCTTAGTTCTAACCAAAACACTGTTTACAGCGCTGGCAATTGCTGCACCGACGGCTTCAGTAGCAGGTTCTCCCAAACTCTTGGCACCAAAAGTACCTTCCGTATCGTCACATTCAAAGAGAATAGGATCCATTTCCGGTACGTCCATTGCGGTCGGGAAAATGTAGGAATCAAAGTTCTTGGTGCCTAATTTACCTTTGTTCACTTCTACCTCTTCAGTGCAGGCAAAACCCATACCCATGGCAATACCGCCGTAAATCTGACCCTTGGCTGTTGCTTCGTTAATAACAGTTCCGCAATCATGAGCCGAAGTAACTTTCAACACGTCAACATAACCGGTTTCCAAATCAACCTCTACCTCTGCCACCACGCAGGCGAAAGAATAAGTTGGGAAAACATCACCTTGCCCGGTATGATGGTCTACCTTTAAGGGTTTTGGTTCAAACCATTCATATACGGCTAATTGCTTACCAGACCACAGCCTGTTATTACAAACAGCGGCAAAGGAAACCCGCTTGGATGGGTCGCTTTTTAAGAAGCAAACACTGTCTTCGATAACCACTTCATCTAAAGATGAGCAGTTGAGCATTTCTCTGGCAGTTTCCAGAATTAGAACTTTTAATTTTTCGGCAGCCCTTTTCATGGATTGAGCCCCCATTACTGTACCCCTGGAAGCAACAGTCATTCCACTGTCAGGTATGGCATGGGTGTCCACCCCGATATGATGAATATCTTCTACTTTTACTCCAAGTACTTCAGCTACGATTTGGGAGTAAGCCGTTTTCAAACCCTGCCCGTTTTCTGCCGTACCGGAATGAATTAAAACCGAGCCGTCTTCGAGGGCTGTAATCATGGCTCCTGAGGCGTCTACAGTTTCGGCGCCAAGTCCTGCGCCACGGTAACAGGTAACCAGACCGATGCCCTTTTGCTTTGGTCCTGTTTGTTTTGCATATGCTGCCCGTTTAGCCAGAAAATCGGTCTTCTCCAGCACATGGTCCAGCATTTCTGAGAGAATGACCGGCTGAACAAGCTTTTGACTGGTAATAGTCAAATCTCCCTGTTTTAAAAGATTCTTTCTGCGCAACTCAACCGGGTCCATGTTTAAGGCTTCGGCTAATTCATCCATCAAAGATTCCTGAGCAAAAATGATCTGGGGTGAGCTGTAACCCCGAAAAGCCCCACCGTGAATATTGTTGGTAAATACGCCAAAGGTGTCAGTTTTGACGTTAGGGATATTGTAAACACCGGCGGAGTGAATGGAAGCCCTGCAGTTCATATACTGGGTTTGATTATTATAAGCTCCCGAATTGTCAACAAGTTGCCCTTCCAAAGCCAGGATTTTACCGTCTTTAGTAGCTCCAACCTTATAACGGAAGCGGAAAGGATGCCGCTTGGAACTTTCCAGAAAAGAATCTTCGCGGCTTAAAACCATTTTAACAGGGCGTCCGGTAACTTTGGCCAAGATGGCAGCCCGTCCTACAGTAAGTCCCACTAACTCTTCCTTACCCCCAAAGGAACCACCTAGAGTCTGCTGGACGATCCGAGCTTTGTTCATCGGAATTTGTAAAGCATCGGCAATATAGCGTCTGCTGAAGTGAGGGTTCTGTGAAGAGGAATAAACAGTCATCGTACCGTCAACAGGATTAGACACAGCCACACAGGCTTCCGGTTCTATATAGGAGTGTTCAACAAATTGAGTCCTGTACTCCCGCTCGATAATCACATCACACTGTTTAAAAGCTTCTTCTACATTTCCTTTACGAATCGGATAATAGGATTCAAAAAAGACATTGCCTTTAGTCCCCGGAGTAGGAATACCGTTAACTAAGCCCACTCCCTTTTCTCGCACCTGAATTGCATCGGGCTCTAAAGCTTCATCAATGGTATAAACACCGGGCAATTCTTCATACTCAACTTCAATTGCCTTTAAAGCATCAGCTAAAGCTTCTTTTGTTTCAGCAGCCACTATCGCTACCACATCACCAACATAACGGACCTTATCAGCAATGTAGTAATAATCGGCCCAGCTCTGAGGTTTTGGAATATCGGCTGCCGTCAAAACAGCTTTTACTCCGGGAATTGACTTTGCTTTAGACGTATCAATCTTCACAATGTTAGCGTGGCTCAAGCCGCTTCTTAAACAGCCACCGTATAACATATTGGGAAAGCTCAAGTCAGCTGCATACTGAGCACGACCTGTAACCTTATCTAAAGCGTCGACCCGGCTAACCGGCTTGTTTAGAATCCGGAATTTCTTAGATCCCATCAGTGGCATACATTCACCTCCAATAATATTGCAAGCTATATATCTCTCTAATCTATCTAAGTTGGATAATACATGCTATATTACTTGTTTAATACAGTATAGCATGTACTGTGTTACCTTTCGCTAGCAGTTTCTGGACTTACTTCTTCTCGACTTTCCAGAATTTAAGGGCAGCTTCTCTGACTTCCGCTTTAACTTCTTCCTCATTAATGGTTAAGAGTTTTCCGCCCTCCATCAGTAATTTACCGTCAACCATCACATCAACAACATCGGAAGGATTTCGATATAAGACAAGTTGGTCGTAAACGTTATACTCATTAATCGGCGTAGGTGTATCTATTTTAATAGTGATAATATCGGCTAAATAACCTTCCTTAAGCTTACCGACTTTTTCCACGCCGATAGCTTCAGCGCCAAGAGCAGTAGCCATGTTGTAAACATCTTTAGCAGGCATAGCTTGTGGATCTTCAAGATTAGCTTTATGCAGACCCCATGCTCCCCTCATCACTTCAAAGAAGTTGTTAATAAAGCCGTCGCTACCTAGACCTACCTTAATACCTCTTTGGAGCATACCGGGTACAGGAGCAATTCCGCCGCCAACTTCACAGTTGGAAAGAGGCATGTGGACAAGTCTTGCTCCTCTTTTGGCTAAAATATCGAGTTCACTATCCTCTAATTTAACGCCTTGGGAAGCAACTACGTTAGGACCTAAGTAGCCCCATTCTTCATAGATATCCACCGGACGTTTGCCGTACTTTTCTAAAGTCCAGTTAGGCTCAAAGACGCTTTCAGAGAGATGCATGTGGATATCACAGTTAAGATCCTTGGCCAGAGCGGCTGCTTGTTTGACAAAGTTTTCATCACCGGTAAACAAGGTATGGATGGACATTAAACCTTGAACCAGGTTACCAGGTTTATTATTGTTTTTGACAAAATCAGCATTCTCCTTTAGGCCGAGTTGAGCGTTGTCTTCATTAACCCGCTGACAAGCCTCAAAACAGAGGCGAGCTCTTAAGCCAACCTTTTCCAGGATTTCTTTTTCAACTTCTAAAGCTCCAGGAATAGAGTTGGGCCCTTCCAACACATCTAAGAAAGTGGTGATACCGCTTTTAATCAATTCTACACAAGCCCATTTGGTAGAAATTTCAACTTGCTCGTGGTAAATGCGATCCTCAATATAAGGCCACCAAAAATCTTCTAAGAAACTGGAAAACTCGGTAACCAGAGCATCAGTTGTTATCCCCCGGGCAAAGACATTGTACATGTGAACATGTCCGTTAACAAAGCCAGGGGCTACCAGCCTGTCTGTAGCGTCTATAATTTTATCCCCTGTTTCCGGAATAAGGGTATTATTGGGACCAACAGCTATAATCGTATTTTCCTCTACCTTTACGCCCCAGTCCTTTTTTAAGCCTTCCTCGGTCATCAAGTAAGCGCCTTTAATAATCGTAGCCATCAGATTCCCCTCCTGGTAATTAATAATTGATTTATAAGTACTCACTTAAATCGATATCAGGATATACAACCCGCTCTAAACCTTTACTGTCCTCCGCTAAAGTTGCATCTATGCCCATCTTGGTTTGGACGCCCCTGTTGTCAGAGCAGGGATCTAATTCATGTCCCTGTGCATGAGGAATGAAGAAAATATCTCTTTCCGGAATGACCCTGTTTGACACTGCCCACATCACATCGGCAGGATTATAGATATCTACGTCTTCATCTACCACGATGACGTTTTTGATATTGACATAGGTCATCATTGCCGCAAGGGCTACATTTTTGGGTTCCCCTGGATTCTTTTTCTTAAGTTGTACTAAGGCTAAAAATCCGCTGCCATAGGGAGGTATATGGACATTGATTACACCGTTGGAAACATAAGTTGTAAACTTTTTCAATAAGGGTTCGCGAGGTAAAACGTTGCCTAAATTGATATGTTCAAAAGAAGCTCCGGCAATTGTCTGATAAATTGGATTATTTCGATGGGTAATAGCATTAACTTTTAATACCGGACTGGGCCAGGGGTCACTGTAGTGACCGGTAAATTCACCTAAGGGACCTTCTTCTTCCCTGTATTCCGGCACAACTTCTGCTTCAATGATGATTTCGGCATTGGCCGGCACGTAAACATCTGAAGTTAGACACTTTACTACTTCCTGAGGTTCTCCGTGAATTGCCCCGGCAATTTCCATTTCATCACCGTCATAACGAATACCTGCTCCTATGTAGATAGCAGGATCGACGCCTATAGCAATGGCTATGGGAAGAGCTTTCCCTTGAGCTTCAGCTTCATTATAAAAGTCCTTTAAATGCCTCCACTCGTTAATCATGATGCTCAGTTTATTCTTGCCCTTAACCTGCATCCTCTGAAAAGACAAGTTCTGCCTGATACCGTTTAACTCTTTGGAAACAATAACCCCGCCGGTAATAAAAGGACCACCGTCTTTTGGAGCGTGTTGTGGAATGGGAAGTTTAGCCAAATCAACATCGTCGCCTAAAAGCACATTTTCCTGGCATGGTGCTTTGTCAACCTTAACCGGCTTAATCGGCTTATCCATGGCCTTGCCTAAGACTTCGTTAATCTCTTTCTTTTCACACTCTAAAGCTAAAGCAATCCGGTCCATGGAACCTAAAACCCCACCGATTACAGGAATGGTATGTCCTTTTATGTTTTTAAAAAAGCCTGCACCCATATTTTTCTTTTCCAGGTTGGCCAATACGGTACCAATTTCATAGGCCGTTGAAACTTCTTTAGTGATTTCAGCAAGTTGATTATTGGCACGAAGTACCTCGATAAAAGACCGCAAATCCTTTATTTTTGACAACTTACTCCCTCCCCGCTTTTTTTTAAATACACATTCATCGAATTGAGCTTAGCCCTTGATAAACTTAGTACCTGCTTCCCCAACGACAGCATCTCTTAAGCTGTTTAAGGAAGTAATAATTCCTTGCCCTCCGGCACTCACAAATTTCAGCATAGCCTGTACTTTGGGTCCCATGCTGCCTTTGCCGAACTGACCTTCTGCCAAATATTTTTCTGCTTCAGCTATAGTTAAAGTTTTGAGATCTTCTTGATCAGGCTTACCATAATTAATAGCCACGTAAGGAACATCAGTAGCAATGACTAAAATGTCTGCCCCTAATTCTTTAGCGAGTAGGCTACTGGCCAAATCCTTGTCAATGACCGCCTCAACACCAATCAGCTGATCTCCTTCTTTGACTACCGGAATGCCACCACCTCCAACAGTAATCACAACAGCTCCGGCTTTAACCAAGGTGTTAACCGCTTCTAATTCGACAACTTCTTTAGGCTGGGGGGAAGGAACTACCTTTCTCCAGCCGCGTCCGCTGTCTTCAATCCATGTTTCGCCCTTGGTTTTCATGTTATGCCTAGCTTCTTCCTCACTGTAAAAAGCGCCAACCGGTTTAGTAGGATTTTGGAAGGCCGGGTCTTCCCGGTCTACTACAACCTGAGTTAAGACAGTTACTACCGGTTTTTCTATACCTTCCTTTTTCAACTCATTTAGAAGATTTTGTTGAATCATATAACCAATCAAGCCTTGGCTTTCGGCTCCGCATACGTCTAACGGCATAGCAGGAACCTGATCTCTGGCTGCAGCATTTTGCAATAAGATATTGCCGACTTGCGGACCGTTGCCGTGGGCAATTATCACATTGTATCCTTCTTTAATAAGCTTTACGATATTTTTAGCTGCCTCATTAACATTAGCCATTTGCTCTTCAATGGTACCCTTTTGCTTAGGCTGCAAGATCGCATTTCCGCCTAAGGCAACTACAACTGTTTTCATTTCTCCTAGTCCCCCTTAAATGTCGCTGTTCTATTGTTTTTATTAATAAAAAAAGCGCAATATCCAACCGGATATGCGCTTTCCCACTTGCGAAATGGGTAACCCCCCGAACTCTAGTTCCCGGTGCCTGAGCCGTGGTAGGTTAATATATGACGTTAAAACTTCCACAATAAATCAATTTTCAAGGTCATTATACACTATAAATCAAAATTTGTGGAGTACTTTTGTTAAAAAAATGCTAAAAAATGAGTAAAAGTTTAAACATACTTAACAAAATTACTATTTTACCCGAGCCTTAACGAATCTGCCTTGAGGTTTTTCAGCTAAAAACTCCCCATCCTGATAAATAATATTTCCTCTTAAAATTGTAGCGACGGGATATCCTTTAACTTTGATTCCTTCAAAGGGAGTATAGCCTGCAGCTGAATGTAATTTTTCACCTGTCAGAATTACTTCTTTCTCTGGATCTAAAATGGTGATATCACCATCACTGCCCACACCAATTACTCCTTTTTGAGGATAAAGACCAAAAAGTTTAGCCGGATTAGTAGCTAAACAAGCAACCAGTTGTTCAATAGACAATCTTCCTTTGGCAACACCCTCGCTGTAAGTAAGTGGAAGAAGAGTTTCGGAACCGGGAATTCCGTTTAAAGCTTTAAAGCAAGTATTAAATTGCAGCTTTTGCTCAACAGTGTAAGAACAGTGGTCTGTGGTCAGACATTGTAAAGTGCCTTCTTGAAGGCCCTTCCAAAGCAACTCCTGGTCTTTTTCCGTTCTTAAGGGAGGAGTCATCATATACCTTTGAGCTTGTTCTTTTTTGTAACAATCGGCAGTCAAAAGCAGATAATGAGGACAAGTTTCTCCATAAACTTTTTGTCCTTCTTCTTGGGCTTTTTTCATAATTTGGCATGCTTCTCCTGTAGAAACATGAACTATATAAATCGGTACATCAATTTCCTTAGCCATAGCCAGAAGGTTTTGTACGGCTTTTACTTCGGCTATATGGGGTCTACTCTCAGCATGATACTCAACCCCGGTCTTATTCTGCTTTTGGAATTCTTCTCTGAAAGAGACAATTAGGTCGTCGTCTTCAGCATGGAAAATAACAAGTTGACCCGTTTCTTTGACCATTGCCAGCAATTTTTTGATTTGGTCGTCAGGAAGGCGGTCAGCGTAGGTAGTGTAGACTTTTAAACTGCTGATTCCATACCTGGTAAGTTGTTGTAAGTCTTCTAAGGAAAAATCATGCTGGCCGGTAATTTCCATATGATAATGATAGTCGAGGTAAGAATGACCCTCTGCATTTGCTTGTTTATCAAGTAAGGATTCTAATAGGGATTTCCCTTCGAGGGGACTGGCAAAGTCTATGTAAGTAGTAACTCCACCGCAAGCTGCTGATTTACTCCCGCTTTCAACGTCATCGGCGGTAACCCCTAACTGATTGGCCATATTGTAGTGAGTGTGAGCATCAATGACGCCAGGTAAAACAAATTTGCCCGAAGCATCAATTACCTGATCTTCCTTGCTGGTCTCAAGATCTACTCCTAACGCAGTAATAACACCGTTTACAATTTTTACATCGGATTTTATGACGCCTTGTTCTGTTACAACATTTCCGTTTTTAATAACCGTTGCCAAGCTCATCCCTCCTTAATATTAATAACAGGGGACAAACCTCTTCCGAAGGGTACGATCTGAAGAGGAATGTCCCAAATAATGCCAAAAGAGTTCTAACAAAGCCCTAAAAGCCTTAAGAAATTAATCCAGGTATACTTTCTAAAACGTCCCAGAGTTCGTCAACATTCGGACTAACCTTGATAGGTTCTCCTGCAGCTTTAATAGCGTTGTTAACGTCCTTTAGGCCGTTACCGGTTACAGCGCAAACAACAGTTTCTTTCTTATCGATAATGCCTTCAGCGACCAATTTCTTTAAGCCTGCCAAGCCGGCAACACCTGCTGGTTCACCGAAAATACCTGAGGTGTTACCTAAAAGTCTCATGGCAGCCAGAATTTCTTCATCAGAAACATTAATGTAAGTACCACCGGATTGGCGAACTGCTCTTAATGCTTTTTCACCGTTTCTTGGAACGCCTACTGCAATACTATCGGCCAAGGTATTTTCTTCAGTAGGTTCAATAGGCTTATTACTATGGAAAGCCTTGGTAATAGGTGCACAACCTTCAGCTTGAACACCGGCAACCTTCGGTAACTTATTGATAAAGCCAGCTTTGTACAGATCAACAAAACCTTTCCATGCGCCGGCAATTGTACAACCGTCACCAACAGAGAAGACAATCCAGTCCGGAACTTGCCAATTTAGTTGCTCGCAAACTTCCAAAGTAACGGTCTTTTTGCCTTCTACTAAATAAGGATTGATAGCAGCATTACGGTTATACCAACCATATTTTTCAATAGCTGCAGCCGATAACTTGAAGGCATCACTGTACGAGCCTTGTACACTGATAACATTTGCCCCGAAAATTCTCAGTTGAGCTACTTTACCGGCAGGTGCTCGACCAGGTACGAAAATGCAAGTCTTAATACCCATAGAAGCTGCATTACCTGCTAAAGAAGAAGCAGCGTTACCGGTGGATGAGCAAGCTATAATTGGAGCTTTTTGTTCGGCTGCTCTAGCCACAGCTATGGCTGAAGCCCGGTCTTTAAGAGAAGCTGTTGGGTTTTGTCCGTCATCTTTAATGTAAAGGGTCTCCAAACCAATAATTTCGGCTAATCTGTCTGTTTTATAAAGTGGAGACCAACCTACTCTTAATTTCGGCTTTGGACCGGCAGGATCGGTTGGTAAGAAGGGTTCATAACGCCACATTGAGTAGTTTGTATTCTTAGCAAAAGATTCCTTAGAATAGTCTCTGGCAATTGCATCATAGTCGTAGACTACATCGAGAATGCCGGCTTTAGACCCACATTCAGGACAAGTATAGAGTCCAGGATCTGCGGGATAAGTCTTTCCACATTTAATGCACTGTAAGTGCTTTACGTAATTCTTTTTCATTATTTTCACTCCTTTTATTAGGTATCGCAACACATAGTAATAGTATAATTAAATTATACCACTAATAATTCAATGTGAATTAATTAAATCCTCCTTAAACTACGAAAATACTGGGAGAAAGGCTAAAAATAGTCGTAAGTCGTTTGTCTTTAGTCGCTAATCGCTAATTAGAGACTTGCATATATTCCCTTTTTCCTAATGAATTAATGATAAAAAGATCTGGAAACTAAAACTGTCATTAATAGTTATTAACATTTTTGCACACGGTATACAACATAAACAGAAGAGGCATGTTCCTCAACTTTTAGGACATGCCTCCTAGAATATCATATGCATAAGTTGACCTTTCCTTAATAGGCTAAAGATCTCCAGGGTCTGGTCTTTAAATGATAGGTTCCCGCCCTCTTACTTAAAGCATCGGCAGTTTCCTGACCTAATTTGAGCATGGCTTTTTCGTCAACGGTGGTAACAATTCCATTTTCCATGACGATCTGCCCGTCAATTACCACAGTTTCCACATTAGTCTGCGTACTGGAGTAAACTAAGGTAGATACAGGGTGATGCATAGGCACAGCTTTAGCAGCTAGTTGAGGATTAAAGATAAACAGGTCTGCTTTCTTGCCGATTTCAAGAGAACCGATCTCGTCTTCCATTCCGATGGCTCTCGCCCCATCAATTGTAGCCATTTCTAAAACTTTTTCAGCAGTGAGGATAGTGGGATCCATATGATGAACCTTTTGCAACAACGCAGCCATTTTTAAAGTTTCTAACATATCATTTGAGTTATTGCTGCCTGCCCCATCGGTTGCCAGACCAACTGTTACTCCTGCTTCAACTAAGCGAGGAATTGGCGGCACACCGGATGATAAGTACATATTGCTGACAGGATTGTGGGAAACTTTGGCATCAAAATATTTAGCCATTCTAATATCACTTGGTGTTAAGTGAACACAGTGTACCATCAGCATGTTTGGTCCCATTAATCCTAATTTTTCTAAAACGTTAATATCCCAATCTCCATGCAACTTTCTTGCTGCTTCCCTGTCGAATGGTGTTTCCGAGATATGAACTGTAACTCCGGTCTTATATTCTTCAGCAAGTCTTTTTGTCATGAGCAGTGATTCTTTAGAATTTGACCATACAGCAGCCGGAGCCAGCCATATCTTTATTTTTCCGTTATCTATCCCATGATATTTATCAAACAAGCGTCTTGCATCTTTTTCTATTGTGGTAACATCTTGCATGATCCCAGGTTGAACGCCAAATTCTTCTCCGGTATCCATATAGCCACGACCGAATATGCCCCTGATTCCCAACTCACGATAAGCTTTAATTACTCCATCGGATAACTCAGGTTGAGGATGGGGATACATATAATCCAGCATAGTAGTTGTACCGCTATGCAAGCCATCTAAACATCCTAACATAGCACCAGCGTAAGTATCCTCCGGTAACAAGTGAACCGAACTTGGAAAAGTCATCTCAGCCAACCAGTCAGCAAGAACTTTGTCATCTCCCAGGCCTTTCAGTAAAGTTTGGAACAAATGATTATGGGTGTTAATTAAACCCGGAAAGACAGCTTTACCGGTTGCATCTAAAACTTTTTTTACTTCTGTATATTTTTCCTGAAGCACTTCAGACGGTCCAATTTCTACGATTCTGTCGTCTTGAATGGCAAGGGCACCGTTTAGCAAAATTTCTCTCTTGGGATTGACTGTGACAATTGTCCCGTTAAGGATTAATAGATCAAGCATGCTTACACCTCCAAATTACATTTCATTAGTAGTTAGCTATTATTTTACAATATTATCGAAATGGTTAAAAGATAGTTAAAAGAGCAAGTCTTTAAGCCCTATAAAAGCCATTATTGCAAATTTGGATAATTGACATTTTTAATAAATTACTATTGACGGTATTCAGATATCGAATTAATCACTCTACCTTTTAGAAAAAGTGCACTTTAAATACTAAAACAAAACTAGCATTTAAAAGTGCACTTACAATTTATCACTATCTACTCAGGTATTAAGACAGATCTAAATACTTCCACACAGTCTTTCAAGCTTGGTTTTCTGGGATTATTCCGCATTAAAAACATATTAAGAGCTTCGCCGGCGAATAATTCAATGTCTTCCTCTTTCTTAAAGTATTCGCTTAAATCGTCGGGAATTTCCAAATCCCAGCACAGGTCTTGGACTGCATCTACTGCAGCTTGAGCTGCCTCACGGATACTCATACCATAAGTATCTACTCCTAAGGCAGCAGCAATCCTGGCCATTTTTTCCGGAACAGCAAGAATATTAAACTGCATACCGTAGGGTAGTAAAACTGCATTTGATAAACCATGGGGAACATCATAGTAACTGCTCAAAGGCCCGGACATAGCATGGACAAAGCCTAGACCAGCCTGATCCATGGCCACACCGGCTAAACTGGAAGCTAAGGCTACCTTTTCCCTGGCTTCGAGATTAGACCCGTTTGCAAAAGCTTTAGGCAAGTATTCTGCTAAAAGCTCGATTGCTTCCAAAGCCCAAGCATCGGTCACCGGATTGGAACCTAAGCCGACATAAGCTTCAATGGCATGGGTTAAAGCATCCATTCCAGTTGTGGAAGTAATTGCCGGGGGCAGAGAAAGCATCAGCTCTGCATCAATAAGAGCAGCTTTTGGGAAAAACTCGTCTAAATTAACGCCCTTTTTAGTATTTCGGTCAATAATCACTGCACAGCGGGTGACTTCACTGCCTGTCCCTGCTGTAGTCGGAATGGCAACCAGAGTTGCAGAAGGATTAGCCGGCATTTTACCATTCCACTGGTAGTCTTCATAAGTCCCTTCATTGGTCAGAAGCATGGCAACAGCTTTTGCCACATCCATGGGACTGCCACCCCCAACTGCTACAACTGCAGTAACGCCTTCATTTTTGGCAAAGTCCAGAGCAGATTGAACCGTATTAGCGTGCGGATTTGCTCTTACCTCATCAAAGATGAAATGCTTTACTCCTAGTTCATCCAACTCCGCCACCACTTTTTCAACTACGCCGGCTTTTATTAAACCTTTATCGGTGACGATCAGCACCTTATCTTCCGGCTTAATAAATTTTTTAATTTCCTTTCTTGCCCCAGCGCCGTGAATCAATTGAGTTGGCAAATAAAATCTCCTGGACATGAGTTCATCCTCCCTACTTATCATTTTATTTGCAAAGGTCTAAGCCTTATCAGTAACACGGGTTTACTCTCTTTGCACTCCTGCCACCAAGCAAGACTCATCCTATTTAACGAAAAGCCGGTACATCCAGGAGTTTTCTCCAAGGAGGTACCGGCATCACGTGCTTCCCGAACCTTGATCTATCTATTTAGTTTTCAAAAGTAATTTTTCCGTCAATAATATCTTGTTCTACTTGTTTAACTTTGTCAATAATTTCTTTATCGAGCTTGTTTTCCCAGTCGTGGAAGGAACTGATTCCTTCTACTCCGTCTTTGATCCCTCTGATGTTAGCAGCAGGATTAAAATTACCTTCTAAAGTTTCTTTGACTACCAATCTAACCATTTCCTGGTTACTTTGGATAGCACTTGCTACCACAACTTCAGGAGCAACTTCGAATTGATCGTCAACAAAACCGATATGATAAGTTCCCTGTTCTTTAGCTGCTTCAATAGCGCCTAGACCTACGGCATTAGCATCGCAGGTTACTACGTCAGCACCGTCAGCTATTAAGGCTAAGGCTGTTTCCTTACCTTTAGCCACGTCATCCCAGGTGTTAACGTAGGCAATAGTTACCTCCGCATTAGGATTGGCGGCTTTAGCTCCTTGGGCAAAACCATTCATAGATTTTTCAATAACTGCAGTCTTTTCAGCGCCGATAGCGCCAATCTTATTAGTTTTTGTTAAGAGACCGGCCAAATAACCTCCCACATAACCTGGTTCCCAGTTGGTAAAGCTGTAGGAAGCTAAGTTTTTACCATTAGAAACAGAGCCATTTAAAATGACAAATTTAACGTCAGGGAACTCTTCTGCTACCTTTGCAGCTGCATCGGAAAATTGGTAACCGTGACCAACAATCAAGTTATAGCCGCTGGTTGCATAATTTCTAAATACTTCTTCCATATCAGATTGGGTAACTGCTTCCTGGTAAGCAACTTCTACCCCAAACTCGTCTTTAGCTGCCATTAAACCTTCGTAAGCGCTGGCATTCCAGCCTTTATCGTTAATGTTTCCAGGTAATAAGAGGCCGACTTTCAATGAGGTTTCCGACTGTTCTGTAGGTGTTTCTTGACTTCCCGTTTCATTGGAGTTTTCTTGCGTACTGCCACAACCTACAACAAATAGGAACATGGTAGCTACTAAAAACAAGGCTACAATAACTTTTTTAAATTTGTGCATGTTGAACCTCCTAGTTTTAATAGATTAATATTTTAACTGCTCGCTACAGTTAAAACCGTGCTGGAAAATACCAACTAAAGCTTAAGGCATGTAAAGACTGATACTTTAAGCCTCGCTAATTTTTCTACAAGAATAACGGTTCAAACGCTTCATGAATTTTGCAATAATAAGTTTTGACGCATTTTTCACTAAGATTCTAATTAACAATATGGTTCATCATGGTTCATCCTAAATATTTTTCCATGCACTGCCCGGAAAAGACCCTGAAAAGCGCTTTCCCAGGCTAAATGTTTACTAGCTGGCAAGCCTCTTCGAACCTGCCATCATTAAACCTAATTCTTCAATATTTACGTTTTCATTGTTCTCTACAATGCCCATAATTTCACCTTCGTAGAGAACAGCAATACGGTCACTTAAAGATAAAACTTCTTCTAATTCAGTAGAAACTAAGAGTACAGCCGCACCCCTATCTCTTTCTTCAATAATTCTCTTATGCACGTATTCCATAGCACCAATATCTAAACCGCGAGTTGGGTGCATAGCAATAAGGAGGTTAGGCTCACGGTCAATTTCGCGGCCTAAAATAACCTTTTGCTGATTACCTCCGGATAGGTTCTTAACCTTGACTTCAATGTTAGGACATTTCACATTAAACTGTTGAACCAATTCCTCTGAATGGTCTTCAATATAATTCCAGTCAAGGATAATGCCTTTACTGTAAGGTTCTTTGTAATAGTTCATCAGCATAATATTTTCTTTGATTGAGAAATTCATAACAAGTCCCCGCTTATGGCGGTCTTCAGGAATATGAGCAACTTTTTCTTCTAAAATTTCCCGCGGCGCCTTGTTGGTCACATCTTTACCATTTAGCAATATTCTACCGCCTGTTACCTTACGCAGTCCGGTAATTGTATCTACTAATTCGGATTGGCCGTTTCCGTCTACACCGGCAATAGCCAAGACTTCTCCAGCTCTTACTTCTAAAGACAGCTTTTTCAAAGCTTTTAGTCCTTTATTGTTAAGGCATTCTACTTCTTCCATCTGCAAGACAGGTTCCTTTGGGATACATGGCTTTTTATCCATGCGTAAGAATACGTCCCGTCCCACCATTAGGCGTGCTAACTCTTCTTTATTAGTATCCTTCGTATTGACTGTAGCGACAGATCTGCCCGCTCTTAAAACTGTCACTCTATTACTTATAGTCATAACCTCATTTAACTTGTGGCTGATAAAAATAACGGTATGGCCTTCACTGGTTAATTGGCGCATGATAACAAATAGTTCCTCAACTTCTTGAGGGGTGAGCACCGCCGTCGGTTCGTCAAGAATAAGCAGATCAGCACCTCTGTATAAAGCTTTGATGATTTCTAAACGTTGCTGCTGACCCACTGATAACTGCCAAACTTTAGCCCAAGGGTCGATGTTCATGTTGTACTTTTTCCCCAGCGCAACAATTTTTTCAGCCGCACCTTCCAGGTCAAGAACCGATCCTCTCTCTGGTTTTATTCCGAGAATAACATTCTCGACAACTGTTAAGGCAGGAATGAGCATAAAGTGCTGGTGAACCATACCAATACCCAAGTCAATTGCTACTTTAGGAGAAGTAATTTCAACTTTTTGCCCTCTCAGTTTAATTGTTCCCGAGGTAGGTTGATAAAGTCCATATAAAATGTTCATCAGGGTACTCTTGCCTGCACCGTTTTCACCTAATAGAGTGTGCACTTCTCCCTTTTCCACTTCAAAATTTACCTTATCATTAGCTAACACGCCAGGAAACTGCTTAGTGATGTCCTGCATTTGCAACAAAACGGACATTGGAAGATCACCTCATTTCATAGTTTTTAAAAGGCTTCGAGCACTAACCACCGGTTATATCATTAATCACTAATGATCCCTTAAGGGTGATTTACCTTCAATGTCGATATTTAATTCCTTGGCCATTTCCAGCCATTTTTCACGACCATAGCATGTAACCATTACCGCTTCAGCCACACCTTTGCCTAGACGTCTTACCGTATCCAGTCCTACCGTGTCTTCCAAAGCGCCTTCTGCTTTCTTGTCTTTTGACCAGATCTTACCACCTGTGTAACAACCTCCAAGGCCACCTGTTACCAATATTTCATGCATTAAATAAAAATTGATTATAGCTTGGAGAACCATTTCCTGACCGCCATGTCTGGTACCACCGGTGGTCAAAGCCCCTCCGACTTTATTGTTTAGCACACCCGGATGAACTAAGTAAATCGGTCTTAACCTGTTAAAAACAGCAGCCAACTGGGCAGTAACATTCATGTCGTAAACCGGAGAACCAATAATAAAACCGTCTGCTTCCAAGAAGAGCTTTTCCAACTCTTTAATATCATCTTGAATGAAACACATAGTCTTTTCTCTAATGCATTTGTCGCAATGATAGCAGTAAGTTATTTTCTTTCCTCTAACGCTCCAAAATTCTGTTGTTATACCAGGAATCTCCTCAGCTGCCTTGAGGGCCTCCCGGATAGCAAATTCAGTTGCACCTTTTCTGGGACTTCCACAAATACCTAAAATTTTTGGCATTTTTCCACCTCCGAAGAACTAAGCATCATCTAATTCTGATAACAATTACTGTCAATAAAACGGGACAATCCTTGCTACTACAGATAAAATAATTTTGAGGTAGACGTAAAGATTTACAACTGGTCATTGATTGGGCCAGGCAAAAGTGCTGCTACTTTAAGCTTATCCTCTCCCTGTTCACCTGTCTGTTCACCAGCATTATCACTATTGCTATTACCACATCCAGCAAGCAAACCTACTGCTAAAACAACAACCAACAGTACTGAAAACAGTTTCTTCATCTTAAGTCCCCCTATAATAGATATTTTTTGCCTGTCTTTTTTAAGTCCAACAGGAAAGACTGTACATCGACCATTGCTTAATTTCTTCCTAACGCTTTTCTAATAGCTTTTATACGACTTTGGCACTCTTCGATCAATGCTTCTTCATCCACAAAAACAGCGCGTTTATTTTTCACAACGACTTTACCGTCAACCAACACAGTGTCAACGTCGTTCCCATTAGCGTTGTAAACAAGCGCAGAAGCTGGCTTATGGACAGGAGCAATGTGAGGTTTTTTCCAATCAACAAGTATGATATCTGCTTTCATGCCGCTGGCAAGCTGACCCAGGTCATTTCTTCCAAGCACATGAGCACCATTTAACACTGCCATTCTTAAAACATCTTCAGGGTATAACACTGTGGAATCTAAGGTACTTACCTTTTGTAAACAAGCTGTAAACTTCAGTACAGACATCATATCCTGACTATTATTACTACCAGGTCCATCAGTAGCTAAGGCCACCGGTATGCCATTATTTAGAAATTTCGGAACAGGGGCTACACCGGATGCTAGATACATATTAGCTACCGGACAATGAACAACCGTTGAACCTGCTTTTTTAACAAGTTCAATTTCCTTGTCGTCTAACCAGACAGCGTGGGCAAGTTGAGTATTCTCGCCTAGAATACCCAGTTCAGCAAAGAACTCCACGTTTCTTTTTCCATACTTTGTTACCGTTCTTTCAACCACTGTTTGAGTTTCAGCTGTATGAACCTGAAATTTCAAACCATGTTTTTGGGCAAAGGAAGCGCTTTCAATGAAAAGTTCCGGTGAACATCCCCACGGATTCAAAGGTCCAACAGATAAGGTCAAGCGTCCCTCTTCCGCGCCATGCCATTCATGGTAAAGGCGATCCAATTCTTCCAAAACTACTTTGCCATCTTCCCTAAGGTCAGGGTGATATTCAATGTCGGCAAAGCAGCGGCAGAGACTTCCCCTTATACCACTCTTTTGCATTGCTTTGAAAACATTGTCTGAAGTGCCTCTTGTTGTATGAATATAATGCTGATCTACTACAGCGGTAGCACCGGTTTTAAGATTTTCCACACAGCCGATTAAGGCTGCCAGATAAAAATCTTCTTCCCGCATTTGGAGAGAAAAAGGCCAGATCTCTTCCCTCAACCAGTCTAGCAAAGGTTTATCATCTGCAAGCCCTCTGGTAAAAGTTTGAAACAGATGGGTATGACTATTAACCAATCCAGGTAACACGATTTTACCGCTCGCATTGATAACTTCATCAACCTGCCGGCCAAGTTCTGCTACTCTGGCTTCATCTTGACCAACTTCCGCTATACGATCATCAGTTATTAAAACATAACCTTTTTCATATACAGTAAAATTGCTATCTAAAGTTAGCAGCCATCCATTTTTTATGAGCGTTTTCAATAGTTTCACTCCATGTTTTTACTCTTTTACGTACGGTTGACCAGCGGCGGCCGGAGCTTCAGATTTTCCAACGAAGCCGCATAGAGCAAGGATGGTCAATACATAGGGTACCATTAAAAGGAATTGGAAAGGAATTGTCGTTCCGGAAGCTTGCAAACGATACTGCAAAGCTTCACCGGCACCGAACAGCAAAGATGCACCTAAAGCACCCACCGGATTATATTTTCCAAAAATAACTGCAGCCAAAGCGATAAAACCACGGCCGGCTACCATGTTTTCGGTAAAGAAACTGAGAAGGCCCAAGGAAACATAGGCACCAGCTAAGCCGCATAACAGGCCGCTAAACATTACACTGGCATAACGGACTCTATAGACATTAATACCAACAGTGTCGGCTGCTCTAGGATGCTCTCCAACAGCTCTTATTCTCAAACCAATATCAGTTTTATATAAGACAAAATATGCTATCGGGACCGCTATTAAGGCAATATAAACAAGGGCATTTTGATTAAACAGAACATCACCTATAAGCGGGATTTTAGATAATACCGGAATGGCAATAGGGTTAAAGGCATCGATTTTAGGAGGAGCAGTATTAACACCAAAAATTACCCGAGCAAACGAAGTGGTTAAACCCAAGCCAAAAATGTTAATAGCAGTACCTACTACCACTTGGTCGGCCCTTACAGAAATAGTAAGGTAAGCAAAAATTAAGGAAATCAACAAAGCAGCAAACATTGCCAGTAAAGCACCTGCCCAAGCGCTTCCAAACCAGAAAGAACCAACAACACCAGCCAGGGCTCCGGTCAACATCATACCTTCAGCACCGATGTTTACTATGCCGGCTCTATTACCATAGACAAGTCCGATAGCCGCCAAAAGTATCGGAGTAGCTGTACGAAGATCTGAGGCTAAAAAGTTTGTTATCACGTCTAACATTCTACCTTGCCCCCTTTCGCAGGTGCCAATGTGCTTCTCTTCTTCATAAAAATATTAAAGATATTACTGCCGACAACAAACATGATGACCAGGGCCTGAATAATATAGATTACTGCAATGGGAACTTTAGCAGCCATCTGCATCATGTTTGCACCGCTGCGCAAGATGCCAAACAAAATAGCTGACAGCAAAATACCAATAGGCGCGTTCTGACCTAACAAGGCTACTGCTATCCCATCAAAACCGTAATTTGGTGAAAAATTCTGAAATAATCTATGTTGGACACCCAGAATTTCACTGGAACCTGCAAGTCCTGCGAAACCTCCGGCAATAAACATTGCCATTAAGGCATTACGCGGAATATTCATACCTGCGTAACGCGCAGCCTCGGGATTTTCCCCAACTACCCTAACTTCGTAGCCGATAGTTGTCTTCCAAAGGAACCAGTAAAAGAAAACTACACCGAGTAAAGCAACAATAAGACCTAGATGTAATCTTGTCCCAGGTATAATTCTTGGTAATTGAGCAGTAATCTCCATTTGAGCTGATTGGGGGAAATCGCCCGGCGGTTCTTTCATTGGGCCGGTAACCAAGTAACTAACCCAGTGAGTAGCGATATAGTTTAACATAATGGTAGTAATCAATTCGCTGGCACCAAATCTAAGCTTTAACCAACCAGCCAGTAGCCCCCATAATCCACCGCCAATAAACCCTGCGATTAGCGCAAGTGGCAAATGAATAAAAATAGGAAGTCCTTTGATATAAATACCTACAACACTGGCGAAAAAACCGCCCATGTAAAGCTGGCCTTCGGCTCCCAGGTTAAATAGTCCACAGCGTCTGGCTAAGGCGTAACTTAAACCTGTAAAAAGGAGCGGGGTGGTTTTAACCAGCGTTTCACCGATTGAGTTTACACTACCTAGAGAACCCTTAATCAAATTCTGATAAGCACTTATAGGGTTAAGTCCCATCGCGATAATCACAAAAGCTCCCAGAATCAAAGCCGAGATGATAGAGAGTAATGGCAACGATAATGACTTCAACCCTTCCCCCAACTTTTCTACAACATTAACAGAGTTCTTTTTTGCCATGGTTTCCCTCCCGATATTAAGTGATATCCATTACTAGAAAGTTCACTTATAATATAACTAATCCGCCTTGAAATATTTGCTCTTATCACTCCTTTCGAAAAACACACCCGCCTAGAGGGCCCACATTTGAAAATTAGACACGAGTGCCTAGCTGACTTTTAAAATTATTAAAATTTTAGTTTCAACTTTATATATATTCAACATAAACAGACAAAAACCTTTTTCATAAATAAAAATAGTTTACAATTTGTGAAGTGTGTTAAATAATACTTAAAAAATTTTTACTTGACTTTTTTTCAATTGCTCCAAGCTAAATTTGTAGATTAGGCTACTTTCGCTATTTTTAGCTAACCTAATGACGGTTTCCACACCTATCACATCTTCAGCTGCACCTTCAGCCTTATTAGCTTTCGATCAAACTTTTCCGCCGGCATAGCTCCCGACTTCATTACTCACAATATTAATTCTTCTGGCCATCATTAAACTGATAATGGCATTAACAGTCAACTCTTGACCGCCTTTTCTCGCCCTCCGGCAGCAATAGCAACGCCAAATTTGTTGCGTAATTTGCCGGAGAAAACAGAGCTCGCATTCTGCTGAAAAATCCTGTAACTGAAGAGTAGTAGTATATACGTATACCGGTAAAGCAAAATTAAGCATCTGCCTCGACAAATTTAATCACTAAATCCCTCCTTGCTTTTTGTACCCTAATTATACCCCTCGGCTTTATATCATGCTATTGGTAAAAGTTATACATTTCTAGCAATTAAATGTACTTATACACGACTACACATTAAAAGCCTAACCCTCAGGTTAGGCTTTTAATTAGAAAAGGCAATTATCTTCTGGAAGCAACGTTCCCCATCGTTAAAGCCATTAAAGCCTTGATAGTGTGCAACCGGTTTTCAGCTTGATCATAAAGTGCAGATTGAGGACCGTCCATTACTTCACTTGTTACTTCTACATCGCGGTCGGCCGGCATGCAGTGCATGTAAATAGCATGTTCTTTAGCCAGTTTCATTCTTCTGCTGTCTACTATCCAGCCTGGATTTTCGTCAATTAACTTTAAGCCTGCAGCTTCATCATCGCCGACGTACATGATTGGGCCCCAACCCTTAGCATAAATTACATCAGCATCTTTGCATGCCTCGTCCATATCATGAACGATTTCAAATTTAGCACCGGCTTTTCTAGCATTTTCTTTAGCCATTGCAACAACTTCCGGCATCAAGTCAAATTTTTCCGGGTGAGCTAAAGTTACGTCTATGCCAAAACGTGGCATTAAGGCAATTAGAGATTGAGCCATAGATAAAGGGCGCATATAGTTAGGTGCGGAAGTCCAAGAAATAACAAACTTCAAGCCCCTTAAGTTATTACCAAATTTTTCTCTGATGGTGAACAAGTCAGCAAGAGATTGAGTTGGGTGCCAAATATCGCACTGCATGTTATATACAGGAATTTTAGAGTATTTGGCAACTTCTTGCATCCACTTATGACCGCCAACCAAAGTGTTACGAATACCAATAGCGTGTCCCATCCGGCTTAAAACTTCAATAGTGTCTTTGGCAGTTTCGCCGTGGTCAATTTGAGTAGCTTTTGGTGTTAGATAGTTAGCGTGTCCACCTAATTGGGTAATGCCGCATTCAAATGCGTTTCTGGTACGGGTTGATTCTTCGAAGAAAAGCATGAACAATGATTTGTTTTTGCACAGCTCATGAGGAATATCCATGCTGTATTTCATTTTTAAGTCTTCAGCAACTCTAAATAGTGTTTCTAATTCCTCATTTGTCCAATCTTGTTCACGTAATAAATGTTTACCTTTAAAATGGGTCTGCATTATTATCTTCCTCCTTCAGTTTTCTATCATTTTATTAACAGTTATGTAAACTAAAGCTTATGAAACTGGCATGTCACATAAGCCAAGTTTTCGGTTTTTAATTTTTGGTAATGGTAAATGGGAACAAGGCATAAAACTTGACAGCGTCAATTAATTCTTGAATAGGAACTTTGTCTTCGGTGGAGTGACACAAAGAACTATCTCCAGGACCAAAACCAACACTTGGAATACCCGTTCTACCACAAAGATGAGTAGCGTTAGTGCAAAAATCCCATTTAGTTACGACTGGTTCCTTATTAAATACCAGTTCATAAGCTTCCTTCCCGGAAACAATGACTTTATGATCTTCCGGCATTACCCAGGAGGGGAAGTAATCTACACAAGTTATTTCATAACCTGTATAGGTAGTTACTTTTTCAGTGTCAATTTCCGCTTTTGCGCCCGGAACTTTTGAGACATAAGTTCCTACTTCGTCAAGCAAGTCCTGAATAGTTTCACCACAAGATATTCTCCGGTCGCAGATGACAGTTACCTCGCCGGGAATTGTATTTAAGGAGGGTGTCTTACAATCTACTTTCGTTACTTCAATCGTGCCTTTACCTAAAAATGGATCTTCGACAAAATCATTGTGTTTATCTATTCCTTCAATGATAGGTAAAGCTTTAATCAGAGCATTTTCCCCTCGCCAGGCAGCACTTGCATGAGCAGCCTTTCCTGGTACAGTGATCTTAATCAGGGCTCTGCCTTTATGCCCTCTGATCAAGTTCATATTACTGGGTTCTGCTACCAAAATAAAATCAGGATTGATGTCCTTATTTTCTTCCATCATAGCTTGTACGCAGGAACCTTCCACATCTTCCTCAGAAATTGAACCTGATACCCATAAGGTAAAATCCCCTTCTAAGCCTAATTCTTTAATTGCCTTACCAGCATAAGTAATTCCGGCAAGACAACCCTTATCATCAACAGCGCCTCGACCGTGAACTAGGCCGTCTTTTACCTGGGCTTCCAGAGGATTAAAACCCCAGTCGGCAGGATCACCAGGTTCAACAGTATCAATATGGGCATCATAGAGAAGTACTGTTTTCCCTGAACCTATTCTGCCTAACACGTTTCCTACAGGATCAATTCTAACTTCATCATAACCAAATTCTTGCATTTTATGAGCAAGAAACTTTACAGCTTGGCCTTCGTTATAGGTTACACTTTCAATAGCGATAAAGTCTTTCAAGAACTCCACAATGTTATTCTGTTCTTTTTCTACATATTCACTTATTTTTTGGGCGAGTTCTTTTAAATCCACCATAACCCCACCTTTTTAGTTATTTTTTCTAATCCGGCTACTAATATACACCCAACCCATTTGCCAACAGCAAAAGTCTATAAAGTTCTAAGTAACTTCCAGTTAATTATAACGTATTTGTTTTCTTATATCAAACTTTTGTGTAATTCTTTGATATTTTTAAACACATTTTTATAATTAAATGCATAAAAATAAGCGCCCGCCAAACCGGCAAGCGCTTTTTTACTACAAAGTTGTAGGACTCTGGTTCCCGGCACCTGAGTCAAAGCATTTATGAACTTGTTGTAAATCTCCACTTTTGCGTATCTCTAAATTCGACGAAGAGCACGGGAATCCTGCCCTAATTATATAAACTTATTGTAAATCTTTTATAAAATTAATATAAATCTTTGTATAAAGGTGCTTTGTCACAAAGCTCCTTAACTTTAGCTCTTAATTGTTCTTTGCTGCTTTCAAATTTATCAGACAAAGCAACGTCAATAATATCAGCTATAGTTTTCATTTCTTCCTCTTTAAAGCCTCTGGTTGTAGCTGCAGGAGTACCGATTCTGATACCGCTGGTTACAAATGGGCTTTCTGGGTCAAAAGGAATGGTGTTCTTATTAACAGTGATTCCGATTTCATCTAAACGATGTTCAGCTTCTTTACCCGTAATTTTACGGCTACGTAAATCCACTAACATTAAGTGGTTATCAGTTCCACCGGAAACAAGATCAATACCCTTTTCCATTAAAGCATTCGCTAAAGTAGCAGCGTTTTTAACAATTTGTTCTTGGTAAGCTTTAAATTCTGGGCTAAGGGCTTCTTTAAAAGCAACTGCTTTGGCAGCGATAACATGCATTAAAGGTCCGCCTTGTAAGCCAGGGAATACAGCTTTATCAATCATCTTTGCATGTTCTTCTTTGCAGAGAATCATTCCGCCCCGTGGTCCTCTTAAAGTCTTATGAGTAGTAGTTGTCACAAAATCTGCATAAGGAACCGGACTTGGGTGGAGACCGGCAGCTACCAGGCCGGCAATATGAGCCATGTCAACCATTAAGTAAGCTCCTACTTCATCTGCAATAGCTCTGAATTTAGCAAAATCAATTTTTCTGGGGATAGCACTACCACCGGCAACAATCAGTTTCGGTTTAGCCTCGCGAGCAATTTCTGCTATTTTATCATAATTAAGCATTTGGGTATCTGCTTCAACGCCGTAAGCTACAAAGTTAAAATACAAGCCGGAAATATTAACCGGGCTGCCATGAGTTAAGTGACCGCCATGGGATAAATTCATACCGAGAACGGTATCGCCAGGCTTAAGGGCTGCCAAGTAAACAGCCATATTGGCATTAGCACCGGAATGGGGTTGAACATTAGCATGATCGGCACCAAACAATTTTTTGGCGCGCTCCCTTGCCAGATTTTCAGCAATATCTACATATTCACAACCACCATAGTAACGCTTGCCAGGATAACCTTCAGCGTATTTATTGGTTAAAACAGAACCTTGAGCCTCCATTACTGCCGGAGAAACAAAATTTTCAGAAGCGATTAATTCAATTTTGTCATTTTGACGTTTTCTTTCCTGCTCTAGGACCTCAGCTATTTCAGGATCCACTTCTTTTAAGTATTTCACGATATACCCTCCTAAACTTATGTAATTTTATTTGTGAAGTTGACCTCAAAACATGAAGCCAGCAACATCAACCAACCTTAAAGCCGAGCGCCTAATTTTGTTCAGTTTCAGTTAATTATTTATAGGATTTAGTACTTAAAGTTAAATTATTCAACTAAATCTATTCAACATCATCTATTCAACATCAAATTAAGAATTCCTTTCTATTTTTTAAAAAAATTCAATGAGATTTAACTTTGTAACCTTCTTACGGAAATAATTTCACCAAGGATGCTAATAGCTATTTCAGCCGGTGTTTCAGCGCCGATCTTTAAGCCAATCGGTGTTTTAACTTTTCTTAATTCTTCACCAGCAAAACCTTCGTCTTCTAATTTTGCCAACAACATTTTTACCCTCCGCCTGCTGCCTATCATGCCTAAATATTTGTAGGGCCTACCTAAAACCCGTTTTAAGCAGATTTCATCGTACCTATGCCCCCTGGTAACAATAACGATATAAGTGCTTTGATCTATTTCATAACTGTCAAGGGCCCGCTCAAAGTCAGTACATAAAATCTGATCAGCGTCAGGAAAAAGACTGGGATTGGCAAAATCAGGCCTATCATCTACAACTGTAACTTTAAAATCAAGTTTTTTACCAAAGGCTGCCACATATTGCCCGACGTGACCGGCCCCCAAAATCAACAGTTTTTCCTCCGGTAAAACAGGTTGATACAAAGTACTAACTTCTTGGTCTCCGGTTACAAAAATCGTCTTACCCGTGTTATAAGCCTGGACCAATACTTTTTCATCCACTGTACAATCTTCTCCAGCTAGTTTAGAACCCGAAGGAGAATAAACACCTTTGTTAAGCTTAGAAGCCAGTTGGGTCACTATCACAGCCGGTTTAACTTTTTCCAAGCACTCCAAGGCTGCATCATAGGGAATAGCTTGGCTTACAGGTTCAAGCAAGACGTTCATTACTCCTCCGCAAACCATCCCCTCGTCAGCAGCCAAATCGCTATTTAAAAGCACTTCATATATCTTGGCTTTTTGTTCATCTAAAACGGAAAGGGCTTCTCTTCTCACCTCAGCTTCTCCACAACCACCGCCGATAGTCCCTACACTTCGACCATCCGGAAAGATCAGCATTTGGGCTCCTTCGTGGCGAGGTGCCGAGCCGGTCACCTGAACAATAGTCGCCAAGACAGCCGGAAAATCAGCATTTATTACTTTTACTATTGTTTCTAAAACCTTTTTATCCATTTACCTCACCCCTATTGCCAGCCGTTGCTCTTTCCGAATAAATCAAATCAACTGTTTTCTGTTTAGTAAATTAAGCATAGCTTCCAGTACTGCTCCACCTAACGACCTCGCTTTGTCCGAAACAGTAAAGCAATAATCTATTTCCCCTCTGGGATCTACATCTCCTATCTTCATGCCTTTATGAACTACTAAGCCGGAATGTAACAAACCGCGCACAACCCCATCTAAGGCCGACACAACAGGAACCCGCTCAACTTCTCCTATTGCTTGTCCTTTCTTTACCAGATCACCTATTTCAGCGAAGCTGATAAATACACCTTCACAGGGAGCACGCAGAACTCTCTCTTCAGTTTTTCCCATTATATCTCCCGGAATACCAGTATTGGGAAGAGCGGAACCCTCATAAATCACTCTACCCAGGTAATGTCCTCTTTTGGTTTCAATGACCGCATGAGCATCTTCAGGAGCCCGAAAGCCGGGTCCTAAAGCTATGACAACCGGTGCAAGACTCGCTTTTGTCCCGATGTTCTTTTTGGCAAGTATAGCATCTACAACCACTTCAGGTTTTATGTGCTTAATGCATTCTGCTTCCGGATCTATTAAAACAGGAATTTCTCCTTTATTAAGTACTTGTCCATAGTTTTCCAAAGTAGCTAAACGCCCGATTATACCTTCAACCTGATTTTTCCCTTTGTAAACAGCCTCAGCAAAGGCAACCGTGCGTCTGATTACAGTCGGCTCCGGCAAATCTGTCATGATGACCGGAAAACCAGCTTTGTAGAGACGACTAGCTACGCCACTTGCCAAGTCACCTGCTCCTTTGATGACGATTTTAATTTGCTTCAATATTCACTCATCTCCCGCACTTTTGGTAGTAAATTTGATAGCTTGCCGGCGTGTCTAAATCTATAATAACACCTTCATCATCTGTCTCCAACCGATATACCACGCTTTGATGAGTTTGAATAACTGTTCTTGCTCCTAAATCGCCCTGTACATTTAACAGTTCAGGAAAAAATCTACGGGTCATCAGTACGGGATGCCCTTTCCTACCTTTATAACAAGGTATAACTATTTCTTTCCCAAATTGTCGATATGCTTCAACTATTTTAGCGACCGTTTCAGACTTTATTAGAGGTGTGTCTCCCAAACCTAACAGGCAAGCCTGGACTTCCGGTCCAAGGTTCTTAATTCCAGCCCGTAAAGAAGAAGCCATACCGGACTCGTACTCTTGATTAACAACCCACTCCACCGGCTTGTCCTTTAATAAATCAATGATTTTCTCAGCACAATAGCCGACCACTACTATAGTTTTATCCACCGGAGACCCAATGTATAAATCTATAGTACTGCCCAGTATTGTACCGTTTTTCCATGGTAAAAGCTGCTTTAGCTCTCCCATTCGATGGGATAAGCCTGCTGCCAGAATAACAGCTGCTATAGTCATGTATAAAAAACCTCCCGGACAGGTTCAGCAGTTTGTAAAGCTGTTAAGACAATCGGTGATATCCCTTTTTGCAGTAATAAGGAGGCAAGCTTTTTCCCTTTTTCATAATTTCTATCCAGATCTGCCTTGTTGATTACAACTGCAAAATCGCTGTGTTTAGGCAGGTTTTTCCGATAGCCATGTTCATTTGTGATCACTTCGGTAATTGCCAGACAGTCAAGAGGAGCGCCTAAAGGTACTTTAGTTAACTTCGATACCAATTCAGCTCGATGGACAAGCTTTTCAGACAGGGTTTGCTCAATAACCTCTGAGCCTATTATACCGACTACTAAGTCAGTTGAACGAGGAATAACCGGTTCATGATCATCAGGAGCTTTAAAAGGTTTACGTTGAGCTCCGTCTCCTTCAATTAAAAAAAAATGTTCCGGATATAATCTTTTTAATTCATCGATCCATTCAGGAGGAAGACCAATGACTTTATTAGCATCGGTCAGTTCAGTTGCTAAGGCAATGGCACAGGGATTTGCTGAAAGCAACCGGATTTTTTCGGATAGCTCAGCAAATCCTTGAGCATATATTATTGGAAAAGCAGCTAATTCGCCTGCTGCCATTCTTGTCGTTGTGGTAATGAAAAAATTCTTCTGTTGAGTTTTTAATTCTTTAGCTAAGGTTAAAAGGGTGGAAGTCTTTCCCCCACCACCTATTGCCGTAATGACTTTGTGAGTTTCAATTTGCAGAACTTGGGAAAGATTAAGGTTCATCAGCAGAACACCTTTAACGATCCATAGCATCAAAGATTTGTCTTTCAAGGAGGCGAGCCGTCGGAGTATTAGCAAGACCTCCACAAGCTGTTTCCCGTAAAGTTGCAGGCATAGAATTACCTATCTCTTTCATAGCTGAAATAACTTCATCCAGAGGAATTTTGCTTACTATGCCTGCCAGAGCCATATCAGCAGCAACCATGGCATTAGAAGCAGCCATAGCATTTCTTTTAATACAAGGTACTTCCACTAAACCGGCTACCGGATCACACACCAGACCGAGAATATTTTTCAAAGCTATAGCTCCGGCGTGAGCTGCCTGAGTAGGTGTACCTCCGGCTAATTCTACAGCGGCAGCGGCAGCCATACAAGAAGCAGAACCACACTCAGCCTGGCAGCCACCTTCAGCTCCGGAAATCGAAGCATTACGAGCAATAATCATCCCAAAGCCGGCAGCAGTAAAGAAGGCATTTACAATTTCCTGTCTACTGCTTCTTTTTTGCTTGGCAACGGTGTACATCACCGCCGGCAAAACGCCACAAGAACCAGCAGTAGGAGCAGCAACAATTTTTCCCATAGCAGCATTAACTTCTGCCACAGCCAAGGCCCTCGCTACAGCCTCCATTATCGGACCACCGGAAACACTTTTACCGTTAAGATAAGCAAGATACAGTTTTTTGGCATCCCCACCGGTAAGGCCACTGACGGATTTTACGTCCTTGTTTAATCCACGATCCATGGCCTCAAGCATCACGGACCAGTTTCTATCCATTTGACTTAAAAGCTCAGCTTCGCTTACTTCCAGGTCCTTAGCTTGCTTCTTAATAACAATGGTTGAAATGGGATAATTATGTGTTTCAGCTTCCTTGACTAACTCTGCAATTGTTTTATAGAACATCCCAATCACTCCATTTTCAAAAATTAAATCGGCGGGATTCTGAATAAACTATTGATGCCTTCCAACTGTCTAATTTCATGAATAGTCTTATCATTAACAGGATTATCAGTTTCCACGACCATTAGAGCTTCGGCACCTTTATCAACCCGAGCCACCTTCATTTGAGCTATATTTACGCCCGCTTTGGCAAGCAAAGCGCAAAGTTCAGCAATCATACCGGTCCGATCGGTATAAGTCGCAATAATCGTATGGTAGTTGCCTCTTAAATCTACGACGAAATCATCGACTTGGGTTACGGTGATGTTACCCCCACCAAGGGAAGATCCTAAAATAGACCTGGTTTTTTTCTTCCCACTTAAAACAAATTTCACCGTATTGGGATGAACATTTCCTAAATCAGCAGGAATAAATTTTACTTCAAGTCCTTTGTTTTTAGCAATCTCTAAGGCTTGGGCAATTCGGTCATCATCAGGGTCAAAGCCTAAAAGGCCAGCTACAAGGGCCACGTCAGTACCGTGGCCCTTGTAGGTCTTTGCAAAAGATCCATGCAGGAAAAGATCTGCTTTTTTAGGTTCATCACCAAAAATCAAGCGGGCTAATTTGCCTAAACGAACTGCTCCAGCTGTATGGGAACTTGACGGTCCAATCATGATTGGACCAACGATATCAAAAACATTCATGGCCAAATCAGCCCTCCTCCTGCACTTTTTGTAGCTTTAAAAGCTCTTCTTATTTCTTCAAACCGGTTCTGGCGTTGAATTCGTTGATTAACTTATCTAATTCCGGAGCCATGGTGTGTAATTTGCCCCAATAATTATCATAATCATACCATTGAGCATTCAATTCAGCAACATCATATTGTTGTTGTTCAATCCAGGTGTAGTATTTGAGGTTGTGAATACGTTTCTTAGCATAGTAGGTTAGTTCTTCCATGTTATCAATGCGTAAGCCATGGACATGTTTAGCAAGGTCGACAGCAGCATCAACTTTAGTATAGTCTCTGCCTCTTTCTTCCTTCATTTCTGCAAGTCTTGAACCGTACATAGCAGCAGAGTCGGTTAATACGGTAACAACACAATCATGTTCAGTTAACTCGTAGTACTTAGCAAACTTAATTGCCATAGCGATGTTAGCTGCACCGGAAATGCCAACCCAATTTAACTTAGCAATTACATCATCGGAAACACCCAGTTCTTCCTTCAGGTAAGCTTGACCTTCAGGCTCATTGAACAGGCGGAAAATACCAACGGCATCATCATCATCAATAGCAATGATCATATCAGTATTCTTAACATTATGTATCCAAGGTACGTGCTTGTCGCCAATACCTTCAATTCTGTGATCACCGTAGCCATTGTTCAAGAGAGTTGGGCACTGTAATGCTTCACCTACAGCAAGTTTAGCACCTGGGAAAGCATCCTTCACATAATCGCCACTACCTAAAGTACCACCGGAACCAGAAGTCAAGCAAACGCCAGCTACACGATCATTTTCTCTCATTTCTTTCTTAAGCATAGTTTCAAAAGCGTTACCTGTTACTTCATAGTGCCAGAGGTGATTGCCTAATTCACCGAATTGGTTAAAGATCATTACATTATTTCTTTCTCTTCTCAGTCTCCAGGTTTCATCATAAATCTCTTTTACGTTACTTTCGCAACCGGGAGTAGCGATAACTTCATCGGCCATATTTTTCAGCCAGTTGAAGCGCTCAGCACTCATATTTTCAGGTAAAATTGCGATGGATTTGCAACCTAAGAGTTTAGAGTTGTAGGCACCGCCACGGCAATAGTTACCGGTAGAAGGCCAAACAGCTGCGTGGAAAGTAGGATCAAATTGACCGGTTATAAGGCGGGGAACTAAGCAAGCAAAGCTAGGACCAATTTTATGAGCACCAATACCTGCAAAGAATTTACCGGACATAGCAAAAATTCTAGCTTTTACACCGGAAATTGCTGAAGGAATTTCAATATAGTTAGGCAATTCTTGATAAAGTCCACCTTTTTCTACAGGTTCATTCTTCCAGGAAATTCTGAACAGGTTACGCGGATGAACATCGTTTAAGCCTATTCCTTTTAGTTCTTCTTTGATAGAATCAGGAATGAGCTCAGGATGTTTCATTTCCTCAAAAGTCGGAATGATAATATCCCTTTCCTTAGCGAGCTTGACTGTTTTCTCAAGAACCTCTTCGTTGACAGTTAAGTCAATTAACTTATACTCTGCCATTTAAGTTACTCCTTTCTTGAATAGTATTATTTTAGTATAGTTTTTTATTTTAACACCAGAGTTATCCCCAGTGTTTAAAAACTTTTTACTAATCAAAATCGAGGTGGAGTAATAGCTGATAAAAACACTAATTGACTATCACCGCAATTTTTTAGTGAATGGGGGATAGAAGAGAAATAATAAATGCTGTCTCCTTCTTCAAGATAGTAAGTATCTTCCCCGATCATAATCTCCATTTTCCCCTCTAAAACCAAAATGCACTCTTCACCTGGGTGAGTAGACCTTTCTTCTCCCCCTGCAGCACCCGGATCCAATTTAGCTATTAAAACTTCCATCTGCCTATTTAAATCAGGCGATAACAATTCGTAGGTTAAATGGGTAGATGGAAAGCGTAATACCTTTCTTTCATTCTTGCGGACAACAGGACTGTGATTTTCATTGTCTAAGAGAAAATAAAAGATCGGTACATCTAATGCTTCTGCAATTTTACGCAAAGAAGTTATGGACGGTTCAGCCAGTTCCCGTTCAACCTGACTTAGGAAACTTGCCGTAAGTCCAATTTTCTCTGCCAAATCCTTCAAACTCAAATTCTTCTCGCACCGTTTTCTACGGATTTTTTCCCCTAGCATACGTTACCCCCTTGTGTAAAGGAAAAAGGTTTTGTTTAACTTAAATCTAATATAATATTAACCCAAAATATGAAATATAGCTATATTTTTTAATTAGTTTTTTAAATTTATTTAAATTATTTAAAGTCAAATTAAAGAGGACACTGTGGCTTCTCAGTGTCCCCCTCCCCTTTATTAGTGAAAAATCACCTATAATTTTGCCAGTTTTTCCTTAAGAAGTTTATTAACCAAACCCGGGTTAGCTTTTCCTTTAGTTTCTCGCATCACTTGCCCTACCAAAAAGCCGATAGCCTTTTCTTTGCCGTTTTTATAATCCTCTACTGATTGAGGATTAGCATCAATTACTTTTTCTACTATGGAAAGAATAACCCCTTCGTCACTAATTTGAACTAAGCCTTTTTCTTTGACTATTGTATCAGCAGATTTTCCGCTGGTAAACATTTCCTCAAAAACTTGCTTTGCTATTTTACCGCTGATTGTCCCCTTATCGACAAGTTTTAGCAGATCTGCCAAAGCTTTAGGCTGAATTGGAGAATTGGTAATACTTTGGTCGCTGGCGTTTAAAAGGCGTAATAATTCACCCATTACCCAGTTGGCCACGATTTTAGCATCCCCGCCGTATTCTTTAACCGTTGCATCAAAAAAATCAGCCAGCTGTCTAGAACTGGTAATAACCCCCGCATCGTAAGCCGATAACCCTAAGTTCTCCATCAGTCTCTTTTTCCGTACCTGAGGCAGTTCAGGAATACTTGCTCTTATCTTTTCCAACCATTTTTCGTCAATGATGATCGGGGCTAAATCCGGTTCAGGAAAGTAACGATAATCGTGGGCTTCTTCTTTGCTACGCATAGAAACGGTAATTCCCTGTATTTCATCCCACGAGCGAGTTTCTTGAACGATAGTTCCTCCGTCCTCAACTATTTGGATCTGCCTTTGGATTTCGTATTCCAAAGCCTTCTGTAAGGCCCTAAAGGAATTCATATTTTTGATCTCGGTCTTGGTACCTAATTTAGTAGAACCTTCAGGCCTAATGGAAATATTGGCATCGCAGCGGAGAGATCCTTCTTCCATCTTACAATCAGAAACCTCTGTGTACTCAAGAACAGATTTAAGCAATTCCATGTAAGCCCGAGCTTCCTCAGGAGAACTTATATCAGGTTCTGATACGATTTCAATCAACGGTACCCCGGCCCGGTTGTAATCAACCAACGAACTGGAAGAACTTGAAATAGTACTTCCCGAATGAACAAGCTTACCTGCATCTTCCTCCATATGCACCCTGTTAATGCGTACTCGTTTAGTTCTTCCTTCAACCTCAAGGTCCAAATAGCCGTCTTTAGCTATGGGCAAATCGTATTGAGAAGTTTGAAAGTTCTTAGATAGGTCAGGGTAATAATAATTTTTACGGTCAAACTTACTATAAGTATTAATCTTGCAATTCAAGGCAAGGCCTGCTTTAACCGCATATTCTAAAACTTTTTTATTAAAAACCGGAAGTGTCCCCGGCAAACCAAGACAGATTGGACAAACATGGGTGTTAGGTTCCCCACCGAAAGTAGTCGGACAAGAACAGAAAATTTTAGTTTTCGTTTTTAATTCGGCATGGACTTCCAGCCCAATTACGACCTCATATTTTCCAGACATCTATTTCCCTCCCAACTGTGGCCGTGCTTGATGATAATCGGTAGAACTTTCAAAAGCATATGCTGCGCTAAGAAGCGTAGATTCAGCAAAGGGTTTACTGATTAACTGTAAGCCGATGGGTAGTCCACGGCTAAAACCACAAGGTATGGAGATAGCCGGCAGCCCAGCCAGGTTAACTGTCACCGTGTAAATATCATTTAAGTACATGGCTAACGGATCATCTATCTTTTCGCCAAATTTAAAAGCAACTGAAGTAGTAGTAGGAGTAAGTAAAACATCGTATTTAGTAAAGGCCTGATCGAAGTCTTGCTTGATTAGAGTCCTTACCTTTAAAGCCTTTAGATAGTAAGCATCATAATAACCAGAACTTAAAGCATAAGTCCCTAGCATTATCCTCCGTTTTACCTCTGTGCCAAACCCTTCTGAGCGAGTTTTAATAAACATGCTTACCACATCTTCGGCATCCCTGCTTCGATAACCGTAGCGTACCCCGTCGTATCTCGCCAAATTTGAGCTACACTCAGCAGGACCGATTATATAGTAGGCAGGAAGGGCATACATGGTATGAGGCATAGAAATTTCTTCAACCACGGCACCTAATTCTTCGTATTTTTTAATTGCTGCCTTAATGGTTTCTTCAACCTCCGGATCTAATCCTGCGGCAAAGTACTCTTTCGGTACACCGATTTTTAGACCCTTTACATCTTTCTTAAGAGCTTCAAGGTAATTAGGAACTTCCTTGGGCACCGAAGTTGAATCTTTCAAATCATGTCCTGCAATCTGCTGGAGAACCAGGGCACAATCTGTTACATCCTTGGTAAACGGACCGATCTGATCTAATGATGACGCGTAAGCCAAAAGTCCATACCTGGAAACCAAGCCATAAGTTGGCTTTAAACCTACAACGCCACAAAAGGAGGCCGGTTGGCGAATTGAACCGCCCGTATCTGAACCTAAAGCATATACTACTTCTCCCGCAGCCACAGCGGCTGCCGGTCCTCCACTTGAGCCGCCTGGAACAGTGCTTAAATCCCAAGGATTTCTAGTCGGTCCAAAATAGGAAGTTTCTGTGGAAGAACCCATGGCAAACTCATCCATATTTTGTTTCCCGAGCAAGGCGGCTCCTGCTGTCTCAAGCTTTTCTACAACCGTAGCATCAAAAGGCGGAACATAATTCTCCAGCATTTTGGAAGAACAGGTTGTCCTAATCCCGGCAGTGGAAATATTATCTTTTAATCCCATAGGGATTCCTGCCAGCGGAGATATTTTCTCGCCTCGAGCTATTTGAGCATCAACTTCCTTAGCTTTTTCCAAGGCTTTCTCTTCAGTTATAGTCACAAAGGCATGGACATCTTGTTCTACATCTTGAATCCGTTCGATAAAGTGTCTGGTCAGTTCTACCGCACTGATCTCTTTTTTAAGCAAGAGATCCCGCAATTCGTGGGCAGTCTTTTCGAAGAGCTGCATTCTTATACCTCCTAATTAGTCATTAGTCGTCAGCAATTTGTCACCAGTCACCGGTCCCCAGTCGCCAGTAAAAGGCAAACATTAGTCATAACCATTTACCTGAAACTACACTTATAGTGGGGACTGACGACTGGAGACTGAGGACTTTTAGAGTATGCGCGGGACACGATATTGCCCGTCTTTTTCATCAGGGGCATTTTGAACAGCTTTTTCCCGTTCTAAGGTTTCCCCAACTTCATCTTCCCGAAAAACATTAGAAATAGGTATAGAATGGACGGTTATGTCAACATTTGTAGTATCCAATTCATTCAGCTTTCCCATAAACTCAAGGATAGAATTAAATTCTTTAGTCATATTTTCTTTTTCTTTTTCGCTCAATTCCAGCCGGGAAAGCATTGCCACGTGCTCAACTTCTTTTCTAGTAATAGCCAAACTTATTCACCTTCCTCGATGGGTAAATTAAACCAGATAATAGACTAACATCTTTTCAATTATAGCAAAACAGGAAGAAAATTCAATGAAAGCTAGAATACTAAAGCTAGGACTTGGGCTTTTCCTCTTTCAGCAAGCTAAGTAACTGTTCTTCGTTAAGAATGGTTATACCTAATTGCATTGCCTTGTCATATTTCGAGCCCGGATCGGAACCGACAATCACATAGTCAGTCTTTTTACTTACACTGGAAGATACCTTTCCTCCTTGAAGTTCAATCATCTCCTGGGCTTCCCTGCGTGTTAGGTTTGGTAAAGTGCCTGTTAAAACAAACTGCTTTCCGGCTAGTTTTCCATTAGCTACAGTCTCTTCTCGGTTTTCCATATTAACGCCGGCTTCCCGAAGTAGTTGAATAACCTTTTGGTTCCGCGGCTCGGTAAAAAAGCTTACGATACTTTGGGCCATTTTAGGACCGACATCCGGGATTTCCAGCAGTTCCTCAACAGACGCCTTGCTTAAAGCATCAAGGGTTTTAAATTTGGCCGCTAAAACTTTACCCGCTTGAGCACCGACGTTTCTAATGCCTAAAGCAAAAATCAATTGACCAAGACTGGCTTTTTTGCTCCTTTCGATAGCGTCTAACAGATTTTGAGCAGAGAGTTCTGCCATTCTTTCCAGTTTGACCAGATCTTCAAACTTAAGGTAATACAGATCCGCCGCATTATTGATTAAACCGGCCTGAAGCAGTTGTTCAATAACCTTTGGACCCAATCCTTCAATATTCATGGCGTCTCTGGAGGCAAAATGAATGATGCTCTCCCTTAGTTGGGCCGGACAGGCAAGCCCCCCTGTGCAACGAGCAGCAGCTTCATTTTCCAGACGCACAACTTGTGAACCACATTCAGGACAAAATTGGGGAAAAATAAAGTCTTTTTCCTGGCCGGTACGTTCTTCTTTAACAACCTTTACAACTTCAGGAATGACATCACCAGCTTTCTGGATTATGACCTTGTCTCCGATTTTGATGTCCTTCTCCCTGATAATATCTTCATTATGTAAAGTCGCCCTACTGACCGTAGAACCTGCCACTCTTACCGGTTCAAGCACAGCTGTAGGAGTAAGGACTCCTGTTCTGCCCACACTGATTACAATATCTTTAACTGTTGTTTTGACCTGTTCGGCAGGAAACTTATAAGCTATAGCCCAGCGGGGACTTTTAGCAGTAGCACCTAAAGCTTTTTGCTGTTCCAAATTATTAACCTTCAAGACCAGACCGTCAATTTCAAAAGGTAAGCTATGTCTTTTGGTAATCCATTCCTGGCAACAGTCTATGGCTTCGGTTATAGAAGAACACAGTTTGCTGTGGGACTCGACATGAAAACCTAGTTCTTTTAAAAGCTTTAAAGATTCCCAATGGGTTGCCGGTTCTAAACCTTCTACATAAGTTATTTCGTAAATAAAAGCACTTAGAGTACGCTTGGCCGTAACCTTCGGGTCCAGTTGGCGAATGGACCCGGCAGCAGCATTTCTAGGATTAGCAAATAAGCTTTCGCCTTTTTCCTCCCGCTCACTGTTTAATCTGGCAAAAGCTGCTTTAGGCATATATACTTCGCCGCGTACCTCCAGGCGGGGAAGAGGCGTTTTAAGTCTTAAGGGAATAGACTTGACTGTTTTTAAATTTGCCGTTACGTCTTCTCCGTTTTCCCCGTCTCCCCGGGTAGCTCCCCTGATCAGGATCCCGTTTTCATAAATAAGGGCAATGGAAAGGCCATCGATTTTGGCTTCTAAAACGTATTCAACCGGTGAATTCAAAGTTGAAACTACCCTCCGGTTAAAATCCAGCAAATCTTCCGCACTGAAGGCATTAGCCAAACTTAAAAGAGGTTTGCGATGATGGTAGCTGGCAAAAGCGCTGGCTACTGAACCACCTACCCGCTGGCTGGGCGAATCAGGCGTCACCAACTGGGGAAAAAGCCTTTCCAAAGCAATTAATTCTTGCATAAGCTTGTCGTACTCGGCATCTGAAATAGTCGGAGAATCTAGTACATAGTAACGATAGTTATGTTCCTCTAACTCTTTACGTAAGGCCTCAATTTTTTTTTGTGCTTCTTGAAGATTCATCATTATACCTCCATCGATGGTATAAAATTAAGCCTTCCTGATAGGTGCATATTTAGCCATGACAGTCTTTATTCCCTGTGCGGGAAAGGCTATGCTCAGTTGGGTATCTTCACCGCTGCCTGCAATTTTGACAATAACCCCTTCACCCCATTTAGAATGGAGGACCCGGTCGCCTAAATTAAAAGGTAGCGCTGCTTGCTGGGGTGTAAAAGTAGCCTTTCCCCACCCTAAATTGCTTTGAGTATTTTGTGCTTTTATTTTTTTCTGGTTTTCCGTACCTGTTTTAAATTCTTCTGGTATTTCATCTAAAAAACGAGAAGGTTGATTATATACAGTTTTGCCATAAATGGTACGTTGCCATGCCCTGGTCAGGTAAAGTTTTTCTTCTGCCCGAGTCATTCCTACATAGCATAGACGCCTTTCTTCTTCCAGTTCAGTCTCATCTAACTGGGCTCTGGCATGAGGAAATACGGTTTCTTCCATGCCAGCCAGAAACACCACTGGAAATTCCAAGCCCTTAGCTGTATGTAAGGTCATCAGCACAACAACATCTTGATCTTCCTTATAACCATCCAAATCTGTCACTAAAGCGATCTGAGCTAAAAAAGCATCCAGGGTTTTTTCTTCGCTATGCCGATCAAATTCTGAAGTCACGCTTAAGAATTCTTGCAGGTTCTCAATTCTGGTCTGGGCTTCCGTAGTTTTTTCATTTTGCAGTTCACTTAAGTAACCGGTAGTATCTAAAATCAGTTCAACCAATTCAGTTAAAGATATGGTATCTTTTTTAGACTTGAAATTCTCTAATAAGTCTATAAACTTGGTTAAAGTCGATTTAAAACGAGGGCTTAACTCGCTTATTTCAGAAGCACGACTTAGAGCTTCATACATGCTGCAGTTGTTACTATTAGCAAAGGCCTCAACCTTAGCTATGGTCGCTTCACCTATACCTCGCTTAGGCACGTTGATTATCCTGGTAAGACTTACCCTATCGCCAGGATTAGCAATAACCCTTAAATAAGCTAAAATATCTTTAATTTCTTTTCTTTCATAGAACTTTAAACCGCCATAGATTTCATAAGGAATTCCAAAACGAATAAAAGTTTCTTCAATAGGTCGGGATTGAGCATGAGTTCGATAAAGTACGGCAAAATCCCTGTAAGGCCGGCTTTCTTTAGTGTGCGCCTTATAAATTTCATCAGCAATATATTCTGCTTCATGAAGCTCATCCTGCCCCATAAAGCAAATAATAGGCTCACCCTCCTGGTTTTCAGTCCAAAGTTCTTTTTTCTTCCGGCCAAGATTATGGCTAATTACATGATTAGCAGCGGCTAGAATAGTCTTAGTTGAACGATAATTCTGTTCCAGTTTTATTACTGTTGCCTCGGGATAATCGTCTTCAAAATCTAAAATATTTTGGATATCTGCCCCTCGCCAGCCGTAAATAGACTGATCCGGATCCCCTACCACACAGATATTGTGATGGGCTTCGGCTAAAAGCTTAATAAGAACATATTGAACATGGTTGGTATCCTGGTATTCATCAACCAGAATATGTTGAAACTTGTTCTGATAGTAACGTAAAACTAAAGGATTCTCCTGAAAGAGCTTGACCGTCAGGACGAGTAAATCGTCAAAATCTAAAGCGTTGGCAGCTTTTAGCTTATCCTGGTAGAGTTGATAAAGGTCGCTTATGATGCCTTCATAATAATTAGAAGCTTCTTTTGCATATTGTTCAGGTAAAACAAAGCGGTTTTTAGCCCTGCTGATCTCAGCTAAAACCGAACGTGGCGTATATTTTTTTTCATCAAGATTTAATTCTTTTAAGCAGTTTTTCATCACCGTTTGTTGATCATCGGAATCATAGATGATGAAATTACTCTGGTAGTCTAAAGCACCAATTTCCCGCCGTAAAATACGAACACAAGCAGCATGAAAGGTACTTACCCAAAGTCCTTCTACGGCCTTTTCCCCCAGAAAAATTGAAAGTCGTTCTTTCATTTCATTGGCCGCTTTGTTGGTAAAAGTAATAGCTAAAATTCGATACGGATCGACCCCTTGAGCTATAAGATAAGCAACTCGGCTGGTTAAAACTCTGGTCTTACCGCTTCCGGCGCCGGCTAAAATCAGTAACGGTCCTTCTTTATGTAAAACAGCTTGCTTTTGAGCCGGGTTTAGCTTCGCTAGGATTTCCTGCATCTTGCTCCTCCTTAAATAGATAGCTACTCTTGTCCAGTTTAATAATTTCGTCTTATCTTACCACAAAATTGGGACAGAGAAAAAGATGATTAGTTCTTTAACCTTTAACCTTTAAAGCGATACCTGCCCAGACCCGCTCAACTTTTTGAGCCTTTTTTGCTAATAATTGGTAAACCCTTCCTGTTTCATCTCTCCAGATTCTTTCTTCTTCTGCCATGGGCACAATCCCGCAACCTATCTCCGTTCCAATTAAAATTTTTTCTTCCAGTTGGTCTAGGTGTTCAGTAAAATAGCTGAGCGGTGATATCCCTTTCTCTAACAGCTTCCTTACCCCTTCTTGAACATTCTTGATTATGCCGGCCTTATACATTTCTGTCACCGGTTCTTCGGACAAATCACAAACCTTAAGGTTTTCCCCATATTGAGAGCGGGCATAAGCTGTTTTCCCTTGATATTTACCGCCGAAAATGAAGACCATTTTGCTGACCTCCTTTATTTTGCGTTTTCTTCAACCTATTCGGTTCCTTAAATTAATTAAGGCCGGTGCCCGATCACGACAAGGAGCAAAAGCATGATAAGCTCCGCTAATTCCACGTAAGCTCCGACAATATCTCCGGTTATTCCCCCAAAGTTCTTTTGAGTTGAAAAATAATAAAAAAAGGTAAAAAGCAAAAGTACCGCCGGTAAAAACAAAGCTTTAAACCCTACCAGAATTAATATTAGGCAGGTAGAAAGCACCAAATACACACCGAGGAGAAGATATGTAATTGGTCCTGTAGCTTCTTTAAAAATTACAGCCAAGCCGTCTTTCCTGGCGCAGGGGAAAGAACAGAGGATAAAGGCCTGGCCGATACGAGAAAGGACGGGAATTAAGCAAAGCAGGGCCGCCACATCTTGCTTCGTTTCAACAATTTCATAAAAGCAAGCCGTCTTAACTAGCAGCAAACTTACTAAAGTCATGACTGCAAAGGGCCCAACCCGGGAATCCTTCATGATCTCCAGTTTGCGTTCCTGACTTTGCCTGGAAAAATAAGCATCTGCCGTATCCATCAGCCCATCCATATGCAATCCACCTGTAATCACCAGATAAAAGAGTGCCATTAATACGGAACTACTAAAAACTGAAATGCCTAGCTTTACTAAAAGGCTTAAGAAACTATAGCCAAGTAAGCCAATTCCAAAGCCTACCAATGGCATTAAGATAGGCAAAAATTTCATTCGGCAGCTTGTCCATTCTATCCTTGGTAAGGGAAAAACGGTAAAAAATGAAACAGCTATGACTAGGGAAGCCAGAAAATCTTTCATAACTCTCCAACCCTTTTTGCTAAATTACAGCCTGGTATATTCCCTTTGTAACACAGGTAGCCGGCATAAATACACTCAAGTGCCACATCGCTGGCCTTCGCCAGTTTACAGTGAAGCTTACCCAGAGTCCGGATATACGACTCGGTAAGCCCGTCATAAACGATCCCGTCTCCAAATACTTCATTAGAAATAACGATCAGGTTTTCCACACTTTCGTAAAGCTTCAGGAGATCAGCCCATAGTTTTTCTTGAATGAATTTTGATGCCGGCATTTCTTTCCGATCAAACATTTCATTAGCGAGCAAAGTACCTAGGCAATCAAGCAACACGGTATCACTTTTTCTTAAGGTTGAAACCACATCGCCCAGATCAGAGCTTTTCTCAATAGTCAGAAAGCCTCTTCCTGCCCTTTTTTGCTGGTGCAGCTCAATCCGCTTTGTCATTTCCTGATCATAGTGCCGGGAAGTCGCCAAATAGATCTTCCTTTTTCCCCCGGCCAGGCAAACAGCCAGTTCTTCGCCTAAAGTGCTTTTCCCGCTCCGGACAGCACCTGAGATAAAAACAAGCACTCCTATCCTTCCTTTCCAGCTAGTCTTGGCTATTATCTATCATTTTGAACAATACAAGTAGCCTAAAAATTAGGCCGGGTGCTCGATCGAATATCCATCAGGACACTGCCGTCGATATTTCCTTGCTCAAAGGTGCCCATTTCCCTGCCAATAGCCAACGCACAATCAATTAAATAAAAGGCCAGGGGACAGCCTGAGCCTTCACCCAGACGCATATCGAGCAGTAAATAAGGATTTAGGCCCAGTTCTTGTGCCACAACAGCATAACCGGGTTCGGCAGATAAATGAGAAGGAATCATATATTGTACCGTCAATGGATTTAATCTTGCCGCAAGAAAGGCAGCAGCAATAGAAATCACTCCGTCAATAACAACCGGTATTTTATAATAAGCACAGCCTAGAAAAACTCCGGCCATTCCTGCAAGATCAAGACCTCCGACTTTGCTTAAAACATCAATAGGGTCATCAGGATTAGGTTTCCTTCTGTCAACAGCAGCTTCTATGACCTCTTTCTTATGCCGGTAACCTTCTTCTGTCATACCAGTCCCCATACCCACAATTTCATCTGCCGGACGTCCTGTCAAGCTCATAATTACCGCCGCAGATGTACTTGTATTACCAATGCCCATTTCACCGGTACCGATGACCTGGTAATTTTTTGCTTTTAAATCTTGAACCAGCTCAATTCCTGTTTCCAAAGCTTTTATCGCTTCTTCTCTGGTCATAGCCGGTTCATAAAGTATGTTCCCGGTACCACGCCGAATTTTTTTGTTAATGATTTTATCATAGGGCAAGTCGCCATTTACTCCAATATCGACTAAAAAAATATCTGCTCCAGCTTGCTTTGACAAGACATTAATTCCGGCAAGTCCTTTAGTCATATTTAGGAATTGAGTTACAGTAACTGTAGTCGGGGCACCACTAACTCCTTCAGCACATATGCCGTTGTCAGCAGCAAATACCAGAACACATTTTTTCTTAAGTTCATTGGTTACCTTTCCTGTTATTGCTGAAATCCGCACCGCAATTTCCTCTAATTTGCCCAGACTGCCAATAGGCTTGAGTAAGTTATCCAGGTGTTTCTGAGTTTTAACGGCAGTGTCCCTTGATACAGGTGTTATTCCGTTAATAATCTGGTTTAAGTAAGACATTAAACTTTTCTCCTTCGTTAAAGTATTAACTTTTCACTAAGTAAGCGTCCAATAAAATTATAAACAGATTTCCACAATTATTCACCCAGGTTCTACATCTCCTGCCAAAAGAAAACACCACTCTAACTCAATCAATTAAAGTGGTGATAAACCTTTAAGCAATATATATAATAGTTATAATTTAGTTTTATTTTCTCCTGCTTGCCAGTTCAGCGGCTATATCCTGTAAAGTAATTCTTTGTTCTACCAACAGTACCAGCAGGTGATATAGTAAATCGGAAGTTTCATAGGTCAGTTCACCGGCGCTTTGATTTTTAGCGGCGATGATAACCTCAGAAGTTTCTTCGCCCACCTTTTTCAGGATTTTGTCTAAGCCTTTATCGAATAAATAGGTTGTATAAGATCCTTCCGGACGCTCCTGTTGACGACTTTGGATTAAGGCATACAGTTCTTTTAAGATTAGACCTAAATCGGTCTGGCTAAAAGCTGGACTATCCATGCTTCTTTTCCCGCTCCCGTCTTTGGCTAACTCATAATGAAAACAGGATTCTACCTCTTCATGACAGGCTATGCCGCCGACTTGTTCCACCAAAAGCAATAGGGTATCTCCGTCACAATCGTAATAGATTTTTTGGATCTTTTGAATATGTCCTGAGGTCGCTCCTTTATGCCATAACTCCTGCCTGCTCCGGCTATAAAACCAGGTTTCCCCTGTATCCAGAGTTTTTTGCAGGGACTCCCTGTTCATATAGGCCAGCATTAATACCTTACCCGTTTTTGAGTCTTGAATAATAGCAGGGATGAGCCCATCTTTATTAAATACCAGTTGTTCAATGCTATTTATTTCAATCATTGTCTTACTAGCACCCCATTTTTAGCCAAATAGGATTTGACCTCACCGATGGTATATTGGCCGTAATGAAAGACAGAAGCGGCTAAGACCGCATCTGCCTGTCCTACCGTTAAAACATCCAGCATATGCTCCAGCTTACCTGCTCCCCCTGAAGCAATTACGGGAATACTCACCGCAGAGCTTACAGCTTTTGTCAATTCCAAGTCATAGCCATCTTTGGTTCCGTCTTTATCCATACTGGTCAGTAATATTTCTCCTGCGCCCCGCCTTTCCACTTCTTTAGCCCATTCCAGCACATCCAGTCCGGTTGGTGTCCTCCCTCCGTGGATATAGGCTTCCCAAGTACCGTCCCCCCGGGATTTAGCGTCGATGGCCACAACAATACACTGGGTACCGAACCTTTTGGCAGCTTCATCGATCAGGTCAGGATTTTGGACGGCAGGAGTACAAATGGATACCTTATCAGCACCCGCCGCAAGCATCGTCCTGATGTCCTCAATAGTGCGCAAACCTCCACCGACCGTAAAAGGAATGAAAACCTGCTCAGCCGTCCGCCGAACCATATCTAACATGATTTCTCGCCCTTCAACGGAGGCGGTAATATCCAAAAAGACTAGTTCATCAGCCCCCGCTTCATCATAGGCTTTAGCCAAAGCCACAGGATCTCCCGCATCTTGAATTCCCACAAAGTTAACACCTTTTACCACTCTACCCTTATCAACGTCGAGACAGGGAATGATTCTTTTAGTTAGCAAGGTTACTTCCCCCTTTAGCCAAAGCTAGTGCGTCTTCCAACCGGAAGTTACCTACATAAAGCGCTTTCCCTACAATTACCCCTTCTACGCCCATTTCTTCTAAGGGCATTAGGTTTTTAATATCCTGTAGGGAGGAAACACCTCCTGATGCTATCACTTTAAGGCCAGATTTTTCTGCCAGTTCCCTGGTGCTCTTAAGATTGGGGCCTTGCAAGGTCCCATCCAGGCTGGTATCGGTAAAGATAACCCTTTTAATACCTAGTTCTTTCATTTCCAGAGCCAACTCCAGAAAGTTTTTAGACGCTTTCTTTTCCCAACCGTCAGTAGCTACCAACCCATCCTTAGCATCAAGACCTAAAACAATTTGTTCGCCGTATTGAGTACAAGCCTCTTCTACCAGTTTGGGGTTAGTTACGGCAGATGTACCCAAGATTACCCTGGCCACTCCTTCCCCTAATAATCTTTTAATAGTCTCAAGGTTACGAATACCTCCGCCTACTTGCACAGGAATATCCAGCCTATTAGCTATTTGGGCAATCACCTCAGCATTTTGAGGTGAACCGGCAAAAGCACCGTTTAAATCGACTACGTGTAAATAGCCGGCACCTCTTTCCTGCCAATGTAAGGCCATAGCCACCGGATCTTCGCTAAAAACTATAGCTTCTTCCATTTTTCCTTTATAAAGCCTTACGCACTTGCCATCCTTTAGATCTATTGCCGGAAATATGATCAATTCTCCACCAACTTCCTATAGTTACGTAATATGCCTAGACCTGCCTGACTGCTTTTCTCCGGATGAAACTGGATGCCAAAAACGTTATCTTTGGCAACAACGGCAACTATCTCTTGCCCGTAATCAACTGTAGCAGCTACAATGTCCTCCTCCGGTACCACATGGTAGGAGTGGACAAAGTAACAGGCCGTCTTGTCAGCAACACCGTCTAAAATCGGTGTTTCCTTTTTTATATTAAGCTGGTTCCACCCCATATGGGGAACTTTTAAGCCCGCAGGAATCCTCTTTACTCCGCCTTTAAATATTTTCAAACCTTCATAATAACCGTTTTCTTCACTGTACTCGAATAAAAGCTGTAAACCTAAACAAATTCCAAGCAGAGGCTTACCCTCGTCAATTACTTCTTGGATAACGTCAATTAAATTCATTTTGGTCAAATTAATTATGGCATCGGCGAAAGCTCCTACTCCTGGGAGGATCACCCCAGCCGCCGTGCGTATTAGGGCAGGGTCGTTGGTAATAACTGTTTTACACCCTACCCACTCTAAACTTTTTTGGACATTCCGAAGATTACCCATTTTATAATCAATGATTGCGACCGTCATATTTCCACCCTTTATCAGTTAAAAATAGCTAGAGCATTCCTTTGGTACTAGGTATACCTTGGGCTTTTTCATCATAAGCGACTGCCGTCCGTAAAACTCGCCCTAGTCCCTTAAAAACTGCTTCAATTATATGGTGAGTATTTTTACCGGCCAAAAGTTTTACGTGTAAAGTCAGGCCGCCATTAGTTACCAAGGCCCTGACAAATTCCTCCACCAATTCTGTATCGAAATTCCCTACCTTAGCTGAAAGTAAGGGGACGTCATAGCTTAGGAAAGGTCTTCCGCTCAGGTCAAGAGCCAGCATGAGCAAGGCTTCGTCCATCGGTAAAAGCATATGCCCGTAGCGCCTAATTCCGGCTTTATCTCCTAGTGTTTGGGCTAAAGCCTGTCCTAAAACAATCCCAATATCTTCTACTGTATGATGTCCGTCTACTTCCAGATCACCCTTGGCCTCTAGAGAAATATTAAAACCGCTATGATGAGCCAAAAGGTTTAACATATGATCAAAGAAGCCTATTCCCGAACTACCTTTAAACTCTCCTTGCCCGTCTAGGTCCAGCTTTATGCTTATGGAGGTTTCAGCTGTTATCCGTTTTAGTTCTACACTTCTGGTCAATAGAACCACCTACTTCTTCATCCGTATTTCAATTGCTCTGGCGTGAGCTTCCAAACCTTCTACCTGGGCAAGTTTGATAATGTCTAGACCTGCTTGTTCCAAGCCCCTTCTGCTGTAACTGATTAAGCTCGATTTTTTCATATACATGTCTACATTTAAAGGAGAATAAAATCTGGCTGTCCCTCCGGTGGGCAACACGTGATTAGGCCCGGCAAAATAATCCCCCAGAGGCTCAGGTGAATAATGTCCAAGGAAAATAGCACCGGCATTTTGTACTTTACCCAGCAGTTCAAAGGGTGCCTGGACAGCTAATTCTAAATGTTCCGGTGCAAATTCATTAGCTAAACTGATGGCCTCGTCCAAATCTTCTACTACGATGGCACAGCTTCCCTGCTCTATAGCCTTTTCAGCAATAGCAACACGAGGTAACTGCCTTAACTGCTTTTCAACTTCCAGTTGTACCTCGCGGGCTAAGCTCATTGAAGGCGTTAAGAGCACAGCTGAAGCTAAGGGATCATGTTCAGCCTGGGATAGGAGATCGGCCGCCAGGTACTCAGCTTGGGCGGTTTCATCGGCCACAATAAGGATTTCACTGGGCCCTGCCAGCATATCAATATCAACCTGCCCGTAGACAAGTTTTTTGGCTAAGGTTACATAAATATTTCCCGGACCGACAATCTTATCTACAGCTTTTAGATTTTTCGTCCCATAGGCAAGGGCAGCTATAGCCTGTGCCCCTCCAGCTTTATAAATCTCTGTTACTCCTGCCACATCTGCCGCAACTAAAGTATAAGGATTTAAACTTCCATCGGGGGCGGGAGGAGAAGTCATCACAATTTCTTTCACGCCGGCTACTACCGCCGGTACAGCTGTCATCAAAACCGAGGAAGGATAAGCAGCAGTCCCACCTGGCACATAAATACCTACCCGAGCCAAAGGCCGGTAAATCTGACCTAAAATACTTCCGTTTTCGTCCATTTCCCACCAGGATTTGGACTTTTGTTTAGCATGAAAAGCAAAAATATTAGCATAAGCTTTCTTCAGTGCCCTTAGAAATTCTTCATCGACTTGCCTGTAGGCAGACTCAATTTCCTTCCTTTTAACTTTGAAAGAATCTGAAGTCAAAGTTGCCCCATCGTATTTAGCAGTATAGGCAAATAAAGCTTTCTCTCCTTGTAAGCGAACTGCTTCAACTATTTCTTCTACACTTTTAAGCAAATCTTGGTTTTTCTTGTGATTTTTATTTAAAAAGTCTCGAACCGCCGGTTCACTTGCTTGATAGATTTTAAGCATTCTCTACACCTTCCCGGGCAAGAACTTGCCGTAATTTATTAGAAATTTCGCTAAGCCTGGCGTATTTCATCCGATAGCTTACCCTGTTGGCTATAAGTCTGGCCGTAGCTTCAAAAATATCCTGAACTGCCACTAACCCGTTCTCTTTTAAAGTTCTACCGGTGGAAACAATGTCTACAATCATATCGGCCAAGCCGACCTGAGGAGCTAACTCGATATTGCCGTGAAGCTTAATAATCTCAGTCTGAATGCCAAGATTTGCAAAAAATTCACTGGCTACTCTGGGAAATTTAGTCGCTACCCTTCCCTTGTTAAGGGCTTTTAGGTCAAAAATTCCATCTTTGGAATACTTGGCCAGCATGGATTCCGGTAAGGCGACAACAAAACGGCACTTGCCAAATTTTAGATCGACCAATTCAAAAACATCGGCTCCTGCTTCCGCTATAGTATCTTTACCGACAATTCCCAAGTCGGCTGCTCCATGTTCCACATAAGTAGGAATATCGGTGGGTCGACAGATGATATAGCGTACCCCTGCTTCAGGATAGTCGAAGAGAAGAGTCCTGGCTTCCGTTTCTAAACCGTCACTGGGAAGCCCTATTTCGGCAAGGAGTTTTATAGCTTCATCTCCCAGTTTTCCTTTAGGTATGGCGATGGTTATTTTATCTTGCATCTTCTTTCTCTCCTCCATCTACCACCAATATGTTTCGTACCTTATTCAGTCCGGTACAAGTCTTGACCTGCTCTGCCGAACTCCCGGTCCAATCGACAATTACCCTGTAACCCTTATTTCTTAATTCCTTAGCCTTCATTAAGAGCAGCTTAATATTGTCTCCCCTAACCAGGTAATCGATACCAGGGTCATAGTCGGCAGATTTTTGAGCCAACATCACTCGCTCCTGACCTAAAGCAAAGCCTACAGCAGGTTTATTTAAACCGAAACGGGACAACAAGTTATCATAACGACCGCCACCACAGACCGGATAGCCCAGCTTAGGCGTAAAGCCTTCAAAAACAATGCCGGTATAGTAATCAAAGTTCCGTAAAATGCTGAAATCAAAAAAGATATATTTAGACAAGCCGTAACTTTCTAAAATGTCGTAAACTAAAGCCAACTCATCAATGGCTTTAAGAGCCTCGGGATTTTTACTCAATTGCCTGGCCTGGTCTAAAACTTCCTTAGACCCGTATAAGGTTGCCAGCCCCAGAAGCTCCTGGCGCGGTTTTCCGTCCCATTTGGGGCTTTTTAAAAGCTTCTCCAGGCCCACAAAATCTTTGGTAATGACTAATTGTTTGATAAGCCGAATATCTGCCGGGTCTTGGCTGAATTCCTCGATCAAGCTTTTGGTAACCATCACCTGGCCAATACCAATTTTAAAGTCTTCCAGAGAACAGGCTAAAAGAGATTCGATAGCTAAAGCTATAATTTCCGCATCAGCGCCCACCCCTTTAGCTCCGATTAATTCGACTCCTGCCTGGCTAAACTCTCGCTGTCGTCCGGTCTGAGTACTTTCATAACGAAAGACATTGCCTGTGTAGTAAAGACGCAAAGGCAATGTCTCATCGGTAAAATTAGTGGCCACCAGCCTGGCAATGGGGGTGGTAAAATCAGGACGCAAGGCTAAAATCCGGCCTTCCCGGTCGATAAACTTAAAGAGTTCATCTGAAGAATTGTCATTTTCTACCAGCACATTATAATATTCAATGGTAGGTGGTTGTACTTCCTGATAGCCCCATTTTTCAAAGAGCTCAACTAAGGCTGCTTCCAGTTTCCGTTTTCTTTTTGCTTCTTCAGGTAAAATATCTTTTACGCCGCCAACAGTTTTCAGAGGTGATAGGAGATTCAAAATCGTCAACCTCACTTTATCTAGTTAAAGTATTAACGTAATAATAACACCCTCTCTGCAAACTGTCAATCATTTTTTACTCACTATTTACTTAGTTTTTCCCTTGCTTTTTCCTTTAACCTGTCCAAGATCAGGCGATAACCGTCAGCACCATAGTTTAAAGACCGCTTCACCCGGCTGATTGTAGCCGTACTTGCCCCTGTTTCCTCAGCAATGGCAGTATAGGTTTGCTCCGAATCTAACATTTTGGCCACCGCTAAACGCTGGGCAAGAGACTTTAACTCAGCAACCGTACAAATATCTTCAAAGAATCGGTAACATTCCTCTTCGTTCTTTAAAAGTAAGATAGCTTCAAAGAGTTCATCTAAAAAGCGGTCTTTAATCTTGCTTTCGTAGCCCATATAAATTCCTCCTAAATCTACCTAATTATATAATCCTGTTTTTCTACAATTTTATCCTATATCCTTCCCTTAGATTTTTCACACTTTCGAACAAATAATAATTGACCACTATGGGCATATGTGCTATTATATGACTCAGCTAAATATTGAAACACTCTTATCAAGAGTAGGTGGAGGGACTGGCCCTATGACACCCGGCAACCGGCCACTTTAGGTAAGCGGCATCCAGTGGCACGGTGCCAATTCCTGCAGACACTTGTTCTGGCAGATGAGAGTTTACAGTGATGTATACCTTTCTGCCTGTGCAGTAAAGGTTTTTTTATTATATATACGTAAAGAGGGATAACTAATGATCGAGATAAAAGGATTAAAAAAGATCTACGGTCAAGGTGAAGACAAGGTCGTAGCATTAGACGGTATTGATCTTACTATTAAAGAAGGAGAAATTTTCGGCATCATCGGTCTAAGCGGCGCCGGCAAAAGTACACTTATTCGCTGTCTAAACAGGTTAGAAAAGCCAACAGAAGGCAAGGTTATCGTAGACGGTTTTGATTTGACAAAGCTGTCCGATGACCAATTACGCTTAGTCCGCCGCCGGATTGGAATGATTTTTCAACATTTTAACCTGCTGTGGTCGCGAACTGTAGCCCAAAACGTTGCCTTTCCTTTGGAAATTGCCGGAGAGAAGGATAAAAATAAAATCAAAAAAAGGGTAACCGAGTTGCTTGAATTAGTCGGTCTAAGTGACAAGGCAAATGCTTACCCTTCCCAGCTAAGCGGCGGTCAAAAGCAAAGAGTAGGGATCGCCCGAGCTTTGGCTAATAATCCTAAAGTACTGTTATGCGATGAAGCAACTTCGGCCCTTGACCCCCATACTACCGAATCAATTTTACAGCTATTAGCCAGCATTAACCAAAAGCTTGGCATTACCATGGTGATCATTACCCACGAAATGGCTGTGATCAAAGCAATCTGTGATACTGTAGCTGTAATTGAGGACGGAAAAATTGTGGAAAGCGGGCCGGTCCTTGACTTGTTTACTAATCCTCATACCAAGACAGCTCGAAGATTTATTACCACAATCAACAATCAGGAACTGCCTGAGGTTGTTCTGGAACGGCAAAGAGCTTCCAACGGCTATTCCCGACTTATCCGAGTTTCTTTTCTCGGCCCTTCTGCCGGAGAGCCGATAATTTCGGATATGATTCAGAAATTTAATATTAAAGCCAATATCTTATATGGAAATATCGACCATATTAAAAATAGCGTTTACGGAACCCTAACCTTACAGCTTATAGGGGCAGAAAATGACACCTTGCAGGCGCTTAAGTACCTGGAAGGATTGGGACTGAAAGTTGAGGTGATAAACATTGAGTAATCTAATTGCTCAGTACCTGTCTACAGAAGGCTTACAAATTTTAACTGCAACCGGACAAACCATTCAAATGGTGTTTTTGTCGGTTATCTTTGCCCATGTTTTTGGTCTTCCTTTAGGAATTATCTTAGTTACAACCTCTCCCGGGCATATTTTGGAGAATAAAGCATGTAATCAGGTTTTAGGCACCATTATTAACGCAGCCAGATCTTTGCCTTTTATCATTTTACTGGTGGTCATTATACCTTTTACCCGTTTGCTGGTAGGTTCTTCTATTGGTACCATGGCTGCCACCGTTCCTTTAACTGTAAGTGCCATTCCCTTTGTAGCCCGGATGGTGGAAACATCCCTGAAAGAGGTTGAATGGGGAATCATTGAAGCTGCATTAGCTATGGGTGCAACTCCCTGGCAAATCATCACAAAAGTACTATTACCCGAATCCCTGTCTTCTCTGATCTTAGGAGCAACCATAACAACAATTACCTTAATTGGTTATTCTGCCATGGCAGGATTTGTCGGAGGAGGTGGGATCGGTGACTTGGCCATGCGTTATGGGTATTACCGCTATCAAGTTGATATACTTTTAGCTTGCGTCATCATCTTGATCGTCATGGTACAGGTCATCCAGATGTTGGGTGAAAAATTAGCCAGTATAGTTAACAAAAAATAAATGAAAATAAAGTAATAGGAGGTAAAAAATGAAAAAATCACTTATTGTCTTATTGGTTTGCAGCTTAGTCTTTACTTTCGTACTGGCCGGTTGCGGTAACAACTCTAAAGAAGCCGGAAAATTAGTGGTAGGGGCCACCCCGGCACCCCATGCTGAAATTCTGGAAGAAGCTAAAAAGTATTTGCAAGAAAAAGGCATTGAGTTGGAAATCAAAGTGTTTACTGACTATACAACACCCAATACTGCTTTAGCAGACGGCAGCTTAGACGCCAACTATTTTCAACATCTACCCTATTTAGAGGACTTCTGCGCCGAAAACAACTTAGACTTAGTTTCTGCCGGTCCTGTCCATTATGAACCGATGGGTTTATATTCAGAAAAAATTAAGTCTTTGTCAGAGCTGAAAGACGGAGACCAAATTGCCGTTCCGAACGACGTAACCAACGAAGCAAGAGCTTTACTACTCTTACAAGACAACGGTATCTTAACCCTAAAAGATCCTAACAATTTAAAGGCAACTAAAGCAGATATTGCTGACTACAAGGTAAAAGTAGAAATCGTAGAATTGGAAGCAGCTCAAATTTCCAGAGTATTACCGGATGTAACTGCAGCAATTATTAACGGAAACTATGCCATCGATGCCGGTTTAAACCCAGCGACTGATGCAATAGTTTCCGAAGAAGCTGATTCTTTAGCAGCCCAAACTTACGCTAATATCGTTGCTGTTCGTAGCGGAGACGAAAATCGGGAAGATATTAAGGCCCTATACGAAGTATTGACTTCCGATGAAATTAAAGCATTCATCAATGAAAAATACCAAGGTGCCGTTGTTCCTTCCACTAATTAAAACAATTAAGCCCCTGCCTGACAGGGGCTTAATTTATTTTATTGCAGTTCAAGAACAAACTTATGGCGAGGCAATAGTTTTCCGATGCTGTCTAATTTAAGGTTGAAATCTACTCTCTCTTCTTCAAACAAATGAAAAAGGATTACTTGGGAATTTTCACGATCGAAACCCATTTGCCCTAATTTTTGACCGGTGGCGTCGGTTAACTGGAAATGGGGCAATATATTTTCTCCATCCGGTACATTTTCTAAAGAATAACTTAGATAAAGGATCCCGTCTTTAAGCCAGGCTTTACCCAAAACCAGCTCACCCTGGGTTAAGGGAATACTTTTCCCTAAATCAATTTCTCCTTTTTCTCGAAAATTTAAATTTAACTCAGCAGCATCTACCTTGCTATAGAGGTAGATGGAAGGCAAAAGCAATTCCAACTGCTGGCTTTCCTGGGAAACCGGGGCGAAGTTTAAGATTGCTTCCAGTTGGCAAGGAAACTGGGTTGTAGCATATTCTGCGCTATCTGCCTCCACTTCCTTTCGCTCAGTTAAATCATAGAGAGCGGGTTTGTCGAAAGAAAAATTATCAGCATGGTAAAATTCCTGGAAGCTGGCCGCATAGCCGGGCAACAACCCACCCGGGGCTAAGGTCTCCCCGGCTGAAGAAGCCGGCAGTTCACTGGCTTTCCTCACTGAAGTTGGGAAGTAAGACCCGTTTCTGCCAAAACCGACGGCCGCAACTTTTCCTTCTACCGGCCAATCCAAACGTACTTTGCATTCAGTTTCACTCACACCTAAAATGACCTTTTCCAAGTTAATCTTTAGTTCATCAAGCTCTACTTTTTGGTTAGGATAGATTATTTTAGTATACTGAGCTGTCTTTAAGGCATCCACCGGAAAGCTAAACTCAGCCTGTCTTTCACCTTCACCCAGGAACAGAGTTAACTTAAGCTCCTCGGTATCTAACTCAATAGGCTCAAATTCCAGCATAAAGTACTTATTATTCCAGCCTTTAGCTCCTCTTTCTTCATATTGGACCCCCGTATTTCCGGTTAAATTAACCTGGGGTATAGTATCAATTTTTTCACCGAAGCTGAGGAAAAGCACACTGCGTGTACTGTCAAAAAGGCCTTTAGTTAAAGTAACCTGTACCTCACCTAACTTCTTAGTTTGCTCTATCTCAGTAAACAAGTCTAATTCTTGGGCAAAACGATAGACTGGATCATCCATGCCGACATGCCGGCCGGCCGCAAAAGAAGCGTAGGCTAAGCCAGCGCCGCCTAAAAGAATACAGAAAGCTATCGCTGCCGCTGTTTTACGCAACCTTCCCATTATTTTGCGGTCAACGTGTCTAGCCGAGATACTTTCAACGGCCGCTGGATCGGGTAAAGGCATGGTAAAGTTATCCCATTCCCTGGCGCAACTGGCACAAGTGGCCAAATGCTCTTCAATATAAGCTGCTGTTTCCGTGCTCACCAACTTTTCTGCATATAAGGGCAGCAATTCCTGGATCAGGCTACATTCATTTAACCTCATTTTTCTCACCCTCCAATTTCCGGTAAACCTCACCTAGCTGTTTTTTAGCCCGAAAAAAAGTCACCCGAGCCCAGTTAACTGTCCGACCGAAAATTTCGGCTATCTCTTCATAGGAAAGCTCTTCATATTCTCTAAGAATTATAACGGTTCTAGCACTTTCAGGCAGCAGCTTGAGGGCCTGTTGAACTCTCGCCAGTTCTTCTTTCACAACTAATTCTTCTAAAGGACAGGCTGTTTCTCTTTGGTACTGTACATCCGCCAGCAAAAGCTCTACTCTGTTTTTTTCTTTTTTCCGCAAGTATTTAAGATAAACATTGCGAGCTATGGCAAAAAACCAGGTTTTTAGTGAAGCTTGGCCTTTAAAGCCGGGTAGAGACAAACAGGCTTGAAAAAAAGATTCCTGAGTTAACTCCATCGCTTCTTCCCTGTTACCTGTCATACGTAAAAAATAGCGATAAATAGCTTCTTTATATAATTCGTACAGCTCCTTTATTCTTTCCATGACTTCCCTCCACCCTATCAGTTCGGCAAAGGGAAGACAAATCCTACTATTTTAGCCAATTTTAACTAACCATATCTTTAATTCCCTGCCTGCCGGCAGAAATATATGATGCTACCTCTTCTTTAGAGCTATTTAAAACAATGCCGATTTGCTCATAAGAATAACCCATTATATCCCGTAAAATTACCGCACACCTTGCTTCAGGCATTAACTCAGCTAGCATCTTTTGCCGCCGGTCATAGGTTAAATATGAGCTTTTATTCAACTCTAGATACTTTTCCCAAGCGCATTTTACTAAGCTGATCTTATCCAGGTATTTACTATTCTTAAGCAAAAACACCTTTTCCGTTAAACTCTGGGCAATCTCCACGTTACCGGAAAGGCGGTAAGTAAAGTTATAGATTAGCTTTAAATCAGCCAAGCCTATTTCCCTGTCCCTCACTTACCTCCCCCTCCTTGGAAACCTATTACATCTATTTAGTACAGTTAAGCTCCCTTTCATTACAATTTAAATAAAAAAATTTTAAAAAAAATACTCCCGAATAGGGAGTAAGATCTAGGCAAAATTAAAAGTTATAAGCACTACCTTTTACATTTTATATAAAAACCAACGGCAGGTTGCACACTCATATTTTAATTCAAAATCCCGCAGTCTTCCTTCGATTAGACTCTGGCAGCGAAAAACAAGCATTTTATTCCCGGCGATTTTTTCCTCCGTCTTAAAAATAATTTTGTCCACCTTAACAACGCTAGTAGAGCCGTTGGAAGAAATTCTAAACTTAAGCGGTCTGGGCACGCCTTCAGAAGTAAACCAGGCAATTATTTCTATAGGACGCATTAAAATTTTCATTGTTAAGCACACCTGCCTATAGAATACTTGACATCAAAGGGTAATCTTCAATTATACCACCCGTCAAGGGCTTGATCCCGCTGTGTAAAAAGCTTGATCGCACTATGACTTTAGAGCCATATTTAGTCCTTAAAGCATCGACAGTTTTATCCAATCGGCTAAGTTTTTCCCGGTCCCAATTTAATAAGCTTAACTGGATAAAATCGTTAGTACATAGCTCACCAACCCTGACACCGAGATGGCGCAAGGGTTGACCATACCAGCATTCGGACAACAGCTCACAAGCCTTTTGGTAGATCTCGTTTGTACAATCGGCAGGAGTAGAAAGTTTGCCTTGATGAGAAAAGCTTTCAAAAGTACTGGTTTTAAAGCTGACGGCGACAAGTCCGGCTGCCCATCCTCCTTGTCGTAGCCTGCTTCCGATAGTTTCTACCAAAGAAAGGAGAACCATTTTGACCTCTCGCCAGTTATCCACATCGAAAGGGGTGGTGGTAGAGTTACCTATACCCTTAATGGCAATAGCCGTGCTTCTTACAGGAGAATTTTCTCTGCCGTTAGCATAATTCCAGATTAAAATTCCATGGCTTTTAAGTCTTTTAGCCAAAAAGTCAGGATTGGCCTGGGCCAATTGACCAATAGTATGGATACCGTAACTGGAAAGTTTTTTCTTCGTAGCCGGCCCTACCATAAACAGATTTTCTACCGGTAAAGGCCACATTTTTTCTGCAATTTCTTCGTGGAAGAGGGTAGTAACTCCATCAGGCTTTTTTAAATCGCTAGCCATTTTGGCCAAAAGTTTACAGGTTGAGATACCAATACTGACTGTAAATCCTAACTCTTTCTTTATTCTTTCTTTGATCTGATAAGCTAACCTTAAAGGATCACCCCACAATTTAGCTGTGTGAGTCATGTCCATGAAACATTCATCTACTGAAAACCTCTGGATCTTGGGGGAGTATTCCTTGAGGACATCAAGCAGAGCATTGCTACACTTCATATAAAGCTGGTAATTAGGCGGAACAATGACCAGGTTAGGACACTTTTGCCTAGCTGAAAAAAGAGTTTCTCCTGTTTTGATGTTAAATTTTTTGGCAGGCGTGGATTTAGCAAGAATTATTCCGTGACGAGAAGCAGGATCACCGCCTACAGCAGAAGGAATTTCCCGCAAATCAATTTTAGACCCGTGCTGCAAACGGTAAGCAGCTTCCCAGGAAAGGTAGGCTGAATTTACATCCAGGTGAAAAATAAGCTGTTCGTTCATTTTATGCCTGCTCCTTACCAAACATATGTTCTGTCTAAAATCATATCATCAAAACATACGTTTGGCAAGCAAAGGCTGATTCCATTATCTGTAAAAAGATTCGAGCCAATTTACCCACCTAAAAGTCTCAGCTTCTAAGCTTTTTATAAACATCCTCCTTCAATAGCTGGTAAAACACAGCTACCGTCGGCACACTGAAAAGCACCCCAAGGACTCCAAATAGTCCTCCACCAAGAGTGATGGCTAAAAGGACCCACAACCCAGGTAAGCCTACCGAATCGCCCACTACCTTGGGATAGATAAAATTACCTTCAACCTGTTGGATAACGATGATAAAGAGGATAAACCACAGGGCCTGAATAGGTTTGACCATGAGCAGTAACAGGCTGCTTAAAAGAGCGCCGATAAAAGGCCCTACGAAGGGAATTAAACTGGTTACTGTGATAATTACGCTGATCAACAAAGGGTATTTAAAGCCAAAGACCAGCATACCTAAAAAGCATAACAAGCCCAGGATAAAAGCTTCCGTTAACTGTCCAACCACAAAAGAACCGAAGATTTTATTAACCACATGATAAATATGTTTTATTCTGCCTTCTGTTTGAAGAGAGCAATAAGCCTTTAAAAGTTTGGCAAACTGCTTTTTAAGCTTCTCTTTATCGGCTAGAAGATAAATTGATAGGAACAGCCCTAAAAGAGCATTGACCGTCCAGGTAAGAGCACTTGCCGTAAAATCCAGGAGGCGAGGGAAAAAGCCCCTAGAAAGATCTAAGGCTAAAGTAGGTAGCTCCTTAATAAAATTTTCCAGCTTAGTGGTATCTATTCCCCGGACATTTAAAAAGTCAAACAGGTCGCTGACCAAGATTCTAAATTGCCTTGTATAGATGCCTAAGTTGGCATAAAACATGTTGATACTCTCTTTAAGCTGGGGAACAACAATTGCCACAATACCTGCAATCAGCCCCAGTAATAACAGGTAAGCAGTTAAAAGGGATAAGATTGTAGAAGCCTTCTTCCACTTCCAGCCTAGCAGCCCGTAAATCCTATTAAAAAATTTGACCGGTCTGTTTAAGATAAAAGCAATAACTATACCTATAAAAAGAGGACTTAAGAGGATGAAAAAATTCGAAATAAAAGCGAGTACCGAATCCAGCTTGACGATGGCAGCCACTAACAAGATGGTATAAGTAATCAGTAAAATGCAACTTTTAAATAAGCTTTTATTCATTCCAGACTCCTTTGCTTAAAGAATAATGATTTAACTGATATTTTTAGACTAATATAAAAAAGCGCACTTCACAAGAGTTACTACCTTTAGCATAACTCTTTTGGTGCGCTGATAAACTCTAAAGGGCTTAATGTTTAAAATGCCTTATCCCTGTAAAAGCCATGGCTATGCCCTGTTCTTTGCAGGCCTGGATTGATTCCTCGTCCCTTAAGGAACCGCCTGGCTGGATGATAGCTTTTACTCCGTACTTGGCGGCCAAATCAACCGTGTCCCGGAAGGGGAAAAACCCATCCGAAGCAAGGACGCTCCCTCGTGCTTTTTCCCCGGCTTGTTCCAAGGCAAGGCGAGCTGCTCCAACCCGGTTAGTCTGCCCAGGACCTACTCCAAGGGTTGCACCGTTTTTCACACATACGATAGCATTTGATTTGACATGTTTAACTACTTTCCAAGCAAAAGCTAAATCAGCTATCGTTTCCCCATCCGGCTTAGGAGTTACCCACTTCAACTCAGCTAAATCTTGTTCATCCCTGAACTGTACTAAAAGCCCACCATCCACTTTCTTAAAATCAAAAGATTTTTCTTTGGTTGGCTGAATTTCCAAAACTCTGACCTTTGGCTTGGTATTTAGAAGAGCTTTGGCTTTCTCAGTAAAGCTTGGAGCCACAATCACTTCCAAAAAGATGCTTGCCAGTTCCTGGGCCGTCTCCTCATCTACCTCTTTATTAAAGGCTACAATGCCTCCAAAAGCTGACACCGGATCAGCAGCCAAAGCTTTTTGGTAAGCTTCCCTGGCATTATCAGCAATAGCTACGCCGCAGGGATTAGTATGCTTAATGATGGCACAGGCTGCTTGTTCAAATTCCTTTACCAAGGACCAGGCGGCATTTAAATCGAGCAGGTTGTTAAAGGAGAGCTCTTTCCCCTGTAATTGGCGAATAGCGCCTAAACTGTTTTCACTAGTACGGTAAAAGGCGGCTTGTTGGTGGGGATTTTCCCCATAGCGCAAGTCCTGAACCTTTTCCCCTTGAAGCAGGAACACTTCCGGAAAACCTTGTTCGCCAAAGGCTTTAGCTAAATATTGACTGACCAGCACATCGTACTGAGCTGTATGTCGGAAAGCCTCGACGGCAAGCTTTTGGCGCAAGTCCATTCCTACTTCACCTTTCTGCTGTAGTTCTGCCAGCACCTCGCCATAATCGGCAGGATTTACCACAACAGTCACGTACCGGTAGTTTTTAGCGGCAGCCCGTACCATAGACGGACCGCCGATATCAATGTTTTCAACAGCCTCATCTAAAGTAACGTCTTCTTTTGCAATAGTAGCTTTAAAAGGATATAAATTGACAACAACCAAATCTATTGGCTCTATACCATTAGCTTCTAACTCTTTTAGATGCTTCTCAGTTCTTTTAGCCAAAATCCCGCCATGGATTTTGGGGTGAAGGGTTTTCACCCTCCCTTCTAAAATTTCCGGGAAACCTGTTACTGTGCTGACCGGAGTAACAGCAATACCGTTGTCCCTTAAGATTTTAGCCGTACCACCTGTGGAAAGAATCTCATAACCCAGTTCTACCAAACAGCTAGCCAATTTCACTATTCCTGTTTTATCGGAAACGCTTAATAAGGCTCGTTTTTTCATGGTTAACCTCCCCCCTTCTTCAATTGGCAACCAGGCTCTTCCAAAAACCTAATTCAGACCTACTCGTGTAAAAATATAGTCAATGTTCTTAAGATGATAATTATAATCAAAGAGCTCTTCGATTTCCTCCGGGCTTAAATACTTAGCTATGTCCCGGTCGGCCAGGACAAGGCACTTAAACTCTTTTTTAGTCTGCCAGGCTTCCATGGCATTACGCTGTACATAATGATAAGCAGTTTCTCTTAAAACCCCTTTTTCCACCAAAGCCAGAAGCACTCTTTGGGAAAAGATAAGGCCCAGAGTTTTCTCCAAGTTAGCCCGCATGTTATCTTCGTGAATGACCAGCTTGTCCATAATGCTGATTAACTTAGCTAACATATAATCCAAAAGAATTGTAGAATCAGGAATGATAATTCTTTCCACTGAAGAATGGGTAATGTCCCTTTCATGCCATAAGGCTACATTTTCTAACGCTGCCAGAGCATTACCCCTCAGCACCCTGGACAGCCCTGCAATTCTCTCAGCCGTAATCGGGTTTTTCTTATGTGGCATAGCAGAAGATCCCTTTTGTCCTTTGGCAAAAGGCTCCTCAGCCTCCAGAATCTCAGTACGCTGTAAATTACGGATTTCAGTGGCGAACTTTTCCAGGGAACTGCCGATAACCGCCAGGGTGCTTAAGTAGTACGCGTGACGATCTCTTTGAATCACTTGAGTACTAATCGGGGCCGGATTAAGACCGAGTTTCTGACAAACATATTCTTCTACCCTTGGATCAATATTGGCAAAAGTTCCAACAGCTCCCGAGATCTGACCGACCCTAATCTGTTCTTTAGCAACCTTTAAACGTTCCATGGAACGGTCTACCTCTTGAACCCAAAGGGCCATCTTCAAGCCAAAAGTTATAGGCTCGGCATGTACTCCATGGCTTCTTCCGATCATGATGGTATACTTATGCTGTTTTGCAAGACGCACTAGTATTTCCCGTAACTTTCTGAGCTTAGCCATAATGATGTCAGTAGCTTCACAAATTTGAAGGCTTAAGGCCGTATCTAAAACATCGGAAGAAGTCATACCCATGTGAATGTACTTGGAAGCGTCACCTACTCTTTCAGCCACGGCTGTTAAAAAGGCAATCACGTCATGACGGGTGACTTCTTCTATTTCTAAAATCCTCTTAACATCAAAACCGGCTTTTTCCTTAATTTCCTTTAAAGCTTCCCTTGGAATATTTCCTAGTTCAGCCTGAGCTTCACAAGCTAGAATCTCAATTCTTAACCATTTTTCGTATTTACTTTGTTCACTCCAAACCTTCCCCATTTCCGGCAAAGTATACCGTTCAATCATTTTTCTACCTCCAGTTCAATTCCAATTCTTACCGAAAACCGCCCTAAGCTATATTCTTCATCCACTTGGTATTAGTTTTTCCTACTTAAGCGATAATTTTCCACTCCTGCAACCCCGGCAAATAAGCCTTTGATTTAAAGTTAAATTGGTTAGAAAAATTTCTGCAGCTATAAAAAAACCCAGCGGCAAGTCCCAGAAGCTGAAACCTACCCGCTTGGGCCTTTATCCTTCCAGTGTAGCGTGCTAACGCCTGTGCCACTAGGTCCTGTATCCTAAGCATACTTTCCGCTTGCCAGTAGTAAAAAACTGGATCTATTTTCTCCTTAGTAGTTTAACAAGTATCAGAATCTCATGTCAAGGTTTTTCCGAACATTTATCTTTATATATATCTTTTTATTCTCTTTTTGCTAAAATTTTCATCCCTCGAACATCCAAGGCAATGGTCTTAGCAACTAAAACTTGAACTAACCTGGTTGGATCATCTTTTAGAGGCTGCCAAACCCGCTGGACCTGACCTTCACCAATCACTTGACCCTCACCGTCAACCACCCTTACTTTCTGACCTTTAACAGGCAAAGGCAAAAATTCAAAGGGAAAAGCGACCAGAGCTTCTTTTTCACTGTAGTCCAAATCTACCAGGAAAATGGCTAAGCCGGGGCAGACGGCTGCACATATCCCACAGCCTTTACATTTGTGAGGATTTAGTTGAGGTAGATTGGTTATAGGATCTCCCACTTGAATGGCACCAAATTTACAGGCCATCTCGCATGGATTACAAGGGATAGGCTCCTTGCACTCAATAATAGGTAGCAAGCTCATCTTAGACCTCCCAACACAAAGAATAGACTTTAAGCCATGATAAACCAACTGAAACTTTTTATGCAAATTAAACATCGCAAGAGAAAATTCCTCTAGGCAAGAAAAATATTGTTCCTTGCTCGTCCCCGATAGCATTTGTTAAGCCTAAAGTTACCGGTGACTAAGCTATATTCTTTAAAGAAATACTCATACTTTTGCAGCTTCCTTCATAAAGTGATAAAGACGTACTTCTCCAGAAAGACGAAAAGGAGCCGTGAAAGGAAATGATAAAGAAAGCACTTCTACTGGTACTTACCTTGTTTGCTATCTTTATTATTACCGGGCTAAAACCCGCTTCTGCCGCTTCACCGGATGAGCTATTAGGTTTTTTCGAAACTCCCCTTTTCGATAAAAGTCCAAACAGAGTAACTAATATTAAGTTAGCCGGGGAAAAAATTCAACAGTTGGTACTACAGCCCGGTGAGATTTTTTCCTTCAATGGAACCGTCGGTAAGCGGACAAAAGAAAGGGGTTTTAAAGAAGCAAGCATTTTTGAGAGCGGTAAAGTAGTACAAGGACTGGGAGGTGGTATTTGCCAACTTTCCTCCACCCTATACCAGGCGGCCTTGAAAGCAAATCTAAAAATAACCGAAGTCCATCGCCACAGCCAAAATGTCACTTATATTGCTCCTGGCTTGGATGCTGCAATTAGTTGGGGAGTTAAAGACCTGAAGTTTCAAAACAATTTAGATGTTCCAATCACCTTCTCAATCGAAATCACCAACGCTAAGGTGCAGGTAGCAATTTACAAAGTAGTTGATAAAAAACCTGTTAACTTATATTACAATGGTAACTTATTGGAACTTCAACCGCCTGCTTATACTTTCCAAGGCGTTACGTATGTACCTTTACGCCCCTTAACTGAACAATTAGGGCATATGTTAAGCTGGGATAAGGAAAAGGAAAGGATCAGCATCGTGGCAAGCGATACAAACATTGTCTTAGAGCCGGCCGGTTCAATTGCCTGGATAGACGATGAGCTCGTGCCTCTTACCAATCCCCTGCAATTTCAAAGCGGCGTAACTTTTCTCCCCCTCCGTTTTCTGGCCGACATCTTTTCTTTAGAACTCAGTTGGGTAGAAGAAATGAATTCCGTATTTATCAACTTAAACTATTAACAATTATTAAAAAAATAACCCTGAAAATATCAGGGTTATTTTTTGTACCTTATGATTAATATTGACTGACCTCAATCTTACCTGAAATCATATCTTCTTGGATAGCCATAATCTTGTCTCTTATTTCCTGTGGTATTTTTTCTTCAAAGCCATGGAAGGGCGAAAGATAAACAGCTTTTTCCTTAACTCCTAAGGGGTAGAAAGTGGGCTCAAACTCACCGTCTAATACTTTTTCTACCACAAAAGTAATTAATACAGGATTGCTCTTAATCCCGCTGACTACTACTGTGTCAGGAGCGATTTCATTCTGGTCCTGGTTACTGCCGATGGCGTAAACACCTTTTTCCTGGCAGGCTTCGATAGAACCTAAACCTGCTTGGTTGGCGTTAGCCATAACCACATCAGCACCTTTATCTATCATAGCCATTGCTGTTTCTTTAGCTTTAGTAACATCGTCATTACTGCCGGTCATAGCAGTTAGTACTTCGATATCAGGTTTAACATGCTTGGCTCCTTGAACAAAACCGTCAACAGAACCTTTGATTGGCGGCATATCTTGCCCACCTATAGCACCAACAATACCTGACTCGCTAAGGTAAGCTGCAGCAGCACCCATTAAAAAGCCTTGCTGTACATTATCCAGGTTTACGGAAGCCAAGTTGGGTTCTTGGGTAATGTTACTACTGGTAACAACAAATTTTACGTCAGGAAATTCGGGAGCAACTTTCAAGGCAGCGTCGCCAAATTGGTAGCCGTGCCCGATGATAACATCAAAGCCTTGTTGAGCATAACCTCTGAAAACTTCTTCGATATCAGACTGAGGGATGCTTTCAGTGTAAGATGTTTCTACGCCGTAGTCTTTTGCTACTTTTTGCAAACCTTCATAAGCAGAAGCATTCCAACCCATGTCACTAATCGGACCGGAAAGCAATAAAGCAACTTTTAAAGGCTCTTTAGCTTGTTCTTGTTCTTTTTCTTCTGCTGCCGGGGTTTCAGTCTGAGTATCACCTGTGCTTTGTGCACTACCACAACCTGCAACTACTAACATGGCCAATACTAGTAGTAAAGCTATTAAACCAGATTTTCTTTTCATTTATTAATTTTCCCCTTTCATCTTAATTGCTCTGTAAACCTTTCTTTTACCAGTCTCCCCCAATCTGTTTACTCCAATTGCCCCCTTTTTTAAAATATTTTTAACAAAAGTGTAAATTCGACAAGCGTTTTAATATTCCTGCAAAAGCCGGTTCTCTGACATCGAGTTTGAAAAATTTTTATAAAAATATTGTTACTAAAATTTATCTTGCCTAAATAAACCTAGAGGTTAAGTTTTAGAACAATAAAATAAGGCTAGAAAACTCTAGCCTTAAAAATTAACAATATTACGGCAAATTTATTGTATCCCGTCTTGACACTTTATTCCCACTCTATCGTAGCCGGTGGCTTGGAGGTAATATCATAAGCCACCCGGTTCACGTGGGGTACTTCATTAACGATCCGTGCTGAGATCTTTTCCAAGACTTCATATGGTAGTTTGGCCCAGTCAGCCGTCATAGCATCTTGACTGGTTACGGCCCTGACTACAACTGTATAGGCGTAAGTCCTTTCGTCTCCCATAACACCAACGCTTTTCATATCGGGAAGCACAGCAAAATACTGCCAAACTTTCCTTGCCAAACCGGCCTTTTTAATTTCGGAAGTCACAATCCAATCCGCTTCTCGTAAAATAGCCAGCTTCTCTTTCGTAACTTCGCCTAACACCCTCACACCTAAACCGGGGCCCGGAAAAGGCTGACGCCATACAATATCTTCCGGCAGGCCTAATTCTTCTCCTACTTTTCTGACCTCATCCTTGAAAAGGCTGCGAAGAGGCTCAATTAACTTAAAATGCATGTCTTCAGGCAAACCGCCTACATTGTGATGGCTTTTAATCGTTGCAGCCGTTGCCGTACCGCTTTCAATGACGTCAGAATAAAGGGTTCCCTGGACCAGGTAATCAATTTCACCTAATTTTTTAGCTTCTTCTTCAAAGACCCGAATAAATTCTGTACCAATAATTTTTCTTTTTTGTTCCGGATCAGCAACTCCTTTTAGCTTTGCCAAGAAGCGCTCGACAGCATCAACATAAATGAGATTGAGGCCAAACTGCTCTTTAAATGTCTCCCTTACTTGCTCGGCTTCATCTTTACGAAGTAAGCCATGATTGACAAAAACGCAGGTTAAACGATCGCCAACAGCTTTGTGGACTAAAAGGGCCGCTACAGCTGAATCCACACCGCCGCTTAAGGCACATAAGATTTTTTTGTCTTGGGTTTCTGCTTTGATCTTTTCAATTTCCTCATTGATAAAGGAAGTCATATTCCAGCTGCCTTTACAGCCGCACACATCATAAAGAAAATGTTTTAACATTTCCTGTCCATAAGGGGTGTGAACAACTTCCGGATGAAACTGGACACCATAAAGTTTCTTTGCTTCGTTGGCGAAAGCTGAAACAGGGCTAAACTCCGTCCGGGCTGTGACCACAAATCCGTCAGGCGGTGTGGTGATATAGTCACCATGGCTCATCCAACATTCTTGTTCTTTGGGCAGGCCTTTCATTAAATGATCTTCAGCAATTATGTTCAGCTTAGTTTTTCCATATTCCCTGGCCTGGGCCTTTTCCACCACTCCACCCAGGTCATGGGTCATCAGTTGCATGCCATAGCAAATACCTAAAATAGGAATACCGCTGTTGTAAATTTTCCGGTCAAGGCGAGGAGCTTTTTCCCCATAAACACTGGAAGGCCCACCGGAAAAAATAATCCCCTTGGGCTTTTTAGCCAGAATTTCCTCCACGGGGGTAAAATAGGGCAGCATCTCACAGTAGACATTAGCTTCCCTAACTCGGCGCGCTATAAGCTGATTGTATTGTCCCCCAAAATCTAAGACAACGATTAATTCTTCCTTGCCGCTTTGCTTCACCTAAAATGCCTCCTATTTTTCGTATGTTTCTGGCTTTAAGACGCAAACATCAGGTAAATTCCGGTACTTTTCGGCAAAGTCTAAGCCATAGCCAACAACAAATTCATCGGGAATGACAAAGCCGGTATAATCAACGTTTATTTTTACTTTACGACGATCAGGTTTGTCTAGTAAGGTACAAATTTTAATACTGGCAGGCTTCCTGGCTTTTAAGTTTTCAATTAAGTATTTTAGGGTTAACCCTGTATCTATAATATCCTCTACAATTAAAACGTGCCTGCCTTTGACATTTGATTCCAGGTCTTTTAAAATCATCACCGCACCGGAAGACTTAGTAGAATCCCCATAACTGGAAACAGCCATAAAATCGGTTGATAAGGGGCAATCAATTTCTCTGATCAGGTCGGCCATAAAGAGAATGGCACCTTTTAAAATACAAACGACCAGCAGATCTTTGCCCTCGTAATCTTTTCCAATCTGTTGACCAAGTTCTTTAACCTTTTGGCTTATTTCTTCCCTGCTGATTAAGACTTTTTCAATCTGTGACTCGAAAGAATGCATCAAATTCCCTCCAAAACTACTTTAAATTCTTTAGTATTTTTTGTTTAGCCGGAAAATCTATACGAAAATCTACATAATGAAAAATGTATGAAAAGGCTAGTTCGCCACCTTTCTTAAAAACTCCTGCTAAATCGAATATTTTTTAAAATAAATTTAATATTGTTCGGAAATACTGGCAAAAAAAAGTTAGTTTAATTCTTAATTATAAACTAACTTGGTAAATTAACAATCTTAATTTTAAACTGGAGGTTCTAATTTAATCTTGGCATGAAAATCTTTTAAATCCACTACCATCGCAAGACTGTCAGAAGGTTTTGCCTTATTTACGGCCTTAACTTCAGCCCGGATAATTTTTTTGCTACCGTCTATCCAGAGTTTGTATTCAAAATCCTGCCAATAACGAGTCAAAAATTCATTGTTAACTTCAGGCAGGCAGTGTATGACATAATATTTTTGACTGCCTATTTTTTCCCTGCCCAAGTATTGCAAATCACTCATGCTAGTGAAGACAAAACTGGCCAAAGGATTAATCTCGGCCATAAAATACTCGGCTTCAAAAACTGAATTTTCCGGAATTACTACCCATTTATTAGTCAGACTATCCTTCATATAGGTAACATTGGCAATTTGGAATACTTCAACCTGTTGATCCTGCATTGTTCCAAAGATATGAAAGTCCTTCGGGTTAGCTTTTTCCCCTTCAATGTCACTTATAATGACAGGCGTATTGTCAATATTCATTTCAATTTTAACATGGTAACGATAACTCTCGACTTTCAAGGTTTCGTCCAGGGCTTTTTGGATTAATTCTTCCGGGATGACTTTAAGATAATTTTCATAATAATAGTAGCCGCCGGCACCGGCTAAGAGAATAAACAGGATTATTGCTAAGATTACTATTTTTAGCTTTCCCACTCTTCCTCCCACCTTTCTAACTTTCCTGAATTAATGTTTACGAAGAGCGGATAAGAAATATAACCGGCTAAAACATGGAATAATTTCCAATTGAGTTTTTGGGCAAAAGAAAACCACCCCTTGAGGAGTGGTAAAAGCAAAAGTTTATTTTACGGAAGGAGTAATTCTCCTGGTGATTTCCGAAAGCTCTTTGGCAAATTCCGATACCGGTCTGCCTTCCGCTATACCTTTGGCAATCTTTCTAATTCTGGTAACCGTATCTGCATCGGTAGAGATACTGACTGTTTCCACCTTCTTATTAGCCCGTTTCAGACGGTTGGTTACTTCTTGCTTGATATCTTCCGTTTGGTCACCCTCAATATTGGCTTCAAGGTTGAGACCGACGATGGCAGTCTTGTTGGTAAATACTACACTGGCCGATTTTACACCTTTAACTTTAGTTGCTTCATCTGCTAATTGATCAGCTATCCGGCTTGATTCCCGTGCATCCATCTCGTCGTCAGTGGTCATACTGTTATTCCTGTTATTCTTATTTTGTTCTGTTGTTTGATTTCTGCTCCGATTAGTCATATCGTTTGCCGGTTTTCTGGCCGGTGAACAGCCAACAAAAAGGGTTAGTAATAAAACAGCTATGACTAAAAAAATAATTGACTTATTTTTTAACACTTTTTCACCTCCTTTTTTATTTAGCCTTTGTTGAATCGACCTAATTATGCAAGCCAAATATTTCAATAATAAAAAACGAATAAAAAACGACCTTTGTTTAATAAACGAAGGTCGTTTGGTAAATTTACAAAGCCTCAGCTAAGTTAACTAGCTGAGGCTTTACTTTTTTTGTTATAAATTTTCCACTTCAATTTTCAACTGTTAGCCTAAACTAAATTACATCATTCCAGGCATACCCATACCGCCCATACCGCCAGCAGCAGGCGCAGCAGGTTTTTCTTCCGGAATGTCTGCAACCAAGCACTCGGTAGTCAGCACCATGGCGGCGATACTTGCCGCATTTTGTAAAGCTGAACGAGTAACTTTAGCCGGATCCACAATACCGGCAGCAATCATGTTTTCGTACTTACCGCTTACAGCATTGTAGCCAATGCCTTTTTCACAGGATTTAACTTTTTCTACAACTACAGAACCTTCGTCTCCTGCATTAAAGGCAATTTGACGAAGCGGTTCTTCCAAAGCTTTCTTGACAATATTTACCCCGGTCATTTGGTCGCCGCTTAATTCCAGTTTATCTAAGGCTCCTAATACCTGAATTAGAGCAGTTCCACCACCGGAAACAATTCCTTCTTCTACAGCTGCTCTGGTAGCTGCCAAAGCGTCTTCAATACGCAATTTCTTTTCTTTTAGTTCGGTTTCGGTAGCTGCGCCCACTTGAATTACAGCCACTCCTCCGGCAAGTTTGGCCAGGCGTTCTTGCAGCTTTTCCTTGTCGTAATCAGAGCTAGCTTCGTCCCACTGGCGCCTGATTTGCTGAATTCTTCTTTCTAAAGCGTCAGCAGAACCACGGCCTTCAACAATAGTGGTTTCGTCTTTGGTTACCTTAACCTGACGGGCCTGACCCAACATCTCAATTGTAGCTGAGTCTAATTTTAAGCCTAGTTCTTCAGTAATAACTTGTCCACCGGTTAAAATAGCTATATCTTCTAGCATAGCTTTCCGCCGGTCACCAAAGGCCGGAGCTTTAACTGCGACACAATTAAATGTCCCGCGCAACTTGTTTACGACCAGGGTAGCAAGGGCCTCACCCTCAACATCTTCTGCAATGAGCAGCAAAGGTTTGCCTGTTTGGACAACCTTTTCAAGAACGGGCAGTAAGTCACTGATTGCCGAGACCTTTTTATCGGTAATCAAAATAAAAGGTTCATTTAAAACTGCTTCCATCTTTTCACTGTCAGTAATCATGTAAGGTGAAATATAACCTTTGTCAAATTGCATACCTTCAACTACATCTAAATTAGTTCCTACACTTTGAGACTCTTCAACGGTAATAACCCCGTCCTTACCGACTTTTTCCATAGCGTCAGCAATCAACTGCCCGATCTCAGGATCATTAGCCGAGATAGAAGCAACTTGGGCAATTGCCTCTTTATTTTCGACAGGTTTAGCTATAGTTTTTAATTCTTCGACTGCAACTTCTACAGCTTTTTCAATACCTTTTTTCAAAATCATGGGGTTGGCGCCTGCTGCTACGTTTTTCAGACCTTCGTGAATCATGGCTTGAGCTAAAACGGTAGCAGTAGTTGTACCGTCGCCGGCTATGTCGTTAGTTTTTGTCGCTACTTCTTTAACTAATTGAGCTCCCATATTTTCCAAGGGATCCTTTAATTCAATTTCCCTGGCTATACTAACTCCGTCATTGGTGATCAATGGGGAACCAAATTTTCTTTCCAAAACAACGTTTCGTCCTTTAGGACCTAAAGTAACCTTTACTGCGTCAGCCAAAGCATTTACGCCTTTTTCCAAGGCATGGCGTGCTTCTTCTGCAAAGACAATTTGTTTAGCCAATTATTTTACCTCCTATGTATTACTTTAATATTGCTAAAATCTCTCTTTCATTCATGATCATATACTCTTCACCGTCAATCTTAATCTCAGTGCCAGCGTATTTGGAGAAGATAACCCGATCACCAACGGCCACTTCCAAAGGTAGCTTTTGCCCGTTTTCCAAGATTATTCCTGAGCCTACTGCTACTACTTCACCTTCTAAAGGCTTTTCCTTAGCTGTATCAGGAAGTACGATCCCACCTTTTGTTTTTTCTTCTGTGGCTATTGTTTTTACCACAACTTTATCACCCAAAGGCTTAATATTCATTTGCTTACCTCCTTGTCTTGATTTCCTTATTAGCACTCATTAAGGTTAAGTGCTAACACAATACTTACTTATAATAAATTCAGGTTTGACTAAAAGGCAAACCTTAGAATTTACCTAAAGTTAGTATTTAGATCCCGATTTTGACTTATTACTCACCAATACTTAACATTCCTTGTGAATCCGATTAACCAATCCTTAGACAGAATATAAAGGAGCGTCAATTAAAACTATTACCAGGATTGCCAAGTTTTATACAGAAATAAAAAATTGGCTTTATCCCTCTTTCAAAGAGATTAAGCCAAACTAAATCAGCTAAATACAAATAGTTTTGAGTATACTAAGGCTCCCTAAAAATTATTCCTTTCTGGCACATTCACCGGCTTTACCTAAGAGGATATCCATACCGTGAGGCAAAGCAGGCTTAATGGCCTGCAAACATTCTCTTACTGCCTTCGGGCTTCCGGGCAAATTGATAATCAAAGTTCTATTTCTGATCCCGGCGACCCCTCTGGAAAGCATGGCCTGAGGAGTTACTTTCAAACTTTCCAGGCGCATGGCTTCCCCTAAGCCCGGCACAAAACGGTCAATTACAGCCATCGTTGCTTCAGGAGTCACATCCCGGGGAGCAAAACCGGTACCTCCGGTAGTAAAGAGCAGGTCAACCTGGCGTTGGTCAGCAAATTCGATCATTTTAGCCTGCAGCAACTCCTTTTCGTCAGGTACAATGGCATAAGCTATAACCTCGCCTAGATCCCTGACTTCTTCACGAATCACAGCGGCGCTTAAATCTTCCCGCTCGCCTTTTGCTCCTTTGTCACTTGCTGTGATAATACCGATTTTAAGCATCTTCTAGCACCTCAATCTCATCACCTACGGCTACATGCCCCCCTTTGAGAATAGCTACAAAGATGCCCTCTCGAGGCATCACACAGTCTCCTGCCTGATAATAGATAGCACAGTGAGAATGACATTCCTTTCCAATTTGGGTAACTTCTCCAATTGCTTCCGGACCTATTTTAAGCTTGGTTCCAACGGGTAAGCTGACCAAGTCAATTCCCTCGGTAGTAAGATTTTCAGCAAAGTCACCGGGCCCTACATTCAATCCTTTTTCCTGCATCTTTTTGATGCTTTCCATGGCCAATAAACTTACCTGGCGATGCCAATTTCCTGCATGAGCATCACCGACAATTCCATGGTTAGGTTTAAGTTCTGCCGAACCGACATTCTTTTTCCGCATTCCTTTCTTGGCACTAGTGCAGACAGCAATTATCCTTCCCATGTCTCTTCCCCTTCTCTTTTATATTCTCCGCTTTTTCCTCCGGATTTGCTAATTAAACGGATTTGGCCAATTACCATATTTTTATCTACTGCTTTACACATATCGTAAATAGTTAAAGCAGTCACACTGACAGCCGTTAAAGCTTCCATTTCCACACCCGTTTTACCGGTTGTTTTAGCTGTTGCTTCAATTTCTATAGTCGACTGTTCTTCATCAATCTTAAACTGGACGGTGCAGTTAGTGATCATCAGAGGGTGACACATCGGAATTAGTTCAGAGGTTTTTTTAGCTGCCATGATGCCGGCAACCCTGGCTACCGCTAAAACATCACCTTTTGGCATCTGCCCCAGGGTGATGAGCTGCAAAGTTTCCTTAGCCATACTTATTTTTCCTCTGGCTACGGCCACCCGAACAGTTTCAGCTTTAGCACTGACATCAACCATTCTGGCTGCACCATGTTCATCTATATGACTTAGTTCCATCTTTTTATCCTCCTATTTGGGACATGCCTCGTTTCTGCTTGCCCCAGCCATTAACCTCCATATCGTGTTCCTTAGGTTTATGAAGAATAGCATTGGCAACTATTGTTTGAAGTTCTTCCTGGCTTACTCCCTGGCGAAGAGGAGTTAATAAATCATATTCCAGATTTTTCTGCAGGCAAGGCCGCAACTTACCGTCAGCAGTTAAGCGCAAGCGATTGCAGTTATGGCAAAAGTGGTCACTTAAAGCGCCAATAAAGCCAACCGTGCCGCTGTGTCCTTCTATTTTATAATACTTGGCCGGACCATTACCTTTTATTTTCGAGACAGTTGTTAAATGATACCTTTCTTCGACTACTTTTTTAATTTCCTCAACAGGCAGATAAGCGGAAAGGGCTTTTTCCTCACTTTCCCCGATAGGCATGAGTTCAATAAAGCGCACATGCAAAGGTCTTTCTCGGGTAAGCTCAACAAAGTCCAGAATTTCGTCATCATTTAAACCTTTAATAACCACTACGTTTAATTTCACCGGCATAAGCCCTACCCTCAATGCTGCTTCTATCCCCTCATAAACCTTAGATAGGTCGCCCAGCCTGGTAATCTGCTTAAATTTATCTTTATCCATGGTGTCAAGACTAATATTAACCCGGTTCAGGCCGGCCTTCTTTAAACTTTCGGCAAAATTACTAAGCAAAATACCGTTGGTTGTCATGGAGATGTCTTTAATCTCAGGAATGGACCTGATCTGTTCAACTAAATTTACCAAACCAAGGCGCACTAAAGGTTCTCCGCCTGTTAGACGTACTTTATCAATACCTAAAGGCACTACCGCCTGAACTATCCTGAAAATTTCTTCTAAGCTCAGGATTTCTGAATGGCTCTTTAAGGGCAGACCTTCCGCCGGCATGCAGTAGGTACAGCGCAAGTTACACCGGTCTGTCACGGCAATACGCAAATAATCAATTTGACGGCTATAGATATCTCGCATATAGTCACCCCGTTCTATAAGTTAAAAGTTAAGAGTTTTGGGTTTTTAGTTAAAAAATCCATTTCTTATTCATAAAATTTCATTAAATCTTCAAATTGAAGACTGATGACCGGTGTTTTCTAAAGTGCATGCCCTTAAAAGAGCTTTCGAAATACTATAAGCAATAATGGTGACTAACAGCTCACTAAACCAAAGCAGTAGTGCTCCATATAATTTTCCCACAGTCTGTTAAATCGTAACCGCCTTTAGCTTCGACAGCTTTGCGAAAAGCTTCAGAAGCTAAAACTGCCCTTAATTTATCACCAAGGGATGAATCCCACACATCTTTAGGCATGCATAAATCATAACGTTCATGGATAACAGGAATAAAGTCCAGGTCAAAAGCTTTAGCCGCCGGTAAGATACCCATCCCAACATCGGCAGTTCCTGAATCTACAGCAGCAGCTACTGCTAAATGAGTATATTCTTCCCGCTGGTAACCGCTTATTGCTGCAGGGGTTATGCCTGCTTTTTTCAGCAGGTAATCCAAAAGCACTCTGGTGCCGGAACCTGCCTGGCGGTTGATAAATTCAACCTTATCTTTGACCAGGTCTTCTATTCCTTTTATCCCCTTTGGATTGCCTTTACGCACCATCAGTCCCTGTACCCGGTAAACCAGATTTACTAAGACAAGCTCCAGTTCTGACAGGTAGCGTTGAACATAGCTCACGTTATATTCTCCTGTATTTTCATCAAGGAGGTGGGTACCGGCCAAGTGGGCTTCACCGCGCTTAATGGCCATTAATCCTCCCAGGCTACCCAAGTTGGCTGAAGAAATACTAAAGCCGGGAAACATTCTTCTTAAATGATCATTTAAAATATCCATGGCCAGATCATGACTGCCAATAGCCACTAAGGTCCGTTTTATGGTATCTAAAGGTTTTAATAATTCAACTTTGACCTTTTCTCCGGCTTCAAAACCTTCGACAAGCCGGGGAATCCGCATGATACCGTCGGCCCGGATCAGGGAGGTGATCACACCTGCTCCCCGGGACAGCGGCGTAGCCATTAGTTTACCGCCAATTTCTCCTAAGGTAACTCTGACAAACTCTTCCAGGCCTACCGGCGATGGAGTTTTCCTGGCCAAAATAGCTTCTACTTCCATCTTTTGAGCTACCGATATTTGAAGTTTGGCGTAGACAAGTGGTTTGACCAGCAGCTCAAAGACTATTACAGCTGAAACAGGATAACCCGGTACCCCTATTACAGGTTTATTCTGCACAAGGCCTAATAAGGCAGGTTTTCCCGGTTTAATTGCCAAACCATGGGTATATAGCTCTCCTAACTCACTGATTAGGATTGGCGTATAATCTTCCCTGCCGGCAGATGAACCGGCATTAACTACAACTATATCAGCTTCAACAGTAGCTTTAAGCAGGCTCTCCTTTAAGGCTTGGTAATCGTCAGCAACCTGCTGATAATATAGAGCCTGTCCACCCCATTCTTGCACTAAAGCCCCTAAAACTTTGCTGTTATATTCAATAATCTCCCCTGCTTTTACTCGGCTAGTCGGTTCAATTAATTCAGTTCCGGTAGGTATTATGGCAACTCTTGGTCGAGGATGAACAGGGATTTCCGTTACCGCACCGGCCAGGCAACCGCCAATATCGTAAGGACGAATTAGGTGGTTGCTTGGGAGAATCATTTCTGTAGCTACGAGATCCTCGCCAATGGAACGTACATGCTGCCAGGGGGTAGCAGCTTGGATAATTTCCACTTCCCGGTCGGATAAATAATGTAAATCTTCAGCCATGATAACTGCATTAAAACCTTCCGGGATAGGATCCCCCGTATCCACTTCCAGGGCCTCACTACCTAAATTCAGTCGTAGCGGGTTGGTTTCACTGGCCCCATAGGTTCTCTCGGCTTGTACTGCTATCCCGTCCATAGCGGCAGCCGGATAATGGGGTGAGGAGATAAGGGCAAAAACCGGTTCAGCAGTAACTCGACCCAAGGCTTCAGTAACCGGGATTATTTCCGGCGCACCAGGCTCTAAGATATTTTTCTCTCTTAACTTTTGGAAAAAATTGGCCAAGGCTCCTTCCCACGGTTCATTGTTGAGATAAAGCCTTCGTCTCATCAGCTAACAACCGCTCCTGTCTTAAAACATTTTTACCTTAACCGGTTCTCCGGCGGCCAAACCTTCCCGGCCTTCCGGTATGACTATTTCACCGTGAGCTTCCACTAAAGTTCTGATCAGGCCTGATTTACCTAACACAGGTTCGGCCCATAATTCTCCGTTTCTTTCCACCAGTTTAACTCTGATGTGATCTTCCCTGCCGGCAGTTGAAGCCAAATTCCTGGCAAGTTTAGCTTGTACACCAGCTTCGAAACTATCACGGTAAGCATGATCATACAATAAGGGATGAACTAAAATACGATACACCACCATAGCCGAAACAGGGTGACCCGGTAAACCAAAGAGAAGCTTACCCTCGGCAGCCGCAACTACGGTCGGCTTACCAGGCTTAACGGGAATGCCGTGGAGTAATAATCCTGATTTTCCCAGGCTCTCAAAGACTTTAACGGTATAGTCTCTCGTCCCTACTGAACTTCCACCGGAAAGCAGCACCAGATCATTTTCTTCTAAAGCCTTTTTTACCGCCTGTTGTAAAAAGTCAAAATCGTCAGGTACAATTCCATATAAGATAGGCCAAGCACCGCTTTGCTGTACCAGACCATAAAGAGTATAGGAATTAATGTCTCGAATTTGTCCCGGAGCCGGAACTTCAGCAGGATTTACCAGCTCGTTTCCGGTTGAAATAATACCGACTTTATAAGGATTGTAAACTTTAACTTTTAAGATACCCTGACTTGCTAACATACCTAGATCCTGGGGACGCAAGCGATGACCTTGTTTAAAAATCACTGTTCCTGCCTTGATGTCTTCACCGGCTTTAATCACATTCTCTCCCGGTGAGACAGGTCTGGTCACCGCAATTTCAGACGAAGCAAGTTCTTCTGAATATTCAACCATCACTACTGCGTCCGCTTGTTCGGGAAGCATTCCACCTGTGGGAATATAAACTGCTTCACCCGGTCCAACCTCTAAGTTGCTTGTTTCACCCATCGTAACTTGTCCTACAACTTTCAGGTAGGCCGGCATAGCTTCCGAAGCACCAAAAGTAGAGCTTGCTCGTACGGCAAAACCGTCTACCGTCGCCCGGTCGAGAGCCGGGATATCGGTTTGGGCTATAATCTCTTCTGCTAATACTCTGTTTAAGGCTCCGGTTAATTCAGTTTCTACTTTTTCGGGTTCTACTTGCCAATGGGAGTAAATTACTTTTTTCGCTTCTTCTAAAGAAGTAAGCTTGAATAACTTTACCACCACATCACCTCAAGCCAAGCCCACTAAAAACAACCTAATTCACAACTGGTAATTTTAATTCTAAGCTTATTGGCAGCATCTCCTACCTGACGAACAGGTACATTCAGTTCACTTGCAATTCGTCTTGCCATTGTACAGGAAATCCTTCCATGAGTAGCCGCTTCTTTTAATCGTTGTTCCAATTTTTCATTCATCAGAACACCTTCTAACCTTTATAATCATAAAAGCACCCGGAAAGGTGCTGTTTTAACATTCAAACACTCCTTTCCAAACACGGGAGGCAGAGCGGGTTTCCCCGTCTACCTTTTAACCAAACGGTTAAGGTTAGCATCCATAGTAAAACACCTTAGGAAAACTAACTCGGAGTTTATTATTATCTTAGTTATTTAATTATATCCTTTTCGCTGTAATTAAGCAAAATATTTAAATTTTCCAGGACTAACCGTTTGAACCTCCTTTATATTGTCCGCATACATTAAGCTAAAGGAGGTTGATGTTATGCGTTTAGGAATGGCTTTAGGCGGCGGAAGTTTGCGTGGAGCGGCCCATGTAGGAATCTTAGAAGTCCTAGAAGAAAACGGCATTTTCCCGGATATCATCGCCGGCACCAGCGCCGGCAGCATAGTAGCCAGTCTCTACGCTTCAGGTTTTCGACCAAAGCAAATAGCTGATTTCTTTAACTTTCTACCTACTATAAAAGAGCATGATCTGGCTAAAGCAATGTCTTTGACGGAAGAACCGGTTCAAGTTACCAGTTGGTTACCTAAACTGCCCAAAGGCATTATACCCAGTGGTCTGTTGGAAAAATTGCTGGCTATTTTCATCGGGCGAAAAAAATTTGATCAACTGAAAAAACCTTTAGCTGTCATAGCTACAGACGCTTATAACGGCCAGGGGGTAATCTTTACTTCCAGCAGCCAACAAATAGTTTTACCTTCTGGCGGTTCCTTTACAATAGAAAGAAATAAAGTGATTGTGGAAGCAGTAACTGCCAGTTGCGCTATCCCAGGTATTTTTACGCCTAAAATCATTGATAAAAAAACTTTAGTCGACGGAGGAGTAATAGATAATGTGCCGGCTGACATCGTAAAAGGAATGGGTGCCGATGTGGTGATTGCTGTCGATCTGGGATTTAATGTTAAGCAAACTGCGCCGTTTAAACATATCATTGATATAATCCTTCAAACCTTTGACATCATGGGACAGCGGATTTCCAATTTTATTACCACCGAATATGCTGACCTTACTTTACGTCCGGTTACAGGTCATGCAGCCCTCTATGATTTTCACAAGATTCCTTACCTTATTGCTACAGGCCGCCAAGAAGCGGAACGGATGATGCCTGAAATAAAAAGAGTTTTAAAAAAATAGGGATAAAACCCTATTTTTTAATTAAACCTATCGCCGATTGCCGGACTTGAAAAAATACTTTAAAAAAATGGCAAAAATATCAGGCTGACTTCAAGAATTAAGTTTTGCTTTAGAGCTCAAACTAGCTTTAGGAGGTGAAAATATGAGCCAGCAACACATTCACTGTACTGTTAATAACTGTCATTATTGGTCTGAAGGTAATAAATGCCAGGCCAACGAAATTGTGGTAGTATCAGACTCTTTCGGCCAATCTATGCCTGATAGGATAGATGCCACCCAAGCAAGTACGATCAGCGCCACTCCTGCCGGTTCATGTATGGAAACCTGTTGCAAGACTTTCGTGGAGCGAGGCTCCAGAGAATTTGATGTTGACGGGGTAACAAAAATATAAGGTTGAAAAAGGGAGAACTTAAGGTTCTCTCTTTCTACTATCCCTTCTCTCAAAATTTTTTATTCCAGCCCTGATGGCTTTGATCAGCTCAAAGTAGCGTGGATCCTTACGACTCCGTCCTTCAAAAGTACAAACGTCTTTAAAAAGGACATTTCTTAAAGCCGAGGAAATCTCCAATTGAACCCCCATTCCCCGCTTGCCAAGATTACAAATATTATTGGCGTGACTTCCTTTATATTTAATACTTCTTCTTACTATAAAGCCATGTTCATGTAAAGCTTTAGCAATATAATATTTGAAAGTTTTATCCAGCCCACCAAGGTAAATTAACTGCTGCTCCCCTTTAAAACCGTGAATGGTCACTACAGACTGGGCTTTCTTAATCCGTGCCAAAGCGCGAGGCTCGTCAAAGTTGTGGCTGGTAAGATGTAATTCTCTAAGATTATCATGTCTAAGGCCAATAAAACTGTAATAGCCATAATTCTCCCGAGCCACATCCCTGGCGATTTCCGTAGTGCCAAATTCGATATTACCTCCATGGGGAGCCATAATTAAAATATCACTCTGAGACTGATTCTCCTCAATCAGATAGTCTATGCCCAACTTTTCCTGCTGGGCTAATTCATAATAACTGCTATACTTATCCAAGGGCTCACCTCACCGCACACTTGCAGTTTATAAATTATATTAAAAAGTCAACCAAAAATTTCCTGAATTTTTCTCTACCTTTTCCCGATTTTCACCCAGCTACCAAATCATTTCTCCATTAAGGAAAGCTTGCGTCAGCTCATGTTCCGGAGAAGTAAACAGTTTTTCCACTCTTTTGGACTCAATTAAATTACCTTCATAAAAAAACAGTACTTCATCAGCTAAGCGTTTCGCCTGAAACAAATTATGGGTCACCATGATAATTGTTGTGCCTCTTTGTTTAATCTCTCCTAACAAATCTTCAATTAGTTTGACATTAGCCGGATCCAGGTTGGCCGTAGGTTCATCAAGCAGCAGCAGTTCCGGCTCTAAAATCATGGAACGAGCAAGCGCAAGCCTTTGTTGTTCCCCACCGGATAAAGTTGTAGCCTTTTGCTTCTCCATCTTGGCCAATCCTACTTTTTCCATAACTTTGAGCAGTTTACCTTTGTTGGGTCTTAATTTTTCCCCTCGTACTTTTAAACCGTAAAAAAGATTATCGAGAACAGTTCCGGAAAAAAGCACCGGCTGCTGAAAAACCATACCGATTTTTCGTTGCAAGGCAAGCCGTTCTACCTCATTTTTTACAGGCAAACCGTTGTAGAAGACCTGCCCTTGAGTAGGTTTTTCTAAGAAATCAATAATTTTTAATAGAGTGCTCTTGCCTGCCCCACTTGGCCCGATAAGGACGTAAGTTTTGCCTTGACAAAAACAGTAAGAAACCTGGTTTAAAACAGTTTTAGCAGCGAAAACTTTGCTAATGTTTTGTAATTCTACACTCAGGGACATCAGTTTTATACCTCACGCTGAAAGTAAGTTAAAAGAGAATTGGTGATGAAAGAAATAGTGAGCAACACTAAGCCAAGAGCCAAAGCCAGACTATAATTCCCTTTCCGTGTTTCCATCATAATTGCAGTTGTCATAACTCTGGTACTATGTTCGATATTTCCTCCTACCAACATGACAGCTCCAACCTCGGCAATGGCTCGGCCAAAAGCAGTAGTGATAGCAGCCATAATTCCCAAACGGGCTTCTTTCACCACTGTCCAGGCAACTTGTCGAGGACTTGCTCCTAAAGAAATTGCTGTAGCTGCATAGTGGTCAGCTTTACTTTTAATAGCCACCATGGATAAACCGGTAATGATCGGAAAGACCAGCAAAAATTGGGCCATAACCATAGCCGTAGGCGTAAAGAGCAATTGCCATCTACCTAAAGGGCCGTGCCTGGTAACCAGAAAATAGACGAATAAACCTGCCAGCACGGGAGGTAAGCCCATAAAAGTAAATAATATATTGCTTATCAATTTCCCGCCCTGAAAATCCCTAAAAGACAAAAAAGCCCCTAAAGGGATACCAGCCAGCACCCCCAGGGCAACTGCCGCCAAAGATACACGTAAGGAAAGAAAGATTATCTCATATAAATCTGGATTACCAGCTAGAAGCATGGCAATAACCTGTTTTAAGCTTTCCATCTGTTTCCTACCTTTTTAATATTTTTTGCAACAAAAATGCACTTATATCCTTAACGTTTCCTTGCATCCGGTGTAAAAAGCGGACTGCCAAATTCTTCTTTGCCAAATTCACCGATAATTTTTTGCCCTTTTTCACCAACTAAAAAATTAATAAAAGCACTTGCTGCCTCCGGTTCTTTAGTACTGTTAACTTTTATTACACCATAAGGATTTAACAGACTGGAATCACCCTTACAAACAACATCTAAATCTAAACCCATGGATAAATAAGTTGCTTCGTCAGTTAAAGCATAGGCTCTCAATTCTTCAGCCATTATTAAGGTATTGCCCATTCCCTGCCCGGCTGAAATGTACCAGGTCTGGCCGTTAGGATCAATTCCTGCTTCCTGCCAGATCTTAAGCTCCTTTTTGTGAGTACCGGAATCGTCTCCTCTGGAAACAAATTTGGCTCCACTTTCTGCAATTTTTTGCAAGACCTCTACAGCACTGGCCGAACTTTTAACTCCCGCCGGGTCTTCAGAAGGCCCAACAATTAGAAATTGGTTGTACATCACATCCCAAGCTTCCGAACCATAACCTTCTTCAACAAATTTATCTTCATCTGCCCGGGCATGGACTAAGAGTACGTCTGCATTTCCTTCCCTGGCCAAAGTGATAGCCTGCCCTGTACCTACTGCTACTACATCTACTTTTACCCCTGTCTCTTCCTCAAAAGCCGGAATCAAGACATCTAGAAGTCCGGAGTCCTGGGTACTGGTTGTAGTAGCCAAAACTATTTTCTTACCCGCCAATTCCTTTTGTTCTGCTGCCTCTCTTTTTGGCTGGAAGTCCTCTTCAATTTTGACACAAGCTATAAAAAATAAACCAACAAGACAAAGGATTAACGATAACTTTGCTACCGACTTATTTCTTAAGCCCACCCGCAATACCTCCAACTATTTTCGTCTTACTAAAACAAAAATTCCAGACTCGGTCTGGAATAATTATAGCTTGACATACTTTTGCCTTTACCATCTCCCTTCCGGCAGCGCTAAAAATGCCCAACTCTAACCGTCTACTTAGGACAGTAAGAGTTAAGCCGTTCTGCACTCGGTGTAGACAAATAACTTGGAGAATTATAAAGGTGCAGTATTTTTTTATTTCTAGATGTTTTTAAAAATTCCTTCCTTTTTTTTACTTTTTTGGGTCAAATATCCTTAGCTTATAAAGTTGCTACCATCACCGCTTTAATGGTATGCATCCTGTTTTCCGCTTCATCAAAAACTACTGAATGCTTACTTCTGAATACATCATCGGTAACTTCCCTGATATCATAGCCTTTAGCCATCCACTCTTTGGCCAGTTTAGTCTCAAAATCATGGAAGGACGGTAGACAATGCATGAAGATCACCTCTGGATTAGCGGTTTTATTTAACAGTTCCATCGTGACCCTGTATGGAGTAAGCAGTTTAACCCGCTCAGGAATTTGATCTTCTTCCCCCATTGAAGCCCAAACATCGGTATAAATTACATCAGCGTCTTTTAAGCTTTCCAGATCATGAGCCACTTCGATAACAGCTCCGGTTTCCTTGGCTAAGACTTGGACTTCAGCCAGAATTTTTTCATCAGGATACAGTTCTTTGGGTCCTAAAGCCAGGTAATGCATTCCCATCTTAGCAGCACCATACATCCAGGCGTAGCTCATATTATTTCTGATATCACCGACAAAAGCAACTTTCACTTTGTTTAATGGTTTAAACACATGTTCTTCAATAGTTAATAAATCGGCTAGAATCTGGGTAGGATGATCTACGTCGGTTAAGCCATTCCAAACAGGTACACCCGAGTATTTAGCCAAATCTTCTACAACTTTTTGGTCATAACCTCTGTACTCTATGCCGTCATAAAATCTGCCTAGTACCTTGGCAGTATCTTCTAAGGACTCTTTTTTCCCCATTTGGGAACTGTTGGCATCTAGAAAAGTGACATGAGCTCCTTCTTCTAAAGCAGCTACTTCAAAAGCGCACCTCGTTCTGGTAGATGTTTTTTCAAAGAGCAGAACAATGTTTTTCCCTTTTAGCAGGTAATTATAAACTCCCATTCTCTTCTTGGCTTTTAAGTCTTTGGCCAGATCAAGCAAATAACGAATTTCAGCAGGAGAAAAATCCATTAAGGTTAAGAAACTTCTGCCTTTTAAGTTAATAGCCATCTTCACCTACTCCTTTAGATGTATAAAATTGAACTAACATCAACGTTTAATAACCTTGGATGCAATAATGTTACCACAACATAAGCCTTTCATGCAATGACTTTTTGCATAATTATTCATTAAATCGTATAATTTTTCAGTTGCTTTATGTGATTAGCTTTTTCTTTTAACGTATAAGACATGTTTTCTTAACGGATGACCAGGTTCAATGGCAGGGTGTTCAAACTCCTTAACATAGCTCATGCCAATTTTTTCCATAACATTAATAGACCGTTTATTCAATACTGAGGTGAAAGCAAAGATTTCCGATATACCTAGTTTTTCTAAACCAAATTCCAGACATTTTCCGGCTGCTTCCTGGGCATAGCCCTTATTCCAGTGTTTATAGGACAACCTCCAACCGATTTCAACACAGGGTGTAAAATCGGCTTCAAAGCGAGGAGTTTCCAGGCCAACAAAACCAATAAATTCTCCGGTCGCTTTTAGTTCCACAGCCCAAAAGCCGTAACCTTTTACAGCAATATGCTCTTTTAGTCTTGCAACCATTGCTCTTACTTCTGATTCTGATAAAATTTTTGGAAAAAACTCCATTACTCTGGAATCGCTACACATGGCGGCAAATTGAGGAATATCAGACTCTAACCAATCCCGTAAGCCAAGCCTGGCAGTTTCAAGAATGTACATATAATCACCTATTCCGTAATTGATTAAATACTTTGTGCTTTATTTTAGCTTACTCACGATCATTACACATGACAAGCTGTACTAAGAAAACTTAGCAAAAAACTAAAGGGGGCTGCGCTCCCCTTTAGTTTTACTTCTAATATGTATTTAAATGTTTAAGGCACTTAAATATGATCGCTGCCATTTCTCCCCTGGTTAGCTCGTTTTCCAGACGATATGTTCCATCGGGATAACCACTAATGATGTTTAAACTAATCAGGTAGCCTAGATTATCTTCTTCACCTTCAGTGTGACCGTCGGTGGTCCGCAGTAAATCAGCTAAAAATTTGACCGCTCTTTCCCTGGTAATGGTCCCGGGGCTAGCAACCAGATTTGAGGCAAATATCTTATTTAAAGCAGTAAGATATTCCTTTTCACTGACAGGATTATTCAGTAGTAACCTGCCCGTTTGTTCTTCCCCTAAGATATAGCCGTCTCTAAATAATGGATAGACATATTCCGCCGACCAGTGGTCAAGGAAGTTCCAGACTAGGCTCCAATCATGAGTTGGTTGCAAATCAATAGTTCCAAACTCTTTAATGTACTCTATTAAGACGTCCCTAGTCTCGATACCTTCCGTTAAATTAAATACTACTTTAGCTTCAGGGCCGGTACCAGGAAAAGCGCCACCGCCGCCAGCTCGGAAATTAGGAACTAAAAGAGTAAATTTTTCATCGTCAGCGATTTTCCTGTCCTGGAAAGTTAGATTCTTAATCCGACTACCAACAGGTTGAGTGATATCAATCTGATATTTAATTCCTTCAATCATGTCAAAATAGTAACCATGAAAATCAGAGTTTAAAATGGGCAGAGTTCCAGGGTTAGGCGTAACCTGCAGGAAATTCTCTGCAGATCTTTCTAAGTAGGCTTTAAGGGTTTTACCGTCAATTTCAATAGCTTGCAGCAAATCATCGTAGAGATAAATTGCCCCAGCATCTTTTAAGGCCAACTCACCCGGCTCAATCATTGTATAATCATCTTCACCGTTAGCCCCGGTTAAGAAAGGCGCCACCATTGAAAGAACCGGGTTTTTTAGAGCATCAGCGGCAACATCTTTATATAAGACTTCCACACCCCATCGTTGAGCTTTCGCAATTAATTGGAAAAGTGCTGTATCTGCATAACGACTAGTCTTAGAGTTTAGTTCCACTGCGGTTTTCCCAATTACGGTTTCCATGTATGCCATCGCTTCATCATGGTAACTCTGCACTTGGGCCATTAACTCTTGATGGGGTTCCACAGATTGAGCAGTATCATCTGTAAACAGGCCTACCTCACCTTCTTTTGAAACAACTTGCCAGGTACCATCATTATCTTTAACAAGAGTAAGCACGGCTTTGCCTATGCCCCTACCGTGATATTTGCCCTGAACCAGCAGCACTTCTTTATTGGTTAGCTCGTTGATAACTTTTTCAGTGTTAACTTTGTGGGTGTGACCGTAAAAGATAACGTCTATACCTGGAATGGTCTTGGCAACTCTGAGGACATCGTGTTCCGGCAAGAGATCTTGACCTGCTGTGACTTCCTTAGTTTCTTCCTCACTTAAGCCACTGTGCATGAGCACAACTACAATTTCCGCACCCTTACTTTTCATCTCCGGTATATACTTTGCGGCAGCTTCGTACATGTCTGTCGCATCAAACTCATAACCTACCATCCCGCCATACCATTGGACCCAACGAGGGGTAGTCAGGCCTAATACCCCTACGGTGACTCTATCACCGCCTTTTAGTTCTTTTTCGATCAAAGTATACGGCTCAAACACCAAATCATCAGTTCCGGTAAATACGGTATTGGCACTTAAAACAGGAAAATCGGCATCTTTCACAAAGGAAAGCAAAGTTTCTTTACCAATCTGAAATTCATGGTTGCCTAAAACCATAGCATCGTATCCAAGATAGTTCATAGCCTTAGCCATAACATGTTCAAGACCACGTCTGTTGCCCGGATTAACAACTCCCCAATAATAAGCCAACTGGCTTCCTTGAATAGTGTCACCCACATCGAAAAGCATCACATTGTCATGTAGTTGCCTCTCCCGCTCTATTAGGGTGGCGGCACGGGATAGACTTCCCTTTAAATCTTTACCGTTAAAATAGTTGATCGAAAAAACATAGCCATGAAGATCCGTAGTAGACAGAAGAATTAGTTCGGTACTCTCCTGGCTAGCGTGGCAAAGAGCTCCTCCCAGCAAGACCAGCAGAACAGTTAAGAAAACGATCAGTTTTGTTTTTAGTTTTACAGGAAAAGCTTTCATCTGACTAACACTCCTTTTTCTTATTTACAATTATTGTAATATATGGGTATTTTAGTAATTAGCTGTTTTCCTTAATTTTCCTTTTTTAAAATAACATTTTATCTGTTATGATTAAAAATTGTTGTGACTATTTCGGTGAGTCATTTAGAAAGGTGGAAATTTTTGATTAGAAAATAGTTATTGAAGGAAAAAATCCGTTATGTTAGAGTGAGAATTGTTGAATGAGCTCAACCAGTGTCGCAGGTGTCTTTCCCAAAACTTGTTTGCTAAATATTAAAGGAGGGTGTTAAGTGAAAGCCATTGCTCTTGGACTATTTGTTCTAACTTATATCCTATTATTAACTTTTCCTAAAATCAGAGCCTATATTGCCCTTGCCTCAGCCGCAACATTTGTAGCCCTGGGAATACTGCCTCTAAACAAAGTCTTAAGCACCGTAGACTGGAACGTTATTATGATGATTGCAGGCACCATGGGTATCGTTTACCTGTTTATTGAGTCAAAAATGCCAGCACTCCTGGCTGACCTGATCATCGAAAAAACCCCGGACATCAAATGGGCAGTCGTTTCTCTCTCATTATTTGCTGGCTTCATCTCTGCTTTTGTGGATAACGTGGCCACTGTCCTCATGGTTGCTCCTGTTGCTTTGGATATTGCCAAGAAGCTAAAAATATCGCCTATTCCGAGTATCATTTCCATTGCTATTGCCTCAAACTTGCAGGGAGCAGCTACCTTGGTGGGCGATACAACTTCAATTCTCTTAGGTTCCCATGCTGATCTTACTTTTTTTGATTTCTTCTTTTTTAAAGGTAAGTTAGGCTTATTCTGGGTAGTCCAGGCCGGAGCCTTAGCTTCAACTTTAGTCTTATTATACATATTCAGGAAGGAAAAACACCCAGTAAATGTCAGTGATAGGACTGTGGTTACAGATTATTTCCCCTCAGTGCTGCTGGTTGGAATGGTAGTATTACTAATTATCGCTTCCTTCTTACCTAATATGCCAAGCACAATCAACGGAATTATCTGCATGTCCCTCTTTGCTATTGGCTTACTCAAAAGCTTGCTTGAGACTAAAGACTTTGGTGTTGTTACGGCAGCCTTTAAAGAAATAGACTACTTTACAATTCTCTTATTAGCCGGACTTTTTGTTGTAATTGGCGGAATTACGGAAGCCGGTATAGTAACCGAAATAAGTAAGATTTTTGTTAAACTTAGCGGGGATAATCTTTTCTTAATCTATACTCTCATTGTTTGGGCCTCGGTCCTGTTCTCCGCTTTTATAGACAATATTCCTTATGTGGCCACTATGCTTCCCGTAAGCCAGGGAATTGCCGGTATTCTAGGCATTAATCCTTACATTCTCTACTTTGGCTTGCTCTGTGGCGCAACTCTGGGAGGTAACCTCACTCCAATCGGCGCTTCAGCCAACATTACCGCTCTAGGCATCCTTCGTAAAGAAGGATATGAGGTTAAAGCTCAGGAATTTATGAAAATCAGCGTTCCCTTTACCTTGGCTGCCGTTACTGTCGGCTATATTATAGTTTGGTTCTTATGGAGCTAAATCAACAAGAAAACCGGAGGTATTTCCCTCCGGTTTTTATTTGTTTGTTTTACGCTATTTTTTCAATTTTTACGGCACAAACCTTATATTCAGGAATTTTAGCTTTCGGATCCCTTGCCGGGTTAGTCAGTTTATTGATAGCGGTCTCGGCAAAGTGAAAACTGGCAAAGACAAGTCCCTCTTGAACCCGCTCAGTTACTTTTACTTTCACCTCTAATTCTCCACGGCGCGATGAAATCTTTACTCTATCCCCATCGATCAAAGCTAATTTGAGAGCATCCTGCGGGTTGATTTCCAAAAATTCTTCGGGAACTAAATCTTCCAAACTCGTTCTCCTGGTCATCGTTCCGGTATGATAATGTTGTAAGCGACGACCGGTCGTCAAGACAAATGGGTACTCCTCATCTGGCTGTTCGCTGGGTGGAACAAAGGATACAGGGGTAAACTTACCTAAACCACGGCTGAATTTGCCTTGATGCAAAATCGGAGTACCAGGATGATCAGCAGTTGGGCAAGGCCAATGCAAGCTTCCCTTTTCCAAACGCTGGTGAGAAATGCCTCCGTAGCTAGGTGTCACTTTGGCAATTTCGTCCATAATTTCGGCCGGGCTGGCATAATCGAATTGGCCACCCATTCTCTTACCAAGTTCAGCAATAATTTGCCAGTCTGGTTTAGCTTCTCCAATTGGTTTTATAGCCTGCCTTACCAGTTGGACTCTCCGCTCTGTATTTGAGAAAGTACCAGATTTTTCGGCAAAGCTGGCAGCCGGAAGTACCACATCGGCCAACTCTGCTGTTTCCGTCAGGAAAAGATCCTGCACAACCAAAAATTCCAACTTTTGAAGGGCACTTACCACATGCTTGGCATCCGGATCACTTAAAACCGGATTTTCCCCGATGATATACATGGCTCTTACCTCGCCTGCCTGAGCCCCTTCCAGCATTTCGCCTACCGTTAATCCTGGTTTGCCAGATAGTTTTACTCTCCAGGCGGTTTCAAACTTAGCCTGGTTTTCAGGCAGATCAACTTTCTGATAGCCTGGGTATACATCGGGTAGAGCACCCATATCGCAGGCTCCCTGCACGTTGTTTTGACCTCTCAGAGGACATAAGCCGTTGTAAGCTCGTCCGACATGACCTGTTAGAAGGGCCAAGTTTGCCAGAGCTAAGACATTATCCGTGCCGCAAATATGCTGGGTGATACCCATGGTGTAAAGAATCATCGCATTTTCCGCTTGGGCGTAGTCGCGAGCTGCTTTTCTAATGTCATCGGGACTCAAGCCTGTCAGCTTGGCGGCATACTCAGGAGTGTAAGCCTCCACAGCTGCTTTCAGTTCGGCAAATCCTTCTGTTCTTTCCGCCACAAATTGCTTATTGTAAAGTTCCTCAGCAATGATTACCTGGGCCATGGCATTTAAAAGAGCCAAATCGGAACCTGCCTGATGCTGTAAATGAAGGTCAGCAAGCTCGGCTATTTCTGTCTTCCGGGGATCAGCCACAACCAGTTTTGCTCCCTTTTTCAGCGCTTTGCGAATTTTCAAGCTGATGATCGGGTGAGTTTCTGTCGTATTCGTCCCGATAGCTAAAATAAAATCAGTTTCCGCTATCTCCTCAATGGTATTAGTCATGGCACCGCTGCCAAAAGCTGTCGCTAGACCAGCGACGGTAGCAGAGTGTCAGAGACGGGCACAGTGATCAATATTGTTAGTGCCAAATACCGTCCTGGCCAGTTTATTAGCCAGGTAATTCTCTTCATTGGTACAGCGGGCAGAACTTAAGACCGCTAAGGAATCTCCGCCTGATTCTGCTTTGACGGCTGAAAACTTCTCTGCTATTAAGCTCAGAGCCTCATCCCAAGAAGCAGGGACAAACTCGCCATTTTTCTTAATCAGAGGCTGTGTCAAACGATCCGGGTGATGGACAAAGCCTGTACCAAAACGACCCTTTACACACAAAGCCCTGCCGTTAACTTCGGCTTCCGGGAAACTTGTTACACCGATAACTTGGCCGTCTTTCACATTCAGCTCAAAGGTACAACCAGTACCACAGTAAGGACAAGTGGTACGAACTTTTCCCATTTCCCATTTGCGACCTTGACCGGCCATCTTTTTCTCCGTTAAAGCACCTACAGGACAAACGGCCACACAACTGCCGCAAAAGACACAATTTGAATCTTCTAAAGGTAGGTCCATGGCCGTAGCGATTTTAGTATTAAAACCCCGCTTAGAAAAATCGATGATGCTGCGTCCTTGCACTTCCTCACAGACCCTGACACACTTCCCGCAGAGAATACATTTGTTATAATCCCTAATAATCAAAGGATTCCCATCATCTATAGGATACTGGTGCTTTTCTCCCAACTCCTTAAAACGCACGCCATATTCATAAGCGTATCCCTGCAAGCGACAATTTCCTGATTTGGAGCAAGTCAGACAATCGTTGGGATGATTAGCTAACAATAATTCTAAAATGGTTTTCCGCGCTTCCATAACTGCCGGCGAATGAGTTTGCACTTCCATTCCTTCACTCACTGCTGTTACACAGGAGGCCGGCAAGTTACGCATGTTTTTTATTTCCACAACACACAAGCGGCAGGCACCAGGATTAGACAGTTCTTCATCATGACACAAGGTAGGAATCTGAAAGCCACACAGCTCAGCGGCTTTGAGAACTGTTGTACCTGCCGGTACGGTAACCTGGCGACCGTTTATAGTTAAGTTTATCTCTTGCACATCTTCCCCTCCGTTCTTATTTAGGCCTATTTTTGCTGGGTCAATCGCTAAGTTCCTTTCTAAGAAAGGAGAAACTTTCTAGGGGTCCGATCGTCAGTCGCCGGCGTCTACAGATTTATCCATCTTAACTCATCCACCGGTAAACCGGAATTCAAATTTTAAACTGGGTGGGGTTGAACTATAACGCTGTTTTCTAAGAATTAGCGGACTTTAAGCAACTTTTCTACAATCTGGCCTAGTCCTAAAGCTTCTGCCCACTCGACAGGAATAAACTCTCCGTCCACTTTCAGAAGCGGTTTATCGACACAATCAGGGTTATAGGCAAAATTCAAACCAAGACGTCCTTTCAAGCATAAAGGCCTTCCGGGGCCGGCACTTTCCGCAAGGATTCCAAGTACCTTACCGTCCTTTTTACTGCGACATAAGAAAAACTTGCAGCCTGCTTCGCAAAAAGTACAGGTTACAGGTTCTTTCGTCATCTCCCAGCGCCTGCCTTTACCGGCTAAGTCCTTCGGCATTAATGCTCCCACTGGACAAACGGCTACACAGTTATGACAGTACACGCATTCCGACTTGGCCAAAGGAATGTCAAAAGCCGTAGTCACCTTGGTATTGAAGCCTCTTTTCGTGAATTCAAGAACACTTGCTCCTTTAATTTCCCTACAGGCTCGGACACATTTGCCACATAAAATACACTTGTTATTATCCCTGATAATATAAGGGTTAGAGTCGTCTAGTTCAAAAGCATGTCTCTCACCGTCAAAACTCGTCTGGGCTACACCGTATTCATAACAGTAATCTTGTAGCTTACAATCACCACTTTTTTCACAAGTCAGGCACTCTAAGGGGTGATTAGCCAGTAATAATTCCAAAATAGTTTTCCTTGCTTCCAGGACTTTTTCCGAGTGAGTATGAACTACCATTCCTTGAGTCGCCTCAGTGACACAGGAGGCCGGAAGCCCTCTCATACCCTCAATTTCCACAATACACAGCCGGCAAGCTCCGGAAGTTGATAATCTTTCATCGTAACAAAGGGTGGGAATCTTTACTCCTAATTTTTGAGCTGCTTGTAAAACAGTAGTACCCTTCTCTACTTGCACTTTTGTTCCGTTAATGGTTAATTCGATCATCAAACTCCCCCCTAACCTTTGATAATGGCAGCAAATTTACATTTTTCAAAGCAAGTTCCACATTTGATGCACTTTTCCTGATCAATGACATGTGGCTCTTTAACTTTACCGCTTATAGCGTTGGTAGGACAATTTCTGGCGCACCTGGTGCAACCAGTACATTTATCAGCAAGAATTTCATACTTAATAAGTGCCTGACAAACACCTGCCGGGCATTTTTTGTCTCTAATGTGAGCTTCATACTCATTTCTAAAATATTTTAAAGTGGTCAAGACCGGGTTAGGAGCAGTCTGACCCAAACCACAGAGGGCGGTAGACTTGATCACTTTGCCTAGACGTTCAAGGAGATCTATGTCTTCCATTTTTCCTTTGCCTTCGGTAATCCTGGTCAAAATCTCTAACATCCGTTTAGTACCTTCCCGGCAGGGAGTACACTTACCACAGGATTCGGATTGGGTAAAGTTTAAGAAAAACTTAGCCACATCAACCATACAAGTATCCTCATCCATGACTACCAGGCCACCGGACCCCATCATAGCGCCGGCCTGTACAAGAGAATCATAATCTACAGGTAAATCAAGGAGTTCGGCCGGCAAACACCCTCCTGATGGCCCACCGATCTGGACAGCCTTAAATTGCTTATTATTTTGGATTCCCTCGCCGATATCAAAGATGATCTGCCGCATAGTTATGCCCATAGGGACTTCAGCAAGCCCGGTGTTTTTAACCTTTCCTGTTAAAGCAAAGACTTTTGTGCCCTTACTTTTCTCAGTGCCAATACTGCTGTACCAATCTGCCCCTTTACGGAGAATAACCGGCACGTTGGCATAAGTTTCCACGTTATTGATATTGGTCGGCTTTTCCCATAAGCCTTTAACAGCCGGGAAAGGAGGACGCACCCTAGGCATACCCCTGTTTCCTTCAATGGACATTAACAAAGCCGTTTCTTCACCGCACACGAAGGCACCGGCGCCTGCTTTGATATGGAGAGTAAAATTAAAGCCTGAACCAAAAATATTTTCGCCTAAGTAGCCTTTATCTTCCGCTTGGGAAATAGCGATGCGTAATCTTTCCGTAGCCAACGGATACTCAGCCCGAACATAAATATAGCCCTCGTCAGCCCCGATGGCATAGGCGGCAATGGCCATACCTTCAATAACAGCATGGGGGTCTCCTTCTAAAATGCTCCTGTCCATAAATGCTCCCGGATCCCCTTCGTCAGCATTACATACCACATATTTCTTTGGACCGGGAGATTTATAAGCAAATTCCCATTTTAGCCCTGTCGGGAAACCGGCACCGCCCCTGCCCCTGAGTCCTGACTTTTTAACTTCCGCTATAACCTCTTCCCTGGTCATGGTTGTTAGCGCCTTTTTTAAGCCTGCGTAACCTTCTTTTTGTAGATAGTCATCGATATCTTCCGGATCAATATGGCCGCAGTTTCCTAAGACAACGCGATGTTGCAATTTGTAAAAGCTGATATCCCGGTAATTTTTAATCGGCTCTTGAGTAAGTGGATCCTTATATAGCAATTTTTCGACTATTTCGCCTTTTAATAAAGTTCTATCAACTATTTCCTCTACATCTTCTTCCTGCACCCTGCAATAGAAAATATCAGCCGGTTCAATGATCACAATAGGCCCTTGCTCACAAAATCCATGACAACCGGTCACGCAAATTTCTGCTTTCACATCTTTACTAGCTAATTCAGAACGCAATCTGTTTGCTACTTTTCGGGAGCCAGAAGACGTACAACCTGTTCCTGCACAAATATAAATCTTAGTCATCTAGTGCACCTCCTATTTGTACTGGGCCAAAATTTTAGCTATAGCTTCTTTGGTTAAACGTCCATGAGTATCATCATTAACCATCATCACAGGGGCTAAACCGCAAGCACCTAAACAGGCTACGGACTCCAAGGTGAATTTTAAATCTGGAGTTGTTTCACCGGCCTTGATTTGCAGTAGGTTTTGGATTTCTTTCAACACTGTTGAACCGCCCCGGACGTGACAAGCCGTACCCTGGCATACTCGAATGACATATTTCCCTCTTGGTTTTAAATGGAATTGGGCATAAAAAGTTACTACACCGTAAATTTTAGAGATTGGAATGTTCAATGCCTGTCCTATCCTTCTTAAGACATTCTCTGGTAAATAACCGTAAATCTCTTGAGCCTGCTGTAAAACCGGTATCAAAGCTCCTTTTTGCTCACGATACTTAGCCAATAACTCTTCCAGTTGTAAATCCTTTTCCTTGTGTTGCTCCAATTCTTGGCTTGAACCCAGACATTTACTCAAGAAATATTCCTCCTTCCCCTTAATAAACATCTAGCAAATAAATACTTATCGACACATTAAAATTCTAGTTTCAGTTACCACTATATCCACAGGTCGATCATACTCACCTGGATAAACAGTAGGGACAATTTGCAAATCATAGGCAGGAGCAATCTTTAAGACATCTGCACGCAAACGAGGCAGAAAGCGGTCATAATAACCTGCGCCATACCCCAGTCTATTTCCCTGCTCATCAAAGGCAACTCCAGGAATGATGATCAGATCTATTTCCTGAGGATCTACCGGGTATAATCTATCAGGTTTAGGTTCCAGAATACCCCAGGCGCCAGGTTCCAGATCTTCAGGATAATTCTTAATTTCAGCCGGGATAATGGTGGTTGTTTCTTTTTGACAGACCGGTATGATAATCCTTTTACCCTCGGCCAGGGCCTGGAGAATAAAAGGTACGGTCTCCACCTCATTTTTTATTGCCAGATAGGCCATGATAACTTTAGCCTTTTGGTACTGTTTCAAACTTACTATTTTCTTAAAGATTTCCGCGCTTTTTGCATCAACTACTTCCCTTGCCAAATCTTTTCTCGCTGCAATAATTTTTTTCCGCAGTTCCTTTTTCATCAGTTTCAGCTCCTAAAACACAGATGATTCGGTAGATGTAGCAACTTTGCCATAAAAATAAAGTAGCAATTAACAGGCTTGGTTACTATTTTAACATAGATTAATCAAGTTTTTGTCTATTTCAGCAAAAATCGTTTGTGAATTTTCGCACAAATGCGAAAAAGGGGAAATATTGCTAAGCCAAACAAATCGGCAAGCCCGTTAGGCTTTCCAGTTCCCAGTAGAAGGAACCGGTTAAATCTCTTCCCTTCTGGTCAAAGGCTTTATGCGGTAATACCAGCAGATCATAAGGCAATTTTTTTTGCTCAGCGAGTTCTTGCCAAGCAGATTTAAAGTCACTGACCGTCAACAAACCGGCGGTAATGATCGAACCCCCAAAAAACCTATTATCTACCGTAATTAGGTTAAGGGAGGAAGCCAATCCAGCTTTCTTCAAACCCATTTCCAAGACATTTCGGCCCGCCTGGGAAACGAATAACAGGGGATTTCTTGCCTTAAAAGCTGATATTTCCTTTTCTATATTTTGTAATTCATCAAAACTTATGTCGTAATCCATCACTATTCCTGAGGCTTCTTTTGGAGATTTAATAATAGTGGTTTCAAATTTAACATCATTTCGTTTTAATAATACCTTTGGATTGGAATCAGCTAAAATTCTTCTGAATGCTTCTACCCGGGAAAAAACGTTTTCACCGTTGACCGTTAATATAATATCGCCCGTTCGAAGACCGGCAGCCTGAGCAGGAGAGTTGCGAAGCACTCCTGCAATTTCTCCCTGTAAATCCTCTAAGACAGGTGGTTCTAAAGTTAAGGGAGTGTTAATCCTAAGTCGCATTTGACGGATAAAGGCATCCAATTTTGACCGGAAATCTTCCGGAAAACGTAAAAAGTCAGGGGTCAGGCGGCTGTAACCTGGCATAAAGACCCTGATTGTCCTAGCTTGATAGCTGTCGAGAATACAAATGGTTTCCTCCAGATCATCCCAGCCAACTATCCAGGGCATAGCAACCAAACTACCATGGTAAGATATGTTGAACTCTGCCAAATCATGTAAAAGATTTGGTCCTACACTTCCTGCTCCCGGCATGAGTTTTTTTCTTCCCTGTTTTGTTACGCTGTTCAGTGACAAATATAGCTCTATCAAACCCAAATTCGACAGTTCTTTGATTTTTTCTCTGTTTAAGAAAGTGCCACTCGTTGTAATCTGAATAGGCGCTTGGGGATATTTTAGGCGCAAAAAAGACAAAAGATCCATAATCCCAGGATGGCAGAAAGGTTCTCCTTCACATATCCTGGTTGCCGACTCTCCAATGATAATTCTCTTTTTTCCGTCTAAAAAGCCAGCCCATTCCTTTAAAGTATCCAAGGAAACCTCGTCAAGCTGGTAAACCTCTACCTCAGGAGGATTATGGTGATGACTGCAAAAAATGCAATGATTATTACAATTCGAAGTGATGGGGAGAATATTATGCTCCGTTATAGTATAAAGAATTAAATGCTCCAGCGCCTTTTTCGCCATATTTTTCGCTCCTGTCGATTAATGTAATTATTTTTTTATTTTTCCACATAGTTCAACCCTAGATTTATCAAGTTATTAACAGGGTTATCCACATTATCCACAGATTTTAGTCCACAAAACATAGGTTCCCCTGTGGGTAACTTTTCCACTTATCCACCGCAATTTAGTATAACGCCAAGTTTGGAACAGCATTTAGATCCAGGCTTGCAAGCTTCCCCTCTAAGTACTGGAAATATCCTGCACAGCCGATCATGGCCGCATTATCAGTACAGTAAATGAGATCAGGAAAGATTAATTCAATCCCGTGAGTTTTTGCTTCAGCTAACAGTTTCTGACGTAAATATTTATTGGCCGCCACTCCTCCAGCTAAGGTTACAGTATTTATTCCCTTTTCCACAGCTGCCCTAATAGTTTTTGTAACCAACACGTCTACTACCGCTTCTTGGAAGCTTGCCGCCACGTCGGGAATACTTATTTCCTCACCTTTCTGTTTGGCCCTGTTTAAATAATTTAAAACACTGGACTTTAAACCACTAAAGCTAAAATCGAAGCTTCCTTCTTCTAACCATGCTCTGGGAAAAGCAATAGCATGAGGGTCTCCTTGTAAGGCTTGTTTTTCTATAAAAGGGCCTCCTGGATAGCCCAGGCCTAAAGCTCTGGAGATTTTGTCGAAAGCCTCACCTGCCGCATCATCTCTGGTTGAGCCTAATAATTCATACTTGCCGTGTCCCTGCCAGAGGATAAGGCTGGTATGTCCGCCGGACACTACTAAGCAAATAACCGGCAATTTAAGATCCGGACGGGCTAAAAAATTGGCGTAAATATGCCCAGCCAGGTGATGGACACCTATCAAAGGTATATCTAAAGCAAAGGCCATCGCTTTGGCAGTAGCGACGCCGACCAAGAGTGCACCCACCAAACCAGGGCCGTAGGTAACAGCGATGGCATCAAGCTCCGATAAAGTAACATCGGCCCTGACCAGGGCCTCTTCCACTACCGGAGTGATGTTTTCCAAATGTTTGCGAGAGGCAATCTCCGGTACCACACCTCCAAACTTTTGATGAGTACTGATTTGCGAAGAAATAATATTTGATTTAACTATTGTGCCATCAACTACAACTGCTGCCGATGTATCATCACAAGAACTTTCTAAAGCTAAAATTGTAAATCCGTTTTTTATTACCAATGTTTTCACCTCTCAATTACTTTACCATAGTTTTAAAAATCTAAAACATAAAAAAGTCATTTTTTCTTTAACACTTAACCACAATCATTATAAAACAGCTGATAGTGTGCTTTCTTATTCAGTTATAATGTAGATAATTGTGGCTATTTCAACAATATAATTCTACCGATCTGCTTAATAAGAAGTTTCCAAATAAATTTTGCTGTCCTCACTATACTTTAAATGATATAATGCAAGTAACGGCAAAGACATTTCAAATTTTTAATAGCTTATTCTACCAGAAGGGAAACAGCTAAGGGAATAAGTGTCTATATGGACGGAAGTTGTTCCCTTTTTATGAGTTAAGAGGTGAAGGCTAATAAAACTTTTCCTGATGCTAATGTCCCTAAAATTGAAAGCGTTTTCAATATAGGAATTTAGCTTTTTAACCGTTACAGAAAAGTTGACCAAGCCTTTTAGCAATACTCCCATAAATTTTAAAGGTAAATCTAGACCAAGGTTTATCAATACTGACTAAAGATATATCTAACTTTGCTTTCCAAAATAACATATAATTTTTTCTCAAGGAGGAAGATTATGACGCTTGCAATTGGATCTTTTCAAAACTATGTGGGAGGGAAATGGTGCAACTCGGAAACCGGAGAATGGACCGAACAAATAAATCCGGCCACCGGTGAAGTAGTATCACGAGTGCAAAAATCCAGTCCAAAAGACGCAGCAGAAGCAGCTGCAGTAGCTGCTGAAGCCTTCCGTAAGCAGGACTGGGCCTTTAATCCGCGCAAAAGATCAGCCGCCCTTTTCAAGTGGGCAGCCAAAATGAAAGAACACCGGGAAGAACTGGCAAGAATGCTCACTCTTGAAACCGGTAAGCCTATCCGGGAAGCAAGAGGAGAACTTTTAGGAGCCATCGGTTATATGGAATACTACGCTTCAGCAGCCAGAACCCTTTACGGGACCACTAATGCTGTTGACCAATATACCCTCTCAGTTTTATCCAGAGAACCTGTTGGAGTAGTTGCAGTAATTGTGCCTTGGAACTATCCTGTAACTCTGTTGATGCGTGACTTAGCTCCGGCCCTGGCCGCCGGTAATGCCACAGTTATTAAACCTGCTCGTCAAACTTCCGGTGTCACCATGGCTTGCATCAATCTAATGACTGATATTGAAGAGTTTCCGCCCGGAATCGTTAATATAATCACCGGTAACGGCGGTACTACAGGTATGCAGCTAACCAGAGAAAAAACCGTAGATATGGTCCAGTTTACCGGTAGTTCCGACACCGGCAAAATAATCATGGCTGAAGCTGCCAAAACGATGAAAAAAGTTTCTTTAGAACTCGGCGGCAAATCTGCCAGCATCATTTTTGAAGATGCTGACCTAAACAAAGCAATTCCTTACGCAATTAGCAGCATCTTTACCAATGCGGGCCAGCTTTGCACTTCCGCTTCCCGACTTTTAGTTCATGAAAGCATAGCTGATTTTGTGAAGGAAGAATTAAAGAAGAGAGCAGAAAGCTTGAAAGTAGGAAACGGCCTTGATGAAAGCACGGAAATGGGAGCTATAACTATCGAATCTCAAATGAACTCTATCCTAGAATATATTGAAATCGGCAAACGAGACGGTAAGATCTTGACCGGCGGAAGACGTTTAACGGAAGGTGATCTAGGCAAAGGTTTCTTTGTAGCACCTACCATTATTACAGACCTTCCTTGCGATTCTCCTGTGGTCCAAGAAGAAATCTTTGGCCCTGTCCTTGTCCTTCAAACTTTCAAAGATGAAGATGAGGCCGTTGAAATGGCCAACGGAACTGCCTTCGGTTTAGCCTCAGGTGTGTGGAGCCAGGATATCGACAGAGCTATGCGGGTAGCCCGGAAAATGCGTGCAGGTACAGCGTGGGTTAACACTTATAACAGACTCCTCAACGAATGTGAGACCGGTGGCTATAAAGAAAGCGGTATCGGCCGTTCAGGAGGAACAGAGGGGTTACACAAGTTTACAGAAGTTAAACATATTTGTATTGACTTTTCACCAAAGACTAAGTAATCCAATAATAAATAACCTATAAATAGTTTATGTAGTCAGTCTTGAAACATATATGCTTTAAGGCTGACTTTTTTTACTAACAATGGTAAAAAGGTCTGATTGGCGGTATAATGAAAAGGTAAAACTTCCAAGGAGGTCAATCATATGAAGAAAGTCATCTTGTGGGCTCTCGTTGTGGTGTTGATTTGTGGGCTTGCCTTACCGGTTGGAGCCAGTACACCCATTAAGCTTTATGTAAATGGCCAGCTGTCTAAAATTGATGGTTTACTTATCAAGAACACTACCTATGTTCCCGTCCGTTTTGTCTCTGAATCTTTAGGTGCAACGGTTGACTACGCAAATGGAGTTGTAAAAATTTCGACCAAATCTACTAACCAGGCTAATGTCCCAACTACACCTAACGCTAACCTGCCCCTGAAAAGAGTGGGTGAAAAAGTAACTATAGGTGACATAAGTTACACAGTTGACGCTATAACTTACGAAACAAAGGGTTCAAAGCGGTATGCCAGCATAACCTTTATAGAAGAATCAAATTCCAGCATAGGTGAATTTGGTCTTCTTCCGGCCTTTGATATACAACAGGGGTCTAAAATCATGAGGCTGAGCGATTATACCGTAACAGCAGAAGCTGACAGCCCTTCAGACAATACCTCCTACAGGCGTACATTTACTTATACCTTCCCCTGGGAGGGCGAAATTAATTACGTTTATTATTACCCACAAGGTTCCGGCAAAACTGTCCAACCTATCGGCAGATGGCAACGCTAAAAAAGCTGACCAAACGTCTTAGCTTAATTCTCGGTGAACACCTTTTGTTTTTTCTTTGCTGGACAACTGAGTAAAAATAGAAAATAATCCCTAAACGTTTAACGTCTAGGGATTATTTTCATAAAGATTTTTCCACATGATAATGGCATCCTCTTTAGTATCGGTATAATAGCCTTTTCTAACTCCTACCGGACAAAAACCTAATTTGCCATAAACGTGCTGAGCAACCCGATTGGAAGGACGCACCTCCAAAGTAATCCGTTCCGCCCCAAGCCGCATAGCCTCCTGCATTAAATAAAGGAGTAAGGCTTGGGCTATTTTCTTTCCCCTGAAATCAGGATGAACTGCTATGTTGGTAATATGGGCTTCGTCGATGATAATCCACATACCGGCATAGCCTATTACTTTCTCTCCTGCCAAGCATACATAATAGTGGGCAAGACTGTTTTCCCGCAACTCATTATAATAAGCCTCTTTTGACCAGGGTGTAGGGAAAGAAACTTGCTCGATTTTTGCAACCTCTTCAAGATGAGTCTCATCCATATTTACTATTTTATAAGTTTCCTGTTCAATCTTCTTTTCCATTTTGCTGTTTCTCCCGCCATTTTACTTCTGCCTCTGATTCCCGGATATAAAGAGGTTCTAAGCTATAATAATCTGCTACTTCTCCCCGTTCTAGTTTTTCCAAACCTAAACGGGCAATTTGTGCTCCCCGACAGATGGCATTACTGGAAGGTGCAAACCGAGCATTTGGAAGCATCTTTAGTAAGGTTTCCTGGTAAACCGGCACCCCATCACCCAGAAAAGTCACTTCGTCCCCTTCTTTTTCTATGTAGGCAACCAGTGTTTCTAAGTTCACGGCCATATAGTTGGTCAAACGACGGTTTTCACTGCCGTCCCAGCGATAAAGGGCTGTATAAACCTCGTTCTTACGCGCATTTAAAATCGGGCAAATCAGGCCTCGGTTACCTTCTAGATTGGCAGCTAAGCCGTCTAAAGTCGGTACAGCCAAAACCGGTTTGTTTTTAACATGGGCTAAACCTTTCACTGTTGCTAAACCTATTCGTAAGCCTGTAAAAGAACCCGGCCCTACTGCTACAGCAAAACCTGAAAGATCATCAAGGGTTAGCTGTACTTCTTCCAACATCCAAGCTAGCATAGGCATTAAACGGGCTGAATGATTTTTCTTGGAATTAAAAGTCACTTCAGCCAGTAGTTTTTGATCTTCCACAATAGCCACGCTGGCTACATTGGTCGCACTGTCTAAACCAAGAACTCGCATTGCTCTGCCATCTCCTTTAACAGGCTATCATAGACTTGCTTATTTCCTACTGCCTGAAAAGTGATCATCCTGCCCTGCTCATTTGCAGCTATGGTCCTAATCTCAATCAATAAATAAGTAGTTGGCAAAACAGGCATTATCTTTTCTGCCCATTCCACAAGGCTAATTCCTTCACCTTCCAAGAACTCTTCCAAGCCCAGATCCTGGAGTTCCGTTTCACTTTCGATCCGATAAGCATCAATATGGTAGATTGGATATTTTCCATTATACTGGTGCATGATGGCAAAAGTTGGACTTGTTACAGGTTCCTTTACGCCTAACCCCCGGCAAATCCCTTGGGCAATTGTCGTCTTGCCTGCACCTAAATCACCTTCCAAACGAACCACGTTGCCGGGTTTTAGTAACTGTCCTAACTTTTCGCCTATTTTTTGGGTTTCTGTCACACTGTTTGTTTGAAATTCTAGCAAACTATACCACTCCAAATTTTGTCAAGATCTTGCTTCAAAACATTGTCGACAATCTGATACAATTGTTCTAACTCCAGAGGCTTTAATAAACATTTCTCCGCACCTAAACGAGCCAATTCCTGTTGCATAAGTAGATCGGCGTAAGCAGTCATCATGATTACCGGCAAACGGGGAAATTTTGCCTTGATCCTGGCCAAAGCTTCGGCACCGCTCATAACAGGCATTTTTACATCCATCACGATAAGATCAGGAGTTTCCCTGTCTGCCGAACTAACTGCCTCTTGGCCATTGGTAGCAGTCGTTACTTTAAATCCCTTTTCTTGAAAAAAAGTTTCTAATAATTGACGAACTCCTTTTTGATCATCTACAACCAAAATATGGCAACGACTATCCATATTTCACCTCCACCCATCTAACCTACTGAACACTCAATTTCATAGACAACTTGTCCTTTTATCAGTACCTTTTCTGCAACTGCCTCCAGTTGAAAAATTGGCTTATTGTAAATAACAATATCAGCTAATTTACCCGCTGCAAGACTGCCAATTTCTTTCTCCAGTCCTAAAATTATAGCAGGGTTAACGGTCAGAGCTTTCAGAGCATCTTCTTCCCGCATCCCGTCTTTAACAGCTAAAGCAGCACATAAAGGCAAATATTGGATAGGTGTGGCCGGATGATCTGTCATTAAAGCAACCCTAATGCCGCGAGAGGCTAATATGCCTGCCGTTTTAAAAGTGCGCTCTTTTAATTCGACTTTTTCTCTGGTAATAAGACTTGGACCTACTACAGCTTGTATATTTTTGCAGGCCAGTTCGTCAGCTATCAGATGGCCCTCCGTACAATGTTCGAGGACGATATCTACACTAAATTCATCAGCTATCCTAAGGGCTGTCATGATATCGTCGGCCCGGTGGACATGGGCTCTTAAGGGTATTTTCCCTTGCAAGACCAAACCTAAAGCCTCCAGTTTGAGGTTTCTGGCCACCTGACCGGTAGCTCTTTTCTCCAAGTAGTCCTGAGCGGCCACAAAGTTTTCCCTAAGCAAAGCAGCATTTGCCATCCGGGTCATGGGCATTTTCTTTTGGTCAGCATAGACCATCTTAGGATTCTCCCCAAAAGCTACCTTCAGACCGGCCGGCTGACGCAAAACCATTTTGTCTACTACCGTCCCCCAAGTATGCATAACCAAACCTAAGCCACCGATCACATTACCACTGCCAGGACCCGTATAGACAGTAGTTATCCCTGCCCTGACAGCGTCTTTAAAAGCCAGATCAGCCGGATTAACACCGTCGATAGCTCGCAGGTGAGGTGTTACCGGATCACTCGCCTCGTTTAAATCATCACCGGCCGTTTGATAAATTTCTTCCATAAGCCCTAAATGACAGTGAGCATCAATTAAACCGGGGATGACGACTTTTCCCCTGGCGTCAATGACCTTGGCTTCACTTGGAACAGGAATATCCAAACCGCCAACAGCAATTATCCGCTCACCGTCAATCAGCACACGGCCGCCTTTCAAAACCGGGCCGGTCATAGTATATACGTCACCATTAATGATTGCCAGCATCAACTTTCACTCTTTTCCCTAGGGTCAATAACGCCACTCATCCTGGTCACACTTAAACCTTTTGCTTCCAAGGCCTCAATGATCTTATTAATTCCGACCGAGTCACTTGCCATGTGACCTGCAACTATAACGTTACCGATATTCTGCTCTTTTACAGCCTTGATTACATCTTCAGGAGCATGCATTACAACTAAGGTTCCTACACCTGCTTCAAAATAAGCCTTATAAACATCCTTACCTCCACTTGTTCCTCCAGCCATGGTAACAAAGACTTTACCAGCAAAGCTGTCAGGATTTCCTACCCGAATTACAGGTTTAGCTAAGGCCAGTTTGTACTCAGGTAATTCCTCTAAAACCTCTTTGACCTCTTGTAAAGTCGCTTTAGGTTTATTCTTTAACCTTCGGTCCAAATGTTCCTGAACTGTTTTTTCTGCTAAGATGTCAGCAGGTGTATGGATACCGATAAAAGGCATTTTTAAAAGCCTTGCTGCCGAAGCTGCCCGATCATAATTGCTGACGTGCATTCCCCGGTCTACTGCTTCCTTACGTTCAGCTAAAGCTTTTTGGGCTTTATTGATAGGAACTCCTGCTGCTACCATCCGGTCAATTTGATTGTCCATCACTTGGTACAAATTGAGCATAGGATTTCCACCCTTCGGATGGTGGGTAATTACCCCGTCGTAGCCTAATTCTCTGGCTATCAGGATTTCCGCAGCCTCCATGTCCACGCCGAACAAGACTTTATGTATATTTTCGCCATCAACAATAATCCCTGAATCAGCCGGCACCTGATCTAAACCAGCTGCTTTAACGGCTATATCTAAAATTTCTTTAGCATTCATTTTTCTACATCCCCTTACTAATTATCTTTAACTTTATATCGTATTTCAAGCAATTTCTTTTAATAATTACATATTTTTACATTACTTTCTATTGCAAGCCTTGATAAATGCTTGGAAAAGAGCATACTGGAGCCGATCGCTTTCCCACATACATTCAGGATGCCATTGCACTCCTAAAACAAATAGCTCTTCAGAAGCCAATTCAATTCCTTCTATTATACCGTCAGGAGCCAGGGCATTTACCCTAAAACCCTTGGCTACTTTATTGACGCTTTGGTGATGAAAGCTGTTGACACGTATTTCCTTATGCTCTCCCATGATAGATGAGAGCAGGGTATCGCTCAGTATGCTTACCCGATGGGTAGGGTAAGGTCTAGGCGCTTGCTGGTTATGTTTTAGTACGGGATGATAAAGCTGAGTAAAAATGTCCTGCCATATTGTACCCCCAGCAGCAATATTTAACACCTGCATTCCCCGGCAAATTCCCAAGACTGACTTATGGTCGCTCAAAAATATTTTGGTCAACTCTAACTCGTAATAATCTCTCTCCGGAGTAATCTGTCCCATGCCAACGACAGGCTCCTCTCCGAAATGAAGAGGATCTATATCTCCACCGCCTGTTAAAAGCAATCCGTCTAGTTTTGCAGAAACTTGTTGTAAAGTTGACAACTCCGCAGTAATAGGAAGAATAACAGGCACGCCGCCGCACTTCTCCACTGCCCGACTATAATAGCGGGTAACCGTCAAACGGTCAGCTTCCAGCCCACAAGTAATGCCAATTAAGGGACCCATTACTACCCCTCCACCAAAATTCTCCTATATATTATTCAATAAACTTGGTCATGTCTATAGGAAGTTAAAAAAGTAAGTCAAGAAAACCATAGCATCCAAAAGCAAAAATGCGCGTAGGATAAGAACGCGCATTAAAAGCTACTCGAAAACCAGTAAAAAAACCCGATACTTCTGTAACGGGTTAAATCTCGGTAAGCCCCAGACTGATTTCAATAGCCGTATTTACCTTTTCCATGGTTTCTTCGTCTAAAGAGACAACTTTTTGTTTAAGGCGGCTTTTGTCTATGGTTCGAATTTGTTCGGTCAGAATAACCGAGTCTTTTTCCAAGCCGCTTTTATCAGCAGAGATTTCTACATGGGTGGGAAGTTTTGCTTTCATAATTTGGGAAGTAATTGCAACCACAATAGTAGTAGGACTATACTGGTTGCCAATATCATTTTGCACAACAAGAACAGGTCGTACCCCACCTTGCTCAGAGCCAATAACCGGGTTTAATTGAGCGTAAAATACATCTCCGCGTCTAATTTGCATAACTATTTACACTCCGCTAATTTTTCATCGTAATAGGTTTGTACTTCACTTTCCAGCTCATAACTTTCTAAGGCTAAAGCCAGGTTAATTTTAGCCATTTCCTGATAGCCTTTTTTCATCTGCTCCCTAAGAGTACGCCTTTTACGTTCCGAAATATAAAGCCGCATAGCTTCTCGAATAAATTCGCTCCGATTGCGTTTTTCCATTGAAGCCAAACCGTCTACTTCTTTTAGCAAACTTTCCGGGATGCTTATCATAATCCGTTTCACACCCGACAATTTTCGCACCTCCAAGGAACCTACCTAAAAAATATTTTATGATAAAACCGTTGAATAAATACCTAGGTAGAAGGTTTTTATTGCACACAAGCTATACTTCATTATAGCTATTTTGAAAACCAGGCGCAAGGGAACAAGGAAACCATAATCTGGAAATGCTTAGATATACTTGCGAGGAACCCGATTGCTAATCATAGAAACAACTTCATAATTAATGGTACCAATCAGAGCGGCTAATTCGTCAATACTCAGAAATTCTTTTCCCTGGGAGCCAAATAAGACCACTTCATCGCCTAATTTCACATCTTCTATCCCACTTACGTCGATCATGCATTGATCCATACAGATCTTTCCGACCACAGGAGCCCGCTTTCCGCCGACTAAAACTGTAGCCTTATTTGAGAGAAGCCTTGTATAACCGTCGGCATAGCCTATTGGTAAAGTGGCTATTCTTGCCTTACTTGGTGTTGTATAGGTACAGCCATAACTGATCCTGGTGCCTTTCGGTACTTCTTTCAGATAAGAAATCATGGTTTTTAAAGACATAGCCTGTTTAAGGTGAAGCTTGGAACGATCCACTTCATCAGAAGGATATAGCCCGTATATAATAATTCCCGGTCGAACCAAATTGAAATGGGTCTCAGGCAAATCTATTACACCACCGCTATTAGCCAGGTGTCTATACTTAAACTGTAGACCATCTGCCTCTAGTTTTTGACAAACCGTTAGAAAATTATCCAATTGAAAATAAGTATAAGACTTATCTTTAGCATCGGACATGGCAAGATGGCTAAAGATCCCCTCGATTTCCACATTGCCTAGTCTGGCAATCTTCTCAATGGCTTCTACGCTCTCCTGCACGGAAAAGCCTAAACGACCCATGCCAGTATCTATCTTTATGTGCACCTTAACCTTGGTTTTCTGGCTTTGAGCCACTTCATTGAGCAGTTCAGCCTGCCTGACCTGGTAAATTGCTTGGGTAATCCGGTGCTTAACCAGCGTTTGATAATCTTGTTCAGGAGTATAACCTAAAATAAGGATGGGGGCAGTTATCCCATGTTCACGAAGTTCCATGGCCTCCTGTAAAAGAGCTACCCCCAGGTATTCAGCCCCGGCCCGTACAGCCCTTTCTGCTACTTGCAGGGCACCATGCCCATAAGCATTAGCCTTCACAATGGCCATTATTTTTGTTTCAGGATGAAGGAGCTTTTTTACTTCGTTTAAATTATGATCGATAGCTTTTAAGTCTATTTCCGCCCATACGGGACGCATACGATTACCTCCACATTCTCTAGATAATTCTTACTAGCTGTTTACGTTCAATATTACAATTATCCACAGAATAAATACTGCTAAAGGCTTGAGGAAAATAAGATATTAAATCTCCTGCCAGTAAAGAGTTTTCACCTAAGTCTTGGGCAGCTATATCACCTGCCAGGCTATGCAGGTAAACACCACAGACACAAGCTTCCAAAGGATTCAAGCCTTGGGCCAGCAGACCTCCTATGGCTCCTGCTAAAACATCACCACTACCGGCAGTCGCCATGCCGGAATTACCTCTAACATTAAGATAAACCTGGCCTTCCGGAGCAGCGATAATAGTTCTTGACCCTTTTAAGACCGTATAAGCATGGTACTTGCGGGCACAAGCTAAGGCCACGTTCAGGCGTTCAGCCTGAACCTGAGCTGTGGTAAGGTCCATTAAGGTAGCCATTTCTCCCGGATGAGGAGTCAACACCAGCGGAGCTTTTAAACTTGCCACAAAATCTGCTTCGCCTGCTATAGCTTTTAAGCCGTCAGCATCTACAACAGCCGGGATCTCCAAGTGGCTGAGATAGCTTAAAACCAGATCTTTCGTGTTAGCATTAGTAGACAGTCCCGGTCCAATAACCACTGCTTTTATTTTTTTAGACATACTTAAAAGATTAGTTAATGCTTCCGTTGAAATGGTATGTTCTTCCGTTTCAGCCAAAGGTTTGGTCATGACTTCTAAAGTTTTAGCTTCTATGATCGTACTAATCGATCTGGGAATTCCTATGGTTACCAGCCCTGCCCCAGTTCTTAGGGCGCTGGTAGCAGCTAAAGTAACTGAACCGGTCATTCCTTCTGATCCACCTAGTACCAACAGATGGCCAAAGGTATTCTTATGACCGTCAGGATCCCTCTCCGGCAGCCAATCTCTCACCAGTCTACTTGTAATCAATTGTTTCTCTTCAGGTGCTTCCTGACATAATTTCGGCGGAAAAGAGATTTGCCCCAACCAAAGCTCACCGACATACTTTCTTGCACTTTCCAGGCATAAACCTACTTTAGGAAAGCCAAAGGTTACGGTGAGCTCAGCTTGAACACAAGTTCCGTTGACTTTACCTGTATCAGCTTCCAAACCTGAAGGTATATCAACGGCAAAGATCGGCTTACCGCTTTGATTAAGCAGTTCAACCAGATCGGCAGTTAAGCCTTGCAAAGATCCCTTAAATCCCGTACCTAAAATAGCGTCAATCAGATAATCAGCGTAAGTCAGAGCTATTTCCACCCGTTTGAGATCACGTGTATGTAATACAGGGTAAATCTTGCTTCCCATCTTCGCCAAGATCTCATAGTTTATTTTAGCATCGCCTTGCAAACTGTCAGCAGAATGCAATAAAAAAACTTTTACTTCCGCGCCCCTGTTTATCAGATGCCTGGCGATAACAAAGCCGTCTCCCCCATTATTGCCCTTGCCTGCAAAGACCAGAAACCGTTTACCCTGAATTTTATCTTGCAAGTGCTTAGTTATGACTTCCACCATTCTGAGTCCAGCATTTTCCATCAAAATAATACCGGGAATGCCATAGTCGTTAATGGCTCTTTGATCTATGGCTCTCATCTCTCCAGCAGTTAATAGTTTCATGGCTATCTCCTCCTACCCCTTAAATAGCAATGACTGTAGCAGCAGCGTATTCCTTCGTGTGGGTCAGAGTCACTTTAAATTCTGTAATACCTCTAGCCGCTGCCAGCTTCACTGCACTTCCCTTTAAACGCACCCGAGGTGCTCCGCCAGGCTCAGTTAAAATAAAAACATCCTGCAGGGAGCAAGCACCTATTCCAACCCCCATTGCTTTGAAAACAGCTTCCTTGGCCGCAAAACGTACTGCGAAGGAAGGAAATGGATTAGCTTTTTGCCGGCAATAATCCCTTTCTTCCTGGGTAAAGATCTTCTCTTCCAGCTTAGGGTGGCGCACAAGAGCCTGTTTTACTCGCTTGATTTCCACAATGTCCATTCCAATACCAATCATACCACTTCTCCACTAAAATTAATTATATTTCTTATAGCATAACCTTGTAATAGAAAAAAGTACATATTTAATGTCCGACAAATTAACCGGTAACAAAAATACCGTTGATCAGGCCGGAGAAAAACGGACCTCGCCTTTTCGCCTTTGGGTAGCCGTTTGCCTTTAGCTTTTTTAAAGTTTATACTTAAGGTAATTATTTTGTTATTAAGCCTTAATCAGGGAACAATAAACATGCAAGGCAAGTCTATTAAATTGGCTCAAGGGGTTTTGCTTAAGGAGGATTATCATGAAGAAAAAACTATTAGTATTAGGAGCAGTGCTTATCCTGATTGTTTCTTTAACCGGCTGCTTAGGCCAAAGCGGAGGAAACAGTCAAGGAAATGAACAACCGTCAACGGGAAACGAATCACCGAAAGAAAAAAGTCCAGATACGGAAACTGTAGACTTTACGGTTTACTTCAGCGACGAGGACGCCATGTACCTGAAAGGAGAAACGCGAACAGTAGCTAAAAACGGAAAATATGTGGCAGAACTCATGCTTGCCGAATTACTCAAAGGACCTGAATCGGAAGAGCTTTCCCCTACTATTCCTGAAGGAACAAAATTATTATCCTTAGAAGTTGCCGATAAGATTGCTACAGTCAATTTTTCCCGGGAAATTCAAACCAATCATCCCGGCGGTTCGGCAGGGGAGACCATGACCGTTTATTCTATTGTTAACACTTTAACCCAACTGGAAGATATTGACGCAGTCCAATTTTTAGTGGAAGGCGAAAAAGAGGAAGCAATCTGGGGTCATTTATATACTCTGGAACCTATTGAACCAAATCAAGAACTTATTCAAAACTAAAACCTCTCTTAAAATGAGTCAAACCAAAGCCTGGGCTTTGGTTTTTATTTTACTTAAAGTCTGATCACTGTTCTCATATGTTTTAAAGCTACAAAAATTATAATCCTAAGTTATCCATTAATTGCCCTAAAGTCAAAACCATGATATACTAATGATAGATATTTAGAAAATTATCTAAATATCTAAGGAGGTAGAATATGTCTTTGCAGGAAACATTTAAAGCCTTATCAGACAGTACCAGACGCGAAATCCTTAACTTGCTGAAAGAAGGAGATTTAAGCGCCGGGGAAATTGCCGAGCGATTTAAAATCTCCAAACCAAGCATATCCCATCATTTAAACATCTTAAAGCAAGCAGGTTTGGTTATTGATGAAAGACAGGGACAGAATATTTATTACTCGCTGAACACCAGTGTTTTAGAAGATGTTTTACGCTGGTTTTTAGAGCTAAGCAGGAGGGAAAACCATGAAAAAAATTGATTGGGTACTATTAGGAATAATTACTGCCATGCTTTTAACGGGAGCAATTATCTATCCAAAGTTGCCGGAGCAGGTTCCCATGCATTGGAACGCAGCCGGAGAAATTGACGGTTTTGGTTCCCCCTTAGCAGGTGCATTTGGCATACCCTTGTTAACGTTAGGAATATTTATTCTCCTTTTAGTTACACCTTCAATTGACCCTCGCAGGGAAAACTACGCTAAATTCAGTGGAGTTTACAATTTGCTAAAAGTTTTTCTGGTTCTTTTTATGGCTTTTTTATACGCAGTTACCTTGCTGGCCGCTTTTAACAGGCAGGTAAAGATAGGACTTTTTGTTAAATTCGCCCTTGGACTGCTTTTTATTTTCTTAGGTAATTACTTCGGTAAGATACGGCATAATTACTTTTTTGGAATTAGAACCCCTTGGACTTTAGCCAACGAGACCGTATGGAATAAGACTCACCGACTGGCAGGTCCTTTGTGGGTTATAGCTGGTCTCGTTAGCCTAATTGTAGCTTTTATTGACCACCCCGTTACCTTTTGGATCTTTATGGGGTGTATGATGATAGCGGCAATCATTCCGACTGTTTATTCTTATCTATTATACCGGCGTATAAAGCAAATAAGTTAGGTGCTGGCACCTAACTTATTTGCTTTATCCTTTTTAACTAAACAGAGGCATTTTTTAAGCTTGGCCTAGCATTGCTTTTAAATCTTCTTCCGGATCACCAATAAGTTTTAGGCCGAACCTTTCAACTAAAACATTCAATACTCCGAGAGTGATAAATTCAGGAGCTCTGGCCCCAATCCTGATGTCCTTTACTCCAAGGCTCAGTAAACCTAAGAGGATCGCTACAGCTTTTTGTTCAAACCAGGAAAGGACAATGCTTATAGGAAGCTCATTGACACTGCACCCAAAGGCTTCTGCCAAAGCTACTGCTATTTTTACTGCAGAAATGGAATTGTTGCACTGGCCTAAATCTATATAACGAGGAATATCCGTTCCCGGTATCACGCCGTAATCTACATCGTTAAAGCGGAACTTACCGCAAGAAGTGGTTAAAATCACACAGTTCTTAGGGACTGAGGTAGCCAACTGGCGGTAGTAATCATGCCCTTTTATAGGAGAGTCACAGCCGGCAATGACAAAGAATCTTCTAATTTTCCCCGATTTAACAGCCTCAATGATTTCCGGAGCTAAGCTTAAGACAGTTTGGTGGTGGAAACCTGTTATAATAGTTTTGCCTGACTCGGTTTTAGCTTCCGGTAGCTCTAAAGCTCTTTTTATCACAGGGGAGAAATCATTGTTTTCTATTTTTTGTATGCCTTCCAACCCGGCTACATCGTAAGAAAACATCCTGTCGGCATAGCTTCCGCGAATGGGCATGACACAGTTGGTTGTCGCTAAAATGGCACCTGGAAATTCTTCAAACAGTTTTCGCTGGTCGAACCAGGACTTACCAACATTTCCTTTTAAGTGCCTATACTTCTTCAAGCCTGGATAACCATGGGCCGGCAGCATTTCTGAATGGGTGTAAACATTAACCCCTTTCCCTTCTGATTGTTTTAAAAGCTCCTCTAAGGCGAAGAGATTATGTCCGGTCACAAGAATACATTTCCCTTCAACCTTGTCACTGGAAACTCTAACAGGCTGGGGTATGCCCAATCGATCAGTATGAGCCTTATCTAAAAGTTCCATGGCTCTAATAGTGGCACTTCCCACTTTTAAGGCCATGTTAATATGTTCTTCAAGATTAAAATTGACATTAGTCAGGGTGAAGTAAAGAGCTTCATGGGTGATTCTATCTATCTCCGGATCTGTATAGCCCATTTGGCGAGCGTGAGTTGCATAAGCGGAAACACCCTTCAAGCCCAAAATTATGGTGTCCTGCAGACTAGCCAGGTCCTCATTTTTACCGCACACTCCTATTTTTTTGCATCCTCCTACTGGAGTTTGAGAGCACTGATCACAATACATTTCCATTCTCCTTTCGATCTTCTGATCCTTTAGTAATTTCATTGTAATCCTCGCCCTCCGAACAAGCTGTGATCATTGTCACAACTTAACTCTTTTGATTTTTTATTTACTTTTTTACTTAATCTGAGATCAGTTCATCCCTAAAATGTGGTACAGGCTGGTATCTTGACTATCGGTTTTCGGCAAATATTTAAGCTTACATGGTTTAAGGTCAGTTCCTGCGCTAAAGCCCTTCTTTGAAGCGGTTACAGGTTTAAGGGATACGCTTGTTTAAAGAATGCCAATGTGATAAAAAAAAAGTAAATGAAAATTTAAAGGGGGAGAAAAAATGGCAAAACAAGTTGAATCAAAAGAGTTTCAAACTGAGGTAAAACAAATGTTAGATATAGTAATTAACTCCCTTTATACCAATAGAGAAATTTTTTTACGGGAGTTAATTTCCAACGCTTCTGATGCCTTGGAAAAACTTCGCTATATAAAGTTAACCAACCGGGAGATCCTAGATGATTCCCTGCCACTGGAAATATCCATTAAACTGGATGCCTCGGAAAACACGCTTACCATTACAGATACGGGAATTGGTATGGATAAAACAGAACTGGTTGAAAATCTTGGCACCATTGCCCACTCAGGTTCTAAAAACTTCTTACAGCATTTGGGAGAAGCAAAACAAAAAGACTTAGACATCATTGGCCAGTTTGGGGTAGGCTTCTATTCGGCCTTTATGGTTGCCGAGCAAGTAACCCTCTATACCCGTTCCTATAAGCCTAATTCCCCGAGCCTGATTTGGAAATCAGACGGTACCGGAACCTATACCATCGAAGAGAGTGAAGAAGACTTCAAAAGGGGTACAAAAATAGTCTTGCAACTTAAAAAAGATGCTTCAGAATACACTAACGAATATCAAATTAAGAGCATCGTCAAAAAGTACTCCAGTTTCGTTCAATTTCCCATTCTGGTTAACGGTGAAAAGATAAATACAATAGAACCTCTTTGGACTAAAAACAAAAATGAAATATCAGAAGAGGAATATAACGAGTTTTACAAGTACCTGGCCAACGCCTTTGATGCACCTCTATTCAGACTCCACTTCAGCGCTGATGCTCCTCTTTCCATTAACGCTCTACTCTATGTACCTAAAGAAAATATGGAACGCTGGGGCTTTGGTAAACTTGAACCGGGGGTGAATCTCTACTGCCGTAAAATTCTAATCCAGCAGGAAGCGGAAGATATACTTCCTAAGTGGCTTCGTTTTGTCAAGGGGGTAGTAGACAGTGAAGAGCTTCCCCTTAATATTTCCCGGGAAACCATGCAGGACAACGCTTTAGTAGCCAAACTTCGCAGAGTTATTACCAAGCGCTTCTTAAGATTTTTACATGAGCAAAGTACAGCCGAACCGGAAAAATACGGCACTTTTTGGCAACAGTTTGGCATCTTCATTAAAGAAGGGATAGTAACTGATCAGGAATATAAGGACGATTTAATAAAACTTCTACGCTTTGAATCATCTAATTCTAAACCTGGTCAGCTTATTTCCTTGCAAGATTATGTAGATAGAATAAAACCCAAACAAGAGCAGATTTATTATCTTAACGGAGCCAATAGATCAATTGTCGAAGCCAGTCCTTACCTGGAAGTCTTTAAGGAAAAAGAAATTGAAGTCATTTATACCTATGATCCGGTCGATGATTATGTTTTAAGTACAGTTCATGAGTTTAACGGTAAAAAACTTATCTCTGCTGACCAAGAAAACATTGACTTGCCTGTTACAGATGAAAACTCTGAGGAAGAATTGGCAAAAGAAGAAGTAGCAGTTTTAAAAGCCTGGTTAAAAGAAACCTTGGGTGAAAAGGTTTCAGAAATTAAAACTTCGAACCGTTTAACCTCCAGCCCGGCCATGATCTTAAACCCTGAGGGTTTGACCAATAACATGTTGAAAATGATGCAGCTTATGAATCGTGAGCAAAAAGACTTACCGAAAATTCTCGCCATCAATCCTAGACACGAAATCATCAAAGGCATAAATGAATTGCGGAAAAAAGGAGATGACTTTGCCAAAATCGCCGCCCACCAGCTTTATGACACAGCTTTGCTGTCGGCAGGTTTACTCCTCGATCCCAGCAGCACCGTTCAAAGAATGAACAAAATTTTAGCCAGGGCCTTGCTTAAATAGCTTTAGTTCAATGGGTAATGTTTAACTAGCGAAAAATCCCTTCTGTTTTCCAGAAGGGATTTTTCGCTGGGTAAAAAGAAAAACCTTAATTAGCTGCCACACCTTACTAGTAGCCTAAAAGTTCACCGATCAGTATAACACTAATATCTGTGACACTCGGCTTCTTATACATAATGGACAAAACATTACAAATACGGCTTTTACCTTGGCAATCCATGCAGTGTCCTTTTAGCGTACAAGGATTCTTGGTTTGCAAGCGAAGGTTGTTTTTTGGAGCAGCGACAAACTTAATCCGTTCGATGGCCGAGTTTAAATCATTACAGACTTTATTAATCCCGGCTACGATTATCACTTTTTCCGGTCCAAAGGTCATGGCTCCTACCCGGTTTCCTACTCCGTCCATGTTAACTAAGACCCCATCTAAGGTTATAGCGTTTGTACTGGTCAGAAAAACCTGGCAGGATAGCTGCTGCCGGCGGACTATTAGCTTTTCCTCCGGCGTTAAGCCGGCTACATTATGATCTAAAATTTGGGCTCCTTTTTCCTTGGCTAAGTCACAAATACCCAGCTCCTTTAAGGTTACCGAACCACCGCAACCTACTGTGGCTTTTTCAGGTATTAAGCTTAAAATATATTTTACTGCCTCAGCCCTTTCAGGAAAGTAATGAGCATCAAAATTGTTTTTCTTAAGATTTTCTACTACTTCCTTCCCTATAATGTCAGCGTGATTTATATTCTGTGACATCTGAATTCCCCCCTTTATTGAATAATTCAAACCGCCTGCCTTAATACATTAACCAAAAGCTCGGCTGTTCCCAGATTGGTTGCTAAAGGCACATTATGTACATCGCAAACCCTAAGCAAAGCCGCAATATCAGGCTCATGGGGTTGAGCGGTCAAGGGATCCCGCAAGAAAAAAACCATTTCGATAGTTTCTTTTGCCACTAAAGCTCCTATCTGCTGGTCACCGCCCAGAGGGCCCGGTAACAGCAAATTAATGTCCAAATCTAATTGTTTTTTGATCATCTTACCTGTAGCTTCTGTAGCATACAATTGGTGTTTGCTGAACACATCCCGGTATTTACTTAGCAAGTTAACCATGTCAGCTTTTTTGGCATCATGAGCAACCAAAGCAATACGCATATTTACCTCCTGCAGCTTAAATTTTCTATATTATACCAAAAGCAAAATAAAGAAAAAATTCTTTTGCAGCCTCCTTGCCACAAAAGAATTGAAATAATAGTCTATCTTTCTTCTTGCCGGATTCTCTTAGCCAGTTCGGCTCCGTTGGCTAAGAGCTCACAAACGGTAGTAGAGATGATTTTAGCAGGAACAACGTAAGCAGCGTAACTGTCGCTTACCCTAAAATCCTTCGAATGTAAATTACCTGCAAAACCGCCCAGGCATAATTGGCTAACCGGTAGTTTTTGAGATAAATCGCCCAAATCAGTACATTGATAGCCGTTTTTCTGAAGTTTAATTTCTTTGCCTTTAAGGATTTCCTTAGCATTACGCCTATATACATCGTTAAGCAAAGGATGAGATTGATAAGGCATATAGCCCGGAATTCGCTCTGTCTCCAATCGACAACCAATAGTCAAGGCGCCGCCTTGAGCTGCCCTGATTATCTTTGTTCTCACCCTTTCAATAGCATCTAAAGTTTTCCCTCTGATCTGAACTTCTAAAACAGCTTCTTCGGGTATCACGTTTAAAACTTCTCCGGCTTCTGTCAAGATAAAACTTACTCTGATATTCTCTTCGTCGGGAAAGGTGTCCCTTAAAAACTGAATGCCGTTAATACTTAAAATCGCTGCGTTTAAAGCATTAATGCATTTTCCGGGATTAATTCCGGCATGCCCGCCTTTGCCGATAAACCTAAACCTGTTGATTTCATAACCGTTACAGTTAAGGCATAAAATGGCCTCTGTTTGTTGCTCATTAGGCCAGGTCAGGGCATGGGTGGTAAGGAGCATATCTACATCATCAAAACAGCCAAGCCTGAGCATTTCCTGTTTGCCACTGGAAAACTCAACTTTCCCGCTAGCCAGCAAATGATTTCTAAAGTTAAATTCTAAATGTTCTTCAGCCGGAACGGCCAGAAAAACTATATCACCGTCTAAATTACTGGCAACTCCCGATTTGACCAAAGCTTCAGCAGCAGCCAGCATCGCCGTCACCTGCATATGATGGCCACAAGCGTGGGCGGCACCTGTCCTCTGATCGGCCAGCGGGTGGTCAGGACAAAAAATAGCATCCAGTTCTCCCAAAATTCCGACAGAAGCATAACTGTTTTTCCCGCGCAACCTACTTTTTACCCCGGTCAAGGCATGGTTTTCCGCTATTAAACCTAGCCTGCTTAAAAATTCACTTACCAACTGGGATGTTTTATGTTCACGGAAGCCTAATTCCGGCATTTGCATAAGCCTGTTTCCCAGCTCTATAAACCTTTGACTGTTCTCTTCCAAGTAGCTGATAACTTTCTCCTTTAGCTCTTCCATTCTCTCTCTCCTGCTCAAACTTACGCTATTAATGAACTAAAAATCAGCTGCCATTTCATAGTCTTTTGCTTCCACAAATTTCTCTGTTCCAAGTTCAACTGCCCGCTGGAGAATTTTTTTCTCATCCACGGTACAGAATTTTTTGTCTTCCAGCACAATTTTCCCGTCGATAATCACCGTCTCCACATCACTGGCTTTGCCGCAGTAAACAAGGGATTGGATTAGGTCATGGATGGGTTGGATGTGGGCTAAATCCGGATTTAAAATTACAAGGTCGGCTAATTTCCCTTCTTCCAAGACGCCGGCATCAATATCTAACATCTTGGCACCTGCTTCAGTTGCCATCTTAAACATATCTGCCGCCGAGATAACCGCAGGATCGGCCCAGATTGCTTTCTGGATCATTGCGCCAAAGCGCATCTCTTCAAACATGTCTAATAGATCATTGGAAGCGGCACCATCGGTAGCCAAGGTTACAGGAATGCCCTCCTTTAAGTAAGTAACAACCGGTGCAACTCCACTGCCTAATTTAGCGTTACTTTTGGGGTTATAGATTACCGTTACATCTTTCTCCTTAGCTAGAGCTATCTCCTCCTCAGTCAAATGAACACAGTGGACAGCACAGATAGGTATGGATAAAAAGTCAATACTGTCCAAGTAAACCAAGGGTGTCATGCCGAACTCAGAAAGGGATTGTTCTACCTCCCACCTGGTTTCCGAAACATGGACATAGATTGGTAGCTGACCATAATCCAGAGCAACCTGCTTTAACCAATTAAGATAATCGGGCGTACAGGCAAAAGGTGTGGAAGGGGCTAAAGCCACTTTTAGGATCCCGTTATTATGCCACTTTTCTATATAGCCTAGCAACTCCTGCTTTTTCTTTTCTTCCGGCTGCATTAAGATTTTAGGTACCCACCTGTTCACTGTCTGCAAAGCGCCGGTTGCTCTGACTCCTATCTGGGACCAGGCCTCAAAAATACTGTCTAAAGTAATGTCCATGTCCACAAAAGAAGTAATACCCGATCTTACCATTTCCAAAGCACCCAAGGCAGCGTAATAATAGCCGAGTTCGATATTGTCATGTTGCCTATGCTCCTGGTGGATTATATGGGAAAAGGGAAAAGTTACCTGTTCACACCACTCTTTAAGCCTTAAATCGTCCCTGATTCCTTTTAACATATTTTGGTAGAGATGGGTGTGAGTATTGACCAGTCCAGGGATTACTATTTTTCCTGTAGCATCAATTATTTTTATGTCTGGATTAGTTCCTTCTATAGCGCAGCGACCGATCTTTTTAATCCTGTTTCCGACTACTAACAAATCGACGTTTTCAATTACCTTATTTGCTTTTTGCACTAGGTAGCCGATGTTTTTAAGCAGAATCACAAAACTTCCCCCCTTCAGCTTCATAGACACCAATGTTCTTTCCCTCTTTTAAGCCCTACCCCTGGAACTAAAAATTCTGGCAAACAACCGGTAAGCTAAATCCGTCAAGCCTTTTTGCTGCGATAATAAAGCAATTTTAAACTAAGCTTGACTAAACAAGATAATCCTACTACCACAGTCCTTACCAAAACTCAATTAACTAACCTTTTCCGGCCATGGTTTCCAGTTTTTGCTGCCATTGTTTCAAAAAGACGCAAAGCATTTCCTCCGCTTATTAGTGACTGCTCATCGGCGTTTAAACCGCTTAGGGCCATTTCCCGCAAATTTCTCGCAGGTGAAAGCAAGGGAAAATCACTACCAAGTAAAATCTTATCTAATATCCCTATTTCTTGAGCTACTTTATAAACTTGCGGTCGATAAAGGAAGGGAGAAGCTGCTGTATCATAATATACGTTTTGATATTTAGCTTTAAGTTCAGGCATCAATTCATAAAAAAACAGGCCACCGCCCCAGTGGGCAAAAATCACCGTTAACTCCGGATTATGTTCCACAAAAGCCGCCAATTTGACCGGAGTCGTTGTAGTCTTCCCTGCATAATAATGTCCTACCGGTTCATTGGAATGAACGATTAAGGGTAAGTTTCTTTCCTGCACTAAACTCGCGAAAGCGGAGCTTCGCTTGGGATCTTCGATTACAAAATGCTGACCGTCGGGAAATATTTCCCCTACACCTTGAAGCCCCAAAGCCATACACCTGTCCAATTCCTGTTCAACTTTAGCATCATTAGGGTTTACAATGGCAAAACCTATCAGCCGGTCAGGGTAGTTTCGGACTGCCTCAGCTACATAGTCATTAACAAATTGGCATAAGCCCGGATCTCTAAAACCAAAGCCAAAAACTACCGCCTTATCAACTCCTGTTCTTTCCAGCTCTGCTACTACATCCTCGGCTGTAGCAAACTTATTTTTCGGACTGTCTGATAAAAGCTTAAAGTAAGGTTCTCTTTCACCGATTTTTTGGTAGTCTCTGATGATTTCAGGCGGTGTTAAATGAACGTGAAAGTCAATCTTCATCATCTTTACCTCCCGACGCGTCCAAGTCAGCAATTATTTGTAAGGTAACCGGTCCCACTGGATAACGAATACTACCCGGTAAAAACCGGTCAACAGGCAAGTTATAATACTCGCTTAAGATTTTTGCAATTAACCTTTTACAGGTTCTTCCCTGGCAGTAGCCCATACCGGCCCTTGTCCTTTTTTTTACCGCTTCCAAAGAGGCATCCCCTGCCCTTAAAGCCCAAAGAATTTCTTCCTTTGTAACTTCTTCGCAACGACAAACAATTTCCCTTCTACTCATAGGCAAAACTCCTTAACAGGTCCCTTGCTTAGCAGCTCTTTTTTAGCCAATTGTCGTTTTGCACCGTAAGGTCCCTGGCGCAGCTTATTTAACCTAGCCTTAATTTGTCCCATTTCCCTTTCCAGTTCGGCAGCAAACTTAAGATTAATTCCTAACTTCCGAACAGCCGCCAGACCTGCCAGACGGCCTTCTTCCAAAGCAGTGCTCGCTTCTTCCACTCCGGCCAGATCACCTGCAACTAAAATTCTGGGATTAGTCGTACACATGTTTTCATCATGCCAGGGCAACATTCCTCCCAAAACAGGGGAATAAACCAGGCGGCAACCGCTTAAGGCGGCTAACTCTACCCGAGGGCTAAGACCTACAGCCAAGCAAACAGTATCGGCTTCCAGAATTAACTCCGACTCCTTAAGAAGTTCCATATTTTTACCAAGTTTGCAGAGGACAACTTGCTCCAGTTCCTTTTTTCCTCTGGCCTCTTTGACGGTGTGGCCGAGCAGGATTTTGACTCCTGCTCTTTTAACTTTTGCAGCATGAACACCGTAACCCGTTACTTGAGGAAGGGCCTCTACAACTGCCAGGATATCAGCTCCTGCCTGTTTAAGCTGGTAGGTTACTATCAGCCCAACATTACCAGAACCTACAACCACAAACCTGCGACCAGGCAGAACCCGGTATAAGTTGACCATGGTCTGGGCCGCTCCTGCTGTAATGACCCCCGGCAAACTACAGCCGGGAAAACTTAAAACATTTTCCGACGCTCCGGTGGCTAAAATAAGCATTTCGGCCCTAAATTTCATACTTTGTTTTTCACAGTAGGCTGTTACAACACCGTCCGGAAAAATTCCCCAGACTCTTGTATTTAATTTTAAAGTAACATGTAAATCCGCCGCTTCCTGGAGCAACTTTTCACCAATCTTATACCCTCTGATGCCGGCGTAATGTTCTTTGGAACCAAAAAACTTATGAATCTGCTTAAACAATTGTCCCCCCGGTTTCATATTTTCATCTAGTAATAAAGTCTTAGCTCCAAACTTAGCCGCTTCAATAGCTGCTCCTAAACCTGCCGGACCACCGCCAACTACGATTACATCATAATTTTCCATTGGTTAACTCCTCTCCAAACCCCCGTTGAGTTTTGATGATCATGCCTTCTTTAAGCGGAGTGACGCAGGTTTTAACATTAGGAACACCGTCAACTTCCATAAGACAATCGGTACACTGGCCGATTCCACAAAAAAGTCCTCGCGGCTCCTTAAACTTCTGTGTATATCTAAATACCCTTATGCCATTGGCCAGTAAAGCGGCGGCAATAGGTTCACCTTCTATCCCTTGAATGTTCCTACCGTCAACAGTTACAGTCACATACCTTTTTTTCTCCATTGTTCCAAGAATGGGATGGTTTTTTATATAGGCCATTTTCTTTTCGCCTACCTTTGAAGAGCAAAGCGGGGCTAAACCCCGCTTGCCCTATTCGTCCTCGTCTTCCGACAAATCAGCGTCAGGCCCGACAAAAATGCCGATTTTGGGCAGGCCCAGAAGCAGGGGCACACCGATAATACCTGCACCTAAAGCAAAGACAGCTCTTTCAATCGGAGCCAAAACAACCAAGGCATTCCAAACGGTAGCCGGTAGTTTAAAAAGGGCGATGCTTAAAAAATTAGCTATAGATGCAGAGGCAGCAAAGCCGGCAAAAGAGGCCAGCCAGATCCCGATAAATTTTTTATAGAAAGCATCAGAAAACAGGTATTTATAGCCAATCGTGCCTCCCAGAATTGCCATAATCAAACCGAGACCGTAGAAAACAACAGGCAGTAACGGAGCCTGGCGTCCGATTGCAGTTGTATACCAGAAGATTGTACCAAGCAGAATAATACCTGCAGCCCAGGGCCACTTTCCCCTGCTAATACAGCCGGTGGTAAAACCGTTAATCGTGCCTACAATAAAAGTTCCCAATCCTAACCAGGCTGTATGGGGAGCAATGATCTGTCCGATAAAGTTTCCGACAGCTACACAGATCGCGCCGCCGAACGGTCCAAAGAAAATACCCGCCAGTGGAATAAGTGCCGCGCTGACTGAAAATGTTCCACCCGTTCCAAGCATGGGAATTGACGGCAACATATGGGCTACGGAAATCAATGCCGCCCAAACAGCCAGGACTGCCGGATGAGTATTGCCCATACCCATTTTAGAAGCAAAACCTTTCTCTTCCAACTTGACTTGACTCATCACTAAACCTCCTTTTTATAACGGATTTGTTTTGAACAAGATTTTTTTATCACCACCTCCTGCTTAATACTCTTGATTTCCTGAAAGCTTCCTCCAACTACCATGTTGCTTAGGGCTTTTTTTAGCCAGCGCTGCCCACCCTACCTCTTTTTTTACCCTTTAAAGCAAGCAACTCATCACCCAATTCCTTAACATTTAAAATGGTACCGCTAAGTGGTATTCTGGGTTGTAAAGCCCGTGCCACTTGGGTAATTTGGGGAGGAGTGATATGGGTCATTTTTAACTTATCCGGATGGGAAAATACCTCGCGGGTACTGGCATCCATTAAGACGCTACCGTTCATCAGCACAACGGTCCTATTGGTGTATTCAGCTACCAAGGCCATATGATGAGTAACTACCAGGAGAGTATGGCCTCGTTTGTTAAACTCTTGGGCAATGTCCATAATCTGATAACAGCCACGATAATCCTGACCGCTGGTAGGTTCATCTAAAATAATAATCTGCGGACCCATGGCTAAGACAGAAGCTATCACAACTTTAGCCCGATCTCCCTTGCTGAGGGCCGGAGGAAAGGCCTCCCTTAAGTGGCTCAAACCAACTGCATTTAAGGCATAATCAACCCGCTCCTTGATTTGCCCTTGACTTAATCCCATATTCTTAGGCCCATAAGCTACTTCTTCCATCACAGTAGCGGCAAAAAGCTGGCGATCGGGATTTTGCAGCACGAATCCGACTTCTAAAGCCAAATCTGATACAGGTACATTTATGGTATCCCTGCCGTTAACCTGGACTCTTCCAGTCGTCGGTCGAAGTAAGCCGGTGATGTTTTTGAGCAGGGTCGATTTTCCTGCTCCGTTTTGGCCGATAATGCCTACAAATTCACCTTTCTTAATTTCAATATTAATATTATGTAAAGCCAGGCTGCCTTTTTCATACCTATAAGACAAATTTTCAATCTTAATAGCTGAGTCGCTCATGTTTCCGCCTCCTCGTACCAGTGGGTTAGTAGCCGGATTGCTTCTTGGGGCAAGATAGGAAAACTGCTTAAAGGGCATCCCTGTTCAGCCAGGTAAGTAGCTAATTCCGAAACCTGAGGAGACCTGATCCAATTTTCTTTCAACAACTTTGTATTGCTGAAGATCTCTTGAGGACTGGCAAGAGCCTGGACCTGCCCTTCTTTCAAGACGAGGATACGGTCTGCGAATTTCGCAATCTCTTCGCTCTTATGGGTAGCAATAATCACTGTCATGCCGTATTCATCCTTTAACGCCTTGATGACTGTAAAAACTTCTTCCGTACCTACCGGATCTAACTGGGATGTCGGTTCGTCCAATACCAAGATCTTAGGCTTCATAGCTATGGCTGCTGCAATAGCCAGCCGTTGTTTCTGCCCTCCTGACAGGGCTGTAGGCTGGCGGTCAGCATGCTGCTCAAGCCTTACATCTTTTAAAGCCCAACTAACCCTTTCCAGGATTTCCGGTACAGGCATGTTCAGATTTTCCGGTCCAAAAGCAACTTCATCCCTGACTCTGGTAGTAAACAATTGGGTTTCCGGATCTTCCAGAACCATCCCTACTTGTTGGGCCAAGCGAGATACTGAAGATTCAACAGTATTGATTCCTGCAACTATAACCCTGCCTTTCATCTTTCCCCGCTGGGAGTGGGGAATTACTCCGTTTATACATTGACAAAAGGTCGTTTTACCCGCCCCATTTTCACCCATGACAGCTAGAAACTCTCCCTGTTTAATTTCCAAGTTAATGTCTTTTAAGACCCATTTTTTTGTCCGGGGATAACGGTAAGACAGGTTTTCTATTTTAATAATGATCTCAGCCATCTATACCACCCCCTAGAGAATAAAATTGAACGCCAGGCCAATTCCGCAAAAGACTAAAACCGCTACCAAGGCTACCAAATCAAGAAAACCAATGCTGATATCGTTGATAAAGGTTTTGGTTTTGGCAGCGCCAAAAGCCCTGGCATCCATGGCTACGCCCATTAGTTGGGCTCTGCGCATGGCCCCGATGACCAGAGGAACAACTAAAGCAGGGTAAGCTTTAAACTTATCAAGCATTCTACCTTTTTCAAAGACTGTAAGTCCTCGCATTTTCTGAGCATCCATAATTACCTGAGTCTCATTTTGAAAGGTGGGGATGATATTGATAGCTGTAGTTGTCATATAAGCTATCTTATAACTTAATCCCATTTTAACCAGTCCTAAGGCAAGGGTGTTAATTTCTGTTGTCATTGTAACCAAAGGCATAAAGAGAACCAGAGTTAAGAGGCGAAGGCTTAACAGCAAACCATAAACTATTCCATCTAAGCTGATCCGACCTAAACCTCCGATGAGGGGTACGCTTTTCGGTATAAGCGGGTTAAGGAGATAATGCTCACCAGGTAAAAACAAGGCTTGCATTAAGGTTAAAAAAGTAAATAGGCTGAGAAGAAACTTGAGAAAGACTTTGATTTTTTTAAAGGGCAATCCTGAAACACGCCAAAAAGCCAAACAAGCCAGAAAAAAAGCCGCTATGACAAAAAAATTGGAAATAATAAAGATAGAGACGGTAATTATTAAAAGGGCAACGACTTTTACCCTTGGATCCAACTTGTGGATTGAACTATCTCCTGGAAAGTAATCGATTAAGCTCACATTTTATCCCTCCTTAAGACCTATCGGGAGAAAATTGTTTTATAGGCCAGCTAGTCCTGCCCTGAATCAGCTCTGTCACCTTTGCCCCCAGGGCAGGAGCCGTAGTAAATGCTCCTTTAAAGCCTGCTACGGTAAATAAGTTAGGGACTTTTGAGCTAAAACCACAGACCGGAAAGCCATCAGGACTATAAGGGGTTACAGCAGTCCAAACTCTGATAATTTCTAAATTTTTTAGCATTGGAAAATATCTGATAAATTTTTGAGCAGTTTTTTGCCAACCAGTTAGGCTTACCTCCTTATTATTTAATTCCTTTTCCTCCGTAGCCTGACCTATAATAACACTGCCATGACCTGTCTGGACAGCGGCCAAACCGATTCTTAATGAGGAAGTTTGCAGTATTTCCCGAGTCAGAAAGCCGCCACCTACAACCGGACCGAAAATCACCCTGGGAACCGGCTGGGAGACCATTGCCGTACCGTGATGGTATTTCAAGGGAATAGTAACCCCTGCCAGCTTAGCAATTTCACCGGCCCATGCTCCTGCGGCGTTAATGACCAAATTTGTATCTATTTCTCCTTTATCGGTCAAAACTCTCTTGATCGTTAAGCCGGTAAATTTGAAGCCTTTCACTTCAGTAAAAGTTAATACTTTTAGACCATAGCGCTGACCTAATTCCAGGAACATTAAAGTCATAGCCAAAGGATCTACCCGGCCTTCTCTGGGACAGTAAACTACCCCGTAAACCGAACCTGAATCTAAAAAAGGTTCTACGGTGTTGATCTCTTTGCCTTCCAGAATTCGAGGTTTAATTCCACTTGCTGCAAAACTCTTAATTAGTTTCTCAGCAAAATCTACCTGTTCACCGCTAGTTAAAGCTATTATTCCACCTGTTTCCTGGTAATCTATCCGGAAATCCCTGGCAAAAAACTTATACATCTCTAAAGATTCCAAGGCTAAAGGCAGATGCCAGTCTTCCCAACGGTCGAAAAGGGATATTTGTCCCAAATTACCTCCCGAAGCCCCAGAGGCAATTTCCCGTTTTTCTATTAGAAGTGTATCATATCCTGTTCTGGCAAGATTATAGGCAATTGCAGAACCGATTACTCCTCCACCAAGGACTACTATATCAGCTTTTGCCGGCAACCTCTCATCCCCTTTTGGTCAGCGTTTGTAAAAGCCGGTAAATTTAGTTGCTAACTTACCTTTAAGACCTGACTTAATCGACAAAACGGTCCTGCCTGAAGAAGGACTTTTTCAACAGGTCAGGTCTGATCACACCGGCTCGGAAAGTATTACCCGTAGCAATATTTGTCAGTTCGTAACGGGCCACAGTATGGATATCTTTATCCACCATATAAAAATCCCGCTTTCCTTCTTCAAAAAGATCGATAAAATCTTCTCCATAACGTCTGGAAGCACTAAAAGGGAGTTTTTCAATAACTGCTTCTATTTCTGCATCAGTACAGTCTACCAGATAACGCACTGTGACTCCATAAAGCAGAGCGGTATTAACCCGGTCCATAGCCAATAATTCATCTCGCACAGGAGGAGCAATAGGGCAGGTACCCATCCCGCTGATGACTTTACCGATATCAAAACCTTTCCGTTTCATTCTCCAGATAGAAGCTTCCACCGTTCTGGAACATACTTGAATCGAGCCAACCAAACTTCCTGTCCTGGCTGCCAAAACATAAATGTTCTCCACAGGTAACCTGCAGGCTTCAGCAATCTGCTCGGCTAAAGACTCATCGGGCAGTTCCTGAGTCTGGGCAGCAAAAACAGTCTCATGATGGATATCCTGGTAAATCCAACTTTGGGCAAAGATGTCGTTTCTGGCTATAGCTCGCGCCGGTCCGGAACCAATAGGATTTATGTAACCGGGAATGTCTTTACCCGGCAACTTCCAGCCGGAAAACTGGGAAGACAGGCAAGCCGTAGCCGGATGGTCAATATAAACGTCAATTGAAGGTAAAGTCAGGTCCTCAACAGAAAAGGTGCCAAAATCCACATGACCCAAACCTCCAATAGTGGCCTCCACAAACAACTTGCCAGCCAGGTAGCCTCCGGGCATTTCAATACCCATGTCTACCACCGTAGCCCCGTTTTTAAGCCTGATCACTTTGCAATTTAACTGCTCGGCATAGGGAATAATCTTCTCCTTAACGATTTTTACTGCTTCCTGGTTGACACTAAACATTTCCCTTTCCCCCTTCAGGAATATGAAATACGGTTATATAAATAAGCTTATTCTGCTACCCAAAGCAGTATGTCCCTTTTGCACAAGCAGATTAAGCAATCTCCGGCATAAAATAACATTTAGCAGAACAAACCGCTTCAACCTTGAAGCTATACTCACTTCTTGCCAAGGAACAAGAAACATTTCAAGTGTAAAAAAATATCTTCAGGTAATAAAGCCTGAAAATAATCATTGTCTGTTCTACATGTCGGTCATACTGGTTCTTGGGAAACGTAAATACTACGAAAGCTAGGTAAGATCGTTTCAACTGGAAAGAGTTCCTAAGAAATGAATATTTCACAGTCAAGGACAGGATGATAAGCGGCATGGGCAGTTTTAAATTAATAACATCATAAATCTAAGATCTACAGGATCAACATGATTTTTTCCGAAAAATACATAATTAAAAAGACAAGCCTAAGGCTTGTCTTTATTTAGAATTATCCCGATGCTTTTTCTGGCATTGCTCACAGAAGCCATAAATCTCTAGACGATGCTCAAGAGGCAAAAATTTCGTCTTAGCTTTGATGATCTCTTCCAAATCATCATAGAGGCAGTAAGCAATTGGCTGGGTGCTGTGGCATTCCTTGCAGATTAAATGATGAATGTGCTGTTGATGCTCCACCAGCTTATACTTAGCCTCCCCGGTGATAATCAGTTTTTCCACCAAGTTATGCTTGAGAAAGTGATCTAAAGTACGGTAAACGGTAGAATAATTGACAAGGATATCTTTCCTTCTTAATGCCTCATAGATCTCCGCCACATTTAGCAACTGATCGGTTTCAGCCAAGACTTCTAAAATTCCCTTCCGGGCAGGCGTTATTTTTTCACCCTTGTCTTTAAGCAGATTAATAACCGCCTGAACCCTTTCCTGCTTCATCCATCTTACCCCTCTCCAGCCCGGGTTTTTTGACCTTAGCTAAAACAATTTTCTTAATCAGATAGACTAAAAACATTATACAAACTAATACAACAATAATCGCTCCACCCGGAGCCAAATCATAAAAATAAGAAAGTATGATACCGGTGTAAACTGCAAAGACGCTTACAATATTGGCAATAATAATGGTCCCTTTAAAATCACGACTGATCATTAAGCTACAAGCTACAGGCAACACAAACAGAGAAGAGATTAAAAGTGCACCTATAATACGCATACCAAGGGCAACAATGCAAGAAGTAAGTAATAACAGTAAGTAGTTAAACAATTGTGGATTAATTCCTGCTAATCTTGCCCCATCTTCGTCAAAAGTAAGGAAGAAAAATTCCCGGTAATATTTTAAAACCACAGCCAAAGCAATTAACCCTAAACCTCCCATAGTCCAGAGATCCTGGTTACCCACCGATACGATACTGCCAAACAAAAGGCTTTGGATCGAAGTATCACTGCTTTGTACGATGTTAAATAAGATAACGGCCAGGCCAAGACCGGCTGAAGTGAAAATAGCTAAAGCCAATTCGGCATAACTTTTAAACAATTTCCGTACTTTTTCTATGCCAAAAGCAGTTCCTATCGCCGTCAATACAGCCGCCAATATCGGGTTTATGCCGAAAAGTAGACCGCCAAGCACACCGGCAAGGGAAGCATGGGAAATAGTATCACCGACCATAGACAGTCTTTTTAAAACTAAAAAAACACCAATAGTCGGACATAAGATACCGATGATAGTACCGGCCAAAAAAGCCCTTTGCATAAACTGAAAGGAGAATAATTGGGTAACAACATCCATGGTTTAAGTTCACCTTGCTTCTTCATCTAACTAACTGTAACTTTCCATCCTCTATTCCTAACACCCTTTTGGCATTTCCAATAACCTTCTCATCATGGGATACCAAGAGAATACTCAAGCCAAAGTCCCTGTTTAACTTAGCTAAGAGCTCACTTAATTTTTTTTGAGCTGATTTATCCATGTTAGCCGTCGGTTCATCCAGGATTAAAACTTCAGGTTGGTTAATTAAAGCCCTGGCCACAAGGGTTCTTTGCAACTCCCCGCCTGACAGTTCACCGATCTTCTTCCGTCGTTTGTCAGCCAAATCGACCAGATCCAACACTCTGTCAATTTCTGCCGATATATTGGCCCTCGAACCGGAAAAACCGCTTTTATACTTATTTAGCCAGATAATCTCCTCCACCGAAGCCGGAAAACCGGAATTAAAAAAGTTGGTCTTTTGCGGTACATAGCCTATCTTGAACCACTCGTTAAAGAGATGGAGATCCTGGTCAAAAAGTTTGACTTTGCCGGACTGGGGCTTTAAAAATCCTAAAATAATTTTCAGCAGCGTTGTCTTCGCCGAACCGTTGGGACCTGTTAAGGCAAAGAAATCTCCTTGAGCTAATTTTAAATTAACTTCATCAAGTACCCTCGGCCCACCTGGATAATTAAATGTAACTTGCTCTAACTCAATAATTGTTTTCATCTTTCTTCACCGCTTAAGGCAATCTTTAAATTGGCCAAATTTTGACGCATCACCGAAAAGTAGTCTTCACCCTGTTCAATTTGCTCTTCAGTTAAATTGCCCAGAGGATTTAACTCCAGGGTTTGAACTCCAAGCTCTTCGGCAATCACTTCTGAAGCTTGGGGATCAAGCAAGGGCTCATAAAAGATGTATTTCAGTCCATGTTCCTGAGCTAAAGATATGACCTGCTTCAGCTTGGTAGGAGAAGGCTCACCTTCGGCAGTTAATCCCCGAATAGGAATTTGCGTCAAACCGTACTCTTTGGCCAAATAACCGAAAGAAGCATGGGCCACGATAAATTCTTTATGCACAGTATTTTGTAATGTTTCCCGGTATTCCTGATCTAATTTTTCTAATTCAGTTACTAAGTTGTCATAATTGCTCTGATAATAGACTGCATGGGCCGGATCTTTTTTACTCAAAGCCTGATAAATTGCCTTGCTCTGGCTAATGGCGTTTAGCGGATTTAGCCAAACATGGGGGTCCACGCCAAAATGCTCATGAGCATGATCACCGGTTTCCTCCTGATTATCGTCTTCTCCTTCCCCTGCCCATTCAAGCAAAGCAATTTCTTCACTGGTATTGACAAACTTACCTTCATCGTTCCCGAGAGCTGTTATGACTTTAGGAATCCAGGGCTCCATATTGGCTCCATTATAAATAATCAAATCTGCCTGGGTTAATTCGCTTAGCAATTTTGCAGACGGTTCAAAATTATGAGCATCAGCTCCCGGTGGGATGATTTGAGCCAGTTGGATAAATTCCCCACCGATTTTCTTGGTAAAATCATATACAGGGTAGATGGTCGCATATACCTTTAACTTTTCTGTCTCAGTCTTGTCTTGGACGGCATCAGTCCTGTCCTGAGCGGTACATCCTGCTAACAAAAACAGCAAACAGAAGAGTATGAAAGCGACAGTTCGAACCAATTTTTTCATCAGTTGACCTCCAAATGCAAACGATTTGCAATTGCATTATTTATTATAGCTATTCTACCCAGGTTTAGCAATTACATGCTTGACTATTTATCCTTGCAAAAAAAAACCGTGCTAATTATTTAGCACGGAAAGGTCCAAATGACCTAAATTATTTGACGTTAAAGATATCTTCCTTGACGATCTTGCCTTCCGGTGTAATTTTCATTTCAGTAGCTTTAACAACTTTCTTTTCTCCGTCGACTTTGGTGCATTCTACCATAACATAAACTTTTGAGCTGTCCCCTGTAGCCTTGTACACATCCTTGATAATTTTCATCAAAGCAACATTGTGATCCGGATCTTTTAAGCAGAGAACCGCACCTTTTTTGCTGAAAAGATCGGCTAAAATTTCACCGTAATCTTTTTCCTGCTCTTTAATATCACCTACAATATAGTAATCGGCTTCTGCCTCTAAATCAGCAGGAATGTTCTTTACTTGCTTTACTTTGTTGGCTTTAACATCAATGCAGGTGAGTAGATGGGATAATAAAATCAAGATACCATGACCTTTATGGCCGGCAATAACGATATTTTTCTTTGCCTCAACGCATTGTTCCAAGTATTCTGCTTGTTCAGGTGTAATAAAATCAGTTTGAGCTAAAGCTTCTAATTTTTTACTTTTTATCATATGTATCTCCCCTTAGTTTCAAATATTGTCTTTTATATTATACCACTTAATCTTAATAAGTTAAATTAAACTCAGGTTATTTGTGAATTTTTTTGCAAATTTTTAGCTGTAAGAAAAGTTAGGCACAACAAAGCCACCCGTAGAGGTGGAAATAACGTTATTTTTCCCCACCCTGGTATATAAACCCGTCATTCGCCCGTTATAATGATATAAACCTATAATCTGTTTAAAAGGTTCCACTTCAAGATTCATGTTCAGCATAAGCGTTTCCGGCGGATCGATAAACTCCTGCAATAAGTAATCAGTATTCCAACACTCAAGCAGCACATCTCGCCACTTATCTTCCGAGTAATCCTTACCGACAAAAACCCCTTTGGAGCCATACAGGTCCTGAGGTTTTAGCACCAAGGAATCTTTATTTGCTCTGGCTAAATCAAGTAAATTTTTGTCCTCTCTAAAAGCCGCTGTGTAAGGAATGTGCTGTTTAAGAAAATCCTGTTCTGACTCAGTAAATAGCTTTTGAACATTCCGGTCATTTAATACTTTAAAGATGATTTTATTATGGATGATTTGGGAACGAAGTGGTCCTACCACACATACAGCGTGCTTATAATAAGCTTGCAGAAAATCGGCAATTTCTTCATGATACCTTACGACTTCATAGTTTACAAGCCTCCGGTAGACCAAATCTATGGGTAAATTATCCAAATACAACCTGCCGTTTTTAAATTTTAGTTTCCTTGGATCAGTAATTACAGTCGAACAGCCCTTAGCCTGGAAAGCTTTTTGAAAAGCTTCAAATTCCCGAATGGTAGGGACTCCTTCCCAATCAACGATGGCTACCGTCGGCAATTCTCTCTTGCCTTTAAATTGCCAATAAATTTCCAGGCAAACGTCCACCCAGCTATTGAGCAGTTCAAAATAAGCTAAACTGTATTCCCTGCTTAACTCTACCAAAGGTGAGGTTTGTAGAAAGATTTGAGCCAAGACATTATCTTCGTTCATACCGGAAGAACCGTCTGTATTAAATTCACAAAACTTAAACTTTTGCGGTGAATGAAAAAGCAAATCAAAACGGGCCATGGGCGCAGGATTTTGGTAACCCGGGTCCACAAGAATCAACTTTTCGGTCAGAGGATCAAAATTAAATTCTTTGCGAAACTCCGGCTCATCCAAATAGGCTTTAACAACTTTTTGCAAAATGGAAGTGATAAGCTCACCGGCCTGCCTTAGCCCTTCTGTTTCCTCCTGGCTCCAAAAAACGGGGTGGTACAAGAAAGGTATGGGAGTATCCAGGTATTTTGCTGATGAATTGGCAACTTGCTCTTGCACCCAAGTTAATAGTTGAGCCGGATTCTCCAAGGCTCTGACTTTAGCTATAAAAATTTCAGCAAGACTTTTCCGGTTCATATAAATCCCTACTTTATCAGACTGTTTAAAACACACCAGCTCAAAGCTTCCCTCTTCCCATAAGGCAATTTCTCCCTGCACAAATCAGCAGGTGTCTTGCCCTGTTCCATTAACATTTGGAGGGGTTCCAAATAAGATCTTTCCTCAAGAGCCAAACCCTGTTCTGCGATAGCTACAACCTCCTTGGCCAGTACCCGAAGCTTGCGGCCCTTTAGTGTTGCATCCAAACCGCGAAGCAAACATTCCTCTTTCGAAGCTACTATATCTGCGTTGGTAACATCTTTTAGCAGTTGCTCCAGTTTGTCCAGACTTGTTTCATTGTAAAGCAAGCCTTTCCACAGCGCTATAGCGCTGAAGTTTAAAGGGTAAGGAACGGCATCGGTCATCCTGACTTCCAGGTATTTTTTTAACCTGACATCAGGGAAAACCATAGTAAAAACATGCTCCAACTCCGGCAAAGTAAAATTTTGAAAGTTAAAAACTTCTTTCAGAGGTTTTTCTTTAGTATAATTATAGCTATTTCCTTGCAGCAAAAAAATGACAGGAGTGTTTAAAAGATAATCAGCATACTCACAATAACCAAAAGCGCCATCTAAAGCATGAGGTACTACCCCACAGCGAGCATCATCACAGTTACTCCAAATAGCCACCCTTTGGCAGTGCTGGGAAGTAAGTTTACCTTCGAAGAAAGGAGCGTTATCAAAAAGGGCAAATACTACAGTTGTTAAAGAATTGGCTACTCGAAACTTTTTCTTCAGGTCTTCTTCGCTGGCGTAATCAAAGCATAAGTGGATTGATGCAGTACCTCTCATCATGTTGTAGGCATATTTGCCCTTGTCTTTAAAATGATCGGCCATAAACTTATAGCGTTTTTTCGGTATAAAAGGGATATCTCGAATTGAGCTTTCGGGCTGATATCCTAAAGTCAGCAGGGCCAGGCCGTGATCTTCCAAAAAAGGAACGACCTGTTCTAAAAAGGCAAAATACTCCTGTTCAATCTCATTTAAGCTAATCAGCGGTTTGATGCTTAATTCAAACTGGCTGCCAGGTTCCAAGGTAACGGTGGATCCGCCCTTTTCCAGCGCCAAGAGATAGCCGTCTTCATAAAAGCCTTGCCAGCCCATATTAAGCAGGTATTTCAGAATATCTTCAACTCCACCTTTTTCATAATAGGTAATGGCACGTAAACTTTCCTTGTCAACTACAAAGTGCTCCAGCTCAACCCCGATTTTAAAGTCAGCTGGTCTTTTTTCGCTGTTTTTATAATAATTAACTATAACTTCTTGCTGTGTTTGATAATCCATAGGCAAGCCTCCAGATAGAAATTCTTCCCAATCTGTTATATTATAACACTAAGGCTTGGTAAAAAATGCAAAACTTTAATCACTAAAGTAGAGAGTCCCACAATATATAAAATTATTACTTTTCAAAAGGAGGGCTATAAAATGAGAATGTATGATTTAATCTTAAAGAAGCGAAACGGCCAAGCATTATCCAAGGAGGAAATAGATTTCTTTATCAGCGGTTACACCTCAGGGAAAATTCCTGATTATCAGGCTGCTGCACTATTGATGGCCATTTATTTTCAAAAGATGACCAAGGAAGAAACAGCTCATCTGACCCTGGCTATGGCTCATTCAGGCCAAGTCCTGGACCTGTCCCGAATCCAAGGAGTCAAAGTGGATAAGCACAGCACCGGCGGTGTTGGTGATAAAGTCTCTTTGGTCTTAGCTCCTTTAGTGGCCAGTGCAGGTGTAAAAGTTCCCAAAATGAGCGGCAGAGGCCTAGGTCATACAGGGGGAACCATTGACAAATTAGAATCTATCCCCGGCTTTCAGGCCCAGCTTTCTGAGGAGGAGTTTATCAACAATGTCAATACTATCGGCATGGCAATTGCCGGCCAAACAGCCAATTTAGCTCCTGCAGATAAAAAGCTGTACGCTTTGCGGGATACCACGGCCACCGTTGATAATATCTCCCTGATTGCCGCCAGTGTTATGTCTAAAAAAATCGCCAGCGGAGCTGACAAGATTGTCTTAGACGTCAAAACAGGTTCAGGGGCTTTTATGAAAAGCGAAGAAGATGCCATGCTTTTAGCCAGAGAAATGGTAGATATTGGCGGCAGTGTAGGTAAAGAAACAATAGCAGTGATTTCTGATATGGATCAACCCTTAGGTTTTAAGATCGGCAACGCTTTGGAAGTTAAAGAGGCCATAGCAACCTTAAAAGGTCACGGTCCTCACGACTTAGAAGACCTTTGTCTGACTTTAGGTTCCTACATGCTGGTTCTAGCCCACCGGAGCAAAGATGTAGCGGAAGCCAAAGAAAACCTGCTGGCCAAGCTACAAAGCGGTCAGGCTTTCGAGACCTTTAAGAGATTTATCGCCGCTCAAGGTGGAAATCCTTTAGCCGTAGAAGACCCTGACAAGTATCTACCTCAGGCTAAAGAAACTACCGACTTAAAAGCTTGGGATTCAGGCTTTATCAGCCGGATAGACGCGGAAAAGACAGGTTTGGCTACCATGCTTTTAGGTGCAGGCCGGGAGGTCAAAGAAAGTACCATTGATCTCTCTGTAGGCATAAGCTTACACAAAAAAGTAGGTGATAAGGTTAAAGCCTTAGACAAAATTGCCACCATCCATTACAATGATCCTCTTAAAGCTGAACAAGCCTTAACTATTTTAAAAGAGGCCGTCGAGATTTCCCCCACAAGCCCAGAAAAACGGCCTTTAGTTTTCGGGATAGTAACCCCTTAAGAGTTTTCCTTTAGAGAATGAGGCCCAAAAGCATGAGGCAAAAGTTCCGCTATGCTGGCGGTACGATACTCTCCCCTTTTATTTGCCATAATCACTTCGACCTCCGGACCAAATTCGTAGATAAACTGACGACAGATTCCACAGGGTGTACAATAATCCTCCGTATCAGCCACACAACAAAGGGCTTGGAATTCCTTCTCTCCTTCGGAAATAGCTTTGACCAGGGCGGTACGCTCGGCGCAGATCGTACCGCCGTAACTTGCCACTTCTACATTACACCCCGTAAAGATTTTACCTGATTTTGTTAAGAGAGCAGCCCCTACCTTAAATTGAGAATAAGGACTATAGGCCTTTTCTTTAGCTTCTAAAGCGACTTTAACTAATTGCTTTTTATCCATCATAACTTTCCCCTTTTAATAACTCTTGCAATTTATTGAGTATCCGATCGGCTTTCGGCGGGCAACCGGGAACAAAAGTTGCAAAGTTTTTGGTACAATTACCAACCCCAAACCCTTTTAGGCTCTTACCTTTGTAACCCTGTCCAACATAAAAAGGTCTTGGGCATTTGTTTAAGATACCTTGTTCCTTCAAGCGCATTAAAGCGTGCATCAGGTTACCATAACAGGCTGAACAGGCTTGGTTCTCTACTACAAAGTCCTTCAAATAGTCTAACTGTTCTCCTGCTTGGTTTAAGTCAACCGGAGGCGCTTCCCGGCTGGTATTTAATTCTACAATTCTCTCAGGATTTAAAGTACTTTTGCCTACACCCAGTTCCTCAGCCATTAGAATATAAGGTATGTCCTCAAGCTCATAGCCAAGTAAACCGGCTGCATAAGCATCGATTAAAACCGGGTCCCTGCTGGCAAGCACCCGGTTCATGGCAATCGGATTACCCCCTTCTTCATGAGTCAGATCTCCAAACAGACCGTCGACAATAGTCAGGTGGGATTTTAAAGCTTTATTGAGGTAAGCGATGGGCCGGTGTAAGCCTTTGGTATGAAAACGTCTTTTTTCCTGATCAGGAATACAGCCTTTTAAATTTTTCAAAGCACAGGTTAGTTTGGTTTGACAATGGGCTTTTAAGACAGGCATATTGATTAGATAATCCGCCTCCAAAGCCGTCTGGCACACTTGAATAGTTTCAGAACCTAGCTGGACATCCTGATAGCTATCATCCTTTAAATCGATCAAAGGCACCTCCAGCTTTTGGCTTATTTCTTCATAACCGCAGACCTGAAATGCCTCTTTGGTGTTGTCGCCTACCCAGGAACTTTCGATGATCTTAATGTTCTTAAATCCTGCAGACTTTAAAAATTTAACTGCGGCAGCTACCATCTCAGGTGAAGTTGTGGCACCCCACTCTGCAGGTTGGGGTACAACAAGATTAGGCTTGATGGCGATGACAGGCTGACCTAATTGGCGCAGTTCGCCTACTACATCCATCCTTTCCATAATGGAAACTACCAGTTTTTCAGGATCTGTTCCGTACATTATGTAAAGTTTCTCCATATAAACTCTCCTTAAGTCTAAAAATACTCCTTTACCAGTAATGCAGCACCTATAACTCCTGCCTGGTCGCCAAGCTTAGCCGGGACAATTTCCGTTAGCTTAGACTGAGCGTAACCCAATTTTTGTACTTTAGTGCGTACAGCATTAAAGACCATTGAACCCGCTTTGGCAACTCCCCCGCCCAAGACAACCAGATCAGGATTAATGATGTTAACTAAATTGGCTACGCCAATTCCCAAATAGTCTAAGGCTTCATCCAATACAAGTTTGGCAATTTCATCTCCTTGTCGGTAGGCGGCGAAGACGTGCTCTGCTTTTAACTTTTGTAGTTCTGCCACATTGGCAAGCAGGCTTTTTTGTCCTTTTGCCACTAATTCTTCCGCCCGGGATGCAATAGCAGTGCCGGAACTTAAGGCTTCCCAGCAGCCATGGTTGCCACAGCGACAGAGAGGGCCGTCGGCCTTTAAAATCATGTGACCGACCTCTCCTGCATTGCCTGTCTGCCCTCTTACTAATTTACCGTCCACTATGATGCCTGCTCCGATTCCGGTGCTGACGGTTAAGTAGACTATTGAACGGCAACACTGACCGCTTCCGCAATAAAACTCTCCCCAAGCTGCAGCATTAGCGTCATTTTCAATAAAGACCGGAACTTGAAAATATTCCTCTATTACCTTTTTTAAAGGAAAGTTTTTCCAACCGGCTAAATTGGTAAGCCTGGTAATAACCCCCGTTTTCCAGTCGACCGAACCGGGAACACCGATTCCTATGCCTAGTAAATCTTTACTGTCAGAAATTAGCCTTCTTGTTAATTGCAGAATCTGGCCGGTTACATGTTCCGGGCCTCTTCGGCCTTCAGTCGGAACTTTTTCGAAGCTGTCAAGTACACCATTGGGCAAAATACGTCCGACTGCCAGCTTAGTCCCGCCTAAATCTATTCCGATGAAATATCCATGTTTTAAAGATTCCAATCCGTTACACCCCTGTTTTCCTTGCTACGAATAAAAGGGCCTTCCACCTTACGACAATTACTCAGTTTCTTTTTGCAGGACTTGGCAAAGTTCGATCAGATGTTCAAGAATAATGTCCAAAGCGTCATTGAGCTCAATAGTGCCTTCCTGTAAACCTTCCCGCACTAATCCTAATCTTTTAACTGCCCGATCCAAATTTCCCATTATCCTCCCCCATTTAGTATGCGTTTTCTCTTTATTATACATAATCTGAGGGAAAAGAAGTAAAGTTTGTAGCGACCAACTGTATCAACTGCCCTTTAGCCTGAATAGAATACAGTAGCTAAAGGAAAGGAGGACCACTTTTCATGAGTAGTTTCGGAGGTAACAGCAACTGGACATTTGCTGTCTTCTTAATCCTAATTCTCTTACTTTTCTCAAGTGAGTGGTAATTGCTAAATTTAAACGGCCTAAAAACAGGCCGTTTAAATTTATACAAAATTTTATCTTTTCCCCGAAAATCTGGAACTTATGTATAAGTACAACGTCAATAATGGTAGACGCTCACCAAAAAGCAAAAATCAAAAGAACAGGATGACAGCACCGATGAAACACAAGAGAATTATTTTCTTTTCCTCCCTCTTTAGTATGGTCTTGTTGCTTTCTCTACTGCCTTTTTGGAACCTGCAATACTTAAAAGTATTCACTTCAACTGCCCAAGCCCACTCCCCAAGTGACCTGTCTTCGAGCACTGAGGAAGAAAAACCGAAAGAAAGTATGCCAACGGTTGTTGAAGCCGCAGAAGATCCGATTAATGAGCTAAACCACCAGCCAGAAGAGTCAAAGGTTTCCCAGAGCAACCCTCCTTCAGCCACCCAAGACACCATTCTGCCGCCTGCCAAAGACCAAAACACAGAAACGGTCTCTCAGCCGGTAGAAGAAAATTCCGGAGCTCAAGAAAATGAACAAGTCTCACCAGAGGTTAAAAAAGTTTATTTGACCTTTGACGACGGCCCATCTCCTGTTACCGGCCTCCTCCTAGACACTTTAGAAAAATATCATGCCCACGCTACTTTTTTTATGTTAGAAAACAGGATGAAACTCTATCCCGACAGTGTAACAAGGCTAGCTGAAGATGGACACGGTTTAGGCCTCCATGGAGTCACCCATGACAAAAAAAAGTTTTATCAAAGTCCTGAATCGGCAGTGGCTGAGATGAAGTTAGCCCAATCCACTCTTTCCAATTTAACAGGGATTACCACTGAACTTATCCGTACCCCCTACGGCAGTAAACCTTATTTAACAGATGAGCAGAAAAAAGCCATTAGTGAAGCGGGTTTCATTATCTGGGATTGGAATGTAGACAGTAAAGACTGGTACTTTAGAGACGAACGGCTAGTAGAATACACCATTAACCAGATCGAAAAACTTACCACAAAAGGCATTGAACCAGTTATCCTGCTTCACGATAATAAATACACGGTAGATTGCTTGCCCCAGCTCTTAAGCTACCTGCTTGACCAGCAATATGAATTTGGCATTTTAGATGGGAACATGGAACCAGTTGCTTTTCAGTAAGTTTTTAAATCATCTCTTCAATAGCGTAGGAAGGGTCTTTTGCCAAATCTATATATTTGCCTCCGCAAGAGACTATAGGCTTAGATATGCTATAAGGAGGCACAAAAACGATTTCACCAATTTCTCCCGTATTCATTTTTACTTTGGAACCTATATAGAAATTAGCAATGTTAGCTAAAAAAGTTAACATTATTTTGACGTCAAATTCGCCGTAACCAATTTTTTCAAATTCCCGGAATGTTTCAAAAGGCGTAACTCTTTTTTTATAGACCCGTTCGGAAGTTAAAGCATCATAAACATCAGCCACCGCAATAGTTTTGGCATATAAAGGTATATGCTTTCCGCTGACACCTAAGGGGTATCCCGTGCCATTTTCTCTTTCATGATGCATTATGACTCCGGCGAGAGTTTTCTTACTGATTTGAGGAATGTCTTTTATTATCTGGTAACTATAAATAGGGTGTTGTTTTATCTGTTCAAACTCTTCGGGCAAGAGAGGCCCTTTTTTGTTTAAGATTTCCGGTTTGATTTTAGTCTTGCCAATATCATGGAGGACACCGGCCTGAATAACGCCGGTAATCTGTTTTTCGGAGAGTTCTAGCCACTTGGCGATCAACATGCTGTATAAAGCCACATTAATGCTGTGGGTAAATGTATACTGGTCCTTTTCTTTCAATTTATTCAGGCAGTCGACTAAATAGTGGTTGTGATTGATCTTTTGATAAATCGATGTGGTTAAAGCATTGACTTGTTCATAGTCTAATTTTTTGCCTGAGGCTAAATTATTCAAGATCTCTTTATATTCTTCCATGTCCTTTTGATAGCTTTTAAATACTTTTTCCTGCGTAGTTTCCTCTGCCGGACCATCAGCCAAAAAATGATCGACTATGACGGGAACACTTGTTACTCCTAAGTCGGTAAGTCTTCCGAGCACATAATCATTGAGTACCACATTTTTAGAAACTAGAAGGACTCCTCGCATGTTATAAATATTTTTGCCTACCACCTGTCCTGGCCTACATTTACTAATCTCTTCATACTTTATGTTTAACATAAACCCACCTGCATATTATAAGAATTTTTTAATAATTTCTGCAAAAATTAACATACTCCTTTAGCCAAAGCCGGTTTTTTTAAAATACTTAAGAGGGTAAAGCAGGCTAAAACAAAAAGTAAGTTCTGTTTATTTTGTCCCTTAATAACTAATAAGCTTTGCTTAAAAAAGGGATGCTTAAAAGGATAGGGAATATATTACATGAAGTACGATCTTAAGGAGGACAGGTGAGTGGACGGAATATCTTTACAGGAAGTTCTGGAGTTACTACCGCCAAATAGCATCAAAATCCTTACAGGTAAAGAAAATTTGAAGCGTTTGGTCACAGGAGTCACCCTGATCGAAACTCCAGACGTGGGGAATTGGGTCAGAGGAGGAGAGCTACTGCTAACTACCGGCTATATTTTCAAAGACCACCCCCAGCAACTGCTAGAGCTGGTAAAACAATTGCACAACAAAAAGGCTGCTGCTTTAGGAATAAAACTTAATCGCTATCTTGATTCTTTACCCGAAGAAATCTTAAATATTGCTAAGGAACTGAAATTCCCTGTCTTTACTATCTTGACTGAAAAACCTGCTTTTATAGACATTATCTCTAAAGTTTACGAACGCCTTGAGGAACAAAAAGCCCTTCAACAGGCGCAGGATAAACTCTTAGACAACTTTCTTAAGGAAATCTTCTTACAGGATTTAAGCGCTAAAAGAGAGCTGGTAACGGAAGAAGCTTTACTTTATAAAATCTCCTTAGACAAACCTAAAGCAATTTTTCTCTTAAAAGGTTCTTTATGCAAAGATGAAGTACCTGTTTATAAAAGACTGTCCTATGAGGTAACCGGCTCCCGGTTCCTAACTCTCTACCGCAGCGATAAACTTGCCTTGTTGGTTGAATTTTCCCCTGAAAGGGCAACAAAAGAGGTAGCCTTTAAGACAGCTACCTCCTTACAACAAAGCTATAAAAACAAATATCCGGACAAGCATATTGAAATAGGTATAAGTCGTTTTTATACCGATCTCTTCAAACTCCCCTTAGCCCTAGTAGAGGCGGAAAAGTGTTTAACCATCGGCAAAGCCGTCTGGCCGAAACAGAAACTTTTTCACTATGAAGACATGGGATTCTACCGGCTTATCGTCAATCAGACTAAGCTAGAAGAGTTAAAAGCCTTTTATCAAGATACCTTAGAGCCTTTAGTTTCTTACGATAAAGATAATCAAACTTCTTTAGTTTCTACCTTGGAAGAATACTTAAAGCATAGCGGTAACATCACCTTAACCGCCCAAGACTTATTTGTCCACTACAACACGGTCAAGTACCGGATAGGTCAAATTGAAGAGCTTTTAGGAACAACCTTAAAGGATGCCGAAGTCCGTTTTAATCTCCAAGTTGCCTTAAAAATTCGCCGACTATTGGCAGACTGATTCAATAGCCTTGATTATTTGCAGGTAACCGGTACACCTGCATAAGTTTCCTGATATTGCCTCTCTTATCTCCTCCCTGGTCGGGTTAGGATTATTAAGCAATAATGCCTTTGCACTCATCAACATTCCCGGGGTGCAGAAGCCACATTGAATAGCGTGGTTATTGATAAAAGCTTGCTGCAAGGGATCCAGTTCACCGTTCTGGGCCAAGCCTTCTACAGTGATAACCTTGGCTCCTTCCACCTGAGGCACTAAAACCAGACAGGAATTTACAGCCTGATTATCAATAATGACAGTACAGGCTCCACACTCACCGATTTCACAACCTCTTTTGGTTCCTGTCAAATCTAATTTTTCCCGCAGGAGTTCTAAAAGGGTCATGTCCGGAGGAGCCATAACTGTTATCTCCTGACCGTTTAAATTGAAGTTGACTTTAATTTCCTTCATATGCCTTATCTCCCTTCCAGGCCGCTTGCAAAAGTCTAACCGTCAGCCTTTCGACTACCGGCAGTTTATACTGGCTCGAAGCTCGCCGGCCGGTTATAGCCTGTACCTTTTCCTTAGCCATAGCCCCTGCTTCTTCTAAAAGCTTCTCGGAAATATTTTTACCTATCAGGTATTCTTCAACTTCTTTAAAACGACGAGGACTTGGAGTCACCGCACCAATGACCAGGCTTACTGCTGTTATCTCTTCGCCCTTTAAATTTAACAAACAGGCACCATTTAAGCGGGAAATAGCCAAGGCGTTACGTCGCCCTACTTTTCTAAAGGCCATTCCCGTCTCATGGGAAGGCACAGTGACTTCAACTTGAGTTATTATTTCCCCCGGTTCTAACTTAGTTTTATAAGGAGCTACTATTAATTCGGTAAGGGGTATTTTCCTTAAACCGCCTTGCTTTGCCAGCACGGCAACTCCGTCCAGGGCTACTAAAGCCGGTACCAGGTCGGCCGCAGGGCTGGCATTGGCAATGTTTCCTCCCACAGTACCCCTGTTACGGATCTGAGGCGAACCCACCGCTTTGGCTGCCCAGGCCAAGACAGGTATTAGCTTTTGGATCATGGGATAGACAGCAAGCTCCCTAAAGGTTACTAAAGAGCCAAGGGAAAGCTTTTCATCTTCCTGGCTAATGATTTTCAGTTCCTCAATCTTAGATATGTCCACGATCACTTCAGGCTTAAGTTTTCCGTTGCGCAGGTTGACCAGCAAATCGGTACCACTTGCCAAAACATGGGCAGAACCGGCAAAAGAGTTTAGAATAGTCAAAGCTTCCGCTAGTGTTAAAGGTTGAAAATATTCTTTAACCATTACAGCATCCTCCTTGGCCTAAGGCTTTACTTGCTTGAACCTTGGCTAAAACTGCCTCTAAATTGGCAGGTAAATCATAGATTCTGGTACCTAAAGCGTCTGCTATAGCATTTAAGATGGCCGGAGCAACCGCTGAAGTAACCGGTTCGCCCAATCCCTTAGCACCTAAAGGACCGTAGATACTTGGCCGTTCTACCAGCTCAGGAATTATTTCATGAATATCCAGGGAAGTAGGCAAAAGGTATTCATCAAAATTAACGGTTTGAATCACACCTTCCTTAACAACGATGTCTTCCATCAAAGCATAGCCCAGTCCCATGGAAACTCCGCCAAAAATCTGTCCTTTAACTTCTTCTTCATTTAAGGCGTTACCTACGTCATGAACCGCCACAAGTCTAGTCACTTCCACCTTGCCGGTATCCAGATCAACTTGCACCTCAGCTCCACAGGCTCCATAGACATAAGACGAGTAAGCTTCCCCTTGACCTTTTTCCCTATCCCAGTAGCCGCCTGGGGGACTCCACCAGCCATAACCATAGGGGCTTTTAGATTTTAGATAGCACTTGGCTGCTAAATCAGCAAAGGATATGCTTTTCTTGGGGTCATCCTTCCAAAAAATTTGTTCATCCCTGAAAATCAGTTCTTCTGCTCTGACTCCCAACTCTTCTGCCGCAATAGCGGCAAACTTTCCTTTGACTTCTTCAGCTGCCGCCTTAATTGCGTTACCGATAACATAAGTCCCTCTGGTGGCTACAGTAGAGCCGCTGTCAGGCACGTAATAAGTGTCTACGGGACTTATGAAAATTCTGGACGGCTTAACACCTAAAATCTCGCAGACAACCTTGGCTAGCATGGTATGGCCGCCCTGGCCGACTTCACTCATAGAAGAATAAAGGGTGATGCTCCCGTCTCTCTGCACCTGAATGGTAGCTGCAGCATAGTCACTGCCTTGGCCGGCAGAACCAAAAGATTCTCCCCTGTACATGCAGGCCAGACCTAGACCCCTTACTATTCTCCCTGTTTTGGCTTGTTTTAGTGCAGCTTTCCGTTTCGACCATTCTATACTTTGTTCCAGCCTATCTAGACACTCGTCAAGGCTAACATTGACCATCTTTTGTCCAGTAGCCGAGAGAGAATTTTCTTTTAGACCATTGATCCTTCTAAAATGCAAAGGATCAATGCCCAGTTCGCCGGCTAACTCGTCCATTAACAACTCAGAAGCATAGGCTACCTGAGGCGAGCCAAATCCGCGCATGGCACAACTGGTCACATTGTTGGTGTAAACACAGGTTGCTTCCGTGCGCACATTGGGAACTACATAAGGACCGGTTGCTTCAATTGCTGAACGGCTGATTACAAAAGGAGACTTGGATTTATAGGCACCGGAATCAGCAATTATTTTTATTTCCATGGCGGTAAGCTCGCCGCTCTTTTTAGCTCCGACTTTATATTTCATCTTATACGGATGACGCTTAGTACTTTCCAAAATAGATTCTTCTCTGCTATAAACGATTTTGCATGGACGGCCTGTTAATTTGGCAGCTAAGGCAGCCCTGGAAGCCAGCACGCCGGAATCGTAGCATTTGCTGCCAAAGGACCCTCCTACGGTCGGCTGAATCAGTCTGATCTGGCTCTGAGGCATGGCCATAGTCTCTGCTACTATTTGCCTTACCTGAAAAGGACTGTTGGTTGGGCAATAAACAGTAATCCCTTCAAAAGTAGGCACGGCTATGGCAACTTCCGGTTCAATCGGAGCATGCTCTACCCGGTGAGTCGTATATTCCCGCTCTAAAATAAAATCGGCTTCTTGAAAACCAGCTTCCACGTTACCTTTTTCTACTTTACTCTGCACGGCCAGGTTAGTATCGCCGTGAATCAAGGGTGCGCCGGGCTGCAAAACCTCTTCCGGATCAAAGACGGCCTCTAAAAGTTCATATTCCACCTGGACAGCTTCCGCTCCCTGCCGGGCGGCCTCTTTAGTTTCAGCAGCTATCAAAGCCACCCCATCTCCTACGTAACGCACAACGTCAGGAGCTAAGATAGGTCTTTCTTTAGACTGGCAGGCTAGACCAGGTATGTCTTCCGCTGTAAAAACTGCAACAACTCCGTCAATCGCCAGAGCTTTTTCCTTATCTATCCTGACAATCCTAGCATGAGGATGAGGACTTCTAACTACTTTTAAATACAGCATATTGGCAAATTTTAAATCCTCAGTATACTTTGCTTTACCCAGGGCCTTAGCCAGCACGTCTACTCTAATCATAGATCTGTCAGCCAATACACTACCTCCCTTCATCTAACGAAAAGAATAACTTAACCACTTGTAGACAATTTAATCTTACACATCTTCCCTGCATTTTAATATGTTAGTTAACGCCAATAATTTAAGCTGTCGGTTGTGGAAGTTCACTCTTACTACACATAAATGGCTGCTTAAAATCTTTAAATTTAGCAACTAAGGAAATAAAAAATACCGTTATAAGGTTTAATCTTTTGAAGAACTTTTTTTCTAGCCTATTAACCTGACATGAAGTTAATAGCAAAAAAACAAGGCAAGCGTTCTTCCATAAAGCTTGCCCTGTTCTTACCTAAATTACATTTGAATTACATTTGCTCGGAAAAATCTTTTATAAAGGCCTGGGCCAACTCTTGAGGCCAGTTAGCACTTGCTCCTCCTGCAGCAATAGGCTTTAACCTACCTATAAAGAAACGGAGCATTTCAGGCTCATAGTCAAAGGTCAAACCGCCGATCATTTCACGGTGCTCAAACAGCCATGCTATTCTGTCGACTGCATACTCTATCTGGGACATGGTAAAAACCCGGCGGGGAACGGCCAACCGTACCAATTCCAACTCGGAAATCAGTTCTTTCCCGTCCACGTCACGGTCCATAGAGATAGTGCCACGTTCCATGCCCCTAATTCCTGAGCAGATGAAGATCGCTACAGCCAGAGCTCCGGCCGGATATTCTTCATGCCGCACATTAGGCAAGAAACGTGAAGCATCGACGTGGGCTCCTACCCCACCTGGAGGAGTAACCATAGGAACCCCTTTTTCTAAAAGCCTAGTGACAAAGTATTCTATCAGATCGGCAGCACAGCCTGCTGTATATTCATCAGTCATTTCCCGTAAACCTACCGCCATGGATTCAATTTCCCGGGTGGAAATTCCACCGTAGGTCAGAAATCCTTCGTACACCGGAATTAAAGGGGCCATAAGCTCGTATAATTCTTTTTTGTTCGTAGCTATCAGACCGCCGCGAGAAGTACAGCTTTTACGAGCCGACATGTAAACAAGATCAGCCATACTAACAATCTCTTTCACAATCTCAGCCAGGGGAGTATTTTCATAACCGGCTTCCCGCTTTTTAATCATGTAGGCATTATCGCCGATAAGGCTTGTATCAATGATCAAAGGTATATTATATTTTTCAGCTATTGTTTTTACGGCTTTAAGATTTGCCAGAGAAAAGGGTTGTCCACCTAAAAGATTTGCCGTAGACTCCATGCGAATAAAAGGAATCTTGGCCGGACCATGAGTTGCTATTAGCTTCTCTAATTTTTCCACGTCCAAATTTCCTTTAAATAAGCATTTACTGTCTGTTTTGAAGGCCTCATCGGTGCAAATCTCTTCTACGCTGGCACCCTGCAACACAAAATGAGCTTTCGTAGTCGTAAAATGCTGGTTCATTGGTATAACATCGCCAGGTTTTACCAAAGCTTTCGCAATAATATGCTCTGCTGCACGTCCCTGGTGGACAGGTAAAGTGTAGGCAAAACCAAATACATCACGAACCGCATCAGCCAGTTTGTAAAAGCTTTCCGACCCGGCATAGGCATCATCTGCTTCCATAGACGCCGCCAGTTGGTGATCGCTTTGAGCGTTAGTACCTGAGTCAGTTAACATATCCAGAAACATGTCTCTGGTTCTCAGTAAAAAAGTATTATAGCCTGCCTCCTCAATTGCTTTCAGCCTCTGTCCTACCGTGGGAAAGGGCAAACGCTGCACAATTTTTACTTTGTGCATGTCTAAGGGTATGCTTCTACCGTCTGATAATTTGATCATACTTTTTCCTCCCATTCTACCTTACTACTTAAAAAATATTAAATTATTTAGTTCTTTATAGGATATAACATTTTTACAAAATTGTAAATGTATACTGGATATTTTATTTATGTACACTGTGTAGGATTACAATACATCTTGGACAAAGAGTAAAAAAATAATGAGAAATGAGAGCGCTTCGGTTATTGTTAAGGTACCACCACAAAACAATCATCGAAGGAGGCAATCATTTCTCATGAATACAATAACACAAGATATGAAATACCGCCATTCTTTAGTTCGTTTTGCTTTGAAACATGGTGTTTCAAAAGCTTCCCGAAAGTATAATCGTGCGCGCTCTTTCATCTATTTTTGGCTAAATCGTTACGATGGTACTATTGAATCTCTGGCTTGTAAATCTAAACGTCCTCATTCTCACCCTAATCAACATACTCCCGAGGAACTTCAACTTATTAATAATATGCGCCGCCGAAATCCTTCTTTAGGTCTTGTTGAGTTCTGGTTTCGCTTAGTAGAACGGGGATATAATCGTCACATCGTTAGCCTTTATCGTGTCATGCGACGTATGGCTTTAATCCAAAAGCCTCAGAAAAAAACCTATATCCCTAAGCCTTATACTCAGATGACTTACCCTGGAGAAAGGATTCAAATAGATGTTAAATTTGTTCCTAAATCCTGCTGTCCTAATCTCTTACCGGGTGAACGTTATTATCAATTTACAGCTATTGATGAGTTTTCCAGACTTAGATTTTTAATGGGCTTTAAAGAACATAGTTCATATTCTGCTGCTATCTTTTTAGAAGCTGCTGTTGCTTTTTACTCTAAACATGGCATCAGCGTTCAATGTGTTCAAACGGATAATGGGTTGGAGTTTACTAATCGTTTTTCTAATACCAAGAAAGATAAGCCTACTCTTTTTCAAACTACTGCTGCTCGTCTTGGCATTACTCACAAAATCATCAAACCTTTTACTCCTAGACATAATGGCAAAGTTGAGCGCAGTCACAGAGAAGATCAGAAACGTTTCTACAATTCTCATCGTTTCTATAGCTTTACTGATTTTTCTAATCAGCTTAAAACTTATATGTCCAGGTCTAACAAAATACCGATGCGTCCTCTAAATTATAACAATCCTCTTTCTTTTCTCGCTTTGCATCGTGTCCAACTTGTTTGACAAACCTACATGTTCTCCTACTAACGTTTATTAAACAAAGTATTAATTACGGTTTTACCACTGGCTAATGCCATACTCATAAAACCATTTCGCTTAGCAAAAATATCTTCCAAAGCTTCAACCAATTTATCTAATTCATCATAAGAGACTATAAGCGGTGGTTCCAGACGAATAACATTTGGATTATTAAGAGTATAAGCCGTAATAATCCCATAGTTATTCATTAATTCGCCGGCAACTAAAGATCCTAAATATTCAGTTGATAATTTAGTAACAGCTCCTCCTGTTAGCTTATCTAAAATGCCTCCTGTTGGCTTTTCAAATTCAATACCAATCATTAAACCTCTTCCACGTACTTCCTTTACCATTGGATATTTTTCCTTAAAGTCTGCTAATTTTTGTAGCAGATATGCTCCCTTTTGGGCAGCTTCTTCAGCAATATTCCTATTAATATATTCGTTTACGGCAGCAATTCCAGCAGCTGTTGCTAAGGCATTTCCACCAAAAGTTGAAGTGTGTAATAGGGCCCTGTCCATTCCACCATAGGCCTGATCCCAAATCTTATCATTTGTCATAAATGCCCCAATGGGCATTAACCCTCCACCTAATGATTTAGCTAAACATAATATATCAGGAACAATTTCTTCATATTCTGAAGCAAACATTTTTCCAGTTCGCCCAAATCCTGTTTGTATTTCATCCACAATCATTAGTGTACCATATTTTTCACATAGTTCCTTTGCTTTCTTTAGGTACCCATGAGGAGGAACAATTATTCCTCCCTCTCCTTGGATAGGTTCTACAATAAACGCTGCTACATCACTATTTTTAAGCTCTTGTTCTAATGGAGCCAATTCACCGTATGGCACGGCAATACAATCAGCCAATAAAGGCTTGAAGGGCTTTTGATATTTCTCTCTGCCGGTTACAGACAATGCACCAAAAGATTTTCCATGAAAAGCGCCTTGGCAATAGACAAATTTGGTTCTCTGTGTTGCCGCTCTTGCTAATTTTAAAGCCCCTTCTACTGCTTCCGCTCCACTATTGCAAAAGAAGGACTTGTTTAGATTACCGGGCGTTATTTCTGCCAAGTTAGCAGCGAGTACAGCTGCCATGGTACTAATTGAAGCTTGCAACAGGTTAGGCAAACCGATTACTTTTTTTATTCCCTCAATTACTTGATCGTTATTATGACCCAAATTTAAGGCACCATAACCGCCCAAAAAATCGAGATATTCTTTATCTTCGCTGTCCCAGACTTTAGTACCCTTAGCTTTTACAAAATGTTTATCAAAATTCAATAATGATAACATACCAGCTAGGCTAGGATTGACATGTTCTTTATATAATTCATGTATTTCCTTCCTATTAAGTTGTAAGGCATCATCAACTGTATAAAGTTTAGACAATTTAATTCCTCCTTTGATAGCTAAAGGCAATTATATACCATAATGAAAGGCGGTTGTGAAAACTTCTTGCAATTTTGTTTTTTCCCTGCAAACTTCGCAGGTTCCAACTCTAGTGTTTTCCGGAGATACAATATGTACTTCATTATATTTTTTAGCTAGCTTAATGCAATTATTGCACAAGTAAAGGCGAGCATAACGATGACGTCTTTGAACAGTTGTCATATAATCTCCCCCCTAACCGGCCTTTCTTTAATTATAGCTCATTTATTGGTAAAAATATACTTAATAAGCTACGCAAACTATGACTCTAAGGGCCTACTGTTTTTAATTATCCTTAATAGCGGAACAATTCGGAGATACTTAGGCAAATTACTAACTTAAAACCAATACTTTTAACTTAATAGAAAAAGCCCATGGCTATAATCCAAAGGCCTAAAATTTGTTATGAAAAGCTAGCAAAATGCCTTGACGTTCCTAACGTCCATTTAGAAATGAGCATTTTTATGAATTTAATGTTAAAATCTATTACTTTTCTTTTAATCCAGTTTTTATTAGGAACCTATTTGTAAAAAGCAAATAACTACTAACTTGCAACAGTAGGTCTAAAACCTTTACCCAATATTTCCGAAGCCTCACTAATAATGATAAAAGCAGCTGGGTCGATTGTTGATACCATCTTTTTTAGCCTGTACAGATCTCCCCAATGAACAGCACACATCAGAACATTTTTAGATTCATGAGTGTAAGCTCCTTCACCCTTTAAAACAGTAGCCCCTCTTCCAATTTCTTCTACAATGCACGCTGAAATTGCTTCACTTTTATCAGATATAATAAATATAATTTTCATCGGTAAACCAGTCTGGATTGCATCAATTACTTTAGCATTAACAAATAAATAGATAAGAGTATACATGGCTGTTTTAGGGCCGACAAAAATGCCGACTAAGCTTATTACAAATACATTGATGATCAACCCTACTTTGCCAAAACCGATCCCATATTTTTTATTAATTGCTTTACATATAATATCGGCACCACCAATTGAGCCACCTTGAGCATAGCAAATGCCGCCGCCTATTCCAACAACTATTCCCCCAAATAGTGCTCCCAACAAAGTATCTTCAACCTGAATTAAGTTTATTCCTTGCACTAAGTCAATCAAAATAGAGGATAAAGTTACGGCAAAAAGAGTCTTGAAAATAAATTCCTTGTTAATACTGCGGTAACCCCAAATATATAAAGGAATATTTAAAAGCAAGGTTACCAAACCAATAGGGGTTCCAAATAAATAATAAGCTATAATAGCAATTCCTCCTACCCCACCTAAAGTAAGATGGGAAGGAATGATTATTCCTTGTACACCTAAGACAAAAATTATCACACCGATCAGGATAAGCAAGTATTCTTTGAGTTTAATTTTAAAATTTAGTTTCACTAACCGCCACCTCGATAAAAAATTTTAATAATCTAGCTTATAAAAGCTTAGCTAAAACCTAATTATATAATACAATAAAAAAAGAAAAGTAAGAACATTAAGGGGATGACACATTGATTCCACTAAGAGACAGCGTCCGACCCAAAAGCATACCTTTTGTTAATTATGCCTTAATACTTCTCAATATTTTTGTGTTTTATAAGGAAGTAACTCTCCCTCCGAATCAACTAGAACTATTAATCGACCGCTTTGGATTAGTTCCACAAGTTATTACTTCCTTATCTTGGGAGAATATAACCGCTGTTGATTTTAAACTTCTCTCTACCCTTATAACATCGCTTTTTCTCCACGGAAGTTTGCTACATATTGCAGGCAATATGCTATATTTATGGGTTTTTGGAGATAATGTAGAAGATAGAATGGGTCATTTGAGATACCTAATTTTTTATTTAACAGTCGGCCTAATAGGCAACTTAACCCACATTTACTTTAATCCGCATTCCCTTGTCCCTACCATCGGGGCAAGCGGAGCAGTTGCAGGGGTAATGGGCGCTTACTTTTTAGCCTTTCCCAGGGCTAAAGTTCTTGCCCTGGTACCGATTTTCTTCTTTGTCACAATCACTCAGGTTAATGCTCTCTTTTTTCTGTTTTTATGGTTTTTCCTCCAGCTAATTAACGGTTTAACGTCCTTTGGGTTAGGCGATCAAGCCCAAATGGTAGCCTGGTGGGCTCATATTGGCGGATTTACGGCTGGAGCTTTAGGTTATCTGATCTTTCGAAGAAAAAAGAATTCATGATAATTCCGCTTATTTAAGTAGTAGCGGTGTAAAATCAAGGTATTCACAAGCTACTAAATGATACGTAATACCGTCAACATTTCCTTCGACTGTATTATTCTGGGCTGAACCGTGTAAATGGCCAAAAACACAAGTCTTTACTTCGTATTTTTTCATCAAACTTACAAAATCAGAAGGCTGTTTTTTATTGTCAAATGGGGGATAATGCAGCATAACAATAATATCTTGTTCAGGATTAGACTCTTTTGCTGATCGTAAAGAATTTTCTAATCGTAACAGTTCCCTACGGTAGATCTTATAATCATGGCTGACAAAATCATCGTCACTAGGACAAATCCATCCCCTGGTTCCACAAATCGAAACTCCTTCCACAGAGTAATGGTTGTTTTGCAATAAGGAAATTCCAGCAGGAAGAATTTTATTTATTTTACTAAGACTTTGCCACCATAGATCGTGGTTACCCTTTATCAAAATTTTTTTACCAGGTAACGAACCGATAAATTCCAGATCAGGTATGGCTTCTTCCAATTTTAAAGCCCAAGAATGATCTCCAGCCAATAAAACCGTATCATCATGGCTAACTTGGGCAGACCAATTGGCTCGTAATTTATCAAAATGGTTAATCCAGTTGGCACCGAATACATCCATCGGTTTATCCTGGGAAAAAGAAAGATGCAAATCCCCGATTGCGTAAATACTCATTCCTACCTCCTAACTCTTCTCCGACATTTAGTATTTTCTGGGCTTTATCTAAATTCAGATCCTTAAAGTATCCGCTGAAGAATTATGCTAAAATCTTTTACGACCTTTTGACCCAAATTAAACCATCAGGAAGATCAACTAAACCATTACTCACTTTTTCGATCAAGGAATGGATTAAGGTCGTTTGTCTCAAGAAGCATAATGGTCTTTCTAAGCTAACTCGTTAATATTTAAAGAAGTGGTGTAAACCTCTTTGACCTGCTTTTATCATTCCCGGCTAAGAGTTTCTTGATTGATTTAGCTATAGCCCTGATGCCATCTTCAATATAATCGGGATAAACAGCAGCAAAACTTAAACGAAAGTGACGGCTTGGCCGTGGGGTTGGATAAAAAACTGAACCAGGAATAAAAACAACATCTTTTTTAATACAATCTTCGTACAAGTCTTGAGCTAGAAAGCCTTCTGGCAATCCAAACCAAAAAGTTAGTCCTCCCTCAGGTGGTATATATTCTATATCTTTTGGAAAATATGTCCTGATGGCGTTTAGCGTTTTATAGTACCTGTCTCGGTAAATCTCTTTCATAAAATTAATTTGCTTTTTCCATATTCCTTTACGTAAATAGAGGTCAAAGGCACGTTGAATTATACCGGGAGTTGAAATATCCGTTGTATGTTTTGCCGCAAGTACACTGTTGGCAAGATCCTGAGGCACTGATAAAAAAGCCAAACGTAAACCAGGCATAAAGATTTTTGAAAAACTTTTAATATAGATTACCCGGTTATAACGATCCATGATTTTTAAGGGAAGCAATTCTCGCTTGCCATAATCTAATTCTGTTAAATAATCGTCTTCTACAATAAAAAGATCATATTTATTTACCAAATCAAGCAATACCTTCCGTTTAGCGTAAGAATAACAGTAGCCAGTAGGATTTTGAAAATTTGGCATGCAATAAATGAACTTAGGATGAAACTTTTTAATTTTATCCTCAAGGATTTCTATATTGATACCATCCTTTTCCATGGGTACTTCGATAATATTTGCTCCTCTTGAACGAAAAGCTGCAATAGCCCCAGTATAGGTAGGACTTTCAACGATCAGATAATCTCCATAATTGAGCAAAGCTTTTGCTATTATGTCAATACCTTGTTGAGCACCTGAAATAACTTGTATTTCTTCAGGAGATATTTGTTTTCTTCCCTCACTCAAGTATGAAGTTATTGATTCCCTTAAAGGATAAAAGCCTTGACTTTCTTGATAACCAAAAGCAAATCCCTTATCTCGATCTAAGACTTCATTAAGGACATTTTTAAAATCATCTACAGGAAATAATTCTGGAGTAGGGATCGCACTGGCAAAATTAATTGTATTTTCACCGATTTCAATTTGGCTTCGATCAATAAACATTATCTCTTCAAGTTGGGAAGAATCCTCTAAGATCTCATTCTTGCTATAGACATCTTTCTGGTCTAAGTCTGTAACATACGTACCGCTACCTACTTTAGAATAAATTAAACCATTATTTTCCAACAATCTATAGGCATTTACTATAGTAACGTTATTAACCCCCAAGTTCTTGGCCAATTTTCTGATAGGAGGAAGCTTATAATTAGCAAATAATTGCCCCGTTTTAATCATCTCTTGCAGTTGGTTATACAGTTGAAGATATAAAGGCTGATCAGACTTTTTATCAAGTTTTATTTTATCAGTTATCATCCTGATCTTTTCCCTCTCTTTAAACAATCTTCAAACCAATTTGACAAGTATAGCGTTTGTATCGGTACAATGATTGTACCTGCCTTACTTTAAATTGTCAAACATTAAAATAAATCTTAAAAAATAAGGACCGGCACCTTACCGATCCTTATCTTTAACTATTTTTAGATGGCTTTTGAGGTTGGGCTTTATCAGTACCTGACAGATTAAGCACCTCTTCTAAATAAGCTTCAACCGTTGGATAATCTAATTTTTCTTTAATTACCGGTTGTTGCTTAGGTTCGCTTTTTTGAGGGATATCAATATATTGCCCCATTGCTTTAACTTGTACTGCGCCCATTTCTCTAGTTAGCATTGGCATCCCTCCTAGTCATATTTTTGCCTAACAATATCAATTTAAAACGCTAAATTCAATTAACTTACTTTATTTATTCAATTTAAAAATCTTAAGCCTAAGTAAATTATTATTTTATAGATATTCTCTTAATTTAAGTGACATTTGGTTAGCTTTAGCCACAACTTGTTCCTCATCAATGCCCTTTAAAATTCCTTTTTCAAAGATAACTTTACCACCAACAATTGTGAAGTCCACAGGTCGATTAATTCCGACAACAGCAGGCAAAGCACTGGGGTCGTCTAAAGTACCTGCATATTCTAATCTATTGACATTTAGTAAAAAACAATCTCCCGCTTTTCCTATTTCCAAAGAGCCAAGATCATTTCTTCCGAGTAGCCTAGCACTTCCATTAGTCGCCAAAGCTAAAATATCTTCGCCGCTTGGTGCTTCTGCACTATTGTTTAATCGATGAATTAAAAAGCAACTGCGAATTTCCGCTAATAAATTAGAACAATCATTAGAAGCGCTACCGTCAACAGCTAGACCTACCGGTACACCCTTGTCCAGCATTTCTTTAATTTTTGCGGTACCCGAAGCCAGTTTTTCGTTGGAAACCGGGCAATGGGCCACACCTGTCTTAGTGTTTGCTAATAAGTCAATTTCTTCACTGTTGAAATGAATACCATGGGCATACCAAACATCTTCCCCTAACCAGCCTACACTTTCCATATATTCCAAAGGACGTTTGCCTAAAAGTTCTAAGCAGAAAGCTTCTTCATCAAGAGTTTCGGCTAAATGAGTATGCAAACGTACATTATATTGACGTGCCAGAGCTGCACTCTCAACTAACAGCTCAGTTGTTACAGAAAAGGGAGAACAAGGTGCTAAAACTATTTGAACAAAAGATCCGGGAGAAGGATCATGATATGTTTTTATTAATCTTTCAGAATCAGCAAGTATTTCTTTTGTAGTTTGCACTAAAGAGTCAGGTGGTAGTCCCCCGTCTGATTCACCTCTTGACATACTACCGCGACAAGCATAAAACCTGACACCTACTTCTCTAGCTGCTTCAATTTGCCTGTCGATTAAAAAACTTTCTCCCTGCGGAAAAACATAATGATGATCGCAGCAAGTAGTACAGCCATACTTTACCAATTCACCTAATCCAACTAAAGCACTGGTATAAACCATTTCATCATTTAACCCACGCCATAAGCGATATAAAGTTTTTAACCAGTCAAAAAGTTCCATCTGCTGTACCCTTGGATAGTTACGAGTCAAAACCTGATATAAATGATGATGAGTATTAATAAGGCCAGGATAGACGATCATATTAGATGCATCAATAATACGATCTACTTGGGAAGGAACAGAAACATTAGTTCCAAGGGCAGTAATAAAACCATTCTCAATCAATAAGTCTGCGTTATGATAAACGTTACGCTTCTTATCCATGGTGACGATAGTTTTTGCGTTCTTGATTAGTAACGAACTCAAAATCATCCACCTCCAAAATAACTCAAGCCCATCTGCAATGAAGCTAAAATTTAAAATACCCACGTCAATAAAACCCTGAGTTTTATTAACGTGGGTAACTGGAACCACGAAAAAATTTACTTGACTATTCTAGTTCCGCTTTCACCTTTAACCGCTTCTCTCAAGTTTGATAAAGCAGCTATTACGGCTTCACCGCCAGCTTTAACAAAACTTAAAGTAGCTTCTACTTTAGGTCCCATGCTTCCTTTACCAAATTGACCTTCTGCTAGATATTTTTCTGCATCGGCAAGATTAAGTTCTTTTAGGTTTACTTGATCGGGTTTTCCATAGTTAAGAGCTACATAAGGCACATCGGTTGCAATTACCAGCATGTCAGCCCCTAATTGTCTGGCTAATAAGCTAGAAGCTAAGTCCTTGTCGATAACGGCTTCCACACCTACTAAATGATTACCTTTTTTGATTACCGGTATACCACCGCCACCGCTGGCAATAACTACTGCTCCTGTATCAACAAGGGCTTTAATTAAATTCAATTCAACAATTTCTTGAGGCTTTGGTGATGGAACAACTTTCCTCCATCCTCTACCGCTATCCTCGACCCAACTTTCACCTTTAGCCATGCCAGCTTCTGCTTCCTCTTTCGTATAGAAAGCACCAACAGGTTTGGTAGGATTCTGGAAAGCAGGATCTTCTTGAGACACAACAACTTGAGTTAACAAAGTTACGACATCTTTTTTGATTCCTAAAGCCTGAAGCTCATTATGAATGCTTTGCTGAATCATATATCCAATTAAGCCTTGGCTTTCAGCTCCGCATACATCTAAAGGCATTGCCGGAACCTGATCTCTGGCAGCTGCATTTTGTAATAGAATATTTCCTACTTGCGGACCATTACCATGAGCTATAACTACACGGTAACCTTCTTGGATAAGCTTTACTATACTTTTCGCACTCATTTCTACATTATGCCGCTGCTCTTCAATAGTACCTTTTTGCTTTGGTTGCAAAATTGCATTTCCACCTAAAGCTACTACAACTGTCTTCACAATTAAGCCTCCTGTTGCCAAAAAAATTAGAATAAATAAGAGTAATTCTTATAGACAGTCCAGATCATTGCTAAAACTGCCGGATCAATTTTAGCAGAAGTGGACCCATCAGCCTGGAAAGTAACTTTTTCCTCTTTACCGTCAATTCGAACCAAGAATACAGGTGATTCACCGCCTTCGAGCAAAAGGAATCCGGAATTAGTACTATCTTTAAAGTCTTCCTCATTCCAGAATAAGGTTAATTTTTCCTTATAAGGAGCACCTTCATGAGGACAGAAGATAGCACAGTTACCACATTCATTGCACATACCGTCGATATGCAGAATCTGGTTCCTGTTTTTCAGTACCCCTTCGACTTTAATCATCACATTAGCTCTGTTGGGGCATACCTCACTACAAATATTACATACCTTATTACATTCTAGGCATCTTTCACTTTCATCATCTTCAGTATCAAATCCGCGTAAGATACCCCTCTTGGTTATAATTTCTTTATATTGTTTTCCTGCATCAAACAGATCTAAATTATAAACATATTTCTCTGATTTTTCTTTAGCAATGATATCATCAGAAGCCTTAGCAGCATGGGCAATAGATTCTACTACAGTAGACGGACCGTACAAAGCGTCTCCACCGATATAGACGTTTTCCAAGTTTGTTTCCAAAGTATCCGGATTTACTGAAATTGTGCCCTTGGCATCAAGCTGAATACCATTACGTTTTAACAAATCGTGATCTACTTTTTCGCCAATAGCTGTGATGATTGTATCAACTGCTATTTCAACAAATTCTCCTTCTTTAGGAACTGGTTTTCTCCGGCCCGAAGCATCAGGTTCTCCAAGTTCTAATACTTGACAGGTTAATTTACCTTCCTTTAAGGATACGGGAGCCAATAATTCTTTAAAGACAACCCCATCCTCCAATGCCAGCTTTAATTCTTCCCTGTCAGCCGGCATATATTCTTTTGTGCGACGGTAAATGATGTAAACATTTTCCACACCTTTAATTCTTTTTGCAGCCCGTGCTGCATCCATTGCCGTGTTCCCGCCGCCGATAACAGCTACATTTTTGCCTAAATCTATCTTTGAGCTATCTTTGTTATAGCTTTCCAAGAAGCTGATTGCTCCTAAAATTTTATCTTGGTCTCCTTCAATTTCTAAAGGACTAGTTAAACCTGCACCAATTGCCAGATAAATATATTTAAAGCCTTTCTCTTTGAGTTTATTTACATCTAAATCTTCCTTAATGCCTAATTCAAATTTAACACCCATTGCTTTGATAAGTTCCACATCGTTTTTAATTGCTTCTCTTGCTATTCTAAAATTAGGTATTACATATTCGACTGTTCCGCCGGCCCTGTCTCTTTTATCAAAAATTGTAACGTCTAAGCCTGCTCTGGCCAGGAAGTAACCGGCAGACAAGCCAGAAGGTCCTGCACCGATGATGGCTACTTTACTGCCGCCTGTTCTACGGTTTTCCTTGGCGATTTTTTCCATAAAAGCTTGGTACCCTTTTTCTGCAGCAACCCTCTTCATTTCTCGAATTAAAACTGATTCATCATAATCGTGCCTGGTACATTTAGTCATACAATTATGGTTACAAATAGTGCCGGTAATAAAAGGCAGAGGATTTTTTGCAATAATTACTTCATAAGCCTCGTTATAACGGCCTTCATTAACTAATCTAATATATTCTGGAATATCTTGTCCGATAGGACATCCGACGGTACAAGGTGCCTTAAAGCAATCGAGAAGCGGTAATTTCTGGTTGATCTTGCGGCTTTTTACTTGTCTCTTTTCTTTTAGATGATTAACATCTTTAACTGAGCTTTCGGCCAAAGCCTTCAATTTATCCAAGTCTATCCGGTCAGATTCACGATTGTCTAGTTGAGGCTCTAAAATCTCAACCATTTGTTTTAGCCGCATATATCCGCCTGGTTTTAAAATTGTGGTTGCAACGGTAATTGGGCGGATACCAGTAGCAAAAATGCGGGAAATATTAAAGGCATCGGCTCCGCCCGAATAGGATATCTTCAGATCGCCGCTAAACTCTGCAGCTAATTTATATGCTAAATTAATGGTAAGGGGATACAATGACCGGCCTGACATATACATTTCTTCGCCAGGCAGTTCACCCTGGGTAATCCTTACCGGCAAAGTGTTAGAAAGCTTTACACCAAAGGCCACATTTTGCTCTTTGGCAAAAGCTTTTAATCTATGAAGCATGGCAACCCCATCATCATACTGTAGATCATGGGTAAATGATTCTTCTTTTAAGCTTACGTAGCCATAGCCCATTTGGTCAAAAGTCTTGCGTACAAAGTCGTAACCGAGTAAAGTTGGATTCATCTTAACAAAGGTATTTAATTTTTTCTCTTTCATCAGATATTTTGAAATGGCCTCGATTTCCTCAGGAGGACAACCATGCATGGTAGACAGAGTAATGGATGTACAAATATGCGGTGAAATGCTGTCGATGTAAGCCTCATCAACATTCTTAAACCTTTTTAATTCTTCTTTTAGAACATCCTTGCATTCTTTAAAAATAGCTGTATTAGAAGCGTCTTTCATTCCTTCGATAAAAGCATCAACTTTTGGACTTTGAATCCCTTTTAGGTCATATCCGACGCTCATGTTAAACATAAATGTCCGTTTATCTTGGTTATACAATTCTTTTTGGAGAACATGAACTAAAAACCATGCCTTGACATACTCTTCAAATGCTCCCTGAATTGATAATTCAGTAGACCACTCAGTGTTGTAACATTCATCCTCAGCACGGATACACGGTTTAGGAAATTCTAATTCATCCAATATTTGAACAGTTTTGAGTTCAAAAAATCTACTACCAACAAGATAAGCGGCAACTATATTTTGGGCCAGTTGGGTATTAGGACCGGCAGCAGGTCCAAGGGGTGAATCTAAGGATTCCCCAAATAGTTTAATATCGGAATCAACTTTCTTATGATAAAATTTGTCTGCAGGGATGCCAAAAACTTCATGTTCCTTATCATATTCTTCGAATATCCAATTAAGAAGTTTCTTAAACGGAATACTTCGCATTTTGTCACTCATCTTTTTCCCTCCAAAACGGCCAAGGCCTAGAGTAATATGAAGTAATGAGGCAAAGACAAACTTTAAATTAAGTATTGGCTTTGCCTCATAATGTTCATTCTATATCTTTAAAGCTCTATTTCTAAATTATGCACGGCCTCCCATGGTTAAGAGCATTACAGCTTTTGCGGTATGAAGTCTGTTTTCTGCTTCATCATAAACAACAGAGTGAGGTCCATCAATTACTGAATCCTCTACTTCGTTTTTCCTGTCAGCTGGTAGTGCGTGCATGTAAATGCTGTTCTTTGATGTTAGGCTCATTAATTTTTCAGTACACTTCCAGTGTTTATTGGCCTCTAACAGATCATCCACTACTGCGTCACTAGGATTGGTTACCCAGCTACCCCAGTTCTTCGGAATTACTACATCAGCATCTCTGTATGCTTCTTCTTGATCATGGGTAATTCTAAAGGATCCTCCGTTTTCTTCTGCATTCTTCTTAGCTTGCTCAATAGCCCAATCCGGTAAGTCATATCCTTTCGGATAAGCTAGGGTTACATCCATTGCATATCTTGGGAATAAGAGTGCTTGAGTTAATGGTACGGAAATAGGTTTCTTATGGGTAGTTGCATAAGCCCAAATAATTGATACTTTCAAGCGTTCAGTTGTCTTAAACTTCTCCTTAATAGTCATTAAGTCTGCTAAGCCTTGTAAGGGGTGATACAGGTCGCATTGCATATTGATTACAGGAACTTTTGACCATTTTGCCATTTCTCTTATGTATTTGTTTCCAATTCCCCAGAAGCAGTTCCGGCAGGCAATAGCATGACCGAACCTGGAAAGGATAACAGCAGTGTCTTTAGCTGATTCGCCGTGAGCAATCTGCATGTTGCTGGTATCCAGGAAATGAGCGTGTCCGCCTAATTGGGTAATACCGGCTTCCATGGAGTTTCTGGTTCTGGTTGATTGTTCAAAGAACATTAAGAAGACTGTTTCATCTTGTAAATAAGGTGTGCGCTCTCTCATAGCAAATTTCTTTTTAAGGTCAAAAGAGACGTCTAATAAAGTATCAATTTCTTCTTTTGTCCATTCTTGTAATGTAATGAAATGTTTACCTCTAAAAGATGTTTGCATAATAAACACTCCTTTTATTGTTTTTTATTATTAATTTAATAATATTATTTATTACTATTTACTTCTCCTAGCATACATTTCAGGTATAGCTGCATACATGGCAGCGGCTTTAACTAGGTGACTCTTATATTGTTTTTCGTTAGGAGCGTGAGCTTCTACTTCATGACCAGGGCCAAAGCCTATAGTTGGAATATTGAAACGACCCATAATAGATACACCGTTAGTGGAGAAGGTCCATTTGTCAACAATAGGTTCTTCATCAAATAAACCTTTATAAGCATCAACTAAAGATTCACAAACAGGATGGTCTTCCGGTATTACCCAAGTTGGGAAGTAACATTCTGTTGGATATACCAGACCAGTGTAAGAAGGTCTTTCATAGCTGTACATAGTAACTTCAGCATTGGCTGCTTTAACAGATGGTAAATTTTTAATCTGTTGAATAGCTAATTTATCATCTTCCCCAAAGGTCAATCTTCTGTCAATAGAAATTGTGCAGCTGTCAGCTACAGCGCAACGTGAGGGGGATGTGAAGAATATTTCAGAAACTGTTAAACTACCTTTACCCAGGAAAGGATCATCTTTCAGGTTTTCATGTAAAGCTCTTAACTCCATTAAAATTGGAGCCATCTTAAAGATAGCATTATCGCCTCTTTCAGGAGCTGAACCATGGCAGCTTACGCCTTTAACCACAACTTTAATTTCCATTCTGCCTCTATGTCCGCGATAAATACGGCAAGAAGTTGGTTCGGTGCTCACTACAAATTCTGGTCTCAGCTTATCTTCGTTAATAATGTACTGCCAGCATAATCCGTCACAATCTTCTTCTTGAACGGATCCGACGAAAACTAAGGTAAAGTCCTTGGCAAGACCTAAGTCTTTAATAATTTTACCGGCATAAACCATGGAAGCCATGCCGCCTTCTTGGTCACTACCGCCTCTACCCCAAATAACATCTCCTTCTTCTTTTCCTTTGTAAGGATCAACTTCCCACAAACTAATATCGCCAACGCCGACAGTATCAATGTGAGCATCGTAAGCTATGATTCTTGGCCCATTACCGATATAGCCGAGAATATTACCCATGGGATCTATTTCAACCTTATCGAATCCCACTTTTTCCATTTCTTCTTTGATTCTTAGAATTACTTCCTTTTCTTGACAGCTTTCACTGGGTATGGCTATCATATCTCTCAAAAATTTTGTCATATCCGGCTTATATTCTTCTGCTTTAGCTAAGATTTGTTTGAAATCGATGTTCATAACATCTCCTCCTTAAAAATTTTAATGCTTTATAGAAAAACCCCAAAAACCTACTTTTACAAAGTAGTATTTGGGGTTCTAACCTAAAACTCTGACCCTAATATTCAACTAATTTTTTACATCTTGGACATTTAATTTGTAAGCCAACTGGTTTTTTATAGGCTTTAAAAAGTACTTGTCCGCATTCACAGCGGTAAGGATGTTTACTTCCAGCATTTGTACTTTCCTGATAATCCCTTTCAGCTTTCACTTGAAATGCAGGTATACTCAAAATACTATCACCTCGCATAGGATTATTGGCGAACTAGGGTAAACTGATACTTGTCGCTGCGAAAAAACTGCCTACCAAAGTTCACAGGGTTACTGTTTTCGTCATACATCACACCTTCCATTTTTATTAAAGGCGTTCTCCTATTCACCTGTAAAAGCTTATCAACAGGATCCTTTGCAAGTACTGCAGTCACATTTGAGACATAGTTAAAGGGCTTAATATTAAGATATGTTTTTAAGTAATCTACCATACATTCAACATTTTTTCTCAACTGCAAAGCTCCAATATCATCGATCAACCAACCTGGCAAAATATCATAACAGTAAATGACAGGAACACCGTCAGCATAACGCAGGGATTCTATAACAAAGCATTTGCTTTTAGGTTCTACCTTTAGCTTATCAGCTATAGCGGCTGAGATAGATGATTCGTATATGCTTAACACTTTATCCTCAGCCTTAAAACCGGCTCGACGAATAGTAGAAACCAAACTTTCCAATTTTTCAATTCCCGCCAATACTTTAGCAGGAGTTTCCACAAATGAACCTATGCCATGTTTACGAGAAATTTTGCCCTCTTTTTCTAAAATTCCAAGAGCTTCTCTTAGTGTTCCCCTGCTAACTCCAAATTCATTCGCCAGTTCAGGTTCCGACGGTAACTGGACCCCCGAAGGATAAATTCCTTCGTCGATTCTCCGCTTCATTTCATTAGCTATTTCAATGTAAAGAGGTTGTCTCACTTGAAAAACGCCCAATAGCTTCACCTCATTTATAAAAGGCATTAGTCCTCACTAGTCACACATCTAGATGTCAAACAACATTACTTTACATTAAGGGGTTTTAAAGCAAAACCCCTCAATGTAAAGTTTTTATTTGTCTAGACATCAAACAGCTTACAACTTTCATATTCGTTACCTGGGTTAAAAATCCTGCTAAGTCCGAGAAATATTTTCATAAAAACATTAAATTCTTTGCCATAATTTATTGGCTAGTTCTCTGCTTTTAGCTAAAATTTCACGTTCATCAATATTTACTAATTGTCTTTCTTCCATCACTACTTTACCATTGATGATTGTAGTATCAACAGAGCGACCCATCATACCAAAGTGAATGTGGCTGCCAAGGTTGTCTGCAAGCATAGGGGTCCAAGGATCGTAATTAACTATAATCACATCGGCCAAAGCTCCCGGAACCAGCCTGCCAACAGTCTTGTTGAAGAAGCTGGATGCTATGTTGGCATTGTTTTCAAACAGCATTGTAATTGGTTCAGCCCAAGAAACGCTTGGATCCCTTTTTGCAAGTTTATGTAAAATGTTGGCAACTTTTAAGGATTCAAACATATCTGCAGTATATCCGTCAGTGCCTAAGCCAACTACTACACCCTTACTCATCATTTCTAATACCGGTGCAGCCCCAACAGCGTTACCCATATTAGATTCCGGGTTATGTACTACGTTGGAAGATGTGCTCTTTAGTAGATCAATTTCATGTTCATTCACATGAACACAGTGAATCATCAAGGACTTAGGACCCAGAATTCCAAAATCAGCAAGCCGTTCAACTACCCGCTTACCATATTTCTTTAAGCTATCTTCAACATCTTCTGGTCCTTCAGCAGTGTGAACATGGAATCCAACGCCACTATCAGCGTTAGCTTCACAACACTTTTCCAAAGTCTCGTTGGAAAGAGTCAGTGAAGCGTGAAGACCAAACATTCCCTTCAGCATATCATCATTGGCTGAATTACAATATTTAATAAATTCAGCGTTCTCTTCAATACCTTCCAGAGCTCTTTCTTTGCCATCACGGTCTGAAACCTCATAGCAGAGGCTACTGCGCAAACCGATCAATCTGGCTGCTTCAGCAATTTTGTGCAAGCTTCCTCTGATAGCATAAGGACTTGCATGGTGATCAATTACTGTGGTAACACCATTTTTCACGCAGTCGATCATTGGAACTAAGGCACTATAATACACATCTTCTAAAGTAAGTTTTTTATCAAGTCGCCACCATAGTCCTTCCAAAATATCGAGAAATGTTTTGGATGGTGGGCTGTCAGTAGACATCCCTCTGGCAAAGGTACTGTAATAATGCATATGAGCGTTGATCAGGCCTGGCATTATTATTCTGCCTTTAGCATCAATAAAGCGAGCTTCCGGATATTTTGCTTTAATTTGTTCAGTAGGTCCAACTTCTTTAATTAGATTGTCTTCAATAGCAACACAACCATCAGCCAAGTATGGATTTGCAGCATCCCAGGTAATTAGTCTTCCGTTGCCAACTAGTAACATAAATTTATTCACCTCTTACTCTATTTTTTAGGCCTATAAGCCGTATCTTCTAATGGCAGACTAAAACGTCTTTTACCATCAAATTTATAGTAAGCTGAAGCAACTGCAGGTGCAGTAGGAATGGTTGAAATTTCACCAATTCCTTTAGCTCCGTAAGCTAGAGATGATGGATTCTTACCGATTATGGAAACTTCAATTTCCGGTACATCAGTAGAACGGAATAAACCTAAAGTACCAAATTTTGCTGTGGGTACTGAATTAACAAGTGGGAAGTTTTCCCTCAGAGCATAGCCTAAGCCCATGACAACGCCACCTTCAATTTGGCCCTCAACATTCTTAGGATTGATGGCTCTACCAACATCATGAGCAGCAACTACTTTTTTAACAAGACCATTATCATCAAGAATGACTACCTGAGTTGCATAACTGTAAGCAACATGGTTCACTGGATGTTCTTTAGGTGAATTGAGGGGGTCGGTTATTCCTTCGAATTCTCCTTTAAATTCAGCACTCTCTAATTCTTCCAAACTCTTTTCCTTTAACTGCTCAGCCAGTTGAAGAGCAGCTTGCCTTACAGCCTCACCGGTAAACAAAGTTTGTCTGGAAGCAGTAGTCGAACCAGAATCCGGTGCCAGGATAGTATTAGGATGGGCAACTTCCACTAGACTTTCATCTACACCTACAGTCTCGCAGATGATTTGAGTCATGGCAGTAGCCAGACCTTGACCGATACAAGAAGCTGCTGTTTGCAGTTGAATCTTTCCATTCTTAATAATCAGCTTGGCTCGTCCTATGTCAGGAACACCTACGCCTAATCCAGCATTCTTAATAGCGCAAGCTATGCCGGCGTATTTGTTATTTTCATAAGCTTCTTTAACTGCTAATAAGGTTTCTTCAATGGCTGTACTTTCATCGGCAATTTGTCCATTGGGCATTACGTCTCCGGGTCTTAGGGCATTTCTATATCTGATTTCCCAAGGTGAAATACCTACCATTTCAGCTAAAATATCTAAATTACTTTCACAGGCAAATGCTGATTGGGCTACACCAAATCCTCTAAAAGCACCAGCAGGTGGGTTATTAGTATAGACGCCTATCCCGGTAAGTTCAGTATTAGGTACCCGATAAGGGCCGGCAGCATGAGTACAAGCTCTTTCCAATACCGGACCGCCTAGTGAAGCATAAGCACCGGTATCAGCAATAATCTTAGCTACCATTACCGTAATATGGCCGTTTTCATCACATCCCGTTGTCATTTCGATTTCCATGGCGTGACGTTTAGGATGTACCATAAGACTTTCTTTACGTGACAAAGTTAATTTCACAGGTTTCTTAGTTGCCATAGCAAGAAGTGCAGCATGATGTTGTACACTTAAGTCTTCTTTTCCGCCGAAACCGCCACCTATATATTTGGCAATAACCCTAACTTTCTCTTCCGGTAGACCTAAGATGTTTGCTATGCCATGCATATCATGATAAACACTCTGAGTACTTACATAGACGGTTACACCGCCATCGTCATCAGGAATAGCCAAGGCACTCTCCGGTTCCAGAAAAGCATGTTCAATAAAGGGTGTTTTATAGGTTTTAGTTACTACATACTTGGACTTAGCAATAGCTTCTTCAGGGTTGCCTCTTCTCACATGGGTTTTTGCTAAAATGTTACCATTGGGATGCAGCCTAGGAGCATCTTCTTTTAAAGCTTCGCGGGGAGACGTAATAGGTTGTAACACCTCATAATCTACTTCAATTAAATCTAAGGCTTCTCTGGCAGCTTTTTTCGTTTTTGCTGCTACTAAAGCTAAAGCGTCCCCAACATATCGTGTTTCTTCTCCAACTGCAACCAGGGTAGGCCAATCCTTTTGTAAATACCCCTCTATTCTCTCACCAGGAATATCTTCTGCGAGTAAGACTGCTTCTACTTCTGGGTGACTTTTAGCTTTACTTATGTCAATCCTTTTAATCAAAGCTCTGGGATATTTGGTCCTGAGCACAGCGCCATAAAGCATACCGTCTACAAACATGTCGTCTACATACTCAGCCTGGCCAAGGGTTTTAACTCTTGCGTCAACCCTGGTAATGCCAGATCCCACTTTAGCCTCTTTACTTTCTTGGGGTGTAATTTCGCCTCTTAAGGCTTTTGCCGCCAACATAATTGCTTTTTCAATTTTTACATAGCCAGTACAACGGCAAATGTTATTGCGCAAAGCCTTCTTAACATCACTAGGGGTTGGGTTTAAATTTTGATCTAATAAGCCTTTAGCGCTAATTACCATTCCAGGAATGCAGAAACCGCATTGAACTGCACCTGCTTCGGCAAAAGCCCAGGCGTAAATATCCTGTTCTCTTTTAGACAAGCCTTCAACAGTTATGATGGACTTACCTTCCAGTTTTGAAATTTTTTGAGTACAAGCCCTAGTAGGTTTTCCATCTACCAGCACCATACAGGCGCCACATACGCCTTCACCACAGCCATTTTTAAGAGAAGTAATATGCATCTCTTCACGTAAAAATTCCATTAGGCTTAGGTCCTCAGGTGCAGTTACTTTTTGCCCATTTACAGAAAAAGTAACCATTTGAAACCTCCTTCTTTTTTTGAACCCCAAGCTAAAACAATTAGGCTTGGGGTTCAAAACACTTTAATTACATACTGCGACCCTATTATGAAGTTATCAAATTGTATACTTATTTTATAGTTTAATCAGCTGAAAGTTAATTATTTAATATAAAAGTAAAATTATTTACTTGTTTAAAACTTTTTCTACTGCTTTCAGGATATTCTGGTAACCTGTGCAGCGGCAAAAATGTCCCGATAGTTCTTTCTTTATTTCTTCTCTAGTATATTTCTTTCCGCTTTCTACCATGGCAGTTGCTGTTAAAACTAACCCTGGAGTACAAAAGCCGCATTGAATAGCGCCTTCTTCAATAAAGGCTTTTTGTACTTCTGAAAGCTCGCCATTTTTAGCAATACCTTCAATAGTAGTAATATTTTTCCCATCTGCCCAGACAGCCAAATAGATACAGGAATCTACAGGGGTTCCATCTATCAAAACTGTACAGGCACCACATTCACCTACGCCACATCCTCTTTTAACTCCCGTTAGATATAGGCGATTGCGTAAAACTTCTAGCAGTGACTCTCTAACGTCAATCTCCAACTCACGTTTTTTACCGTTTACGGTTAGAGTAATCCTTTTATGCAATTTCTACACCTCCTCCACGGACAATAGCTTCTTTTAGTGCCCGTCCAGTTAACTCTTTTATCAAATGTTCCCGATATTCCTTGGATGCTCTCCAAGAAGTTCTAGCCTTAGCCGATTTAACTGCAAGTTTTCCGATTTCAGTAATGGTTGCCGGATTGATATTCTGATTTTCTGCATAAGTTTCAGCTTCTTTACAACGAATTGGTGTCGGTGCTGCAACGCCTAGGCCGATTCTAACTTCATCAAAAACATTATTTTCAAATTTGCAAAGAACCGCCACGCCCAAAGTAGCAATATCCATGGCATTACGCATTGCAAACTTGATATACTTACCGCTAAAGCCGGAATAATCTTTTTTATCTATAATTATCTCCGTTAAAATTTCACCTGGGCGTAAGTCTACTTTACCTGGGCCAAGATAGAATTCTTCTATGGGGACTATTCTTTCATTTTTCAAACTTTGAAGTCTCAGTTTAGCATTTAGAACAAATAAGGAAGAAGCGCTATCTGCTGATGTCGCTCCGTTACAAACGTTGCCTCCTATGGTTGCAACATTGCGAATTTGTGGTCCCCCCATAGACTCGCTGGCTTCAGCTAAAATTGGGATATACTTCTTAATATTTGAATCATTAGCAATTTGAGTGAAAGTAGCTAAAGGACCAATACTAATCGTTCCATCCTCTAATACTTTTATATTTCGCAAGGAACTAATGCCGTGAATTGATAGCAGTTCTGCTTTTTCCAACTTGCCACCATGCATTTTTACTAAAACATCAGTTCCACCTGCGATAATCTTTAAATTAGGGTTTTCTGCCAGTAATGAAATGGCTTCATCGACTGTTTTTGCTTCGTAATAATTACCTAAGTTATACATTGCTAACCCCTCCCTTCTATATTAGACCGGCTTCTTTAAATTTTTCGAACACTCTTTGAGGATTCATTGGTATCTGATTAAAGGCGACGCCTGTAGCATCTAAAACTGCATTTCGGATAGCCGGAGCTACACTAATTACAGGTGGTTCTCCTAAAGATTTAACACCATAGGCACTTGTCGGTTCATTGGTTTCGACAAAATCCACTCCAATTTCAGGAGTATCCATAATCGTCGGTAATTTATAATCTAGCAAGTTATTGTTCAAGACTTTTCCTGTCTTTTCATCAATCAATAATTGTTCAGATAAAGCGTAACCTAAGCCCATACTAACTCCACCATGAACTTGACCTTCAGCCAACTGAGGGTTGAGTATTGTTCCAGCATCATGAACGTTGTAAATTTCTATAACATCAATTTTTCCAGTTTTTATATCGACTTCTACTTCAGCAAAAGTAACACCAAAGGACGGAGCATTAACTCTGGCATTATTAGAAGTATCACTGGTAATTGGTTTAGCATGAACCACATCATAATAAGTTCTCATAGCAACTTCTTCGAGTGGCATAACAATTTCTCCATTATGCTTGTAAATGATGTTCGAGTCCTTAATATCTAAAGCACTAGCCGGTATATCTGTCATGCCCCAAGTAAAATCTAAGATTTTAGCTTTTACTTCTTCAGCTGCTTTTTTGACTGCCATACCGGTAACATAGGTCTGTCTGGAAGCATAGGAACCGGTATCAAAAGGAGTAATGTCGGTATCCTGAGTAGAAATTACATGAACCTGATCCATTCTGATACCTATTGTTTCAGCAGCAATTTGAGCAAAAACCGTATCGCTGCCTTGACCTATCTCTGTAGCCCCGATTTGAAGTTGAATTGAGCCGTCTTGATTTAAAACAATCCGTGCACCAGCAATTTCAATACTAACAGGATGAGTACCGGATAAGTAGGAGAAGCAAGCCATCCCAACGCCCCTACGCTTATCCCCTGTTTGCTTAGCATACTTAGCCTTTTTAGCTGTCCAGTTAACGAGCTCTTTACCTCTTTCGACACACTCTTTAAGTCCGCAAGTATAAGTTCTGACACCGCTGATAGGATCTTGGAAACCTACACCGGCAAAATTTTGTTTGCGAAATTCGATAGGATCCATGTTAAGTTTGCGAGCAATGTTTTCAATATGGCATTCCAAAGCATAGTGGATTTGCGGCGCGCCGTAACCACGCATAGCACCTGCAACCGGTAAATTAGTATAGACCGTTACAGGATCATACTTGATAGCCTTAAAATTATATAAAGGTCTGAATTTAGTTCCTGCGCTGGAGGCAATCGAATGGCCATGAGAAGCATAAGCTCCTGTATTAGAAATAGCCCTAATATGAGTAGCGACTAATTTTCCTTCTTTGGTCACTCCGGTCTTTATCTTAAATTTAAAAGAATGTCTTGTTCTGGAAGCAACCATCGATTCTTCACGTGAATGTTCAAGCTTAACCGGTCTGCCTCCTACAGCTAGAGTCATGGCAGCAACCAGTGGTTCTAATACAATATCTTGTTTGTTACCAAAACCGCCACCGATATAAGGCTTAATTACTCTAACTTTTCCCCAGGGTATACCTAAAGCCTGACCTACTACTCTTCGAACAATATGGGGAATCTGGGTGGAAGTAACAACAACAATTCGTCCATTTCCGTCTACATAAGCATAGGCGACATGAGTTTCCATGTGACAATGTTGGACAATGCTGGTTTCAAATTCATCCTCAAAGACATAATCACAGTCTTTAAAAGTTTCTTCGACATTTCCAATTTCATAGCCAAAGGAACTTAAAACATTATCCTTTCGATCTTCGTGAACTAAAGGTGCTCCTGGCTTTAAAGCATCCTCTGGCGTTAAAACAGGTTCTAATACTTCATATTCGACATCAATTAACTTTAATGCTTCCTCTGCAGTCAATTCATCAACAGCTACTACCGCAGCAATCTCATCGCCAACGTAACGAGCTTTATCAGCTAAAATAGTCCGGTCTGCCACGTCCCTTTTCTTTGGATCTAAAGCATAAGGATGGCCAGCTGTTGCGAATTTATTATGAGGAACGTTCTCATAAGTTAAAACCGCTTCAACACCCGGTAATGATTTTGCCTTGCTCACGTCAATTTTTTTTATTCGCGCGTGAGCATAAGGACTACGTAATACCTTTCCAATTAACATGTCCCTTTCAAAGAAGTCACCAGTATATTTGGCTTTACCGGTTACTTTGTCGACAGCATCGACTCTTTGAAAGCTTTTTCCGACTACTCTGTAATCCATAATTCTCCCCTCCTAAAAAAATTATACCTAAAAAAAACTAAATTAACTGAAAAATATAAACCCAAAGTAATATTAATATTACTTTGGGTTCGGCAAAATCTGATAGTTTAATGACCCTAAAGATGAAATTTACAAAGATGAAGTTTTACTACTCCTATTATAAAACAAAAACGATAATAAAGCTATGAAGTTGTCTAGATGTTTTACAAGTTTTTAAAAAATATTCGACAACGATATACTGATTCCTTCAAATAAGATTAAAATAGTTAAGACTCTCGTACATATTTCTTAAATTATTTTTTAAAAAGCCTTGTACAAATTATAATTATTATGTTACAATATCACCTGTTGCTGGGACGTGAGCCATTAGCTCAGTAGGCAGAGCACCTGACTTTTAATCAGGGTGTCCCGCGTTCGAGTCGCGGATGGCTCACCAGAAAAGTAAAACAAAAAGTACAATAATGTGCTTTTTGTTTTTTTTGTATTATTTTCTCTATATTGGGTAAAACTACTTCTATTAGAACAAATAAATAGAAAGGAGTTCCCAATATGTCTAAATTAGCACTAACATTAGTAATTATTGGCGCTTTAAACTGGCTACTTGTCGGCTTACTCCAATACGATCTTGTAGCAGCAATTTTTGGAGGAAGCAGCTCATTACTTAGTAGAATTGTTTATACCCTCGTCGGTATAGCTGGTATTTATTCCATAACTTTCCTGTTTAATGAGCGCAGAGTATAACCCCGAATAATCGGGGTTTTTTTTATCTTTTTTATTTTTTCACCTCTCCCTAAAAAAGTTCAGATATGTTATAGTAGGGTGTAAAATATTTTCGTACGGAAGGTGAAAATTTATGGTAAAGGAGCTTTTATACTCAATACCTAGCGGAAAATGTACGACCGAAGAGATCCGCTCCCTACTTAGAGAACATCCGGAAATCAAGTTTGTTTCACTTGTCGGAGTAGATTTAGGTGGTAATGATACAGACGAGAAAATTCCTATAGACCTATTTTTAAATAATATCGATGATTTTTTAAGTGGCGGGATACAAACTGACGGGTCCAGTGTTGTCCTTCCCGGCATAGCTACCCTTAATAACGGTAAAGTCGACTTTTTAGCTGACACCAGCGTAAATTGGTATATTGACTATAATATGGAGCATTTTGATAAAGACTCAGGCCTTCCTATCGGAACTCTACGAATACCTTCTTTTTTAATTCACGAGGGACAAAAAGTTGATTCCAGATCAATATTACAAAAAGCATGCCAACACTTTCAAAATGAAATGATAACTTTGCTGAAGGACTACCCTGAATTAGCTCAGAGTTTAGATATTGATGTTGAACAGATAGATAAAATAGAATTGACTGCAGCTACTGAATTAGAATTCTGGGTTAGCACTCCTGATGATATTGCTGACATTGAGCAGCTTTCCGCTTCTCAGGTTATGCAAGAACAATACTGGAAACGCACCAGAGGTTTAGTGCGAACTGCTTTGGAAAGATCACTACTGTTGCTTGATAAATATGGCTTAGAACCTGAAATGGGGCATAAAGAAGTTGGCGGAGTAAAAGCCAAGATTAATGCAGAAGGTAAGTTAAACCATATTATGGAGCAACTGGAAATTGACTGGAAATATGCTGAAGCTTTACAGTCGGCAGATAATGAATTACTTGCACGTACAACCATTAAAGAAATTTTTCAAAGCCACGGTTTGGATGTTACTTTTATGGCTAAACCTATTGAAGGTGTAGCCGGGAACGGAAAACATACCCATTTAGGAGTTAGAGTAAAATTTAAGAATGGAACCGTTAAAAATTTATTCACACCCCAAGACCCTAGCAAGGATTTCTTAAATCAAATTGGCTGGGGTGCTTTAATGGGTATTTTAAAAAACTATGAAGTTATAAACCCCTTTATCAGCTCAACTAACGATGCTCTTAACCGTTTAAAGCCAGGATTTGAGGCTCCAATCTGTATAGTCGCTTCTGTTGGTCATAATGTCTTAACTCCTTCCAGAAATCGAACTGTTTTAGTCGGTTTAATTAGAGATCTTGATAATCCTTTGGCTACCAGATTTGAGGTGCGCTCTCCTAATCCGCATACAAACACCTATTTGGCAATGGCAGCCCTTTACCAAGCTATGTTAGATGGTATAAAAGCTGCTGTAAAATCAGGGAAAACTGCCAAAGAGCTAGAATTTGAATTTTCCAAAGATCCCGGGCAAGAAAGCTTTTATCTGGAAACCGAACGGGCATACCGCAGTGAAAAGAATGTATTTGAACATTATACAGAAGAAGAACGTAATGCTTTCTTTGGGATTCCTCCTGCTACAGTTTGGGAGAACCTTCAAGGCTTTAATAAGTATAAAGATAAAAAAGAAGTATTACTGCAAGGTGATGTATTTAGCAACAAAATCATAGACTCTTACGTCCAAGCTGCCTTGATTCGTTGGAAAACCGAATTATGCAATCGCATTATTCCTAACAACATTGACATCATAAGGAGCTTTGCTAAATTACATCAGCATGAACCTATTGCAGATCTTGATGAAATTCGTTGGAATGAAATTAACAAGCTTAGAATTGAATTAATGAAAGATACCTTAGAGCAGAAAAGCATCTTTACCAAAATCAGGGAGGCAATAGAGGCAGAAGATTATCCCAGTGCCTCAGAATTACAGCTTCAAATGATGAGTTTGATGACAGAGTTAAAGTCTCTTTATACAATTTATAAAAGAAACATGATAAACAGTGAAATAAACGAGTAATTATGCATAAAAAAGCCAGGATTTTTCCTGGCTTTTTTATTGATTCTGAACATAAACATTTTCTTCAATATTTATTTGATTAATATAGTAGTTAGGTACATAAATCAAACGCTCCTCAGTCTGAATTACAATTTTACCCTTCTTTTCACCTACTACTTTTCCTATAACACCCTTATATCTACCTTTTTGCACTCTAACATAGCTACTCGTCGTACTAAAGGCTTCTCCACCCCCCTTTATTAGAAGCTATTCTAACTTATATCCGATTTCAAGTGCAACTTCTAGAAAGTAATGGATTCTCCCATAAACCTGCGTTAAATCGATTAGAGATTAAATACTTATTTTTTCCTAATCCTGATTAACGTTTTCCAAATACTTTTTAATACCTTTAACAATAGCTTGAGCACATTTTTTTCTGAAATCATTATCTGTTAGCTTTAACCTGTCATTTTTATTTGAAAGAAAGCCTAATTCAACCAAAACTACCGGGGGATTAGATGTGCGCAATAAAAAAAAGCTTGTATTAGGAATTGGTTGAGGGTAATTCAGTTTTTGAACTTTACCAAGTTCAGTTAATATACAATCAGCAAGTTTCTCACCTTCTTTTGAACCTTGAGCATAAAAGATTACAGCCCCTTCTTCATTAATGTTGTCGATTGTATTAACATGAATACTTACAGCCAGCTTACCACGATTAATTATTTCTCTCCTGGCCACTAAATCTCTTCTATGCCTTCCCTTTGTAAACTCACCTCCCAAGTCAACATCCTCATCTCTAGTTAAAAGATGAGAGATATTGTTTTCTTGTAGAAGTGTTTTTATATAAAGAGATATATCTAAAGTAATGTCTTTTTCAAGAATACCTTCAAAAAGAGCCCCCGAATCTACACCCCCATGACCAGGATCGATAACAACTGTCGGTTTAGAATCTGAATCGGTTAAGGTTGTTTTTACTTTTTCCTTAGTCAACTCGCCAAAGGCAAAAATCATTACAATTACTACGAAAAATAGAACCAGTCTTTTTTTTCGAACTAATATTATTTTGATTTTTCCCATGAAACACCCCCAGTCCAATTCATAAAATCTAGTGTTTTTATTAACACTATGCGCTGCTAGCTTACCTAATGCCTGAAAAAAATAGGTATCAAACGATACCTATTGATCTTAGTAAGCTAAGGAACGCCATAACCTGTTTTTATATCTACATGTTCCTGCTTTAACACTTAAATCTTCAGCCACTTTTTGAATCTTAGCCAACAATTTTCCTTCTTCCACAGTTTTAAGTTCTTTGTTCTCCATGATTATATTTCCATCTACAATCACTGTCTCAACATTAGCCGGCGAAGATGAATAAACAAGGGTTGATACCGGGTTATGTATCGGAACTGCCTTAGCAGATAAGGCCGGATTAAATATAAATAAATCAGCCTTTTTCCCAACTTCCAGGGAGCCAATTTCATCTTCCATTCCCAGAGCTTTTGCTCCATCAATGGTTGCCATTTCCAGCACTTTTTCAGCCGTGATAATAGTAGGATCTAAGTGATGTACTTTATGCATCAAAGCAGTATATTTTAAAACTTCTAGCATATCGTTAGAGTTGTTACTGGCAGCTCCATCAGTAGCGATCCCAACCGTAATACCAGCTTCAAGCATTCTGGGAACCGGAGCAACGCCTGAGGATAAATACATATTGCTGACAGGATTATGGGAAACTTTAGCATCATAATGCTTAGTCATTCGAATATCCCGGGGAGTTAAATGGACACAATGAACCATTAATACATTTGGCCCCATAATACCTAACTCGTCCAGAATATCTATATCCCAGTTACCATGTAATTTTTTTGAAGCTTCCCGGTCAAAAGGTGTTTCTGAAATATGAACAGCAATACCTGTTTGATAGGCATCCGCTAATCTCTTGCTCATGAGAAGTGCCTTTTTAGTGCTAAGCCAGACTGCGGCAGGGGCAATCCATATTTTAATTCTTCCATTATTAGAATTGTGATATGTATCAAGTAGCCTTACACAATCGTCTTCAATCGTTTTTTGATCCTGCATGATAGCTTGCGGAGTTCCAAATTCAGCACCATTGTCCATATAACCTCTGCCTAAAACCCCTCTAACACCTAATTCATTAAATGCTTTAATCACACCATCTGCCAATCCCTGGCCCGGATGGGCGTGCATATAATCCATGACAGTAGTCGTACCGCTGTGAATCCCGTCCATACATCCTAAGAGAGCACCATAGTAAGCTTCCTCAACTGTTAAATGAGCTGCGCTAGGAAACATGACCTGCACTAACCAGTCAGCTAAAACCCTGTCGTCTCCCAAACCTTTTAACAGGCTTTGAAAAAGATGGTTATGAGTGTTGATCAATCCTGGAAAAACTGCTTTACCAGTTGCATCTATTACCTTTTTAGCGTCCTGATATTTTTTAATTAAATCTTTAGCGGGACCAATATCAACAATACGGTCTTCCCGGATTGCCACAGCGCCCTGTTCAATTATTCTTCTCTCTTTATCTACCGTCACTACCGTTCCATTCTTAATTAAGATGTCGAGCAAATGACTACACCCCCAATTTGTTCTATACATGTATATACATCTTCGTTGTTAAAAACCGTAAATCCTGCTGTATAAAAGAAAAAGCTCCTTAAAGGAGCTATATTACAACATATTTTTTCTATTTAAAGTGAACAAGGCTAACATGGAACTAAAAACAGATATAAGCACCACTGCCGTAAAGCCGAATGGAGACTTTTCCAAAGGCAAACTTACATTCATTCCATAAAAGCTGGCAATCAGCGTCGGCACAGATAATATGATGGTTATTGAGGTTAAAAACTTCATAACCTTATTTTGATTGTTGGAAATTATGGAAGCAAAAGCATCCATTAATCCATTTAAATTTTTGCTATAAACTTCACTCATATCCATTGCTTGACCGTTTTCAGTGATTACATCTTCTAACAAATCCTCATCTTCTTCATACATCTTTAAAACCTTAGTCCGCAGAATTTTTTTCATAACCACTTCATTCAGTCTTAAAGCTGTTGTAAAATATACCAAACTTTTTCCTAAATTCAACAACTTTATTAACTCTTCATTTTCCGTTGAGCCATGGAGCGTTTCTTCAATTTCATTGGTCTTACGATCAATTTCCTTAAGATACTTCAAAAAATAAGAGGCTGTTTTATAAAGGATTTGAAGAGTCAATCTGGTCTTTTTGTAGGTCCAAAAGGCCTTTATTCTGCCATTGACCAAATCGTTAAGAATTTCATTTTCTTCCAAGCAAACAGTGATAATCTGGGCATCAGTAACAATAATACCTAAAGGTAAAGTATCGTAATTAACCGTGCCGTTTCTGACAACAATTGGAATACTAATGATAATTAACGCTTGATTTTCTTCCACTTCAATCCTTGGTCTTTCTTCATCATCAAGGGGTGCTTCCAAAAATTCATACAAAGCACCTGTTTCATAGCTAATTTTAGCTAGCTCAGCTTTGGTAGGGTTAATAACATTAATCCATGATCCTTTTTCATTTAAAGATGTTATAGTTTGAGTTTCATCTCCTACGGTATTATAAATTTTGTACATTTAAATCCCCCCCTTAAAGAGGGCTCGTTTCAAACATCGGCTAAAACCGGTATGAACAGCCCTCTTTCTTCATTATTATGTTGTAAAATGCACCATTTTAAATCCGCCTCAGGGTCATCCATACCGATTCACCTCCGTTTGACAAAATAAAAGTCTCCACAAAAGAGTAGAGACTTAACAAACAAGTATAATCTCCCCCTCGTGACAGTTTTGGCTTTGCACAACGTAGGAACAGATCCAGCTACATTAGATAATACCTTACGCCGATATTATCTGCTGACCCCTTGGCATCTCTCGATGTTTCAGGGTAGTAGCGTATATTTGTGCAGTAACCTCACCTAACGGAAATATATAAAACCTTTAACCTATATCTATTATATTCTATTTTTTTCGACTTGCCAGCAGTTATTACAAATAATTATAAGAAATTGATAAACAATTTAATTACTTAAAACAAATTTTTTCGTCGTCCTTTCCATATCCTGAGCAATCTCATGTAAAGTTTGAGCTGCAGAAGTTACCTCTTCCATTGATGCAGATTGCTCCTCGCTAACAGCCGCAACATTCTGAGCTCCTTGAGCCACACTCTGGGCTGCAGATAAAATTCTTTCCACTGAAGATGTTACGTGATCTGTTGAATCCAAGATATTACTTAATTTATTAGCTACTTGCTCAATACACTGTACCACTTCTTCTATGGCGGACTCAATGGAGAAGAAAGTCTGGTTGGCACCTTTAACTGCTTCTACACCCTCTTCGGTAACCTGCTTGCTTCTTTCTAGCTCTTCTTGAGCTTTGATTATTACCTTTTGGATATCTTCAATTATCTCCCTGATATTTCCGGTAGCTTGACCAGACTCTTCTGCTAATTTACGCACTTCATCTGCTACAACTGCAAATCCTTTTCCGTGCTCACCAGCTCTTGCAGCCTCTATTGCTGCATTTAAAGCAAGCAGATTGGTCTGTTCTGCTATTGCTGAAATTAAATTGACAATCTCTCCAATTCGATTAGAACTATTAACTAAATCAATCATTGCATCACTTACAGCTTGGATAGAATTGTAGATGTTCGTAATCCTCTCGTCAACTTTAGCCAATGCTTGACGACCGTTCTCAGCAAGTCTCCTGGTCTCATAAGCACCTTCACTGCTCTGTTTAGCATTTTCGGTTGCTCCATGAATATTATTGATTAATTCAGAAGTTATTTGGAAAACACCCTCTGCTTCACGTTCTTGAACATCTGAGTTCGTAGCTAGTAAATTAGTCGATGTCGTTGCTTCTTGAATACTATTATTGATATCTTCGGCGCCTTGTTTTAGCTGGGAAGATGCAGAAGCAACCTGTTTACTTTTATCTTGCATCTCATTAACAAGTTGTCGCAAATTGTTCAACATTACCACAAAGGAATTTACTAAACGGCCAACTTCATCGTTGGACCGTATATCTTCTTGCTTGATTGAATAAGTAAGATCTCCCCTTGCAATTTTTGTTACGGAAAACTCAAGCATTTTTAATGGCTTAGAAATTGAACGACTAAAATAGCCACCACCAGCTAGAGCTATTATAGTAGTAATGACTGAAATTAACATTATCCTTGTTTGCATTGCACTTATCACTTGATCATTAGCAGCTATTTCAGTTTCTAGTTCATTTTTTTGCTCAGCTATAAGTTCATCAGTCCGATCTAAAGTGCTATTCATCTGCTTTAATCCTTGATTCAATAGTATTGACACCATGCCATACTGACCTTGCTTCGCTAATTTAATTAAATCAGTAAGATGACTGTTATAAGCTTGAATATCATTGGAGATATCCTTAATTCGTTTTAATGTTTTTTCTTCTGAAATACTTTGCAAATTATTTAGCCTTTCCTCCAAAGTTTGATAAGCTTCCTCATACCCCTGCGCATACTGATCCTGATAAGTATTTAAATAGAGGCTGGCATTTAAAGCACTTTTTTCCAATTCTGATTGAATCTGATTTAAACCGATGGTTATTTCAACATCTTTCTCGATCAAATGTTCATACCTGTTGGCAACAACATTAAAAAAGATTATGGAACTAATGCCTACAACAAGGAGCAAAAAAGATACCAGACAAACAAGAAACATCAATTTAAAACTAATGGTGTTAAATCTTCTTGCTATTGCTGTAATCAAACCACACTCACCTTACTCGCTTTTGTCAATTTATTTGAAACTATTTTAGAAGGGTTGCTACGTTATAAGCTACCTCGACAATTCCAGCTTTTTTCAAGCGCGGGAACAAAGCAAATTTCCAAAAGCCATTATCTTGCTCAGATTTTTTAATTGGAGTAATGTAGTAATCTTTGCTACGGTCGAGTAGACCGGCATATTCTGGTCCAAGAGAAGGAATGTTTAATCCAATATCACCTTTTAAATTACTGTAAATAACTGTTCCTGCTTCATCGGTAATGCCGACTGCATCAACACCAAGTTCTTTAACCAGCTCATCAATGTTACTTTGATTATAGTTTTTTTCTAAATCCATTTGCTGTAATTTTTTCCCCAAATCAATCATCTTTTGTTCTATAACCCTATCTCCTACAAATTGCTGTAGATCAGTATTTTCTTTAAGTAAGGAATTAATCAATTCTTCTACTGTTTCAAAAGTGGAAAGTTGCTGTTGAGTTGCAGCAGCTATTTCTTCACTAGCTGCTGCCGTATGCTCAGCAATAGTCGCTAATGGTCTCACTAAATCCATTACTTCTTTACCTGTTTTGTTCAGCTGTTCGCTGCTGTCAACTATATTGGTAAATTGATTCAATATATCTCCGATGATATTTTTAATCCCCGCCAAAGCTTGAGTAGAAGTCATTGCAACTTGATTACCCTTTTCCGTGCTTTTATATACATCTTGCATCTTATCAACCGATTGATTAATACCCGTCTGAATTTCACTAATAATACCAATAATGTTATTACTTGAAGCTTGGGCAGCTTCTGCTAATTTTCTGACCTCTTCGGCAACCACAGCAAAGCCACGTCCATGTTCTCCGGCACGAGCCGCCTCTATAGCAGCATTTAATGCTAAAAGATTGGTTTGCTCAGAAATCGAGGTTATTGTTTCAACGATTTCTATAATCCCTGCAGCTTTGTCTTTTAGTGATTGAGAAATGTTTAATAGGTCCGTAACGAGGATATTTATTTCCTCCATTTGATTTTTCATGTCACTGGAAGACTTTTCACAATCCTTTACTTCTTTCAAAGCATTCTGAGTCACTTTTCCTGCCTGTTCAATGATACTGTTCTGTTTAAATATTAAGTCAGTTATGTACTCTAAAGCCTGGGACACACTACTTACTTTTCCTTGTTGGTCGTGCATATCGTCTGCAACATTAACTATAGTTTTACTGATTTCTTCTGAGGCCTTCTCCAGTTCAAGAAATGCCTGTTTTAAATCATAATTAAACTGTAACGCTTGACATGATAGACGAAGGATACCTTTATTGTAATTAGTGGTGTATTCTGCTAATTCTTTCAAATTCTCATTATCATCTATATCTAATTGCAAATTTCCTTTAACAGCTTCGACTATTTTCTGGGTAGAAGAGTCATGTTCTGATAACATTTTCCAGTAGGATAAATTAAATAACACTAATGATACAATTGCAAGCAGAACCCCTGCTAATTGATTATAAAAGCTAAAAAAAATTGCCACGACCAATAAAAAAGTAGGTCCAAGAATTCTTAAATATGTCATAGCCACTCCCCTTTTTCGTATATTTGAAATATTCGTTCGACACTATCTTCAATTTTCCTCCTCTAAAAAAGAACACCAAGACTAGCTTGGTGTTTACTATTTATGGGAAAATTCCCCTGATTTTTTTGGCTTTTACTAAGCGTTCAATTGCAACCATATAAGCACCCATTCTTAAAGTTGTCTTTTTTTCCTCTGCTTTTTTCCAGACATCATTAAAGGCGCTTATAATAATTTTTTCTAACATTCTGTTAATCTCGTCTTCATCCCACATTAGCGACTGGATATTTTGCACCCACTCAAAGTAAGATACTATTACACCGCCAGCATTGGCAAGAATATCAGGGACTAACAAGACCCCTTTCTCTGCCAGTATTTTATCTGCGTCAGTACTAGTAGGCCCATTGGCACCCTCAACAATTATTTTAGCCTTAACATTATTTGCGATTTTGGCAGTTATCTGGTTTTCCAAAGCTGCGGGAATGAGTATATCACATTCGCAGGTAAGTAACTCTTCATTAGTAATTTTAGTTACGCCTTCACCTTGATAACCAGCAAGAGTCTTTTGGGAAGTTTCCTCTAAAAACTTATTAATTTCTGAGATATTTAAACCGTCAGCTTTATAATAACCCCCGGTAATATCGCTAATAGCAATAATTTTGCAACCCTTATTATACAATAGAGTAGCCGCAGTTCTACCTACGTTGCCATAACCTTGTACGGCAACAGTAGTTCCTTCAATGTTTTTACCCAATCTAGCCAGAACCTCAAGTGTGCAAAACATTACCCCTCTACCAGTAGCTTCCCTTCTTCCTAAGGAACCGCCAATTTCAAGAGGCTTACCGGTTACCACACCCGGTACTGAATAACCTTTAAACATACTGTAAGTGTCCATTATCCAGCCCATTATTTCAGCATTTGTATTAACATCTGGCGCAGGAATATCTTTCTCTGGTCCGATTATGGGTAGTATACCGGCCGTATAACGTCTTGTAAGATTTAATAATTCCCTATGGGATAGTTCCTCGGGATTAACACGTACCCCGCCTTTGCCACCGCCATAAGGAATGTTAACAACCGCACACTTTAAAGACATCCAAGCGGCTAAAGCTTTTACCTCATCCAGAGTAACGTCTTGGTGATATCTTATACCACCTTTACAGGGCCCCCGTAAACTACTGTGTTGTACTCGGTAGCCTGTAAAAATTTTTACATCACCGTTGTCCATTTGGACGGGAATTGAAACTATTAATTCTCTTTCTGGGTAGCGTAAAAAACTGTATTCACTTTCCCTCAATCCCAATAAAGTCGCCGCTTCATCCAGAGTGGCTAACATTTCATCATAAGGGTTGTATTCTTTTACCATTATTTCACCTCGATATGTACTTTTTTATAAAATGCGGCTTTGTACTATTTTTTATACAATCACATTATAATTTTGATATTTTAAAAGTGTCAATAATTTTCTAATTATTTGTCCAGTTAAACAAAAAGTGAGTTAACTCTCACTGAGCAACTCACTTTACCAATTACTAAAATTATTTAAAATATCTTTCCAGTAAGCCTTTAAAAGCCTGACCGTGTCTAGCTTCGTCCTTACACATTTCATGAACAGTATCATGAATCGCATCATAATTTAGCTGTTTAGCCTTGGTTGCCAATTGTTTTTTACCTGAGCAGGCACCAAATTCTGCTTCCACTCTCATTTCCAAATTCTTTTTCGTGTCAGCTACAACAACTTCACCTAAAAGTTCAGCAAATTTAGCAGCGTGTTCTGCTTCTTCAAAAGCAATACGTTTGTAAGCTTCAGCAACTTCAGGATATCCTTCTCTATCTGCTTGACGGCTCATTGCCAAGTACATACCAACTTCCGTGCATTCACCCATAAAGTTCTCTCTTAAGCCTTCAATTATTTCAGGATCTATATCTTTCGCCACACCAATTTTATGTTCATCGGCCCATTGTAGCTTTTCGGCGCTTTTTTCAATAAATTTTTCTGCCCCAGCTTGACAAATTGGACATTTTTCCGGTGCCTCGTTGCCCTCATAAACATAGCCACAAACTGAACATACAAATTTTTTCATTTTAAAAACCCCCTATGTATTTATAAATATTAATTTCAATTACTGATTTTAGTATAATATTAATAATAATAATTATCAATAGCAAATTTATTTTTTTATTTTTTATTTATGTTTAGAATCTCACAAATGGAAAAGCCTGGGTTTCACTAAAAGCGGATTATCCCCAGGCTCAGCTAATTTTAATACAAAGATGACAAGAGTAAAGAATCTAAAAGCTCTCAAAAAATTCATTCCTTTTGCTCGGCTAGCTCAGCAAGCAAGCTTATGATTGCATCGAATTTGGAACCCAAATTTGACGTATTAGAGTCACAGTAACTCGTATTGGCCGCTACATCACTTACATATTTTTTAAGATCTTCTAACTGATCCTCGATGTTTACAAGTCTCTTACAAATCTTGTCCAGTAATCCTATTGCTTTTTCTAATAGTTCTATTGTTTTAATATCATCACTCAATGTTTTCACCTCCATCGTAAGCCATTCTTCGACAAAACGAAGTCTTTCCCTTTTTAATTTCCCATTTACTTATTCCTACGCCCTTATAGCTATGCTGCTAAAAAGAGATTAAAATCGTGCGAGTTGAAAGCTTTGACCACTAGCCTATCGAAGAGCGAGGAAAACCAAAAACATACCCAGTGTTTGGATGAATGGAATAAAAATCAGGCTCTATGATAAATGTTGGGGTAAGCAGGAAAAAGAAAAGCACTTGGTCGAATACCTGTAGTCGCCAAACTGCCCTTTTTCAAGGAGGTATTCTCCCAAATGCATAATTTAACAAAGAACCAAAATCTAAAAAAATGACTCAAAAACTTTAAGTTGATCATTGCTATAAAACAAAAAAGAAGAAAGATTTTTATCTTTCTTCTTTAAGAAGTTTAAGTGGTGCCCGGGACCGGAATCGAACCGGTACGGTCTTTTAGGGACCGCAGGATTTTAAGTCCTGTGCGTCTGCCAGTTCCGCCACCCGGGCTAGTTAAATATTAAATTTAAGTTCAAGATTGGAGGCGACGCCCGGATTTGAACCGGGGAATAAAGGATTTGCAGTCCTCTGCCTTAGCCGCTTGGCTACGTCGCCAAATAAATGGAGCGGGAAACGAGATTCGAACTCGCGACCCTCGCCTTGGCAAGGCGATGCTCTACCACTGAGCTATTCCCGCAAAACAGAGGCAAGAAAACTCACCTCACGTTATTAGCGTGGTGCCTCAGGGCGGAATCGAACCGCCGACACGAGGATTTTCAGTCCTCTGCTCTACCAACTGAGCTACCGAGGCAAAAATTGGCGACCCCGATCGGATTTGAACCGACGATCTCCTGCGTGACAGGCAGGCGCTTTAAACCACTAAGCTACGGGGCCAAGCTGGTGGGCGATGACAGGATCGAACTGCCGACATCTTGCTTGTAAGGCAAGCGCTCTCCCAGCTGAGCTAATCGCCCCTATTTTTTGGTGACCCGTACGGGATTCGAACCCGTGTTACCGCCGTGAAAGGGCGGTGTCTTAGGCCGCTTGACCAACGGGCCAACAATGCGGAACATTTGTTAGTATATCCGAATCTAATTTAAATGTCAACATCTCTCTCTAAAAAATTTTAAAAGCTGAAGATGTTGGATTTTAAAGGCAAAATACTGCTTACAGCAACCTTTTATTTACAATTAAATTTAAATAAGGCTAATGAAATGCTAATTAAATGAAAGATACCAAATAAATTGTAATATTTTATTTTCTTTATAAAATTATTTAACTAAATTATTTAGTCATAAAAAGTATACCTAAAGTATTGGGACCGCAATGGGAGGAAATTGTACAGCCTGCTCGAGTAATAAGGATTTCCTGGAAGTTAGCATTTTCCTCCACAGTTTTCCGTACTAAATCGACAAGTTCTTGGGAAATACCGGAATGAGTAATGAAAATCCTTTTTAAATCAAGATCCGTCCGATCTTGAAGTTTATCTCGAACATAACGCTGTAAGACTGTTCCTAGATTTCCCCGATACTTTTTCCCTACTCCCATTTTTCCTTCGATGTTATTCACTTCGATACAGGGTTTTAGGTTGAGAATATTAGCTCCAAGGGCTGCGATTGCCGAGCATCTTCCTCCGGCATGAAGGTACTCCAATGTGTTTAAGATAAAACTTGCTTGTACCTTTTCTCTTTGTAGGGTGACTTCTTCAACTATTTGGGTTGCAGGCATCCCCTGGGCAATACGCTCAGCCGCTTCCAGCACCAGTAAGCCGATCCCCGTAGAAAGGTTTCGTGAGTCTATTGGGTAAACATTCCCCAGCTGTTCTGCGGCCAGACAAGCATTTTGGTAGCTGGAAGACATATTTGAACTAATATTAAAATGAATTACAGCATAACCTGCGTCAGTCCATTTCTTAAAATACTCAATATACTCATAAGGTGCAATAGCAGCCGTTTTAGGCAGAATTTCATGTTTATCATAATAGGCGTAAATATCATCGGCCACAATATTGACACCGTCAAGGTGATCTTTATCCCCTAAAATAACATGGAGAGGTAAAATATTAACATTATAGCGTTGAATCAATTCCTCACTTAAATCACATGGGCTATCGGCAGTTAGTATAATTTTACTCATATATCCCCCTCCAAAACTCTTTTTGTGCAAAATTTAAAATTAATAAACAAAATAAATCCTCTATTTTATTACATCTATATAACATATATAATTATATCATTAGAGAATGCTTGTTCACAGCCTAAAATCTGTTAAAGAATACTTGAATCTTCTACAATATTTGACATTTCAAACAACAAAACCGTACTGAAGATCAGTACGGTTTAATCTTTCATATGGAGCGGGTGATGGGAATCGAACCCACGTAGCTAGCTTGGAAGGCTAGTGCTCTACCATTGAGCTACACCCGCATCTCTGGTAGCAGGGGAGAGATTTGAACTCTCGAATCAGCGGGTATGAACCGCTTGCCTTAGACCACTTGGCTACCCTGCCCTGGCTCCCCGAGCAGGACTCGAACCTGCAACCTACCGGTTAACAGCCGGTTGCTCCACCATTGAGCTATCGAGGAAT